>JAABUS010000254.1_pt1 | contig 133726 bp, 125 predicted proteins | sample 5560161 | NCBI WGS metagenome assembly JAABUS01 (sample SAMN10711885, study PRJNA513376) | rock metagenome | isolation source: Antarctica rocks | place: Antarctica: Victoria Land, Trio Nunatak nord | collected 2016-01-04 | reverse complement strand
GCCGCCCCCCCCTGCATCGCCAGCGTCTTGCTGATCGCCGCCGTCAACGTCGTCTTCCCGTGGTCGACGTGCCCGATCGTCCCGATATTCACATGCGGCTTCGTCCGCTCAAACATCTTCTTCGCCATGTAAACCCTCCAAAATATGACGTACCGCCACATCGCGGAATACGTACGAAACAAAGAGGCCCTGTTAAGGAGCCTCTCGCATCGCTGAACAAGCTGGAGCCCACGCCCGGACTTGAACCGGGGACCTCGTCCTTACCAAGGACGCGCTCTACCAACTGAGCTACGTGGGCCCGAACCCTAACCACCCGCGTGGTCGCCTGTTCGGTGGGCAGGGACGGATTCGAACCGCCGTAGGTTTCCCACCTGGTTTACAGCCAGGCCCATTTAACCACTCTGGCACCTGCCCTGATGATCTGGAGCCATCTCCATATCGGCGGAGCCGACGATGGGACTCGAACCCGCAACCTGCTGTTTACAAAACAGCTGCTCTGCCAATTGAGCTACGTCGGCACAGCTTGGCTCCAGTCTTGCAGCCGCACCGAAGTATACGGGCCTTGCTTTTGTCTCGTCAAGGCCTGCATTCAGGCATTGCTAAGATCGCCGGAACACTCAGTCTCCAACCTCTAACCGAGGCCCTCCTCTGCACATGCTTCGGGCAACACCGTCTTTTGGAACTGACATTCAAGGGCGATATCGAAAGCTCCGACATGCCATCATGACACAATAGCCAGTATACGCTGTCTCCGTTCGGGGAATCATATTGCCCTACTGATTCGAGTCACATTTCCGCGCGAAGGTGTAATTCCGATGACTAAGAAGAGAATCTTGATAACCGGCATGTCAGGAACTGGCACGTCGGCCATTCTAATCGCACTCGCCAACCTTGGATGGATTGTGGTGGATACAGATTACGGAGATTGGAAGGTGCCTGGACTCGATGGCGATTTGATATGGGACGAGTCCCGCATGGAACGCCTGCTGTCGGGGACACCGAAGGATCGCCATTTGGCAGTGGATGGTTGCGTGTCGAATCAGGGCCATTTTTACGACCGCTTTGACCTCATCGTTCTCTTGACAGCTCCGATTGAGGTGATGTTGGAGCGTGTTGTCCAGAGGACGACGAATGATTATGGGAAGACGGGGCCGCAGCAAGCGGAAATACGAGCGAACAAGAAACTCGTTGAGCCACTATTGCGTTCTCGTGCCGACGTCGTAGTCGATACAAGCCTCGAATCGGTAGACGACATCGCTGCACGGATCATCGCTCTCGCCGAGTACGACGCATAGGCACGATACCAGCATGTCCAGACGAAATCCACACCAACAGGCAACAGCGACGTACGGAGTTCCATACATCGCTGTTGCCTGTTACGTTTCGAAATTGCCGTTCCGAAGGAGCTACATCGCCGCGATGATGGCATCCGCCATCTCGTTGGTGCTCGCCGCCTTGCTCTGATCGCGATCGGCCCGCAGATCGTACGTCACCTTGGTACCTTCGCCGATCACCTTGGCGACCCCGCCCTCGACACGCTCGGCGGCCTCGACTTCGCCCAGGTGGCGGAGCATCAGCGCGCCGGACAGCAACATCGCCGTCGGATTGGCGACGCCCTTGCCCGCGTGTGTTGGCGCGGAACCATGAATCGGCTCGAACACCGCCACGTCCTTGCCGATATTGCCGCCCGGTGCGACACCGAGTCCACCAACCATGCCGGCCACCAGATCGCTGACGATGTCCCCGTACAGGTTCGGCATCACCAGCACGTCGTACTGCTGCGGTTTCTGCATGAGTTGCATACACATGTTGTCCACAATCCGATCGTTGAACTCGATATCCGGGTTCTCGGCGGCGACTTCCTGCGCGATGCGGAGGAAAAGACCATCCGTGTACTTCATGATGTTCGCCTTGTGAACCGCTGTCACGAGCTTGCGATTGTTCTTGCGAGCGAAAACGAACGCGTACTCGACGATCCGCCGTGATCCCTCCGGCGTGATCATCTTGATCGTGATCGCCGAATCCGCCGCAACCTGCTTATCGCTCAACTTGTTGATCGCGGAGATCACTTCGGTCGCTTCCGGCGTGCCGGTATCGAACTCAACGCCCGCGTACGTGTCTTCCAGGTTCTCACGCACGACCACGAGGTCGATATCGGAGAACGTGGACTGCACACCCTTGATCGTCTTGCCAGGCCGCAGGTTCGCATAGAGCTGGAGCGCCTGCCGCAGGCCAACGTTCACGCTGCGGAAGCCGCTCCCGATCGGCGTCGTGATCGGTCCCTTCAGACCCAGGCCGTTCTTGCGAACCGAATCCAGCGTCGCTTCAGGCAGCACGTCACCGTGCTTCTCGAGCGCACCGAGACCAGCATCGCAGTAGTCCCAGTCGAAACCGAGACCAGTCGCTTCCAGCACGCGACGCGTCGCCTCGGTCACTTCCGGCCCAATGCCATCTCCGGGAAGGAGAGAAACCTGATACCTAGCCATGGATACTCCTCATGAGGGTCGTCATCACGTCGCTGTTTTGTACGATCATTGTCGCATGAGCGTTGCTGGCACGCACAATCTCGCGCCATGAACCCGCGCCCTACAATCCGCAGGACATCCGACCGGGTGGTGCGTTACCGAGGAGATTCCTTCACATGATCCTACACAAAAAACCGGTCCTGCTTGCCATTCTCGACGGATGGGGAATTGGTCGCGATGAACCAGGCAACGCCGTGCTTGCAGCGAAAACGCCAATTCTCGATCGACTCATGGCGACCTATCCTCACGCCACGTTGAGTTGTTCCGGTGAAGACGTCGGATTGCCTCATGGACAAATGGGCAATTCCGAGGTGGGCCATCTCAATCTGGGAGCCGGATTTGTCGTTTACCAATGGATCAGCCGTATCGACAAGTCGATCGTAGAAGGGGAATTGGCATCCAATCAGGTGCTTCAGGCCGCGTTTTCCCACGCCACGAACAACGGCGGCGCCGTTCATTTTCTCGGCCTCATCGGACACGGCGGCGTGCACAGTCACTCGCGGCACCTCATCGCACTGCTCGATGCCGCCGACGCAGCAGGTGTCAAAGAGACGCTCGTTCACGCCTTCACCGACGGTCGCGATACATCACCAACCAGCGGCGAGGCGTATCTCAAGGAAATTGAGAACAAGCTGGCTGCGCTGAGAACTGGCCGTATCGCGACGGTTTCTGGCCGCTATTTCGCGATGGATCGCGATCACCGCTGGGATCGAACAGCGAAGGCGTTCGACGCGATCGTTCATGCCGAGGGTCCGACCGCACTTTCCGCCGTGGAACTTGTCCATGACGCGTATGTCGCAGGGACGACCGACGAGTTCATCGAACCGACCGTCATCCTCAATGCGCAGGGTATCCCCCATCATCTCGATGCGAGGGACAGCGTGATCGCGTTCAATTTCAGGTCGGATCGAGGCAGGCAGCTGACTGAGGCCCTCTCACTCCCGGTCTTCGGCGGATTCGATCGGGGCACGTTCAAGGCGGATCTTCCGATCTCGACGCTTACGACCTACGAGGAATCGTTGCCGGTACATGTGATCTTCCCACCGCATGATGTCAGGGATCCGCTCGCCAAAGTGATCAGTGACGCCGGCAAGACCCAATTCCATTCGGCAGAAACCGAGAAGTATCCCCACGTCACGTTCTTTCTGAATGGTGGTCGCGAGGAGCCGTTTCCTGGCGAGGATCGCCACATGGTGCCGTCACCGAAGGTCGCGACGTACGATCTGCAACCGGAGATGAGCGCCTTTGAATTGAAGGACGGCGTCGTCGCGGCTATCAGGTCTGGCACGTATGACTTCATCGTCGTGAACTTCGCGAACGACGACATGGTGGGTCATACGGGTTCGATCCCGGCAGTCATCGCTGCGATCGAGACCGTCGACGCATGCATCGACGAGGTGGTGGACGCGCTGTTGGAGGCCGGCGGTGTCGGAATCATCACGGCCGACCATGGCAATGCCGAGGAGATGATCGATCGCGTAACCGGTGGACCGATGACTGCGCACACGACCAATCCAGTCCCCATCATCCTCGTCGCGCCCGAGAACGACCGATTGCGCCACGTGACCCTCCGCACGGATGGGGTCCTGAGCGCGGTAACGACGACGATCCTCGACGCGATGGGTCTCCCTCCCGGACCTGACATGACGCAACCGAGCCTGATCGTGAGATAGCACCGAACAACATCGGACGACCAACTCTTGGGACACCCCGCCGGGTCTCCACCTGACCCGGAGTTTATGCAACCCCGCTTAAAGCAGGTTGCAGACGTTGTGCCTGCCAGATATCAGCCCAGCGGGCTGAACCACCGCTTTGCGGTGGCGGGTCCGCCGCGCTGCAAACCCGGGGGACCACTTCGCAGCGCGGCGGCGCCCCTACGAAACGGGCACAATTTCCGAGAATTGCTCTAAGCGGCTTTGCAGAAGGTCCTGACCAGGTGGAGACCTGGTGGGTCGTCGGTATGGAAGGTATGGAAGCGGGCTTGCAGCTGATCCAGTAGGGTTCCGGCCGCCGCCTCCAGCCCCACGACATCGGCCCAGAACCGGTGACAGGCCAGCTGCTGTTTGAGCAAGCGCCAGACCCGCTCCATGAGGGTGAGGTTGGGAGTGGAGACCGGCAGCCAGAACGGGGTGATGCGGCCCGCCTGCGGTGCCCACCACGCCCCGACCACCGGGGAACGGTGATAGCTCACATTCTCCATCACCACCAGGTGATCGTCCGACGGGGGTGGAGGTCGCACGCATCCACGTCGACCAACCGGAAGCCAGCCCCGCCAAGCGCCCCCTTTTTTGGGAGTTCGGTCAGGACGTGCTTGGCACTGGCGACGGCTTCGGCGTCCTGACGATGCGTGAGGTCGTGCCGCGGCCGCCGGAAGCGATCGTCCATCGCTTGCAGGGCCCGGTAGACGGTGGCGGGATGGACATGCCAGCCCTGCCGTCCGCGCAGATCAGTCAGGTCGGCCACTGTCCAGATCGTCACGGGGTAGTCATCGTCCAGCGGTGACCGGCCGAGGGCCGTTTCGAGCCGGTCCCGGGCGGCGGCATCGAGCGTGGGGGCCGCCCGCGCCGGCCCCGATCCGCCAGTCCGTCCCGACCCTCGGCCAGAAAGCGGGCCGCCCCTGTGCGCAGGCTGGTGCGGGCACTGCCGAAGGCCTGGGCCGCCTCGGTCAGCGACATGCCCCCGGCCACCAGCACGAAGCCGTCGGCCCGATGCCGGACGCGGGGATCGGGGGCGATGCGGGTCAGATCACGGAGCGTCGCGTGATGCGGGGCGAGGTCCATGAATCCACTCCTGAATCCGCCCAGCATCCTCCTGCGCAACGACTTTTGTCAATCCGCTTAGCAACGGGTTCAAGGAGTGAGACGTTCGGGTTACGCATATCGCATCGGGTAGTTTTGTTGCAGACGAGCCGTTGACGCTGGTCAATGCCGCCACGATCACGAGGCGGCCACGCTCGAAGGGTCTCGACCCCTTTGGATTCGCATTCCCGGGCGGTCGCTGTCCGGACAAATCACATTCCATCAAGAACATGTATGGATCGCAATGAAGAGGGGCTGGAATGAATTTCAACCCCTCATTTCTCCGGAGCTTGACCGTTGACTGGCAAAGCGGCGGGATTTGCATCCTGCCTGCTTTCGAAAAGTTCATGCACGAAAGGCGCTGCGGCCCGGATAGATTGCCGCGTCGCCGAGTTCTTCTTCGATGCGCAACAGCTGGTTGTATTTCGAGACTCGGTCGACTCTCGAAGGTGCCCCAGTCTTGATCTGTCCCGCGTTCGTGGCGACGGCCAGATCGGCGATGAACGTGTCCGAGGTTTCACCCGATCGATGCGAGATCACAACCCGGAAGCCGGACTTGTGTGCCAGTTCGATCGCCTCCAGCGTTTCGGTCAATGTCCCGATCTGGTTGAGTTTCACCAGAATCGCGTTACCGGCTTTCTCGTCGATTCCACGCTGCAGGCGTTCCGTATTCGTCACGTAGAGGTCGTCACCAACCAGCTGCACGATGTGCCCGATCGCGGCCGTAAGTTTTCGCCAGGTCGTCCAGTCGTCCTCGGCCAGCCCGTCCTCGATCGAGATGATCGGGTACTTCTCGGTCCACTGGGCGAGGAAGGTGGCCATCTCGTCGCCGGTCAACGTCGTTCCTTCACCAGGAAGCACGTAGTTGCCGTCGTGATAGAGTTCCGTCGCCGCTGGATCGATGGCGATCGCGAGATCGGCACCGGGTGTGTATCCGGCGCGCTCGATGGCTTCGACGACAACCTTGAGCGCTTCCTCGTTCGATCCGAGGCTGGGCGCATAGCCTCCCTCGTCACCGACACTGGTGTTGAGTCCGCGTTCGCTGAGAACTTTCTTCAATTCATGGAAGACCTCGGTTCCCCACCTCAGCCCTTCCGAGAAGCTCTCCGCGCCAACCGGCATCACCATGAACTCCTGCATGTCGACGCTGGAGCCCTCTGCGTGCTTGCCGCCGTTGAGAATGTTCATCATCGGCACTGGGAGGACTCGCGAATTCGGACCGCCAAGATAACGATACAATGGCAGCCCAACCTCCTCGGCAGCCGCCCGCGCAACGGCGAGTGACACCCCGAGCAACGCGTTGGCACCTAGACGTCCCTTGTTCGGCGTACCGTCGATCTCCCGCATGATGGTGTCGACACCGATCTGATCGAGCGCATCCATCCCGACCACGACTTCAGCAATTTCCTCGTTGACGTTGGAAACGGCCTGTTGGACACCCTTTCCACCGAATCGGGCCTTGTCACCATCGCGAAGCTCCACCGCCTCGTAGGCACCTGTCGAAGCCCCGGATGGAACAGCCGCTCGCCCGACGGTGCCGCTCGAAAGATAGACCTCGACTTCGACGGTGGGATTGCCACGGGAGTCGAGTATTTCGCGTCCGTGAATGGCCTCGATGATGCTCTCGAACATGCTTCCCCTCTTCATGACTTGCTTACCTTGCCTCCTCGGCGTGCCCGGTGTACCCCGCGTGCAGTTGATACAACCTCCGTGAGTATACGGCGATCCTTTCCCGCCAATGGTTGTCAAACCATGATCCGGGCACCCACCCCAAATGGGAAGACGGCTGCCGCCAACACGATCGAAGCAGCTATAATCACCTGTAAAGAATAGAAGCGGCGCCAGCGAAAGACGGACAACCAATGTCGTACAGACATTCGACGGCTCGGCATGCCGAGAGGCGGCTGCATCCGGAGCACGTGGTGGCGCGAATGGGGAAACGTTTGTGGTTCCTTGTTCGTGAGCGACGTCGCTCCGCCTAGCCCTTGTCCTCGGAATCGATCGCACCGATCCTTTCCAAGCCTGACCAGGCAGGTGGATATCCAATCGCTCCCTCATCACATCAGGGGGCTCTTGTTTGCCGGAAACAAAGATCCGTTTCAAGTCACCACGATCGTTAGCAAAACTACCATTGCCAGGGGATTTCATTGGACCTCACCGAACTGAAACTCGAAGCCCAGACACGTTTGAACTCGCTCATGAATGCCTCCGGTGCGAACGAGTGGGAGCGTGAATACCTAGGCCCCAGGGGCAAAATCACTGCCCTTCTGCGCGGCCTCGGGGCACTCCCGAAAGAGGACCGCCCCGAGGCCGGCAAGTCTATTCAGGCGCTCAAGATCGAGCTGACCGACGCATTCGCTCCTGTTCGGGACCGACTTTCCATGGAGGCGCTTGCGTTGCAACTGAGCGCGGACACGATCGATGTCACCCTCCCTGGCCGCCAGCCAATAATCGGCGGTGCGCACCCGATCTCGACGATGATCGATGAACTCGTCGAGATCTATGCACATCTGGGATTTCAGGCGGTCTTCGGTCCCGAGGTGGAAACCGGACACTACAATTTCGACCTGCTCAACATCCCATCCGATCATCCCGCTCGCGACGTCTGGGACACGATGATCATTGACGCGCCCAGCGCAGAGATCGTGATGCGAACACATACATCACCGATGCAGGCACGCACGATGGAAAAAACGTCTCCTCCCATCCGGGTCATCATGCCTGGGCGCACCTACCGATACGAGGCGCAGGACGCCTCGCACGAATGGATGTTCACGCAAATCGAAGGTCTCATGGTCGACACCCATGTCACCATGGCCGATCTCAAGGGAACACTGCAGGAGATGGCGAGACAGCTCTTCGGTCCCGACCGGCAGATTCGCTTTCGTTGCGACTTCTTCCCGTTCGTCGAGCCAGGAGTTGATTTCTCGGTGGATTGTTCCGTGTGTGGCGGGAGAGGTTGCAGGGTCTGCAAGTACACAGGGTGGCTGGAGATGGGAGGCGCGGGGATGGTGCATCCGAATGTTCTGCGCGGTGTCGGCTACGACCCCGAGAAAGTCACCGGCTTCGCCTTCGGCCTGGGTATCGAACGCCTGATCATGATGAAGTACGGCGTCGATGACATCCGGGCATTCGCGGGAAGCGACAACATCCGGTTTCTTCGCAAGTTCTCGTTGCTGAGCATCTAGGTGCCCAGTGTTCCTTCGATAGCCCCCGATCCACATACTCCGCCGAGAAAGACTTGAACGCATGAACGTTCCCTACAAATGGCTGCAGGAATTCGTCCCGACGACGTTGAGTCCGCGGGAACTCGCTCACCGGATGACGATGGCGGGGCTGGAAGCCGAGAAGATCGAGATCATCGGTTCGGGCTGGGACAACGTCTATGTCGGGGAAGTGCTCAATGTCGAGCAGCATCCTGATGCTGACCGGCTCGTCCTCGCCGATGTTGATGCGGGCGAGCATCGCTTGCTGGTCGTGACCGGGGCGCCCAACATCGCCACCGGCCAGAAGGTCGCGCTTGCCCTGGCAGGTGCCCGCCTGATCGACGCGCATTCCGTGGAGCCAACGTTGAAGACGCTGAAGCCCGGTGTCATTCGCGGGATCAAATCCGAGGGGATGGTCTGTTCGGAGAAGGAACTCGGGATGTCCGAGGAGCATGAAGGAATCCTGGTCCTGGATCCCGAGGCGCCGAAAGGCCTCCCACTCGCAGACTGGCTCGGCGACTCAATCATCGAGTTCGAGATCACGCCGAATCTCGTGCATGCCTTTTCTGTTCGCGGGATCGCCCGCGAGGCCGGTGCTATCACAGGTCTTCCCGTCCGCGAACCCGACGTGCTTCAACTCTCGGCGCATCTCGAACGATCGGACATCGTCGAGGTCAAGGCCCCCGAATTCTGCAAGCGGTACTCCGCGATGGTGATCGATGGCGTCGAGGTCGCGCCGTCGCCCGGCTGGCTCTCTCGTCGACTCTCCGCTGCCGGTATTCGTCCCATCAGCAATATCGTAGACGTGACCAATTATGTCATGCTAGAGCTCGGCCAGCCGCTCCATGCCTTCGACCTATCGACGATCACGACCGGGAAGATCGTCGTGCGCTCGGCAACGGATGGAGAAACTCTCGAAACCCTCGACCACCAGACTCGCAAGCTCGCCGAAGGCGTCTTGCTGATTACAGACGGCGGACACCCTGTAGGCCTCGCTGGTGTGATGGGAGGTGTCAACTCGGAAATCACTACGGATACGACATCTATCGTGGTTGAGTCGGCGAACTTCGACATGAAGAACATTCGGCAGACGTCCCGGCTGCTCAAATTGCGAACCGATGCTTCGGCCCGCTTCGAGCGCGGCCTCGATCCGGAACTTTCCGGTATCGCGAACGAACGTGCTGCGAAACTCATTCTCGATCTCTGTCCGGGTGCCACGATTCGTGGTTGGCAGGACGTCTATCCAGATCCCGCACCGGTGCGAACGGTCTCGATGGCTTTTTCACGAATCGAGTATCTGCTCGGCATGCCCGTGTCTGAAACCCATGCTCTCGACGTACTCGAACGTCTGTCGTTTGCACCGGAATTGAATGCCGAGACCGGAGTGCTGACCGTTCAGGTTCCATCCTGGCGTCCTGACGTCACCATCCAGGAAGACGTGATCGAGGAAGTTGCCCGCATCGTGGGGTACGACCGGCTCCCCGCAACACTCCCCACCGGCACGATGCCTCCAGTCGAACGCGACGCAGGGTTCCTGCTCGAGCGCCACATACGCGAGACGCTGGTCGCCGCCGGTGGTTTCGAGGCCCGCACCTACGTCACCTCTTCCGATGCCGACGTGAAGCGCTGGTCATCGATCGATTCAGGAGGGATGTTGCATTCGATTGCAGAGACCCAGACGTTGCATCTGAAGAACCCTATCCAGGCGGACAAGGCGATCCTTCGGACATCCATCATCCCCGGCCTTGTCGCTGCTGTTGCGGCGAACATCAAGCACGAGCGGTCGATTCGCCTCTTCGAGATCGGACATGTGTTCATCGGCACCGCACCGGATCAATTGCCAGATGAACCGGCGATACTCGCAATCGCATTTGCAGGGTTGCGCGACCCGATCGATCGCTTCAACGCACATCCAGGCGACGCTGACACGATGGACTATTTCGATATGAAGGGGGCTGTGGATTCCATCCTGGCACGTCACGATCACGAGCCGCTCACCTGGGCGAGAATCGAGCACTCGGCGTTGCATCCGGGGCGAGCGGCGGTAGCCACATTGCCGGACGGCCAACGGCTGGTAGTTGTGGGTGAAGTACGACCCGATCTCGCTTCCGAGCTCGGTGTCGAGGGCGTAAGACTTGTCGTTGCCGAGGTGAATCTTCAATTGCTGCTCCAGCAGCAATCCGCGCTGCCAACCGGACAGATCGGAGTCGACAGGTTCCTGCCAGTGGAGCAGGACTTTGCGGTTGTAGTCGCCGCTGACGTGACCGGAGCCGATGTCGAGCAGGCGCTACTGGAAGGTGCGGGACCGCTTGTGACCGGGGTCACCCTCTTCGATGTGTACGAAGGAGAACAACTGGGCGAAAACAGGAAGAGTCTGGCGTTCAGAGTCACGTTCACCGCTCCGGACCGGGCGTTGACCGATGCCGAACTCGGCAAGGTTCGCAAGCGGATCGAGCGAACACTTCAACAGCACGTCGATGGAAGCTTGAGGACGTAGAGATGAGCAGAGAACCAGTGTCGATTCGAGTGGTCGAGGGAATGGAGGCCGCTCGGGCTGTCCTCGAACGGCGGAGGGATTTCTCCGAGCCTGAGATGGCGCCACACGTCGCAGCGAAGTGCGAGGAAGTGTTCGGTGAACGACTGAGCGCGCGCGACGTCGTTGACCGGATCGTGACCGCTGTGCGCAATTGCGGCGATGAGGCGGTGCGTGAGTTCACGGTCGCGTTCGATGGCAAGGCTCCTGAATCATGGGAAGTCTCCCCCGCTGAAATCGACGCTGCCTGGAATTCGACCTCGATCGAGCTTCAGCAATCGCTTCGAGTCGCGGCAGATCGCATCCGATTGTTTCACGAACAACAGATACGATCGTCCTGGATCACCACCGAGGAACTGGGTATCTACGGGCAACTGGTCCGCCCGCTTTCGCGCGTTGGCGTGTATGCACCAGCGGGGACCGCACCACTTCCATCAACCCTGTTGATGACTGCCATCCCGGCGAGGATCGCAGGTGTCGAGGAAATCATCGTGTGTTCTCCTCCCAGTTCAGGGGGCGCAGTGCATTCGATCGTCTTGGCGGCTGCGAAAGTGGCGGAAGTCGACCGTGTATTCGCGATTGGGGGGGCGCAGGCGATCGCGGCGATGGCCTATGGCACGGCATCGGTTCCCCAGGTCGACAAGGTGCTCGGTCCGGGCAACACGTTCGTCGCGTTGGCAAAGCAGCGCGTATTCGGCGCCGTCGATATCGACCAGATCGCGGGACCGACGGAAACGCTGATCGTGGCCGACGAGACCGCCGATCCCGTGCTCGTCGCAGCCGACATGCTGGCCCAATCGGAACACGGCACTGACTCCTCAGCGACGCTGATCGCAACATCGCGCGATCTCGCCGACCTGGTGATGGCCCAGCTTGCGATCCAGCTGCCCGAACTCGATCGCGAGAAAATCGCCGCGGAATCGCTTCGGGTCCACGGGATGATCGTGATTGTCGAAACCCTGCAGGAGGCGATCGACCTCTCGAACGCCTACGCGCCGGAGCATCTTTGCCTGTCGGTCGCAACGCCTTGGGACTTGATTCCACTGGTGAAGAATGCGGGCGGAATCTTTCTCGGGGAAGCAAGCGCCGAGGCACTGGGTGACTACACCGCAGGACCGAGCCACGTGATGCCAACCGGTGGCACGGCCAGATTTTCCTCGCCGATCAACCTCGGCGATTTCCAGAAAGTCATCTCCCTGATCGGTGCCAACGCCAAGGCACTGGAAGCACTTGGCACGGCCACCACCACATTGGCACGCGCGGAGGGCCTGACTGGACATGCGCTCGCCGTGGAGCGACGACTGAGCAGGAAGTCCCGGACCGGATTTTAGGACCCGATAACCCTGAGCGCGGCGACGATCCGTTCTTCGATCGTGCCATCGGCCGCGTCACTTGTCCGGATGACCGCGTCGCGAGCCTCGTTGGTCGTGTATCCCAACGATTGCAGCGCTTCCACCACTTCTGCCTCGGGGCCACCCACGCGGGAAACTGATGTCCCGGATGGCCCAGAGAGGTCGGACGGAATCTTGCCGCGGAGGTCAAGCAGGATCCTTGAGGCCGTTCGCTTGCCGATCCCCGGCACCGTTGAGAGCAAGGTAACTTCCTCGTTTTCGATGGCCACGAACAGCTCTTCACTCGTAAATCTGGTGAGCATTGCGCATGCGAGCCGCGGGCCAACCCCGCTGACATTGATGAGCGTCTCGAACCACTGGAGTTCGGCGCGGGTGAGAAAGCCGTAGAGTGTCTGAGCATCGTCACGAACGATCAGCCGTGTCTGAACGGTGATCTTTGCCCCTGCTTCACCGGCGTCGGCGATCGTTCGTCCGCTCGTCATCACTTGGTAAACAACGCCCTGAACATCCACAAGAACGGCGTCTCCGCGGACCTCATGGACGCGTCCGATAAGCGCTGCTATCACAAACCACCCCCCGCGATGTCATTCGATTTCTCGACCTTGTAGACCCTGCGTGCGTTTCCATGGAACACATCTTCCATCGACTCCCGCGCCAAATCCGAATCGATAACGCGTCGCACGAACTGCTTCTGCCGTAAAACGGGGTAGTCCGATCCGAACAGGATACGCCGTGCCCCAACCAGTCGTTCCACAACCGGAAAGATATTGGCGTTGTACAGGTAGGTCGAGGCAGCCGTGTCGTACACCACATTTCTCGTGACCTTCGCGATTTCCGGCATCAGTTCGTAAAACGGAAGTCCGCCGCCCCAATGAGCGGCCACGACGCGAAGTTCCGGGAATGCGGAAAGGAACCCAACCAGCTTGTCGGGTGAGGCATAGCCCTTTCCCGGATAGAGATGCCCGATCGGTTCCGATGCATGGAGCAGGACCGGCACACCGAGCGACACGCATGCGTCCACACAAGGCGCCAGCGGTTGTGGCGACTGCCATTCGAAGCCTTGGCCATCGGCGTTCAATTCACCGACTCCGACCGCCCCCAACGATACGCACCGCTCAACTTCCTGTGCCGAATCCGCATCTGCAGGATTCACGATCGCAAGCCACGAGATGCGGTCCGAATGCTGTCTCGCGACGTGCGCAAGGTAGTCGTTGTGCATGCGACACATCGACGGATCTCGCCACGGCCAGCCACAAACGATTGAGCGAGCGATACTACCCTCGTCCATGCTGGCGATCAGGTCAGTGATCTCGGCTGTCCGCGCGGCCGGATGACCGAACGCTTGGGCGAACCAGGGATCGCGATCGAGAAAATACTGCCGATTGCTTACAACCTCGGGCGGAAAGAGATGGGTATGGGCATCGATAACCATGGGCCTGGGAACCAAAGCTGAAGCTGATTCAATCGTCCCGGTACGTTCCATTTCACCCTACATCAGGTAGAAGAAGACACCGGCAGCAATCGCCAAGATCACGATCAGCAACACAAGTGACGGCAACAGAATGGCTCCGACGCGGCTCTCTTGCTGCTCAGCGAGGTCGTTTCCGATGATTGTCCGCTGGATCGTGGCGAGCGACGGGCTGACGGTGAGCACGATCGCCGAAACGTTGTCAGTCGTCCCCCGCTCCTGCGCCAACGCGGTCAAGTGCCGGGCGGAGTCGCTCGAATCAGATAAGCCGAGGATCTTGAGATAGTCCTCCGATTGCATGACGTCGTAGAAACCGTCGCTGCACAACAGGAGACGGTCCTCTGGCAACAGTGTCAATTCGTAGATGCTTGGCAGCTTTCGATCGAGCTGAGGTGTACTGCCCAGCGCGTGCGTCAGGATGTTGCGTTGAGGGCTCGAGCGAGCATCTTCCTCGCTCAACTGGCCCTGAACGACCTGGTCGGCGACGAGCGAATGATCCTGCGTGATCTGGGTCATCTGGTTCGCCCGCATCAGGTAGGCTCGACTGTCACCGACGTTTGCGATTGTCACATAGCGCCCGTGCACGATTGCCGAGACGACTGTTGTACCGAGTTGACCCTGCTCCGGCGCGTCTGAAAACTGCTGGTAAATCGCATCGTTCGCACGTCGGTACGCCTGCTTCAATGCAAGCGCGAAATCAGCCGGCCGCTCGCGTGCAAAAAGATCACCGAGCAACTCGATGGCGAGCTTGCTGGCGACTTCGCCCCGTTCCAGCCCTCCCATGCCATCTGCGACGGCCAGCAGGAAGCCCTTCTCGGTCGAGTCGGCGATTGCTGGCAACGGCGCGACCAGGATCGCATCCTCGTTATTGGGACGACCAGCGGCCTCGGACGTGCTACTGATTACCAGTTCAAGTTCTGTCGGGACCAGGCTCAAATTCACACTCCGAGATGGTTGGCGCCGTGAAACGCGCTCATTGATAGATCTCGCTGGTTGTCCACCCAAGTGTCGCGCAATGCAAGCGACGCTGTGTGCAGGAGATGACACGTCATTATCATCGTAGGCGGCGTCGAGTAACAATCGATTGCGATTGTCTTCACGATGAGTTGAAGAATTGCCGAAAGAATCACCCATTCTTGCTGATAGACTTTGGACGCGCCCGATCAGTTACGCAGCGCCTCTCCCAGCTTCCTCGCTAACACTGATGTCAACCACCGCAATGAGACAGGATCAACGCCATGATGCTGAAATTCGCCCCGCTCGTATCACTTCTCGCCGTGTTCACGCTGATGCAAGCGGCTCTTGGGACAGCGTCCATCACGGCTCAAAGTGACAAGGATGTGAAGGACATTGTCACGAATGCCAGCTCGACGATTGCATCCTCGACCTCGATTCATTTCAAGCTCCAGATGGAGGGCGATTCCTTCGTCGATCCAGCTGGCACGATTCGCCTGATAAGCGCTGAGGGTGACCTTGTACGGCCTGACAAGGTGAACGTGGAGTTCCAGGTCCAGATCCTGGGAACGGCCAACGTGACGATCAAGATGGTCACGATCGGTGCGAAGTCCTGGACGACCGATATCCTGACCGGGAACTGGGGACCAGCCCCTGTCGAATTTGGGTATGACCCGACCGTTCTGTTCGACACCAACAACGGACTCGGACCGGTCATCAGCAAGCTCAGTGGATTGAAGGTCGAAGGCACGGAAAAAATCGACGGAAGGTCTGCCTATCGGATAAGCGGTATCGGCTCGAAGGAGGATATCGCCTTGCTGACAGCCGAAACGATGACCGGTTCATCATACAAGGTCAACATCTGGGTCGATCGGGAGAACTCACACCTTCTCAAGATCACCTTGGCGGAGCCATCTGACAATGGAAAGAAGAATCCGGCCACCTGGACCATGAACATCTCCAACTATGACGCCGATGTCACAGTGGAGGCGCCGGTATAGCATTGTGATCGAACAATCCAGATCCCGATCCGTTCTCTCATCTCCAACTCTCAACGCTGCCTTGCTCTGCGTCTTTCTGGGTGCGGTCGATCTGACCGTGATCGCTGCGATTCTGCCGAGGATGATCGCCGATCTCGGGGTCAACACCTCCGATATCGATCGATACATCTGGATTGTCAGCGGCTACCTGATCGCATACATCGTCGCAATACCGATCGTCGGCCGTGTTTCAGATATGGCGGGCCGCAGGAACACCTTCCTCGCCTGTCTGGCAATTTTCATGGCGGGCTCGATAGTTTGTGGACTGTCGGACACGATGAACGGCCTGATCGTCGGCCGCAGCATCCAGGGATTCGGCGCCGGTGGACTGTTGCCGGTAGCGCTGGCGCTTACGAGCGACACACTTCCCCGGGGCAAACGCTTCGCCGGCATCGGACTCGTGAGCGCTGTGGACACGCTCGGATGGGTCATCGGACCGGTCTACGGAGCGGTTGTCGAGGCTCTCGCCTGGAGCGCCAGCGAAGGCTGGCGCTGGATCTTCTGGCTGAATGTTCCGCTGCTCGCGGTTGCAGCCGTGTTTGTGGTGGTGAAGTTCCCATCGGAGTCGGAGCCAGGAAAACACTCGTCGCTGCATGGATTCGATTGGCTTGGCTCTCTGCTCCTCGCGAGTGCGCTGGTGGGAATAAACCTGGCACTTTCGGCCGGAGGCGAGATCGGCAGCGCGTCTACGTCTGGTATGCGCGCGCTGGGCGGAACTTCCAATCCACTTTCCTCCTACGTTCCGCTGCTTCTCTTCATCTCGCTCATCTGCGGCGGATTGCTTGTTATTTGGGAGCAACGCGTGAGGTTCCCTCTTTTGCCGGTGGCGCTGTTCGCCAATCGAACGTTTCTCCTTGCGAGCATCGCCAACTTCCTCGTGGGAGCGGTCCTGATGGTGGGAATGGTCGATGTTCCCGTCGTCGTGGCGCTGGTCGCCAACCCGGATCACGCGACCGAAATCGGTGCCGGTATGCTGGCGACGTTCACGATCGGGATCATGATCATGTCGGTACTCAGTTCGCGTCTCATCAGGTTGTGGGGATCATTCCGAATAATGTTCGCCGGCCTGGCGCTCGCCGCGATCGGCTTCGCGTTGCTGTACCCGCTGCTGCAAGGCGGTCATGTCTTTCGTATGTCGATCGGTCTCGTCATCGCCGGTTGCGGCCTGGGCCTGCTCATCGCTCCCCTCAGTGCCATCGTCCTCGATCAAGCCGTCGAGCGGGACTACGGCGCCGCCGCCGGAATGGCCCTGGTGTTCCGACTTCTGGGCATGACGATCGGAATCTCGGCGCTGACTGCGCTCGCCGTGAAACGACTTCAATCGCTGACAGATGCGCTCGACCCGATTGTTCGTCAACCGGATGAGGGGACCGCCGTGTTTCTTCTCCGTCAACAGCAGTTTCTCGAGAACCACGCCATCCCGTTGAGCATCCAGGTTGTGCAGGAAACGTTTCTGATAGCCGCAGCGCTGGCACTTCTTGCCATGATTCCAATCTGGTTGCTCACCCGGTCTTCCCAAACTCCCCAGGCGATCGGGACCTGAACTCGCAATTCCAAACGACACGTCATCCCGTTGGTCCAAGTGCACAGTGCATTTGCATTCCGTGACAATTGCGTCGTGATTGACAGCGGTCCGACCTATGTTATCGTCACCAGCAGTGCACAATGCCTAGCGGCCGTGAAATTCACGGCGAATCGGGATAAGAGGGCGGAAGTTGGACATACGCGGGTACACGGCTCGGATTCCCGAAATGGATCGATTCCTGACGGTCGATGAAATGCATGCAGGCTTCCAGCGAGTGGCAGCGGAGCATCCTGATCTGGCAACGGTGAAGCGCGTTGGCTCATCCAAGCTCGGCGAACCAATTCACATGCTGACGATTGGTTCGGGATCCAGGAACATTCTGCGTTTCGGATGCCCTCACCCAAACGAGCCGATCGGATCGATGATGCTGGATCATCTCTCCAGATTGCTTTGTACCGATGAAACGCTATGAACGGCGTTCGACGCTACCTGGCACCTGATCTCCGTGATCGATCCAGACGGAGCGCGCCTGAACGAAGACTGGTTTGCCAGGCCCATGACGCCAAAACATTACGCTCGCAACTTCTACCGACCGGCTGGTCATGAGCAGGTAGAGTGGACGTTCCCGAATTCCCACAAGACGAATTATTTCGATCGCACATTGCCAGAGACGGAAGCGCTCATGCGCGTTATGGATGACCTCGAGCCAGCGCTCGTCGTCTCGTTGCACAACGCGGGTTTTGGCGGCGTCTACTACTATCTCAGCCGCCCACTTCCGGGCGTTTACCCGACTTTCCATGAACTCCCTGGATGGGAAGAGCTGCCGTTGAGCCTCGGCGAACCGGAAGTCCCGTTCGCGGAGAAATATGCTCCGGCCATCTCCAAGCTCTCGACAACCGAGGACGGGTATGACTACCTCGAGCAAAACGGGGGCGATGTAAGCAACTCCGAACATGGGGGATCGAGTGCCGGCTACTCTGCGAAGTACGGGACCGTCACACTCATCACCGAGATGGCGTATTTCGACGACCCTCGCGTAAACGATCAGACGGTTACCGCGATTCGGCGTCGCGACGCCATTCTGGGGGGCCTGGAAACCGGCAAGGAAGTGAACGAGTTCGTGACTCGTCAACTGAAGGCGGTGACACCGGATCTCAAAGCCTCTTCCCCATTTCGGACCGCGGTCACCTCTTTCAATGACTATGGCAAGAAGCAATATGCTGCGCAACGTCAATGGGCTGAAACCGATCCCGGAACAGATCGACCCGCGACTGTGGCAGAGCTTTTCAGCAACAATCAGGAGAGCGAATTCTACAGCTTGCTTCAACTTGGAATGCTGGTGAGACTGCTCGAAGTAAAGAACCTCACCATCACGTACCGAACGTATTGCGGCTACGTGGCTGCGGTGCAGGATGTCAGCCATCTTGGCGGTTCTCACCTCAAGGCGTTCCGTCGTCGAGCGCAGATCATCTTCCAGAACCCGTTCGAGGCGTTCGACCCTCGGCTGACGATCGGGGCGTCGCTCGAACAGGCGCTTCGCATCCACAATATCGGCACGAACGCCGAACGGCACAAGAAGATCGTACTCGCGCTCGAAAGTGCGAGCTTGTCGCCAGCGATGGAGTTTCTGGCACGGTATCCACACGAGCTTTCCGGAGGTCAGTCGCAGCGGATCGCAACCGTCCGGGCGATGCTTCTGGAACCAGACTTCCTCGTCGCGGACGAGCCGGTGTCCATGCTTGATGTTTCGGTCCGGGCGGACATTCTCAACCAGTTGCTCGATATGTAGCCGATCGCATCGCCGTCATGCAGTTCGGAAAGTTCGTCGAGGTTGGAGAGGCAGAGCAGGTCATCTTCAACCCACAGCACGCTTATTCACGTGAGCTGCTTGCCAACATGCTGCCGGTCGGAAACGAATAGACGGACCCCCGCGACTCGAACATCAATAGTTCTACGAAAGTCGCGAGCGGAGATTTTTGATATTTTGCGCGATCGTCGCTTCGTCGTTGAAGACTGCGGTGCCAGCTACCACCGTGTCGGCGCCAGCAGCCACGACACCGGCTATCGTATCGACGTTGATCCCACCGTCGACTTCGAGCCGGCAAGCCGGGTTCACCCGCTCGATCAGATCGTGCACCCGCGCGATCTTGTCAAGCGTCGTCGAGATGAACGACTGCCCTCCGAATCCTGGATTCACCGTCATCACCAGCACCTGTCGGACATATGGCAACACCTCCTCGATGGTAGAGATCGGTGTTGCAGGGTTGATCGAGACCCCAGGCATCTTTCCGGCGTCTGCGATCTGCTGAATGACGCGATCGAGGTGAGATGTTGCCTCGACGTGAACCGTGATGCGGTCGGCGCCCGCTTTGCAGAATCGGGTGATCCACCGCTCCGGCTCGACAATCATCAGATGAACGTCGATCGGCAGGTTCGTTGCAGGCCGAATTGCTTCAAGGATCGGCAATCCGATCGAGATATTGGGAACAAACCTGCCATCCATCACGTCGAAGTGAAGATAATCCGCGTCTGCGGTATTCAATTCGGAAAGTTCTTCTCCCAAGCGCAGAAAATCCGCCGAGAGCATCGAAGGTCCGATCCACACTGATCGCTTTGTTTCCGCCATGGGAGATGCCTGCTTCGCTTTCATGTGTGCAAGGTTGGTGAGCGCAGCGTGGCACCGTCCGCGCTGCCCCGGCGTTATCAAGGAAGATGGTATACCATCGTCCGTACAACGTTCCGGGACCATGTTGCCCGTATCATCGGAGAATCTGCCGCGTGAGCCTGCTCGATCGTTTTGAACAATCCATGGAACGCCTGATGGAGGGGACGATCGGGACCGTCTTCCGACAGTCGATGCAACCCGCCGAACTCGGAAAGCGACTCCAGCGTGCCATGATCGATCAACGTCGGGTGTCGGTTGGCACTACCATCGTGCCGAACCGCTTCGTCGTTCGCCTGCATCCAAAAGACTTCGCGCAGTTCGCCGACTATCAGCAAGGTCTGAGCCGTCAGATGGAAGCGTGGCTCGCCCAGGTTGCAACCGAACGCAACTTTTCCGTGCTCGATCGCATCCAGGTCACGCTGCAAGAAGACTCGTCGGCTCCTCGCCGGATGCCTCGCATCGAGGCGGCGATAACCGACATGCACCAGCCACGGCCGACGCCGGTGGTCCGACCACAGTCACGGCCCGCTCCTTCCCAGGCGACCGAGACGTTTCAGCCGGTGAGATCAGGGAATCAAGGAGATCTTCTTCTTCGCGTCACAAGTGGGACCGCCGCGGGAAAGGATTTCATGCTGCCCTCGGGAGCTTCCACCATCGGCCGATCTCCCGAGAATGCACTGATCATCGATTCTCCCGACGTCTCCCGCCGGCATGCCCGATTCGAGTATTTCGGCGGGCAGGTGCGACTGTATGACTTGAACAGCACCAATGGAACACGCGTCAACGGCGAGGCGATCCGCGTGACCGACATCTTTCCCGGCGATACGATCACGCTGGGGTCCGAGGAGATGCGACTCGTCAGATCACCGTCCAGCGAAACCTACCGGGATTAGCAACACCCATGAGCTTTTCGATTGATACGTCATCGATTTCCTATGACTGGTTTATCCTTGGCCTCCGACTGGCGTTCATTGGACTGATCTACGTTTTCATCTACCAGGTAGCCCGCGTGACGATTCGGGAGCTTGTCAAGGTAGGTACGATCGCTCCAGCGGCAGGCATTGCGATCGTGGGCAGTGCGAGCAGGTGCCTGGAAGTCGTCGAGCCGGCTGATTCGCCACTCGCCTTCGGGGAGCGGCTTCATCTCACCCATTACAGCACAATCGGACGGAATGAGGACAATTCGCTCGTGATCGCGGACAGCTTCATATCCGGTCAGCACGCGGAGATCGTCTTCGAAAATGGGGTCTGGTGGCTAGATGATCTTGGCAGCACCAATGGCACGTTCGTCAACGACGCCGCCGTTTCACACCGCACCCGCATCGAAAGCGGCGACATCGTACAATTCGGTCGAGTTGTTACCCGCATGACCGCCTGAACGCTGCGAGATTGACGCATGTTCGCCAGTTTCGTCGTTCAACGATGTGCGCTTGTAGTCGAGCCCGGCGATCTACACCAGAGCTGGTGCGTGCAAGCATCTCACGCAGCGCGTTTGCATCTTGGTGGGTGTTTGTAAGCGCGCCGTCACAGAAAGACTGAAGTCTCGAACCATGCATCATGTTCAATCCGCTCCTCCCAGCCACGCCCAGATACCTGGCTCCCTGACGCTCGTGCTTCCCGCCTACAACGAGGAAGGAAACATCGAATATGTGGTTCGCCGGGCGCTCGACGTGCTGCCTACCGTCGTCGACACGTTTGAGATCATCGTGGTCAACGATGGCAGCAGGGATGCAACACCGCAGATCATCGACCGGCTCGCGACAGAAGACTCTCGGGTGCGTGCCATCCATCAACCGAACAAGGGGTATGGGGGTGCGCTGACAAGCGGCTTCTCCGCCTCTGTTGGCGACTATGTGATGTTCATGGATTCCGATCGCCAGTTCGACATCGCCGATATTCGCCTTCTTGCCCCATTCACGGCCAGTTTCGATGTCGTCGCCGGTTTTCGGATGGAGCGCTCCGATCCTATCCACCGCCGGATCAACGCGGAAGTATTCAACATCGTCGTGCGCGTATTGTTTGGCGTCCACATGCGTGACCTGGACTGTGCCTTCAAGATGTTCCACGGCGAGATGGTGCGATCACTCGACCTGACGAGTGCCGGAGCCCTGATCAACGCTGAAATGCAGGCCAAGTTGCGACGGCAAGGCGCCACGCTGGAACAGATCGGGGTGCCCCATTATCCCCGGATCGCGGGCACCGCGACGGGTGGCAATCTCGGAGTGATCTTTCGCGCGATGGTCGAAACGGTCGTCCTCTGGCGTCGCATGCATCGATACCAGCCCCCGGTTGGGCGCAGGCATGAACGACCGTACTACCTGCTCGGCGACGTTCTGGTTGGCGGTGCAACACTGATCGGCCTGGGAGTCGTGATCCGGATGCTCAAGAAGCGCAGGTAGAACAACGAGCGGAGCAGCATGACACGACCCCGGCCAGTGAATCCACCAGCCGGGGTCGTGTCATGTTTCGAGGTTGCGACAAGGTGAAAGATCGGGGTTACGACTCGAAGATTGTACGCCTCAGGACGAGCGAGACCCAGTCCTCGCTTTGACGACGCTGCACGACGGTTGCCCCTCGCGCTGCAAACGCATTCACGACATCCTGCTCGCGACTTTCGATGATGCCGGCAAGCACGAGTGCCCCACCGGGTCGAGTATGGCCGATGAGGGCGTCAGAAAGTTCGATCAGGATGCGGGCGATGATGTTCGCCAGCACGATGTCGTATTCGCCCTGGAACGGCTCGTCGGGTCCAACGCTTCCAAGTTCGACCTTGAGCGCGTCGCTTACGTCATTGATGGCGGCGTTCTCTCTGGCTGCCCGGACGGCGATCGTCTCCACGTCGACGGCATCGGCGAGAGACGCCCCAAGCTTCAGCGCGGCGATGGCAAGAATGCCAGAGCCGGTGCCAACATCGAACACCGTGGCATTCGGCGTAATTACTGCTTCAAGGCCCAGAACCGAGAGTCGGGTCGACGGATGGAGGCCTGTCCCGAACGCCATTCCGGGATCGAGATCAACGATGACCTCATCACCCTGAGGCGAGTATTCGCGCCAGGTCGGGCGAATCACCACGCGACCGCCGATTCGATGAACCTGGAAATGCTCTTTCCACGCGTTGGCCCAGTCTTCCTCTTTCAGATTGGTGATCTTGAGATCGCTGACCGAACGCATCTGTCCAAGATGCCAAAGTCCCTGCCGAACGTCCTCGACAATCTGCGGCTTGAAATCGGTGTCCGCAACATAGGTTCGAATCGTGAACGGGCGATCCAGTGCGATCGCCATGTTGTCGCCATCGCCCTCCTGCTCGTATGGTTCATCGATGGCGACGCCTTCATTGAACCCGTACCGACCGAAAAGTTCGGACACGGCCTCGACCGCTTCGGCATCCACGTCGACGGCCAACTCGATCCAGATCTTCTCAGGAGTATGGGTTGCCGCGTTGACCGATTCACTTCTACCGATTGGCTCTGTCACAGGCTTACTTTCGTCGTATCACCGATGTTGAGATGTACGGCATGTCCGACCACGTCCGATCCTCGTCCGATGATCGAGTGCTCGATGATGGCATTCTCGATCGACGATCCTTCTTCCACGATTGCATCGCGCACGATCGAGTTGTGAATCACCGAATCAGCCCCGATACTCGCAAACGGTCCGACGACCGCATTTTCGAGTTGCGCATCCCTGTGGACGAAAGAGGGCGGAATGATCACGCTTCCGGCACGTTGCGCCGGTGAAGGCGGTGTGCTGCTCAGCAGATAGCGGTTGGTCGCGAGCAGTGCTTCTGCGTTGCCGCAATCCTCCCAGGATCCCACCGGCTTGGTGATAATGCGTTTCCCATTGTCAATCATGATCTGGACCGCATCGGCGAGAAAATATTCGCCCTTGAGCTGGATCTTGCGTGCGATCTGCTCGTCCATCGCAGTGTAGAGATCGACAATGTTGTTGAAGTAGTAGATACCGATCAGCGCGAGGTTCGAGACCGGCTCCGACGGTTTTTCCACGAGGCGCGTGACGTATCCGTCCTCCACCACGGCAACACCGTAAGCTGACGGGTCGTCGATAACCTTCGTGAACGCAACCACGTCGACGCCCAACTCGCTCAGTCCTGCAAAATCCGCCTCGAACAAGGCATCAGGGAACAGAATGATCGCGTCGTCGTGGCAGACGTCGCGGGTTCGAAGGATTGCATCGGTTTGCCCGAGCATTTCGGGTTGGTGGATGAACGCGAGTTCCACGTCGGTATACGTCTTCCGCGCCCACGCCTCGAGCTGGTCGCCCAGATATCCCGTAATGAAGACCAGTTTGTCGGGATTGAACGGCATCAATCGATCGAGCACATGCTCGATCATCGGCTTGCCGGCCACCGTCACCAAGGGTTTGGGTTTGCTCCATGTGTGGGGACGAAGCCGGGTGCCAAATCCCGCGGCGGGAAGAATGATATCCACGCGTATCCTCCGTAGATCTGCGCCAGATGGACCCTGACGTGACCGATCGTCGTCAAGTGAAAAAAGCGGGGAGCCTCAATCGTGCAAAACACGTGAGTGGCCGGTCCCGTCTCTGCTTCGAAAAGCAGGAGGTGGTTGCAGCCCATGCTCCGACTCGTGAAATCGGGCGGGCTCGTCTGGCAGATTCCACCTCGAAAATGCCTAGGCATCATACATGATCGATGATTCCGAGACCCAAACGGGATGACTCAATCGACTGGCAGATAGGAGCGCGCGAACGTGCGATCACCTTCGCGTAACCCGGAAAGGGTCGCTTCCGACGCCAAGTGAAACCCGGCGGGATCAAAGCCCGGCGTCATTGTCGTGCCGAGCAACGCGAAGCGACCGCCTGTTCGCAGTCGGGTTCCCTGCCAATATTCCGCTTCAACAAGATGCTGGACCTTCATTCCTCGGCGCAGATCGGCCCCGAGAGTCGTGATCCCGAAATCTTCTCCGGTGCGAAACGTCACCATCTCGCAAGCATCTCCCAAGTAAAAATGGAAGAGTTCGTCATGAGTCAGACGATGCAAACCTGAATAGGCGTCCGGCGTGATAAGGAAGAGAATCGCGGTCGTGAGCGAACCGAATCCCGATTCATCAGGCTGATGATACGTCTGCCGAAAATAGCCACCCTCTCCCGCCAATGGCTGAAGATCGAGCAACGCAATCAGCTCGTCGGCCGTGAGGTCCTGGTTCATTTAATTTCTTTGCGATTCGTTGGGAGGAAGGACTGTCGACGGCTGATGTCGGAGGACCCTGGCGGGCCCTCCGGAAGTGGTACCCCCAGCGGGATTCGAACCCGCGATCTTCACCTTGAAAGGGTGACGTCCTGGGCCGCTAGACTATAGGGGCGACGCGGGACAAGATAGCTGATTTTGCCTGCATTTGTCAACTTCAGGCGAAGATTTCGATCAACATTGTCGCCATCGCGCCGAGTATCAGTCCTGCTGCTCCGAGCGCGAACGACATCGGCGCTCGTCGGGCGGAATCAACGAGACGCTCACCCCACCGCCGGGCATCGACACTCAGGAGAGCGATTCCGATCAGGCAGGGAATGATCATCGCCATGATGATTGGAGATCCGATTGCGTCAAGATTGAGCGTTGGAAACGTGACCGCTACTCGCTCCACGATCGCGACCACCATCTGCAGAATCGCCGCTGGAATCCACGCTATATAGGGAGCCAGCCCCGGTGCAGCGAAGGCCACCATTGCCAGCACGAATGTCACGGGAAACGCGAATGTGATCAAGGGCGCGACAAGAGCATTTGCTATAAGGCTTCCAACGGACCACATTCCGAACGTACCGATAGTGATCGGGATGGTGGCAAGCTGGGCCGCCACGAGTGGCAACGCAATCGCCTGCAGGGTCCGCTTCAATCCCATTTCGGTCTCGAGCGAGATACAGGTGACAAGAGCCGCCGACGACACAATCGAAAGCCAGAACGACACCGAATGCACATATCCGGGGTCGAACAGGAGCATCAATGCAGTGGTGAACGACAAAACCGTCGCGATGTCGGGCCGCCTGCCGAACCGCCCCGCAAACAACACCATCGTCACGAAGAGCGCCGCGCGCACCGATGGTGGATTGAAACCAGCGAACAACGTATATGCCCATACGAGGGCGAGAATGCCAACTTGCACGACAATCATTCGCTTGCGGCGCCGAGTCCGAAGCACAAGGTAGACCAAGCCGATCAAAATGGCGACGTTTTGGCCGCTCACCGCCGTGATATGGCTCGTTCCGGTTTGGAGAAAAGCGTCACGAACTGCGTCACTCAGCCGAGAATCGTCGCCCGTCACGATGCCCGCGGCGAGAGCGCCGGCATCACCCGGAATGAGCGATTCGAGGCGCTTGCTCACCGCCCTCCGCGCATCGACGAACGTTCTCAACGGTGAGCTTCCCGTCTCCAGGATGTCCACTACCCACACCCGGACGACTCCTTCCGCTGCCTGATTCCGAGCGTACGGCCCAAATCCAGGTGGCAGTGATTCAAGCGTTTCGTACGACCACACCAACGCGAGCCGGTCACCGACGTTGACCGCGCTTGCCGGAGGCAGGAACGCAAGCACGTTACGATCGACGACGTGTTCGCTTCCATCTCCGAACGTCATCTTGTCGACGGCAACAAGAACACGTTCACCGCTGCTCCCTGCTTGTGGCAGGCCCACGACCACTCCTTCGCCGCCGTCCGAACCGGAGAGATTGCCCGTGCCATTCGGGGCGTCGACCATCATCCCGCGACCGATACCGAGCAGTGAACACAGCGTCAGGGCGAACAAGATACGCCCGAATGTGGCATACGAACCGAATGACTCTCCCTTTACAGCGGTGAAGAGAAGCAGGAGCGCCGGAGCGACGAACAGGCCAACGGGGCCGAGCGCAACACCTGCGGTAAAAGCGACGCTGATCAGGAGTCCAATCGGCTTAATCACGAACGATGACAAGCGGACGGAGCCGTTCGACCAGGGCATCTCCGATTCCCTCGACGTCGCCAAGTTGATTCACCGATGTGAACGGACCGTGGGCGTCGCGATAGGCAACTATCCGCTCGGCCAGCACTTGCCCGATGCCAGGCAGAGCGACGAGCTGTTCCACCGTCGCGGTATTGATATCAAGTGCCTGTACGGTTCCATCCGGTTCGGAGGACGCTTCATGCGTCTCGGTAGACCTCGCTTGCGGGTTACCGTCATTCACCTTGGATGAACTGGATGAGGTGGATCCCTTTGCAGGGATGACGATTCGTTCACCGTCTCCGATCCTCGCAGCGAGATAGAGCTGGGAAACGTCCGCGTCCGTGGTGAGTCCGCCAGCTGCCGAGATCGCCTGCTCGACCCTTGACCCTGCCGACAATGAGATCAGACCTGGCGATGCAACGGCGCCCGAGACCTGAACGACGACAGTGGCGTCGGGATTCCCCATCACCACGACCGTGACCGAGCGAGTCGAGTCCCACCAGACAATCACGACCAGGCTGAGAACTGCCGCCACCAGTGCTGCGATCACAAATGCTTTCAAGGCTGTCACGCAGGGTTGCCTACCATCTCGATGAACACATGCCAAGGGACATGCCAGGGGTTCGGACCGTTCAAAAAAGCGCCCGTCGTGAGCCACTCGGCGACCAACGTAGGACAAAACGCACATGTTCTCCGTATATGAGATAAAAACAAGCTGATTGCCTTGACGATTTTACAACCATATTCCTATCATTGAAGGGCAGGTTCTACACTAGAGACGTGTGAACATGAGAAACGCGTCGTTCGGTCTATCCATTCGAGGTTCATGAATCGAGTTCGTGCTTCTCCACCCTCTGAAATCATCTCGTGGTAACGAATGCTTGCAGATCGAAGTTGCCCCCTCCTTTCATGCTCCCTGGACGTCATTGAAAATGCAGGGTTCAGTCCTTGCAGCGATGTCTACATCTGAGACAGAGCGACTGGCATGGTGCTCGTTGCATGTCCGACTGAGGAGGTTCGAAGATGAATCGTGCGTCTATCGATCAATTAGTGGCGCAGTTGAACAGTGGAGCAGTAAGTCGGCGGAGTTTCATTCGCCGTGCCACTGCCCTCGGTCTCTCTGCAGCAGCGGCCGGAACGCTTGTAAGAGCAGTCGGTGCACAGGATGCATCTCCTGCGGCGAGCCCGTCAGCCAGCCCTGTTGGTGGCGGCGCGGTAACCGTGTTGTCTCCAACTCGGGAAGAAGCGAACGCCAAGATCCGTGAGCAATTCAAGTTTTCCGATCCGGAAAAAACCGGTGGCGATGTGATCATGGTCGAGGGTTCTGATATCCAGACCTTGAACACCACGCTGACTTCTGATTTGTATTCCTCCTGGATTGCCGGGTTCGTCTATGAGTTCCTGGTCGGTGCCAGCCCAATCGACGGATCGCTTACTCCAGGTCTGGCCGATTCCTGGGACCTTGCGGCAGACGGGGTGACGTATACGTTCCACCTGAACAAGACCGTCAAGTGGCACGACGGCGAGGACTTCAACGCTGACGATGTCATCTTCACCTTCAACGGGGTGTTGGCTGAAGACAGTTTGAGTGTCCGGCGCTCCACTGTGCTTCAAGTCATGAAAAGCTATCGAAAGATCGACGACAACACCGTCGAATTCGTCGCGAAGGCAAAGTCTGCGGTCTTCCTCGAGAACTGTGTTGCACAGTTCGGCATTCTTCCGGAGCATATCTGGAAGGGTGTCAAACCCGCCGATTGGGGCACTGATCCAGGGTCAACCGGCCAAGATCCGAAGCGTACGGTCGGTACGGGACCATTCACATTCGTCGAGTGGGTCCAAAACGACCACGTCACCGTAGCCAAGAATGCCGACTACTGGGACAAGGAAAGCGGATTCTACGCGATCGACCGCTTCATCTATCGCGTGGTTGTCGATCCGGCAGCGTTGCAGCAGACGTTGGTCACCGGAGAGTCGGACATCATCGAAGTCGGTGCTGCCCAAGCCAATGCGCTCAAACAATCCAACCCCGACTTGACGATCACCGATTTCGACACATTCAACTTTAATTACTACTACCTCAACCAGGATGCGTCGAAAAAGACTCTCTTCACAGATCCAAAGGTGCGTCAGGCATTGCATTACGGTTTGGACCGAGACCTGATTGCGGAATCCGTTTACCAGGGATACGCAGTCCGCGCCGACGGTACCCAGCCTGTGCTCTCCTTCGCTTATGCACCGGACAAGATTAATACCATCTACAAACTTGACGTCGACAAGGCGAAGCAACTCCTCTCCGATGCAGGATGGACCGACTCTGACGGTGATGGCATCGTAGATAAGGGCGGCGTGAAGTTCAGCTTCGAGTGCCTCTACTCGGAGGGTGCTCCGGCCTACCTGCAGCAGATTCCGTACATGCAGCAGGCATGGAAGGAGATCGGGATCGAGATGATTCCAACATCCGTTCCATTCGCAACGTTGAGCGATTCGACAAAGGCCGGCAACTACGACATGGCCGTGCAGGGCTTCCAGTGGTCGTCCACCGGCGAACAGGGCGACATGTTCCGGACCGATGCAGTACCGCCAGCCGGGTTCAATACGATGCGTTACTCCAACGCCGAGTTTGACAAGCTCGATCCCAAGCAGTTGCAGGAACTCGACCGCGACAAGCGCCGCGACATTCTCATCGAGCAGTCCAACATCTGCAACGACGATGTCGCCGCCGGTATCATCGTATTCCGCAAATCCATCATGGGGAGTGGCACGCGAATCCAGAACTACCTGCCGAACGGGTATGGCGAGCTCTGGTCGATTCCGTACGTTTGGGTGAAGAGTTAGTCAATCGCTGTAGGCAAGACTCCATGCAATCAGAACACCGCCATGGCGATTCATGGCGGTGTTCTGCTAATTTCCGGATGTTCCTTTTGGTATCTCAATACCTTGACGGGGCGAAAATCGCAATTCCTGAGTTTTCCTTGGTGGTTTTTCGTCAGAAGCTGGCGTTGAACCCGTTCGCTCTCATTGACGGAGTTTGATTCGGACTTCTATGATGACGCACGGTTGTGAACTGCTTCGCATTTCGCTGCCGGGATTGCGATCATGCAACGATCGTTTGCGGCAGAAGGATCGAAAGCGTACATCTCAGACATCACCGCCTCACCGCTGGCGCCGCGATCATTGTGACGCTCTGGGCCCCGTTGGAAGCAGCTCGTCGCTTTCGACCGATCATCAACAAACGAGGTGTCCGTAATGAACCGTGCAACCATCGAACAGCTGACAGTCGAACTGCGCAGCGGTCGTCTTAGCCGCAGATCATTCTTCCAGCGTGCCGCAGCGCTTGGCATTTCGGCGTCGGCAGCGGGTTCCCTGTTCGATACCGTTTCAGCTCAGGACGCATCGCCCGCTTCCAGTCCCGTTGGGAGCCCGGAGGCCAGCCCTATCGGGAGCCCGGAGGCGAGCCCGGTAGCGTATACCGGCCCGGTCGGGACTCTCTCGATGTCGAGGGACGCCTATCAAGTTGCAATTCGCGAGCATTTCAAATTCGAGGAAGCGGCCAATACCGGCGGGAGTGTCGTTTACGTTCAGACACTCGATATTGCGACGCTGAACCCGACATTGCCAGCCGACGTGTATTCCCAATTCATTATTGCGCTGTTCAACGATCCGCTCGTCATCTCCAATCCGATCGATGGCTCCTGGGCACCGGGAACAGCAGACTCTTGGGAGATCGCCGAAGATGGGATCACCTACCTGTTCCATCTCAATCCCACGGTCAAATGGCATGATGGAACTCCATTCACCGCCGCCGACGTTGTGTTCACATTCGATTCCGTTGTCAACGAGAAGAGCCTCAGTCCACGGCGCGGCGATGTGCTTTCCGTTCTCAAGAGTCATCGGGCGATCGACGATCACACCGTGGAGATGGTTGCCCACACCCCGGTCGCAACGTTCCTCGACAAGACGGTCGGTCAGGTCTCGATCGTTGCCAAGCACATCTGGGAGAAAGTCGATCTCGCCAGCTGGGGCTCCGATTCGGGATCCACCGGTGCTGACCCGGCTCGCGTCATTGGTACTGGCCCCTTCAAATTCGTGGAGTGGGTTCAAAACGATCATGTCACCGTGGCAAAAAATCCCGATTACTGGGACAAGGTGAATCTTCCGGTCTACGTCGACACCTACATCTACCGGGTCATAGCTGATCCGGCGACGGCACTGCAATCCCTGAAAACCGGTGAGACCGACATCGCAGACATCGAGGCACCGCAGGTCGACGCGCTGAAAACGGGAAACCCGGAGATCGCGCTGACCATCTTCGATACATTCGGATTCAGTTTCTTCTCGGCCAACCAGGACACTGCCAAGCTGGATCTGTTCGTCGATGTGAAGGTGCGTCAGGCCCTCATATACGGCATTGACCGCGACCTGATCGTCGAGACGATCATGTTGGGTTATGGCAGTCGTGCGGATGGATCGCAACCTGTGCCATCTCCGGCGCACAAGCCCGACCAGATCAGGACGATCTACAAGTTCGACGCAGCGAAGACAAAGCAGTTGCTCGCAGACGCCGGATGGGCCGACGGCAATGGCGACGGGATCCTCGACAAGGACGGTAAGAAGTTCAGCTTCGAATGTGAATACCCATCGGGCCTTGCGCAATACGAACAGCAGCTTCCCTACATGCAACAGGCGTGGAAAGAAATCGGCATCGAGATGATCCCGGTCTCCGTTCCCTTCACGACCCTCGTGGAGCACGTCACCTCGAGCAACTATCAGATGGCGACCATCGGATTCATCCTCGGTGTCGATCCGGATCAGAGCTGGATCTTCGGAACGTCAGCGTTTCCCCCGGCGGGCTTCAACCTGATGCACTACTCGAATCCGAGGTACGACGCGCTCACTCCTTTGCAGAACGGTGAGCTCGACCTCGCCAAGCGGGTGGAGATTATTGTCGAGCAGACCAACATCGTGAACGACGATCAGGCGATCGGGGCGACGACGTTCAACAAGGCGATCGTCGGTGCGGGCCCGCGCGTGCACAACTTCTTCCCAAATGCATACGGTACCTTCTGGTCTATCCCCTTCGTTTGGCTCGCGAACTAACATGCTCGGCTCGATCGCATCACTGCCGGTAGGGCAGTGATGCGATTTTGGGGTAGTAGTCCACTGGCGAAATGGAATTCACGCCGCTATCATTTCACAATTCCATTACAATGCTTGGCGAACACTCGAACTTCGCGCAGATTGCACAGTACACTTCAGGCGAAATCGTTGTTTGGTCGCGTCGTCCATCCAGAATGGCGTGTTCCGGGGCTCAGTTCAGTTGAGGTGATTATGACGAGATATATCATTCGCCGATTGCTCGGCATGATACCCCTGCTTCTTGGCATCTCCTTTATCGTGTATGCCTTGCTGAATCTGGTTCCTGGTAGCCCAACCAACCAGTTCGAGTTCAATCCTTCGATCAAGCCAGAAGACATCGCCCGAATCAAGACGAACCTCGGGCTCGACGCTCCATGGTATGAACGGTATTTCATCTGGCTCGGAAATGCCCTGCGGGGTGACTTCGGAATCAGTTTCACGAACTACCGGCCGGTGATCGACATCATCCGTGACGCTCTCCCGAACACGCTCCTGCTCGCAGCCACATCACTCGTAATTTCGCTGCTGATCGCGGTTCCGCTCGGCGTCTATTCCGCGGTTCGGCGAAACTCCCTTTTCGATCGCGTAACCACCCTCCTGTCCACCGGGTTCTTTTCGGTTCCCACGGTGTGGCTCGGTCTCCTGCTCATCATTCTGTTTGCCGTCAAGTTCCAGGAATGGGGATTGCCTTCCCTGCCGACGAGCGGAGTACGAAATCTTCGCGAACCCGATGGTTTCATGAATCGGGTCCAGCATCTGATCCTTCCAGCGTCCGCGCTTTCGTTAGTCAGTATTGCCGCCTGGAGTCGATATATCCGCTCCCAGATGCTTGAAACCGTCCGGCTCGATTTCGTGCGAACGGCACAGGCGAAGGGCCTCAAGAATCGCACCGTGCTCATGGGCCACGCGTTCCGCAACGCGATTCTTCCGCTCGTGACCCTGGTGGGCCTGACGATTCCGGATCTGTTCGGTGGCGCGCTTATCACCGAGAATGTCTTCGGTTATCCCGGTATCGGCCAGCAGATAATCTCGTCGCTGGGTCGGAATGACTACTCGGTCGCCATGGCCTGCGTGATGATGCTGGCGTTCCTCACGGTGGTTGGAAACCTTATTGCAGACGTTTTGTATGGCGTGCTTGACCCACGCGTTCGATATGATTAGGCTGGACGCGCCTCGAGAAAGGCTGGGCAACAGACAATGACCGATCAAACAGGCGCCATACGTTCCGATTCGGCAAAGCCAGGGGCTTCCACCCTGGCGGATGCCGCACACGAGCGAGAACAATTGAAGCAGTCGAAATCCTTTTACCAACGAGCGTGGCGAACCTTTCGACAGGATAAGGTCGCGATGACTGCGTTGTGTATCAGTGCAGTCATCGTCATCTTCTCTTTTGGTGCACCAATCGTCTCGATGCTGACCGGGCATAGTTATGAGAAGGGCGACCTGCGTCTTCAGCTCTTGGCTCCCTTCGAGAATCGAAGTTACATTCTGGGCACGGATGCGAATGGTCGAGACATTCTTACGCGACTTGCCTATGGGGGGCGCGTATCGATGATGGTGGCCGTATTATCTCTGGTCTTTACCTTGGCGATCGGGAGCACGGTTGGATCGATTGCCGGCTTCTTTGGAGGCTTCATCGACAGCGTCCTGATGCGCTTCGTCGACATGATCATCTCTATTCCCGGCATCACGCTTCTCATCCTGATCTCGGTCTGGTGGCGTCCAGGTCCTGTCGGACTTGCGTTCGTGATCGCGGCGACAGCATGGACGGGCGTTTCCCGCCTGATTCGCGGAGAAGTGCTTTCTCTGAGGCACCGTGAGTTCGTCGAGGCAGCACGGTTGATCGGGGCAAGTGATCGCCGGATCATCATCAGCCATATCTTCCCCAACGTCCTGTCCATCATCATCGTCTGGGCTTCCCTGGCACTGCCGAGCTTGATCATTACCGAGGCGACCCTCAGCTACCTCGGTTTCGGCGTCCGGATTCCGATTCCATCCTGGGGCAACATGCTGAATGAGGCGTATCAGTTTTACACCCAATCCTGGACCTATGCGTTCCTGCCAGGATTCTTCATCTTCATGGCTGCCCTCTGCTTCAACCTTATCGGCAACGGCTTACGCGATGCGCTCGATCCACGCTTGAACAATTAGGACCCGCAAAAGAGGTGAAATGGGGAGGATGACCGAGTGGTCATCCTCCCCATTTGCATGACGGCGGTGTTCAGGTTACTCTCGCCTTCCCACTATTCCCGTCCAGACGTTGGCCCAAGCGGGTCAGGCGTTTACACTCTATGAAGCGCAATCACCATGAGGGGCAAGGCGAATGCCTGCACATGCTGGTATCGTGGCAACCGTGGCCGTGATGATCGGCAGATATTTAGCGATGGGAGAGGAATGAGCGAAGACAAGACTCGATGTCCGCAATGCGGTAGTGAGAATGATTCAGGAGATCATTTTTGCTCCAATTGCGGCTCCCGTTTGCTGAAGAACAAGCCCGTTCCTGCGTCAGATCCGGAACCGGTTCCGGATGCTGGCGTAGCCGAGAATCCAGTACAACCAGCACTGCAGAAACCTGTCCCACCGTCTCGGCCATTTCCTCCTGCGGTGACGCCCAGTTTTATCGGGAACCCGCCAGTCATGCCTGCGGCGAACGAGCCGGACGGAGAGTGGAAGATGTCCAGTCTCGGACCTCCACCCAAACCGAAGCGACGTCTGTGGCTATGGATCGTGATTGGTATTCTGGCTGCCTGTCTTGTCGTGTGCGTGGCCGCTGCGATTTTCCTGAACACGGGAACCGGTCAGAGTTGGCTCAACGACATCGGCACGCAAGTGTCGAACGAGGCGACCAAGCAAGCGAACTAGCACACGTGAGTTTTGGCCTCACGACCGGTCGCTGAGACACTCGCCCTAACCCGTCCAACCGATATTCCATGCTCTCAGCTGCCGACAAAGAAAGGCCCCGAATTGAATGATCCGGGGCCTTTCCGTACGTGAGCGAGTTGAGACTTACCGTGGGCGGAATCCGCCACCGCCTTCTCCACTCGGGCGGCGAGGACCGCGATCGTCACGCGGTCGCGCCGGCTTCGGCTCGGGGAGCACACCGGTAATCGCGGCACGACGAGAGAGGCTTACCTTGCCATTCGGCGCGACCTCGATCACCTGTACTTCGATTTCGTCTCCGATAGTGAGAACATCCTCAACACGATCGACACGAATGTCGGGATCCTCCGAGATCTCGGAGATATGGACGAGACCATCCTTGCCGGGAAGGATTTCGACGAACGCACCAAACGGCATGATGCTCACCACCTTGCCGGTGTACTTTTCGCCACGTTCGACCTTGATCTCAGTCGTGAGACCGAGAATCTTGGCCTTGGCAGCCTCTCGCCCGGCGGCATCTGGAGAAGAGATCGAGACGGTGCCATCGTCCTGGATATCGATCTTGGAGTTTGTCTCTTCCTGTATGGCGCGAATCATCTTGCCACCAGGACCGATCACCGCTCCGATCTTGCCGGAGTCGATCTTCAACGTCTCGACCTTCGGAGCAAACAGGGACATCTCCGTGCGCGGTGCGGCAAGCGCCTCGTGCATCTTGCCAAGGATGAATTGGCGACCGGTATGCGCCTGGCGGAGCGCCTGTCCCATGATCTCGAGCGTGATGCCCTTGACCTTGATGTCCATCTGGATTGCCGTCACACCCGAATCGGTGCCGGCAACTTTGAAGTCCATGTCGCCAAGGGCGTCTTCCATCCCCTGGATGTCCGTCAGGACCGTAAATCGGTCATTCTCGGCATCAAGAATGAGCCCCATCGCGACGCCCGCAACGGGTTTCGAAATCGGCACACCGGCATCCATCAGCGCCAGTGACGAACCGCAGACACTGGCCATCGATGTCGAGCCATTGGAGCTGACCACCTCGGAAACAAGCCGCATCGTATAGGGGAAGTCCTGACTCGATGGCAGGACCGGAATCAGGGCTCGCTCGGCAAGCGCACCATGCCCGATATCGCGACGACTGGCACCCCGCAGCTGACGGGCTTCACCGACGCTGTAAGGCGGGAAGTTGTAATGATGGATGTAGCGCTTGCGATCCTCGGGGCTGATGGAATCCAGGCGCTGCTCCTCCGCGGTGGAGCCGAGGGTGGCGACAGTCAGGACTTGCGTCTGACCGCGTGTGAAGATCGCGGAACCGTGGGCTCGTGGAAGGTAGCTCACGTCGGCCCAGATCGGTCTAATCTCTTCAGTGGTGCGGCCATCGGGCCGGATGCCATCTTCAAGAATGCCGTTGCGAACTTCCTGCTTCAACAGACTCTGGTATGCATCGCTCACATCGGCAGACTTGTAGCGTGAAACGCCGCTATCGTCGAGCTCCATAAGCGCCGCGATCGTCTCTGATTCGAGTCCACTGGTCGATTCGAGGCGAACAACCTTGTCCGGGTTGCGCACGGATTGCTTCAAACGATCGCCAAGGAACGTCTTGAGATCGGCAACGAGTACTTCGTCCTTCGATGGTGCGGTGAAGGCCCACTTCTCAACCGTTACCTGCGCGGCAAGCTCATGTTGAGCGGCCACGATCCGGCGGATATTTTCATGAGCAACACCAATTGCCTCGAGCAAGCGCTCTTCGGAGATCTGGTCGGCATGACCCTCCACCATCATGATTGCGTCTTCAGTGCCAGCAACCACGAGATCGAGCTCGCTGGTTTCCAGCTCCTCGAATGACGGATTGACGGTGATCTGACCGTCGACGTAGCCGATGCGAACAGCACCGACGGGACCATCGAACGGAATCGGAGATATCGTCAGGGCAGCCGAAGCGCCGATGATGGAGAGGATGTCCGGATCGTTCTTCTGATCTGCAGAAAATACGGTGGTCATCACCTGCACGGGAGCGCGATAGCCCTTCGGAAAGAGTGGTCGCAACGGACGATCAGTCAATCTGGCCGCCAGAATGGCAGCCTCCGTTGGACGACCTTCGCGCTTGATGAAGCCGCCCGGGATCTTGCCCGCAGCATACATTCGTTCTTCGTAGTCGACCGTCAGCGGAAAAAACGGAAGATCTTCCTTCGGCTTCTTGTCTCCGACGACCGTGCTCAATACGATCGAGTCGCCAAATTGAACGACGACGGCGCCGCCAGCCTGCTCGGCCAATCGTCCAGTTTCCAAGGTCAACGTTCCATTTCCCAAAGGAATGGAAACCGACTTGATCTTCTTCTGCGCATATTCAGGAATCATGGATCCTCCAGTTGAACACGACCGCTCACGATGAATCATGATGCGATCAGATGACGTACGTATCTGGCTTGTCCAACGTATTGAGGAACTGGAGAGTTACGACACATGGCATCTCATGACTCTCCAATACCTCAAACGATCACAGGCAAACCAGGTAAGAATTCGAACGTGACCCCCTTCCTCGAGAACGAGGCACCAGTTCGGCGCAACGAGTACAGCCCGAGACCAGATGGTCCCGGGCTGTCCCCTCATCACACGATACTTCTCGGACATGCAAGACAAGCCCGCACACCCCAACCCGGCAGTGACGACCAGGTATTACTTTCGAAGCCCGTGTCGGGCAATCGTGGCACGATAGCGCTCGATATCCTGATCGCTTAGATAAGCCAGCAGGCGACGTCGGCGACCAACCAGCTTGAGCAAGCCTCGCCGGGAATGGTGATCCTGACGATGCAGACGCAAGTGGGCCGTGAGCCCAGTGATACGCTCTGTCAGCAATGCGATTTGCACTTCCGCAGACCCGGTATCGGTCTCGTGAATGCGATTCGCGGCAATGATCTCTTCTTTTTGTGCTGGTTGCAGCGCCATGCCGGCGAAGCCTCCTCGGACCGCAAGCGGTCGATGTTATTGAAGCGTGCATCATGAAAAAAACGCCCGTGGCGATGGCGCTTGACGAGGAAGATTATAGCACGGTTGAGGCATCATTCACAAAACCAATAAAGGACATGACGACTTGCGATTGGTTACTGCGTGTTGGCAACGGTACCATGAACCATAATTGCTCCCGCAAGGCCACGATCTACCATCTACAGCACTTGTGAAAAGGAACGCGGCGAATGAACATGCTTGGCATTATCGGCGGCAGCGGACTCTACGAAATCCCTGGAATGAGTGATGTAGAGGAACATTCTGTCGAGAACGAGTACGGACGACCTAGTTCTCCCATCGTTTCCGGCACCTTGAATGGTCTCAGGATGGCGTTCGTCGCGAGACACGGACGTGGTCACCAGCTCAATCCATCAGAAGTTCCCTACCGTGCGAATATCGCGGCGTTCAAGTCCATCGGCGTCACTCATGTCCTGTCGCTCAGTGCTGTGGGGAGTCTCAAACAGGAGCTGCCACCACGAACGGCGGTCGTTCCCGATCAGATTATCGACATGACTCGGCTTCGAGACCGAACCTTTTTCGAAGGTGGCGTCGTCGCTCACGTTGGTTTGGCGGAGCCATTCTGCCCAACGCTTCGGGAATCGATCTTCCCAATTGCCAACCAGGCCGCGCCAGGGGCTCATGACGGCGGAACGTATCTGTGCATCGAGGGACCACAGTTTTCAACGCGCGCCGAATCGATGCTCTATCGCAGCTGGAATGCGCACGTGATCGGCATGACGGCGATGCCAGAGGCTCGTCTCGCCCGCGAGGCCGGTCTCTGCTATGCGACGGTGGCCATGGTTACTGATTATGACGTCTGGCAAGAAAGCGAAGACGATGTGTCCGTCGAGGTCGTGCGGAAGGTCATGGCGGCAAACGTCGAGGTCAGCCGCGCCATCATCCGGGAGGCCGCGCAGCGAGGACTTCCAACCTGCGCTCACGGCTGTCGGGTGGCGCTCGAAGGCGCCATCATCACGGCGCCCTCGGCGCTGCCCGAGCGAGCGCGCCAGATCATCGAGACATTCCTGCCATCGACGATGAATTAGCGTGCGGCAACGCTGATGGCCATGAACTTCCGCTATCGTCCTACCTTTCGAGGGACCGAACTATCCCTCCTCCTGCTCCCTGCCCTGATCGCGATCGTGGGTCTGATCCTCATCGTGGTCGTCCCCCGGCGACAGGTAGATTGGAGTTGGGGCGATATCTGGGTAAGCATCGCTTTCGCTGCAGCGGTGATCGGGATGAGCGTAAGTTTCAGTCTTCGCGGCTTTCGAGGCGATCAGGTCATCCTGCCGCTGACGGCTTCACTCGCCGTTCTCGGGCTGCTGATGATTCAGCGCCTGACTCCCGATCTGGCAAAGATCGAACCCGGATACTCGACGCTTGCACAGAAGCAGTTTATCTACCTCGGCGCAGGCTTGGCGGTGATGTGGCTGATCGTCATGTTGGCCGGCCCGGTCGGTCTCATGAACTGGCTCCCAAAATACAAATACACATGGCTTCTCGTCAGCCTGCTACTACAACTCGCGACATTCTTCGTCGGCGTCGATGTGGGAGGTGCAAAGCTCTGGATCAACGTCGGCCCGATTCAGGTCCAGCCGTCGGAAATCATCAAGATCACGCTCGTCATCTTTCTGGCGAGCTTCCTCGACGAGAAGCGAGACATCATCGGCACCAGTTGGAAACTCGGCTTTCTCTCGCTCCCGCCGATTCCCTACCTCTTGCCGATGGGGTTGATGTGGGCGGCATCGCTCCTCACTCTCGTTGCACTCAATGACCTGGGTTCTGCCCTGTTGTTCTTCGGCGTATTTCTGGTGATGCTGTACGTTGCAAGTGGACGTCGCGTCTACATCGTCGTGGGGCTCGCGACCTTCGCAGGTGCCTGCTGGTTTGCCTGGATCGCGTTCTCCCGGATTGGAATCCGTGTCCAGAACTGGATCGATCCTTGGAAGGATCCCTACGTCGCGGGGTATCAACAGGTTCAATCCGACTACGCGCTTGCGAGCGGCGGGTTGCTCGGATCGGGATTCGGTCTCGGGCATCCGACATTCATCCCCCAGGTTCATACCGATTACATCTTCTCGGCAATCGGGGAAGAGCTCGGCCTGCTGGGTACGCTGGCGATCGTCACGATCGCTTTCCTGATCGTGATGCGTGGTTACCTCATCGCGCTCCGCGCTCGGGACGGCTTTGTCCAGCTCCTCGCGACGGGTCTCTCGACCATCCTCGTGGTCCAGACGATCATCATCATTGGTGGCGTTACTCGACTTATCCCACTGACGGGGATCACGCTGCCGTTCATCTCCTATGGAGGAAGCTCGCTCTTGAGCAATTTCGCCATCGTGGGAATCCTGCTCTACATCTCGAGTCTGCCGCGTCGCGTTTGATCTCGACTCCGAAGGAGCCGTCCACCGCATGCCTCGATTCGTTCGTGCCCTCTGCATTCTCGCGTCGCTGACCCTCATCGGGATCGGCCTATTCTCCAGCGAAGGCATCTCCGATATCCGATGGCTTGCCCTGCTCGCCGCAGCGTGGGTGTTCCTTCTCATCGGGACATACATCCCGCTTGATGATGTGCTGCCCACATTCAATCGATCTATCATCCGTACCGCAATTGTCTTCTCGACGATGTTCGCCGTGATCTCGGCGCAACTCGTCCGGATCCAGGTGGTGCAAAGTGACGCCACATTCAATGAGACCGCCGAGGCACCAGATGGAGAGACGATCGCTAATCCGCGCAAGAGCAGCAACGATCTCCTTTCGGCACGAGGGAAGATGTTCGATCGCAACGGAGAGCTCGTGGCCGATACCGTCCGAAAGGGTGGAGTCTATCTTCGACGCTATCCAAATCCCACGACGGGGTATGTTGCGGGCTACTACTCCCCGCTACTCTATGGATCGTCCGGGCTGGAAGAGCGTTTCAACGCCGAGTTAACAGGGCAAACGTCAACAAATCCCCTCGAACGTACGCTGAACAGCCTTCTGAATCGCCCGCAGTCAGCGCTCAATCTCCGGCTGACGCTCGATAGTCACCTGCAGCAGAACGCAACGGACCTCTTGAGCGGGCGCAAGGGCGCGGTCGTGGTGCTCGATGCGAAATCAGGCGCGGTCGTGGTGCTGGCGAGCACACCAAGTTTTGATCCGGAAAAGCTTTTCACGTCCAGTTCCGAGCAAAACGTCGCCGCATCGAGCTACTGGACATCATTGACAGAGAGTCCAGATGCTCCCCTCGTGCTGAGGGCGAACCTTGGGCTCTACACGCCGGGTTCGACGTTCAAAACCGTTACCGCAGCGGCAGCGATCGATTCGGGCGTCGCCAAACCTAATGACGTCTATCAGGACAATGGATCGCTGGACATTGATGGCAGGACGCTCGTCGAGAACAATCGACCAGATCCATCGCGAAGCGAGTGGACACTCACTGAGGGATTCGCCTGGTCGCTCAACGTCGTGTTCGCACAAATCGGTCTCAAAATCGGAGCAGACCGTCTAGCGGACTACGCGAGCCGGTTTGGCTTTGGAAGCGACATTCCATTCGATCTGCCTGTGTCTAAGAGCCAACTTACCTCCTCTCCAGACTTCCTCAGGAGTATGAATGCCCTCGCGGATACTGCCTTCGGTCAAGGGCAGATCCTCGTGACTCCGCTGCAGATGGCGATGATTGCGGCTACGTTTGTGAACGGCGGATCCATGATGCAGCCCTATCTGGTTTCGTCAGTCACGGACGATAACGAGAGCACGCGCCTAAAGACCATGCCGAAAATCTGGAAGACACCCGTGACTGCGGCAACCGCGATGTCGCTCAAGACCCTGATGATCAACGCCGTCGAAAATGGTGCGGTGCAGGCGGCGATCACGCCCGGGTATGTCGTAGGAGGCAAGACGGGTACCGCCGAGACCGGTAACGGTGCCGTTCATTCCTGGTTCATCGGGTTTATTGGCGCTCCCGAGCCAGCATACGCGGTGTCCGTCGTTCTGGAAGAGGGAAGCGACGCGCTCGGCACCTCGGTCAACATCGGACAAGCGATCCTCAACGCCACAATTCTCTCATTCTCCTGACGCTCTTTGCCTTCCCGAGAACCTTGTCTCGGCACTTTCGAGGACTTCATCGGATCGGCTCGACCAGCATCTCATGGCTCGCCAACGGGTAATAAGTGTCCGGGGCCGGAACTGGATAATTTTGATCGTACGTACGCGGGTCATTTAGAAAGCCAGAGTTGGGATTACCGGCCATTAACTGGTAAAATTAGGCATGGCTTCGAATGCACTTCGCACTGCGCGGCGGGCCCGCCACAGGCGGTTTTATCTTCTCGTTCAGCACGTTGTATCGTCGCTGCCCAACAACGTTAAAAGCCTCCTCGAAAACGTGGCCATCGTTGTCGAATCCGAACCTTCGTCAGATCAACGGCGGGATAATCATGTCGCCAGGGAAGACGATCTGTTTGGACTTTATCAGGGCATACCCCAATCGGAACGAGGATCCGGGTATTCGATGGTGCTTCCCGATCGCATCACGATCTTCATGGGCCCGCTCCAACGAGCATGTGGGACGCAAGCCGTCCTCGAAGAGCAAGTACGCATTACCGTCCTCCACGAACTGGGTCACCATCTCGGATTCGACGAGGATGGGCTCTCCGCGATAGGTCTGTCGTGAATAATAAAAGCCGTAAAGCTGTCAAGTCTCAACAAGTTATGTCCCGCGACGGAAGCATTGGCATCCTGGAAGCGATTGCCAGCGGATTCTCGGAAGTCCTCGCAAAACCGTATCTGATCATCGTTCCGCTGGTAATGGATCTTGTGCTCTGGCTCGGCCTACAGATTTCGATCAAGCCATTCACCGAGCCGTTTGCGAGATTGATGCAGGATGACGGAGGTGCCAATGGGCCCGAGGCGGCCAAGGAAGTCTTGGCCCTCGGCAATCATGTCCATCTGAATGAACTGGCAGCGCTCTTTGTGCCGTCCATTTTCGCCGGGCTTTCCAAGGAAAATATCCTGAACTGGCTGGTGACCTTTCTGGCACCACCGTTGGCTCAAGGCGTCGACCGTGACAACATCTTTTCAGGATTCGCAGATGGACCATTCGCGATCTGGTCGCCACCTCACTGGTTCGCCGTCGTCACGATAGGTGCATTGCTGTTCATTCTCGCGACTTTCGTTCTCGTGCTGTTCCGGGTTCCGGTCGCTCGAGCGGTTGCATCCAGGAAAGGGTCCGCGAAAGACCTCATCCGTGAAATGGCGTGGGCGTGGATCCGGTTGGTTGGATTGCTGGTACTCACCGGCATCGCGATGATGGGGATTCTCGTTCCGATCCTGATCGTCGCGGTGATCCTTCTTGTTCTGGGGATCAACATCGCGATCGTGATCGCATTAGCTCTGTTCACCGTCGGCGGGATGACGGCGATCTATTCGTTCTTTGTCCTGGACGCCATGCTTCTTCTCCAAATTGGTCCAATCGACGCTATTCGAACCAGTTTTTCGCTGGTCCGTGGCAGGTTCGGCGAGTGTTTTCGATTCGCAATGATCTGCGTGCTGATTCAATCCGGCATTCTTCACGTTTGGCAGGTCCTTATCGAAAACCTTCCAGGTTTCGTCATTGCGCTGTTGACAAATGCGTTTATCGGAACAGGAATAGCCGCTGCCACCATGATTTTCTTCGCAGATCGTTTTCGCCTGATAGATCATCCAGCCCGCCCGCATCCCAAAAGGCCAGGAGTCTTGTCGGGATTGCGCTAACGACCTACACATCCAAGGAGCTTCTCCAACATGGCAATTGACACCCCTCTCGCAACCACAAACAAGACCGGTACGACCATGCCCGCCTACGGCGCCGATCAGATCCAGGTCCTCGAAGGGCTGGAGGCTGTCCGAAAGCGTCCCGGCATGTATATCGGCAGTACGGATCCTCGCGGTCTGCATCACCTCATCCGTGAACTCGTGGACAACTCGGTCGACGAAGCACTCGCGGGTGTCTGCGATACCATCGTCTGCACAATCGCCAAGAGCAACATCGTCACCGTGGTCGACAACGGCCGCGGCATCCCTGTCGACATGCATAGCAAGTCCAAGGTCTCGGCGCTCGAAGTGATCATGACGACGCTGCATGCTGGAGGCAAATTCGGTGGCGGGGGGTACAAGGTTTCTGGAGGTCTCCACGGCGTTGGTGCCTCGGTGGTAAATGCGCTTTCCGAATGGTGCTCGGTACAGGTGACAAAAGCCGGCGACACCAACATCTACGAGCAGGAATATGCCCGTGGGAAACCACTCGCGCCCGTTCATGTGATCGGTCAGACCGATCTCGCCAGTCACGGCACGACCACCAGCTTCCTTGCCGATACGACCATCTTCACCGGCGGTCTCGACTTCAACTACGAGTTCATCGTCCAATGGTTCCGTGAGTGGGCCTATCTCACGCGCGGCCTGCGGCTCACGATTGTCGACGAGCGCAACGATGACGAGATGACGTTCTACTTCGAGGGAGGCATCCTCTCGTTCGTTCGTCATCTGAATCGCAACCGCCTCATCCTTCACGAGCGACCGTTTTACGTTCAGCGTGACACTCCATCCGGCGAAGTTGAAGTTGCCTTGCAATACAACGACAGCTATGGCGAGAACACGCGGACGTATGTAAACAACATCTACACCATCGATGGCGGCACTCACCTTTCAGGTTTCAAGTCGGCCATCACTCGCACCATCAATGATTACGCCAAGAAAAATGGCTTCATGAAGGGCGAAGAAGCGCTCTCCGGTGATGATGTTCGCGAGGGTCTGACTGCGATCGTCTCTGTGAAGCTGGAAGATCCCCAGTTCGAAGGTCAGACGAAGGCGAAGCTTGGTTCTGCCGAGATGGCCGGCGCGGTGCAATCGGTTGTCAACGAGGCGTTCGGAGCTTTCCTTGAAGAAAATCCGCAGTTCGCCCGACGCATCATCGAGAAGTGTCTGAATGCCGCGCGTGCACGTGAGGCGGCCCGCAAGGCGCGCGAACTCGTTCAGCGCAAGGGCGGACTGGATAGCTTCAGCCTTCCAGGCAAGCTGGCGGACTGTTCGGAGCGCGATCCTGCGAAATCCGAAATCTACATCGTCGAGGGTGATTCCGCCGGCGGCTCGGCCAAGCAAGGACGAGATCGGCGCTTCCAGGCGATTCTTCCGCTGCGAGGCAAGATCCTCAATGTAGAAAAATCCCGACTCGACAAGATGCTACAGAACAACGAGATCCGTACGATCGTTACGGCGCTGGGGACATCGATCGGCGATCAGTTCGATATAGTGAAACTTCGCTACCATCGCATCGTGATCATGACCGACGCCGACGTAGACGGTGCGCATATTCGCACATTGCTCCTGACGTTCTTCTATCGCCATCTGCCTCAGCTGATCACCGATGGGCGGATTTACATCGCGCAGCCGCCGCTTTTCCGAATTGGGAAGGGCAAGGACGAAAAATGGGTGTACTCTGATGCCGAGTTGAACGCGGAGCTCAAGGCGGCTGGAGATTCGAAAGTCGAAGTTCAGCGCTACAAGGGTCTGGGTGAGATGAACCCGAACCAGCTTTGGGAAACAACCATGGATCCAGCAAATCGAACCTTCATGCAGGTAACGATCGACGACGCGGCCGATGCCGACGAGACGTTCGACATGCTGATGGGGAGCGCGGTTCCCCCTCGCAAGAAGTTCATCCAGACACATGCACGGGATGTCCAAAACCTGGACGTGTAGCACGCGTTCTCCGGAGAGGCGAGTTGTATGGGTGTGGAGTCGATGCATGTAGCTGTTGACGCGATGGGCGGGGATCATGGACCGTCGGTGGTGGTCCCCGGCGCGATCGCGGGCGCAAGGAGCCATGGCGCGGGCCTGATTCTGATCGGGAACGTGACAGAGATAAACGCGATCCTGAAGAGTACGGATCATGATGGGGTTGACGTCAGAGTTCTGGAAGCTACCCAAAACATTGAGATGAGCGATCATCCGGCGCAAGCGGTTCGCCGCAAGCCCAACAACAGCATCAGCTTGGCCATTCGCGAGATCCATGAGGGCCGTGCCGGAGCGATGGTGTCTGCCGGCAATAGCGGTGCGGTCATGGCTGCGGCTCTCATGATCCTCGGTCGGGTTGCCGGGATCGAACGCCCTGCGATCGCGACCTATATGCCAACCGCTCGGGCGCGGACACTGATTCTCGATCTCGGGGCGGTGACGGATCCCAAGCCTTCGAACATGGTTCAGTTTGCGCTCATGGGTCAGGTCTATGCAGAGCGGGTGTTGGGATTGACCAATCCCACGATCGGGCTTCTCAGCAACGGCGAAGAACCAACCAAGGGCAATCAACTCGTTCAGCAGGTCTTCCCGCTCCTCGCAGCTACCCCGGGCATCAACTTTGTCGGCAATGTCGAGGGCAAGGACGTCGCCATGGGCACCGTGGACATCGTGGTCACCGACGGGTTCACGGGCAATGTCCTCCTCAAAACCGCTGAGGGAGTCGCCGCGATGCTCACGGACTTCCTCCGCCGGGAGCTTACCGCGACCTTGCCGCGAAAACTGGCAGCGGCATTTCTGCGACCGGCCTTCCGTCAGCTCCGTGTCAAGATCGACTACGCCGAAGTCGGAGGCGCGCCGCTGCTGGGCGTCAACGGATCGGTCATCATCTCCCACGGCCGCTCCAGCGAGCTGGCAATTGCAAATGCCATAGGCGTTGCCCGCCGCTCGGCCGAACACAAGCTTGCACAAGGGATTGGTGAGCGGGTTGCGCGTATGAAGCTGGAAACGAGCGGTCTCATTCCGTCCGAAGAATGACGCCACCGCCGCAACCGACCGTGCAAAAGACCCCGGCAGATAAATCTGCCGGGGTCTTTTGCACGGTCGTCTCCGTTACTCGACAGCACGCTTGAGTTGGGTGCCGGGTCGGAACACCGGACTCTTGCGCGCCGCAATCGTCATCGGCTCACCCGTCTGGGGATTTCGCCCGGATCGGGCGGATCGCTCGACGACCTTGAACGATCCGAAGCCGCTGACGGTGACTTCATCGCCCTTGGCCAACGATTCTTCAATCGCTTCGAAAACCGCATTCACCGCCTTGGTGCTTTGAGCTTCGCTCGTCTCTGTGGCATCAGCAACCGCTCGAACCAGATCTTGCTTTCTCATTCTCAGCTTCCTCCCATAATGTCTGCGTCATGCCAGGCAGTGACGCGACCATCTGTGATCACAATCGACTTACACGGTACGCACAATCGATACATCCGTGCCGCGGTTGATGTCAGCATGCTACCGCGTGTGAGACTTCTGCTACAACCGTTATAATCGATGAGCGCGTTTACTTCACCTTTCGCCGTTGCCGTGCTGCCTCGAACACAAGCAATGAGCCTGCCACTGCGGCGTTCAGACTCTCGACGTTAGAGGTAAGGGGAATTCTCACCGTCATCGGCGTCAACTCACGAACGAGATCTGAAACGCCGTTCGCCTCGCCACCGATGACGATGATCGACGATTGGGTCCAGTCAGCATCGTCATATTCGATGACGCCGTCCGCTTCCGCCCGTCCGATGGTGTGAGCCGAAGATACCATATCTGATATCTCCGCCAAGGCGATGGAAGAGAAGCGTATCCGAAAATGAGCTCCCATTGCGGCACGCACGACGCGCGGATTGTACGGATCGACGGTCTCCGGCGTAAGGTAAACGTGATCCACGCCTGCCCCAGCAGCGGATCGAAACAGCGTACCCAGATTCCCCGGATCCCGGATCCCATCGAGAAGCAGCAGAAGCATCGGCCGACCGGTCTCCGGAATCAGCACCACAGGCTGGTCGATCATCGGGACCACTGCAATGATGCCTTGCGCGTGAGGCTGATCGGTCAGCGTCTCGAACAGACGGGCGTCTACCCGCCGCCAGGAGTGCCGCTCTTCATTGATCTGCGCTAGGACTGCCTCATCGTCCATGTCTTCGCGCAGAACGATTACTTCCGGCTTGGCCCCGGAAGACAAAACGTCCTCAACCGCTCTGAAACCTTCCACGACAAACGCCCGCTCCATATAGCGCGTCTTGCGGCGCTGGAGCGAGCGAATGCGTTTGACTAACGGGTTGGCAGCACTGCGAATGACGTCCGATTCGTGGCCATCGCCGCTCTGCGCCTGATAGTCGGAATCAAAAGATGATGGCATAGGCTAAGCGGTCGGGATCGCGCCCTTGGCAACCTCGGCAATTGCCGAGAATGCAGCTTCGTCTCGGACGGCGAGATCAGCAAGAATCTTGCGATCGACCGCTACGCCCGCGAGCGTAAGGCCATGGATCAGCTTGTTGTATGGCAAGCCGTTGAGACGGCTTGCAGCGTTGATGCGCTGAATCCACAGCCGTCGCATATCACGCTTTCGATTTCGGCGGTCTCGATACGCGTACTGCAACGCGCGCATCATCGACTCGTTCGCTCGTTTGTACAAGCGATTTCGCGTACCGCGATGACCCTTGACCTGAAGCAGAACTTTTCGGTGACGGCGGTGGGCTGCTACGCCGCGCTTGACTCTTGCCATTGTGTACTAACCTCGTTCATCGTTTTCCGCCTCGACAATTTCAGACGGTGGTCCCGGACTAGAGACCGTTGGGAAGCAGGATTCTCATACGCTTCGTATCGGTCGGAGCCATCAGCTGCATCCGATCAAGCTGCCGGAGCACGCGTGGAGCCTTTTTGCGACGGTTATGGCTTTTCATGCCCTTGGCATGCATGATCTTGCCCGTCGCGGTGATCTTGAATCGACGCTTGGCACCCTTGTGGGTTTTAAGCTTGACTTTGTTGCCCATCTTCTGGCTGTTCCTCTCGCTTCTCGCCGCCACCCGACTTGAGTCGGAGCGGAGCCATATGCATCGTCATGGTGCGGCCCTCCATTCGAGGCGTTTGCTCGATGGTGCCGTGCTCACGAAGCTGCTCTTGCAGTTGATCGAGCAAATCGCGCCCGAGTTCCGGATGCGTGATGGATCGCCCACGGAAGAGGACGCTGAGTTTTACCTTGTCGCCCCCATCAAGGAACTTCGCTGCTTGTCGTCCCTTGGTTTCCAGATCGTGATCGCCGATCTTCGGCTCGATCCGAACTTCCTTGAGACGAATCACATGCTGGGTCTTGCGGGAATCACGCTCTTTCCGGCTCTGCTCGTACCGGAACTTTCCGTAATCCATCAAGCGGCATACAGGGGGAACGGCATTGGGTGCGACCTCTACAAGGTCGAGCCCACGCTCACGGGCCATCTCAAGCGCATCTCGTGTCTGGATGATGCCTACCTGATTTCCCTCGTCATCAATGAGTCTTACCTCGCGGATGCGAATTCGTTCGTTTACGCGAGTCTGAACTGGTCGAGAAATAGCTTGCCTCCTGAACTGCTGGCCATGCATGTCGGACATGCAAAAAAGCCGGTGCAAAAAACCGACGTTTCGCCAGCGACAACGCGGAATAAATATACCATTCCCCCACTACTGTTTCAATTGTACCGAGCTCCCAGACGCTGGCGAGCCGTCCTCCCTCTCAGGTAACGACAGGAACGACCTCGTATTTGCTTCGTCCTGCTGCAGTTGCGCAATCAAGGCTTCAACACTCACAAAATCGGAATCTGGCCTCAACTGCGTCACGAACGATGTGGACAGCCTCTGGCCGTACAGATCACCGTCGAAATCGATCAGATGGGTTTCGATCAGTCGACTTCCGGTGTTCAACGCAGGACGTGTACCGATGTACGTCATCGCAGGTCGATCCAAAGACTCATCACCAATGCGGGCGTACACAACGTAGATGCCATCTGCCGGAATGACCTGACTTTCCGGCAGCGCCACGTTGGCAGTCGGATACCCGATCGTGCGTCCCACCTGAGAACCGGGTATGACTTCACCTTCGATCACAAACGGGTGACCGAGCAAACGCTGTGCTTCCTCTACGTTGCCTTCGGCAACGAGGGTCCGAATCTCACTGCTGCTGACCGAGACGCCGTCGAAGTCGACCCGATCAACTGAATGTACCGAAAGTCCAAGGGGCGTTCCGATATCTTTCAGGCGAGAAAAATCTCCTTTCCGTCCTTTTCCTAGCGCGAAGTCACTGCCGATCCACATCTCCACTGGATGGTCGGCTGTCACAAGCCGTACCATGAATGTTTCTGCCGTCTGGCCCGCAAGCTCATGCGTGAACGGCAGGACGAGCGCTCGATCGATTCCATTCGCGCCAATCAGCGCGAGCTTCTGCCGTGGCGTCGTCAACCGCCCCTTGAACCGCTCGGGGCTGAACAGTTGCAGGGGATTCGGTTCGAACGTCACAACGAGCGAATTGCCACCAAGCTGATTGGCCCGCGCGCGCACCTTGGCAAGCAGATGGCAATGTCCACGATGGACGCCATCAAACGTGCCGATCGTCATGACGCACGGTCCGGTCGTGTTGTGGGTAAATTCGGTGTATTGAAGTTGTTCCACGATTGGATGTTTCACTCCGGAATGATGACCTTCTCTGGCTGCACGTGGCGTCCATCTTCAACGGCCGAGCCCACGCCAAGCCAACGGCCAAGCGTATCGTACACACGAACAACCCCACTGGTCCGTGACACCTGAAGCATCTTGCCTTGTCGCCATTCAAGTGCTCGATCGGAGCCGACCACGGCCGCTGGAAGGTCATGCAACACCGTATCGGGATGAAAGGCAAGTTCCACCCACGGCCGCCGATTCAGTTGATCGGCCAAATAGTCCAGCGTCATCGCATCCGCAAGGGTAAATGGTCCTGTCCGTGTTCGGACAAGGTTCGACAAGTATGCACCCGATCCCAGTGCTCGCCCGAGGTCCCGCGCAATCGACCGCACGTATGTACCCTTAGAACAATCCATCTCGATTGTAGCGACCGGAGAAGCCCACTGAACGCACTCGATGCGGTGAATCGTGATCGGCCGCGGCGGAACATCGAACGCTACACCCTCTCGTGCAAATTCATAAAGGTGTTTCCCATCCACCTTGACGGCGGAATGCATCGGCGGAGCCTGGAGCGAATCGCCCGAGAAACGAGCGATTGCTGCAATGAGTTCGGATTCCGAAAACGTCAACGGTCGGGCGTCGCCAATCATCGTTCCGTCGCCATCAGCTGAATCCGTCTCGATTCCAAACGTGATTTCGGACCGATACGATTTGTGTGACGACGCTAGATACTCCACGGTACGAGTGGCGAAGCCCACTGCTATCGGCAGCACGCCTACCGCTGCTGGATCAAGCGTTCCCGCATGACCGACGCGACGTTCGCCCAATATCCGGCGAACGCGACTTACCACGTCGTGACTCGACATGCCTCCCGGTTTGTCAATGACGACATACCCATGACGTTTTGCAGAGCGCCGGTTTTTGGCCATCAGGCGGAGGAATTCGGATTGGCGTTAGCCTCGTTAAGAGGGATCTTATCGAGGAGTTCGCTCACCCGCTGAACAAACTGAAGCTTCTCTGGATCACCACCCAGCACCTGGCATCCTGCCGCCCGTGGATGACCGCCGCCACCAAACACCGATGCGATCCGTGCAACATCGACGTCTCCACTCATGCTACGCATGCTCACGCGCCAACCGTCCGGCGTGCCATAAAGGATCGCTGCGGCGCGGGCTCCCTCTGTACCCAGCAGGAAGTTGACCAGCCCCTCCCCCTCGCTGGAATGTGCACCGCATTTGGAAAAGTCCGATTCTGTCAGCGCAATCCAAATCAGCGATCCGGTCCACTCGACCTTGCTCAACGCCCCTTCCCAGAGACAGACGGTCGATCGCGGCTTGATCCGAAAGAGTGCATCGACAATCGGCGAAGGATTCCCGCCGGCGTCGACGAGATCGGCTGCGGTACGCATGGTTCGCGATGTGACGGATTCGGTTCTCAACCCTAGCGTATCGCCGTAGATGCCCGCCAACAGCAACTGCGCGATATCGCGGGTGAGTTCAGTCCCCCACACCGCGAGAACACCGGCCACGATCTCTGACGCGGACGCTGCATCCGGCTCCACGATATTTACAGTGCCAAAACGAGCGTTCGTGACATGGTGATCGATATTGACCATCGGAATGTGTCCGTCGACCCTGGTTGGATCATCCCGATAGAACGTGCCAAGTCGCTTCAGGTCGGAGCTATCGATCAGACAGAGCAGATCGTAGTCCGGCAGGTCGTCGACGCCATACAGCAAGACCTCCTCGACACCGGGCAGGAAACCGAGGGAGTTTGGCATCACACCATCGCTCACCATAACCACCGCGTCGACTCCAAGGTTGCGCAGGACCTTGCATACAGCCAACGCGGACGCCAGCGCGTCCGCGTCCACGTTCTGATGGGTTGGAAGCAGAACTGACCTTGCCGATCGCAGTTTGGCAAGCACTTCCATCGCTGTGTGAGGATCAAGCCTCCAGGCTCCAGAGTTCATTCCTCCTCCTTTGCGTCCTTCTCGGCTATATCCTGGACCGCTTTCGCAACGGCCTGGATTGCCAGATCTCGCTCACGCACTTCTCGAAGGGTTTCCGAGATCTGCTGGGCGTATTCCATCGAACGATCATCCCGAAATTCCAACTCGGGAATCTGGCGCATTCGCAGTCGCGGCTTAAGGTGAAATCTGATGAATCCGGCACCTGATCGAAGGGCAGCGAGCGTCTTCACGCGTTCCTCGTCGGTTCCAAGCACGCTCACGAAGACGCGAGCGGTACGGAGGTCCGGTGGAACTTCGACGCGCGTGATGCTCATGAATCCGATGCGTGGATCCTTGACCTCTTTACGGATGATATCGTCGAGCTCCTCGCGCAGAAGCTCGCCTACCTGTCTTGTTCGTCTGGTCACGGTGTTCCTGAATGATCATGGCGCATGCGATCGAATGATCGGCATGCGCCATCCCGTAGCAAAAATCGAAGCTAGACGGATCGTGCCACCTCTCGGCGGTGAATGAACTCCATCTGATCCCCAAGCTGAATGTCATTGAAGCCATCCAGTCCAAGACCGCATTCGTAGCCGGCCGCGACCTCGCGAACATCTTCCTTGAATCGCTTGAGTGACTTGATTCCACCCTCGAAGACCACGGTGCCGCTTCGCAGCACGCGCGCTCGCGAGTTGCGAACCGCCTTGCCGTCGAGCACATACAGACCCGCGACCACGTCGTTGCTCGGAAGCTTGAAAGTGTCGCGAACCTCGGCATAGCCGTCGGTAACATCTTCGAAGACCGGTGCCAGCAGACCAGTCATGGCCTTCCGCACCTCATCCAGCAATTCGTAGATGATCGTGTAGAAACGGACATCGACGCCGGACGTGTCGGCAGCCCGCTTGCCCGCAATGTCAGGCCGAATGTTGAAGCCGACCACAATGCTCTGCGTCGTCACCGCGAGATTGACGTCCGACTCGCTGATCGCCCCTGTCGCGGCGAGCTGAATCGAGACTTGCACACCCTGGTTGGTGTCTTCGTTCAGCTTCAGCAATGCCTGCTGGATTGCTCCAAGCGAGCCTTGGACGTCGGCCTTCAGAATCACGCGAAGCTCGGCAGTCTTGCCTTCTTTAACCTGATCGAAGAGCTCAGTCAACTTGATCGGGCGATTCTCACTCAGCGACGCCATACGACGTTGCGCATGTCGCTGCTCCGCAAGTTGACGCGCCGCTTTCTCATCCTCGAAGACGAGGAACGAGTCGCCGGCCTGCGGCACTTCCATCAAACCGAGGATTTCGACCGGGGTACTTGGAGTCGCCCGACGGACGCGCTTGCCGCGATCGTCGAACATCGCCTTGATCCGGCCCCAGGTGGAGCCCGCGACCACGACATCACGCAAGTTCAGCGTTCCACTCTGAACGAGCACGGTTGCAACCGGCCCCCGACTGCTGTCGACCTTGGCTTCAATCACCACTCCGCTGGCGGGCGTATTTGCGTTCGCCCGCAACTCGTTGACATCGGCCACGAGGAGGAGAACATCGAGCAGATCGTCGAGACCGAGGTGCTCCCGCGCCGAAACTTCCACGAATGGAACGTCTCCGCCCCAGTCTTCCGGCATGACTTCGAGTTCGGAGAGTTGCTGCTTCACGCGTTCCGGATTGGCTGCAGCGAGATCGATCTTGTTGATGGCAACGACCAAGGGAACATTGGCCGACTTGATATGGGCGATCGCTTCGCGAGTCGTTGGCATGACGCCATCATCGGCGGCAACCACGAGCACCGCGATATCAGTCGACTGGGCGCCACGAGCACGCATCGCCGTGAACGCCTCATGGCCCGGTGTGTCGAGGAAGGTGAGCTTACGTCCTTGGGCGTCGACCTGATACGCGCCAATATGCTGCGTAATGCCGCCGGCTTCGCCGTCCGCCACATTGGCTGAACGCAAGGCGTCCAGCAGTTTGGTCTTCCCGTGGTCGACATGTCCCATGATGGTGATCACTGGAGGACGCGGAGTCGCATCCGGATCGTTTTCACCTTCGAGCTGCCGACTTTCAAAGTTGGCGACCGTCGACTTGGCGATCGAATCCTGCTCGAGGGTTTCCCAGCCAAGTGTCTCGAGGACCTTTGCGGCGGTATCGTAGTCGATCTGTTGATTGAGATTGGCCATGATGCCGATCTTCATCAGTTCGCGAATGACTTCGATACCCGATGAATCAATATGCTCTGCAAGTTCGGCCACAGACATTACCTGGGGCAATGCCACCGGCTCGCGTACAACGGGAGTCGTACGCTTGATCGCCACGGTGCGAGAGCCACCTCCGGTACGTCGACCGCGACGAGCGCTTCCGCCCCGATTACCACCACTGCTGCGAGTACCACGTCCTAAAGTATCGGTCATGTGTTGAGCTCCTTGGAAGTCACTGCCTGGACTGCGTCCTTGGGGGTATTGGACAGTCCAGCCGCAAATTCTCTTAGCGTATGTAACGTTTCATCCGGCAATTCCGTGTTCAGCGCGCGAGCAAGGAGTGGAGTAGAAAGTGCGCGCTCCCAACAAGTTGGCCGATCACAAAGATACGCCCCCCGGCCATTACGTTTTCCCGACGGATCGATCTGCACCTCTCCTTCCGGAGAGCGCACAATCCGGGTCAATGCTCGCTTGGCATCGTGTTCCCGACAGGCAACACACGTTCGTTGCGGAACATGCCGGGGCCGAGGGCCCCGGCGCTGCGTCTTGCCGACGACTTTCTGTGTTGGTGTTGTTTCCTGCTGAGGCATGAAGACTACCTCACCTCCGATCAGGACAGCGTGTGTTCTCCATAAAGGGGAACACCGTACGTTTCCAAATCATCTTCGATTGGCAGTCGCTCGCCAGATTCGCGATCGAATCGGGCTCGTAACTCACGCTCATAGAAGATCTCGACGACTTCACCCTGAATGTCGACATCGACTTGCCGTCGCAAAAGGTCGTCAGAGAGCGGCCCGTAACTTTTGCCGCTCAGCGCCACCATTCCATCCGGTTGCACGGCACGAGGCTGACGCCCCTGCCAGCTGAAGTCCGGCATGCTGTCGTTGGCAGCGTCACGAGCCTGACGGAAGAACTCTCCGCCTGCTTGCAACAGCGACTCCGGTCCCTTGATATCGATCCGCCATCCGGTCAACTTGTAGGCAAGGCGTGCGTTCTGCCCTTCCTTGCCGATCGCGAGTGACATCTGATCGTTCGGAACGATGACCGTTGCGACTCGCTGATCCCCTGAATCATTCAGGGAAACATTCGTCGGCTTGGCCGGACTCAACGCGTTCGCGATGAACACGCTTGTGTCTGACGACCACTCGATCACATCGATCTTCTCACCATAAAGCTCGTTGACGATGTTTTGGATACGTACACCGCGAACGCCAACGCACGATCCAACAGGATCAACCTTGTCCTGCCGTGCGGCAACCGCAACCTTGGAACGCAAGCCCGGCTCGCGGGCTATTTCCATGATCTCCACTGCACCACTCTGAATCTCGGGAACTTCCTGCTCGAAGAGTCGTCGAATCAAGCGAGGATCGGATCTCGAAACAATCAGCTGTGGTCCACGGGCGTGACTGTTAACTTCGGTCAGCAGGACTTTCACGCGCTGGTTCGGGCGATAGCGTTCTGTCTGCACCTGCTCGCGCGCCGGCATGACCGCCTCGGCCTTGCCAAGTTCGATAATGACGGCACGGTTGTCGGCGCGTTGAACGACACCGTTCAGAACCTCGCCTTCCTTATCCTGGTATTCCTTGTATACCGATTCTCGCTCATAGTCGCGAATCCGTGTGTGCACGACTTGCTTGACTGTCTGCGCCGCGATACGCCCGAAATTCTCCGGAGTGTTGCGGCGAATGCGAATCTCGTCACCGATCTGAGGATCGGTGGCGTAATCCGCCGCCTCAGCCACCGTGATTTCGAGATCGGGTACCGTGACATCAAGGACGACGGTCTTGACGACCAGGACCTGCATCTCACCGGATGTCTGGTCGAGTTCGACCCGTACATCCTCGTCGGAATTCGCGGACTTCTTGTAAACAGACGTTAACGCCTGTTGCACCGAAAGGAGCACTGCATCCCGAGGGATGCCTCGTTCGGCAGCAATCTGGGCGATCGCGGTATAGAGATCACTCTTCATCCCGCGCACCTCCTTGCCTAATATGAAAATTGTCAAAAGGTTGCGCTGGCATCGCGGTCGGGGTAAGGTCTGGCGTTGTTTGGGAGTATCTCCCAGAACAACAGAAAACGTGGGCAATGCCCACGTCTGATCCCGCAACGATCAATTACGCCTCTCTAATATACCATTAACGTCGACGGACATCAAACGAGCTCGAAAGCCGCCCTTCCTCACATGCTATAAATACCGTGTTTGTCCCACCAAGGTGTAGGATGTCGTCCCAGTGATCGTCCGCCACACTTCATCCTCACCGGCCGATCCATTCCAGTACTCGTCTTGAGAAAGCTCACATGACCGAACCTGGGTTGAACACCCGGCTCAGGCAACGTTCTCGCCGAGCCGGCATTATGATTGGCATCTCCATGGCGCTCACGATTGCCGTGTGCGTCGCGGGATTTTCCGTTATCTACGCTGCACTCGACGGCTTTACGGGGGATTTCGTCTCCCGAGACGCCCCCACAGTAGAGCCGACGGCGTCGGCCTCGAATGACTCTGTGGCGACAGGTTCGATTGGGCAGACTCAACAAGCCGCACGGCCAATCGATACGATTGTCGTTGAGTCGCCGACTGCTGGTTCCATTGCGCCCCCAACAGCGACTCCATCCGCGTTCACGCCCAATTACCAAATCACGGGCTCCTCCAGCGTCTATCTCCGTTCGGGTCCAGGTACATCTAGCCAACCCGTGACGACACTCGATCCGGCGACAAAGCTCGAGTTCCTCAACGATCGTGTAAAAACGGACGACCCAGCCAACGATGGGTTCTCCGGCGATTGGTTGAAGTTTCGGACCGAAAGCGGTGACGAAGGGTGGGTTCGGGAGATAGACGTCGGGACCTACGTTCCGTAATTGACCGGCGTCATGGCGGTCACCTAAATGCTCGGTTTCAAACTATTACATCGCGATGACTCACCGCTGGAGAACACCAACATGCAGCGACTCACAATAATTGGGCTTGGCTTGATCGGCGGTTCGATCGGTCTCTCGCTGAAAAAATGGTCTGCCGAAAACGGAAATGCACTGCACATCATTGGCTTCGATGAAAATATGAGCCGTCAGGCGGAGGCCAAAAAGCGCGGAGTCGTCGACGATACGGAGTGGTCGCTGATCAACGCGGTAAAGGACGCCGACATCGTGATCGTCTGTACGCCGGTGGGCGCAATGCGCCAGGTGTTCGTCGACATCGGGCCGAATCTGAAGCCTGGCGCGATCGTCACTGATACGGGATCGACCAAGGCGAACGTGCTGGAGGATGCAAAGGTTCTGCCAGAAACCGTCTCCTTCGTCGGTGGTCACCCGATGGCCGGCAGGGCCGAAAGCCTCGATGCGGCCGACGCGGCGCTGTTCACCGGTGCCACATGGGTGGTATGCCCCGGCGTCACGGCGTCGGACGAGGCGATCCGCAACGTATTGGGAATCATCGCCGCCACGAATGCGGAAGCCTATTTTATCGATCCGGTCGAGCACGATAGTTACGTCGCGGGGATCAGCCATCTGCCCTTCGTCGTGGCTGCCTCGCTGACACTCGCGGTCACGTCCGATCCCGCCTGGCGCGACATGCGGTCGCTCGCGGCAAGTGGTTTCAAGGACACCACCCGCCTCGCGTTGGGCGACCCTACCATGCACCGGGATATCGCACTCGGGAACCGCGAGTCACTCAATCGCTGGATCGATCAGATGATCACAACGATGCAGGACTTCAAGGCGACCTTGAACGAGCCGGAGACCGCGTCAGAAGATGTGCATGCTTTCTTCACTTCGGCGCAGGATTCGCGCGCGCTGGTCGAGCTGAAAGTCGATCGTTCGTTGGAACAGGTATCTGAGGGCCAGGAATCCATGCGCAAGGAAAATGTCGGCGATCAAATGGGGCGCCTGTTCCTCGGTGGTTTCGGCCGCAAGCGCAAGATCCCCGCAGAAACCAGGCGGTAGAACGGCAGTCTTCGTGAGCCCAAGATAACTGCCATGGGTTCACGAGTCGGAGCCGGGATCACGGAAGGATGCTCCATGCATCAGGCAATTCGTACGCATAAACAAGGCTGGTGGGCTTGCCGCCCCGGCGCACTCGGCCTCGGTCAACCCGCATCAAATCCGCATAGCTGTTCTGTATCTGAATGATGCGGTGATCGTTCAGGTTGATGACCACCAATCCAAGACGGCCAGGTACCATACTTCGCTGGCGGGTCTCGGAACTCAAGACGCGGAACGGATGGAACGGCAGCTCGCCATCCATCTCACCCACACGTCGATAGGTCTCGCTAAGTTCAGTCATGTTGTGTTCGTCGAAGCGACGCAAACCCGATTTGACGGTAGATGCCCAATCGGCGTCGTAGTCGGTCGCAATATCGAGAAGCATCTGGACATTCCCTGCTCCCCGACTGCAGGCGGCTGCAATGATCTTGAGCGCGTGCGCCGGACCGACGAAGCTGGCAACGCCGCGATCATCGACGATATTGAAGCGAAACACGTTGAGAACGGTCATGTGGAACACCGATGAGCGAAAGCGGATTGTCGCTGAACCCGCTCCGAGCGGTAGGGTTTACGCACTCCCGGATGCTGGGTCACTAGCGGCGTACTGTACCATAGAGGCCGAAGAGACTCCTTGACGAGGTGGATATGTTGGACGCCTGTCAGATAGAAAGGGAGCACCATGAGCACTCCTCCGATTGCCTTTCCGGAACCCGAAAATGAATCAGATGATGATCCGAATGCTTCACCTTCCGATTCCCCAAAACGATCGCGACTCGATCGCGAAATCGATGACATCCTGACACAGTCGACAAAGTCGAATCCATTGCCGCCGATTCCATTCAAACAGCGCGTCTCGGAAAAGCGACCACCTTCTCCTTCCCCGGCCATCTCACAGATTCCCATGCGCGACATCATGAAAGTTCTGACCGCCTTTCCGATTCTGACCAGCCTCGCGTTTGCAATCCTCTGCTCGATGGTGGGAGATACCTCGCCATTATTCGCTCGATTGTTCGCCCTGGCGGCGGTGGTAGCTCTTGTCTATCCCATCGTCGTCAGCATCTGCGGCGGCACCACAGAAACTGGACCGAAGCTTTGGCGCGGTCAGGTGATCGACATCAATCCTTCTCCCTCCTCTCCCGTAGAGCAGGTCAAGCGCTGGTTTCGATCTCGTCCACCAAGATGATCGTCACTCGTGCGAACGTAGGCGACTCATCGCGGAAGTTACGTCCATTCAATTGCAGGAGCGACAATGCCCCAGGTCCTTTCGGATATCGTCGACGTCTACGTCTTCCGTCGGCTCAATGCCCGGGTCCAATTCCTCCTCCTGCAGCGCCGACCAGACGTGACGATGCCGCAAACGTGGCAGGGCTTCCACGCGCAGATCGACCCTGGCGAATCGACGCTTGAGGCTGCCAGTCGGGCGGTTCGGGAGATGGCGGGACTGACCGTAAGTGGAGTCTTTTCAGCAGATTATGTCAACCAATTCTACGATGATTACCGCGATGCACTTGTGCTTGCGCCGGTGATTGCGGTCAACGTCAGTCCACAGGCACCCGTTTCTCTTGGTGACGATTTTCGGGATTGTGCCTGGCTGGATCGAGACGAAGCTACGATCAGATTGCCATTCTCGGGACAACGCTGGGCGGTCCGGCATATCGATGAACTCATGAGTATCGGGGAGCGCGAAGCGGAACTCTATCGACTCCAGATGCCTGAAAGCCCGGCTCCCAAGTCTCCCACCCCGTTGGAGAGTTCTCAGGAACCGGAACCATCGTCGTCCATCGCGATCGGTGAAACGTACGACGAGGTCGCGAAGCCATCCGATCCCACCTCCAACGACTTTCCCATCCTTAACGTCGCCAGCATCTTCACACCACGCAGGCGAACAGGTGCGGAACCGGCTGCACGGGTACAGACCGAGGAACCTCCGTCAGAGATCGGGCTCGAAACGGTTGATCCACAGGAGCCGACAACGCCTCCATTCGGGCAGGATGAAGCATCCGATTCCGATCCGGTAGACGAACAGGCCGACACACCCGAAGAGACTGCCACGCGAAGCGAGTAGGCGGTATACTAGAACGTTCGTTTCATTCTCGCATCGGAGGCAGTATGCCAGCCTTTCAAATCATCTCCGATCTTCGTCCGACCGGTGACCAGCCGAAAGCCATCAAGGAACTGGTTGAGGGCCTCGACCAGGGTGAGCGTTTCCAGACCCTGCTTGGCGTTACCGGTTCCGGCAAAACGTTCACCATGGCCAACCTGGTGCAGCATGTCAATCGCCCCACACTTGTGTTGGCGCACAACAAGACATTGGCGGCCCAACTGTATTCGGAGTTCAAGGAGTTCTTCCCCAAAAACGCGGTGGAGTACTTCGTTTCCTATTACGACTATTACCAGCCAGAAGCATACGTGGCGCGGACCGACACCTTCATTGAGAAGGACGCCGACATCAATGAGGAAATCGACAAGTTGCGGCATGCTGCCACTCGGTCTCTCCTCACCCGGCGCGACACTCTGATCGTTGCGTCAGTATCCTGTATCTTCGGTCTCGGCGCACCGGAAGAATATGCAAACACGGTCGTCAACCTGAAGCGGGGCATGCAGGTCCGGCGCGACCGCGTGCTGCGGCAATTGATCGACATTCAGTACGACCGAAATGATATGACCCTTACGCGAGGGACGTTTCGGGTCAGGGGAGACACGCTCGAAATCTTCCCCGCCTACGAAGAAATTGCCGTCCGGGTAGAATTTTTCGGAGACGAGATCGACCGCATCGTCGATGTCGATCCCCTGACCGGGGAAATTCTTGCCCACCGAGACGATGTCGGGATCTATCCCGCAAAGCATTTCGTCACCAATGCCGACAAGCTCAAGGTCGCGATCAAGGATATCGAGCAGGAGCTCGAGGAACGCCTCGAGGAGTTGAACGATCAGGGACGAATTCTCGAGGCTGCACGTTTGAAACAGCGCACGGCGTTCGATCTCGAGATGATGCAGGAAGCAGGGTATTGTGCCGGCATCGAGAACTATTCGATGCACCTGAGTCGACGTCAGCCGGGTGACCAGCCGTCAACGCTCATCGATTACTTCCCTGAAGACTTCCTCATGCTGATCGACGAATCGCACATGACCCTTCCGCAGGTTCGGGGCATGTACGGAGGCGACCGCTCACGCAAGGACGTCCTCGTCGAGCATGGCTTTCGCCTACCATCCGCGCGGGACAATCGGCCACTTACGTTTCCCGAGTTCGAGCGCATGATCCAGCAGGCGGTGCTCATCTCTGCAACACCTGGTCCATGGGAGTACGAGCATTCCTCGGCGATCGTGGAACAGGTTATCCGCCCGACGGGCCTTGTCGACCCAGCCATTTCCGTCCGTGAGACAAAGGGACAGATTGATGACTTGCTGGCGGAGATCAATCTCCGGGTCGCGCGAAACGAGCGCGTGCTGGTGACGACCCTCACCAAGCGCATGGCCGAAGATCTCGCTGACTACCTGAAGGAGATGGGTGTTCGTACCCACTATCTTCATAGTGAAGTCGATACGTTCGAGCGAATCGAGATCCTTCGAGACCTGCGCCTTGGCATCCACGATGTCGTCGTCGGCATCAATCTGTTGCGGGAGGGTCTCGATCTTCCGGAGGTTTCGCTGGTCGTTATCCTCGACGCGGACAAGGAAGGGTTCCTTCGATCCGAAGGTGCACTCGTCCAGACGATCGGTCGTGCAGCTCGTCACGTCGATGGCCAGGTCATCATGTACGCTGATAAGATGACCCGGTCGATGAAGGCGGCGATCGATGAAACGTACCGACGTCGCGAAATTCAGTCGGCATACAACGAAGCGCACGATATTCAGCCACGCGGGATCATCAAGGAAATCAAGGACATCTCGGAACGGTTCCGGGCCGTAGCTGAAGAAACCGTCGAATACCGGACAGGCGAAGCCGAAGGACGCCCAGGCGTCATCGCCGATATCCCGAAAGACGAGCTCGTGCGCATGATCAAGGATCTCGAATCCCAGATGAAGAAAGCTGCAAAGAGTATGGAGTTCGAGAAAGCGGCGTTGCTGCGCGATCAGATCGTGCAACTCCGTCGCATCATCGAAGTCGATCCCGTCAGCGCCTGATCTGCAGATTCGAACGCTCCACGGCGAAAGGACCTCTATTCATGCGTCGAACCATCTCCTCGCTTGTGCACCCGTTCCTGCTCACGTCGATGCTGCTGCTCGGAAGTGCTGCTGCAATCGTCCCGGCTGCTGCACAGGATAATTCAGAATTGGCAACTCAACTTCCGGCTGTCGACCTGCCAACCATGAACTCGCAAGGGTTCGTGTTTCAGGTCGAATCAACCTATGACGGGACGCCGAGCGGTCCACCCACCACAGCGCCCGTATACGCGATGAAAGAGCAGTCGACTAACGCCGATCAAGCAAAAAGCATTGCAGGCAAGCTCGGTGTCGATGGGGATATCGCCGATGGTGGGAACGGCAGCTTCTCGTTTTCTGGCAATGGGACGCTCTTCGTAGCAACTGGTCTCGTCCAGTATGCGGCACCTGGCGATTCCCCGGCGGGAGAACTTTCGCCCGATCCGGAACTCGTGGCCGCCGCGCGCGAGTGGCTCCGCGCAAAGGAGTTGCTGCCAGCGAACGTTGGAGATGGGACGGTGCAGTCCAAAGTGGCGTCTCCCGCCCAGGCGATCATCACATTCCAGCCGGTCACTCCTGCTCCACTGCTTTCTTCGACCCCTAATGTGACCGTGACTGTCGGCGCGAAAGGGACGATTCTCGAAGCATCCTGGCGCTGGGCAGATGTGACGCAGGCAGATACGTATCAGCTGCGTCCGCTCGATCAGGCACTGGCCGACGTCATGTCGCAGCGGGCTTTCCTGCAGGCGTCGCTTCCAGCCGAAACCTATCCGGATGGTTCTTCAATCACCGGCAAGGCCGTATACTCAAGCATCAGTATTGCGTACGCGTCTTCAGGCATTCCCGGCGAGCAGCAATATCTGCAACCGGTCTATGTCTTCACCGGCACGTTGACGCCTGATGGATCGACATCCTCGTTCCCGGTCGTTTCCTACGTTCCGGCCTTGGCCAACAGCAATCAACCGGTAGGGTGATCACGCAATCATGACCACAGCGTCGGACGGGCGGGTGCTCGTCATCAACGGCCCAAATCTGAACACGCTGGGAACGCGGGAGCCATCGATATATGGCTCCCGCACTCTCGATTCGATTCTGGAAGAACTGGCGGCATATGCTGCCGATGGTGATCCGGGCTTCGCAATCGATGCATTGCAATCAAACCACGAGGGAGTCCTGATCGACTTTCTCCACGAGCGAGGACCTTCCGCGCTCGGGGTGATCATCAATCCCGGCGCATTGTCCCATTACAGCTACGCGTTACGGGATGCCATCTCGGGGATCAAAAAACCAACGGTCGAGGTTCATCTCTCCAACATTCACGCCAGAGAGACGTTCCGACATACGTCGGTCACCGCGCTGGTCGCGAACGGCATCATTGCCGGGCTCGGTGCCAGAGGGTACCTTCTGGCCGCCGATTGGATCCGGCATGAAGTCATCGCAAAGATTGGAATCGAGAATGTCTGACCGGATCGAGCGTTTGCGCGCGTTGTTGCCTACCGCGCAACTCGATGCCATGCTCGTCACGAGCGGAACCAATCGACGCTACCTGACCGGTTTTACCGGCGATGACATTGCAATCGACGAGTCGTCTGGTGTTGTCATCGTAAGTGGCGACGATGCGATTCTGTTCACCGCTTCAACCAACCTGCCATGGGCGCAGACTGAAGCCGGTGAAGCAGTAGATGTTCAGCAATGGGCTACCCCCTGGACAGCCTCGGTCAATCAGTTGGCTCAGAAGCATCGATGGACGCGGGTCGGGTTTGAGGATCGAACGACATCTGCCTCGGATTATCTCGCGCTCGCTGCATTTTCCGATGGGACGTTTAATCTTGTACCTGTTGGCACGTTGGTCGATTCCCTTCGCGCCCGCAAGGACGACCAGGAACTTGCAGACCTGAGGCGCGCTTTGGAGATAACCGATGAGGCGTTCGTCGCCGCCGAGGCGAGGATCCGGATTGGCCAGACCGAACGCGAGATCGCAGACATTGTCGGCTCCGAGTTGCGCCGCTTGGGCAGTGAGGGCGAGGCCTTTCCCACCATCGTCGCATCCGGTCCGAACGCGGCCAAGCCGCATCACGCTCCGGGTGACCGCCAGGTAGCTGAAGGGGAACCGATCATTATCGACATGGGCGCAGTTTTCCATGGTTACAACGGCGACCTCACGCGCACGATGTGGCTCGGACATCCCTCGGAACAACTTGTTACCATATACGAGGCAGTTGCCGGTGCCCATCGGTTGGCAATCCCGCTGTACAAGGCGGGCGTCCACGGACGGGACATCGATCTTCAGGTTCGTGAGTATTTTTCCGAACGTGGTTTGAACGGCTACTTTATCCATGGTCTTGGTCACGGTCTCGGATTGCGAGTGCACGAATCACCCTCTGCCGGACCACATTCCAGCGACATCCTCGAACCCGGCAATGTTGTGACTGTCGAACCCGGACTCTACATTTCAGGCTGGGGTGGCGTTCGCATCGAGAATGTTGTCGCAGTTACGGATGGCGAATCGGAAGATTTGACCTTCGCGCCAATTCGAATAAGTACGTACGAGAAGGAGCAGGCACAATGATTGATACCGGCGATATCCGAAAGGGAAGTACCCTCGACCTGGACGGCAGACTGGTGAAAGTCATCGACTTCTCCCATAACAAGCAGGGTCGGGGGTCAGCCCAGTTGCGCATGACGCTTCGCGATCTGCGCACCGGGTCCACAACGCAGCATACGGTCATGGCGGGTGCAAAATTCACACCGGTTCGCCTCGAGCGCGCCCATGTGCAGTTCCTCTACAACGACGGTGAACATTATCACTTCATGGATACCGAGTCGTTCGACCAGATCATGCTCGACGATCGTTCGGTCGGAGAATCGGCAAAGTACTTCAAGGAAAACGACATCATCGATCTGCTCACCTACCACGAGGAGCCGATCGACATCGAACTTCCATCATCAGTCGCACTCACCATCACGCAGACCGATCCCGGATTCAAGGGAGACACCGCAACCGGCGGCAACAAGCCGGCCATGCTGGAAACCGGTCTCGTCGTGAGCGTGCCGCTTTTCCTGAGCGAAGGCGATCAGATCAAGGTTGATACGAGATCCGGCGAATATATCGAGCGGGTGGGATAGGTAAGACGTGATGGAAGCTATCACCGGTCAGAGCAGCAAATCGACACTCGACGAAAGCTCCGCCAGCGAAGTGATCGGCGCCGTCCGGGAACTCATCGCGCTTATGAGTCGGGGTGGTATCTCCGAACTCGATCTCTCAACATCAGACATGACCATTCGCTTACGGTCCAGCAACGGGATCGGCGTGGCCATCCCCAACTTCGTTGGCGAGAACATGATCAACCCACCGCACATTGATGTCGAGCCCGTGGGTCATCTCGTGACCGCTCCGATGATCGGAACCTTCTATTCATGCCCCTCACCGGGTGAGGCACCCTTTGTCGAGATTGGCGATGAGGTGGAGGTAGGTCAGGTGATCGGCATCATCGAAGCGATGAAGATCATGAACGAAATCATCTCGGATCGTTCCGGTGTGGTTGTAGACGTGTTAATCGACAACGCTCAGCCGGTCGAATACGGGTCCCCCTTGCTGCGCCTGACAGAGCAGATGGACCCGATTTCGTGACCAACACGATTCTGAAGGTCGAGAAGCTCGCGAAATACATTCGTGAGCTTCTCGAATCTGATCGCGTCCTTCAGGATGTCTGGGTTGAAGGCGAAGTATCGAGTTTTACGATTGCGTCTTCCGGACATGCGTACCTCACACTGCAGGAATCCTCGACCCGTATGGACGCGGTCATGTGGAAAGCGGCTGTTGGTCGGCAGGCGTTCATCCCGCGTGTCGGTGACAACGTCGTTGTTCACGGCCAGATTACGGTGTACGAACGTCAGGGACGTCTCCAGTTGTCTGCTGATGTCTTTCAGCCTGCGGGAATTGGTTTGCTCCAGCTTCAACTCGAGCAGTTGCGACAAAAACTCGAAGCAGAAGGACTGTTCGACCTCACTCGCAAGCGTCCGCTGCCGGTCTTCCCCCATCGCATCGGCGTTGCCACATCGCAAACCGGCGCTGTCTGGCAAGATATCCAGCAGGTCATCCAGCGGCGATTCCCATTGGTGGAACTCGTGCTTGCGCCAACAGTCGTGCAGGGAGAAGGGGCTCCCGACGCGATTGTGGCAGCACTTTCCCTCCTGCAGAGCGAACAAGATCTCGATCTTGTTATTCTCGCTCGCGGCGGCGGATCGGTCGAAGATCTTTGGTGTTTCAACGATGAGCGGGTGGTCCGCGCGATCTTCGCGTGCCGTGTTCCGGTCATCTCGGCGATCGGCCACGAGACGGATACGACGCTTGCCGACTATGTCGCTGACATGCGCGCTCCAACACCATCCGTGGCGGCGGAACTCGCGGTGCCTGACGTCCTCGACATCCTCGGATATGTGGACAGCGTGCAGCAGCGCGGGACATTGGTTTGCTTTCAACTTCTGGAGCGTATCCGTCGAGACACGTCAAATCTGGTTCATCGGCTGGAACGCGTTTCTCCTCGTGCTCGTCTCGAACATCAGAGGACGGATCTCGACGCGTTGGCGAATCGCTTGCAGACAACAACCATTCGCACGGTCGAACGGCATCGATTCGAGGTCGGCCGCCTTGAGTCCGTGTTGCAATCGCTCAGTCCTGCCGCCATTTTCGATCGGGGCTACAGTCTGATCTCGGACCAAAAGTCTGGTCAACCCATCTCCTCGGTACACGGCGTGCAAGGCGGAGACCAGGTCCGGACTACGCTCCGCGATGGGTCCCTTATCCTGACGGTCGATTCTGCACACCCTTCCTAACATCCTCCAATTGCGCGTTCTTCACGGCCCTTGCATACGTCCACGGAGGCACTGTCTTGACCAAAAAATCCGCGCCAGTGACCAGCGTCTCGTTTGAGGAAACGCTCATTTCGCTTCAATCCATCGTTGAAACGCTAGAGGCAGGGAATCTTCCACTTGCCGAGACGATCGCCCGATTTGAAGAGGGAACACGGTTGGCTGAAGTCTGCCGAACGCTCGTGTCCGAGGCGGAACTGCGCATTACCATGCTCACCAGCAACGTGGATGCGTTTGACGACGCCGACAATGACGACGACGATCTCGTCAGTGTTCCTTTCTAATATGAACAGGGCTGCAACATCCTGATGAACGATCGCCCCACCGTTCCAATACGACTCAATCCGGGAAAACTGCCTGGCCCATTGTTGGCGAGGCTGCTCGCAACCTACGCGGCCACTAAGGATGAAGACCTTATTGTGGCGCCCGGATATGGACGGGATGCGGCGGCGATTCGAATCGGCGGCGAGTCGTTGATCGTGAAAAGCGATCCCATCACATTTGCGACCGAAGGCGCAGCCCGCTATCTGGTCGCCGTGAATGCCAACGACATCGCCTGTCTGGGAGGGATTCCTCGATGGCTCTCCGTTGTTGCTCTCCTGCCGGAAACCACCGGCACCGAAGACTCTGTCGAACGTCTCTTCGAGGAATTGCAACAGGCATGTGCCGCTGCAGGTGTCGCATTGATCGGAGGTCATACCGAAGTAACGCTCGGCCTTGACCGTCTAATTCTCGTGGGCACCATGCTGGGCACCGCGGGACCGACAGGACTCCTTCACCCGGGACGCGCACGATCCGGAGACGACCTCTTCGTCTGCAAGTGGGTAGGGATCGAAGGGACCGCCCTGCTCGCCAGAGAACATGCCGAGACTCTCCGCCCCGTCCTGGGTGAAGACATAGTCCGCACGGCGGCCAAGCTGTTGCGGAGCCCGGGCATCGGCATCGCGCATGATGCCGAGATTGTCCTTGCATCAGGTTACGTCCACGCTCTCCACGATCCCACGGAAGGAGGCATTGCCACCGCAATCCACGAGATCGCGGAAGCATCCGCGTTGGGCGCGGACATCGACATGGAATCCATCCCGGTGCTTCCTGAAACCCGCATCCTCTGCGATCATTACGGGATTGATCCGCTCGGTCTGCTGAGCTCCGGTGCGCTGCTGATTGCGGCCGATCCTGCCGGACGGCAAGAACTTGAACGCATTGCCTTCGGATCAGGAGTTCCGCTCTCGTGGATCGGCAGACTGGTTCCCGCGCTTGAGGGAATCACCATGATCGGACCACACGGTCGAACTCCGATTCCCAGATTTGACGCGGATGAAATCACTCGAATTCTCTAATCACGAAAAGGACGAATCATCATGAGTAATGATCTTCCCCCAATTGTCATGTACGCGCGTACCCGCTTCTGCCCGGACGTCACCCGGTCACGCGGTCGCCTGACCGAACTCGAACTGTCCTGGCAGGAATTCGATATCGAAGCAGATGACGAGGCCGCCCGCAAGACCCAGGAACTTACGGGAGGGCGTAGTGTCCCGACAATCGTAGTTGGGGAGAGCATTCTGGTTGAGCCGTCCAATCAGGAACTGGATGCTGCACTCCGTAAGGCCGGCTATTCGCTCGACATCACCGTCGTCCAATGAGCGCGATTGGTGGGGTCGCGGCATCCGCGAACGGCCGGATCGGGATCGAGGCTGCTGTTGACGTCCTCAGGGCTGGAGGCAGTGCGTTGGACGCGGTGATCGCCGGCACACGCCTTGTCGAAGCGAACCCGGAAGATCATTCGGTTGGCTACACAGGGCTTCCCAATCTTCTCGGCGAGGTTGAGCTCGACGCCAGCATCATGGAAGGTACCGGTCTTCGCGCAGGTGCGGTTGGCGCACTGCAAGGGTATCAGGACGCCATCGATCTCGCTCGAAGGGTGATGGATGAACTCCCCCATGTGCTGATCGCCGGATCAGGCGCGGCTCGCCTAGCGGCGGAGATCGGGTTCGAACCCCGAAGCCTGCTCACAGCCGAGACCGAAGCGATTTGGCGAAACGGTCTGCAGGGAAGCAACGAGACATACGCCGGTCGCAGCGGCTACCTCGACCGCATCCGTTCGATCGTGGCGCACGCCGCGAAGGATCCTGAAAAGGCGGGCTTCGACGAGCCACCGCACGGCACCGTGAATTTCCTGGCGCGGGACCGCACGGGAAAGATCGCTTGTGCCGTCAGCACCTCGGGCTGGGCATGGAAATATCCGGGGCGAATGGGAGACTCGCCGATCATCGGTGCCGGGAACTACGCTGACGACCGTTGGGGTGCGGCTGCCTGCACGGGACGCGGCGAGATGGCGCAACGGTGCTGCACGGCGCATAGCGTCGTGACGTTCATGCGCTTTGGGATGGGCCTGAACGAAGCGCTCAGGACCGCCATGAACGATCTCGCACACCTCGACGATCCCTATGCCAGTGAAATGAACATCGTGGCAATGGACAAGGATGGGAATCCCGGCGGCGCATCGACGACCTCGGGCAAAACGTACGTCTACATGTCCGAGGACATGTCTTCGGCAGACGAACGGGAGCGAACCTTCGTTGAAATCGCAAACATCGCGTAGCAGGATTCTCGCCGGTGCAACGCAATCACCGGTCACTTTCGTGTCCATCGACGACGACGCACACTGGACCCCATGAGAAAGCCCCCGGTTGCTTTGCAACCGGGGGCTTTCTCATGGGATTCATATCACATCCGCCGCGAGACTACAGCCGCGAGACTACATGTCCTTTGTGAGGGTCTCCAGAAACTCCGAGTTCTTCTGTGTCTTGGAGAGACGGGTAAGCAACGCCTCCGTGCCTTCGGCGCCGCCGAGCATCGACACCATCCGGCGCATTGTCCATACCTGGCGCAGGGTGAAGTCATTGAGCAGCAGCTCTTCACGTCGGGTCGAAGATCGCTGGATATCGATTGCCGGGTAGATCCGACGTTCCGCGAGCTTGCGATCGAGATGCAACTCCATGTTGCCTGTACCCTTGAACTCTTCGTAGATAACGTCGTCCATTCGGCTGCCGGTGTCGATCAGACAGGTCGCCACGATTGTCAGACTTCCTCCACCTTCGATGTTTCGAGCGGCTCCGAAGAAGCGTTTTGGAGGGTAGAGGGCAACCGGATCGATACCGCCGGAGAGTGTGCGTCCACTTGGGGGCACCGCGAGGTTGTAAGCGCGGGCCAGCCGTGTGATCGAGTCAAGCAAAATGGTGACGTCGCGGCCCGACTCAACAAGCCTTTTCGCGCGTTCAAGCGCCATCTCGGCGACTTTGGTGTGGTCTTCCACGGGCTCGTCGAACGTCGAGGAAATCACCTCGCCGTCGATCGACCGCCGCATATCGGTGACCTCTTCAGGTCGCTCACCGATGAGGCAAACCATCAGGTGCATGTCTGGACAGTTGGTACTGATACCATTCGCGATGGACTTCAGAAGCAACGTCTTGCCGGCTTTCGGAGGCGATACGATCAGACCGCGCTGGCCCTTGCCGATCGGGGCAATGAGGTTCAACAGTCGGGTCGCAAGCACATTGGGTTGCGTTTCGAGATCGATCACTTCTAACGGAAAGATTGGTGTCAGGGTATCGAACGATGGGCGGCGGCGCGCCGTCTCTGGATCGATCCCATTTACCGCTTCGACGCGAAGCAGGCTAAAGAATTTCTCGTTATCTTTCGGGGGCCGAACCTGACCGCTGACACGATCGCCGGTGCGGAGACCGAAGCGCCGAATCTGGGACTGCGAGACGTAGATGTCATCGGAACCAGGAAGGAACCGCTGTCCACGCAGGAAGCCGAACCCGTCTTCGATGATCTCGAGTACACCGTCACCGAAGATGTGACCGTCGTGTTCGGTCTGGGCCTGCAACAAACGGGTGATCAGATCCGGCTTGCGAAGTCGGAGATAGCCTGACACACCCAGTTCGCGAGCAAGGTCGTGAAGTTCCTGATCCGTTCGGGCATCGAGTTCAGCGACGGTCGGCCTGTTGGATACGGTTTCCCGCTGATCGCGCTGCTGATTTGAATTCTCACGCGGGTTGCTGCCCCGACGGCCGTTTGAACGGTCCGCCGCTGCACTGGAATCTGCCTCGGCTTGGCCATTGCGACCGGGACGAGCGTTCCGGTCGCGATCGGGTCGATCCTTGCGAGCACCATTGGAACTCCCATTGTTGCTTGCAGGTGCGTTAGCAGGCCGACGATCGCGCTCTTGACGAGCGGGCCTTGGTCGCGATTGCATATCTGACACTGAACCAAATGGTTCCGATGGAGTTTCGGCCCGTGCCTGATTCGAAAGCGCCACGGCGTCAGCCGGGGTTGGCGAATCAATCGACGTTTCCGGAGCTACCAGTATCGGCGGAGCTGCGGGAGCCGCCCGAACCTCTGGGGCTTCTGAGATGTCCGGGAACGTTGACGCTGTCGGACTCACTCCGGGAGCAACTTCGCCTTTCGGCTCGGGGTTTGCAACCGGGGTCATTTCAGAGGTGACAACAACTGGCGTAGCCACCTTGCGCGGTGCGCGCTTGACGATCGTCTCTGGAGCAGCGGCCTGTCCTGGGGCTGAGATGCCCGCCAGACCACCTTGAACGTCGTCACCTACGGTCGCCGTTGGCTCGACCACGGTCTCTTCTACGACCTTGCGTCGCGGACGGGCGGCCCGTGTGCGGCGAACAGGCGATTCAGCCACCGCAACATCGCCTTGTTCCTGTGTGAACTGCTCGTCAGGGGTCAAACGAATACCTCCGAAACTGTGTTGTCTATGCACGCAGGTGCGTACGAAAATCCGTTGTTTGTCGTGCGTTTTAGGCTCGCGCCATGCGTGGAATATGTTGAGAGAGCATTCATGTTGACTCACTATGTGGCTGAGGATGGGCGTGCCCATGGGGGCGACGTGCGACGGATGCAGGGATTCAGCGTGACACACGCAGATCCACAACAAGCTTTTACCTTCTCGACGTTCGAGAAAACGGTCATCACGTAGGGAGAGCAGAGAGGGCAGACATGTCATCCAGCGTACCGGATTGTTGAATTCCGGATGACGCAACAGGAGCGCAGCGTTGTGCGGATGTCCAGTCGATGCGCGAAGAATACCACCCAACATCGCAGGCGTCAACATTCGCTGCAGCGCGATGACAAATCCGCAGAGTCCTATCCTTTATATTTATAGTGAACGGATGCTAGCCTTGTCAGGCGTGATCGTGGTGTGCAAGAGAATGAAGCTTGTTCAACTGATGCGTTGATCTGATCTCCCGTACTGTGCCCGAAAACCCCCTCATGACCAGGGTGTGTGTTCTGGCTCCATCTGGAAGATATTTCACGCCGTCGAGCAACTCTCCATCAGTGATCCCGGTCGCCGCGAAGAATACATCGTTCCCGCCAACCAGATCGTGGAGTGTGAAGATTTTGGTCAGGTCGATGTTGTTCTTCGCTGCCAGCGCTCGCTCCTCATCGTTGCGCGGTGCCAATCGTGCCTGCATGTCGCCGCCGGTGCATTTAAGGGCACACGCGGCTATCACCGCTTCCGGAGCACCACCGGTGCCCATCAGGACATCGATCCCCGTGCCTGTCATCGCCGCCATCAACGCCCCAGCGACGTCACCATCGGCGATCAGCTTGATTCTCGCTCCGGCTGCCCGGACATCCTGGATCAGCTGCTCGTGGCGTGGACGATCGAGGATGACCACCGTCAGGTTTCCGATCTCCGTACCCTTCTTGCGAGCGATGCTCGTCAGGTTCTCGGCGACGGTCGCATCGAGATTGATGGCACCCACGGCATCAGGCCCCACCGCGATTTTTTCCATGTAGGCAATATGCTGCCACTGATACATGGATCCTCGCTCGGCGATCGCGAGCACGCAAACCGAGTTTGGCATCCCTTCGGCCAGCAATCGCGTCCCATCGATCGGATCCACGGCGATATCGACCTTCGGAAATTTGGATCGGCCCACTATCTCGCCGTCGAAGAGCATCGGCGCCTTGTCTTTCTCTCCTTCGCCGATAACGATCAGCCCCTCCATCTCGATCGAGTTGAGCACGTCTCGCATGGCATCGACCGCCGATTGATCGGACGCCTCTTTCATACCCCTGCCCATCCAGCGTCCTGCCATTAGGGCCGCTGCTTCTGTCACCCGGGCCAGTTCCATGGAGAGATTTCGACCAATGCCTGGGTGCTCGCTCATTCCCGGTATCCCCAATTCAGTTCGTAAAAGTTCGACTTTCATATCGGACGGCGGCTCAGGCGGCCCGTCAGTGGCCCGCAGTCAGAAGTCAAGCGTCACGTAGGTCACGGCGTTTGACCAGCACGGTCACTCACCACCCTATTAAGGCCGGTGATGGGTGCAATGGCCGGACAAAGGCTCACCCGCTGTCTATTGGCTTCACCCGCAACCATCGTGCTGCAGTATATGGCAATTCGTGAATCGACCCGATCTGAACTCGGGCTGGTGGCAGCGACTGGATGAACGACGATCCGTATCGCTTGGAGACCACCCGTCGATCGAACACCACGCACACGCCATGGTCGGTTGCGGACCGGATGAGCCGCCCGAACCCCTGCTTGAACTTCAACACGGCGTGAGGGACGGAATACTCCATGAATGGGTTATCCAGCAGTTCGCTACGAGCCTCGTGGATCGGGTCGCTTGGAACCGGGAATGGCAGTTTGGCGATCACAAGCAGGCTCAATGCGTCACCCGAAATATCGACACCCTCCCAGAACGTAGACGTACCGAGGATGACGGTTCCCGGCGTGCTTCGCAACCGCTCGATCAACTGGCGTGGACTTCCATCTATCCGCTGACCTAGCACGACCACATTGTGTTGTTCGAGCGGACCCTTGATCGCACGATGTGTGGCCTGCAGGGCAGCATAACTGGTAAACAAAACCAGCGCCCGACCTTGCGTGGCGGCAAGCAAATCGATGAGGGCAGCGCTAAGTTCGCTCTGGTAACGTCCGTCGTTGGGTTCAGGCATATCGTCAGCCACATACACGAGCGTCGACTTCTCATGATCGAACGGCGAACCCAGGGCGAGTCCGTCGGCCGCTTCAAGACCCAAACGATCTGCCAGATAGTTGAACGATCCATCGATCGTCAGCGTCGCCGAGGTCAGGACCACCGTCTTCACGGTTGCGTATAACCGTTCGTGTAGCAGCGCGTCGACCATCAGGGGCGCGACGTTCAACGTTATGCTGCCCATCGACGCCGACCGCCGAATCCAGCACACCTCGGCATCACTCGGTTTCCCGAAAACGCTCATCAACTGCGCGACCTGGGTGCTCAATCCGACAAGTGATCGGCTGAGATCGAGCGTGATCTGGTCACGTTGCTTGGTTTCCGGATGTTCGAGATCATCCGGCAAGCTGATCTTGTCGAGGATCTGCAGGAACCAGTCTCCGCATTCGAGGAGGTGACGCAACGCGTGATCGAGTTGCTCCCAGATAAGTTCGAGCCCCATCCACTCGGCGCGCTGGCGGACAGCATCGGTTACCCGGAGAGAATCGGCGTAACTCTGTGAGGCGCGGCGCGGTGGGGGAATCAACTCGCTGATCCGGACGAAGAGCTCGCCGATCATCACCATCGCAGTCGAGGCGTGCTGTGTGGCCGCAGTAACTCTTTCGAGCGCCTTCGGCGCGGCCTCGATTGCCACCTTCTGGGGAAGTCGCGTGAGGAAAGTCGTTGCGATTCCGAACGCGCCGTTGATCATCTGACCTTCCGACCTCACGAGCGCCGAAACGTTCTCTTCGGGACCTCGTCGATCGAGATAGAAGCCGAACGCATGAGTCGCTTCATCTTCCAGATGATGGGCCTCATCGAGGATCAACCTATTGAATGACCCCATCACGTGCCCTTCCGGGGACCCACCGGCCAGCAGCAGTGCATGATTGGCAATCACGATATGGGCGTTGCTCGCCTGGTTCCGTGCGCGTGGCAGGAAACACTGGTTCCTTCGCGCATAGGAGCAACTTTTCATGGTGCATACCTGATCGCCCGCCGCAATCAGATGCCAGTGAACGTCTTCTTCCTGAGTGAGCCGGAGTTCAGCCTTGTCCCCGGTTTCGGTTTGGCCCACCCACAGCAGAACTTTCGCGCGAAGCGAGGCATCCGCCGGATCCGTCGCCGGCGACCGCATATGCTTGAACCACTGGGTCAGGCATATGTAGTTGGATGCGCCCTTCATCACTGCCACCCGAAGTTCATCCGTGACGCCGGACTCCTGGAGCGCCGTGCGGACGTCCGGCAGGTCCTTCCGAAAGAGCTGATCCTGCAGCGCCAACGTGTCGGTGCTCACCACGACCCGCTCGCCCCGTTCGATCGCATGAATAGCGGCAGGAAGCAGATAGGCCATGCTCTTGCCGGTGCCGGTGCCGGCCTCCACCATCAGCTGACCATCATCGTTCAATGCTCTTGCGACAGCTCTCGCCATCTGCGTTTGAGTGGGCCGTGATTCATACCGTTCGAGCACATGCGGGAGGGGACCATCCTTGGCAAGCAAATGCTCGATCTCGTGTTCGTCGATCTTCTTCTCCGAGCCGGTCTTACGCAGCGGCTCGGGTTTGTCGCGGGAGTCCATGAACGCAATCTCGATTGGAACATGACCCTGTGCCTGGTTGGACCCATCAAGATTGAAGATCGGTCCAGGCAACTGCCGGTTGGCAGCATTCCGGAAGAGAACCGCCTCCGACCACCCCGCCACGGCAGCATTTTCGGCGACCTGGGTCAGCGTGGAAGAGTCGTACTGCTCAAGCCGCGCGAGCATCTTGATAAACGATTGTGCTGTCGCCAGCGTATCGCCGGCCGCCCGGTGGCGATTTTCCGCCGTGAGCTCAACCCCAAGCGCATGCGCGACTGCTCCGAGGCTGTAGTTTGGAAGGTCAGGGAGCAATGAGGACGCCAGCTGATAGGTGTCGAGTTGCCGGTTTGCCAGCTTGAATCCAGCCGCCTGCAGGAACTGGATATCGAACGTCACGGAGTGACCGACCACGGGCAGCGAGCCAATGAGTCTCGCGATCTCTGGCATCGCCTCGCCAATCGAGACTCCGGAAGCCAGATCCTCTTCGGTAATACCGGTCAGGCGCATGATGTCAAGGGAAACTGTCTTCGTCGGCTTGATCATCGAGGAATATTCCTCCACGATACCATCACGTTCGAATACGATGACGGCGATCTCGATGATCTGATCGCGGGAGGGATCCGTTCCCGTGGTTTCGACGTCAACAGCGACGAATCGATCCCACGCGCCCGGTGTCCCGAGCGCCCGCTGGGTCAAAATCGGTTCTGTCTGCCTGTTCTGGTCGCGCCAATGTGCAAAGTCCGTGATCACACCAGGGTCCCGTCTGCCAACGCATCGGAAACGGCCAAGACGGTCAGGATCAATTGCGTGAAGCCCTTGCCCAACGGCGGCAACCGGATGAATTCGTCGAGGCGGTGTGCATTACCGCCGGTCGTCAGACCGATGCACATCGATGGGATTCCACGACTGATCGGAATGTTCGCGTCGGTACTGGACGCATCACAGATGGCATCGATCTCGAGATGCTTCAATACCTGCACACCGATTGGCACGATACCGCTATCCATCGGCATCTCTCCCGCTGGACGATCACCTACCACCTCGACCTCGACCGAGATGTCCTTACGACGGGCGGTCTTGATCGTTGTCTCGACCTGCGCGACGAGTTGCTGAAGCGCCTCGGCGCTGGTCGATCGCATGTCGATCACGATCGTGGCTTCGGGCGCGATCGTGTTTACACTTAAACCGCCTTCGAAAAGACCGACATTCAACGAGGTCTTCGGCTCGGATGCAAGCGGGATATCATCCAGCTTCGCGACGAGGCGTGCGAGGGCATGAATGGCGCTGGGACGGCCGGCGTCTCCCCAGCTATGGCCCCCCGGTCCCGTGATCGTGACCCGCAGACGCTTGCTGCCGACAGCCCGATAGGTGATCCGGCCCAGGCTATGCCCTTCAACCGCAATCACGGCTCCAAGATTGGGCAGTTGGTCGACAACCGCACACATGCCGCGCAGATCGCCAAGACCCTCCTCGCCAACGTTACCGGTGACATAGATGTCAGTGGCGGTCACGATCCCAAGCTGATTCAGGGCGGTTGCCAGCATGGCGACGGTCGCCACACTGACGCTGTTGTCGCCGACTCCGGGCGCGAACAGACTGTCGCCTTTTCGCGTGACCTTGATCGGAACCCCATGTGGGAACACCGTGTCCGTGTGGGCCGCCAACAGCAATGCGGGTCGATCCGAGCGCAAGCCCGACAACTTGCCAACAACATTGGAAAGATCGTCGGTCGTGACGTTCTCGTAGCCAAGCTCGGCGAAACGGCGATGAACGAGATGTGCGCGGATGGACTCGTCATTCGTCGGGGCCGCGACTTCCGTGATCTCGGTCGTCAGGCTGATAATGTCCTCGGCAAGTCCTTCGGCCACTGCAGCGACTGAGGAAATCAATTCGGGGGTGAGCGCGGACACGGGGTTCTCTCCTGGCGAAATATGCAATGTCATCAATATCCGGTGTTCGAGCGTCCCGACTTTGAGGCGGCCCCGGCCAATGGGTTCGTCAAGTATACAGAACACGCATTCGGATTCCGTGCACATTGATTCCCACGTTTCATACCGCAATTCCCGGCACGAATCACGATTTCCTGCGAAAATGAGAACGATTCACAATCAAGCTGATACGCGAGAATGAATGCATGTTCTCGGAATCAGCGGAAAACACTCCCAACGCGACGGAGCGTTGGTTCCACACACTGTCCAAAGGAGCACTCGATGGCCTACCACCGCTATGACGCTGTCATTGTTGGAGCGGGTGGCGCCGGTCTCATGGCCGCCATTCAGCTTGCCGGCAAGGCAAATATCGCCGTTGTCAGCAAGTTGTATCCACCACGGTCCCACACCGGCGCGGCGCAGGGCGGCATCAGCGCTGCACTCGGCAACCGGGAAGAAGACCACTGGGAGTGGCACATGTTCGACACGGTCAAGGGGGGAGATTACCTCGTTGACCAGGACGCCGCCGAAGTGCTCGCCCGCGAAGCCATCGACGCCGTGCTTGAGCTCGAGCACATGGGTCTTCCCTTCAACCGCACCGAAGAAGGCAAGATCGATCAACGGTACTTCGGCGGTCATTCCCATCACTATGGCGAGGGCCCGGTTCGCCGAGCTTGCTACGCAGCCGACCGCACCGGGCACATGATCATCCAGACGCTCTACCAGCAGGGTATCAAGCACAACGTCAATTTCTTCGACGAGCATCATCTGGTCGATATCCTGTTCACGGATGATGGCCAGTGCTGCGGTGTCGTCACCTACGAGATCAAGACCGGAGAGATCCATGTGATCCATGCGAAGACGGTCATGATCGCCAGTGGCGGTTATGGACGCGTCTTCAAGATCACGTCCAACGCCTTGGCAGGAACTGGAGACGGTATTGCTCTGGCATACCGGCGCGGCATCCCGTTGATGGACATGGAATTCTACCAGTTCCATCCGACCGGGCTCTATAAACTGGGCATTCTTGTATCCGAAGCCGCCCGTGGTGAGGGCGGGATCGTCGTGAATGGTGAAGGCGAGGCGTTCGCCGCCCGCTATGCACCCACCATGAAGGACCTCGCCCCTCGTGACATGATGTCCCGCTTCATCTACCAGGAAATCAAGGAAGGACGCGGGATCGACGGCAAGGACTATGTCTTCCTCGATGTCTCCCATCTGCCGCCCGAAGTGATCGACGAGAAATTGCCAGACGTAACCGACTTCGCACGGGTCTATCTCGGCGTGGAGCCGAAGAACGAAGGCATACCCATCCAGCCGACCGCTCATTACGCGATGGGGGGGTTGCCCACGAACGTCAACGCTCAGGTCATCTTCGATCCAGCAGGCACTGTGGTGCCCGGTTTCTATTCGGCGGGAGAATCCGCCTGCGTCTCGGTTCACGGCGCCAATCGGCTCGGAACAAACTCGCTGGTCGATCTTGTCGTCTTCGGTCGTCGCGCCGGAAAGCGAATGCTGGAGGAGATTCAGTCGACCGAATTCCTTGAGCTTCCCAAAGACCCGGCACTGATCGCCGAAACACAGATCTCAACGCTGCTCGGGCGCGACAAGGGTGAGAACGCGGCCGACATCCGGGCTACCATGCAGGAAGTCATGATGGACAAGGTTTCCGTCGTGCGTGAAGAGCAGGGGCTTCGGGAAGCAGCCCAGAAGATTGCCGAACTTCGCGCCGCATATGCCAATGTGGCGATTCAGGATCATGGCAAGCGATACAACACCGACCTTACCGAAGCGCTAGAGCTTGGAAACATGCTCGACTGTGCCGAGACTATTGTCTACGGCGCTATCGAACGCACTGAGAGCCGCGGTGCCCACTATCGAGAAGATTTCCAGAGCCGGGATGACAAGAACTGGTTGGCCCACAGTCTCATTTACCGCACCTCGGACGGTATGGAACTCAAGAAGAAACCTGTCGTGATCACGACCTTCGAACCGAAAGAGCGCAAGTACTGATCGTTTGAAACATCTGCAGGGCAATGGAAGGAACGACCAATGGAGGTCACTCTTCGCATCAAGCGGTTCAACCCCGAGATCGACACCAAGGCGCACTTCGAGGAATACAATGTCGAAGTCGAGCCAACCGATCGCGTGCTCGATACGTTGAACCAGATCAAGTGGTATCAGGACGGAACGCTCACCTACCGCCGCTCGTGCGCTCACGGCATCTGCGGCTCGGACGCGATGCGCATCAATGGTCGCAACCGGCTCGCGTGCAAGATCCTGATGAAAGATCTTGGGAAGAAGATCACCATCGAACCGCTGATCGGATTCAAGGTCGAGAAGGATCTCCTGGTCGATATGGAGACGTTCTTCAATGCCTACAAGTCGGTAAAGCCCTATCTTATCGCCGACGACGTACCAATGGCCGGTGAGCGACGGCAATCGCCTGAACAGCGCCACGTGTTCGACGATACGACGAAGTGCATTCTGTGCGCGGCGTGTACGACAGCATGTCCGGTGACCTGGACGAGTGACGATTTCGTCGGCCCGGCGGCCATCGTCAATGCCCATCGGTTCATCTTCGACAGCCGGGATACCGGTGGTCGGGAGCGGTTGCGTATTCTCAACTCAGGTTCGGGCGTCTGGCGGTGCCGAACGATCTTCAATTGCACCGACGCATGTCCACGGGACATCAAGATCACCGAGGCGATCGAACAGGTGAAGCGGGCGTTGCTCTTCCAGGGGGTCTAGTGGGACATCGAGGGTTTGCGAGGTAGAGAGGCGCGGCGCAGTCGCGCAGGAGAATTGAGCGATGATGAGCGATCTCCTTTCGTGGGACTACCTGACGTCTGCGCCGCCGGAAGCAGATGTTCTCAGCAGTGCCGCTATTCTGTTCGCGATCGTGTTTGCGGGCGGTTTCCTGCTCTCGTCAATCATTTCGTACCGCCCCCGGCTTGTGTCAAAGTATTTCCGTAAACGACGAGTTTCGCGGGCGGCCGGCATCTCGATGTGGGTCTTTGGGATCGGTCTATTCTTCTTTCTGATCCGCCTCATGCAGATTAATCCGATCACCTTCGGCAACCGGATCTGGATGGTTCTGATGGCGATTATCGTGTTCACCCTGATTGTCTGGTTGCTGTTCGCATTCGGAGTCGCAGTGCGTCGAGGTCCGCTACCCGTCCCGAAACCAATCTATTCGCCGCGCGGGTACCACGCGGCGCCCGTCCGTCGCCCGGCCAAACGTGGCCATATTTGAGCGTCAATCTGACAAGATCCGCGTCTCTCCGCCGTTGAGCGGAACATGACCTTCAATTTCGGGAAGACAAGCGGCGGAAAGGCAGTGCACCTTCCTGGCCCAACCGCCTCGTGACATCTCTTTGAGCTGGTTCCGATACCGATATTCGAAGCACGCAGAAACCGGGAAAGCTGATTTTTCAGCTTTCCCGGTTTCTGGTGTCATCTATCAAAACGAGAGCCGTGCACCCTCTGTCGATATGACCTTCCGGCTGATCGCCGCTCGTTAGCTCAGAAAAGGTAACCCCGCATCACCCGAGGAGTCCTGCTTAGGGCTGCTATCTTCCGATCCTGACCCGGTTCACAGTTCCCCGCCGTGCGGGACCCAATCTTCAACACCACGTGGCGACACTAGTCCCACAAAGCCGATACCTCGAGAAGGAATTCAACCCCGCTAAGGCGGGTTGCGGGTTCAGGGCACCGCCAGCTCCCCATCTAGCACGACTATGCCCAGTATACCTGCTCGACGCCTCGTGCGCAGCAAATGATGAACATGGAGTTCATCATTTGCGCCTGATCCGGAACATCCCTAGGCAGTCATGCATTGAACTGCAGTCCGCGCGCGACCCGCATCTTGTGGATGTTCACAAACTCCACGGCGTGCGGACCGGTGAGGTGGAGGCTGCCAAGATGTCCGTCATGTTCTGTCCCGGTGACGAAGCGATACCGGACACCACGCTCTTCGAATATCCGCGTAGAAACGAATATATCCTCTGCAAGGTGAGCGAACACATCGAACGCCAACTCGTCGGCTGCCAGGATGTCATCCACTGGAAAGTCGATCCAAATATTGAAATTATGCGAGTTCTGCTCAAACTCAGGTTCACCGATGAGGTGAATCCCGTCGGCATCCTGCAAAAGTGATGACGTCCCTCGAGAAAAATGCTGATTCGCTGTGGCGTTGGTTATCCATTCCTCGCCAAAGCGTTCGAGCAGCACCCGGAGCACGTCGTTGAATGCCTGCTCGGAAAGGGTAGATGCTGCTGATCCCATGATTTGGCTCCTTGATGAGGATAGCCGCGTTTACCTGACGCGGATGCGATCCCGTATACTACCAAGCAGCGACACTCTTGAGGAACGCCCTTGCTGGAGTTATGCCAATGGTCGGGATATTCCGTCGAAAAAAAACCGAGACAGTTATCCCTGTATGCGTCGACCATGGCGTCGAGATGCGCATCCGAGGAAAACTTGGCCGGCCGAGTCGGTTCTCTGATCAGACGGAAGAGGAGTATACGTTCATCTACTTCTGCCCGATCGACGGATGCAACCAAACCGACACCCGGCAGCGAACGCGCTCCCAGATCCCTGTGCCGGGCGAATCACCCGGCCGGCCCGGGTTCTCGCGGGTCGACGATATGTCGTAGTTTGCTCCATCGTGATTCGACTAGCGAGTCACGTTTTCATCCTGGTACGTTCCGCGATATCCAGCAGCTGGTGCTTGGGACATAGCGAAGAAGACCAACTGCATCACGCGGGCATGTTGCTGCACGCGAAATCCATCCGGGTTCTGCACCGACAGCACTGATGTCGAGCGACCGCGATACCCTGCATCCCAGACCGCCGTATGAATCGTCGCTCCACCTCGCGGCAAACTTGATCGCGGTCGGCCGAGCGCCATCAGCGTGACGGGGATATCGACGATCTCGTTGTAGACAATCTGATAGATCCCAGGTTGCAGGTCGATCCATCCTTCCGCATCGAACGCAAGCGGTTCGAGTTCGGGCAGGATGCGATCGGACGATGATATGCCAATCTGCCCGGGCCCGCGAAAGGCGCTTATCTCACGCAGCGTCAGATCGATTCCATTCGGTTGAATCTGCTCATCCAAATTCTTCCATTCGGTGATAAGCGGTCGATCGACATGTTCGATCAACATCCGTAGTTGCTCGCTGCTGAGCACGCCGCCAATATCGGTCACATCACTCATTGATGAATTCATCTCCATCCTGGATTGGTGTCGATTGGTGAATCGACGATCGTTTCGTTCCCATGACGCCTACCTATTTTCTATGGCGTGCTGCTTTCCAGACGTTTCCTATCACCGGGCCATCTACTCCAGCTCGCCTGATGGGCGTTTTTCCGATTCCCTGCTGGCTGCGCAGTACGGTGTGAACGACATCTGGCAACCAAACACCTTGCGCAGTCTGGTTCCGGCGGAATCCTTCCACTCCGGAGCGGCAAGCGTGCGTACTTCGGTGACCTCGGGCGTTCTCGACCGCCGCGAGAGGTTATGGATTCATTTTCGGGACCGCAAAACTTTCGCTTGCCTCAGGAGTCGGACGCATGCATGAACGCACGTTTTGTTCGCACGACCCGACACATGCCCGATCGTGGATGTTTCCACCAGATCACTGCAGCGAGAGGCTCCCTTCGAAATGATCGAGAGTCCAAGGCACGCTTTCGCGCAGCGATGTATTCCAGTCTCCAAGCGCACGTTCGGATGCAATAGTTGTCTCGATACGACCGCACAGCATTGGCTGTAGAAGCTTGCTGGCACGCATCGAATCGAACCGACTGCCGTTGCCGTTGCCGAAGGCAGGTTGTCGGTCATTGCGTTCAGGTTTCCCCCTGAAGAACGTGCCGTCTTCAGCGGCTGGTTCCGAGCCTAAACCACGTCTGCCATCGCGGTAAGCATCTCCCAGACGACGACGGGCTTGTCGGCCATGAGGATCACGAGATCAGAACGCTGGGACTCAACGACTGCCCGGCGGCATGCCTCGAGCTCGTCTAGTTCGATGATGATCTCGGACGGTGCCAGTCCACCTCTCTCGGCCGCAGCTGCCAACATCGAGGAGATCTCGCCAGATGGCCGTCCTCGGGTATTATCGTCTTCCCGAATGTAGATGCGATCGAAGGTTTTTGCGGCCAGCTCTCCGAACGCGTTGATATCTCCGTCGGAGCGGTCGCCAGGCATGCTGATGACCGCGACCGACCGGTCGGCGATCATGCGAACCACGAAATCCGCGATTGCCTCGAGGCCTGCCACGTTATGACAATAATCCATCAAGACACGCTGACCACCGAGATCGAGCAGATTGAACCTTCCCGGTGTCTGGAAGAAGCTGCTCGTGAACGTACGAAGTGCCTGCCGGATATAGTCGAGCTGAACGTCATCTGCGATGGCCGCTGCTGCTGCTGCCATCGCATTCGCGATATTGACTCGCGCGCGGCCCTCGAACGTGGCTGGTATCTGACTCGCCAGCAGGATCGAGGTCTCCCGCCGATGCTCGAGCAACGTGATCATGTCGCCTCGCGGTGACGACTTCAGGACGACTGCCTTGCCTCGCTCTCGCAAGTGCTCCTGGACGATCGGATTCTCCTCCACCATGCTGAAGAAGATGATCTCGCCCCTTGCTACCCGCGTCATGCCCACGGTCCACTCGTTGTCGGCATTGAGGACACACGCACCATCAGGCAACACACTGGCAGGAACGACAGCCTTGACACGTGCCAGTTCCGCCAACGTATCGATGCCCTTCAGACCCAGATGATCGCTCGTAACATTGGTAACGACGGCGATGTTGCAGCGGTCATATCCGAGACCTGAACGGAGGATTCCACCGCGAGCCGTTTCCAGTACGGCAAAGTCGATCGTCGGATTCTTGAGAACCATGCGAGCGCTGCCAGGACCGCTCATGTCGCCGGCCATGATCTGCGTGCCATCGATGTAGATGCCATCGGTCGTTGTTAAACCGGCCCGGCGGCCCGCCGTCTTCATGATGTGGGCGATCATTCTGGACGTCGTGGTCTTTCCATTCGTGCCGGTCACGGCCACGATCGGCACTCGAGATGGCTCGCCTCGCTTGAAGAGCATATCGACCACTGCACGACCGACGTGGCGAGGGTGACCTTCGGTTGGGTGGGTGTGCATCCGAAAACCTGGCCCAGCGTTGACTTCGCAGATCGCGCCGCCAGCCTGCCTGACGGATACCGAGATGTCGTCAGCGATGAAGTCGATTCCTGCGATATCGAGCCCCACTACCATCGCCGCCTGCCGGGCGATCTCGATGTTGTCAGAATGGATGTCATCCGTCCGGTCGATCGAGGTGCCACCGGTACTCATGTTGCCTGTCAACTTGAGTTGCACGAACTGCGCTTCCGCCGGAATCTCGTCAAGACCGATGCCTTGCCGCTCCAGAACTTCCGAGGTCTGCAAATCGACTACGATGCGCGTCAGGATCTTCTCATGCCCAACACCCCGCCGGGGATCGGAGTTGGTGATGTCGATCAGTTCCTGGACAGTATGAATCCCGTCACCCACCACATGCGCCGGAACTCGCTCCGCGACGGCCACAATCTGATTGTTGATGACAAGGATTCGGTAATCCTTGCCGGTGATGAAACTCTCGACGATCACGGCCCCGTTGCGGCTCTCTCGCTCGGCGATGCTGTAGAACTCCCGAACTTCCTTTTCGGTCACGAGATTGATACACACGCCACGACCGTGGTTGCCATCCAGTGGTTTCAGCACGACCGGATATCCGATGCGTTTAGCGGCACTGACGGCGGCATCTTCCGTGCGCACCACACGCGATTGAGGGACAGGAATGCCGACCTCATGCAGCAACCGGTTGGTGAGTTCCTTGTTTCCGGCCACGTCGACGGCAATATTCGCGGTCTCCGACGTTACGGTCGCCCAGATCCGGCGCTGGTATCTCCCGTGCCCGAGTTGCACTAGCGATCGCTGGGGATCGAGGCGCAACACCGGAATCCCGCGACGTTGCGCCTCTTGCACGATTGCACCCGTCGACGGCCCGTAGGCGAGGCGTTCGGCGGTCTTGATGATCCGCTCTTCGACTTCATGCAGGAAATCGAAGCCCGGTTCGGAGTTGTAGATCAGGTGGTTGAGTACGCGCAGGGCGAGCATCCCTGCGGCAAGTCCGACATCTTCCTGGTCATACTGGAAAACGACGTTGTAGACACCCTTCTCACCTGTGCTACGCGTCTTTCCACGAACGACGGACGCTCCTGCAAGGTTCTGAAGTTCGAGGGCAACATGTTCGAGGACATGCCCCATCCATGTCCCTTCTCGCATGCGTTGCAAAAATCCCCCGGGCTTCCCGATCGAGCACCCGTGATCGTACAACGAGGGGATGAGTTCTGTGAGATGTTCGTAGAACCCCGGGATCTTGTTGGTCGGCCGGTTTTCGAGCTCACCAAGATCGAGCACGTAAAGAATCGCCGGCATTCGGGCCCAGATGTTCGCCCCTCGATAGATGGTGGTTTCTCGTACTTCCAACACCGCAGAACCTCCCCAGAATAATGCGATATCATCGCTGCACGACCACCACGAGCAATCGAGAACTTCGCCAGTGCATGACGCCAACCCGGCGGCGCTGGCCGCGATACGCAAACAGCCTCGTCAGGAACGTGACGAGGCTGCCGGGACATGACGTTCAGCATGTCCCATCATCCTTGAATCAGCGATCGAGTTCGCATGTCGAAGCGACGTCCAGGGGTCAACACATGCAGCTTGGCATTGCTGACCGTAATCTCGCCGTATGCCTTGACCTGAAAGATATCACTGAACATCTCGCTGCCGTCGACAATCGTCACGCTATGTTTGCCGATGACTTCGAGGATTCCCTCATCACTGAACATCACCGCCGTATCTTCGTCGATCCCGATGCCGAGCAGCTTGGGGTTCGATGCGACAAGCGCGAGCAGTCGTCCGATTCGATCGCGTTGCCGGAAATGCTGGTCGAGAATAACGTTCGAGATGAGTCCGAACCCCGCCATCATCTGGGCCATTCGCAATTTCGGAGTATTCCCGCTTGCACCGAGCGCCACCATGTGATCGGAAAGAATGGAAGCACCGGCACTAGTTCCGGCGACGACGACACCCGCAAGATGCTGAGCTTTCACAATCTCTTCGAACTTGGTGCCGCCGATCAACGCAGAGAGCCGGAGCTGGTTTCCCCCGGTCAGAAAAATCCCCGTGGCATCCTTCACGATGTCCAGGTTCTTTGGATCGTTGGCGTCTTCGCGGCTACCAATGTAGACGACTTCAGCGTCTTCAACACCCATTCCGAGGAAGAGCGCCTTGTATCTGAGCCCCGCGGTTTCGATCGAGGAGGCAGTTGGGACAATGGCGATGCGGGCGGATTTTCCTCCCGCCAGCTGCGTAAAGGTCGAGAGGATGATCTTGTCATCCATTTTGTCTTCAGCGCCTCCGATCGGCATCAGCACACCGGGACGAGTGACTCGCACATCCGCGCCTGATTGCCGGTCGGTTACAATTTCCGTTCCATCCAGGGACATGAACTCTCGTTCCTCTTTTGTTGTCTGCGTTGTACTAATGGAGGTCCACTCACCACCGGAGGAAGGACCACGCTGCCATGAAACGCAAGGTGTTCGATTCGATCAGGCTTCATCAACGCCGCAATCGTGAACATCAACGTAACGTATAGATGAACTCCTCGATATTGACAATGTTTTGATACCTACATCAAGGATAGGTCATTGGTTGAACGGGACAATCCAGACGTGTGCCGATAGGCTACAGTCACATGCAGGAAACGTAACCGGGACGCTCGGGAACGAAATGTCTGAAAGATCCGCCGATCATGGCGAACGAGGTGCACCGGTAAATAATGGCACATCCCTTCATTGAACTCCTCGAACTCGGCGTTGTTTTGGGCGATGGCGCCATGGGGACCATGCTGTATGAAGCAGGGAGATCTCTGGACGAATGTCTGGACGCTCTCAACTTGTCCCAGCCGGAGATTGTAGCCGGAATCCACCAACGCTACATGATCGCTGGCGCAAACGTGATCGAGACCAACACTTTCGGCGCAAACCGCTACCGATTGGAACAGCACGGGCTTGCGGACAAGGTTCGGGCCATCAATGCTCGCGGCGTGCGCATCGCGCGCGAAGCGCGCGAGATCTGCGGCAGCTCGGCGCTCGTCTCGGGATCGATCGGGCCGACCGGCCGGACGCTTGAACCATTCGGGACGCTCAGCGTCTCGGACGCCGAGCAGGCGTTCCGAGAGCAAATCGAGTGCCTGCTCGAACGTGGGGTCGACCTCCTGACGATCGAGACGATGGGAAATCTCGACGAGATGGAGGCCGCCATCCGCGCCGCCCGTTCGGTCTCGGACCTCCCGATCATCGCCATGATGACATTCGCCGAAGATGGCAGAACCCTCACCGGCAGCACTCCGGCCGACGTCGTGGAGAGACTGGCAGCGCTCAAGGTCGATGTGATTGGCGCCAATTGCTCCGTGGGACCCCAGCGCCTGATAGCCTCGATCAAGGCGATGAATCAACATCTCCAGACGCTTCAAGGACACAAGCCGTGGCTCGCCGCAATGCCCAACGCAGGTTGGCCAACGCTCGTCGGTTCCCGGTTGATCTACCGCTCGTCTCCGGAGTACTTTGCCGATTTTGCCGAGCAGGTCGTGAACACCGGAGCTCGCTTCATCGGGGGATGTTGTGGCACGACACCCGAGCACACAACGGCAATGCGTGATGCAATTGCTCGCCTGTCTCCGGCTGATGGCAGCAAGTTCTCCATCGAGTTTCCCCGTGCGAATCCGGACGCGGGAACGCCGAACCAGTTCATCGTGCCCGACGACGACACGCCTTCCGCGCTGCAAATGCACCTTGGCAAGAAATTTCTGCGATGTGTCGAGATCGACCCGCCCAAGGGACTCAATCCTCGGAAAGCGATCGACGGCGCCCGCATGCTCAAGTCAGCAGGTGTCGACGCCATCAACGTCGCCGATTCTCCGATGGCCCGTGTGCGCATGAGCGCGATGACGCTCTGCTATCTGATTCAGCACGAGGTCGGGGTCGAAACCATTCTTCATTTCACGACGCGTGATCGATCGCTGATGGGCCTGCAATCGGAGCTCCTCGGTGCCCACGCCGCAGGGATCCGGAATATCCTCGCACTGACTGGAGATCCGCCGAGTCTCGGAGGGTATCCGAATTCCTCTGCGGTCTATGACGTCGATTCGATCGGTTTGATCCGAATCATCGACCAGATGAAATCCGGATCCGATTCGTCAGGAGCGTCTATTGGCAAGGAAGCGAAATTCACCATCGCCTGTGCGGTCGATCCAACGAAACCGGATCTCGAAGACGAAGTACGCCGGCTCAAGGCGAAGATGGCGGCTGGAGCCGATTTCGTGATGACACAGCCTATCTTCGACGCACAGGTCTGGACCGATTTTCTCGACGTATTTGGCGCCGACAAACTTCCCGTCCCCGTCATGATCGGGATTCTGCCGTTGCAGAGTTCACGACACGCAGAGTTCCTGCACAACGAGGTCCCGGGCATCACGCTCACGGACGGCGCTCGCGACCGCATGCGCCGCGCAGGGGTTGATGGGCGCCGCGAGGGAGTCAAGATGGCCCAGGAGCTTCTGGGAACGCTCAGGCCGCAAGCCGAGGGCGTGTATCTCATGCCGTCCTTTGGCCGGTATGAGATCGCGGCAGAGGTTATCAGCATTCTGGGCGATGACGGCGTCACTAACGATATCGACGACAACGTCGCTGACAACGTCCCTGACAACGTGCTTGAAGGCGTCGAACCGAGAGCCGAAGCACCTACTACGGACTAGTTCGGACAATCTCGCTCACCGCGGTCTGCAGGACATCCGCAGGGTGGATCGCATCGCTGATTCCTGATCTGTGGCTCGCCCGTATTCAAGTTCGATCCGGGATCACCGATTCAGGTACTTCGCCTGTCCTCAAGACAATCGCGTGTGAAGCCCTCGACCTGGAACATATCCTCCAGCCGTTGCTACTGATCGATTCCGGCGACGGTGCCAGGCCGTGGTAAAGCATCGACGAGACGCTACGTTGGAAGTGAATGCCTTCCCGTGCTACACTCTCGGGATGTTCGCCGACCTCGGCTAAGAGTTCGTGCGCATTTTTTAAAAATTGTCTGACACAATGGCAGTTTCGGATCGGACTGCTCCAACCGCCATTCTGCGAACAGAGGATCACTTAATCATGGTTGCGCAATTGATTCGCTCCATCGAGTCGGAGCAATTTAAAGAAGTTCCGCAGTTCGGCGCAGGCGATACCGTTCGGGTACACGCGAAGGTCGTCGAGGGTACGCGCGAGCGCATCCAGGTCTTCGAAGGCGTCGTCATTCGCCGTCGCGCTGGCGGTATCAATGAGAACTTCACCGTTCGGCGCATCGCTGCCCATGGCATCGGGGTCGAGCGAACCTTTCTGATTCACTCCCCACGCATCGACAGGATCGAAGTAACCCGGTTCGGGCGTGTCCGCCGTGCCAAGCTCTACTATCTGCGAGGACGCACAGGCAAGGCTGCCCGTATCATCGAGCGACGCCGTGATCTCAACAGAGCCGTCGCCAAGTAGCGACGTTCGGCTGTCTGACAGCGCAGAACGACCGGAGGCATGGAAATGCTTCCGGTCGTTCTGCATACGCGGAGAGTGATCGCTTCCGTCCCATCCGCGAGGAAACGCACATGCAAGGGACGCTTTCAGTCGAACCGTACATCTTGCATGAGCGATCTCTCGTCGGGTTCGAGACAGGACGAGTCGCTGGAGTTGACGAAGTCGGGCGTGGTGCATTGGCGGGTCCCCTGGCGGCGGCAGCCGTGATCCTGCCTCCAATCGCGAACCTCGTATCGGATGCCTTCTGGATTCAGGTACGCGATTCCAAGACGATTCCAGAAAGAGATCGAGACCGAATCGCTGCTGGCATTCGACAACGTGCACTCGATGTCAGTGTGTGCTTCATTCCACCTGAGTCAATCGATCAGGTGGGCGTCGGCCCCGCCAATCGAATGGCCATGGAAGGTGCGATTTCCGGTCTCGGGATTTCGCCGAAGTTCGTGCTGCTTGATGCCTTTGTAACCGACCTTGGAGTTCCCCAAGTCAGTTTCATGAAAGGTGATTCCCTCAGCCTCTCCATCGCTGCCGCTTCGATCATCGCCAAAGTCGCGCGTGACCAGGTCATGCGCGACTACGATCGCGAGTTCGATGCATTCGGCTTCGCACGGAACAAGGGGTACGGAGCTCGTGTCCATCTGCATGCCTTGATGATTCATGGGCCGTGTCCGATCCATCGCTTCTGCTTTGGTCCAGTCCGCCTCGCCCGGGATGCCCAGCGTGACGCTCTCTGAGCGGCGCATCGCGCTCGGCAAGGCAGGCGAAGCCCAGGCTCTCCGGTATCTCGAAGCACGAGGGCACGTCCTCGTTACCCGAAATTGGCATTGCGTGAGTGGTGAACTCGATCTTGTCATGCTCGACGGTGAGATTCTGGTTTTCGTGGAGGTCAAGACTCGTCGCGGAGAACGTGCAGGTCGTGCCGATGACGCCGTCTCGGCCGTCAAGCGTCGCCGCTTTCTCTCCTCAGCCGAGTGGTTTCTCGCCACTCATTCTGAACATCAGGAGCGTATCTGGCGATGTGACCTGATTGCGATCGCGGTTGATGCGAAAACCAGCATCGCAACCGTCCGCTACTATCCGAACGCGCTCGTAAGTGGTTGACCTTATGGTGTGCCGACTGCGAATCATCCATACGAGGCAATATACTGAAGATCCCGGCGCGCGCTGAAGGGCAATCGCTCTCGATGCGGTTCTCCGTGCGCTGGCACCGTCGCAAACCAGGATAACAAGGAACGCACCCAGATGGCACTTACCTCAGATCCGGCAGGAAGCCCTGCAGACTCGGCATCCACATCCACCCAGCAACATCGACAGGAAGCCCCTTCGAGTGTCACGTGCGCAGTGCTCACCATAAGCGACACGAGAAATGCGAACGATGACAAGAGCGGCCAGATCATCAGAGAGAACCTTGACTGGCGTGGGCATGAAGTTGTTGCGTATGCCATTGTCAGTGACGACCCGGAAAGGATCACCGCGCAGCTACATGAGTGGATTGCCCGGGACGATATTCGCGCGATCGTCACCAATGGTGGAACCGGAATAGCTCGCCGCGACACCACCTACGATGTGGTGTCCCGCTTGCTCGACAAGGAGTTGACAGGCTTCGGAGAGTTGTTCCGGATGCTCTCCTATCCTGAGATCGGTGCCGCCGCAATGCTGTCCCGCGCCATAGCAGGTGTCAGCGGACGGACGGCGCTGTTCTGCCTGCCGGGTTCCAGCAACGCTGTCAAGTTGGGGATGGAGAAACTTGTCGCCCCCGAACTCGCCCACGTTGTATACGAGATGACCAAGTAGATCCGCCGCCGCGCCAAGGAGTTCTGATTCATGAGTGTACGCAAGCCCCAGGTCCTGAAGGGGTTCCGCGATTATCTGCCCCAGCAAAAATACCTGCGGGACTCGGCGATGGCCGTCTTTCGCGACGTCTTCATCAAGCACGGCTTTCAGCCACTGGATACCCCTGCGCTCGAATACATGGAGATTCTCACCGGAAAGGCCGGCGAGAACGAAAAGCTCATGTATCACTTCCAGGATCAGGGAGAACGCGAGATCGGACTTCGCTACGACCTGACCGTGCCGCTCGCTCGTGTGATCGCCATGCATCAGAACGAGATCGTGATGCCGTTCAAGCGGTACCACATGGCGCCAGTCTGGCGGGCCGAAAAACCGCAACGCGGCCGTTTCCGCGAGTTCTGGCAATGTGACGCGGATATCGTTGGCACCACTTCGATGCTTGCAGACGCCGAATGCATCAGCGTCCTCGTCGACGCGTTGCAGAGTGTCGGGTTGCAATCGGCGGTTGTTGCGATCAATCATCGCAAGTTGCTGAAAGCGACCGCGATGCTCGCCGGGGTCGAGGAAGATCGTGCCGCAACCGTCTATCGGGCCATCGACAAGCTCGACAAGATTGGTCCCGACGGTGTGCTTTCCCAGCTGATGAACGCCGAGATTCCCGAGGCCAGTGCTCGCCAGGTTCTCGACCTCGTTTCCTTGAAGGGCACTTCCAGCGAATTGCTCGACGGGGCCGACGATCGATTGCAAGATGTTGCCGGCGGTTCCGAAGCCGTCCAGGAACTGCGCGAACTGCTGGACTTCATCGGTCAGCTCGGTGTTCCATTGCACGCCTATCGGGTCGACCTTTCCCTCGCGCGCGGGATCGATTACTACACAGGCCCGGTCTACGAAGCAATCGTCGAGGAGCCCAAGGTTGGTTCGGTCGCCGGCGGTGGCCGATACGACGGTCTCGTTGGCATGTTTCTCGGCAGGAACGTGCCTGCCACCGGCATCTCGCTCGGGATCGAACGCATCCTTGAAGTGTTGCAGGAATTCGATCTCTTTCCGGCACCGAAGACGACAACCGACGTGTTCGTTGTGGCGTTACCAGACACCCTCCTCGACGCCGCACGCCTCGCACGCCTATGCCGGTCAAATGGCATCAATGCTGACCAATCGGTGCAAATCAACCGCTCGATCGGCGATCAGCTGAAATACGCCGACCGCCTGCACATTCCGATGGCGATCATTCCGGGGTCCTCGGAGCTCGCAAACGGAAAAGTCAGTCTCAAGCATTTGAAGACCGGCGCACAGCGAGAGGTTGACATCGCCACGCTTTGCGAAGAGATTGTCCGCATGCGAAGCAATTGACGGTGATCGTCGTATCAGAGTTCAAGCGTCGCAACATGAATGTCGTCGAGACATATTGGGAGACATGACGGTGGCCACAGAAGAACAACCGGAAGAGTATCAAACGTTCATGTGGGTAGTGGCTCATCCGGACGACGCCGAGTTCTCCTCGGCAGGAACGATCTCCAAATTTGCCGCTGAAGGCAAGAAGACGGTCATCATCCAGGTAACCTCGGGTAACCGTGGTACAGCCGACCGGTCCTTCACTCCAGAGACCCTCGCCGCCACGCGGGAAGCAGAGGAAACCGAAGCTGCCCGACGCATGGGCGCCGGTGAGCTGGTGTTCTTGCACCAACCTGATGGCGCGCTCGTCGCCGACCTCGATCTCCGCGAGAAAATCGTGCGGATGATCCGAATCTATCGTCCAGATGTGATCATCACGCACGACCCTTTCCGGCCATATGCATTGCATCCCGATCATCGCGCCGTGGGCATGGCAACGCATGACGCGGTGTACCCGACAGCCCGCGATCACCTGTACTATCCGGAGCATCTCGAAGCAGGTCTCGAGCCGCACAAGACGGCCGAGATCTGGTACTTCGGGTCCGATGACCCGGACAAGTTCATCGACATCACCGATACCTTTGACACCAAGATCGACGCTCTCAAGGCGCACAAGTCACAGGTCGGTGAGGCGGTTGAACTGGCTGAACGTTTGCGAGAACGGGCAGCCGAGGTCGCTGTGAACCAGCCGTTCGAACTGGCTGAATCGTACAAGACGATCAAGATGCGCCGGTAGCCACGTCTCGTCAGCCAGCGATCAGGAGCGACGACCGCATGACGTTCTCCGGCGACCCCAAATTACGGCAGCGAGCAACAGCCACCGGCCGCGCTGCATTTGGCAGCGACTGGACGCCGACCAGATGGGCCGTGGCTCCAGGCAGACTCGAGTTGCTTGGAAATCATGTCGACTACAACGGTGGTCCGGTTCTGGCCGCCGCGATCGATCGCGCGCTGACCATCGGGATCATGGACGGCGGAGATGCTGGTTCGATCCAGATCGTGGCGGGAGACGTCGATACCCACGATTGGACCATTATTCCTGATGAAGGGGGGAACTGGCATGCCGATGGCGAGCAGCCCAGTCCAATCGGGTATGTACATGGAGTAGTTGCGGCACTCCAGGCGCGCTCGATTCCCGTCGGTATTGGCCTGCAACTGAGTATCGCCGGAAATGTTCCCCTGGGGTTCGGCATGAGTTCGTCGGCAGCACTGTGCGTGGCGCTCATCCTTGCACTCACCGAACGCCGACCCGAGGATCGCGATGTCGTTCTCATCGCTCAAGATGCCGAACACCGTGCGGGAGCCCCAGTGGGTGCCATGGATCAGTCCGCCTCGGTTGCTGGTGGCATCATCATCTTCGACGGGGCGACGGTGACATTCGAGCGAATCGAACCGGATCTCGGCGATTACGTATTTGCAGTCGCCGATTCCGGCGTGGAACACAGCAACGCCGCGTCCTCGTACCCCATCCGCGTTCGCGAGTCGCAGGAGGCACTCGCGATCTTGCGGCGGGAATTCAACCCGGAGTTGGCATCACTCGGAGAAACCACTCCCGATGAGTGGGTCACGATTCGAATGAAAGGTTCGTCGTGGCTGGGAGACACGTTGTTCAAGCGAACCCGTCATATCGTTTCCGAAGTGGCACGAGTACGGTCGGGAATTGAAGCTGTCGAACGGGGGGACTGGTTGGCGTTTGGTGATCTGATGAATGCGTCGGGTGAATCATCGGCACACGACTACGACATAAGCCATCCGTTGGTCGAGGAACTCGTGTCCTCGCTCAGGGAGCTTCCTGGGGTAGCCGGTGCACGAATGATGGGCGGCGGCGAAGGTGGGCCAGCGCTGGCGCTTCTCCGTCGCGATCATGCCGCTTCCATCAGGGAAGCGCTCATTGATGGCTATTTCTCCCGCCATCCGACGAATTCGCCGGCGAGCGATCGGTTTCAAACCTGCGTATTCGGCGAGGGCGCACATCTGGAACGGAGCTGAACAGATCTGGAACGGGATCGAACGATCCTGGTTCAGGTCTCGCGCATGCAAGCTGGCATGTAGGCGAGTTCAGCTATTCGTCATCGCTCAGTATCCATGCGCCTGATCGACCACATTGATCATCGGTTCATTGGCAAGATAACGCCGGATATTCTCGCACAACAGTTCGTACCGGCGTTCGATCATTTTGGGAGAATGCCCGGAACTGTGAGACGTGAGGATCACATTCTCCATGCCCCACAAAGGTGATTCCTCCGGCAACGGTTCCGGATCAGTGACGTCCAGCCCGGCGCCGGACAGATGGCCAGATTCAAGCGCTGCAATGAGATGTTGCTGGTTCACCGTCGTACCCCGGCCAAGGTTGTAGAAATACGCTCCCTGTTTCATTGCGGCGAACCGTCCGGCATCGAAGAAGTCCTCTGTCGACGACGTAAAGGGCAAACTGTTCACCACATGGTCGGCTCGAGCGAGCACCGCATCCAGATCCACGAGTATTGCAGTTCCGTCGACATTGGCAGGCAACTCGATTGACTCCGAACGCCGAACCCCGATCACATGCATGCCAAACGATTGCGCTCGCTTCGCGATCTCCAAGCCGATCGCTCCAAGCCCAACCAACACCAGCGTTTGGTCGGTCAGCTCGAATACACCGTCGAGCGCTCCCCACTGTTTCCAGTTCCGTTCCTCCTGAGAGCGCTGGAGCCATGGCAGGCGTCGTCCAAATGCAAGCATGAGCGCCAGTGCATGCTCAGCCATATTGGGGGCGCTGGAACCACTGCCGTTGGTCAGGAGCAGATCGCGCTCGGTGAAACCGGGAAGGCGCAATATCTGTTCGACCCCGGCCGCCGGAACGTGGACCCAATTCAACTGCTCTCCAAGCCCAAAGTTCTCCGCCGATAGGCTCCAACAGACGATGCCGGTTGCATCGCCAATTTCATGCTGTACTGTCTGGCTGTCGGCTTGAACGAATGAAACGTTTGGAAATCGCGCATGCAGGTCATCGACCGACAACCCTTCCATGGGCATGGCAATGAGAATCTTGGTGAGACCTGACGTTGACCCTAATACCTGCATGAACGTCTTTCCTTACATGATGCGTCCCGAACCTTTTTCCGGTTAGCGGATGCTGCCACCGACATCATGCGAGGATATGTTCGCCTGTCTCGTGCATCCGATGCTGTGTCATTCGTGCCAGAGGTTGAAAGCGTCCCTGACGAAACGACCCTCCATGTCGATCATGATACTCATCGGCGTCGGCAGGACCACTTCTCCAAACTGTCCAAGCCCCACAAGAAATCAATCCCGGGCCCTTCCAGTTAGATCCCCGCCCGAATATCGGGTCGGGGATCGCATTTCGATCAGGTATTGACGTCCTTTCGCTGCTCGATGGTATGTATGAACGTCTTTCGATCGACCAAGTCCCAGCTCCGGGCAATCAGACGAAATGAAAAGAGCGGCGTCTACCCATGGGTTAACGCCGCTCTTTCAACGATCTCGCTCAACCGGTTCGTCTCACGTGCCCTTGAACCCACCGCTCTAGCCGCCGATCTGAGACATACCACGGATGGTTGTGCGATCGCCCTCGGCGACTCGATGTCCCCATGGCTTTCGCCAGACGCCCGCACGGAGATGGGTCATGAGTTCCTCGTCGCTCGCGCCTCCGCGCATTCGATCTCGGAGGCTGACCTCATCGGGACGGAGCAGACAGAGACGCAGGTTACCATCGGCAGTCAGGCGGACACGGTTGCAGGTTTCGCAGAATGGCTGGGAGATCGGTGAGATGAACCCAATCGTGCCCTTCGCCCCCGGAATCCGCCATACCCGCGCAGGATCGGAGGGATCGGCCGAAACCGGCTCCAGCGGGCCGAACTCCTCCTCCAACCGAGCCTGGGTCTGGTCGGACGTAATCAAACCCTCGTCATAGACGACGCCGACGCCTTCCATCGGCATGATCTCCAGAAATCGGACCTGCCATTCCCTTTCAACGGTCAGCCGTGCCATGTCCGCGACCTGATGGTCGTTCTGGTCCTTGACAACGACGGTATTGAGCTTGATCGGGCGCATCCCAACTGCGTCGGCCGCCTCGATACCCTGCCAAACGAGATCGAATCGACCACCACGCGTCATCATCCTGAAATTCGCAGGGTCCAGTGTATCGATACTGATATTCACCCGGTCGAGACCTGCATCCTTCAGGTCACCGGCGATACGCCCCAGCAGCAGGGCGTTCGTTGTCATCGATACCTCCTTGATGCCGGGAAAGGATTTCATTCCTCGGATCAAATCGGCGAGATGGGGACGCACCGTCGGCTCGCCGCCAGTCAATCGAAGTTTCGTGAAGCCCAACCCAGCAAACAGGCCGACCAGGCGGATCAACTCGTCATCGGTCAACATCTCGTCACGGGGCTGAAACTTCATGCCGATCGCAGGCATGCAATACAGGCACCGAAAGTTGCACCGATCGGTCAGCGAGATCCGGAGATAGTTCATCGGACGACCGAAGGCATCACGCGGCCCAGGCGCGTCGAGAAGACTTGTGGGATGAATGGGGGCTTGCACCGCCATGAGTTTGGTCTCCGTCACGACAAGTGATTTTCGAGGCGACCGGGGTCTCGGACGCGACATCACCCAGATAAGTACCTACTAATGATAAGACATGTAGTCAACGATGAAGTAGCCGCCTTTTACTCGATGAAGCAGGGTCAGGGTGATCGCTCTGCCATCGCAGAAGAATGCGAATCTCCATCGGAGAAAGAACCTGGAATGCGCCATTCACATGAGAAACGCACGAGACAAACCCTCATGCAGCATCATCCGATAGACGTCCCGATTCGCTCGAGCCAGGGGAGAATCACATCGTAGTCTTCGATGCACATAACCGCCACGACATCGCCCCGCTCGGCGAGCGCCATCCCCCGCTTGACACCTTCGAGTTCTGAAGGGGTGACATCCTGCCAGTGTCCGCCAGCGCTCGTCATCCCATTCTTGATGAGGTCGACGATCTCGCCAGACTCTCGGCCGCGAAGGTATCTGACGGTGTCCTTGATGACCGTCACATCCGCTGAACCTGCGGCCGTCGCACCCAGAATCTGCAAGGCGCCATCGGTCCGATCTCCAGCCGAACCGACGATCGCGATCAACTTGCCGGAGGACTCCGCGATCATGCCGCGACCGAACTTGAGCAGATTGACGAGGCCCGCCTCGTTGTGGGCGAAGTCGATGATGATCGTCACCCCTTCGACGTCGAAGACGTTCAGGCGACCGCGGTTCTGGTCACTGTGTGGACGAAAACCGGCGAGGCCCGCCCGCACCTGATCGATCGGCAGTCCGAGCGCCAGGCACGCACCCGTCGCGCACAGCGCATTCTCCACCATGTGACCCGCACGCCCGCCGAAGGTAATCGGGACGTCGCTCAGAGCGGTTACTACATCCATGAGCCCATCATGCGCCCAGTGAATCTGACCATCTTCGACGGTCAGCGCCCAACCATCGTTCGCGATATGTTCCGCCGCCACCTGATTTGTTTCCTGGCGGGTGACAAGAAAGGGTTTGGCCACGATCTTGTCGCGCATCGCAAGCACCAGGTGATCGTCCGCGTTGAGGACCGCGAAACCCTCCGCGACGGTGACACGTGCAACCACCGCTTTGACCTCGGCAAGACCCTCCACCGTCTCGACTCCGTGCAGACCAAGATGGTCCGGCGAGATGTTGGTGACCACGCTGACATCATTGTGCTCGTAGCCAAGACCTCGCAGGAGAATTCCACCGCGCGCCGTCTCGAGCACGGCTACATCGACATCCGGTTCTTTCAGGACATACGCAGCACCGCTCGGGCCAGTGTAATCGCCATGGATGCGTTCCTCACCCTGAATATAAACACCCGACGACGATGTCCAGCCCACTCGTCGGCCACTCGACATCAGGATCGAGGAGATCAGCCGAGTTGTAGTAGTTTTGCCGTTCGTCCCCGTGATGCCTATGATCGGAACATGCCCGGACGCGTGACGGGCATGCTCTGGCATATCCTCCTCGGTGACTGGTCGGAAGAGAAAGTACTCGAGTGCCGCCACCCGGGTATCGAGATCGCTCAGGGCCAAACGGCCAAGCAACAGATCGAGGGCAACGTGTCCTAGGTCGACCGCGAACTTGCGTCGCTCCCATGCGTAGGCGACGACAATGTGGCCCGCCACCTCCATGTCACGAGACATGATTTCCGGGCGCCCGGCGCCGGCTCGAACATGCAGAACCTTGATGATCTCGATGAGGAGCGTCTTCACGCGCTCCACCGATGCATGCTTGAACCCGGTCTCGTTCGTTTCCTCACCGATCACAAATGCATCCGCGAACGCGCTGACGACCGGTTGTTCACCGGTCGTAAACGCAAGCTCGAGCTTGATTGCCGGTTTCAGCAGGAAGAGATTCGGCCCGTCCAGTTCGCGGATCTCCACGATCTCCATCAGTTTCCCCATGTGTGTGTGGTTCGACTCCCATCCTCTCGTCTCGGAATGGGGACCCACGCGAAGTTTCAATTCCTACGTGAGGTATGTGTGAAGGAGTACGACGGCGACGTTGTAACTTGCATGGGTAATGATCGCAGCAGTTGTGCCGAGGTACTTGCGCTCGAGTCCCAGCAGGATTCCGATTCCGAAGAGTCCAACGAGGACGTAGGTGAGATCGTACTGCGCATGCAGGAGGACCCATACCAGGGACGCGATCACGATTCCGAACCGCGGCTGGATTGCGCCCCTGAAGAGCAATTCCTCGCCGACGCCAGTTGAGAGCCCAAGCAGGATCGCTCCCAAGGGATTCTGCACCCCGGTCGTCATCTGGTCCATGGTTTGCTGAAGGTTGTCGACGACGGATGGCTGAAAGGCGACCGTCAGTGCCGAACCAATCAGGCTCATGACGAAACTCGGCACGACGAGAATCAAGGCAATACCGACTGTTCTGACGGTCGGCATGGTCAGACCCAACCGCTGTGTGGCTTCCTGACCGGTGCGCCAGATGCGGTATCCCACGCAAACATATGCGATTGCGACAAACGTCACGACGTTGATGACGAGCGACAAGATCGTCACGCTTTGGCTCCCGGTGGCGCCGTCAGAGCCGGAATTCGAAAGCGTGAGCTGCAGCGACGAAAACGCGATCACTACAAGGATCATCGACAATCCCGCCATGTCGATTGGACTAGTTGGATCGAGCGGCGTGACCCGGGCGAGTCCCTTGCGCACTTGCCTCAGCAACGGGAGGCCGAGTGCCAGACCCAGCCCCATGATCAGGGGCCCGGCATCCTTGCCATTTACCGTAAGAGCGAGTCCCGCCACGCTCAGGAGCACACCTGGAAGTCCGAATACGAGAAAGAGCCCAACATAGGCAGAGCGATCGTGTTCGGCCCGTTTGGACCAGTACACCAGCCCACCAGCAACACTGAGGATGAGCAGGAGCGAAATGATTCCCGATACGGATTCGATCATGGGGCGAGTACCGGCTCCTTGTGCCAAGAACAATCATCGGAGGGTCTGAGATGTCCCTCCGACGAGGACGCGGGTGCGTCGCATGCAGCCGAAAGTATACGTCTGCGGCATCGTCAACCTGCGGTCGAATCGCGATGCGATGCTAAACTGGAGAGACCTTGGTGATCACCTTCACTTCATGACCACGACTGCATCCCCATGGATCCCCATGGCGCCTCTTGAAGCAAGCGAACGGTGCACAGGACGGAGTCTCTACGAGTGATCGACGATACAGCGGAACGTGAGCGGAGCAATCAGGCTCGTCCCCGCCGGAGTGGACTGGGGCGTGGACTCGACGCGCTGATTCCCACGTCGGGCCGGGAGGGCATTTCGTCTGGCGGAGCTCCGCCCCCGGGCGCGGGGGAACCGCTGCAGGTGGGCATCGACGACATTATCACGAATCCTTATCAACCCAGAACTCATATCGACGAGCATCGGCTCGAAGAACTGGCAGATTCGATCCGGACTCACGGCATCATGCAACCGCTGATCGTCTCTCATCGCGATGAGCAGAGACGCTATGTCCTGATTGCCGGCGAGCGGCGATGGCGGGCGTCCCGGTTGGCTGGTCTCACAATGGTCCCGGTGGTGGTCAAGCAGGCTGTCCCTCAGGCCATGCTGGAACTTGCGCTCGTAGAGAATGTTGTGCGGGCAGATCTCAGTCCGCTCGAAGAGGCAGTTGCCTACAAGCAGCTGATGGAAGAATTCGGCCTGTCCCAGGGGACGATTGCAGAGCGGGTCGGGCGATCCCGCGTGGCAATATCCAATACGATGCGTCTGCTCAATGCACCGGATCGGATTCAGGCAGCGCTCGCCGCCAACCACGTCAGCGAAGGGCATGCCCGAGCTTTGCTCGGTATTCCGAATGCGACCGATCAGCTCGCCGCTCTGGACATGGTGATCGAACGCGGTCTCAATGTTCGCCAGACTGAGGATCTCGTTCGCAGATGGGGCACGAATGCAGCCCGGACCAGGGAAAGAGCCGAGATCCACCGCACTCCGGAAGAGACTCAATTCGAGGAGCAACTACGCACGGCACTCGGTACACGCGTGTCGTTCCGCAAAGGCGCGCAAGGTCAAGGTGGAACGGTGACGATTCAATATTTCTCCGACGAGCAACTTCAGTCCCTCTACAACCGGCTCGTTGGAGAAGATCACTGGTAGCTCCGGCAGCGCCGGTAGCGATGCCACAACGTCGCTCGAATAGAGGTTCCGAGCCACGCTCGGCCGGTTTCCGAAAACGACCAGCCGTGTCGGACGTGATGTAGTTCAGCGCCCACGAAACCGTATACTTTAGCCTATTGAAGCCGAAGGCCAATCTGGCATTCGCCGCCGAAACCTTTGAACTCGCTCAAGAACAGGAAGAATACCGATGGCGACAATGGACGAACTGACACGAACACTATCCGAGATGCGAACACGCATCGATCAACTCCGGGGGCGTCTTTGACCTCGCTAACGACGAACGAGAATTCAGTGACCTTGAGATCAGGAGTAGCGACCCGACCTACTGGGACAATCCGGATGAAGCGCAACTCGGCATGCGTCGCATGGGAGAGTTGCGAGTCAAACTCGATACATGGAATGGCCTGAAGAAGTCCACCAGCGACCTCCTGGATCTTCTGGAGATGGCCGCCGGTGACCCGGATCTGATGGCCGAGATCGAGGTGGAGCGCGACGGGATCGTCGCGAAGGTCAACGATCTTGAACTGGAATCAGCGCTCAGCGGCCCTCACGACCGCTCGAACGCGATCCTCGTTGTGCATTCGGGAGAAGGCGGCGTCGACGCCCAGGATTGGGCAGCGATGCTGGCTCGCATGTATCTGCGTTGGGCGGACAAGCGGGGCTTCAAGGCAGAGATGCTGGATTCGACGGACGGCGAAGAAGCCGGCATCAAAAATGCCACCCTCGAGATCAAGGGTCCGAACGCATATGGTCTGATGCGTGGAGAGGGTGGGTCCCACCGTCTCGTCAGGTTGTCACCGTTCGACTCTGCTCATCGCCGCCATACCGCCTTTGCGCTCGTCGAGGTTCTGCCGGAGATCGAAACCGACACCGAGATCGATCTGCGCACGGAAGATGTGCGGGTCGACACGTATCGAGCATCTGGTGCTGGAGGGCAGCACGTCAACAAGACCGAATCGGCCGTGCGCTTGACGCATTTGCCAACCGGCATTGTCGTGACGTGTCAGAACGAACGAAGTCAGTTCCAGAACCGCGATTCCGCATACAAGATCTTGCGCTCACGTCTGCTCGAGCTGAAGCTTCAGAATGAGGCCGACGAAAGGTCTCAGATCAAGGGAACCCTCAAGGCCGCCGGATTCGGCAGCCGAATTCGCTCATACGTCTTGCAGCCATACACGCAGGTGACGGATCACCGAACGGATGCCAGCGTGGGAGACGCTCAAGCTGTGCTCGACGGTGGTCTCGATCCGTTCATCGACGCCTATCTGCAGGCCCAGATCACACCCGAAGAAGCAACCGCATGAAGCGACTGGGGCACCTGTCACCATTCTGCCTCCGGATCGTGACCGCGATCCTGATAGGTGCCCTTCTTGTCTCGCACCATGTGGTGCCTGCCTTGGGGCAGATGTCTGGCGCATCTCCAGTCGAAGAACTCACGGCCACCTCGAAGGTGGCTATCGACTTTCCAACGGGCCTTCGCTTCACGACAACCCTGTCGCTTGTCGACGCCCCGATGAACATCCAAACGGACGAGGTCGATCTCGTCTATCTCATTGGGGACGACGAAACCGAGCGCCTGATCATCGTTCCCGTTTCGGAACTTCGCCAGGCAGATGATCGCACGATTGCAGTCGGTACCCTGATCGATTTTCAACAGGCCGGGATACCTCCCGGTCTGGAGGTCACGTTCTGGTGGCAAGTCAACCGCGACAACGTGACACTTGCTCGCTCGCAGCCGGATAAAACGACTTGGTTCGACAACCGCCAGGAGTGGTCGGAACTTTCGACCGCTCAGGTCCACCTTCATTACTTCGGCCTCGACGCAGATTTCGCCAAAGGAATTCTCGATTCCGCGCAGGGCACGATAACTCGCCTGGAGTCGACATACTCGTTGGACAACAGCCGCGCGGTATCGATCTGGGTGTACCCGAACCAGGACAGTTTTCGAGGATCACTCCCCGCGAATTCACGAGACACGATCGCCGGCGGTTCGTATATCGGGTTCTCATTGATCGCGGCGGTAATTCCCAATCAGTCGACCAGTGAGATCGGGCGAGTGATCCCGCATGAGATAAGTCATCAGGTCCTGTTTCAGGCGACGTACAATCCGTTCACCATCCTTCCGGTCTGGTTCGATGAAGGGATGGCGACGCATACGCAAGTCGGAGGCACGAGCTCGTATATGGGGATGGTGATCAGTGCCTCCGCCAACGATTCGCTTTTCGATCTGACCTCGCTGGCGGCCTCTTTCCCGTTCGTCCCGTCACAGGCGACGCTCGCCTATGCATCGAGTTGGAGTGCCATCCAGTACATCGAGCAGAAATACGGACAGGAAGGAATCACGGCGTTGATTGTGGCGTTCAGGTCCGGCGTCTCCTACGACCAGGTCATTCGGGACGCGCTCGGAATCTCGATGGACCAACTGAATGCAGACTGGAAGGCCTGGATCGCGTCTCAGATTCCGACTTGAACGCATGTGCATGGCCGAGATGCCCTCGGGTTCGCCTCTTCGGTTTCGCCCCAGTCATTCATGCTCGTGCATCGCGCCTTTGCCGTTCAGCTGGCCGAGCCGGGTGGTTTTTTGGCTTGAGCACATCAACCTTCAGGGAGTTCCCATCATGTATTGGACGCAAAAGCACGTACTTGTCTGCACGGCGTCTCACTGTACGCAGAAGGGGGCTATGGATGTCGTCGGCAGGCTCCGCCTCGACATCGTCCGAAAAGGTCTCGACACGCAGATACTCGTCAATAATTGCGGAACAATCGATCTCTGCGATATCGGCCCCAACATGGTCATCTATCCGGACAACATCATCTATCGCGGTGTTACCGTCAAGGATCTTCCCGAGATCGTCGAGTACCTCAAGGGTGGACCGGTAGTGGAGCGATTGCTGGTCAGTATCAAGTCGCCGGAGGAACGTGTTCGCCGGGCCTTCTATGTAAAGCTCGTCTCCCACGAAGGAGGGGTGCTCCAAGAGGAAGGAAATGCACTCGCGCTCGATTCCGGCCTGGATGCGGTGTTTTTGGCCGAGCAGTTGCGACGCGGATTCATGGCCAGGAAACCTGATCAGTCCGGAGTTGAACGGCTGACTGCCACAAAGAAAGCCAAGGCTCGCTACAGCTTGTAAAGCAATCTCATATAGAGCTTTCATCGCCGTATAATCTGCCCATAATGTTTCCGCGTGACGACGGTCAAGCAATTTGCATGCGCGGCTGCGTCTGGCCCGCTCCTGGAAGGAACCGGCGTTCGTGTCCTCTCCGACTCCCAAGACAACACCCAAGAGAGTCACCGTGTTACTGCGCCGGTTACCCGTCGTTTCCTGGTCGAAGCGGGCGTGGGCCATCAGTGCGGCGTTGGCGACTGCGCTGTTCGTCCTGTCCGCCTTCACGAATCGCGGATTCCTGGGCTGGGGCCTTCTCCTTCTTGTAGCAACCATGGTGCTGCCCGTCAGCAAATCCAAATCGATTTTGAGTTCGCTCATTCCGTATGCTGCTCTCTGGTTCATCTTCACGTTTCTGCGATCGTTTGCCGACGAAACTGTCCTCGCAAAAACCGTGAACACAAAGGTTCCACAGGTCGAACGGTGGTTGTTTGGTGGCGAGTTACCAACCATTCGTCTGCAAGCCAGATTTTTCGATCCGAACCACTTGCATTGGTATGACTTCTATTTCACGTTCGTCCATTGGTCCTACTTCATCGTGCCGCATGCGGTCGCAGCCTGGATGTGGTGGAAGCATCCAGCCATCTTCCGCCAACTCCTGCTCGCGTTGACCATCACACTCAGCCTCGGGCTGATCATCTATTTCGTCATCCCCACGAATCCGCCCTGGATGGCTCCTGAAGTCGTCAAATCGCCCGGCGCTGCCGTGGTGACCAGAATTATGGAGGGTGTTGCAAAAGAGCTGGGTGGTGGGCTCTACCAGGCTGGCTACAAGGTGGTGGGCGAATCCAACCCCATCGCGGCCATGCCGTCGATTCATTTCGCCGTTACATTCATGATGGTCTGGGTGGCCCGCACCCGAGGCAGGATCTGGCCATGGATCTCGCTCTTTTATGCCGCGTCGATGGGCTTGTGCCTCGTCTACATGGGCGAGCATTATGTCGTCGACGTATTCGCCGGCGGACTCATCACTACCTTTGGATGGTTTGCGTCAGGAGCTCTTCTGGCGAAATTCGGACCCAGATTTGCGCTTCGACCCGAGCCCCCAGAAGCAGGCCATGGCACGACGCAGCCTCTACGCGAGCCCGTGATGACACCAGTCACAAGTGGTCTCGCAGAATGGCGGGATTCAGATAGTAGATGCTCCGCCTGACCTCCGCAACCATTCCGCAAACACGGGATTGAGCGCATCATACCGATCTACCATCTCCGGAAGGTCCAGCTTGGATCGGTACATCAGTGATTCCCGGATATCGTCCTCCAGACCCGGGGTCAGGGAATCCTTGGCAAACCAGGCGTCCAGCACTCGACTCCAGCAGGCGCTGAATCGAGAGATCATGCCTTGCAATTGCACCTGCGACAGGTGTGAAGTCGTTGCAGGTGGCCAATCTCCGAGACGTCTCGGAGGCCAAGTCTCGGGATCGAAACCCGGATATTCGCCGGCGCCAATAGGCTCGCGTGTGCGCCAGTCGATCGCCACGACGCGCGGAGGAGAATACAGCCCGCGCTTTCCGTGTTCGATCGCGAGCACCGGTAGCGGAATCGTTATCGCATATGCGTAGCTGGCCGATGGCACCGGAAAGCGGGCAATCGATCCTGGATGATGAGGAGGATTCCGAGAGGCGAAACCAGTCGCGATCTCCATCAACTCATCCATCAGCTCCGTTCTGTTCTCAAGTGTTGCGCCACCGAAGGGATCGAGTTCGTCGGTCGCCGGCGCAAAGATGACGTTGACCTGTTTGCCCCCGGACAGTGAAATCACTGTGACTTCGAGCTCGGAACCGTCGGTCCCAGCCTGATAGGACTGTGACACGACATTCCACTGAGCGGGTTCGCCGAACGTTGCGAGCAGCCAGGCATACTGCTCTTCGGCCGAGTCGACGCGAACCACGAATGAACCAGCCGAGGGTTCCTGTTTCGACGAATCGATCATGGCGTTTCCTGCAGCGCGCGATTTCGAACTCCGGTTTCCCGCACATACGCCAGCTGGCGTGTGAACGCCTCAGCGTCGGGAATGTCGCGGCGGGTCTGCATCGGAAGCGTCAGTCTGACGACACCCGATTCCGGACTATATTCAACCCACATCCAATGCTTGGTGGGATCGCCAACGTTCGAGAGTGGTTCGAGTTCGAAACGATCGGCGAGATCGGATTTCAAATTCTGGTTGCCAGAATCGAATTCCGACGTGGGGTGCGGGTCGTCGCGATGCGCGATCGAGCGGTATCGCCACTGCTCCCCTCCCGCCGCGTCGATGACCTCGACTTGAAACACGCGACCTGCGCCCCCTTCGGCTCCAGTGACCCGAGCGCGTGCAATCGTACCGTCATAGGTCCCGATGATTTCCGCTTCTTCAATGTCGACCTGACCACTGATGACGGCCGCAAGCGGATCGAGTGCGGTCTTCATGTCTGCCTTGGCCCGCTTATTGAAGAAGACCGCAAGATACGCGGTGCCGGCCAACGCGACGAAGAGCACGGCGCACATTGCCAGTCCGGCAGAGAGATATGGATTCACAACGATCCTTTATGCGCGAACTTCACGCTATCCGAAGATGATGCCGCGCAACGCTGAGGGCATCGAGTGTCACGTTCGAATCTACCAAACGCAGGAGCAATCAACCATCAGCGCATTCATGCCTCATGAAACCCAATGGTCGCGCGACAGGTCGTGACATGGGTTTCCAACTCCACCTTCGACCGGCATGGCATGCTACTATCCCTTCCATGGAGGAGCGACCTCATCCCCTGTCGCTTCGCGAGCCGGCAAACCTCTGCCTCTTTCCTTCAGTTCCTAGCAGCGGAGAATAATTCGATGGCGGTTGAGCCACTGATTTTTGAGTTGAGCAAATCCGGACGACGCGCGATCAGATTCCCGAAACCAGATGTCCCCGAGACCGAGATCCTGGATACGCTCCAGCGAGATGATTTGAACTGGCCGGAGGTCAGCGAGATCGATGTCATTCGGCATTTCACCCGGTTGAGCCAGAAGAACCACGCGATCGATATCGCCATGTATCCGCTCGGGTCGTGCACCATGAAGTACAACCCGAAGATCAACGAAGCGATCGCTCGTTACCCAGGGTTCGCCCGCCTGCATCCCTATCAACCGGAAGAAACCGTCCAGGGCGCACTGGAGTTGATGTACGAGCTGCAGGAGATTCTCGGTGAGATCTCTGGCTTTGACGACGTGACGCTGCAACCTGCCGCCGGAGCCCACGGAGAACTGACCGGCTGTTTGACCATTCGCTCCTATCACAAGGACCGTGGTGATGCGGCCCGGACTAAGATGCTGATCCCCGACTCCGCACATGGAACCAACCCGGCGACAGCCGTGATGGCCGGGTTCGATGTCGTGACAGTGCCGTCTGATACTCGCGGCAATGTAAATCTCGAACTCCTGCGTACGCTCGTCGGACCGACCACCGCCGGGCTCATGATCACGAACCCGAATACGTTGGGTCTTTGGGACGAGCACATTCTCGAAGTAGTGAATGTTGTCCATGAGGCGGGCGGTCTCGTCTACAACGATGGTGCCAACTTCAATGCGATCCTGGGTATCGCGCGACCGGGTGACCTCGGCATCGACATCATGCACTACAACCTTCACAAGACATTCTCCACCCCTCATGGCGGTGGCGGTCCGGGTTCAGGACCGGTCGGAGTCCGCTCCGAACTCGCGAAGTATCTTCCCGGGCCGAGAGTTCGAAAGGTTGACAAAGATGGGCAAGACTGGTTCGAATGGTTCCAGCCTGAGTACAGCATCGGCCAGCTCCACTCGTTCAACGGGAACTTCGGCATGCATGTGCGAGCCTACACGTACATCCGCATGCATGGGGAAGAGGGTCTGCGTCAGGTCAGCAAGGATGCAGTCCTCAGTGCCAACTACCTCCTTGCACGTCTTCGAGGCGCCTTCGATGTCGCGTACGATCGAACCTGCATGCATGAGTTCGTGCTGAGCGGTAGCCGTCAAAAGGCGAACGGCGTGCGCACGCTCGACATCGCCAAGAGAACGCTCGATTTCGGGATTCATCCGCCGACAACCTACTTCCCGCTGATCGTTGCCGAGGCGCTCATGATCGAGCCAACCGAGACCGAATCCAAGGAATCGCTCGACTACTTCGCGGACACCTTCTTGCAGATCGCAGACGAGGCCGCCACTACGCCCGAGTTGGTAGTCGGCGCTCCCCACACGACCGAATACAAGCGACTCGACGAGGTTGGAGCGAATCGATCGCTGAACCTCCGCTGGTCCCCGGTCAAAATGGCCGAGTCCGAGGCCGTTGCCATTGCCGTTGCCGTTGCAGCGGACTGAGGGATAACCTGAATTTCTCCAAAGGCGATTGATGTCACTGAACCAAAGAACCTCTGCGCAATTGGCACGGGGGTTCTTTGGTTTCTGCCAGGTGTTCCACGAGACTAAGGACTACTTCCTCCCACATGTTCGTCGGGCGTAGAGCTGTCAGGACCGTCGAACCCGCACGTCTCCTGATCTTCAATCAGCAATCGGAGCCAGATCAGGGCGCACTACCTTCCGCTCGACGAGAAACCAGGCGATCGACTCCACCACAGACCGTCCCGTTCCGGAGCTTTGACGTCGGATTGTCATGGCTTTAACATCCGTCTCAATGCTCGGCCTCTGGGCAAGGAATCCTGTATCCCTCGCAACGCAGGCAGGGAGCGTCTGGATGCATCAGAAGTTCGTTGATTCGTTCGAATGACGAACGGGGAAGCTTACCTCTCGATGAGACCCCAGTATCGGCATCTGGAAAACAACCGCATCAAACCATGCGGCGCTGGAAAATCGTCTGGACAACCGACGTGAACAGGTAGCGGCGTCTCTTGCTACTGGTTGAGTCACGATCCCGCCCAGGACACGGACAACATCATCCTGCACGCCAGCCGCAAAATGGCAATTCTCGCCGTTTCTGCGCCCACCCTTCGGCTTCACCTGGATTTCATGTCCTTTCGCTATGCTGATTGCTTGGGATGTTTAGTCGATGGACTCGGCACCGTGGGATCGTGAACTCTGTAAAGCCACCGACCGGGATGAAATGATCCCGAGATATCGCCACCAATCGAGAAGACGTATTGACTCGTGCGGATTGCGTGAATCTTCCGATGTGGAGCGCTCCAGGAACAGTCAGGTCACAGGGGGAAGTGCTGATGGATTACCGTCTGGAACAGATTGTCAACGGTCCGGCAGGTAGCCATCCCTTGCTGGACTCGCTCATGCGCCATATCGCGACCGGCGCACAGCCGATCTTCATCGCGATCATCGTGGTGTGGTTCGTATACGGTTGGTTGCGCGGTAAGCAGCAAGATCGACGGGGCGCGATCAGCGCTGGTATCTCCGCAGCCGGCTCGTTGCTCGTCAACCAGATTATTATTCGCCTGTGGCCCCGGGATCGGCCGTTCGTGACGCATCCACAAACCGTTCATCTTCTCTTGGCGCACAAGCCTGATCCATCATTTCCCAGCGACCATGCAGCTCCTGCGTTCGCAATTGCCGCAGTGCTCTTCATTTTGCACCGCCGGATTGGAATCCTCACCATCATAAGTGCGGCCGTGCTCTGCTATGCGCGGGTATATTCTGGCGACCACTATCCCGGCGATGTAGTTGCGGGCGCCATCGTTGGGATTGTCGTGGCGGTTGCTGTCGTCACCTGTCTGGGCGGCCTCTCGGCACGGGTGAACAGTCTCTTCGATCAGGCAATCACCTTGCTCCACATCCCTGACCGCCGCGGAGACAGTCAGCCGGGGTAAATCCGCGCAGGATCAGCATCCGTCTCCAACTGGCCGCCATTAAAATACGATACAGACCTGAACGACATTGCCGTCCAGCTCGCCCATTCCGAGAGAAGACCGGTCCTGCCCCAGGCGGCTGGGCCTGAAAGAATCGTCAGTTTTCACCTGGCATGACGACAAATCGTGGTCGTGAGACCGATTCCGAATTCGGAATCACGAGTTTTATGAGATTTAGTGACCAAGGCGAGCGGGGCCTGCGCAATCGAGAAGCGGGTGCTCACGTCCCGCTGTCCTTTCGCGCGAGCTTCTCGAACCAGATCCCCCTGTCGAGGAGGTGGATCCTCACTAACGCCAAGCCTACTTGACGACGAAGTTGACCATTCTTCCAGGCACCACGATCTCTCGAACGATCTGCTTGCCAGCGAGAGAATCCTGCACTCGCTCGCTTGACCTGGCAGCGGCAAGCGTCTCTTCTTGGGTCGACGTGCGCGATATGACGAGCTTGTCTCGCAGCTTGCCGTTGACCTGTACCGGAATCTCAACGGTGTCGATGACGGCGAGTTCCGGATCGTAGATCGGCCATTCCTGCAGATGTACCGAGAACGGCTTTCCGAGACGTTCCCACAATTCCTCGGCCACGAACGGCGTGCTTGGTGCCATCAGCAGCGTGAGCGTTTCGGCAGCCTCACGCCAGGCGGAAGTCTGAGCAACCGGCTGATCGCGTTGCTTCATCAACTCGTTCGTGAATTCGATCAGTGCTGCGATCATCGTATTGAACTGGAAGTTGTCGATGTCGTCCGTCACGCGCTTGATCGTGCGATGCGTCAACGCTCGAAGTTCCGTCACACCCTCGACCGACGGCGATTCAGCGAACTCGTTGGTTCCCGTTTCGGACACGATCTGGAAGGCCCGCCGCAGAAAGCGCTCCATTCCGGTGATGCCACGATCGTTCCACGGTCCGCCCTGTTCCCACGGTCCGAGGAACATCAGATGCAAGCGCAACGGGTCCGCTCCATGCACCGCAACCAGTTCGTCCGGCCCGATCTGCGTGCCCCGGCTTTTGCTCATCTTCGTGCCCTCTGCTGCCAGGATCATCCCCTGGTTGCGAAGTCGCTTGAACGGCTCGGCCTGATCGACCAGCTTGAAATCGCGTAGCACCTTGGTGAAGAAGCGGGCGTAGAGCAGATGCAGGATCGCGTGTTCGATACCGCCACAGTAGAGGTCGACCGGCGTCCATTCGCGAGACGCAATTGGATCGAACGGTTCCTTCTCATCGTGGGGGCTTGTGTAGCGATACCAGTACCACGAAGAATCGACGAAGGTGTCCATCGTGTCCGTTTCCCGCCGAGCTGGTCCTCCACACGTTGGACAACTCGTGTTGAGAAATGCCTCGTTGCTGACCAATGGGCTCTGTCCGGTCGGAGTGAACTGCGCGTCGAGGGGCAGGACCACCGGCAGTTGCTCTTCAGGCACGGGCACCATCCCGCAGTCGTCGCAATACACAATGGGGATCGGCGTTCCCCAGTAGCGCTGTCGCGAAATCAACCAGTCCCGCAGCCGGAAGTTGACCTCTGCCTTGCCGCGACCCTGCTCGTCGAGCCAGGCAATGACCGTCGAGAGGCTCTCGGGCACCGTGAGGCCGTCGAATCGACCGGAGTTCACGATACGTCCCGGTCCGTGATATTCCGATTCCATCGTCTCAGGATCCAGCGGTCCCCGATCTTCAGGCTGAATGACGACCTTGATCGGCAACTCGAACTTGCGAGCAAAACCGAAGTCCCGAGCATCGTGCGCGGGAACCGCCATGATAGCGCCAGTTCCGTAACTCATCAGCACATAATCGGCAATCCAGATGGGGATGCGCTCGTCGTTGACCGGATTGATCGCATAGGCGCCGGTGAACACGCCGGTTCTGGGACGTGCTTCATCGGTTGATTGCCGATCGATTTCTGTCTCACGCCGCGCAGCGTCGATGTAGGCATCCACTTCCGCCCGCTGGTCGCCGGTCGTAATCTTGGCGACAAGTGGATGTTCGGGTGCGAGCACCATGAAGGTCGCGCCAAACACCGTATCGGGACGTGTCGTGAAGACCTCCAACTCATCACCGGTCTCCAGCCGGAACGTCAGGCGCGCGCCCTCGGAACGTCCAATCCAGTTGCGCTGCATGGTCTTGACACGTTCCGGCCAGTCGAGATCGTCGAGTCCGGAGAGCAATTCTTCCGCGTAGTCGGTGATTCGAAAATACCATTGTTCCAGATCGCGCTTGTAGACCTCGGCACCACAGCGTTCGCAGATGTTTCCGTCAATGACCTGTTCGTTGGCAAGCACCGTCTGATCATTCGGACACCACCAGACCGATCCCTTGGCCTTGTATGCCAGTCCCTGCTTCAGCATCTGCAGAAAGATCCACTGGTTCCACTGGTAGTACTCGGGTGTGCAGGTGATGATCTCCCTTGACCAGTCGATCATCGCGCCCATCAGGTCGTATTGCTTTCGCATCTGTTCGATGTTGTTGAATGTCCATGCGGCAGGATGGGTGTTGTTTCGAATCGCGGCGTTCTCGGCCGGGAGGCCGAACGCATCGAATCCCATCGGGAAGAGGACGTTGTACCCACGCATCCGCTGCAGCCGCGCAAATACGTCGGGGATGGAGAACGCGTACCAGTGTCCAACGTGGAGGACGCCCGACGGATAGGGATACATGGTCAGGGAATACCACTTCGGCTTCAGGTCGTTGTCATCCACCTTGTAGATTGCCGCATCCTGCCAGCGAGCGCGCCATTTGGGCTCGATTGCAGCCGGATCGTAACGATGCGCGTCGCCGGGATGCACGACCTGACTGCCGACGTCGGTGATCTTTCTACTCTCAGTGCCCCCGGGACTTTTGGTGCTCTTGGTATTCATGTCTGTCATTTCCTTGCACGATGGCACGAACGTTCGATGTTTCGGAAACACAAAAAGCGAGCAAACAGAAGCGCCTTTCGTCCCTATCAGGGACGAAAGGCGCATTCACGTGCTCGCTTCCGCGGTACCACCCTGCTTGACCAGCAAGATCCGCGTCAGGAGAAAGTTCGGGTGGAGCTGAGGGGACTCGAACCCCTGACCCCCACACTGCCAGTGTGGTGCTCTCCCAGCTGAGCTACAGCCCCAAGTCTTTTCGCCTGCGAGGAACCTTTGCCGGTCCGCTCGTCATTGCCCGATAACGGAGGCGCCCGAACTGGCTAAAATTAGCTTCACCAGAATGGCTCACGAGCGAGTTCGACCCTGTTTTCGACACCTCACACCAACCGATGTCTCTCTGAGGAAAGGTCTACTACTCTCGATCATTGCCGAGGCATGTGAAAGCCTCTCGATTATGACGGGCATCAAACCAGATGGTCATCTGCCGCGACCTCAAGGAGTATAGATTGTCACCTACTCGACTTTCAAGCCATCAGCGAAGGCGCATGCGAAGCGAATGAAGACGGCGTCGAACCGAACCCTTCGCGGCAGCTCGACGGTCTGCGTCATATCGAAAATGAGAACTCGACCACTTTGCTGCCTTTCGTCATCCGGTTTGCCACCGAGGGACGGGATGAAACGCCCAGTGCAAAAAGGGTCGGCATGCCCGTGCTCGAAAAACTGCTCGGATGCAACATTCGTTCTCTCGTTGAGCTGGTTGAAAACCCAATCGGCGGCAGACACGCATCGCCGTGTATGCTGCAGCCAGTGAACGACAAACCTCACGACGCGAAACCGTCGCCGGTTCAGCGACGCACCAGATCCAGTTCGTCGCACGGAAGCGCCACGTTCACGCGCGATCCGAGCGTCGACTCAATCCGAGACCACCAGGAACGACCGTTCCTGCATGCAAAGGAACCTTCCGTCCAATGATGAATGACACGGATCAGGAAACGGATCCATCCTCGTTGACGTCACCGATCGTCCTCACACTTGGCGAGACGATCGAATCCATCATCGCTCGATACGAGTCCATGAATGTGGCTCGTGATCATGCCCTGACGGCGGGTCGCCAAGTCGTTCGACTCGCCGCAAACGCGGTTCGTGCGCTTCATCGGGAGGAGACGGCTGTTGCGACAGAATTGCTTCAGCAAGCAGAAGTGATTCTCGAGCAAATTCGCGAATCGACCAGGTCTTTCCCGGCGGTGTACTGGGCTGGATACGTGCAGGATGCCATGAAGGAATATGCCGAAGCGCAGATTACCGCGGCGCTGCTGACCGAAGCCGATTTACCGACCCCAGAATCTCTCAAGGTCGAGGATGCGGCGTATCTCAACGCCCTGGCAGAAGCGGGTAGCGAGCTTCGACGCGATGTTCTTGACCGCTTGCGCGCCGACCGCGAAGAGATCGCAGAGTATCTCCTGGTCCGCATGGACGAGATCTATGGAGTCCTGGTGACCGTCGACTTTCCGGATGCGATCACAGGAGGTCTTCGCCGGACCACAGACCAGTTCCGGGCAGTGCTCGAAAGAACTCGCGGAGATGTCACGGTTGCCATGCGTCAACACCGATTGGAACTCGCGCTGAGAGCATCCGACCTGCGTCTGGATCGCGAGCATTCCGAACGCCCTCTCGCGTAAGGTGAGCGGTCGCACCCGATGCATGTCACGCATAACCAGTCGAGAACACGCGTCAAACCAGTGACAAAACTCGCTACGACACGTCAGCCTGAATTGCCTGGGCATGCGTCGTTGAAGAAGTCGATCTTGGGTCAACCTTCGCCTCTGGGCAGCAGAATCGGTTGGCCGAGAATCTTGTTGCACAATCACGTGCTTTTCGGATCGCCGCCACAACCAGAGCCCCGCATCCCCTTCGTGGCTCTGGTTCGGATGATTCGTCCAATGATCTGGTCGATGCAGATACGCCTACGGTGCGAGATTGTCTGGGACCACGACAACCGTGCCCGTTCCATAGCCATACTGCTTGAGCCAGCCGGCGGGAACCTCAAGGACATACGTAACCGCGCCGGGCGATGCAAAGCGAGCACGATCCTGATCAGCGGTTCCGTCAGGATCCGGGCAGGCATTCTCGGCGGCCCCGACTATCTTCCCATCCTGGACCCAGACGATATCCAGACAGAAGCGCATTCCCTTCATCCAGAACGTCCGCTCGGTCGCTCCGGTGTCGACGAACAGCATCCCGGTGCCCGGCGCAAGTCCGTTCCGATAACCAAGTCCGAGTGTCTGCTGATTGGTGGTGACAGCCAGCTCGACATCAAGCGAGGTCTTTCCAACGCTCATCTCTGCCCGTTCCGGCGGAAGCTGGGGTGCCACTCGCCACGGCGGTTCCTGCTGCACTTGCGCGCTTGCCATCATCGGCAGGCGTGTCGCCATACATAGCAGGCAAACGAGCATGGAGATCGATTGGATTCGTTTCTGATGCATGCAATTTCCCCTTCGTACACACCCGTCGTGGCGTGCAAATCAGGCGGTCGGCGCGAGCCGGTCCGCCAGGGCAACAAACAGTGCCGCCACCTCGTCCACACTTTCGAGCATGAGATCGCTCTCGGCAATCACCGACGGATGCGTGTCGGAGGAGAGTACACCGATCGCAAGACCTGTCATCAGAACATGTTCGGTTCGCAAGCGTCGTATCACGCGAAAGGCATCGACATCCGTCACGTCGTCACCAAGAAAGATTGCTCCATGGAGGCCACGATCATGCACGATCCGTTCGACCGCGGTCCCTTTGGAAATGCTCGAGGTTGGTCTCAATTCCAACGTCATCTTGCCTCCAGAAAGGCGCAAACCATGTTCCGCGGCACGACGCTCGGCGATTGGAAGCAGGATCGCTTCGAACTGCAGTGGTTGCTCCATCAGTCGATAATGGATCGACGCAGACAATCGCTTGTTCTCGAACAGAAGCCCGGTGAGATCGATCGCTTGCAACCGAAGGTCCTGTTCGATTTCAGCAAGTGTCTGTGAAACCCCCTGCTCCGCCTCCACGCCTGCTGGATGCGCAACATAGACACCGTTCTCCGACCATTCCAGACCATGATTCCCCACATACAAAATATCCGGCAGGCCCACTTTCTGCGCCACATCAGCGGTCGCCCGTCCCGTAACCACGGAAAGCATGGAAAGCCGTTCGTTCAACGACGGCAAAACGCGCGCGATGTCGGGGTGGAGAAATGCTGCCTCGGGGACCGGTGCGATGGGACTGAGGGTGCCATCGAAGTCGGTGAGCAACGCCGACGGAGCCGTATCGAGGACGGCGAGGATGCGCTCAAGGGCTTCAGAGATGTCCGCAACTTTCACGGTCTTTGCCTCCAGTTCGTGGCCAATGTGCAATTGTGCAATGTGGAAGGAGAACGTTGTGAAGATCGGTCAGATTTCGTAACGGTAGACAGTTCCATTGGTCACATCGACCCAAATATCCTTGATTTCATTGCGATCCTCGATCGCGAGATGCGCGTACACGACGTTCTTCGGCGCGTTTGATGGCCCGAACGGCTGGGCGTCAATGTTTTCGCGGATCGTTACTCCCCCCGCCGCCGTGATCGCGAGATCGCCGGTATACCCGGCCCTCAGAAGGGATCGGTAGATCTGGCGGAACGAGATACCGCGCAGGTCGAGCGTGGGTATCGAGGATGGATCATCTTCGGCCGCCTGAACCTCCCCCGTATCCGTCCGATAGAACGCCTGAGCAGTTTCCGAGAAGTAGGTCCCGTTCCATTGATAGCCTGCTTCGAGCAACGGGCAGCCAAGACGGAGGCTGTACAAGTGGGAATCCCCCTGCCATGTCTTCGCCTGTGCCTCTGCGGCAGCCATGCCACTTGTCAATGTGGTATCGGCTTTTTCGAGATCGCCGACGCGCAGCAATCCGTTGAAGCATGGCTGGCTTACGTCGCCAGCCACGGGGTTCGCTGGCGGCGTGGCATCTGGATCGTCCGAGGACGATTGGGCGGACACCGGCACTGCGCCTGCAACCATGAGCGTCAATACCAGCAGACATCCCCATGTGAATCGGGCCCGACGAAAGCGACGGATGCGTTGGGTAATCGGGTTTGAGGCAAGCTCCACCTGTGCAATGTCCCTACATGAAATGCGCAACGCACCAGAAACAAGATCAGCACCTTCTTCCAACTATACGATCTATCCCTGTCAATTGATGGCACGAGGACAACTCGGTCGAGTTCCTGCGATATACTCACGAAGGTATTCGGAGCAACGTGGATTGGCGAACATTCCATCACACCGCGACCCTGTCCTCGCAATCGACAGGCGAACCAAGATATCACCTGAAATGATGCGCCCCGGCGCTCACCAGCGATCACCCATCGGAGCATGTAGGCATGCGGCTGTTCAATACCCAGTCAGAATCGATCGAGGAGATTACCCCGGTCGGGGACCACGTCGGTATTTATGTATGCGGAGTCACTCCGTACGATACGACCCATGCGGGACATGCGTTCACCTATCTTATCTACGATGTCCTGATTCGCTATCTAAGGTATCAGGGGCTGAACGTTACCTACGTCCAAAACGTGACCGATATCGACGATGACATTCTGAGAAAGGCCAAGGAAGTTGGTCTGGACTGGCAGGAACTCGGTCGTCGGGAAATCGCGAAGTTCCGCAAAGACATGACCGATCTGAATGCGTTGGATCCCGATCATTATGTCGCGGCGACGGATCATATTCCGGAAGTGGTCGCCTTGACGGGCAAGCTCGTGGATCTGGGCCTCGCTTACGAGTCTCAGGGAAGCGTTTACTACTCCGTTGAGAAAGACGCCGACTTCGGCAAGCTGAGCCACCTCGCTCCCGACCAGATGTTGCCCATCGCCAATGAGCGGGGAAACTTCCCGGACGATCCCAAGAAGGCCAATCCTCTCGACTTCATTCTTTGGCAAGCCACCTCTCCCGGCGAGCCATGGTGGGATTCCCCGTGGGGAAAGGGGCGTCCGGGTTGGCACATCGAATGTAGCGCAATGTCCATGCGCTATCTCGGCAGTCAGATCGATATCCACGGCGGCGGTTCCGATCTGATCTTCCCTCACCACGAGTGCGAGATCGCTCAGTCCGAGCCGGCGACGGGCGTAACTCCATTCGTTCGATACTGGATGCATGCCGGGATGGTTGGCTATCAGGGCGATAAAATGTCGAAATCGCTCGGCAATCTCGTCAAGGTCGCGGACGTCCTCGAGACCCACAATTCCGACACGCTTCGTCTCTACCTTCTCTCGAATCATTACAGAACGGCGTGGGAGTTCGAAGATGAGGCGCTGGACACTTGGTCGGGCGTTGCGGGGACATTGCAGGAGGCATACGAGGTTACCGAGTCTGGGCTTTCGGATGTTCTCGATGTCAGCAGGATGCGAGATCGATTCATCGCGGCGATGGACCAGGATCTCGACACGCCGCGTGCCATAGCGATCCTTCAGGAGATCGCGCAGGCGATCCTCGAAGCGCCGGACGACGACGATATCACCGAGGCCCAGCAGACGCTCCAGGATCTCGGTGATCTCCTCGGACTGACTCTCTCAGGCAGTTAGACACGCTCACGGTCGTATCTCGACAATGTTGTTTAACGACCCCGGAGTTGTTCCAAACACCAGGGTCGCCTTGTGCCGGGCAGGTGCTATACTTCGCGAGCGTGGGCCGGAATTCATCCGGCTTTCTTGGTGTGTTTATTTGTACGTGGTTGATTTCACGTCCTTTCTCCTCCGGTGTAACGTCCGCATCCTGCGGTAACTCATCCGGGGGAAACCCGAAGGAAGGGGTTTCTCATTGGTTAGTTCAGTTCGTGCTCCGCGTCCATATGAGCTGATGGTCATTGTCGTTCCTGATATCTCTGACGAAGAAGTCACTGAAGCGCTTGGTCGAATCAATGGTTACATCGGCGATATCGAAGGCACTATCCGAGAGGTGCTGACGGATTCACCATGGGGACGCCGACGCCTCGCGTACCCGATTCGCTTCAACAGCATCGATTACCGCGACGGCTACTATGCGGTGTACCACTTCGATTCCCGTCCCGAGGTCATGACCGATCTCGAACGAGAACTCAAGCTCGACACGCGCGTGGTCCGATATCTGCTCGTCCACGAGGACCCGAAGGCAGGGGTCCAATCGGCCAACATCCCGGCTGAAGGCAGTGAGGAAGAAGGCGATCGTGACCGCGAACGTCGTCGTCCGTACGGCGAGGACGGTCGGCGGCCCGCTTCCGAACGCACGCGCCCAGTCGCGGCACCGGCACCTGTAGCACCACAAGCGGTGGAGCCAGCACCTGCTGTCGAGAGCACCCCTGCCGGTGACGCTGATGAGTCCTCTGCAGTCGAGACCTCAGGGTCTGCAGATGCCCCTGTCGCCGAGACAGAAACCTCGCCAGTCGCCGAGTCGGTTCCGGTAGCGGCAGAAGAAGTCGCTGCAGCCGAGACGGTTGACGTCGCTGAGGTCACCACACTTGATGAAGTCGCTCCAGAAGAAGTCGTTGCTCCAGAGGATCAGAGCAAGGAGAGCTAAATGGCGAGTTTCGCGAAGATCACGATAATCGGCAATCTCGGGGCAGACCCGGAAACCAAGTACACGCCATCCGGCGCCATGATCGTCGAATTGCGGCTGGCGGTTAATCCGCGTCGCCGTGGAAACCAGCAGGGTGGAGACGAACCGCCTCCTACCTGGTACCGCATCTCCGCGTGGGATCGGAATGCGGAACGTCTCGACAAACTCGCGCAACAAGGCCATATCGCCAAGGGACGTCCTCTCTACGTCGAGGGACAGTTCGAGCCGCGAGAGTACACCGCCAGTGATGGTACGTCGCGGGTTTCGTACGACGTTACCCTGTCCGATTTCCAGTTCGTCGGCGGCGATCGTCCGCAGGATGGATCGGGGGGTCAGGGCGGACAGAGCGGCCAACGACCGAGCGGCAACGCTGGTAACAGCGGCGGTGGAAGTGGCGGCGGATATGGTGAAACGGGAAACAACCGGCGATCCGCATTTTCCGACGACGACAATCAATCAGGCGGCAACATGGACGACGTTCCGTTCTAGCGCGGCAATATCCTGAACGCTCGCACCAGTTGCACACATACAAGGAATGACATCATGTCGGACAACCAGGATTCCAGAGATTCACGAGGCGGCCCAGGGAGTGGTTCGCGCTTCGGGGGCGGAGCGCAAGGACCACGAGAAGGTGGTGGTGAAGGTGGACCATCGCGCTTCGGAGGACCACAAGGCTCCCGCGAGGGAGGCGACGGTCCACGTCGTTCGGGGCCAGGTGGCGCCGGTCGACGACCAGGAGGCGGAGGCGGGCGCTATTCGTCACGCCGCAAGGTCTCGATCTTCGATATCGACAATATCAAGCACGTTGACTACAAGGATCTGGCTCGCCTTCGCCGGCATATTGGCGAGCGTGGCAAGATCGAACCGCGGCGCAAGAACGGAACGAGCGCCAAGCATCAGAGATCGTTGACCGTCGCGATCAAGCGAGCCCGCTACATGGCTCTGCTTCCGTTCACAAGTGACAATTCTCGCGGATAAGTTCCAACTGGTGGGCCAGCGGCAACGATACAACGCGACTCACTGACGCGGCACGCCTGAGGCTCGGATACCCGACCCGGCGCGCCGCTTTTTCGTTCAGTCCGCCATGCTCAAGGGACGGAGTGGAGTCGACAACGCACATGAACAAGTTTCTCGACAGGTTGCCTTTCAGAAAGGGTGGGGGCCGTTCCACCACGAGTGGTAGCGGGTTGCGAGTAAGCCGCCGCCAGCAGGAAGAGCGGCAGCAGCGAATCTTCCTCATCTCGGTCGGAATGGCCGCGCTTCTCGTTGTTCTCGTTCTCGCAGGCGGTCTGACTTACGAATACTTCATCAAGCCAAACCAGGTCCTGGCGGAAGTAAACGGTCAGCAGATCAAGCGGCGTGACTACTGGAAATATCAGTCCGTTGTCCTCTATCAGCAGGCGCGACTCTACGAGAACTATGCGTCGCAGAGTACCGGTCAGCAACAATCCCAATTTCTCGGCTTCGCCTCATCCCTGGACGCCGAGCGCGAAAAGGTATGGGGAAGCACCGCCGTCACTAGTTCGACTATCCAAAACATGATCGAGAATCAGATTTACATCGACGGTGCGGACTCGATGGGAATCGAGCTTGCAGAAAGCGACGTTGAACTCTACGCACTCAATACGTTCTCGCCGGCGGACGCACCATTGATGACTCCGGTTCCCACGCCAACCATGATTCCGGCACGCTCCGAAGCTGCCACCAAGACGGCCGAGGCGTTGCTCGGTACGCCAGATACCGCTTCCGGGACACCTCTCGCAGGAACACCTGCATCGGGCGCAACCCCGGTTGGCTACGGTGGCACACCTGCCTCTTCGCCGGTCATCGCAGGCACCGCCGTGGCATCACCAGGCGCCGTTGCAACCCCAGATCCGGCGACCGTTCTCTCCTCCGCCGACGCCTCCTTCACGAACTTTGAGAATCAGGTGTTCGATAAGGCCCACATGTCTCGAAGCGACTACTACCGCCTCTTCGCCAAACCGCAACTGGCGCGAGAGAAGCTCGATGCCGTCCTTCAAAACGCGGTCCCTCAGAGCGCGGAGCAGGCGCATCTGTCGCACATCCTCGTCGCGACACAGGAACTGGCGCAGCAACTCTACGGCCAGATCAATGGAGGCGCATCGTTCGATGCTCTGGCACGCTCCAATTCGACCGACACGCTCACAGCCCCGACCGGTGGCGATCTCGGTTGGGTGACCAAGAGCGAGATCGATCCAGCAGCCTCGACTGCAGCGTTCGCATTGAAGGCAGGCCAGATCACGGAACCAATCCAGACGCCATATGGGTGGGAAATCATCCGTGTCAACGAGAAGGACCCGGATCGACCATTGACTGACAAGCAGTTTGAAAGCGCTCGGACAAAGGCAGTCGATACGTGGATTGCACAACAGCGAGAGTCGAGCAAGATCAAGACCGATTACACCCAGACGCCGACCCCGACCCCCGATGCATTCGCACCACCCGCTGGGGCGCCAACCGTTCCACCAGCGACCCCGGTGCCGGTGGCGACCTCTCCGGTGTTTGGTCCGAACTTCTCCCCGGCCGCGACGCCGGTTCTACCAGGAACTCCGGCGGCAATTCCCGTCAGAACGCCAGTGTCGGCCGCGACGCCACAAGCCTGACTGCAAGTTTGACCGCAAACCTGATTGCACGCGTGATTCCGTTGGCTCGCGGGGACGAAATGTCCTCGCGAGTCGCTCCGACCATCTACGGGTTATGATATGTCGGTATACATGGGAGCCAGTGTGGCCTCCCACCGAAAGGAGTACCCATCGTGTCGTCCCGTGATCTTCCAGACAAATCCGGAACGTCTCGCCTTCCGGCCCGACAAACCGGACTTCCTGAATCCACGCCGGACAGCCAATGGGACATCGATCCGGCGGAGATCGACCGTTACCTGTCCGGTCGACCTCAACGCGCGTCGCGTGATTCGCCGTCTCCTCAGCGTTCGCAGCGAGCACCACTACCAAAGGACGATGGCAGCAGCACGTCGGATCAACTTGCGCAACTGCGTAAAATGGTTGGCACCAATCGCTCACCCGAACCACCGCGCCGGGAAACCTCTCCGCAACGAGCGGAAAGCACGCCCACTCGGACCGCAGCTGCCGCCCAATCACGATCAGGCAACGTGAGTCCACGGACGCCCTCGCCTCAGCAAGGCCGATCCAAGGGACCGCAATCCGGGCCAGCGCCGTCGGCGGGTGTGAACCGAAGCGTCACGTCTCAGCCTGCGTCGTCCGCTGTTCGCTCTCCACGCGTCCGACAAGACGAGAACTGGGCAGACCGCGAGCAGTTGCTTCGTAACGATCCCTACGTGTCTGAGAACGATACCGACACCGCCTATTACGACGATTTCGATAGCGATGATGCACCTGGGGATCAGGACATCTCGGAACGGCAGCACCCGAGCGGCGTCAGAATGCCTTCGCTTTCGAGCCGTCCCAAAGTCGCGCTGCCGTCGATGCCGAAAATTGCCATGCCTCAAAGTGTCTCGCAGGCAGCCATCTTCAACGATGTCGTGTCCCTGGTGATTATCGGAATCGCCGTTGTGAGCCTGGCCGCGATGGCAATTCTGGTGGGGAATCGGATCGAGACCCTTCCGCTCACAATTCCGACCCATGTAAGCGCGTCTGGGCTGCTGGAAGATGTCAAGAGTCGCACCGCATTGTGGCGGTTGCCTCTTCTTGGCACGTTCTTGACGCTTATGAATGTCGTGATCGCACTATTCGTGGCACGGATCGATCGGTTCGCGAGCCGATTCATTCTGGGTGCGTCGCTCGTCGTGCAGTTCGTTGCATGGGTTGCGATCATCCGCATCCTGTAACCCACAAATAGAACACCGAATAACGCCGAGATTTCAGTTGAACGAGAGAACGCCGGGACAATCGTCCCGGCGTTCTCTCGTTCAGCACATTAGAAACAGACTTGACCGGCAAGCGTTACTGGTCGGCAGGTGACTGGAGCAGACTGCTGGTGAGGACCGAGATGAGATGCTTCCGATACTCCTCGGAAGCGAACATATCACCGTTGATCTCCAGACCATCTGGAGCATGCTCGGCGGCGTTTGCAATCGAGTCGACCGTGAGCGGATTTCCGATCAAGGCTGCTTCCGCTCCGATCGCACGCGTTGCCTTGGACGTTGCCCCCGTGATGGCGACCCGCGCGGCGGTCACCATTGCATCCGTGACGGTTACCACAGCCGCCACTCCGGCGATCGCGTACCCGCTGGCTGGCTGGCCGTATTTCTTGTATGACATCAATGTCCCGGGCAATGGCGCCGGAATGAAGATGTCTGTGATGATCTCATCGGGCTCAAGCGAGGTCGTCCACAGGTCGACAAACAAATCGTCGGCGCTGATGATTCGCTCTCCTTGTGCCCCAGTGACCCTAACCTCACCATTCAATGCCAGGAACACGGCGGTCAGATCGGCGCCGGGATCGGCGTGTGCGAGCGTACCGCCAAGGGTTCCGTGGGCACGAACCTGCTGATCTCCGATGTACCGAATGGCATCCGCGATGAAGGGGAACATCGCCTGCAGTCCGGCATGTTCAGTCAAGGCATTGTACGTGGTCATCGCACCGATATGCGCACCGTCGGAGTCGATTCGAATACCTCGTAGTGATTCGATCTTGCCGAGGTCGACAAGCAATTCGGGTCGTGCCAATCGCAACTTCATCGCGGGAATAAGTGAATACCCACCAGCAAGAAGCTTTGCCTCGGGGTTGTCACCGAGGATTTGAACGGCTTCCGCGACCGACGATGCGCGATGATATGCAAACGAGGTTGGATACACGAGGACTTGTCCTGTCACTCACGCCTTGGCGTCGGCATTCATCTGTTGGGCTGCATACTCTAGCGATTTGACGATATTCTGGTATCCGGTGCATCGGCAAAAATTGCCCTCGAGCTCGTGGCGAATCTCGTCTTCAGTCGGATTCGGGTTTCGATCGAGGAGTGCAATCGATGACATGATCATGCCGGGGGTACAGAATCCGCATTGAAGCCCATGTTTTTCCCAAAACGCAGCCTGCACGGGATGGTACTCACCGTTGGTGACCAACCCCTCGATTGTCTGGATGGAAGCTCCGTCCGCTTGAACGGCGAACATCGTACACGACTTGGCAGTGACACCGTCTACTGTCACGACACACGCTCCGCACTGGCTGGTATCGCATCCAACATGAGTGCCAGTCAGACCAAGGTTCTCTCGAATGAAATGCACGAGCAATGTCCGCGGCTCGACTTCCGCGGATCGTTCTTCACCGTTCACCGTGACGGTGACCGAGGTTTTCTGGATTACGGCACTTTCGACCATCAGGATTTGTTACTCCTTGCTTGAGCATCCTGTTCACTGCTGCACGCAAGAACACGTTCAGGAACAGGTGCCGCTCCCCCACATGTAGCGCCCCCGAGGAGCGTCCCGGAGAGATACGACTATCACCAGCGAACAGAACTCATGAGCATGGTAATAGGGTTCGCGCCAAGTGGCAACATGGTGGTCGGGAAGAACGTCATGAGCCGAGTGTGCATCGTTTCTCCAGGAGCCCACCGTGCCTCTAGAGGGTGTCTGAAAAGGGGATGAGCGGGTGGAGGATCGGGATCCACTCGGGCTTCGGATGGAGCGGAGCCCCGTGATGCCACGTCCCCGCTCGTCTCCCGATCTGACCGATCCCGAAGGGACCATGCGCGCGCCGCTGATCGCGGCGCGACCTCGTCACTGCCATGCGCGATGTGCTGCAGTGGGGTGGCAGTGCCTGGCGCCGCTTGCCGCATGAGTTCCCGCCGTGGCAGACGCTCTACCAGGAGGTCCGTGGGTGGCGTCTCGCTGGCACGTGGGAACGGGTCACCACCCAGGTGCGCGAGCAGGTCCGCCTGCGAACCGGTCGTGCGTCACCCCCGACCGCCCCGACCGCCGCGATGCTCGGCAGCCAGTCGGCGAGGACGACCGAAAAAGGGGGGTCCGCGGCTATGACGGGGCCAAGCCACTGAGCGGAGGCACGCGGCATGTGCTCGTTGCCACCGGGGGATAGGGGCGAGCGAGGTCGACTCCTGGGCTGGGCCGGGCAAACGCGGGGGCCGACGGTGATCGTGGTCAACCGTCCCCGCCGGTGGGTGCGGGTGCCGGCCAATCAGGAGCGACCTCCGGTGCCGCCAACGATGCCAGTCCTGCCCCGCCGCTGGGTGGGACGCGCCCGACGGATGAGCACGGACTCTGACTCTGAGTAATTGCCGACCACCGCAGACGCCTGGATCTCCGCCACCATGGTCCATCGGCTCGCCCAATGACCCCTTTTCAGATACCCTCTGAGTGTCCACGAACTGCCTCCGTCGCGCTGGGAACGATCCAGCCGGCGGTTCAAGGTTGCCATCTTGCCCTCTCGATTCGAAGAGTCTCGTGGACTAGTGCCGCTCAACTGACGTGAACGACGTAGACCCACTGACTAAATAGGTCGTAGTCAGTGGGTCTAGATCCGATTTTCGTTCAACTGCTGGGGGTTTTGGTGGGTGGTGGGCCGCGAAGGATTCGAACCTTCAACCTGCTGATTAAGAGTTGGCCTAGAGTAGGTCTCTCATACGTCTCATATGCTTACCAGTGCGGAGATATCCGTACCATACGCATCATATCCCCCATACGTTTGCTACATAGTTTTGCTACAGGATATCCAGATCCGGATAAAAATATACTCAGTAGACATAATATTGATCTCTACATCTATTTTTTTAAGACTCCATCCATTCCCATCTCTCGACCTAAAAGGCCTAGAAGTCTTAAAAGGTCGAAATCGCCCTATGTAGCAGGAGTTTTTGAGGTCAACTTGGTGGGCCTAAAAGGTTCTAGAAGTCCCTAGAAGGTGCCCGATGGCGCTAAGATCAGATCATTAGTTCGCAGGTCTGTCGCGTGAAAGAGAAACGCCCTGCACCGGGAGTGAACCGGCCAGGGCGAAGGCGATCACCTTCAAGGAGTGACCACACCATGAGTTTAGTTCACACTCAAGAGCAACACCACGCACTTGGATTCAGCCCGTTCGAGAACGTGCAATTCAGCAACACAGCTGATTTCAACGCTCACATTGCTTTCATGCGGTATGTCGACGCGTTCTGTGACATGTTCTCAACGCGAGCCCCAAGTGCCTGGGAGGACCTACTGAGGTTGCAGGAGATTGCTGAGGCAATCATCTTCAACCCAATTACCCAAGGACTGACTAAACCTGACGAACAGTTGGCTCATAACCTGTTGACGACTTCGATTGAAGCATGGGCTGGTCGCCTAAACATCAATGCTTCATGGGTCGTTGGCGTCGCGAGACTCACGCTTTTCACCAATAGTGTCGCGAGGTTGCTCTCACTCCCCCCAGTCACCACGTTCGACTACAAGCACAAGCCGTTTGCTGCGTTTTCTGACGACGGCACGGTGGAACTGGGGTGGGATGTCCTGACCCTGGATCCGATGGCCGAAATGGTATCGGAATTCAATCTAGGAGTTCAATCTTGGGATCCACTGGCTGAGACCTTGAGCAATTTCAAGAAAAGGATGCACGCCGAACTTGACGCGCTCATTCATTCGCAGGGACTGGACCAGGAGAAACTTGTGGATCCCGTCACGAACCTCTTCTGGATTGAGTCATTTATCGACGTACGTGTCCTTGGCCAGTCGGTGAGAAAAACGGCTAGTTCTCACCACGTCTCTCGGCCTGCGGTCGACAAGGCTGTCGAGCAAGTAACTCGTATCCTCCGGTTCCCCCCTGCAACCTGAACGTAAAAGCCAAGATTGCATGCAACCAGCGGTTAAATCTCATTGGTTGCACTTCTACTGATTCACATTGGGCCATAACCTTTTCATAGGGCAACGATCCATGCGTCTCATGGATTACTAGGGAGGGGAGGTGATGACAGTGAACAGCGTTCCGGGGATGTCGGTTGATGTCAAGGCGCGGCCAGCCACGCAACAGGATCTGGAAGTGAGATTTCTGCGGGTATCGCAATTTTCAAGAGTAACCAACATGCCACAGCCAACTGTGTTTCGGTTTATCCAGACCGGCGAGTTGAAGGCATACCGTCGAGGGCGATCTCTTTTCATTCCGGTGGAGGAAGTAGATCGATTTATCGCAGCAGAGTCTGCGGCATGAGAGAAGTCCTGACGGGGGCAACCCATCAGGACTTCGGAACAGAGGTGTAACGTGACTTCAGTAACTGCATGGTACCACAAAACGCACAAGACGCTCATCATTCGAGCACCGCAGAATCCCGGCACGCTGGTCGATATCGCTGAGAAGTGTCCGGTGGCGACGGCATTCTTCAATGACGCTGTTGGCGTCTTGATCGTATCCCATCCGGACATGTTGCGCGCGGCGACAATTGCTCGCTATCACTTTTCGAGACATTTCCCAGGCGTGGGGATTGATGAGAGTGGGCTAAGCGCGTCGATCATCATCAATGAACGGGCCCGCGTTCGTACCTGTCTGGCAAGTCTCTCCTTGGGAGGAGGAGTCGTGGTATGAACACCAAGCTCTTCGACCCATACGACACGGACCCCGCTACTCGATTTGCTGGCTGGCTTTCCCAGGAACTCATCGACCATGACCAGCATCTGAAGGAAGAGCGGTTGAGCCTCCTTGCTCTCCATGCGCAGACGCCGGAGGTGCTCAATACGATCGCCCTTATTGCAGTCGACCTTGCTGACATCGGGGCGGACCTTGCGCGTCGCGAGCAGGTTCGGATTCGCTTTGGGAACGATGCCCTTGCTCCGACTGCACCCCGCCGTAACGACAAACTCATGGACCTTGCTCGTGATTTGAAAGCCGTGTGGCCGATCGATCGCTTTTGTGAAGACTTGATGGCAATGCGACTCATCAAGACTGGAAACCGATTCCGCGCACGGTGCCCACTTCCCGGCCATGATGACGTGTCACCCAGTTTTGTTCTCTATCCGGATCAGGGGCGATTCCATTGCTTTGGTTGCGGTCGAACCGGCGACGTTATCGACCTGACGCAACACTACTTCGGGATTTCTCGATTCGCCGATGCCGTGAGGAAACTCGCCGACGAGTCCTGCACACGCCTCAATTTTGAGGAGGCATCGTGACCCAGTCCCCTCCGCCCAATCTGAACGACTTCCGGAAGCGGGTGCAGGACGTGTTTCCGGAAGGGTACGCTAGTGCGAGGGCCGTCTCAAAGTGGGACCTGCCGGCGCCGCTTGAGGAACTGGCACGTCCGGCATTTCCGATCGAAATGCTGCCCCACACCATGCGCGCGATGGTCGAGGCCGTGGCCGAGGATACCCAAACGCCGGTGGACCTTGCGTCCACCATGGCACTCGGCACGGTCTCAGCATCGGTGGGCGGAAAGTGCGAGATTGAAGTGCGTGCAACATGGCGCGAACCTGTCCACACTCAAGGTTTCTGTGCGCTCGGCAGCGGCAATCGCAAGACATCTGTGGTACGCCACATGACTAAGCCTCTATCCGATACCGAGCGCCGGAAGGCCGCCGATGATCGCAAGGACCTTCTCAAGTGGAAGTCCGATCGCCGCGTCAAGGAATTGATGTTGAAGAGGCTCGAGGCGCAGTCGGCTGAGCCGGACAAGCCTGGTAAGCCGAAATCGGCCGACCTCGATCTTCAGATCCGTGCACTCACGGAAGAACTCGCCGCCGATCGTGAACCGAAGATCACCCAGTACATTGTCGATGACATCACGCCCGAGAAACTCGCCGTCACGATGTACGAGCAGGGCGGCGCAATCGCCGCGATTTCGGCTGAGGGCGGGTTCATCGGCAACATGACGGGGCGATACTCGGACGTGCCTAACTTGGAACCGATGCTCAAGGGACACAGTTGCGACCCGATGCCTGTCGGACGGATGGGACGTGAAAGCACGTACCTGCCGCGACCAGTTCTGACCATTGCACTTGCTCCGCAACCGATCGTAATCAGTGACTTTGGCCAGGTCCGCGGAGTGAAGGAAAAAGGAGCAAGCGCCCGCTTGCTCCCATCGTTTCCGGCGTCCTTCCTGGGATCGCGTCGCCTGAGCAACGAAACACGGCCTGTCCCAGAGTCGATATCCACACGATGGGCCGCATGTATTTACAACCTCCTCGAGCTCAAGGGGTCCAACGTTGCGGACGAGGATGGATATGCCTATCCGCACATCATCAAGCTTTCGCCGGTAGCACGATCACTCATCAGCCTGTTCGAAGCCGACATTGAACCTCGCTTGCTGCCGAGCGGTGATCTGGGTCATATCGAAGGCTGGGGCAGCAAAGTTGTCGGAGCCGCAGCGCGCATCGCGGGGCTGCTTCATCTCGTCAAACATGCCTTCGATGATTCTGCTATAGGGCCCTGGCAGGCCGAGGTCACGGCAGGCACGATGGACGCCGCAATCGCAATCGCCCGATATCACATCGCCCACGCTTTGATTTACTTCGAGGTTCTCGGCGAGCAGTCGAATGCCGGCGTCGCCAATGATGTACTCGCCGCGATCATCGCCGTTGCGGAGGAAATGCCTGCGGGCACCATCATCGAGGGGGTGCGCAAGCAGTCCGTCTATCAGAAGTTGCGGAAACAGCAACGATTCCAGAAGGCCGAGACATTGAACGATCCCCTTTCCATATTGGAGGACCACGGATATATCCGGGTCGAGAAAGTCGCGAGCGTCGGGGAGAAAGGACAGGGCCGAGCCAAGGAACTGATCTTTGTCAGCCCGCACGCATTGACCAAGGCCGAGCGTCATCCGGATAACGTTCCTGCAGGACCATCTCTAATCGTCGCGGCATGGCGGAACGATGCATTCGCGACGGCTGAAGAGCTCATTGTTTCAGGACCTGAGGCGATCGACCGATTCAATCGCGACCTGACGAACAGTTCGCTCGACATTGATTCCGATGACTACCGGGCTGCTCGATTCGCGCTTGAACTGGCTCAACGAAGGGACGTGGCATGATCGACCATCGACGAACGGGCCGGGGCATGGCCCAGAAGACGATCGAGCTTCGGCAGCGATGTCACGAGATCCTGAAAGAGATCGAACCGGCGACGGTCCGTGCCGTCTGCTATCGCTTGTTCGTCCAGAAGCTGATTCCCGACATGTCAAAGAACTCGACCGCGAAGGTCTCACGGATCCTGACCGGTGCCCGTGAGGACGGCGAGATTCCTTGGGCGTGGATCGTCGACGAGACCCGCGAACTCGAACAGGTTGCCCAGTGGGCGAATCCTGAGAGCTTCTCGAACACGGTCAAGCGGTCCTATCGTCGCGATCGCTGGCAGCACCAGCCGCGCCGGGTTGAAGTGTGGTCCGAGAAGGGAACGATGCGCGGTACGCTCCGCCCAGTCCTGGACTCCTACGGGGTTGGCTTTCGGGTCTTGCATGGCTTCGGGTCGGCGACGGCGATGATGGACATCGCCGAGGCGACCGCCGGCGATGTGGTCCCGCGCCTCGTTTACTACCTGGGTGACTGGGATCCCTCCGGGATGCACATGTCGAACGTCGATATCCCGAACCGGCTCATGAAATACGAGGCGAATATCGACCTGGTGCGTCTCGCGTTGACCCGTGACGACCTCGATCGCGCGGATGTCAGACCTACCTCGTTCCCCGCACTTCACAAGAAGAAGGATCCGCGCTTTCAGTGGTTTGTCGACCATCTGGGTGATGCGTGTTGGGAGTTGGACGCCCTGAGTCCGGTGACGGTTCGTGATCGCGTCGAGGAAGCGATTCTCAGGGTGATTGACCTGGACGCCTGGAATCGAGCGGACCAATCGGAACAGGTCGAAATCGCGTCGCTCAACGAAGTGTTGACCGTCTGGGCGAACCTGCGTGCAGCATGAGTATTTCGAGACAGGTAGCGAAATACTCCACATCATCGAAAGGAAGTGATTGCATGAGTGCTTACCAATCACGACGCGGGATCTGGAGCGGCAATGCTCTGCAACTCACTGGGAGTGAACTGGTCGCAGCTGAGATCAAAGAAGCATTTGAACCCGTCGTTACCTGGCGTCGACTCGCTCCAGTCGAACGCACGCATGAACAGTATGCCGATGTCACGAACATCCCGCTGACCTTGGTCTATTGGGGATGGGAGCTCAGGCTCAGCCAAGGACAAGGGAACTGGTCGATATCAGCGTCGAAGTCAATGGGACAGGGCGTCTCGATCCGTGCCCAGGCCGCCGGTCCCGATTTCACCGAAGCCCTGGCGTCTCTGGGCACGGCGCTCCGCAAGGAGTTCGCCAAGCAACAGGCCGCAGCGATTCGGACGACAGGATCTCCGCAACTCAGACTTGTGGCGTCGAAGGAGAAAGCAGCGTGATGACCATCCGGACGACCTGCCAGCAGTGCGGCTGCGACTTCGTCCCGTCAGCGACGGACATCCGCCGGAATGGCACCTGGAGACGTTGTCCGCCGTGCCGTGATGGTCCCGATTGCAAAGGCACTGGGAGTCATCGCACCCCGCCTCAACGCCGCAGGGACGATCCTACGGCCTCGGTTTTTATAGAATTCAGGAGTCCACACGATGAACACCGACCAACGACGCGCCAAACTGAACGAAATCGTTGCCATGGGAATCTCGATTCCGCACCCCGTCTGGCGCTCCCTCGACGCCGACATCGCCCCCACTGAGTTGCACTCGTGGCCGTGGCACGCCGATCTCTGGGATCGTCCCACCCGCAGCGGCTGGCCATACA
>JAABUS010000253.1_pt1 | contig 134512 bp, 147 predicted proteins | sample 5560161 | NCBI WGS metagenome assembly JAABUS01 (sample SAMN10711885, study PRJNA513376) | rock metagenome | isolation source: Antarctica rocks | place: Antarctica: Victoria Land, Trio Nunatak nord | collected 2016-01-04 | reverse complement strand
GGATTGGCCACCAGGATCGCGGCGAAGATCTGCGCCACACCTACGCCTTTCACGTCAACCGGCTGTTGGGTCGCCCTCAAGGACGCATCAAGGAACTGTGGGCGTAAACCTGACAACAGACATCTAGTCGGTGGTCCTCGTCACGGAAGCCGCGACCAGCACCGTGCGCCGCCGGCTCAGCAGCCGGGCCGCGTTCGCCATCAGGCGGTTCAGCCGGCCCGAGACGACGCTGGGCGGCGGCGTGCGGCGGTCGAGCGCCCGCAGCGCCGTCTGCACCACTTGCCGCGGCGTCTGGAAGGAGGCGCCGCTGGTCGGCTCCTCCGTGCCGAGGACGTCGTTGAACTCGGTGCGGGTCGCCCCTGGAGACAGGGAGACCACGCGCAGCCCCGTGTCGAGGGATTCCTGCCACAGCGCCTCGGTAAAGCTCAGCACGAACGCCTTCGTCGCCGCGTACACGGCCATATTGGGTATGGGCTGGTACGCCGCCATGCTCGCGACGTTGATCAGCACCCCGGTGCCGGTGGCGCGCAGGCGCTCTATGAACGCCCGGCTGATGTCCACGACGCTGGCGACGTCGACGTTGATCTCCTCCCGAAGGCGCTCCGGGTCCTCGGCGTGGAACGGGCCGAAGGTGCCGAAGCCCGCGTTGTTGACGAGGCTCGTCACGGCGAGACCGCGCCGGTCCACCTCCTCCGCGAGCGTCCGACCCGCGGCGGGAAGGCTAAGGTCGAGCGGTATCGCCGTGGCCCGGACGCCGTGGGTCGTTGCGAGCTCGGCGGCCAGCTTCTCGAGACGGTCCAGACGCCGGGCGACGAGCACGACGTCCGAGCCGCGCCTCGCGAACTCGCGCGCGAACTCGACGCCGATGCCAGAACTGGCGCTGGTGATGAGGGTAGTCTGCCCGTGGTAGTCGACGGCGATCATGGCTCCTCCAAAGGTGGTGGGCAGGGCTCTTCCTTGCATTGCACGACGTTTATGGCACCGAGTGTCAAGACGGTACTGCGTGCAAGGTGTGGTAAGCTGCGCCCCATGGATGTTCGCGACGCTGGCTCTTCAGGGCTACGGGAGCGCACCCGGCGGGCGGTGCAAACCGAGATCGGAGGCGCCGCCATGCGTCTGTTCCTTGAACAGGGCTTCGACGCCACCACGATGGAGCAGATCGCGCACGAGGCCGGCATCTCGCGCCGCTCTCTGTTCCGCTACTTCGGCACGAAGGAGGACATCGTCCTCGGCCACCTCGTCGAGGCGGGGCTGACCGTGAGGGACGCCCTGGAAGCTCGCGCAGCGAGCGAGCCCCCGTGGGAGGCGCTGCGTGCCGCCTTCGGGTCGCTCGCGCTGGACCCCGAGTACTCGCCCGAGAGGACCCTCAGGATCTCGAAGATGCTCTACGGGACCCCCTCGCTGCGCGCCGGCCACCTCGAGAAGCAGCTGCGGTGGCAGGAGTTTCTCGTACCGAACATCCGGATGCGCCTGGGCGCGGCAGACGAAGACGCGCCAGATCCGCGGGCGCGGGCGATCGTCGCCTGCGCCCTGACGTGCCTCGACGTCGCCACCGAGATCTGGACCCGGCGCGACGGCGAGGCAGACCTCGCCCAACTTTTCGACCAGGCGGTCGCCGCGGTCCGCGGTTAGCGGGTCCTCGAAGGGCACGTCGCGTGAGTGCGGAGCGTGCACGCGGCGGCGTCTTTGAGGAGGGCGAGGCAGACGCCGGGTGGCGAGGATACTGGACGCGGCAGAGGAAGTGTTCGCCGAGTCGGGCTACGAGGCGGCCACCAACACCGAGATCGCCGGGCGCCCGGGGGCTTCGATCGGCTCTTTGTATCAGTTTTTCCCGAACAAGGAGGCGATCCTCGACGCAGTGGCGGCCCGCTACCTAAAGCGGCTCAAGGCACTCTACGATGAGGAGCTCTCCGTTGAGGTGGCACGGCTTCCCTTGTCCGATCTGCTCGATCAGGCCATACGCTATCTTGTTAAGTTCGAGGCCGAGAATCCCGCCTTATGCACGATCTTCTACGGCTTGGAGACATCGGAGAAGCTGACATCCGCCGCCGAGTATCTCCGGGTGCCGGGGCTCGAGGAGAAGCACCGCAGGCTGTACGCTGAGATCGCCAACGACGTGGTGAGGGGACTGTTCCCGCTCGCGATCTCCGGTGAGGAGGAGAGGAGAGAGCGGGTGGTCGCCGAGATCAAGGCGTTGCTGCTCGCCTACCTGGCACCCGTGTTGGGTGTCGACGCCCTCTCTCAACCCGCCGACACCCCTTTAAGGAGATCTGTTTAGTTAAATCGGAAGAGAACAACGAGTGCTGTGATATAAGAGATCGTGGCCGAGCGTAAGAAACAGCCAGAAGAAGGCCGTCGCGGGCTCTTCAGCGGTCCGCCCAAGGCGCTATTCGACGACCACGAGGATGAGATAGAAACTCGCGCAAGGGGTCCGCTCTTCCCACGTGCTGTCTTCTACGCGCTGCTGACCGTATTCGGGATCTCTCTCATGCTGACGATAGATTGGTTCGGACTCCTGCTCCTGAACTCGAAGGGCGTTTTTCATCAGATCGGTGTCCTAAACGCTCTCCGCGTGATGGCCGCCTTGATGGCTGGTATATCTATCCCTTCGGTGTTGCTCATGCTTCACTACAAGTGCCTCTACTCCTACACCTCTGACGAGAACGTCTTCTTCGCCACGACGTTCTCCATCTCTTTCATGCTCGGGCTGCCCTGCGCGCTAACCTTTTTCTTCGCCTAGCTTCTCAACTTCTGTCCAGCGGGCCGAAGCGTGAGTTGCGTCTAACCCTTATGCTTGCTTGAAGTCCAAACCTACCAACGTATCTTGGAGAAAATATGACGAAATTTGAGCGCGAGTTGTCCGGTCCGAACGAAGTTTTCAACGCCAGGAACGAGCCTTTCCCGCACTACAGGAACGTGCTGGATGAGATGGAGCGCATGGGGCCGGCAGAGTGGGAACGGAGGACCGGCCGCGCTCACGAGAAGTTATTGGAGGAGCAGCGCGAGCTTGGCATCTCCGGCGAGGACAAGACCCACCCGACGGATTACGTGCCACGGATCATACCCGCCGGAGATTGGGAAGTCCTGGAGCGTGGCCTCGTACAGCGGATGCTCGCGATCAACGAATGGCTGCGGCGGTTGGAGCGCGGCGCCGATGAGGTAGTGCCGAAAGAAGTCATCGCGTCCAGCTCGCTCTACGACCCTTCCATCCCCACCCGATTCGGGGAGGTGCCGAACCGCCAGATGGGCATAGACATCGTCGCGGAAGAGGGTGACGGCGGCTGGGAGTACCTCGTGATCGAGGACAACGCCAAGATGCCCGTCGGCATCGAGCCGATGAGCATGATGCGGCCCCGGACCGCCGAGGTTCTTCCCGACGCCTACAAAACCCTCTCCGTGCGCTCGCTCGACAACCTGATGCGGCGTTTCGGCGAAGTCCTGCGGATGGCCTCTCCGAACCCGGATGCCACCCTCGCCATCCTCTCCACCGGGCCAGAGGATCAGTACTACCTGGACCATAATTACTTCGCACGGGAGTTGGACGCCATCCTTGCCGAGAGACACGAGGTCGAGATGGACCGCGGCGGGTATCTGGTCCACAAAAAGAGCGGACGCCGGCTGGACATCATCTACGAGCGCATAGAGAGCGGTAGGATCTACGATGACATCCCCGGCCTCATCGAGGCGCAGGCTTCGGGGAAAGTCCACGCAATCTTCGCCCCCAACCTCGGAATCGCCGACGACAAGGGCGTCTATCCTTTCATCCCGGACATGATTCGGACCTACCTCGGCGAAGAGCCCACCCTCAAAAACGCCGAGACCTGGTCTCTAGCTGTCGAGGAAGACCAACGCTACGTCATGGACCACTTCGGCGAGCTGGTAATAAAGAGCCGGAGCGGCTGGGGCGGCAAGGACGTCCTCATAGCCCCCGAAGAATCTAAAGAGACCGTCGAAAAATTCCGGGAACAGGTCCAAAAGAACCCCGTCGAATACATCGCCCAGACGACTCTCGACTTCTCAACCCACGTCCTCTGCGAAGCCAGAGACGGAGAGTTAGTCTTGCGCGACTCATACGCCGACTACCGGATACACGCTCTCGCCACCGGCCCGGAGACCGTCGAGGTCGTCCCCGGCGCCATGACCCGCGTCGCCGCCCCAGGCAGCAAGCTCGTCAACATCTCAAGCGGCGGCAAGGTGAAGGACACCTGGGTGCTGCGCTAGATTTCGTCTGGCGGCCGATCTGGTATTTTTAGCGGGCTATGGAGTGGCTTATTGGTGCAGCCGGCGTATTTTTGATCTCTGTGGGGCTCGTTGACGTGTTTTTCACGGTGCTCCACTACGACGGCTTCGGGTTTCTGAGCAGCCGCATCTACGGGAAGCTCTTTGAGACGATACGTTTCGCCACCCGTCCATTGCCTCGCAAATACCGCGCTCTCGGCCTCTCGACGGCGGCTCCGCTAATGGTGCCGGTGACGATAATCGTCTGGATCTCCCTCGTCGCCTTAGGCTATGCTCTCGTCTACTACGCTGGGATGGACCAGAAGAAATTCGCTTTCGGGGACGGTCTCCAACCTTCTTTTCAGAACGCTGTCTACGTGAGCGGTGTCTCCATCTCGACCCTCGGGTTCGGCGATATCACCCCGATCAACTTTTTCTACCAGGCATTGACCGTCTCGGAGGCTCTGATCGGGTTCGGCATCCTGACGCTCGCCATTACCTACGTGCTTGGCATTTACGGCGTTCTTCAACAGCTTGGCGTGCTCTCGGCCGGTCTCTACCATCAGGCCCAGGACACGAGCGATCCTCTCAGTATTTTGGTCCCGCACTTCCCGAACGGCCAGCACCGGGGCCTCGAAACCCACCTGATGTCTCTCCACCGGGGGCTCGTCGAGATCTACGAGGGAATCCGTCGCTACCCTCTCGTCTACTATTACCATAGCCGCCGCGCCTATCGCTCGTTGCCTTACACGTTCCGCATGTTAGGCGGCATGACGGGCGCTTTGCGCTGGGGACTGCCGGAAAACCATCCCGGCAGCCAGGCTCCCTGGCTGCCGACTCTCATTACCGGCCTTGAGACCATCACCACCTACATAGATGAAAGATTTCTCTCCGAGCACGTCGAACAGCCGCCAGACCCGGTCCCCTTTGAAACTTTCAGGTCTGCTCTCGAACGAGACAAAGAGCCTGCTGACGCATGGCTCGACTGCTTCATGCAGATAAACTCCTTCATGCGCGAACTGACACATCTCGAGGATCCACTAGACCTCGAAGAGGCTTATGAACGCTACAAAAGCTGGCTCCCCTTCGCCTCCCGCAACCGCGCCTTCTTCGAGGCCCTGGCTAAAGACCTCGGCTACGAACTCGAAGATCTGGCCGAGGACCCTGGGGAGAGGTTGTTCTGATTCCATGACCAACTGGGCTGAAATTTCCGCAGTCACGGATATCCAGAATGAGCACTGAGAAGCAAGCCTGAGCGGCACTTGCCACTGGTTCTACTTGCTGTTCTCCAGCCCTTGCTGGAAAGCGGTCCATGCCAGAGTGGCGCACTTGATGCGGGAGGGATATTGGATCACTCCCTTCAGCGCCGTGAGGTCGTCGTCCTCGGGGAACTCCTCATCTCCGGTCATCATGGCCTTGAAGCGTTGGATCTCAGCCTCCGCCTCCTCGCGGCTCTTGTCAATAAGCCGCCCGGTCATCATCGAGGCCGAGGCTTGTGAGATGGAGCAGCCGCGCCCCTCAAACCCTACGCCGGTCACTTTGTCTCCATCGAAGCTGGCATAGACTGTAACCTCGTCGCCGCAGAGCGGGTTGAGTAGGTGTTCCTCCAGGTCAGCGTCCTCCAGAGCGCCGTGGTGGCGGGGACGCTGGTAGTGGTCCATGATCGTCTGCGCGTAAAGCTCTCGCATCATGCTCATGTGGCGGAGCCATTCGGGCGGAAGAGCGGCTCGCCGTTTGTGTCAAGCCCCAGGACCTGTAAGCCGTATCTTATTTTTTCGGAGTCGTGCAATCCTATCTCCCGTGAGCCTTCTAAAGTCTTACCAGCGCTTCGTAGGGGATTTTATCAGTCCTCAATGAGTGAGTGTAGGACGTTTCAAAGACGCCGCCGCGTTGTTCTCATTACTTTCAGCGGTCACTCTGGTGGATACAATTCTACCTCCGCGAGCGTGATCAGCCCGCGGTCGAGCACCTCGCGGATTCTCGGCAGCGCCGCTTCGATCTGTTCCCGATTTCCCACAGTCTCCACGACTAACGGCAGGTCCTGGTGGAACCGCAGAGGTTTACCGGAGATGACACCGGAGGCCGGGTCGAAGCCCATGATGCCGTGGTGGACGGAGACATCCCGCAGGTCCGCCTCCCTAAAGGCGTGGACGATTAGCTCGTGGGCCGGGCGTCCCTCGAAGGTCGCGGAATCACGCAGGTAGATCCTGGCCCTGGTGGCGGCTGAAGACGCCACTTTTTATCCGCTCTCTTCGTCGGGGACTATCTGCTCGGCCTCCACATCGGAGCAGAGCACGATGCCGTTCTTGACCGCGCGACGCAGGAAGGGGAGGAAGTTCTGGATCTTCTCTTCGTCGTCCACCATGTCCACGACCAGGGGTAGTTTCTCCGCCAGTAGCAGGATGTTGGCCGAAGAGATGTCGGCGTGTGGAGCGTAACCCATAAAGCCCTTGAAGACCGTTGCCCCAGACAGACTGTGATCCCTGGCGGCGAGCACGATAGCCTCGAAGAGGGGGCGGCCCCGGTAGCGTTCGTCCTCGGAAACGAAGATTCGCAGCCGCTTGGCTGGTTTCATAGAGTCCGCAACCATTCCCCGAACTGTAGCGCCAGCAGGAGCGCCGGAAGCCCCACCGCGACACTTCCGACGACGTTAAAGAACGCCCGGTCGTGTTCCTTCGCCAGGGTCAGGTTCAGCGTCTCCAGCATGAGCGTCGAGAATGTGGTGAAACCGGCGATGATCCCGCTGCCGAGGATAAACAATAGAGCTTTGTCATCAGCGGCCGCTCCGTGGAGAAGACCCAGCGCCGAGCATCCAAGGATGTTGACGACGAGCGTACCCCAGGGAAAAGCGGCTCCCGCGCGGTGGCTGATCCAACCGCCGACCACGTACCTGAGCACCGCGCCAACACCCGCCCCGATCAAAGTGAGAGCCAACTCGACTATCTTCATCTGAGCAACTTCTTCGCGAGCCAGATCCCCAGGAACGCGGCGCAGAGCCCCAGAACCATACTCCCGCCGCCATACAATCCTCCAAGAAACTCGGACGTTTTCCAACTCTCCGTAGTCTGAAGGATATACGAGCTGAACGTGGTGAATGATCCCAGGAAACCAAGTACCCAAAACATCCTCTCCCGCTCTCCGAGGAACCTCTCGGACAGCAAGGCACCGAACGCAGCTATGGCAAAGGATCCCACGATGTTCACGAGCATCGTACCCCAGGGGAAAACCGCGTTGGCCGGACTCACGTACCTGGCCCCAGACTCGACGAGTATACGGGCGCCGGCTCCCAGCACGCCTCCCGCAAAGATCCAGAGGAGTTGCTCTGCCTCGGCCCGGAACGGCCTGGGCCTGTAAGCGCCTCTGCGCAGGAAGTCGGAGGGGGCCAGGTGGACTACCTTTTCGTGGACTATCGAGATGGGCGTGTCGGGGACCACCTTCCGCAGTTCGGGAAGGAACCCTTCCAGAGCCGGCGCTTCGTCCATGAAGATAGCGAAGATCAAAGACCCTCCATCTTCCGGTCCCCGATAAGCTGTCGCGGAGGCCAGGCCTCTTTGATGGGCTATGCGTATAACCCGCTCGCATTCGAGCTCGGAGCGCAGGCGCAGCGTAGCCTGGACCACAGCCCCGGCGACGGCACCGTTGGGTCCCGCTTCATCTTTCCAGTTGTGTCTCTTCAAAAGCCTCCACTCCAGGATCTCTAACGCAGCCCCGGACAAGAGAAAAGCCTCTACCGGGCCTGAAGGCCGCGAGCAGAAGCCATCAGCATCGAACGATGCGGTTAGAGGTGAGCTTCATCACCTATCATATTGTAACCAGTAGCTTACTATGAGTAACGTATCGGTTACAAGAGCGTTTCGATGCTTGGTTCGCCCGTGTATGTAGAATTTGTGAAGCCTCTCGCTATTCGGCCGCCTCGCCAGAGTGAAGGCAGCCTCGATGGAGTCTTCCGGTGAACGTCGTGGTGATTGCCGTCCAAACTTTCGACTCGGCCGCGAATACACAGCAGGAGGACACCGGTGCCATATGGAGCTTCAAGGGCTACGCCAATAATGCCTGGCACAGGATCGAAGTAAGCTCCTATCACCGATGCGAGATGATATTCTTCTTGAGAAGAGCGAGGATTAGTGGGGCTTCTTGGATAGAAAACTTTGAGACTTTTCGGTAAGGGCGAGGAAGCTTATCGTCCCGAGAGTAACACTGAGGTCAGGGAGCACCTGGCTAACGAGCGGACGTTGCTCGCCTGGGTAAGGACAGGAGTTGGGCTGATCTCCGTCGGTTTCGTGGTCGAGCGGGCAGGGGCTCTTGTGGCCGGAGCTTCTGGTCAAGAGGGAACGGCTTCGGAGGTCTTCGGGCTCGCCCTGGTCGCTCTGGGGTGTCTGGCCCTCGTCTTGGGCGCCAAGCAATTCCTCGATAATCGTCGGATGATCCGGCAGGGAATCTTCGCCGCCCGGACTGCGCCCTACACGGTGATCGTCGTCGGGAGTGTTAGCCTCGCGATCGCCTTTATTGCCTATGCGCTTTTCGTTGGATCGTAGGAAGTCCGGGACCTGGCTAGGAGGCATAAAATACCGGAAGGGGAGACGCTCTCCAGAGAGTATCTGGCGAATGAGCGGACGTTGCTCGCCTGGGTGAGGACCGGTATCAACGCTATCGGAGCCGGCATCTTGCTCTATACCGTGGCCGGGGCTACCGACGCTCTCTCCAGTGAAGCTGTCTTCAACGATGTAAAGGTGCCGTACTTGGATAACCTGGCTCTTTTTGGTGTAGTTCTGGCGGTATTTGGGGTGTTCGCGGAACTCATAGCAGGCGCCAGGTTCGTCCAATATAGGATGTCCCTCGGCCGGGGGTACTTTACGTCGTCCGCCCCGGTGTACATCTTGGTAGCTTTTGGACTGACCTTCCTGGGCGTCGCCTTCATTATCTATACCGTTGTTGCGTGAACTCCGCTACCGCTCCAGAGCAATCCCGGCAAAGATTGTGTGAGGCTCTATCTCCTACGGCCTCGTCCGCCACCAAGTTTCACCCGTTTCGGGTTGAGTGAGACGTACACGTGTCCATCCTCTACCTTCACCTCGTGCTTGGGGACAGGCTTTACGGCTGGCAGGCTCTTCGCCGCCCCGGTCTTGACGTCGAACTTCGCGCCGTGCAGGGGGCATTTCACCTCCGAATCGGTGAACTCGCCCTCGCTCAAGTGGGTGAACTGGTGCGTGCAGACGTCCTCGAAGGCGTGAAACTCGCCGTCCACGTTGCACAGGGCGACGAACCGATCTTCGACCTTATATTGCTTGATCTCGCCGGACGCGACCTCGTCCGCCGCCGCCAGCTTGTGGAACTCGGCCACTAAGCTACCCGCTCCTCGAATCCGAGGCCGATCTTACCCTCGATAGCCCGGTCTAGCTTCTCCTTGAGGCCCTTCAAAGGGATCTTGCTGGTCACCTCGCCGAAGAACCCGAACACGACAAGCTTCTCCGCCTCCCGGCGCGGGATGCCCCGGCTCATCAGGTAGAACAGCTCCACCTCGTCCACCTGTCCCGTCGTCGAGCCGTGGGAGCACTTCACGTCGTCGGCCTGTATCTCCAGGCGCGGCAGGCTCACCGCGAACGCGTCGTCGGTGCCGAGGATGAGATTCCTATTCGTCTGGTAGGCGTCGGTCTTCTGCGCGCCGGGCTCGACTCGGATGAGGCCAGAAAACACCGCAAGCGATTCATCCCTGAGAGCGCCCTTGTACAGCAGGTCCGAATGGGAGTTGGGGGAGATGTGGTCCTGCAAGGTGTGGTGGTCTAGGACCTGATTGGAGTCGGCGAAGTAGAGACCGAGCATCTCCGAGTCGCTGCCAGGGGCGGTGAGTCCGGCCTCCACGTTAGTGCGTGAGAGTTGCGAGCCTAGGGCCACGACAAGGCTGCTTATAGTCGAGTCCTTACCGGCCTCGCTGCGGATGGTGTTGAAGTGCAAGACGTTCCGTTCCCAGTTCTGAAGCGAGACGTAGCGCAGGCTCGAACCCTCGCCGACGAACAATTCCACCGCTCCGTTCGAGAACGCAGGGTCTTCACCATCCGCGCTCGCATACTCGTCGATGTAAGTGACCGATGAGCCTTCCTCGACCACGACCAGCGTGCGCGGCATTATGGAGCCGATCACGTCCAGCCACCTGTAGCTCTGGATCGGGACCTCCACGTCAACTCCGCGCGGCACGTACAGGAAAGACCCGCCGCTGAAAGCCGCCGCGCTCAGGGCCGCGAACTTGTCGTAGCTCTCCGGCACGAGCTTGAAGAGGTGCTCTTTCACGATCTCCTCGTGCTCGACGAGTGCCGTATGCAGGTCCGTGAAGATTACCCCCTTGCGCGAAAGCTCCTCATCGATCCGGCTGTATGCCATCTCGGAGTTGTGCTGCACGAGGAGTGCCGAGTTCTCCTCACCTTCCTTTATAAGCTGCTGCACGGCGTCCGGCAGATCACTCTCGCTGGTAGCCTCCGAGCCAGGAGCATATGGCAAGAAATCCTCTATCCTCACGTCCGAGATGTCCGTGTAACGCCACGCCTCGTCTCGCAGCGTGGGCATCGGCAGATTCTCGAAAGCATGCCACGCATCCAGGCGCTTCTCCGTGAGCCAGCCCGGCTCGTTCTTGAACGAGGAGAGAGCCTTGACCGTCTCCGCGTTTGTACCCTTACTCTTCAGAACCTCCGGCACGCCATTCGCGCTCATATATCACCTTTTCTCGAAAAAACGGGGCGGACTCCAAAGAGAGCCCGCCCCACTAAACTGCTCTGCGTACTACAAGATTTCGGGTGTTAGCCGACCGAGCCTTCCATCTCCAGTTGGATCAGGCGGTTAAGCTCTATCGCGTACTCTAGCGGAAGCTCCTTGGCGATCGGCTCGATGAAGCCGTTGACGACCATCGCCATCGCTGCCTCCTCCGAAAGCCCGCGGCTCATGAGGTAGAAGAGCTGGTCCTCCCCGACCTTCGAGACCGTGGCCTCGTGCTCGGTGTTGACTTTCTTCTCCTCGATCTCGATGTACGGGTACGTATCCGTCCGAGCCTGCTCGTCCAGTAAGAGCGCGTCGCACTCGACCCGGCTCTTGGAGTTGACTGCGCCCTCGTGCACCTTTAGGAGCCCCCGGTACGTCGAGCGTCCGGTCCCCTTGGAGATGGACTTGGAGGTGATGAGGCTCGAAGTATTTGGCGCGGCGTGGACGACTTTGCCGCCCGCGTCCTGGTGCTGCCCGTCGCCAGCGTAGGCGACCGACAGGATCTCACCGCGAGCGCCCTCGCCCATCAGGTAGACCGCCGGGTACTTCATCGTGAGCTTGGAGCCCAGGTTCCCGTCCACCCACTCCACGGTGGCGTTCTTCTCGGCCACGGCTCGCTTCGTCACCAGGTTGTAGGTGTTGTGCGACCAGTTCTGGATCGTGGAGTAGCGGATGCGCGCATTCGGCTTCGCTATGAGTTCCACGACCGCCGAGTGGAGCGAGTTCGAGGTGTACGTCGGAGCGGTGCAGCCCTCGATGTAGTGGACCGAAGAGCCCTCGTCGGCGATGATGAGTGTCCGCTCGAACTGTCCCATGTTCTCCGCGTTGATGCGGAAGTACGCCTGAAGCGGGATGTCTATGTGAACGCCCGGCGGCACGTATACGAACGACCCGCCCGACCAGACCGCGCTGTTGAGCGCCGAGAACTTATTGTCGTCGGCCGGGATGATGGTCCCGAAGTACTCGCGCACGATATCCTCGTGCTCGCGCAGCCCCGAGTCCATGTCCATGAACACCACGCCCGCCTTGTCCCACTCTTCCTTCAGCGAGTGGTAGACGACCTCGGACTCATATTGCGCGCCGACGCCGGCGAGCGAATCGCGCTCGGCCTGCGGGATTCCGAGGCGCTCGAAGGTGTTCTTGATGTCGTCCGGGACGTCGTCCCAGGTGCGACCCTGGTTCTCCATCGGGCGGATGTAGTAGTAGATTTCGTCGAAATCCAACTCGCTGAGGTCGCCGCCCCATTGCGGAGTCGGCTTGGCGAAGAACGACTCAAGAGCCTTCAGCCGGTACTCCAGCATCCACTCTGGCTCGTTCTTGTGCTTGGAGATCATGGCGACGATCTCCGCGTCGATACCTTTCCTCGGGGTCTTGAAGAAGTACTCTTCCGGGTCGTGGAATCCGAACTTGTACTCGTCTAACCCAAGTTCCTGAATGGTCTTATCTTCGGGCATTACTCCTCCTTAGTTTAGGCGGCCGAGCCGAACTCCTGCCGCACCCAGTCGTAGCCCTTGTCTTCCAGCGTCAGAGCGAGCTCCTTACCGCCCGAAGTCACTATCCGTCCGTCGAGCATCACGTGGACGTGATCCGGTTCGATATATCGCAGAATCCTCTGGTAGTGGGTGATTATCACCGCGCTGAACTCTGGCCCCTTGAGTTCGTTGACGCCCTTCGCAACTACCTGGAGCGCATCAATATCCAGTCCCGAGTCGGTCTCATCCATGATGGCGAGCTTTGGCTCCAGCATAAGCATCTGAAGGATCTCGTTCCGCTTCTTCTCGCCGCCGGAGAATCCTTCGTTCAGATACCGCTCGGCGAACTTGGGGTCCATCCGCATGATCTTCATCTTCTCCTGGATGAGACGGTACATATCCATCGGAGATAACTCTTTCTCACGCACCGAGTTGACAGCGGTCCGCAGAAAGTTCGCCACGGAGACGCCCGGTACCTCGCTCGGATACTGGAACGCGAGGAACATGCCGAGCTTGGCGCGCTCGTCGGCCTCCAACTCGAAGATGTCCTCGTCCCTGAAGGTAACGGAGCCTCCGGTAACCTCGTAGCGCGGATGGCCCATGAGCACGTTAGAGAGCGTACTCTTGCCGGAGCCGTTCGGACCCATGATCGCATGGATCTCACCTTTTCCAACATCGAGATTCAGGCCCTTCAAAATCTCCTGGCCGTCGATCTCCGCTCTCAAACCTTCTATTTTTAACATCGAACCCCTGCCGTTTGCTCATGTAAAAACTTTGCTACAGTGAAGCTATTAAATCACAGGCTACCCACCCTCACAACGTAAAGAGATCACGACCAAGAACTTTTCCTGGAATTTGCGAAAACCTGCTTTTTATAAGGATTTTCGTTAGAACCATGCGTCTGTGAAATACTGCCGGGAGCCATTCCCAAACAGCCCCCCAGCAATCGCGCTTGTAACACCCAAACGATCCCGATGACGGCACTTGTTGGGAATCACTCTCAATAGATGGCTCGTATGGGAGCCGGGCTGGTACCTCGGGATCTGTAAGAGAGCGGCGAAATAGTGAAGGTATTTACGAGAGAGTTGATCTTGTTTGGAGTGGAGCTTGAGATTCGCGTCTTTCCGGTAGTAAGATACGAGCGTTCGATAGCTGGAGGGGCAACGAATGTATTTGTATTACGGCTCAATGTACTCGACGCTTTGCGGCGATGGTCGCCAGGGTCATGCTTTGTCTTCCAGGTGGGCGCGGTGAGGTCCAGGTGCGTCTATACTGTGGATGGCGAGGTTTTGGCCGAAGGTTTCGGCTGCGGCAGGTTCCCCTTCAGATCGATGGTCAACAGGCTATTCGCCCTTTCCTGAGGGCATGAGCAAAGAAGAGGAAGATCTGAATGCCGCAAGATCCATCGTCCGCTAAAAGCGCGGGCAGCATAAAAGATACGACGATGAACGCCAGCGATCTGGCGGCGCCGGAATTGGCTACAGGCTCCGGGCGCAGCCTCAAGGAGAGCAGGGGAGTGCGGTTACCGCACCTGCCAGGGCTCGACGGGTTGCGCGCGCTCGCAGTCATTGCGGTGCTCCTTTATCACGCGGACTTGAAGTGGATCCCCGGAGGTTTCCTGGGGGTTGAGGTCTTCTTCGTAATCAGTGGTTATCTGATCACGTCGCTGCTCCTGGCGGAGTGGCGGCAGCGGGGGCGCGTAGACCTCAAATCCTTCTGGCTCAGGCGCGCCCGGAGGTTGTTGCCAGCGCTGTACCTACTGCTCGTGGGCACGCTTGCGTTCGCGGTGGTGTTCTTGCCCGGTGAGGTTGCGAGTTTGCGCAACGACGCGCTTGCGGCGTTCGCTTACGTGACGAATTGGTACCAGATACTCGGACATCAGTCCTACTTCCAATCCGTGGGCCGTCCTTCGTTGTTAAAGCACCTCTGGTCGCTCGCGGTGGAGGAACAGTTCTATCTGCTGTGGCCGCTGCTGTTTACCGTCGGGATGAGCGCGGGAGCGGCACGCTGGCGGCAACACCGAATGCTCGTTTTTATAATCGCTGGGGCGGTCGCTTCGGCTTTGCTGATGGCCTTTCTGTACAAGCCAGACGTTGACCCATCGCGAATCTACTACGGCACCGATACTCGTGCCTCCGGGCTTTTGATCGGGGCCGCGCTCGCTTTTCTGTGGGAGCCGGGTAGGTTCTACACCCGGGAAGCCATACGCCGGGCTCTCCAGGGCGGGAGCAGGTGGATCTTGCCGCTCCTGTTCGATGTCGCCGGACTCGGCGCGCTGAGCGTACTGGTATGGTTCTGCCTGAAGATCAACGAGTTCCAGCCGTTCCTGTATAAGGGCGGCTTCGCGTGCGTCGGGTTAACTACCGCCATTCTGATAATGGTCATAGTCCATCCTCGCACCCATCTGGGCGGAGCCGTGATGGGCCAGAGGGCGCTGCGCTGGATCGGTGTGCGTTCCTACGGCATCTACCTTTGGCACTGGCCGATCTACATGATCACCCGCCCGAATCTGGATGTCCCCATCAGCGGCTGGCCGCTTCTGGCTCTGCGACTCGCTGCCACGGTGGCGCTCGCCGACCTCTCCTACCGCTACGTCGAAACACCGATCCGAAAAGGCGCTTTGGAGAAGTCCTGGCGCGCGCTCCGCGACGCCCGTGGGGGACGACGCTGGCGGCTCAGCGCCCAGTGGGCCGGGGCAGGCATGATAAGCGCCGTTATAGCCGTGACGCTCGGCGTGGCTATTGTGCAGGCAAAGGCGCCGCCTCCACCTTCGTACCTGGCCCACATGAAGGCTATCCATACGGTGAAGAACGCCCACAAGGCGGCCTCCGCGGAAAAGACCAGCGAAGACGCGCACCCCAACGCTTCGCGTGCCACCCAAAAGAACGGCGAAACTACCCAGGCTGGTGAAAAAACCGTCGAGAAGGCACCTAAAGCCGGAACGGCCGGGAAAAAGGCGGCTTCCAAGACGTCAGCCGCCGCGTCCGTTGGTCCGGTAACAGCGGTCGGTGATTCAGTGATGCTAGGCGCCGCACCGGCTCTGGAGCAGGATCTCCCCACTCTCAAGACCATGGATGCGCAGGTCGGCATGCAGGCCTCGACGGCGGTGGACATCTTGCGGTCGCGCGCCGCCGCCGGTCAACTTGGCGATGTCGTCATCATCCACATGGGCAGCAACGGCACCTTCACGAAAGAAGAGTTCGGCGAGATGATGCAGATCCTCAAAGGCGTCAAGAGGGTGGTGTTCGTCAACGACAAGGTCCCGCGTACCTGGGAGCAGTCGAACAACGCTATGATTTCGGAAGAGGTCAAAAAGTACCCGAACGCCGTGCTCGTCGACTGGTATTCCGCCGGATACAGTCACCCGGAATTTTTCTGGGACGATGCTATACACCTTCGCCCCGAAGGCGCGAAGTTCTACGCTGACCTCATCACCAAACAGGTCAACGCTGCCCCGTAGAGTTTTCCGGGACCCGGCGTAAAGGTAGCCAGCTAGGCGGAGTTCGGATTGGTGTCCCGCCAGTCTTCCATCTCGCGGTTCACGAAATAGGAGATCAGGGTTTTGTAAATATCCTCGATCACCTCGGGGGTCAGACCTTCCTCCTCAGCCCATATGCGGCGCTTCTCGATCATCGCCTTCTGGCGCTCGGTTGCGCGCACGCTCGACGCGCTGGTCTTGAACCTCGCCGCCGCGCTGACGTATCGGGAGCGCTCACCGATCAGGGCGACGATCTGGCGATCCAGAGCGTCTATCCCCTCCCGCACGTTCTCGATGCTGGCGCATTCCTCGGGAGGTTTCATACGGTATCTCCGCCTCCTTGTCTGGGCAGGCGTGTGGAGAGATCAGCGAGGATTTGCTGCGCGGATTTTCTGTTGTCTTGCAGTCTTTCAGCCCATGGTCGACCCGGATGCACTACGTCCCAGGGTGGTTTTTGTGAGTTGTATCTTCCACTGCCAGGGTCGTGATTCCCGAACCCATCGATTGTAGAGTTCCAGACGGGCGCGAACTTTTCTATGAGCAGGGACTCTCCCAAAGGAATCCATATATCGTCGACTACCAGGTAACGACAAAAAAATCCGAGAGATTCAAGTTCTTTGCCTGAGTAATGGATTGGGCATGTTCGTTCAGTCTTCGGAATAGTACGGGTCCGGTAGTGACACCCAGCCCGCCACCTCTACGCGCTCCGGCTGGAATAGCCTTGCCGACGTAGATCGGGGCCTCGAAACGACCATCTTGGTTACGCTCTACTATCGGAACGTAGGCTGGAAAGTCTCCAACGTAATAGATAGCGTAGATTCCCGCGCCTATGAATCGATCTTCTGGAGGCAAAGGGGATACTGTCTTGTTGAGCATCGCGTCGGCGACGCTGACGCCCAGGTTTTTCTTATCCAAAGGGTTATATGGTGTTTCGGCCATTAGGCTTTCACGGGCGATATATGCTGATTCGAAGGCTCAACATGCTGAAGGCGCCCGCCGATATCTCTCGCGAGTTCGCGTCCGAGAAGCACCGGAACGGCATTGCCTAGTTGGCGCATGGTTTCCGTCCAGGATCCGTGAAAGACATAATCGTCGGGGAATGTCTGCAATCGGGCGCTCTCGCGAACCGTGAAGTAGCGGATCCGCCCGTCGGGATAGGTCAGCATGTTCTCTCCGCCAGGGACGCCGTGATCTCCCGCCTTTAGTGTCTTTGCAGGTACATCGAGAGGACTTCCCGTATGACCATGATAAGAACGTGCTCCAGGATTGAACTTGTGGTTCGGTACTTCTTCGGAATAGGCGGGCTGCTCCGGATCGGGTAGGTCCAATACAGCGTCTCGAACCGTTGCCCAGGGAAGTTCTCGCGGGGGAAACAAAGTACCGAGGCGTTGAAGCCGGTTCCTCAGCTTTGGAGGAGTGTCGGGACGGTGTTTCCTGGAAACTTCGTGACGGTCCCAATAATTTCCACTTACCCATTGGTCCCATAGTAGAGCATCCATGGAATGAGTCGCTTTTGGAAAGGACCATTCCGTTTCGAGATCCTGGCGAAAGCCCACGATAACCACCCGCTCACGTTTTTGTGGAACTCCGTAATCCGCCGCGTTGAGCAACCGGAACACCACCCGGTAGTAGAGTCCATCCTTCTGTCCGTGAAGATGGTGGCGTTCCAGCCTGGATAGGTGATCGCTCCACTCCTCGTCCTTCTTCAGAATTATCTCGGGATAAGAGATTTGTAGGATGATGTACTCAAAATACCTGGCGAAAGATTGTCGTAGCAAGCCCTTGACGTTCTCCACGATAACGGCGCGAGGTTTCAGTTCGCGTATGGCGCGAACCATCTCTGGGAACATATCACGCTCATCGTTCCACGCTCTGTGCCTGCCACCGAGGGAAAATGGCTGACAAGGCGGGCCTCCGGCTACGAGATCCAGATCCTCTCCAATGTCAGAGTAGTCGAATGTTCGCACATCTGTTTCGTACAGAGGCCAGTTGACGACCGAAGCTACTCCGAGTCTCTGATTCTCGCGGATGGTATCGCAGGCGTAGCGATCCCATTCCACGACGGCCTCATGTGTAAAACCGGCATCTGAGAGACCCATCGCCAAGCCTCCCGCGCCGGCGAATAGTTCGACAGATCTCACCTAGCCTCCAAAAAGCTCATTATGCGCCCCGGCAACCCCGCAGCCTCTTCCACCTCACACTCCCAGACCACCAGTACATCCCAGCCCAACTCTCTTAGTTTGGCCTGATTGTCGATATCGCGCAACCTGTTCTTCTCTAGCTTGGGAGCCCAAAAGTCCAGTCTGGACTTCGGCAACCGGCAGCGCGAGCATCCCTCATGCCGATGCCAAAAGCATCCATGCACGAAGATGATTTTCTTCTTTTCAGGGAACACAATATCAGGATGACCAGGCAGCTTGCCGGAATGGAGACGATATCGGTACCCCATGGAATGAATCAGACGACGCACTTGCATCTCGGGCTTTGTGTCCTTATTGCGGACACGGCTCATTCTCTCGCTTCGCTCCACGGGTGAGAGAGTGTCCTTATTCTTAGTCATCCCTCGGCCCTCTATGCATAAGAGCAGGTGGGCTCTCGATGACTGAGATGATGTTGTCTCCAGCGCGGAGCGGAGTTTTCGGGTCCGCATTGCGTGAGAGATAGCCGAGGGCGAGTATGCGCTCGTCCACGTGGAGAGGAGCGACGCTGGTAATAGCGCCGATATTCTTTCCGTTCTGAACGATGGGCTCGCCGGGTGTGGGGGACGGCTCCTCGATGGCAAAGCGGTACAGTTGCTTGTTCGGATGTCCGCGGTAGTGCATCCTCGCGACGGTCTCCTGACCGGGATAGCAACCCTTCTCGAAGCTCACGGCTTGTTCCAGGAGGCCGGTCTCGCCGGGGAAGTTCTCCGGGGTTATATCCGAACCGAAGCGGGGGATGCCGGACGCTATACGGATGGTTTCGTAGGCGCCGTGGTTTGCGGGAATTGCTCCTGCTCTCAGGAGATGGCCGCAGGCCGTGGCCAGGGTTTCGGCGGGACCGATCAGATCGTAGCCGAGTGCGGGTACGGTGACGCCCGCAGCGAGCAGGGTCACGCCGCCTATCTCCCCTTCACGGGTCTCGTGTTCGGTGGGATCCAGACTCCCCAGTAACTCCTTCGTCTTCGGGCCGTAGAGTCCGAGGATAGACCAGGGCGTGTCCGCTTCGGAGAGATCCTCGACTTTTATACGGGAAAAAGGAGCGTAGCGGCCCAAGATTTCCTTCGCGGCCTCGGCTCCCTCTGCTTCGGTGTCGATCAGGACTTCACCGGCTGCTTTCAGGACTCGCAGGTCGGTCTGGATGCGGCCCTTAGAATTCAGGAGCATGGCGTAGACGCCCACATTTTCGCCTAAGGGGAGGTTGTTCGTGAGGATGGCGTCTAGCATTCCGACGGGGTCTTTACCCGAGAGGCGCAAGAGCTTTCTATCCGAGCGATCCACCAGCGCGGCGCCCTTCTTGAGAGCAGCGTATCCTGTGGAACTGTTCGTTTCGTCGAGATTCAGAGAAGCGCGCTTCAAATTTTCCATGCGATCATTTTAAGCTATAAGTGAAGACCTGGACATCAGCGGCACGTTGATGTTACGTGAACTTCTTGCGTACTTTTCGAGAAAAAGAATTTCTTCGAGAAAAATCGGTATTTCGAGCGCCTGGCTTGCAGCGCGCCCCGGACTTTTGTATTAAACTACAGGACGTAGTTGAAAGAGGGGCTGAGCCGGTGAATCGTCGCCTGGTAATCGAGAGGCGGCATTTTTATTGGCCGGACCTGGAACAAGAAAGGTGGGCTCCAGTATATGGCCCAAGGAACGGTTAAGTGGTTCAATGACGAGAAGGGCTTCGGCTTTATCTCCCCGGATGATGGTGGCGAGGATCTCTTCGTCCACTACAGCGGCATCGCCGGTAACGGGTTCAAGAGCCTGGAAGAGGGTTCCAAGGTCTCCTACGAGGCGACCCAGGGCAGGAAGGGGATGCAGGCAGAGAACGTCTCCCCCGTCTAAGGGTTAAACTCACGGAGTTTGAGAGGGCCGGGCTCGTCCCGGTCCTTTTCTATGCCTGGTTTTCGACGCATCCGAGGCGCGCGGCCTCACGGGCGTCCAGGTAGATTCGCGGCAGCGGAAGCCCGGTCTTCTCCGCGAGCCGGAGGGCGTCCTCGTACTCAGGAGCGATGGCGAAATCTTCTCCGTCGAGGCTCCCGATCTTGACCCGGCAAGTTCCGTAGGGCAACTCGACTTCGACCCATCGGCGCTCGGACACGATGCGGCCTACAGGGTGATGCCGGACACCCAGCGTACCGGTCTCGCGCATTATCAGTTGGGCGATACCGTTCCGGTCGCTGGCTTGGGCTAGGGCGCAGACTTTGTAAGCTCCGCGGCCTTTCTTCATGTAGATTGGCTCCAACCAGGCATCGAGAGCTCCAGCGGAGAGTAGACGCTCCACCGCCGCTCCCAGTAACTCCCCCGAAGCATCGTCCACGTTCGCCTCCAGGATATCGACGCTCCCCAAGGAACCTTCAAGATCACCAACAACGGCGCGCAGCAGGTTCGGCGTACTTTCGAAGCGGGCTTTCCCGGCTCCGTAACCGGCGGCGCGCAAGGTCATCGGCGGCGCCGCGTCTGTGAACTCGCCACCCGTCAGGGTGTGCATCAGGGCCGCGCCTGTGGGGGTAGTCATCTCGCTCCGCTCATCCATCCAGTACACGCTGGAGCCCTTGAGGATTTCGAGCGTCGCTGGAGCGGGAACGGGTAGCGGCCCGTGGGCGGACTTTATCGTTCCGTGGCTCATCGGAAGAGGTCCGCAACTCACGGATTCCGCGTCGAGCAACTCCAGGGCGACGCAGCTTCCGGTTATATCCACTATGGAATCAACCGCGCCGACCTCGTGGAAAGTTACGCTCTCCGGGTCTTTATCGTGAACCGCACCCTCGGCTATGGCCAGCCGCCGGAAAGCGGCGATAGCTCTCTTCGTTGCCCGATCCGGCAGGTGGGCCTTTTCGATGAGTTCCTGAATCTCCCGGAAAGTTCGATGCGTATGCTCCTCGGGACAATCGACGCTGATGTGAAGCGCCTGGATACCGTTCACTTCGACGGGCCTGACGTTTAGCTCGAACGGGACGCCGAGGTTTCGAAGGCTCTCCGAGATCTTTTCGAGAGACGCTCCAGCGGCGGTGAGGCTTGCGATGGTCATATCGCCCGCCGCGCCGCCGCTGGGCTGGAAGTGGACGTGCGCCAAGGTTTGCGCGGGATATTGCGTCGAGGTCCGCGTGAAACCCTGTTCTAGCTATCTCTGCCGTTAGAGATCTTACGCGCCGTCATCAGGGTCACGGCGAGGATGATGGCGAGCAGCACCATGGGCCGGGGGTCGCTCTTGACGGCATCTGTGAAAGGCGCCGGGTTGCGCTTGCGGCCGGCCTCGCGGGCCATGTTAGCCTGACGTTTGGCGGATTCCGTAATTCCTTTTTTTAACCGGTCGAATGTATCTTTAATGCGCGCTTTGACCTTGCCTGAGACCTGCTTGCCGACGACCTGCGGCTTCGTATGCTGGCGTAGGTCTCGAACGTCCGGGGCCATGCGGCTCCGGATCTCAAACATCTCTCTCTCTATGCGCTCCGGTATCTCACTCATGACTTGAACTGCCCCTTAACCCACTCGATGTTCTGCTGCAAAGTCCGTATCGTACGGTGCGGTTTGGGATCCAGGTTCCTCAAAGCACTCGCTCCCGCTCCGGCGAGTATCCCTCCGATTACGAGCAATATGGCGGAGATTATGAGAGCCGAAAGCCACAGGCTGAGACCGGCGATCTCGTGTAGCAGGTAGATCCCCGTGACCGAGATGAAGACCAGAAAGAGATGCAGAAAAACCGCACCGACGACCAGAAGACCCGTCGCCACGCCAGCCTTCTTGCCAACCGGCGCAAGCTCCGTCTTCGCAAGCTCCACCTGCTTGCTAGTGAGCTCCTGAAGCTGCGGCCTCAGGACGTCGATTATTTCCTTGATGCTCCGGTCCGAAGGCTCAGGACCTTCTCGTAGCTCTCGGCCAAACTCCGTGACGCGTTGTCGTTCTTCCGTCACCGGCCCTCCTTCCTTGGAAACCTGCGACTTAATATTAACCGTTTATTACCCTCACCGCTTTGCACCTTAACCTTATCGCCGTCCCGAGACCTACCCACACAGCCTTTAGTGATTAAAATATCATAAAGCGCGGAGTATAAGGCGCTGATGTAATATGGGCGTAGCCGTACAAGATGAGGAGCGTGCCTCCGGTGGGAGAGGAGAAGTTTTGAGGCTTTATCTGGCGCTTGGTATTTCCTCCGGGGACGTGGTCGCCTTCGCTGGAGCGGGCGGAAAGTCCGGTGCGATCTTATCTATCGCCAGAGAGCTCGTGGATGACGGGATGAGAGTCATCGTGGCGCCCACGACCAAGATGCTTCTGACCGAGACGGAGAGAGTGGGGCCGCTGGTTACCCTGGATAAAGCCGGAGACCCGACCTCCCGAATAAAGTCTTCTCTCGTTGGATCCGGCGCGGTGGCCGTGGGTAGCGGCTTGCTCTCCAAGAAGCGCGTCAGCGGGGTGGAGCCGGACTTCGTCTCTGCTCTGGCGAAGCTGGTAGATGTGGTGCTCGTCGAGACCGACGGCTCTCGGAGGCGTCCAATCAAAGGCACCGCCGGCCACGAACCGCTCCTGCCCGGCTCTTCCACGCTCGTCGTCGCAGTCGCTAACATCCACGCCCTGGGTAAGCCCGTGGATGAAGAGCACGTGCATCGGCCTCAGCTGTTCTCCGACCTTACCGACATTGGCCCTGGACAGAGCATCACCGCCCACGCCTTCGCCCTGGCCCTGGCTCATGGCTCCTTGAGAGACCTGCCCGAAGGAGCCCGCCCCGCCGCGCTCCTAACCGGCGTCGAGCCCGGCAGGAGCATGTCCGCCGCCGCCCTGGTCACCCGCGAGCTCTGGAAGACGGGAGTAAAGAAGGTAGTACTGAGCTCCCTCCCCCAGGAATCACCCGGTCGAGTCTGGGTCCCCTAACCCGGAACCCCAGCAAAAGATCTCTCGCAACATACTTGACAACGTTCTTCCTACTGTATATTATTGTGTCATAACACTAATACATTTCAACTAACGAGGACGGAGGTGTTTGGCACGGCACTATGGTTCGACATTGATGGGCGGAGTGGGGTGCCGATCTACGTGCAGCTCGTGGAGCAGGCGCGTCACGCGGTCGAGGTTGGGAGTCTGCGGGCCGGGGATCGCTTGCCAACGGTGCGCTCTCTAGCGGAGGAGTTGACCGTCGCGCCGAACACCATCGTTAAGGCGTACAACGAGTTGCAGCGGATGGATCTCATAGAGAGCCGGGCCGGTGTGGGAACGGTGGTCTCCGAGGGAGTGAGCGAAGCCGCGAGCGAGCGGCGGGTAGAGGCTTTCCACGAGAGGTTGAGCGTGTTAGTGAGAGACGCGGTGGGACTGGACATCACGGAGGACGAGCTATGGGAGCGTCTGGACGCGGAGTTTGACCGCTTCTACAGGAGAGCGGTTAGTCGGGAGGAGATGTGATGAAAGAGACAGTGCGTCAGGAAACCGGAGAAGTCGCGGGATTCGGACCGGCTATATTCTCCAGACGACTGGCTCAACTACGCTCTGGGACCAGTGTCATGCGATGGGTCTTTCGGGTAGCTTTCCCCGTACGATGGCGTTGTTCTATTGCTGGCTCAGCGAGAGCTCGTTCCAGGGGAGAGGGATTGCGTGGATTAACTTCCCTATATGCCTGATCGTCGCCGCGCCTTTACTCGCGGCGCTATGGCTCTTCCGCCGCAAAGCGACTGAGAGGCTAGAGCTTGTAAACTCCTTCCGCGCGGCGCAGACTACGGAAAAGCGTTGGAAGGAGCTAAAAAGATGAGCGTGGCCCAAAGTTTGAACGGTTTGCAGGCGGAGATAGCAGATAGCTTCGGAGAGAAGATCATTGCTCTGCGCCAAGACATTCACCGGGAGCCGGAGCTTGGCTTCGATACGAAGAAGACCGCGGAGAAAGTCCTCGCCGCGCTGGACGGGCTGCCGCTGGAGATACAGACCGGAGTGGCGCAAAACGGCATCGTGGCTACGCTGCGCGGTGGGGGTGACGGTCCTACGGTTGGGCTCCGGGCTGACATGGACGCGTTGCCGATCCACGAGGAGACTGGACTGCCGTTCGCCTCGGAGACGGACGGCAAGATGCACGCCTGCGGCCACGACGGCCACACGAGTATGCTCGTCGGCGCGGCTCACGCGCTCTCGGGGATGCGCGACCGGCTTAACGGGACCGTAAAGTTCTTCTTTCAGCCCGCCGAGGAAGGTGGCGGCGGGGGGAAGGTCATGGTAGATGAAGGAGCCGCCGACGATGTTGATTCCATCTTCGCGCTTCACCTGTTTCCGGGGCTGCCGTTCGGAACGGTCGGGACAAAGGCCGGTCCCATCATGGCTGCCGCCGACAGCTTCGAGATGAAGATAAAGGGCAAGGGCGGACACGGCGCGATGCCGCACCTTACCGTCGACGCGATAGCCATAGCCGCTCAGGTCGTTACCGCACTTCAGACGGTCGTTTCGAGAGAGGTGGATCCCGTCGAACCCGCCGTCTTGACCGTCGGGCAGATACAGGCCGGAACCGCCTTCAACATCATCCCCGAGACGTCCTGGGTCGCCGGCACAGTCCGCACCCTGAACGCCGACCTCCGCAAGCAGATGCCCGAGAGGATAGAGGGACTTGCACGCGGCGTCGCCGGCGGTATGCGCGGAGACGCAGAGCTTGACTACAACTTCTCCTATCCCGTCACGGTCAACGACGCGGGGGCCGCGAGCCGCGTCCTGAGTGTGGCCGGAGACCTCTTCGGCGAGGAGTCCATTTTGGAGCTTCCGAACCCCTCGATGGGCGGCGAGGACTTCGCTTTCTTCCTGCAAAAGATACCGGGAGCATTTATCTGGCTCGGGATCGGTGAGGACGTTTCCGGTTTGCACACGCCCACGTTCGCGTTTGACGAGGAGATACTGCCTCGTGGGTCGGCGCTGCTCTCGGCGCTCGCGCTGGAGGCGCTTTCCGGGTAGCCTGCAGGTATCTGCTATGCGCCGGGCATATTGACGAGCAGGTCGTAGGACTCGGATGGTCCGGTGAGGAGAAGAAGGATCAGGAGTACCGCGCCGAGTGGTATGAGGGTCGCGGCGGCGGCCCGATTCCAGCCGGTGTTCAGGGTCTCTTTTATGGCTATGGTGGCGACGATGGCGCCGTAGGGGATGGCGAGAAGGGGGCCGTAGGGGATCCAGCACGCGAACCCTATCCCCGAGGCGTATCCGAGCGCTCGGTAGGCCGGACCGAAGTTCCGACGCGATGGAGCGCCGTCGAGAATGACGAGGACCAGCGCGGCGAGTCCCGCCAGAAGCAGCGGCGCGAGGACCACGGATACCACGAGCCCGACGAACAGAGCGTAGATGAGCCCGTAGTTGAACTCCATCAGCCAGACTGCCTGGAGGGCCGCGTCGAGGAGCAGGTTCAGGTACAGGACGATGGAGGCGAAGATGGTCGGCCGGATGGGTCCACCTTCCGGATCCAGCCGCTTGAAGAACCTCCCCGGCGCGAACCACACTTCACGCAGCGCCTCCCAGAAACCTCCCGGCGAGTAGTAGCCCTGTTCCTGGTAGCCACCCCGGCGGAACATCTAGCCTCCCTTGCCCGATTTCTTGGGTTCGTCTTTGGATCTGCCATCTTCGCGCGTGACTTGGCCTATCCGCGCTTCGAGGGTAAGTTCTCTAGTGTCCTCGGGCGGTAGCTTGGCGTTTATGCTGCCCGTCTGCACGGAGACCCGCCCGCCGCCGGAGAATCGGCCCGAGAGTGTTACGTCTCCGGCCTCGACGCTGGTCTCCAGCGTGCCGACGACCAGGTCTTGCAGGGTTACGTCTCCGGAGCCGACCTCCAGGTTCGCCTGCCCGGTATCTGTACGCATGTTGGAGAGGTCCACGTCGCCTTTGGGAGATTTGATCTTGACCGGGCCGCCGACGTCTTTGACCGTTACGTCGCCCGCGTCGGCCTGGACCGCCACGCTGCCGGAAAGCCCCGTGGCCTCGACGTCGCCCGCTTCGGAGGTCACGTCGACAGAGCTGCCCGACGGAACTTGAAGCACGTAATCCGCGCCGGCGCCTCGGCCTCCGTCGGTCTCCAGCACGAAGGCGGAGTTGTCGCGCGAGAGGTCGATTGGGACTTCGGAGGCGCGCTTCTTGGCGGTAGCGGGATCCGATGCCTGAGCGTGCTTCGTCACCTCGTACTGCACGGAATTAGAGTTCTTTACTCCTTCAATCCGGATCTGACCGGGCCCATTGGTGAGCCGGATGCGCGGACTGGGGCCGGAGTCTATGGAATCGCGGGCGACGCTAGTCCCGGAGAGGCTGTCGCCGAAGGAACGCCAGATCAGGACCGCCGCCGTAATGAGCAGCGCCAGGAGCACCACGACGGCCAACAGGAGTATCCAGGGGCCTCTTCCACGCCGCTCTCGGCCGCGCTCCGCTTCGGGTGGGACCGGCGCGCCGGCGGGCGAAGTTCCGCGCTCGCCGCTGTGGTCTTCTCCGCTCCTGAAGCCCACTGGCCGTTACCGCCTTCCGGGTGGGGAGGCTCTCATGGACCTACGCGGCCGTAGACGTCTTCAAGGCGGACTATGTCGTCCTCGTCGAACTCACCGAAGGAGATCTCCAATATCCTAACCGGATCTTCTCCAGTCGATGATAGGCGGTGGACCATCTCGCGGGGGATGAAGAGCTTCTCCTCGGGCTTGGGGTGGAGAACTTTATCATCCAACTCTACCTGAGCGCCGGGGTCCAGAACAACCCACAGCTCGTCGCGCTGGTGGTGGTACTGGCGCGATAGGGTACCGCCGGGCGCGACTGTGAGGATCTTGACCGTGCAGGGCAGGTTGTGGGTGTATTGTTCGAACCTACCCCAGGGCTTTTCTACCCTAACTGAAGGCGGCTGATAGTCCATTGTGCTCTCCCCTCTAATCACAAAGGCAGTTTAAACATCCGCCCGCGCTTTTGCAGAGACGCTTCTCAAAGGGAACCGTCCCCGGCGACAAACGCCGCAACTGCCTCCGCCGCCTCCGCTTCATCAGATCCTTCGGCGAGCACCTTCACCGTGTCTCCCTTCACCGCCCCGAGAGCCAGCACGCCCATTGGAGATTTCGCGTTTCTGTTCGTCCCGCTGTTCTCGATCTCCACGGTGGACCTAAACTGCTTCGCGAGCCCGACTAACTCCGCTGCGGCCCGTGCGTGCAGCTTCGCATGTCCCACGGTTACTTCCCGCTCGACCACAAGACTCTCCATTTACATGAATAGGAAGCGCGCACAGATATTATCCCATGCTGCGGGAAGTCTGCCGCCGGAGATTCGCGCCGGATACGAAAGAGTTGGATAATGGTCCGCTCTAGACCATCAAGAAGGAGAAGTAAATGCCCAAGCTAGAGGTTGATGGCGTTGGAACATTCGACGTGGAGGAGGGGAAGCGGCTCGTCCTCGCGATAGAAGAGGACGCCGGGGTAGACATCCTGCACCGCTGCGGCGCCTACGCGAAATGCACCACCTGCCGCATCGAGTACCTCGAAGGCGAGCCGGAGAAGATGACCAGAGCCGAACTAGAAGTGCTTCAGAGCCGAGATCTCCTCGGCGAAGTTCGCCTTTCCTGCCAGGCCCTCTGCGACCACGACATAAAGGTGCGGCCCCTAATGACCGTAACCTCGATGGAACTCGATGGCCCCGGAAACAAACCGGAGCCGCAAATCACTCCAGAGCCCGAGTGGACGGAGAAACCCGCCTGACCGTCATTATCTAAAGTTTGGAATAACCTCCCTGGCGAACTTCTCGACCGGGGAGGGGTCGTAGGCGACGCGGGGCATGTATGTGATGAAGTAGTTGACGCCCGCGTCCACCATTGGCTGTAGCCGCTCGCAGATCTGCTCCGGCGTGCCAACCATGAACTGTTTGGAGTATTCGTCGTAGCTCTGGCTGCCGCGGGTCTCGGCTGTCGCCGCTTCCGGGTCTTCGCCTTCTTCGAGGAGGTAGACGTTGACGCTCGTGGAGCGGGTGATCTCCTCGTAGTCCCGGCCCACGTCTTCGCAGTGGCCCTTCAGGACCTCGAACTTGTGCTTGATGATCTCGACGTCGCCGCCGCCGACGTTGGTGGCGTCGCCCCACTTCGCGACGAGCTTCAGCGTGACCTTCTCGCCGCCGCCCCCGATCCAGATGGGCGGGTGCGGGTTGCTTACGCCTTTCGGCTCGTTTATGGGTTTATCTATGGTGTAGAACTCGCCCTCGAAGGTCGGCTCGTCCTCAGTGAACATGCGGTGGATGATCTCGCACGCCTCCTTGAACATCCGCATCCGCACCGGGACCTCGGGGAAACCGTATCCATAGGCCCGCCATTCGTGCTCGTACCAGCCCGCGCCGATCCCGCAGAGCAGACGCCCGTTGCTCATCACGTCTATGGTCGAGGCGATCTTGGCGAGCAGGGCCGGGTTACGGTAGCCGTTGCAGGTGACCATCTGCCCGATCTTGACCCGCGAGGTGTCGCGGGCGAGACCCGCGCTAATCGTCCACGCTTCGAAGACGGTGTTCATCGTCGGCTCGGGGACTGTGTGGAAGTGGTCGTAAACCCAGATGGAGTCGTAGGCTCCTGTCTCCTCGGCGACCTCCGCCACCCGCGTCATAGCCTCGTACTGCTCGACCGGATCGTCTATCTCGACCAGGTCCATCCGCCAGCCCTGCGGCACGAAGACACCGAAATCTACCGCCATGAATTACCGACCCCCTTCTGAGATTTTCAAGCCCCCGACATCATACCCGGATTCCCGCCGGATAGGCCGGTTGCCGTCAGATCCCCGATCTGTCTTCCAGGGTAATCCGGCGCGAGGACAAGGCGTCCCCTGGGGCTTCGGATCGCTGATGGGCTGTTTAGCCTTTGGAGAGGGTACGCTTGCCGTCTGCGTTGCGGGCTACCACGAAGAGCAAGTCCGAGAGACGGTTGACAGCCCGGACGGCGTAGGGATGTGCTTCCACGTATCCGGCCGCGACGAGACTGCGTTCCGCGCGGCGGGTGACGGAGCGGGCGACGTCGAGCAGCGCGCCGAGATGGCTCTCTCCGGGGACGACGAATTCTTTTGGGAGCGCCGTTCGCTCACGCCAATCTTCCAGGGCTTCGTCGAGCACGTCGAGGTCTTCTTCGCCCACGAAGTTCGCCTCCTTAGGCATCGCCACGTCGCCCATGATCCTGTACAGGAGCCGTTGCAATTGCAGTAGTAGATTCCCAACGTCACCATCTCCGGCCTCGGCGCGGGCGAGGCCGAGGAAGGAGCTTGCCTCGTCCACGTCTCCGAGCACCACGATGCGGCCATCAGCCTTGCTCATCCGGCCGGAGCCCAGCATGGTCGTCGTCCCGTCGTCGCCGCGCCCGGTCGAGATGGGCGGGTTGTTTTCGCTCATGGGTCCTCCCGTCAGATGTGTAAAGAGTAATACCCTTGCACGGTAGCGCGGAGCACTACGCTACGCAAGACGAAAGTGGGATGTGCGTCACGAGGGCTGACCGTGGGTTAGAATCCGTGGGTCATGAAGTTACGGATGAGTTTTCCTTTGAGCTCCGACGGTCCGCTCGGGCGGGCGTCCGCCGTCGCTGCCCGGCATCCCTCTTACAAGGTCGAGGGCGTAAATGGTACGGCGCGGGTAAGGGTCGAACTGGATCTCCCCACCGACTGGCGGCCTCTGGACGATTTCTCCAACCTCTTGCGCGGTGTGAAGGGAGCGGAGTACGCGGCCGATGGCGTATCGGTCTCCAGTGAGGAGTTGTTCGAAGGTATGAGGTGCTTCTTGCGGAAGCAGCGCTCCGGGAAGGCGGCCAGGGAGTGGTGTACGCCGCGCTCGCTCGCGGACAAGCAACTCTTCCCGTGCAAGCAGATCCACGTCTACGACAACGACCACCTCACGGATAACTCCTGGTACGCCTTCGGCGAGATGGGCGAGGACGGCATCTTTAACGTGGACAAGGAAGGTATTACGGAGCGTGTCCTCTCCGACCTTGGGCCGTGCGTCCGGTGTCCCATCCTGGATCTCGACACGACCGCGGAGTTGGTCGCGCGCCTGCCCGAGGAGATCGACCCCGGCAAGGAAGAGGACTGGCGCTACAGAGAGGACGGTCCTCTCACGGACTGGAGGGTTGTCAAGAATCGCGATGGGATTGTCGAGGAGACCTTGCCCGCCGAGGAGAAGCAGAACATCATCGAACGTCTGGCCCGGAGCGTGCGGAGCAGCGGGGTAGGGGTAGCGGCGGCGAGCGGGACAGCGCCGGGAAGCCGCAACGTGCCACCCACTCGCTACGAGGACGTGGGCGGGATGCGCGAGACGATCTCTCTCGTTCGTGAAGCCGTCGAACTTCCCATAACGCACCCGGAGATCTTCAAGAAGCTGAACATCCGGCCACACAAGGGTATCCTGTTCTACGGCCCGCCCGGCACCGGTAAGACGCTGCTGGCGCGGGCGGTGGCGCACGAGAGCGGGGCGCACTTCATAGCAGTATCGGGACCGGAAATACTGAACAAGTTCTGGGGTCAGAGCGAGGCGAAGCTGCGCGCCATCTTCAACGAAGCCAGGGCGAAATCGCCCGCCATCATCCTCTTCGACGAGATAGACTCCTTCGCGTCCTCGCGCGACATGATGAGCGAGAGCTTCGAGGCGACCCTCGTCTCCCAGCTACTCTCATTGATGGACGGCATGAACGATCTGGGGAGGGTATGCGTAATCGCTACGACCAACCGCCCGAGCGCGCTGGACTCGGCGCTAAGGCGTCCGGGCCGCTTCGACCACGAGGTCGAGATCGGTCTACCGGATAACGAGGCGCGGCTGCACATCTTAAAGATCCACGCTAAAGACATGCCCACCGATTCGGAGCTGGACCTCAAGCAGCTCGCCGCTGCAACCCGCGACTACTCCGGCGCCGACCTCGAAGCTCTCTGCCGCGAGGCGGCTCTTGTCTGTATGCGCCGCACCATCAACCTCAAGGACTTCGAGAAGCGCATAGCACCGCACCAGCTCTCCGCGCTCTCCATTACCACCTACGACTTCCGCACCGCCATGAAGCGGGTTGGCCCGAGCATCCGGCGCTAGGCGGTAGCCATCCAGGTCAGCGCTGATTCCGCAAGCTCGCGGGCAGCGTGGAGGGCCTCCGGGGCAAGTGAGTAGAGGTCCGGGGATAACTCCACGCAGCACGAGGGGTTCTCGGGGAAATCTACTCGCCCGAACAGTTCGCGGAGCGGAATGGCGCCACGGCCCGGTGGCAGGTGCAGGTCTCCCAGCCCGTAGACGGCGTGTTCGGAGACCGGCGGCTCGCCCGTGAGGTTGGTCCTCCGCAAGTTGTCGTGGAGGTGTACGTGCCGGACGAGAGGCGCTACTACGGTGCACTCCTCGAAGTAGTCGAAGCCAAAGACGCCCGCCGCGAGGGCCGCGTGTCCCACGTCCAGGCAGATGCCGACTGCGGGGTGGTCGACCGCGGAGATCTGTCCGGCCAACTCGGAGGGCCAGACGGAGTAATCGTAGACATCGCCCCGAACGATGGGTAGCTCGGGATAGTAGTTCTCGACGGCGATGGTCACGCCGATCTCTTCGGCCAGGTCTCCGGCCTCCTGCAAGGCGGACTGCTCGGCGAAGAGCTGCTCTCTCATACTGTACCGGGAGTCGCGCGCTCCTACCCGTTGGCCGGCGTGACAGACTACCGTCTTCGCGCCGATGACGTCCGCGAATCGGAGGCTGGCGTCGAGTACGTTACGCTGAAGATCTCGGGTGGTCAGGTCCATGAGGTTGATCTCCAACGGAGCGTGCACCGTGTACGCGAGATTCGCCTCTAGTAGCAACTCTCGAATCGCTCGTAGCCGGAATTCGTCTAGGTCGCCGCCAAGGATGACGCCGAGGTTTTGAGGCCAGAGCTCCACGAAATCCGCCCCGAGGCTCTTTATGGAGGCGAGATCCTCTGCAAGTTTACGCACACCCTCCAAACGCAGGTGAGGCAGTTGTATGCCCACGCTCCGAAAACTCATTGCGATTCTTTCCTCCCTTTGAGCCGCAAGCAAACTGCGGGCAAGTATAGGCTCGCCGTCTCTTCTTTAAGTGAAAGGGACGTTAATGGTGGGTAAATCTTGGGTTTAATCGATCCTGTAAAATACGTTTACGGTTCGCAAAAAGCATACTTTACATTCAAAGAGATGGATTTGAGAAGGGGGTTACGATGAGCAGCTACGAAAACTACACGCAGAAATCAAAGAACTATGACAAGACGCGGGAGCCGGTGGGGACTGTGATCACCGTCGGTAGCTTCGCCCACGCGCGGACGCCGCTGGACGAGATGGTGGTGCTGGACGCCGGGTGTGGCACCGGTAACTACTCGCGCGCGATGCTCGACTACGTCGGCCGGATCGAAGCGGTAGACATGAACCCCGGAATGTTGGAGGTCGCCGCGCGGAAGCTGGCGCGGTCCCAGGCCGAGGAACGCATCTCTTTCCACTCCTCCCGGATCGACGATCTGCCCTTCGAGGACGCGACGTTCGACGGGGTCATGATCAATCAGGTCCTCCATCATTTGCCGGATGAATCCTCGAAAGGTCTACCCGCCCATCGCCAGGTCTTCCAGGAATTCGCACGGGTCTTGAAGCCCGGCGGGGTTCTCGTGGTCAACACCTGCTCCCAGGAGCAACTGCGCCACGGCTACTGGCACTACTACTTGATCCCCGAGGCGGCCGACGCGCTCCGGAGCCGCTACGCTCCCCTCGAAGAGTTGCGAGAGATCCTCGGCGACTGCGGCTTCGAGCACCGGGGCAATTTCGCCCCGGTCGACGCCACGGTTCAGGGAGAGGCGTACTTCGACCCTCACGGCCCCTTGAACAAAGATTGGCGGGATGGTGATTCCGTCTGGTCGCTTGTCGCCGAGGACGGCCTGGAACGGACGCTCCTAAAGCTCCGGGAACTAGACGAAAGAGGCGAGTTGGAGGGTTACGTAGCCCGCAACGACGCCCGGCGTCACGACATAGGCCAGATCACCATACTCACCGCGTCCCGGAAGTAGATATTTCACGAAGTTTTCACGCAAATTTCATATATAGTTTACAATGAAGAACCTGGTTGCATGCGCCGCGGGGGAACCTGACTTGCGAATCGTATATAGAATGGAGTGGCATTGGACCGAGTTTATGCTGCGCTGGAGCGCATACCATTGTTTAAGGGCGCGCGGCGTGAAGCCATCGAGCTCGAGCCTCTCGGTTCTCTAACCAATTCCACTTTCAAGGTAACGATGGGCGGCGTGTCTTACGCGCTGCGGCTACCTGGGAAAGACACCGCTGACTACATAGATCGAATAGCGGAGGAGCACAACGCGCGGATTGCGACCGCCGCCGGGATCAACGCCGGGATATTCTACTGCGACTCCGGGGATGGCACGATGTTGTCCCGGTTCATCGAGGGAACCGCCATGGACGAGGAGAGATTCGAGCGGGACCCGCTATTCCCGATCCGCGCTGGGCGGACACTCAGACGGGTTCACGACCTCGGCCCGGTCTTCGAGACGCGCTTCGACGTTTTCACAATGCTCGACAACTACCTGGAGATCCTGCGCAAGATGCGAATGCCGCTGCCGGAGGGTTATTTCGAGGTAGAGCGGGGAGTCGAAGCGGTATGGCAGGCGCTTGAGGCGTCTCCCATGCCTCTTGTAGCCTGCCACAACGACCCGTGGCCGGGGAACTTTGTGGATACGGGTGAGCGCCTCTACTTGATCGACTGGGAGTTCTCCGGGATGAACGATCCTATGTGGGATCTCGGCGACCTCTCTGTTGAGGCCGGTTTCGGACCCGAGCAGGACCGGACAATGATGGAGGCATACTTCGGTGGCGCGGCGTCTCCGGCACTCTATTCGCGGCTGGCGCTCTACAAAGTGATGAGTGATCTGCTCTGGGCCTTCTGGGGCTTCATCCAAGTTGCGAACGATAACCCGAGAGACGATTTCCTTGCCTACGCGCGGGGCAGGTTCGAGAGGTGCAAGGCGCGGCTGGACGACGCGGATTTCGGCAAACACCTGAACGCGGCACGTGCGGGCCACCGGCGAAGCGCCACCAAATATATCCATCCCGCCAACCCGGAGCGAAAAATCCAGGTGCTCCGCAAGGACCAGAGGAGTGGACGGCGGCCCGCGAGCCACCCGCCTTCCTGATTACCGTCCACGGCTCCCGCACTGCCATGAAGCGCGTCGGTCCGAGCATCCAACTTTAAAGAGTGGCACAAGATGCGTTAGTCATGTTTATGCTACCGTTGGATGTTCTCTATTTCGAACTGGTGGTGCTTTCATGAGTCTTTTGACAGAGGTGCTGACTATCGGTGGCGTGGCGATGGATCTCGTGGGGGCGGGGGGTCTCTCTCACGCGCACAACGCGGAGTCTATCGCGGAAATCCGGGAGGAGGTCGGGGCCGAGAAGACTGCGGTGGGTGAGGACGATGCTATCGCCACCCATGCACAGTTGCTCGCCGAGAAGCGTATCGGTTTCTTTATCCTCACCGTTGGGATCACGGTACACCTGGTTGGTCTGGTGCTGAAGAGTCCGCAGGGCGTTGGTCCCATGGCGGCCCTCGCTATCGGAGTGGTGATCGTGGGTCTGATCGCCACCTTGCTCTGGACAAGGATCATTGGCGGTAAGTTCCGCGAGCAGGCTCGCAGGGCGGAGCAAGGAGATGGCGACGGGGGAGACCTACCCGAACATTAGCCTACTCTGGCGAAGGTACGGCCGGTTCGTTCTCGCCGCGCATCAGACGTCGTCGCGCCGTCTCTCTGCCACCCACCGCGGGGACGTGCTCGGTCGCCTTCGCTAGACCGAACACAGGCATGTTGTTGTAGACGGTCTCGTGATGGCCTGGATCAACCAGGTAAGACTCGTGCCAGATACCCACCGAGCCATTGGACTTCACCACCCGGTTGAAGCGTTGCCAGGCTGGGAGATGGGGATCGTCGGGGTTTCGGGCGAATCTTTCCAGATCTTCGAACGAGCGCCAGTACTGTAGTAGCGCCACGCCCGGCCAATATACGAAGGTCTCCGCGCCCAGGAAACCTTTTTGGGGGTTAGCATAGAGGTCCCGGAGCATGGGCCCCATAGCGCGCGCCGTCGGTACCCACTTGCGGAAAGCGAGGGGGCGGTTCACGCGCATCCCGATCATGAAGACGACGAAGGGTTCGTCCATCCTAGCTGTGAATCTTCCCGGTATAACCTGAACCATTGAGTGCGCTCCTCTCTATTTGTTGGGTAGTCTGGACTCGCTCATCACCGGCTTAGATCAGCCTTTCCGCGCATTGGTGGTTGGAGCGAGAAGCGTCTTTGTGAATCGGAAGCCACATCCCGATAATGAACACCGCGAACGGCGCATCTATCCGCGCCGTGTATCTGCCGTTGAAGATCCGTACCATAGATCAGCCGCCGCCTTTCGTATCCGGCTCCCGTGCCAGAAGCGCCCGGAGCGCGGTCATCGCCAGCAACGCTACGCTGGTTATCAGCCCTGTTAGCACGAAGAGCGCGAAGAGCCCGACGACCGGGCTGTCGTAGACCATGTAGATGTCGTGGATCGGGGCCTCGTAGTCTGCCAGCGGCATGAAATGGACGACGCCGAGTAGAGTGAGTCCCACGACGGAGACGAACAGATGGTATCCAGGTATCCTGTGTCCCCTCGCCGTCATGTAGATCCCCGGTAGGATGAGAGCGTAGATGAGTAGGCTGAACGTGAACGGCGTGACTTCCGCCTGGAACGGCCAACCCGAATGGTTGCCCCGGATCACGTGGTCCGTGTGGTGCAGGACGCTGAAGGCTGTCGCCGTAACCGCGAAGACGAGCAACCTCCGCCGCGTTCGCTCCGCGCTCATGCCGGATGCCGCCATCTCGCTCACGCCGGCGCTCATCGCGCACTCTCGATATCGCGCCCGGACTCCCAAAGCGCGTACAGGAGCGCTCCACCCCGCACCCGGACCTCCAGGTGTCCGCCTTCGGCAAGCTCCCTGAGCTTACGGTCCGCCTCGGACACCGTCATCGAGGTCTCCACTGCCACCGCGGCCGCCGAGATCTCGCCACGCTCGCGCAGTGTCTCCAGCAGCTCGCGTTCCTGGTTATCCTTCGAGACCCGCGCAGGGGTGGCTTCGTTGAATCCGGCGATGCCGCTCCCCAGCATCCCGAGCGCCGGGAAGGAGACCCAGAAGTACGTCGTGAAGATCCACCAAAGACCCGGAACAAATACCACCAGGAAGACCCCCGAGAGCGCGACCACTCCCAGCACCGCAAGCGCCACCGCAACCCTCGCCCCCGGACTCATCTCCTCCACATCCATCCCAAATGGACCGCGACGCCGGCCGGAACCTACCTCCACCCGGCCTCTAGCGAATGAACCGCCGCACATATCGCCCACCTTCCCAGACTAACTCTTTATGTAAATTCTGACATATGGTACTCTACAAACTATAGATAGATATGTCAAGAGTGACATAACGAAAAATTTTGGAGGAACATGACGACGCTTGGGTATGCGATCCTGGGGTTATTGGCGCAGGAGGTTCTTAGTGGGTACGACCTGACGCAGAGGATGCGGGGGAGGGTGGGTAACTTCTGGAGTGCGCGGCACAGTCAGATCTACCCGGAGCTCGCTCGTCTGGAAGAGGATGGTTACGTGACGCACAGCGTAGTCGAGCAGCGAGACCGCCCGGACAAGAAGGTCTACGAGATCACGCTGGAGGGGCTCGAATCCCTGAGAGAGTGGGTGACGGAACCCCCATCTCCGAAACCCACGCGGGATGAGTTGGTGCTCAAGGCTTACTCCATCTGGCTCGCCGACCCGGAGAAGGCGGCGAGGCTCTTCCGGGAGGAGGAGCTGCGCCACGAGGAGCAGCTCGCGCGTTACGAGAAGACACGGGCCTGGATGGAGAGCGAGTGGAGCGAGGACATCGGACGCCCGGACTCGCCTCGGTTCGCAGGCTACGCCGCGCTACGGAGGGGTATTTCCTACGAGCGCGAGTACGCTGGATGGTGCCGCTGGGTGGCCGATTCGTTTGAGGTGCCTGGCAGTGCTTCGCGGTAAAGAGGCGGTCGGTCGGGGCAGGTCTCTAGGAGAAGTCCTTCAGGGAGACGGGTTCTTCGTTTCCGTTGGCCGTGGGGCCGGGGCGCTGTAGGTGTTCCACGACGCGCTCGTGCAGCGCGTCCGTGTCTTTGGCTTCACGGGACTCTAGCGGGCTTCCCTCGACGGTGTACCATTCGTCGGCTCCAGCGTACCTGACTTTGATCTCAACGGAGCCTTCAACGGACCGAGTTTCGGCTTCCAACTCTCCAGTTATAGCGCCGGCTTCCTCGGTCATAACGCCGCCGGTGGTTGAGTCGAACGTGGAGCGCGTCTCGTTGCTTTGACTTCCCACGGTTAGCTCCCTCCACAAGTGCCGAGCATCTGTGTGAGCGCGTCTTTCTCTTGCGGGTTGACGCTCAGGTCGTAGTCGGACTTTATCTGGATCCAACGCGTCGCGTAATCGCACAACTCGCTCTGGTTCGAGGGTTTCCAGGCCTCCGGTCCTTTATCTCCCTTCGAGCGGTTCTCACCAGCATCGGCTGAGAGGAGGACTTCGGGAGAGTTGGCGAAGCGTTCTCTGCGGGGTGTGTCCCAGGAGGCGGCGCCGGAGCGCCAGGCGTTTGCCAGCGGCACGACGTGGTCGATGTCTACGTCGGAGGGGTCTGTGTGGGTGCCACCGGCATAGGGATCTACCCAGCGTCCCGAGGTTACGTCGCATCCATCCCCGACCTTGACGACTTTGCCGTCCCGGATCAGGGCGTCGTCCCGAGCGTCGCATGATGGGTCCGGGACTTTCCAGCCGAAATCGTCCGCGGATTGCCAATGAGGGAACTTCTCCCGCGAGTAACCGGCCATCGAACCGGACGGAGCAACCTTCAGGCCCGCCAGGGCTTTCGAAGCATCCTTTGGAGCGGCGGACGGGCTCTCGTTGGAACTCTGCGTGAGGTCCTGCGGTATATCCAGCTTTATCAGGCCGAAGGCGGCAGCGGCTATCAGGACGATGGCTACCACGACGCTGCTAAAGGCCTTGCTCCCCCGAGACCCGCGACGACCTCTGCTCAACCGACTCCCTCCATAGTAAGAACTTGCGACGCTTCCAGCGCGTACAAAGATACAGGTTATCAGTGGCGACATCAGACGCCGAGGGGATGGTGGCCTCCCGACTGTCGTAGAATCTGATCTCGTTCGGATACAGAGGGAGGACCTTGAAGCTGCGCCTGTACAGGACGGAAGACCACGAGGCACTCGCGCGCCTCGGAAAGACGGCCTTCGGAGAGGGCGGCCGCCCCGGTTACTGGGAGAGGTACTTCGACCCGGAGAAGAACCCGCGCCTGGACCCGGAGCAGGTCCACGTCATAGAGGAGGACGGAGAGGTCCGGGCGAGCGCGACCGTGCTGCCACTCGAAGTCCATCTTGACGGCGAGACCGTGCCGCTGGGCGGCGTCTCCGCGGTCATGGCGCACCCGGCCTACCGCCGCCGGGGCTACGCTGGAGAGTTGATGCGCGCCGTCCTCGGTGGGATGTGTGAGCGTGGCGTCCACCTCTCGATGCTCTGGCCCTTCTCCCATGTCTTCTACCGGAGCTACGGCTGGGAGCTTGCCGGTGAGACCATCTCCTACACCCTAAAGCCCACGGACCTTCCCACCAGCCCCGAGCAGAAGCTCCTCCGGGCGTACCGGGAGGAGGACCTGCCGCGCATGACGGCGCTCCTCGAAACAGAGGCGTCCGAGCATACTCTCTGCGTCCGCCGGGGCGAGGGCCGGTGGACGCAGTGCCTCGGGCGTAAAAACGTGGAGGCCGCCGTCTACGAGCGGGACGGACGCATTGAAGGCTACCTGCTCTACGAAATGTCCGAATGGAGAGAGGGAAGCGTCCCCGAGCGCACGCTCGAAGTCCCCGAGTTGGTAGCCGAGACTCTTCAGGCGCGGGAGGCTCTCGTCTCTTTCATGGCTGCCCAGGATCCCCTGGTCTTCGAGATAAAGCACTCGACCCCTCGCGGAGAGCCGCTTCACCCGTACCAGCGAAACTCCTACGTGAAGGCCGAAGTCTCCCCGGAGTTCATGCTTCGGCTTGTGGACGTGGAAGGTGCGTTGAGACTATTGAACCGCGAGATAGGTGAGCCGCTGGTCCTCGAAGTCTTGGACGACGTGATCCCGGAGAAAGCCGGAGAGTACACCGTTGGGAGCGGTGAAGTGGTTCGGGGCGCGGAGGCGGAAGAGCGAGTCTCGCTTGACGTGCGGCAGTTAGCGCAGCTCTACGCGGGGTACCTGCCGGTTCGTCAACTGGCCCGACACGGGCTCATCGAGACCAACTCGCCTGAGGCGCTCGAACGGCTGGAGGCGCTCTTTCCGGTTGGAGATCCGTGGATATCCGTGCCGGATCACTTTTAACCGGTAGACAAGCGGTGGCGACTATAATGACCATTTCCGAGCTAACAAAGGAGACACCATGAAGACCACGGGAACGGTGGGTTACGCGGCGATGTTCGAGCAATTCCATCCGACGGAGCTACTCGGATGGTGCAAGACGGCGGAGGAGTCGGGGTTCGGCTCGGTGATGGCCTCAGACCACTTCCATCCCTGGACCCCGGATCAAGGTCAGAGCGCCTTCGTCTGGTCGTGGATGGGTGCCCTCGGGGCCACCACGAACCTCCGGTTCGGCACCGGCGTCACCCCCCCTGGCTTCCGCTACCATCCCGCCATAATCGCCCAGGCCGCCGCCACGCTCGAAGCGATGTACCCTGGACGCTTCTGGCTCGGTCTCGGCGCGGGGGAGGCGCTGAACGAGCACGTCGTCGGCAACTACTGGCCCGAGGCTCCCACAAGGCTTCGTATCCTGATGGAGTCCATAGAGGTCATCCGCAAGCTGTTTACCGGCAAGGTCGTGAAGTACGCGGGGGAGCACATAACCCTTGAGAGCGCGAAGCTCTACACGATGCCGGATACTCCGCCGCCCATCTACGTGGCGACCGCCGGTCCTCTACAGAGCCGCAGGACTGGCGAGTTCTGCGACGGTATCATCACCGTCGGAGCGGCGGACGAGAAGATCAAAGGACTAATGGAGAAGTTCGAGGAGGGGGCGAGGAGGGCTGACAAAGACCCGACCGAGATGCCGCGCATGATCCAACTGCACGTCTCCTGGGCCGAAAGCCAGGAAGAGGCCGAGCAACAGGCCGTAAAAGAGTGGCCCAACGGCGGGATGTCCTTCCCGAAGGGCGACATCCGCAACCCCGAGGACTTCGCCGCGATGGCGAAGCAGGTGAGCGTCGAAAACTTCAAGAACCGGGTGCTTATGAGCGCGGATCTGGACGAGCACCTGGATCACATCCAGCACTACGTGGACCTGGGCTTCGACGAGGTCTACGTTCACAACGTCGGCCGCAACCAGGAGGAGTTCATAAGGGCGTATGGAGAGCGTGTGATCCCGAAGCTCCGCTGGCCTGAATAGGCCGAAGCTCGGTCGTTGCTTTACGTGATGTGTAGCGACCGGCTACGGCAATGCTTCGATGCGGTCTCCGACACGGATTTCACCGTCCGAGAGTACGTCGGCGCGCAACCCGCCTCGATGCACTAGGCCGCGCAATACGCCGGGTTGCGTCAGCTTTTCGAGATGTGAGCACGGTTCGCAGCGCCGCTGGCCGAAACACTCGACCCCGCCGACGCGGAATCGCTTCCCGATGAGGTCGTCGAGCTCGATGCCCCTCACCACGACGTTGCGCCGCGCTTCGGCCGGTGAGATCTCCACGCCGCCCGCAGCCAACTCTTCCAAAGCCTCGGCCTCGACGAGCGTCAGGTCGTAGCCGCGGCCGTTGGGGTCCGAGAACGTGCCGGCGCCGCGTGCGTACCGGTCGCCCTCCAGTCCGCATCCTGCCAGCGCCTCCACCGAAGATACGACCACCATCTGCTCCTCGGCATCCTCTGCGACCGCGATCAACTCGACGATCCCTGGATCCAAGGGCCGCGACAACCGACCAAAGTCGATCCCTCGTCGCATGTTGTGCGCCGCCAGCACAAACGCGGCATCTATGGTTTCTGGTGTCGCTGCGTCCGGCATGGGCTCGAACACGAAGCCGGGTGGGACGCCGAACAGCACGGCCCAGGTACGGGATCCACGCCGACGACCGAGGAAGTGTCCTGGCCACGCGAAGTTCTCGGGAGACTCGATGGGGACCAACCCGACATTCCAGAGTGCGAGCCACTGGCGCAGACGGACATCGCCATCGCCAGGAACTTCCGATGGATCTACATCCATGATATAGGCGACGCATCTGGTGAGCGATAGAGCCTCGCGCTCGCTTGACGTGGAGTTTCGAACCATCTCTGTTCCTCCATTATCAAAGATTTGAAGCAACTCTACACGAATCTCGTAAGAGCCTTCAAGCTCGAACCCGATGTAGCCGGACATAGCTTGACCTATGACTCCGACTGAACGCAGAGACCGCAATGTCGGACACAACCAGGAGGAGTTCATAAGGGCGTATGGAGAGCGTGTGATCCCGAAGCTCCGCTGGCCGAATAGAGGCTGAATCGCCGCCAGACTCAGTCGGGACAAATAGGTGACACTGACGCGGCTCGAAAACTAGCCATCGGGCCAAAGTATTCGTGGGGCTCTCTCCCATAGCATATGTGGCGTGCATATACGTGCGGACGGATACGGGAGGTGTTTCTATTGAGTGCAACTATTGGTCGGGGCGAGCAGTTCGACCCCACGCTGTACAACAACGACCTGGCTCCGATACCGGAGGAGCGGCGAAACTGGAGTTGGGTCAATTACTCGACGGTCTGGATGGGGATGGTCCACAACGTCGTGGCTTACACGACGGCTGCCGGTTTGATCTCCCTGGGCATGAGCCCGTGGCAGGCCATTGGGACGGTGGCGGTCGCCAACATCGTACTCATCCTGGCGATGTGGGCGAACAGCATCGCTGGAGCCAAGTACGGGCTGCCGTTCCCGGTCCTGCTCCGGGCGTCCTTCGGGAGAAACGGGGCGCAGATACCGGTCTTTATTCGGGCGTTCGTGGCGATCTTCTGGTTCGCGGTGCAGACGTATGTGGGCAGTCTGGCGGTCGGCGCCATCCTGGGGAGCATTGTCCCTGGGTGGAACTCTCTAGATTTTTCGATCCTGGGGATGGGGCTTAACGGTTGGATCTCGTTTATGATCTTCTGGGCGTTGCACGCCTACATCATCTTTCACGGGATGGAGCGTATAAAGTTCTTCGAACTCTGGGCTGGTCCCCTGGTTGTCCTGATGGGTATGATCCTCGTTATCTGGGCCGTGAAGACAGCGGGCGGTATCGCGCCGCTCTTCGACCAGCCGAGCAAACTCTCTCCGGGCGAGTTCTGGCCGCTCTTCGCCGCCTCGGTCACCGGGCTCGTCTCCATATGGAGCACGCTGGTACTGAATATCCCGGACTTCACGCGCTTCTCCCGCTCCCAGAAGGACCAGATGACCGGGCAGGCCATCGGGCTGCCTCTCACGACGATCCTCTTCTCCATAATGAGCATCGCCATCACCGCCGGGTCCGTGGCCGCTTTCGGGAAGGCCATCTCCGACCCGGTCGCGCTGGTGCAGCGTTTCCACAACCCTGTTGTCCTGATCCTCGGTGTTACGACCATTCTGATCGCCACGCTCTCGGTGAACGTGGCCGCGAACATCGTCTCTCCGGCCTATGACCTGGTGAACATGTTTCCGAAGAGGCTCAACTTCGTGCGGGCCAGCCTCATTTCCATCGTCATCGGGGTCTTCTACATGCCCTGGCTGTGGATGCACAACGCTGCCACGATCTTCGCCGTGCTGGGCTACATTGGCGGGGCTCTCGGGCCGGTCGCCGGGATCATGCTGGCGGACTTCTACCTGATCCGCCGCCGCAACTACGACCTTACGAGTTTCTATACCAGGACCGGAGACTATGAGTATGTGAGCGGATGGAACCCGCGCGCTCTCATCGCCACCGCCATAGGTCTCGTCGTGGCATTCGTCGGGGTCTTCGGGCCGCTACTGGGCTTCGATGGTCTCGGCTTCCTCGCCTCCTACACCTGGTTCCTGGGACTCGCCGTCTCGTTCGTCGCGTACACGCTTCTGATGCGTTCCGAGCGCGAAGAGAGTGCCGCGTTCGCCGAACCGGCGATGGAGATCGCGAAGGAGTTGCAGTAAGCGAAGGTACTACCGCCGGGCGGAGGTTTCAGGCTTCGAGCCAGTTCTCGAAGGTCTCTGAGACCTCCATCCGCGTCGCGCCGGACCGAAGAAGCAGCGTGAGGAGCAGCCGGGCCTTGAGGCCGTCGAGCGCTCCGGCGCTGATGAGCCCGCGCTCCAACAGGTCCATCTCGGAGCCGGGGAAGTCGTATGTGTTTCGCAGGATTTCTCCGCTGCCGGTGCGCGACGTAAGGACGAGCGGCATCTTCCGCGCCAGCTTTTCCAGCGGCTCGATCATGGGTGAGGGGACGTGGCCGCCGCCGAGAGCTTCGATCACCAGGCCCGCGTATCCAAGCTCTCCGACCGCTCCGAGGAGACGTTCGTCACCGCCGAGGCCGATCTTGAGGAGTGCCACGTTCTGATCTCCACCATTGGCCTCCAGATGGATGTGGTGGCGATTTGCCGGACGAACGGCGATACGCGGCTTGCCCTCGGAGATCCAACCTAGAGGTCCGGTCATCGGAGAGCGAAAGGTCGCCGGGTTCTGAGTGTGGGTCTTCTGGACGTATCGGGCGGCGTGGATTTCATCGTTGAAGACGACGATCGCGCCGAGCCCTCGCGCCACCTCGCTCGCCGCGACCTGCACGGCAGCCAGCAGGTTCGCCGGTCCGTCGGCGCCGGGAAGGGTGGGGTTTCGCATCGCGCCGGTAACGACCACGGGCGCGTCCCGGTTCACCAGCAAGTCGAGCACGAACGCTGTCTCCTCTATGGAGTCGGTACCCTGCGTGACCACCACGCCCGCCGCGCCTTCGTCGATGGCGCGCCTGGCTTCTCCGGCAACTTCGATCAGGTCTTCGAGGTTTAGTGCCTATCCGGGCAACTGGCGCAGCGACGCGGCGGATACTTCGGCGACTTCCGAGAGCTGGGGCAAGGCCTCGATCAGCGCCTCGCCGGCCAGGGATGGCCGGACGCCCGGACCGCCGGTGTTCACCGAGGAGATGGTGCCGCCCAAAGAGAGTACGGCGACTTTCGGTAGAGACATGCTTTTCCTCAATGACCTGTCGTTTGCAAGAGGCTCAAGTCTACTTGTCTTCGGACCGCGGGATCAAGTGAGGATAGGCTCCTTGAGTGTCCGAACGCGCCTTTGTTATGCTCGCATATGGTGGCGCGATGATGGAAGGAGAGCGTCTTGCCTGGCCTAAAGAAGCTCGCGGCGAGCCCCAATGACGAAATCCAGATAGTCGAGTTCGAACCCCGGCACGGTCCAGAGGTCAGGCGGCTGGTTAGCGGTGTCCACGAGGAATTTGGCTTTAGTTATGATCCGGTTCTGGACGCCGACCTGGACCGCATCGAACAGGTCTACGGAGGCAGGGGCGGGTTCTGGGTCGCTATCGTGGAGGGGCGCGTCGTCGGAACGGCGGCTTTGTTAGAGCGGAGCCGGACCCTCGCGGAACTCAAGCGGATGTATCTGCTGCCACCGTACCGGGGACACGGTATGGGGCACGCGCTTCTGCGGCGGGTACTGGATCACGCCTGCCGCAACGGATACGCTGAAGTCTTACTGGACACCACAGCCAGACAAACCGGCGCTATCCGGCTCTACGAAAGACATGGCTTCAAGCGGGTATCCGTGGACGGAGATGCACTCTACTACCGGCTTACTCTCTAGACAAGAATCGGATTCCGAAGGCGGCCTGGTCCTATTTACAATCGGCTATTTCGGCGCTTATACTGCTTTTCGAAGAAAGGGTGGTAAGGACGAAGAGAAGGCTTCCGAAAAACGAAAACTTTGCACCATCGGTGGGGCATTGTCGCGCGCGGATAAACTTTCGCCGGATAGCGGGGTGGGATCTTGCTCCACAAGGCTAAAGTCAGCGCACATGTAGTCGTTCACAATACGAGAGATGAGGCATCCGTAAAGGTTTTGGCTACCCGTCCTCCGAGGACGGAAAGGAGTAAGTACTATGAGTAAGTTGCTTTTCACCGGAGGAATGATCGTCACCGCCGAGGGTAGCTACAAAGCCGACGTGCTGGTTGAAGACGGGAAGGTCGCCGCCGTCGGAACGGACCTCGACGCGAACGGCGCGGAGACCGTCGACGCCTCTGGCAAGCTCGTGATGCCGGGCTTCATAGATGCACACACGCACATGGATATGCCCTTCGGCGGCACCGTTGCGGCCGACGACTGGGCGACCGGAACGGAAGCGGCGGTGGCTGGCGGGACCACCATGATCATAGACTTCGCCCTCCAGGAAGAGGGCGGCACCCTTGCCGGAGCCTTCGACACCTGGACGGAGAAGGCTCGTGATAAGGCGGTAATAGACTACGGCTTCCACGTCGCCATCACCGACCTGCGCGACGACATAAAGACCGAGCTTCCGAGCCTGGCCGAGAAGGGCGTAGCCTCGGTAAAGATCTTCATGGCCTATAAGGGCACCCCGCTCTACACCGAAGACGACGACCTCTTCGAGGTACTCCAACTGAGCAAAGAGGCGGGTGTCTTAGTGCTGGTCCACGCGGAGAACGGAGATGTGATCTCCAAGCTCCAGGAGCAGACGCTCGCCCGAGGCGACATCTCCCCGAAGTTCCACGCCCTTACCCGGCCGCCCGAAGTAGAAGCCGAGGCGACGAACCGGGCCATCCGTCTCGCTGAGGTGGCGGGAGCGCCGATCCTCGTAGTCCACGTCTCCTGCGCTCCGGCGCTCGAAGCCATCCACCTCGCTCACGAACGCGGCCAGACCGTCTACGCCGAGACCTGCCCGCAGTACTTCGCCTTGGAGTACGAGGATCTCGCGCGTGAGGGCTTCGAGGGTGCGAAGTACGTCTGTTCGCCGCCCTTGCGCGATCCGTCCAACCGGCCCGCGCTGTGGAACGGGCTCAAGACTGGGGATTTGCAGATCTTCGGATCCGACCACTGCGCGTTCAACTACAAGGGTCAGAAAGAGCTTGGCAGGGACAACTTCGTTAACATCCCGAACGGTCTACCCGGCGCCGAGGAGCGGGCGATGGCGCTCTGGACGCTCGGCGTCCGGGAGGGCAAGCTCTCCGAAAACCAGTTCGTCGCCGTGCTCTCGACCAACCAGGCGCGTATCTACGGAGCGTACCCGAAGAAGGGGACTCTGGCGCCAGGCGCGGACGCGGACATCGTGCTGTGGGACCCGGATCTCTCGATCACCGCGACGGTCGAGAACCGGCACGGCAACGTTGACTACACGCCCTACGAGGGGATGGAGTTCCACGGTGGACCGGCGTCCGTGTACGTGCGCGGCGGGCTGGTCTATAAAGATGGCGAGGTTGTGGGTGAGCGGGGCGCGGGGAGGTTTGTTGAGCGGAGCTTCACCGCGACAAGAGGATTGGAGGCTCGGGTATGACGAACCCGGACGAGCTACTCAAGAGGCACAAGGCGGTTATACCGGGGTGGATCTCACTGTACTACGAAGAGCCGATAGAGCTCTCGCATGGCGAGGGTTTCAAGGTGTGGGACTCGGAGGGTAACGAGTACCTGGACTTCTTCGGCGGTATTGTCACCACGATCAGCGGTCACAACATCCCCGAGATCGTGGAGGCGGTGCGGGAGCAGGCCGGGAAGATCCTGCACTCCTCGACCCTCTACCTGATCGAGAACCAGGTGAAGCTGGCGGAGAAGCTGATCTCGCTCTCCCCAATATCCGGCGACCAGAAGGTGTTCTTCGTTAGCAGCGGGAGCGAGGCGAACGAGGCGGCGCTGCTCTTCGCGACGCAGTACCGCCGCTCCAGCGAGGTTCTCGCGATGCGCGGCTCGTACCACGGGGGCTCTTTTAGCACGATGGGCATAACGGGCCAGAACACCTGGCGCCCGACGTCGCGCTCCGCCCTGGACGTGACCTACGCTATGCCCCCGCACCACGCTTACTCTTCGCTCTACGGCCGCTACGAGAAGGACGACCCGGAGTTCGCCCGCGCCTGCGCCGAGGACCTTCGCAACGTCATCCAGACCGCGACGACCGGCCACGTTGCGGCCCTCATCGCCGAGCCGGTGCAGGGTGTAGGCGGCTTTATAGAGTTGCCACCAGCCTACATATCCGGGGTAAAAGAAGTCCTGGACGAGTCCGGCATCCTGTACATCTCGGATGAGGTCCAGACGGCTTTTGGCAGGACGGGCAGCCACTTCTGGGGCATCCAGGAGTCGGGGATCGAGCCGGACATGATCACGATGGCGAAAGGCCTCGGTAACGGTCTCGCCATCGGCGCCGTGATGGGCCGCGCCGAGATCATCGACTCTATCTCGGGGAAGCTGCACCTCGCCACTTTCGGCGGCAACCACCTCGCCACCGCCGGCGCCCTCGCGAACCTGAACTTTATCCTGGACAACGACCTCCAGAAAAACGCCGACGAGGTCGGCGGCTACCTGAAGGACCGCCTCGTAAAGATGGCGAAGGACAGCCCCGTGGTCGGCGAGGTGCGCGGGCGCGGCCTGATGCTGGCCCTGGAGATGGTCGGTCCGAGCGGCGAGCCCAACCCGGCCGCCGCCGTGCGCTTTCTGCAGGCGTGCCGGGAGCGCGGCGTGCTCGTCGGCAAGGGCGGCATCGGAGCGAACGCCATCCGCGTCGCGCCGCCGCTCACCATCACCCGCGAAGCGGCCGAGGAGGCGGCTAACGTCTTCGAGGAGGCTCTGGCCCAGATCGGCGCGGCGGAGAAGGTCGGCTAGTGCAGGCAGAACAGGTAGACTCCCGCCGCGCCGTCGAGGAGCTAAAAGAGCTCGCCGCCCTCACCGGCGGTCCGGACGGCGCCCGACGCGTAGCCTGGACCGACGAGTGGGTCAAGGCCCGCGACTGGCTGCGCGGCAAGCTGGAAGAGATAGACGGCGTCGAGGTCGAGCGCGACGAAGCCGGAAACCTCTGGGCCACGGCGCCCGGTGACTCCGAGAAGGCAGTCCTGCTCGGCGGACACATAGACTCCGTCCCCAACGGCGGCTGGCTCGACGGCTGCCTCAACACCATCGCCGCCCTCGAAGTCATGCGGGTGATGGCGCCGCAGCAGCGCCCCGTAACCCTGCGCCTCGTGGACTGGGCCGATGAAGAGGGAGCCCGCTTTGGCCGCAGCCTCTTCGGGTCGGGCGCCGCCGCCGGCACTCTGAAACCGGACGACGTGCGTGGCCTGAAAGATAAGGACGGCATAGCATTGCCCGACGCCATCAGAGAGCACGGCGTGGACCTCGACCGGGTGAACGAATCCGGCGGACAGCTAGAGAATGCCGTCGCGTACCTGGAACTTCACATAGAGCAGGGACCTGTACTAGAGCGGATGGACCTGCCGCTCGGGGCGGTGCTCGGCACGTTCGGGGTGGAGCGTCATGTCGTCCGGTTCACCGGCCAGCACGCCCACTCCGGCTCCACGCCGATGGACGTTCGGCGGGACGCCTTCATCGCGGCGGCCCGCTCGGCCATCGTGTTCCGGGACGACGCCGCGCGCCGAGACGACGTGCGCGCCACGACCGGGTTCGTGAACGTCAGCCCGGCCATCGTTACGGCGTTCAACGGCTGGTGCGAGATGTCACTCGATCAGCGCGCCTTGGACGCGGACGTGCTGGCGGACATGCTTAAGAGCGCGAAGGAGGCGAGCGAGGAGATCGCTAAAGAGGAAGGCGTGAGCGTCGAGTGGGAGAAGGTGTGGGAGATAGAGCCGATCCCCTTTGACAATGAGTTGATCTCCTTCGCCGAAGAGGCGTGCAACGAGGTCTCGGGCAGCTCGCACCGGCTGCCGAGCGGACCCCTGCACGACGCGGCGGAGATGGCGCGCGTGATGCCGACGGTGATGCTCTTCGTCAAGAGCCTGCGGGGCTTGAGCCACACCAAAGATGAGGACACGCCGGAGGAGGATCTGGAGATGTCCGTTCGGGCTCTTCACCGGCTCGCGGTGCGGACCATTGACTGGGCCGCGAAGAGGTAGCTTTCAGCAGTCAGTAAACAGAAAAAGCTGAAGCTGGCACCTAAAAGCCGACAGCTTCCGACAGAAGGGAGGACGATGGATCGGGAACATTATCGGGAGCTTGGGGTCAACGATCCGGGAGAGCTGGCGCTGATAAAGGCCGAGGTCAGCCTGTCGCCGCTTTACAACGAGGACCTGGCGCCGACCGGACCCGACGAGCGGACCTGGAGCACGTACAACATCGCGGCGCTCTGGATCGGGATGGCTATAGTCATCACGACCTACACGCTGGCCTCGGGGCTTATCGCCGCCGGGATGAACTGGTGGCAGGCGCTACTCACGATCTCTCTGGGCAACGTGATAGTCCTGATCCCTATGCTCCTGAACGCCCACGCCGGCACCAAATACGGTGTGCCGTTCCCGGTCTTCGTGCGCGCCTCGTTCGGAGTGCGCGGGGCCAACTTCGCGGCCATAGCCCGCGCGCTCGTGGCCTGCGGCTGGTTCGGTATCCAGACCTGGATCGGCGGTCTCGCCCTCGACGCCCTGGTGACGGCCATCTGGGGCGGCTGGGCCAACGTGGCCGGACACTCTTTCATTACGTTCTTCGCCTTCTGGGCGGTGCAGCTCGTGATCATCCTGACCGGTATAGAGGGCGTAAAGTGGTTCGAGTCCTACACTGCGCCGCTCCTCATAGCCGGCGGCATCGCGCTGCTCATCTGGGGGTTCTACGCGGGCGGCGGGATCGGGAACGTTTTCTCTACCTCGGCCAAGCTCCAGGAGGGCAACGCGCCGTTCTGGTCGCTGTTCTGGCCGTCGTTGGCGGCGAACGTGGGGTACTGGATCACGCTGTCACTCAACATCCCGGACTTCACCCGCTACGCCCAGAGCCAGCGCTCGCAGGTCGTCGGGCAGGCCATAGGCCTCCCTCTAACGATGACGGCGTTCAGCTTTATCGGAATCGCCGTCACGGCGGCGACGCTCGTCGTCTTCAAGGAGCCCATCTGGGATCCGGTCCAGCTCGTGACGAAAATCGCTGGTGGTCTTCCCCTGGTTCTGATTCTCGCCATGATCATCATCGTGCTGGCCCAGATCTCCACGAACATGGCCGCGAACGTGGTCTCGCCCTCGTTCGACTTCTCTAACCTCGCGCCGAAATACATCTCGTTCAGGATGGGCGGCATTATCACGGCGATACTCGGCGTGGTGTCGTTCCCCTGGGTGCTCTTCAACAACCTCGGGGCGTACATCTTTACCTGGCTCGTCGGGTATGGGAGTTTGCTCGGCGCGATAGGGGCCGTCATGATCGTGGACTACTGGCTCGTGCGCCGCCGCACCTTGCACCTGGCCGACCTCTACAAGTACGAGGGCCGCTACACTTACTCCAACGGCTGGAACTGGCGCGCCATCATAGCCGTGTTTATCGGCGTAATTCCGGTCGTCCCCGGCTTTCTGAAGGCCGCCACGACCCCCGGTTTCGCTGGCGTATTCCAGAACCCGACGTTTATCGAGAGCCTGTACAACTACGGTCTGTTCTTCACCTTCATCGTCGCGGCGGTCTCGTACCTGATCCTCTCGATGATCGGCGGGCGCTCCACCGAAACCTCCCGCGAGCCGGAGACCGCGTAAAGAGCCACCGATGCCCGACGCTACTACTTTTGGCCTCTTCGTCGTCGCCGCTCTGGCACTCACCCTGACGCCTGGCCCGGCAGTACTCTATATCGTCGCGCGCAGCGTGGACAGGGGATACCGGGCGGGCTTGGTCTCCGTGCTTGGGATAGGCGTGGGCGGCCTGGTACACGTCGTCGCCGCAACCATTGGTCTCTCCGCGCTCCTGGCGTCCTCCGCTGTCGCTTTCTCCGCAGTGAAGTGGCTGGGCGCGACCTACCTGGTTTGGCTCGGCCTGCAGCGGATTCTGGTACACGATGAGGCCACCGCACCCACAACTGTTGAGGAGGATCGTCTCTCACGCGTCTTCCTACAAGCCGTGGCGGTAGATGTGCTCAACCCCAAGGTCGCGCTGTTCTTTCTCGCCTTCCTGCCGCAGTTCGTGGACCCCTCGCGGGGCGCGGCGTGGACGCAGATAGCGGCGCTCGGCGCCACGTTCGTCATCGTCGCGCTCTGCACCGACAGCCTCTATGCGTTGCTCTCCGGAACAGCCGGAGGCTGGGTGCGGCGGAGAGCAGCGAGCGTCAAGTTCCAGAGGGTCCAACGTTACGTTTCCGGGGGCGTCTACCTCGCACTCGGCGCGGCCACCGCCATCTCTGGCTCCGGCAAGGATTAGAGGAGGGAACATGGACTTCGGCGTAACCTTTCAGACCGACCCGCCAGCTCAACGTGTCATTGAATTAACACAAAGGTCCGAGAGACTTGGTTTCACTCACGCTTGGACCTTCGATTCGCACATCCTCTGGCAGGAGCCCTACGTCATCTACTCTCAGATGCTCTCCGCGACCGAGGAGATAATCGTCGGTCCCTTCGTCACCAACCCGGCGACGCGCGACCCATCTGTGACGGCCTCGCTCTTCGCCACCCTGAACGATATGTTCGGCAACCGCACCGTTTGCGGCATCGGCCGCGGAGACTCGGCCCAAAGGGTCATGGGCAAGAAGCCGACCACGCTCAAGCAGGTCGAGGAAGCCATGCACGTTATCAAGGAGCTTGCCGAGGGGAGGGAGATCGAAGGGGCGAGCGGCAACAGGGTCCGCATCCCGTGGGTCAAGGACGGAAAGCTCGACGTGTGGATGGCCGGCTACGGACCGAAGGCCCTCAGCCTGATCGGCCGCAAGGCCGACGGCTTCATTCTTCAACTCGCCGACCCCGTCATCCTGGAGTGGACCATGAAGCACGTCCACGACGCTGCCCGCGAGGTTGGACGCGACCCGAGGGACGTAAAAGTCTGCGTCGCCGCGCCCGCCTACGTCGGTGATGATCTCGCCCACCAGCGCGACCAGTGCAGGTGGTTCGGCGGCATGGTCGGAAACCACGTAGCAGATCTCGTCTCCCGCTACGGCGAGGACGGCGACGTACCGCACGCCCTGACCGACTACATAAAAGCCCGGCAAGCCTACGATTACAGCCACCACGGCAAGGCCGGTAACCCCTCGACCGACTTCGTCCCTGACGAGATCGTGGACCGCTTCTGCGTCCTCGGGACCGTCGAAGATCACATAGCGAAGCTGACGCAGCTAAAAGAACTCGGCGTGGACCAGTTCAACATCTACCTCATGCACGACGCGCAGGAGGAGACGCTGGATGCTTACGGAGCGGAGATCATAACGGCTCTGTAGATGAGATTCGCCGTGTAGGAATCTGCCCCATTCTAGTTGCTCTCTAACGATGCTAAATCGAAGGTTTGGGTGGTACCGGCCCGCGTAGTGGTACGTCCACAAAGATGTAAGACCCCAAGTCCTGAGGATCTGTAGCAGGTACGTGATTTACACTACTTACGTCTTCTCGGTCTTCTTCGATTAGTGTAGGGTTGCTCTCCCACTGGCACGCTTCGCAAATTATTACCTGAATCGTTCCTCTGTCATCGTCGTGTCGATAATCAATCGTTAGTTTGTATGAGCCGCACCTGGGACATCGGTCTTGGTCGCCGTGCTCGAACCGAAGCAGGGATAGAGACCAGGATGAAAGCACATGTCCGGTCGCCTGAAATGCAAAGTAAGAATCAAATCTAGTCGCGGTATCTGCATGGGTTAGCCAATTTACGAACTCCCAGGTGGACTTGGCAGCCGATTTCAAGTAGTTGCGGCGGCGTTTGGCACTCGCTCCGGCTGCAATTGTGTTTGCTATCAGTTCCGACCAACCTTTGAAGTCGCTCGCCTTAACCAGCGGTGCTTTATCATCTAATTTCACTACACTAGAAGCTTCGCGTGCGAACGCAATCAGACTCTCCCGGCACCGCATCCCGACTGCCTGAAAATCTTCGGCTTCGTTTGCCTTGTTGAGTGCTTCGCCCGCTTGCTCCCACTTGCGCCATGCAATAGGGAAGTGCTCCGCTTGCTCATCCGGAGCGGCCCGCTCACTTCGCTCCATAACTCGGGCAGTAAGGCCAAGGTGGAACGAGAGCGCCACATCCATACTAGGAAATTGCTCCTGCGAGTAAAGATTAGTGGGAGCAGTAATGATCCACCAGCGGTCGATGTTAGTGTGTACGTCCCAGACATCAATATCCCTGCCAAGCACACGCTCGGAAGCCACTTTTTCAAGATGCTCTACTGTTTCGTCGCTGGCTTGCGATGCAGTATAGTTGACAATGTATTGGCGTTCTCGCTCAGAGCTTTCCATAGGCTCCTCGCCTCTACTCCGAGTATTCGTACACTGGCGTCTCGATCACCTTGCTCGGTTCGGAGCGTCCCAGAATCATCTTGTGCAGGTGCTCCACTGTGGCAGGCGCGAAAAACTGCTCGCCGGTTTCCTCGTCTACTCGTGCAGGTACGTTCTCGACGATGTAGAACTTGCCGTCTAGTTCCAGGGTGTAAGTGACCCGGCTCTCTACCAGCTTCTCTTCTTGTTTCGCGGTCACCTTGACCTCCTCTCCCTGAAGTTGATCAACTGTGCTGGATCCGGCTCGTAAAGAGTTACGATCTTAACCAGCGGTCTCGACGGATGGCTGCATTGTACGTGCAACGGTCTTCCTTCAACAGTTCTACCGTAGATCAAGTAGCTCGGCCAGTATTTATCATCCGGATATTCCTCAATTATATCGCCGTTGGCGATAGCTTCTCGCATCTCTTGTACGCTGATGTTGCGAAGGATGCTTTGATCGACAGCGTGCTTGGAGAACTCGAATTGATCGGTTTCGATTTTCTTGCGGAGACTATCTACAAGCGGCATTTGTAGTCCGCAGTCTGATTGGTATTCACTTTAAGTAATCTTTCGATCCATGTTCGTCAGTCTACGAGGGCCTCACTTCAGTCACAAATGTCCCCATCGCGTTTCTCAATTCAATACCGTGACCGCTTCGTTGATGAGTTGGAGGTTTTTGGGAGCTGTGAGATCCGTGAGAGGTAGCGGAACACACCGCTCTTAGAATATGCTTCGTGGGATGAGAGAGACTGCGAGATAGTGGGACCGGCGATCCGTATCCAGGGTCTTGTCTATCGCTACCGGGGGCAGGAGGAGCCCGCGCTGGATGGGGTGGATCTTGAAGTGGCCGAGGGGGAGTTCGTGGTCATCATGGGACCTTCGGGGGCGGGGAAGAGCACGCTGTGCGTCTCGCTTAACGGGTTGATCCCTCACTTCTTGCGGGGCCGGATGGAGGGAGAGGTCGAGGTCCGGGGCCGCTCGACCCGCGAAGGTAAGGTTGGGGAGTTCGCGCGGGAGGTCGGGCTGGTCTTCCAGGACTTCGAGTCGCAACTCTTCTCTACCAACGTTGCCCTTGAGGTCGCCTTCGGCCCGGAGAACTTCCAGGTCGAGCGCGAGGAGATGGCGCGTCGCGTGGAGAGCGTGCTCGGACAGGTACGTCTCGAAGGGTTCGAGGGACGCCAGCCGGCGACGCTCTCGGGTGGGCAGAAGCAGCGGCTCGCCATAGCGTCGGTGCTGACGATAGAGCCGCGCATCCTGTGCCTGGACGAGCCGACGACGGACCTCGACCCCATCGGCAAGCTCGGGGTGTTCGAGATCGCGAGGGATCTAAAGGACCGAGACGACGTTACGCTCATAGTAGTCGAGCACGAGACCGAGGAGACGCTGGACGCCGACCGGATCGTGATCCTGCGCGAAGGGAAGATAGTCGCCGACCGTCCGGCGCGCGAGGTCTTGCGGGACGTGGAGCTTCTGGAAGAGTCTCGCGTCATGCCGCTACAGGTGACGCGCTTCTTCCGCGAGATGGGACTTTGGGAAGCCCAGCTACCTCTTACGCCCAGGGAAGGTCTCGCGGAGTTCAGACGCCGGGGCTGGCGGATCAACCCGGAGCGTCACCGGGTGCTGGTTGCGTCGGACGAGGCGCGCGAAAAGAGCTATGGGGAGCCGTTGATCGAGGTGGAGGGCCTGACGCACCGCTCTACCCGAACGGCGTGGTGGCGTTGGAGGGAGCTGACCTGAGCGTGCGGCGGGGAGAGTTCCTGGCCGTTGTGGGGCAGAACGGGTCGGGGAAGACCACGCTCGTCAAGCACTTCAATGGTCTTCTGGAGCCGACCGGGGGATCGGTGCGCGTGGATGGGGAAGAGACGGTAAAGCAGGGCGTGCGGAAGCTCGGGCAGCGGGTCGGGTACGTGTTCCAGAACCCGGACCATCAGATCTTCTCGGACACCGTCTTCGACGAGGTGGCGTTCGGGCCAAAGATCCGGGGAATGGAGGAGGGCGAGATCGAGGAGCGCGTGCAGGAGGCGCTAACCGCCGTCGGACTGAGCGGCTACGAGAAGGAAGACCCGTTCGGGTTGACGAAGGGCGAGCGCCAACGGGTCGCGGTGGCGAGCGTACTGGCGGTTAGGCCGGAGGTACTCATCCTGGACGAGCCGACCACCGGCCTCGACTACGCCGAGCAGAGGTCCATGATGGACCTCGTCCGCCTGTTGAACGAGGCCGGTTCCACGATCATCATCGTCACCCATACCATGTGGGTCGTCGCCGAATACGCTCACCGGACGGTGGTCGTGAGGGACGGCGGCATAGTCCTCTCCGGGACCGTGCGGGAGGTCTTCGCTAAAGAGGATGATCTCAGGGATGCCTCTCTCCGTCCGCCGCACATCGTCTCTTTGAGCAACACTCTGGGGTTCACTACCCTTTCGGTGGAGGAGATGCTCGAAGTGACGGAGACCGAGAAGGAGATGGAGTAGATGGACCCTTTCCTCTACCTCGACCGGGACACGTTCGTTCACCGGCTCGATCCGCGGACGAAGATGTTGCTGCTCGTGGGGGCGTTCGTGCTGGCGTTCCTGTTCGTCAACCCGCTCTACGGGCTCGGGGTGCTTGCGGTGGTGCTCGCGTTTGGGGCATTGGCGAAGTCGCTTATAAACCTCAAGCGCATCTGGTTCATCCTCGTCATGGTCGGGGTGATGACCGTCATCCTGTGGTCCATCTTCGCGAACGGTAAGACGCCGCTATTCTGGTTCGTCGAGCTTGAGGCGGTTCTTTACGGGGTGGGCATCGCGTTGAGGATCTGCGTGACTATTATCGCGGGTATGATCTTCCTCTCCACCACCCGCAACGAAGAGATAGCGACCGGGCTCGTAAAGATCGGGATACCGTACCGCTTCGCCTTCGCCATCTCGACCGCCTTGCGGCTCGTGCTAACCATAGCGGCCACGGGTTCGACCATCGGGCAAGCGCAACGCTCGCGCGGGCTCGACCTGGAGTCCGGGAACCTGATCCAGCGCATAAGGAAGAACACTCCGCTCTTGATCCCGGTCTTCGTCTCTACCATCCGCTCGACGAACGTATTTAGCATGGCGCTCGAATCGAAGGGTTTCGGGGCCAGCCCGGAGAGGACGTACTTCCTTCATCTCGCCATGGGGCGACGAGATGCGTTGGTTTTGCTAATGTTCGCATTAGTGCTGGCCGCCGCCATCACGCTGCGGTTCGCGGGATATGGTGGGCTGGAAGGCTTCAGCCGTTAGGACAACAGAATAGGGGAGGTTCGCGGTAAAGGAAGTGTTTACGATGTGGCGTCACACGCAGATGGTGGTGCTGGTGGCGTTGAGCGCGGCGATCTATGCGGCGGTCCTGATCCCGTTCAAGGGGTTCGCGATTATTCCGGGTTTCACGGAGATTCGTCCGGCCAATGTTTTCCCGTTCGTCTTTGGTCTGTTGTTCGGTCCGGCGGGCGCGTGGGGGGCGGCCATAGGGAACCTGATCGGGGACTTCTTCGGCACTCTTGGGATTGGCAGCATCTTTGGTTTCGTCGGCAACTTCTTCCTCGGCTTCATAACGTACAAGATGTGGGGCGCATACTTCCGGCGTGGTGAGAACATGGAGCCGACCGTAAATACCGGCAAGAAGCTCGCGGTGTACATTGCCATAAGCATCCTCGCTTCGGCGGTCTGCGCGGACTGGATCGCCTGGTTCAACGATCTCATAGGCTTCGTGCCGTTCGCTGCTCTCGGTTCGATCATCACGGTGAACAACGCCATCGCGGGGATCGTTCTCGGCCCGATCCTGCTGCTCGTTCTCTATCCGCGGGTGAAGCGCTGGGGGCTTCTGTGGACCGAGATCATGCGCCCCGACGAAGTCTCCGCGACGAGACTGGGCCTCCTTGGCAACATCCTGATGTGGGTCGGCGGTATCGGCGCGCTGGTCGTGGGCCTCATCCTTGGTCTCGGCCTCTACGATCAGGGCTTCGCCGCCGCCGGGTTCGCGTCTGGAGGCGCCGGAGGCGCGGTATTGGGAATTATCCTCCTACCGTTCCTTATCCTCATAGTAATCGCCAGCTTCCTGCTCGGCGGGCGCGAACAGGTCGAGGCCGCCGAGGAAGAGGCCGGCTCTCCCCGAGTGCGCTATAAAGACTCGCCACGCGGAGCGACTCCATAGTGAAGAACGGGGCCTTTTTGCTTTGGAGTCGCTCTGTTCATGCCGCTTGGCGAGAGAGAACAGAGTTCATCTGCTGCCGAAGGAGATAGACCACAAGGCCCGCATAAAGCTCGATCTATCCGTCATGTGAACGTTTGAGCTACCAGGCTTGCGCGATGTAATAAAATAGCCTTATTGTAGATTTGTATATAAGAGGAGTATTTGAGATGTCCCAGGAAACATACGACGTTGTTATCGTGGGCTCCGGTCCGGCGGGGTACACGGCGGCTCTTTACGCGGCGCGGGCGAACCTGAACGTGCTCGTTTTTCAGGGGTTCGAGACAGGTGGGCAGTTGATGCTCACGTCGGACGTGGAGAACTATCCCGGTTACAAAGACGGCGTGATGGGGCCGGACATGATGGATGAGTTCGAGGCGCAGGCTGCACGGTTCGGGGCCGAGATGCGCCCGGACAACGTGGAGCGCGTGGACTTCTCGGAGCGTCCGTTCAAGCTGTGGGCCGAGGGTGAGGATGAGCCTACGCTGGCGCGCGCGGTCGTCATAGCTACAGGAGCGAAGGCGAAGTGGCTCGGGCTGGAGAGCGAGCAACGGCTCATGGGCAAGGGCGTGAGCGGCTGTGCGACTTGCGACGCTTTCTTCTACCGGAACAAGCGGGTCGCGGTGGTCGGCGGGGGAGATACGGCGATGGAGGAGGCGAGCGTTCTCGCCAAGTTCGCCGACGAGGTGTTTTTGATCCACCGCCGCGAAGAGTTCCGGGCGTCCAAGATCATGCTCGACAGGGCGCGGAATAATCCCAAGATCACGTTCGTCACCGACACGGTGATCGAGGAGATCCAGGGCGAGTCTTCGGTCGAGGGCGTCCGCATCAAGAACGTGAAGACCGGCGAGGAGCAAACCCTCGCGGTGGACGGCTTCTTCGCGGCCATAGGCCACGCGCCGGCCACGAAGCTCTTCGAAGGCCACGTCGAGATGGACGAAGCGGGCTACGTCCTCCAGAAAGAACACACGATGACGAGCGTGCCGGGCGTCTTCGCGGCGGGCGACATATCGGATACGCGCTACCGCCAGGCCGTGACCGCCGCCGGTGACGGTTGCCGGTCGGCGATAGACGCGGAGCGCTGGCTGGAGGAGCAGCACGAAGCTCCCGAAGGCGCAGAAGACCCGGGCGTATGGGCGGCGGCGAAGGACAGAGGCGCCCCGGCTCTTTAGAAGTCCCAAAAACTCAAACTGCAAATGGCGCCGGACCTGGGTTTATGGTCCGGCGCTTCGCTGTATAATGCCGCCTCAGGTGAGAGAGGCATGAACAACAAGACCATCTTGCTAGTCGAGGACGACGAGAACCAGGTGATGCTCGCTATGCGCGCGCTTCGCAAGCACGGCATCGTGGGCGAGGTGGATGAGGTTTTTGTCGCGGAAAACGGTGAAGAGGCGCTAGACTATCTGTTCGGTGTGGGATCTTACGTTGGCCGGGACACCAGCGTCATGCCGGAGTTCATCCTGCTAGACATACATCTGCCGAGAAAGAGCGGGCTGCAGGTGCTGGAGAGCCTTCGGGGAGACGAGCGGACTCACCTCGTGCCCGTGATCCTGTTTTCCTCATCGAGCGAGCATGAAGACATTGTGCAGGGCTACGAGCTCGGGGCCAACTCCTTCGTCACCAAGCCGGCCAACTTCGAGAAGTTCTCAGAGGCCATGCGGTACCTCGGCTGGTACTGGCTCAACTTCAACGAGTCGCCTTAGGACTCGGGCTGGAGACCACGCCAGGGACCAGCGTCCATGCACGACCGCGCCGACTACGACCCTGGCGTAGCCGCTGTCCGCGAGGACATGCTATTTGCCAAGCATGCTTACGGTAAGCCAACTGTTTTCACCACGTATCCGCTAGGCAACGTGTCAACAGTATCCTCGCTGGTTCTCGACAAGAAGTCCTTCAGTTCAGCCGGCGTGAGCACGCGGGGTACACCGGGGTCGCTTCCGGAAGGCAGGCGCAGCCAATAGCGCTCATCGGCCTCCGGGATCCACTCAGGGTAGGGGCGACACAGGACCGGCAGGATAACACTTCACACCGGTCATGGGTCCACGGAAGTCATCCTTCTCTCGCCTCTCGGCGACCTTTCGGGCTGTGTCGTCGATCTTGTCGAGATACTCACGGCTGCCTTTCCGGCCTTCGCCGTCCCCTTCCCACCTCTCCTTTACGAATCGCCGCTCGACGGCCTCTGTCTCGTAGTGCAGGCGCTCTCCTTTGACTTCCGCCAGGATCAGAGTGTCTGCTACCCGCAGCGGGCAGTCTAGATCGTCCGCGTCTTGCCCCTTACTCTGCTCTATGACGAGCCCCCGCAACTCTTTAACCGTCTCGATCCCTTCCGAGTCCTTGAAGAAGCGCCATACTTGCTCCTCGACGCGGCGTCCCGCCGCGTCGGCCGCTGACCCGCTGCGCATCCCGCGCGCGAGGAGATCCATAAGCCGGTGGAGCCAATGGTCAGCATGGTAGAGATCCGCCGCATAGACTCGGCCGAAGCGATGCAGCGGGTAGCTGTAGCGGGTGTCTCCAACGCTCGTGCGCAGGAACGGATCCTTTGCTTCCGCCTTGTCATTCGAGAGCAAGTAGCTCAAGAATCTTTCCCTGTGGGCTTCTAGTTCGCTAGGCTCTCGGGCGAGGTCCCGCTTGCGCGAATACTCGGCGGCCCGCTCGACCAGCGGTCCTTCATCGATCTCTGAAGCTTTCAACGGGACGACGGAGCTTTCGTGCGTTGCTAACAGCACCTGCGGATCGTCCAGTTTCTCCGCTACGAGCAGACACAGGCCGCCCAGAAGGTCGGTGAACACTTCGCCTGGGATGCCGCCCAAAGTTTCAGCAACAAACCCCGGCGGCAGGCCTTCCAGAAACGATTCCAGGGGCTTGAGCGGCCACCCTCGCAGCCGGTAGGCCGCCCGGCCGAAGTTGTCCACTTCGTAGCCGGAGGTCAAGAATAGCGTCTGATCCTTGAATAGATGCCGTCGGCCTTCCTCGAAGGGGTCCAATATGGACGCTGCTTCGCCTGAGAACTCGCCGATGCGGCTGAAGGGACTATAGTAGAGGCGCTTTCTTTCGTCGAGCGAATTCACGAGCGCGAAGTGTTCTGCGTGCTCTCCTGGGGGAAGGTGCAAGCCGCTGGCGTCGACTACCATTTCGTTGCCTTGTCCGAGCCAGGAATTGTACAGCCAGGACCAAGCAAAGCCCTCCGACAGCAGCAGTAAGCCTGCAAAGGCATCGGCCACGCGGGGAGTGTTCCTAGTGTCGAATGCGCCGTAGGACGTAGAGTAACTTTGCGGCGTCGATGCCCCATAGATGAGGGCGCCATAGGCCGCTATCCTGCGCAACCCCATTACGAACTTGAGATTGATCTGGGGGTTATTCTCCGCAGAACCCCACCCGATGCTTGCAAGAAGATGTGGCGTAGCCAAACGCACGGCGAAGAATAACTCGGCGGAGGGGACGCCGCTACATGTGCTGCGCATCCTGCTCCGAAGGTGTCTTTGAAACGAGTTCAGGAGTTGCTGTCCCGCCTCCGGGCCAACGGATCCTGTTGGCCTGCCAGCTTCGGTGTAGGTTTCCTCCCAGGCACTGTTTAGCAAGTCGTCTTGCATGGCAGCCAGGTTCTGTCCGCGGCGGTGCATGAAATCCAACATCGCCTCCCTGAGACGATCGCGGACTTCGAACAAGGGATATGTCACTGCTTGACCTCTTGTTTCTCGAACTGTGGTTTTCCGTCGAGCTCCATTATGTACCGAACTTAGCGGACGAGTTGCTAGCTATCAGTTCGTAACATATGGGTTGGCGCAGGCCCCCGCCCGCCGCAAGTTAGCGGTCGGGCAGATCTGTAAAAAGGCCTCTATCAGAGACTACTTCCCGCTCTTGATGTACTTCTCGAACTCACTCCACGACATACAGTTGATGACGCTTTCTTTCTCGACCCACGCCCGCCGCGCCTGCGAGACGCCGTACTTCATGAAGCTCAGGGCCGTCTCGTCGTGAGCGTCGGTGTCTATGGTGATGCGGACTCCGGAATCCACGGCTTCGCGGACGTAGGGGACCGAAAGGTCCAGGCGGTCCGGGTAGGAGTTGAGTTCCAGGGCGGTGTTGGTGGACGAAGCCTCTTTTATGAGGCGCGAGACATCTACCTCGTAAGGTTCGCGGCGGTTGAGGATGCGGCCGGTCGGGTGGGCGATGGTTCGGACGTGGGGGTTGTTGATGGCCCGGATGATGCGCTCCGTCATAGCCTCTTCGCCGACCTGGAACGAGGTGTGGACGGCGGCGACCACGAAGTCCAACTCGGCGAGCAGGGCGTCCTCGTAGTCGAGGGAGCCGTCCTTGAGGATGTCTACCTCCGAGCCGCAGAGGAGGCGTATTTCACTGTACTTCTCGTCCGCCTTCCGAACGGCCTCCATCTTGGCCTTCAGGCGCTCTGGAGAGAGGCCGTTGGCTACTTTGAGGCTCTGGGAGTGGTCGCAGAAGATGAGGTACTCGTAGCCCAGATCTATGGCGGCCTCGGCCATGCTCTCGATAGTCCCCTTGCCGTCGGAGTAGTTGGTGTGGACGTGCAGGTCACCGCGCACGTCAGAGACTTCGACGAGTTCCGGGAGCGTGCCGTTCTCGGCGGCTTCCATCTCCCCAGCGTCCTCGCGCAGCTCGGGCGGTATGTAGGCGAGACCAAGATGAGCGTAGAGGTCCTCCTCATCCTCCACCGGCTCGTAGTCGCCCGTGCCGGCTTTCGCCAGGCCGTACTCGGAGATGTTGATGCCCATCTTCACGGCCCGCTCGCGCAGGACGATGTTGTGGGCCTGGCTACCGGTGAAGTGGTGGAGCAATGAGCCGTATGCCTCGGGAGCGACTATCCGCAGGTCTACCTCGATCCCGTCGCACATGATGAAGATCTTCTTGGGACCGTGGGCGAGGACCTCGTCCGCAAACGGCGCCTCGGCAAAGTCGTCGGCCAGGGATTCCGGATCGGCGCTGGCGGCTACGATGTCCAGGTCGCCTATGGTCTCCTTCCGGCGGCGGAGGGAACCGGCAAGCTCCGCCCGCTCCGTCGCGGGATGGGCGCGGACGAAGGAAAGCAGGCTTTCGCCGAGCGCTGTCGCGTGGTTCAGGAGCATCCGGCGTTCGGTGGCGTTGTAGGTTTTGGCGGCGCGGACGATCTTCTCCGCGCTCTTCTTGCCGAAACCTTTGAGTGAGGCGAGACGGATCTCGTCCATCTCCGCTATCCCCTCGACGCTCGTAATATCCAGCTCGCGCCAGAGACGGCCCGCCGTGCGGGGTCCGACGCTCGGGAGGTGGGTTATTTCGACGAGTCCCGGCGGTATCTCTTCCGCAAGTTCGGCGAGGATCTGGGGGGTCCGGTCTTCGGAGAGGTCTCTTATGACCTCAGCCGTCGTCCCGCCTACATGCGGCAGCTTCTTGAGGTCTTCGATCTCCTTTACCGGACGGCCAAGAGCCGCCACCGACTCGGCGGCCCGCTGGTAGGCCAGGACCCGGTAGTGAGCTTCGTCTTTGATCTCCATGAGCGTTACGATGGTCTCAAGAGCGCGTACGATATCGTTGTTCTGCATCTGAGAAGTACCTCTTTCCGGGCTAATGGCCGCCGCAAGAGATTATACGTGGGTACGGAAGAACGAAACTGGTTAGAATCTCTCCATGCGAAGCCGCAGGGTACAGAAGATACTGGGTTGGATCTCCGAGCGCCTGGGACTGACTATCACCGTTGGTCTCGTGGCCGGGTTGCTGGTCTCCGCCGGTATAATAGCCGCCTTCGCCGGGCTGACCGATGACGTCGTCGAGGGAGAGAGCCGCCGGTTCGACAGGTCGGTGCTACTCTGGATCCACACGCACTTCCCCGGCTGGCTCAACGAGCCAATGCGCCTCATAACCGCCCTCGGCTACTACTATATCGTCATCCCGATTCTCGCGGTCGCTGTATTTATCTTCTACCGCAAGGGCTGGAAGCTCTCCGCGATCCTTCTCTGCGTCTCCACGGTAGGAGGCATAATCCTTACCACCCTACTCAAGAGCGTGTTCGTGCGCGCCCGCCCGGAGCTATTCAATTCGGGTTACAAGGCGTCTTTCTATTCCTTCCCGAGTGGTCACGCCACCGTCGCCGTCGCTTTCTACGGGATGCTCACCCTGATCCTGGCCTACAGGCTCAACAGCGCCCGTCGCTGGCTCGTCGCCGCTGGCGGGATAACGATAGTGTTGCTAATAGGGTTTTCGCGACTCTATCTCGGCGTCCACTACCCGACTGATATTCTGGCCGGCTACCTCTCCGCGCTGATGTGGATCGCCACGGTCGGCGCGGTCTACTACCTCTGGCTCGCGTTGCGCGGCTCGCGCGAAGAGGCCGGGCGCAAGGACCCGTAGCCACCCTCGGCATAAGCCGGTGCGCGAGGTGTTGGGGCTGGACTCTGGGCGCGTTGATAGCGGGCGGCGCTTCTGTATGGTGGCCCAGACAATCTGTTGCTCCTTGTGGTGGAGAGTTGGATGGACCCCGTTCTACTCCCAAAACACGCAATACTTATCTAGAGAAAGTTGGTCCAGCGCGGTGTCCCAGAAGGCTGCCGAGCTGTCCGGCAACCTTCTGGAGACGCCAATAACCGTAGGAGACAGCGACTTTCAAAGGGTACGCGGTGTTCTAGACGTCCTCGGTGATCTCGACCTGGTCGCTCCGGGTAACGCTCAGGTAGACGACGAGGGCGAGGATCGTGACCAGGAAGATCTCGCTGGTCGTCACTGTGCCCAGAGCGAGGCCACCGGCATGCCGGTCCTGGGAGAGATAGTCGCCAATGGACGCCCCGAGAGGACGCGTCAGGACGTAGGCGATCCAGAAAGCCAGGACAGCGTTTACCTTGAGCCCGTAGTGCGCGAAGGCAACGAGCCCGATAAGGACACCGAATATAATCAATGACGTCAAGTACCCGAGGGAGAGACCCTCCGCGACCAGGTCACCGGCTGCGGTGCCGAGCGCGAACGTGAACAGGATGGCGAGCCAGTAGAAGGCCTCGCGCTCGTTCGTGTAGATGCTGTGGATAGACAATGTCCTCTCGCTGGCGTACCAGACCGCGAACGTCGCCGCCAGCGCGATGCTGAAGACGATGGTCGTCGTCTGCAGGGGCACCCCGAAGTTGTCCACGAGGTTGTCCGTAATCAGCGTACCGACGATGCTGATGAGGACGACCGCGAGCCAGTAGATGCCCGGCACGTACCGGTGGAGCCGGAACTGAGCAAACAGCGCGACGGCCAGGAAGCCGCTTATGACGATGGTCGTAACGGTCAGTCCAAGGTGGAGGTTGATGTTGAGGAAGTCCGCGGCGGTCTCGCCGACGGTGGTACACAGGACCTTGATGATCCAGAAGTAGATAGTGACCTCGGGGACTTTGCTCAACATTGTCTTCGCGACGTCTGTCCGGTACGTTGTCGACTTGCTCATACTCGCACCGCTTCACGATAAGGTCGCTGGCGTTCGCGCAGTTTCCGGTAGTTCGCCCAGTCAAGCAATATGCGCTCCTTTCTTCTCGGGAAAGGCCCTTTGCCTCTCCTCTTGCGGTGCGCATCCTAACTACCGTTTGTAAGAGATAGTTAAGAATTTAGTTACAAAATTGTTACAAATCGATGAGAATGTCCGTATCGCCATACATAAGCTGATGTGAAGGCGGGAACTGGCCGCCTCGGGAGGTTGCTTACTTCTTCAGGCCCTTCGGATTACATAAGAGAGCGTGCGAGAAAGCTCGCTGTCATGCTCCGATTAAAAGAGTTACGTCGTCAGCCAATCTTATAGTCTTCTTATGAGATTCTTAAGATTCAGCGGAATACTTGGGGTCATGAGAAGCATGAGTAACTCTTGGCTTCGCGTCTTGCGAGGTACGCTACTCGGTTACACACGGTTTTCCACGGTGGGTTTCTACAGCCACGTTTCGGAATACTAATATGCTTTCTGACTTGATCCGGACGCTAGGCGTCACAGCCCTGATCGCGGTTCTGCCGGGTTGGTTTTGGGCAAAATGTCTTTTGGGCAAAGCTGATTTTGCCGAGCGGATAGCGTACACAATCGCGCTATCTCTGGCACTGGTGTCGGGTGTAGCGCTTGCGCTGGTGTGTCTTCTCGGTGGAGGCGTGACCCTCTCCGTGGCCGTTGTCTCACCGTTGTTAGTGCTCGGAACAGGGATCATCGCCTACTTGTGGTTTGGAACTTCCGGGAAAGATCTTGCCGACACCCTGGCCGTGATGCCAGCATCTCCGGGTGTTCTGGTACTGGCGCCGGTTATCGGGGCCTTCGCGCTCGTACTGTTGTCGGATCTCAGGAACTTGCCACTGCTCTGGTTTGCGGTGGGGTGCCAGGGATGGCCCACGAGGGGCTGCATATTGAGTGGCTATGCTCAGACGCTCGTGGTCCCCACCTTGCTACTCTTGCTCGTCGCGGGGATTTTGTACCTGTTCGCATCGCGCAGGCAAGCTGGGTCGCAGGTCCAACTTTCGGAGGAAAGCCCAGCCGATAGCCGGAGACCGCCGGCCGCCGGGCGGGCGCACCGGTTCGCGCTGCCCACGGTTCTGGCATTGGTTCTCGTGCGTGGTTACCTCGGCCCCGTATTGCACGATTGGCCCTATATTCGCGGGTTGGATAACTACTCTCACGCGGTGATGACGAACCTGATGATGTCCCAGGGGAAGATCGCACCCTACCTCGTCTATCCGCCTGGCTTCCACACGCTGACCGCGGTTATCTCGCGGTTGAGTGGTTTGGACCCGCTCGAAATTTTTCCGGTACTGGGGCCGGCGTTGCTGCTATTGCCTGCGCTTTCGTGTTACGCGCTGGCGCGGAGGTTGTGGGGAGAGTGGTGCGGGGCGGCGGCGGCGCTGTTCGCCGGGACTATCATGGGCGGCTCCTATTACTACTTCAACGACGCCATGTATCCCAACCTCGTAGCCGCGCAGTTCCTGCTCGTTTTGACTGTGGGAGCCTTGATCCGGGTCTACTACTCACCGTCGGGCCGCAGCGGCCTCCTGCTGGCGCTACTTGGCTCGTCCGTCGTGCTCTACCATCAGGTATCGAGCCTCTACCTGGCGCTGATCTTGGCGCCAGTGGCGGTGCTCTTCTTGCCTTATCTGCTCATCTGGCGGCGCAAAACAGGGGTAGCGTTGCTTTTCGGGCTGGCGCTATTGGGTCTTCTGTCCGTACTCTACACCTGGAGTACATACGATTTCCCGCGAATGATCGCTGACCTGGCCGGCGGACACAAGGCTGACGCCACGAAGAGCGCGGTGAGCATGGCGTTTGGTACGCAAGGTCCGTACAGCGTAGGTACCATGATAGTGTCCGTATTATCCCAACCCGTGGCCTGGTTGGGGCTTCTAGGCGCAATCTTCGTGGTAGCTGATAAGAAAGGTCGGGCGAGCGCTCCCGAGGTTCTGACGCGGGCGACGCTGGTTATCTGGGCCCTGATCTTGTTCATAGGCAGCCGCACCACGTATAGCGGTTTCCCGGAACGCTTCGCGCGGGATCTGGGCGTACCGCTTTCCATCTTCGCGGCCCTGGCCCTGGTAGTCATCCTGAGAGCGTTGCTGGAACGGCGCGGTACGAAAACTGTCTACGCGGCTTCCGTAGTAGCCGTCCTCGTGGGATCTCTGCTCTGCATCCGGGTAGCTCAGAGTTACCAGCAGGCTGTCGGACCAAGTCCTCACCAGTTGATGACGCCGCGGATCGCTGCTGCGGGAGAGTGGCTGAAAAAGCACAACACGGGCGGCAACATTATGGTGAGCCCGCAGATAACCCAGGTGCCGAGCCGCATGATGCTCGCCATGGGACATTACTCCGCACTCCAGTCATTCACTGAGGCGGGTATCATGAACGCCAGGGATCTGCCTCCCACCGGCTCCAAACCTCTATGGGACGTTCTAGAGGTGATGAACCACCCGGAAGGTGAGCGGACCAGCCAGTTGCTCAAGAAGTATGATGTACGCTACATCGTGCTCTACAAGCAGGTGCTCGGCAGTCCCGTAGTGGGCTACTGGCAGCTCTTCGAAGCTCGCCCGGACCTCTACCGAACGGTTTTCGAGAACAAGGATGTGCTCATAGCGAAGAGGCGGTGATCGTCTGATTACATGCTCGAAGTATCAGACTCCGGCGTTTTCGGCCGGGTATGCTAACAGGCGCAGTACCTTCCGCGCTTCATCTACGTGCAGTGGTACTGCTCCTCTTAGGAGTTTTCGGGAACGTTGCGGTGAACGTGGAGCCTTGCCCAGGTGAACTGATCACTTTGATCTCACCCCCGTGGGCTTCGATAATCTGGAGAGCTATGGCCAGTCCCAGGCCCATGCCTCCAGCGGTCCGGGACAGGTCCGCCCGGTGGAAACGCTCGAAGATGTGCGGGAGTTGCTCCCTGGAGATGCCGATGCCCGTGTCCGAAACCTCTAGCTCGGCCCGCCCCTCACTGCTTCGTACAGCAACCGTCACCCGCCCTCCCTTCGGAGTGTACTTGATGGCGTTGTCGAGGAGGATGGAGACTACCTGGCTTATGCGGCCCTGGTCAAAGGCGGCCTCCACCCGATATCCGGGAGATATGTACTCAACGGCAGCTTTCTCATTTACGGTGGGTCTGATGGTTTCCACTACTTCGGAGACGACGGTTCCCAGGTCTTGGGATTTCAGGTCCAGAGGCGCGCCCTCGTCGCCGCGAGCCAGGGATAGCAGGCTCTCGACCAGCACTCTCATACGCTCGGATTCCTTCCTTATCGCGGCGACGCCTTCGCGAGCGATGCGTGGGTCTTTCAGACCTCCCTCCTCCAGCATCTGGGCGTAGCCACCAATAGAGGTCAATGGTGTGCGGAGCTCGTGACCGGCATCGGCGGTGAACCGGCGCTGTCGCGAGAGAGCCTCTTCCCGGCGGGCGAATGCTGCTTCGAGGCGGGCCAGCAATCCATTTATCGTCGTGGCGAGGCGGCCTATCTTGTCTCCGGGATATGCGACGGGCAGACGCTTTGAGAGATCACTCTCGGTGATCTTCCGGGCGGAATCGACGACCTCATCCACTGGAGAGAGAGCGATCCGGGCCAGAATGTAGGCGCCGCCTAACGAGAGCGCGAAGGCCGCGAGAATGCTGAATATCAGAACGATGGCGAAGGTGTCTATGGCCTCCTGAGCCGTCTCGTAGGACTTGCCGGCTTCGACCACTCGGGGCGCGCCGCCGGGTGAGGTTACGGGAACGGCGTAAACATATTCGGGCGCGCCCGAGGACAGATTTACAGTGCCTCCCGTGGGATCTCCTGACTTGAGCGCCTCTTTCCAGGCCGTATCCCCGTGTCCTTTTTGAACCGCCAGCTTTACCGTCCTGGAGAGAACTTTGCCCTCTCCGTCCCGGATGATGACGAAGACGCCATCCAGAGTCAGACGCTCGATGTCGTCTCGATTGGGGTAATCTCCTGCTCTTATGGAGTGGGCGGCCGTAAGGGCCCGACTCCGGGCGGAGTCCTCCACGCTCGAAAGCAGGGCCTGGCGCAACAGGAAGAACAGCGTAAAGCCCAGCGCCATCAGTATCAACCCGATAGCCAGCGCGTTAAACAGCGTCAGACGCCAATGGACCGGTAAGGATCTAATCATCTCGCAGGCTGTATCCTACTCCCCAGACGGTCTGGATGAGCCGGGGCTCACTCCCAACGTCTATCTTCTTGCGCAGGTAACCGATGTATACATCGACGGTGTTGGTCTGGATCCCGAACTCCTGTTCCCAGACCCGCGAGAGCAGAAGGTCCCGCGAGAGGACCCGGCGGTGATGGCGGGTCATGAATTCGAGAAGCTCGAACTCCCTGGCGGTCAGGTTTATCTTGCGGTTACCGCGCCGAACCTCGCGGGTAGCCGTGTTGAGTTCGAGATCGGCCACTCGCAGCACCTCGTCTCCCTCTACGCGCCGCAAGAGAGCTCGAAGGCGTGCCAGAAGTTCTCCCATATCGAATGGCTTGCCGAGGTAGTCGTCGGCGCCTAGATCGAGGCTGTGGATCTTGTCCATCGGCGTGTCGCGCGCGGTCAGCATGATAACCGGCACCTTGTTCCCCTCCTGACGCAGCCTCTTCAAGACGCCCACGCCGTCCAGCCCTGGCAGCATGATGTCGAGGATGACTATCGAGGGCGCGAACTCGGCTGCGGCCTTCAGCCCCGATGGACCGTCGTACGCGCAACGAACAGCGAAACCGCGCTGCTCAAGGTATAGCTCAACGAGCCGTGCTATGGAACGATCATCCTCCACGAACAGGATGCGGGTTGCAGGATTCATCAGCGTCTTTATTCCTTTTCCCTTGGCTACCGCTACTTTATCTTCCTAGAGTTCACGCAGATCCTCCACTTTGGAGCGGCTGAAGACTATCTGCGCGCCGAGCACCGCTATCCCAGTGGAAAAGACAGCGGCTAAAGCCAGTAGCGCCAGGTAGAACCAGGGTACGGACATCGACTCGGGCGGCGGGTCGAAGACGCCGGTGAGCACTTTGACTAGCATCTCGGCCACCCCGAAGCCTGTCGCCACCCCGATCAGCGAACCACTCACGAGGATCAAAAGTCCCTCGCCCCACAAGAACGCGCCGAGTTGCCCGGACTTGGCGCCCAGCGCTGAGAGGATCGTAAAGGTTCGTCTCCGCTCGGCCAGACCAAGCGCCATCACAAGCCCCGTCGCGGCGGCGACGAATACTATGGCGAAGGCGAGCTCCAGGCGGGTCAGGCCGTGCAGGTCCACGGCGGTGAGGCTGGAAGATATGGTGGTTTGCGTTGAACCTATCCCCGTTACCTTGGCCCCGGCGAGTGGGCCTACCACTTTGCGCGCGGAGGAGGCGAGCTGAGCCGGGTTGCCGCTGGAGCGCATCAGAACGGTCTCCGCCGCACCGGAGCCGGTCTGATGCGCTATGTAGCTTGAGTTCCCCACCAGGAATGAGTCTTTTGGAGCCGTCGGAAATTCGCGTACGACACCGACGAAATGGAACGGCACCACGCGGTACTTATGGTCCTTGGCGCTCTGGAGGCGAAGGTTCAACAGGTCTCCGTGGTGGAGCTGGAAGTCTTTCACCGTCTCCTCGGAGACCAGCACGCCATCCGGCTGCGCGGCGAGTGCGTTCAGAGTGGACCTCGCGTCGCCGTTCGCGAAGTAAGCGTCGGATACGGTGGTGGCGGCTTCGATCTTTTTCGGATCAATACCGAAGATGTCCTGAAGATCGTTGCCGACGTAAGCGAGGCGGTGCTGCATGGGCTGTACGTTAGCGGCTCCCGGTAGATTCCTGAGCGCGGCCAGCTTGCTACCGGGCGGAGAGGAAGTCGTTCCTGTTACCGTTACGTCGGAGCCGTTGGTCAACTCGGCGTCAACCCGAGACTGGGCGTTGTAAGTGGTATTAAACACCGCTGTAGAGACCGCGAAGGAAACCGCGAGCGCGACGAGCACCACTCCGCGGGTCACGAGCACCCTCTGGCGGGCAAGGGATGCGGCGACCGTACCCGAAAGTCCACCGGCGATAGGGCTCAGGGCGGTAGACACCTGCCGGCGGCCCCGGTCGAGGCCTTCGGACCAGAGGCGCATGGCGAGAAGCGCCACCCCAATCCACAAGAATAGCGGAGCAATGAACGCATCGTATGACACCGAAGTCTGTGCCACACCCTCGGGAGCCAGAACCACCTGGTAGCCGGTGCTCGCCGTCCGCCAGAACATGAAAGCCGAGATCGCCAGACAGATAAAGTCCATATAGAGGCGCTCCCATAATGGCTTTCGGACCCGCCCTATAACGGCCCGCGCCGCCGCGACTGTCGAGCGGCGCGCCTCTCTCGCGGCGGGGTAGAGTACGGCAGCCACGGCGAGTACCAGGCCGAAAACAGCGGCGCCCAGAGTCCAGAGCAGGGTGGTCTTGCCCATGAACAGTTCTGACGGGGCTATGGTACCGGCGGCCATATAGGCCAGCACGACTCCGAGCGCCACGCCGCCGAGGCCCACGATAACGGCCTCCATGCTTTCGAGGCGCAGGATCTGCGACGTGTATGCGCCCCTGGTGCGAAGCAGCGCCTGCTCCCGCCGGCGGCGGCTCGCGCCAGATGAGGTCACGGCGAGCGTGAGGAGCACCGCGAGAATTGCCCCTGGAAGACCTAAGAACAGGAAGAGTACCTTGGAGTAGAGCGCGTCCTCCCGGACGCCGTCGAGCCGTGAGGAGAGGTTGTCGCCCACGACGCCGCTACCGGCAATGCTCGCCTCTACGTTCTTCGCCAGCCCTTGCACGTGGATGTAGGTGTCGGTGGGCTGAGTGGGGAGGTTCTCGTGCGCGATGTCGACGTGGAGTTGGGTGTGAACCGAGTCCGGGCGGACTTCGGCTTGTTGATCGAAGAGCTTGTGCCATTGATCGGAGGGCAGGATCACCACGTTGTCCGGAGGAGCCTGCGGGGCAGATCCAGGCGGGATGCCGACCGCCTGGAAGAGTGAATCCGCGTTCGGGAGGTTGACGATACCGTCCACCTTCACCTTCACAGGCGCCAGACCGACCCGCTGTATGGAGATCTCATCTCCCGGTTTGGCGTGCAGGTTGGCGGCCGTCTGCTGGGCGAGGAGCACGCCTTTCGTCAGTCCCTGAAGCTTGGTTATCTCCTTGGGGAAGCTCTTCTGGTAGCCCTCACTTATTCCCAGGACCTTGCCGGGGCCGGTGATCTGAGTGGTGCCGCCGGTTGTGGATTTGAGGCCTGCGGTATCGGCATAGCCCACGCGCTCTAGCGCCGTGTATGGGGTGGCCTTGCCCACGGCCTTAACGGCGGCGTTCGGGTCGGCGCCGGAGGAGAGTTGAACCTGCCAGTCGACCGGGACGTCCGTGATCGCTCGCTGTGTCATCGAGGCGCCGCTGTAGGATATGAACGCTCCAATGGTCGCCAACAGAGCCACCGTGAGCGCAACACCCACCACCGCGCCCAGGAGCCGGCCGCGACGACGCGAGAGTAATCCTTTAAACCAGATCAAAGCCATCATCAGCCGCTAACCTCCAGAACTCCGTGTTGCATCCGCCAATGGTCGTGCATGCGACCGGCGACGCCCATGTCGTGCGTGGCGACCACCAGCGCGGTATCGGTGCCTTCAAGAGAGGCGAGCAGCACGTCGAACAGGTGGCTGGCAGTCGGGTGGTCGAGCTGTCCCGTGGGTTCGTCGGCGAGGATCAACCGTGGCCTATAAGCGAGGGCGCGGGCCACGGCTACCCGCTGCGTCTGTCCTCCGGAGAGCTCCTCGGGCAGCTTGTCCGCGATGTCGGCGAGCTCTATGCGATCCAGGACGTCGAGCGCGGCGCGGCGGGCGTCTTTCGCGCTCCTGCGGCCGAGCAGCAGCGGCATCTCCACGTTCTCGACGACGGTGAGCGGGTCAAGGAGGCTCTGTGTCTGGAAGACAAAGGCGATCTTCTCGGGTCTAAGAGCCTCCCGCTTCCCGAGACCAGGCCAGGAGATAGTACCGGCGGTAGGCGTATCGAGACCTCCCATAAGATGCAATAGTGTTGACTTGCCACTGCCCGAGGGCCCGACGAGCGCTATGTGACTGCCGGAGATGATTTTGCAAGTCGCTGAGTCGAGTGCCACCAGGGGGGTTTCTCCGACTCGATAGGTGCGTCCGGCCTCCCGAGTCTCCACGAGGATTTCAGACATTGGCGATCCTTCCGTCGAAGATGCGTAAGATCCGGTCCGCCCTCGCCGCCAGCGCCTCGCTGTGTGTCGCGATGAGTGTGCCGGCTCCCTCTTCGCGCCGGGCTTCGAAGATGCGTAAGATCTCGGCCTCGGTATCTACGTCTACCTCACCCGTCGGCTCGTCTGCCAGAAGCACCCTGGGGTTCGAGGCCAGGGCGGTCACGAGACCCGCGCGCGCGGCCTCGCCCCCCGATAGCTGCGAGGGCCGGGAACGGCGGCGCTTTTCCAGACCGATTAGTTCCATTAATTCCTGGAGGCGGCGCTCGTCGGGCTTGCGCGCCAGGCTCATCTGGAGGCGGGCGTTGTCTTCCACGGTGAGGTACTCGAACAGGTTGCCGGACTGCAACAGGATGCCGATGTTCGCCGCGCGCATCGCGGCGCGGGTAGCCTCGGAGCAGCGTGTCAGGCGCTCTCCCATTAGCTCTACGTGCCCGCCGTCGGGTTCGTCGAGGCCGGCGAGACAGGCTAGGAGTGTGGACTTCCCGCTCCCCGACGGCCCCATGACGGCCACGATCTCACCTTCGCCGAGGTGCATGCTCACGCCGCGCAGCGCAAGGGTCTCCTCTTCCCCGGCGTGGTAGAAGCGGTAGATGTCGAACGCTTCGAGGAGACACATACTACATCCACCTGAAGCTCTGGGAGATCCGATTCCACTGGTCCACGTTATCGGCCCCGAGAGGCGCGTAGAGCCGGAGCGTCGCCAGCTTCCCGTTCTTGAAGAAGAGGTAACTGTTGTTCTCTTGCCGTACCTGCTTGCCGGTCACGGGGTCCGGGTTGGAGTTCGAAGTGTACTTTATGAGGATCGCCTGTCCGGTTGGAGTCTTCACGCTCTGTATGTGGGTGATCCGTACCGCCCGTTGTGCCTTCTTCAAAGCGGGCAGCTGGTTCTTGCGGACGCTACCGACGCTCGGAGCGTGGGAGGAGTTCTTGAGGGTGACGCTCATGCCATCCAGCTTGTTCACGAAGCTGGCGTCTCCAGCCTTGGCCGTTCTGGCCCAACCTTCCGGGACCTCTACCTTGTAATTTCCCTGCTGGGACGTGTACGTCACGAACGCCTGGGTATCAGGGATGTCTCCTGGAGGGCTCTTCTCCGGGGCCACGGGCTTCTCGCTCGGGCCGGACGCCTGCGAGATCTTTTGCGTGGCACCGGTGCTCTGGTGAGTCGAGGTTGCGCCAGATGAAGCGTTGTTGGTTCCACACGCACTCAGAAGAAATATCCCCAAGAGGGCGATTGTGGACAGTGAGATCGCTTTTCCTGTTCTGTTCATGGCGTCTCCTTACGAAGGGCTCTTCAGTCAGGATTCAATATCGCGTACAAAAATAAGAAAGGTCTGAGAAGACACGAAGAACTCTTTAAGAATTTCAAGAAACGTGTAGCGTTACGCATCGTCCTGACGAGGATGGGTGCTCGTTCGCATACCCATGTACCTGGATCAGGCTCATCGTCTTGGCTCCCGGTTGAGCGCCAAAATCCTTGATCTCTTATCCGGCTCTTATAGAGAGCGCATACCTTCTGATCGAATGGAGCGAAGTGGCTCCATCGAGAGTAGGAGGTACTTGATGAAAGGCTTTAGCGCGACAAATAGTCTGAAGCTGGCGGGCATCGCTCTGATCCTGTTGGTCGGCATGATCCATTTCGTGGACGCTCCAGACAGCTTTTCAGAGGCTCTCTACAAGGGACTGCTGTTCACGGCCAACGGTGTGGGAGCGCTCGTGGCGGCTATGGGTATCTTTCTGGATAGGCAAAACCTGGGATGGAACCTCGGCGCTCTCGTGGCGGGCGGCGCTTTCGTCATGTACGTGATCAGCCGCACGGTAGGACTCCCTGGTCTGGGCGTGGACGTGTGGTTCGAACCGCTCGGTATCCTGTCCCTCGTCGCCGAGGCTCTATGCATAGTCGTTTACCTGAGAGTCACCACGAAGAAGCCCTTGATTCTGGCGGAAGACAGAGCAGAGTAGAGGTTAGGAAGAAACTTCTTTGGAGGGATGCTCTTAAGCGTGTCCCTCTTTTTCGGAAGCCATTCATAGGCGGGTAGAATATGCGAAATGTCCCCGAGAGGAGCCAGGTGAAGAAAGGGACTCGCGTTCTGGTGGTGGAGGACGACCACTCTATAGCCCGTCTCATCGAGCTGGAGCTTTCGCATCGCGGTCTGGCGGTCCGGTGCGCCGGTGACGGCCTATCCGGGCTGGAGGCGGCGAGGAGCTTCGACCCGGCCCTCGTCATCCTGGACATCATGCTGCCGGGGCTTGACGGGGTCGGGGTGCTGAAGCGACTGCGGGCCGGAGGAAGTAAGGTGCCGGTTATCATGCTGACCGCGCGCGACACGCTGGGGGATAAGGTACACAGCCTGGACCTCGGGGCCGACGACTATCTGACCAAGCCTTTCGAGGTGGAGGAGCTTCTAGCGCGGCTTAGGGCATTAATCCGGCGGTCTGAAGGGGATGAGGTGATCCGTTACGCGGACCTTGAAGTTGATATCGCCACCCGCGAGGTACGGAGAGGCGATCGCCGTGTGGGCCTCACGGCTCGCGAGTACGAGCTTCTGGAGTTCATGGCGCGCAACCCGAGGCGTGTGCTCTCCAGGGACCTCCTGCTCTCGCGCATCTGGGGAGAAGACCTGAATAAGGAGACCAACGTCATAGACGTGTACATTGGATACCTCCGCAAGAAGCTCGACAGGCCCGGAGAGACGCCCTTGATAAGGACGGTTCGGGGAGCGGGCTACGCCCTCAGGGAGAGCTAGGAAGCTTTTGTGCCGATCCGTTGGCGGCTAACCCTCTTCAACGCCCTGGCGATAGGGGCGATCCTCGTGTTCCTGGGTGTTTTGCTCTACGCGCTGCTCCGCAACGCTCTGCCTTCGAGCGTGGAGGATACCGTGCAGGCGCGGGCGCTTGAGGCAGCCCGCATCACGGAATCCGGAGAGACCTTGAGCAGGGAGAAGATCGAACGTCTCACCCTCAACGGCGTCTACGTGATCGTCCGCGACAAGCAGGGCCATACCCTGACCGAGACGGTGACCCTCGTCTCCCAGAAGGACGATAAAGACCGCCTCTGGCGCCAGGCGCTGGACTCAGACAAGCCGGTGGGAGGCACGGCGAACCTCTCGCCGGAGCCCCCGGACTACGTCTACGCCGTACCCGTGAAGACCCCTGGCGGGACCGTCCGCGTGGTGGAGGCGGGCAAGTCTTACGAGAATGCCCAGGAAGCTCTGAACCTGTTCGGCACCTTCATGGCCGCGGGAGTCCTGGCGGCGCTGCTGCTTGCGGTTGGAGGAGCGTACCTTCTCGCCCGGACGGCGCTCTCTCCCATCGAGGCCATCGTTGGCTCCGCCCGTCAGATCACCGAAGGTGACCTCTCCCGCCGTCTGCCCGTCGTCCACTCGAAGGACGAGATAGGCCAACTCGCGACCACCATAAACGACCTCCTGGCGCGTCTGGAAGCAGCCTTTGCCCGCCAGGAGGAGGCTCTGGCCCGCCAGCGGCGCTTCGTCGCGGACGCCGGCCACGAGCTGCGTACTCCTCTCACCTCCATAAGAGGCTACGCCCGGATGCTGAAGGAGTGGGGAACGAACGACCCCGAGACCGCCCGCGAGAGCGCTACCGCGATAGACCGGGAGTCCGAACGGATGCGGGAGCTGGTCGAGGAACTGCTCGCCCTGGCCCGCGGCGACGAGGGCGCGCCCCTGGATCTCTCATCCCACGACCTCGGTGACGTGGCCTCCGAGGCGGTCGAGGTAGCGCGGGCCGTCGGCGGAAAGCTCTCCATAACCTACGTCCCTCCGGAGGACGAAGTAGAAGCCATCTTCGACCGCGGCCGTATCCGGCAGGCGGCCTCTATCCTGCTAGACAACGCCTTAAAGTACACTCCCGAGGGCGGCGCCGTAAACGTGACCGTGCGCCGCAGAGACGGACGGGCCGAAATCGAAGTCACGGATACGGGCATCGGCATCTCCAGGGAGCAACTCCCACACATCTTCGAGCGTTTTCACCGGGCGGACCCGTCCCGGACCAGCAGCGGCGCGGGACTGGGTCTGGCCATAGCCCGACAGATCGCCGAGGCTCACGGCGGCGACGTCCATGCTGTAAGCGAACCTGACAAAGGCTCCACTTTCATCCTGAGCATTCCGCTCCATCGCTAGACTGAAAAAGTGCCGCAAGTAAGTTTTCTTGCTTCTTTTCTTACACATTCTTACCTTTCTCTTATAATTCAGTGAGATGCTGGACCGTACAGGGTTCCCGGGTACTCTGGAGAAGTGGAGAGAACGTACAAAATGGGAGAGTTTTGATCCAATGATCGAATACCCAATGATCCTGCTCGCGGCCTTCTTTTTGTGGATGGGCCTCGCGAGATACTCGCGGTCGGCTGCCGGTAAACGCCAGGTCCAGGACCCCATTCCCGGCAAGGTCCTGATCCTCACGGCCGCCGTGGGCGGTGGACACGAGGCGGCGGGCCGGGCCTTGCGAATCGATCTGGAACAGGCGGGACACTCGGTGGAGGCCGCGGATGGGCTCAAGGCGATGAGCCGGGGTCTGGACTGGCTGCTGGTACGATTCTACTGTAACCAGGTCAGGAGCAAGCCTAGGTCTCTGAGAGCTGTCTTCGTCATCACTTCGACGAAGGCGGGGGCGTGGGCCATACGCGTCTTTGTGGGACTGCTCTTCGCGAAGCGGCTGCTCGGGCTTATCCAGCGGGAGCGGCCGGAAGTAGTCATTTCGACTTATCCGCTGGTCACCGCCGCGTTGGAGCGCCTGCGCGTTAAAGGTGGATTGCGGGCTCCGGCGGTGGCGGTTATCCCAGACTACGGAGTTCATCCCCTGTGGGTGGCGCCAAGCCTGGATCTCCACCTCGTAGTCTCACGCCAGTCGGTGGAGCTTACCGAACACGCCGGAGGCGTAGCCTCCCTCCTCCGGATACCGGTAGACCCGGCCTTCCACTCCGCCCCGCCCCGCGATGAGGCTCGCGCGCGGTTGGAGATTCCCCAAAAATCTTTCGTGGTCCTGATCGTGGGCGGCGCGTGGGGAATAGGAGATCTCGAAGGTGCTGCGCGCCACGCCGCGAAGACCGGCGCTTACACCATCGTCGTAACGGGAGAGAACAGCGTCCTGAAGGAGCATCTCCAAAGAGAGTTCGCGTGCGAGGAGAACGTGCGGATACTGGGGTGGAGCAAGGACCTCCCCGCGCTCATGTCGACCGCCGACTGCCTGATACAGAACGCTGGAGGCATGACCTGCATAGAGGCGGTCGAGATGGGCCTTCCGATGCTCATGTTCGAGCCCATCCTCGGTCACGGAGAGCTCAACTGCCTCGTCATGGAGCAGGCGGGCGCCGCGACCCTGGTACGCGACGCAGAGGACCTGAGCTCTCTATTAAGGTCCGCCGTCAGGCGCGAGGTTTCGCTCTCCGTACCGGAGAAGACCGGCGCTCCAGGGATAGTGGAGGCTCTGGAATCTCTATCCGGTGACGCTCTGGTCAGGCACGCGCTGCGACCGATGCCCTGGAGAAGGATCGTGTTGGCCCGGCCGGCTTTTATCTGCGCCGTTGCGCTCGGTTTCTTCGCGTGGTCGGCCTTCGCTTCGTCGGGGATGGCGCTGGCGGCCAGGGCGTTCAGGTTCGACGTACCCGGCTACGACCCCGCTCCGGGAAAGGTCTCTCTCTCCGTCAGGGTAGAAGACCCGGCGAACGCTGCGGCAGTCGAGGACTTCGCGGCCCGCGAGAAGGTACCCATCACCATCTTCGCCACTGCCCGCGGCGCCGGAGGACTCCACCCGCAAAAGGGCCTCGACTTCGGGGTGGCCGAGGAGGCCGGAGATGGTAAGTTCCACTCTCCACTGAAGGACAGGTCCGAGGATCGGAACGCCGCATCCGCGGTTCGACGGGCGGCCGGCGTACCCCCGAAATACTTCCTACCCTCTCCAAAGACGGACCTCGCCTCGCTGGCGGAAGCTCCTCCGCACACCCGGCTGGTAATGGCCGAGCGCGACTACCCTGACGGACCTCGTCCGGGATTGCTCGTCGTGGACTCCTCCGGGCTCGGCCCCGAAGCGGCCCAGGCGCGGCTGGCGCGGGCGTTGCGAGAAATCCAGGATAAAGGACTCCAATGCGTGCCGCCGGACCGGCTCTAATCTCCGCCGTGGCCCTGTTGGCCGCCCACGCCGCGCCGTCGAGCGCCCTGTTACCTCCGGGACGGCTCCTCTTCCCCGCCGTCACGCGGACCGGCGCGGAGAAAGGGGCGGTGGCCCTTACGTTCGACGATGGGCCGGGAGATTGCGTGGAAAAATTCCTGAACGTCCTCGAAGAATATGAAGTCCGGGCCACTTTCTTCGCCGTCGGGGAGCAGGTCGAGCGGGACCCGGCCCGGCTCAAGGAGATCTCCCGCCGCGGACACGAGATAGCGGTCCACTGCTATCTGCACCGCAACCACCTCCGCCTGACACCGGGCCAGACCGTTGGTGACATGCGCCGGGCGCGGGCGGTGATCGAGGGTGCGACCGGACGCTCGACGCATCTCTTCAGGCCGCCCTACGGCGCCTTCAACGCGGCCTCCTGGATCGAAGCCTCGCGCCAGGGATGGGAGCGGGTGCTCTGGGCGCGTTGGGGGAGAGACTGGGAAGCGCGCGCCACGCCCCGATCCGTGGCGGATGAGATCGGTCTTCCAACGTCCGGCGACGTCCTACTGCTGCACGACTCCGACCGTTACGCGGCCCCCGGCTCCTGGCATAACACCCTCGGGGCGCTGCCGCTTATCCTGGAACGTATTTTGTCTCTGGACCTCCAGGTCCGTCCCGTGGGAGAGTTATTGGGCCTCGAAGAGTGTTAGGGGTCGCCCTGATCCTGGCCTCCACGTTCGCCTACAACGGCTCCGCAGTGCTGCTCGCCGCCGAGACGCGGCGTCAATCCGGTGGCTCCTTTCTTCTCCTCGCGGTGGGACGGAGGGCCTCCGGCGCGTTCGCCATCTCCATGAACGTCCTGGGATGGCTGCTGGAGGTCGCCGCTCTCACCCTCATACCTCTAACTCTGGCGCGGCTCCTGAACGCCGCCGGGCTCGTAATGCTGCTAGGGATGACCCGCCTGACGCTCAAAGAATCCCTGAGACGCCGCGAGGTCATCGGCGTCTGTCTCGTGGCGCTCGGGATAGTAGCCGTCGGCTTCGCGCCGCCCCTGCCCGGTGTGGAGACGCCGGGCCTCGCGCAGTACGCTTTGCTCTTCGCGGTCCTGGCGCCGGGAATGTTGCTGCCCTACGCGTTAAAGCTCCTCCGCCGTTCGCCGGGCGCCGCCGTGATGGCGACGGCTGCGGGACTGGCCTATGCGTTGAGCGGCATCCTGAACAAGAACGTCGCCGACGACATCCAGGCCTCGAACATGACGGCCATATTGCTCCTTGGAGCCTGCATAGCGGTGCTCGGTATTTGGGGCTTCGTTATTGAGCTGGAGGCTTTGAAGAACGGTCTCGTGTCGGTCGTGGTGCCGATAGTTTTGGCCCTGCACACCATCGTGCCGATTATCTGCGCCCCGTTCCTCTTCGGCGAGGTCTGGCCCGCCGGACTTCTGCCGCGCGCTCTTCTGGGAGCAGGTATCCTGCTTACCATTCTCGGTACCCTGGCGCTCACCAGCGCCCCGGACCAGACGCCGGTTCGACGTTGAAGTACGGAGAAACTCGGCGGTCTCTTATCAAATTCTTAGAAACGGTTCTTATATTTACAGGAGATCACGGAATAGAATGAAGCTGGAGATCCAACCTCATAGGAAGTCTCTGACTCGCCTGGCGCGTGACGCCGGAGTTGACCTGAGGAAGGTAGACAAGTTTTGAGCACCATAGACAACATACTCTCTCTCATCACCCAGTACGGGTATTTCATCATCCTGCTCGGGGTGATGATCGAGAGCATGGGGGTGCCGATCCCCGGCGAGACCATCCTCATAGCCTCTGGGATTCTCGTTCAACAGGGGAAGCTCGACCTTGGATACGTAATCCTTTTCGGCATCCTGGGCGCCGTCGTTGGGGACCAGCTCGGGTACTGGATCGGTCGCAGGGGAGGACGCCCGTTCGTTCTACGTTGGGGGCGCTACGTCTTTATTACCCCGGAGCGTCTCGCCCGCGCGGAGGCGTTCTTCGAGCGCCATGGCGGCAAGGCCGTCTTCCTGGCCCGCTTCGTATCCGGGTTGAGGATCTTCGGGGCACTGGTCGCCGGTATCAGCCAGATGAGATGGAGGACCTTCTTCGTCTACAACGCCCTGGGTGGCGCGGTCTGGGCCACGGCGGTCGTGCTCATCGGATACCTGCTGGGTGGAAGCATCAACCTCGTGGAGCGATGGATAGGCCGGGCAAGCGCGTTGCTGGTCATCGCGCTCGTGCTGGGCGTCGCTCTGTACCTGGCTTACCGCTGGGTCACGAATCACCCGGAACTCGTGCGCCGGATCGCCATCCGTCTGGGCGGCCGACGCGTGCTGGTGTTCCTGCACACCCCGTTCGGGACGTGGCTCCGAGGTAGGTTCGCACCCGGCGAGGTATACGGTCTCACGCTCACCGTCGGGCTTGTTCTCTTCGGCCTCTTCACATGGGCTTTCGGCGGGATTACCCAGGACGTTCTGGCTCGAGATCCCCTGGTTCGGGTGGACCGTTCGATACTGCGCTTCTTCCACTCCCACGGCGAGCCGCATCTAACGGCCGTGGTGAGCGTGGTCGAAGAGGTCTTCTCTCCCGAGGTAATGCTCCTGGCGGCGGCTCTGGCGGGCGCCCTGCTCTTGTTCCTGGGACACCGGCGGAGAGATTTTGGGATGAGCTTCTCGGGCGGCGTGCTGCTCGCAACGTCTTTCGGGACCGGCGCACTGGTCGAACTATTCAAACATCTGTTCCACCGTCCACGGCCTCCGGCCTCCCTGCAACTCGTAACCGAGACGGGCAACAGCTTCCCGAGCGGCCACGCCATGACGGCGCTGGTCCTGGGAGCCACCATCTGGTATCTCTTCAGCCTGCGGCCTCCCGCATATAGATGGGGTTCGTGGCAGGCAAAGGCCCGTATCGGACTCACCGCCGTCGTGGTGGCGCTACTGGTCGGAGTGGGACGCATCTACACGGGGGCGCACTACCCGAGCGACGTGCTTGCGGGTTGGGCGCTTGGCGGGGTGTGGGCTTCCATCTGTCTAACGGCGGCGGAGGTCTTCCGTGGCCTGCGCGCCTCCGGCAAACCCATGCCGGAGTCCATTGTGCGGACGGCGATACATTACACGCAGTTCTCACTCATCGGAGCCGGAAACGCGCTGGTGGACCTCGGGGTGCTGAACCTGATACTACTCTTCGACCCCACCCGCGCGCCCGGTAAACTCGTCCTCTACAACGCCGTGGCGCTCGTCCTGGCGAACGTGAACAGCTACCTGTGGAATACTCTCTGGACCTTCCGGCACCACGCCCGCCACGACGCCCGGCAGTTGAGCATGTTCGCCGCACAGGCGGCCCTGAACGTGGCGGTGGGCAGCCTCCTGTTCTGGCTCCTGGCTCGCGGACTCGTCACCTATACGGACCTCTCGCCCTTCGCTGGAGGAAACGCGGCCAAAGTCGTCTCGATGGTGGCTGCCTCTACAATGAGCTTCTTGCTCCTCCGTTTCTACATCTTCCGCAAGGAAAAAGCGTAGTAGCGGCCGCCGAGTCCGGACCTTTACTGGAAAACATCTCGGACCTCTACTGGAAAACATCTCTATTAGGTGGTAGCTTCCCTCCGTGCTCGAATCCATTCTGAAACCGCTCATAGATTTCGTCACCCACACCATCGGAGCCTACGGGGTCTTCGCTGTATTTGGACTGATGGTGCTGGAGAGCATGGGAGTTTTGATCCCATCGGAGGCGATATCGCCGTTCGCCGGATACCTCGTATCTCAGGGCAAGATGAGCTTGCTCGCGGCAATCGCCGCAGGGGTCGCGGGGAACCTTATCGGCTCGTGGATCGCTTACTTTATCGGGCTGTGGGGCGGACGGGAGATCTGGCTGCGCTACGGACGCTTCGTCGGGGTGCGGGAGCATCACCTGAATACCGCCGAGAAGTGGTTCGACAAGTACGGGCAGCTCACGGTCTTTATCTCGCGCTGCCTGCCGGGAGTACGGACGTTTATCTCGTTTCCCGCCGGTATATCCCGCATGAACTTTCCCAAGTTCACTTTTTACACCTTGCTCGGCTGTGTGCCGTGGGTCGCCGCTCTTACCTATCTGGGTTACGTGCTCGCCGAGAACTGGGAGGAGATCGGCTCCTACATACACTACCTGGACTACGCGGTCGCTGCTGCCCTGGTCGCGGGAGCGGTGTACCTGTTCTGGCGCTGGCGTTCCTCCCGCTCCCCAAAAGCCTGACCGGCTGCTCTCCGCTAGAATAGCGCGATGGATCTCCTTCAGCTTCTGTTTCTAAGCGTCATCGGGATCGTTGGAGGGTTGCTCGCGGGGCTCGTAGGGGTCGGCGGCGGTATTGTCTTCGTGCCGGGGCTGGTGTACGCGGGCGGATGGCAGATAAAAGAAGCCGTCGCCGCCAGTTTGATCATTATCATCTTCAGCTCCATTACTGGCACCATCCGCAACTCTAAAAGCGAAGACCCCGTAAACTGGCGGGTCGCCGCGCTCCTCTCTCTGGCGGTCGCCCCGGCCTCGCTCATCGGGGTCGCCATAAGCCGCGTCTCCTCCGATACGGTGGTGGAGATAGCCTTCTCCACGATCCTTCTGCTTCTGGCCTACCCGACGGCTCGCGGGCGCCCGGAGTTCGATGACTCGAAGAGGATACCGCTCATCTGGGTCTTCGTGGCAGGGGTCTTTATCGGGACTCTCGCGGGGCTCGTAGGGGTCGGCGGCGGGGTCGTGATGGTGCCGCTGATGGTGCTCGGGATGGGACTCGGGACTAAGCAGGCCGTCTCGACCAGCCTGGCGGTCATTATGGCTACCGGGGTCGTCGGGGCCATCGGTTATATAGCCACCGGCTTCAGCGAGACAAAAGACCTGTTGAGCCTGCCGCCGCTAATAATAGGGTCGATGATCGGAGCCTGGCTCGGGGTGCGGATACGGGACCCCCTGCCGGAGAAACTCGTGAGTACCGGATTCGCGATCTTCATGGTCATTACGGCCCTCCGCCTCCTCAGTGAAGCCTTGGGCATCTTTTAGCCGATTTCGCCAGCTTCCAGCCCTCGCCGCCTGTGATAGATTTGCGATATGCAAGTCAGGTTTTCTGAAGAGAGGTCCGCGCAGCGGGAGAAGAACCGGGTAACGATTATCTCTCTGGTTGCGGCGATGGCGCTGACTACCATGAAGCTCGTGGCGGGGCTGTTCACGGGGAGCCTGGGACTCCTGGCGGAGGCAGCGCACTCTGGGCTCGACACGGTCGCCTCGGTCATAACGTTCTTCTCGGTGCGGGTGGCGGGGCGTCCGGCGGACGAGAACCACCCTTACGGACACGGCCGGTTCGAGAACCTCTCGGCGGTCGCGCAGGGTGCGCTGCTTCTGGGGACGGCGGCCTGGATCCTCTTCGAGGCCGTACAGAGGATCTTCTTCGTCAACGTCGAGGTACAGACCTCGATCTGGGCTTTCGCCGTGATGGGCGCGAGCATCGTCATAGATTTTTGGCGTTCCCGGATGCTCGCCCGCGCGGCCAAGAAGCACAATAGCCGCGCCCTCGAAGCCGATGCTTTGAACTTCCGGGCGGATATGTTCTCATCCGCCGTTGTAATTCTGGGTCTCTTACTCGTCGCCTACGGAAAGCTGACGGACTCTGGAGGCTTTCTGCAACGGGCCGACGCCTGGGCGGCACTACTGGTCGGGTTGTTCATCATTGGTAAGAGCGGACAGCTTGCCCTGCGCTCCGTGAACATACTCCTGGACCTCGCGCCCGTGGAGCTTCAGAAGAGGATAACGCGCGGGGCGGAGAGCGTGCCGGGCGTCCTGGAGACGCGCTCCGTCCGGCTGAGGGAGTCCGGGAACCGGAAGTTCGCGGATATCGTGGTCACCATCCCGCGCACCATCAGCGTCGCCGAGGCGCACAGTATTACAGAGAAGGTGGAAGAGACCGTCCGGGAGATAGACCCTAGCACGGAGAGCGTGGTTCACGTCGAGCCGGTGATGAGCGAGACGGAGACCGCTGTAGAGTCTATCCACGCCGTCGCTCTACAGATGGGTCTTAACACGCACCACGAGCGGGTGCAGCAAACGGGCGACAGTCTCGAAGCCTCGCTACACCTCGAGGTCGACTCGACTCTTACGCTTGGCGAGGCTCACGAGCTTGCCCAGCGCCTGGGAGCGGAGATCAAAGCCCAGAACCCGAACCTAAAGCGGGTGACGACGCACCTCGAGGTCGCGGAGCCGGAGCCCGGTGAGCTCGTGGACGTAACCGGCGAGTACGGGAGCCTGGTGGATCAGATGAAGCAAACGGTGCTCGACGCGGGTTTCGAGGCGGTCTGTCATGAAGCGCGGCTGTACCGTTCCGAGGAAGGCGGGCTGGACGCCATCCTGCACCTGGATTTTCCGAGTTCGGCGAACGTGGGCGGGGTTCACCTTAATACCGAGGTCATAGAGCAGGCACTCCGGGAGGCGCATCCGGAGCTCGAGCATGTCGTCATTCACGCCGAACCTCGGGAAGAGACCGGGACCTCGCGGCCTAAGGGATAAATTGTTGGGCGTCCGCGTAGCGGGCCCGTGGTATTCTTAGCGTTCATGTTCGAGAACTCCCAACCCGAGGAACCGTTTCAGACCCGCCGGGAGCGGCGCGGCAGCGTGAAAAAGAAGGGTGGTGGGATTCTTGAGTTCCTGATCATCCTGATCGCCGCTTTCACGCTGGTCTTCGGCGTCATCCGACCATTCGTGGTAGAGGCGTTCTGGATCCCCTCGGAGAGCATGGTCCACACGCTCGAAGTGGGTGACCGAGTACTCACCAACAAATTCATCTACGACTTCACGAGCCCCAAACGCGGCGACATCGTCGTCTTCAAGAGCGTCGAAGGCTCCAATGAGGAGCTGATAAAGCGCGTCGTGGGAGTGCCGGGGGATAAAATCTCTGTCCAGGCCGGCAGACTCTATGTGAACAACAAGCTCCAGAAAGAACCGTACGTCAATAAGGATCTCCCCGACAAGAGCTTCTTCGGACCTACGAAAGTCCCGCCGAACCACGTATTCTGCATGGGTGACAACCGCGCCAATTCCCGCGATTCTCGGTTCTTCGGCCCCGTCCCGGACAGGAATATAGAGGGCGAGGCGTTCCTCTTGTTCTGGCCGCTAAACCACCTACGGCTGCTCTAGGAAATGGCCGAGGAGAACCCCCGCCGACGGCAAGAGCCGGGAGAGAACCGGGGAAACAGCTTCTCCCGGAGCACTATGGAGTTCCTGATCACGGTGCTGGTGGCGTTCGCGCTGGTGTTCGGCTTCGTAAGGCCCGTAGTCGCACAATCGTTCTGGATCCCCTCCGAGAGTATGGTCCCGACGCTCGAGGTCCACGACCGAATACTCGTCAACAAGTTCATCTACGACTTCACGAGTCCCAAGCGCGGCGACATCGCCGTCTTCAAGAGCGTCGAGGGCAACAACGAAGACCTCATAAAGCGCGTCATCGGGCTGCCGGGAGATAAGATCGAGGTCCGCCACAGAGGCACACTCTACCTCAACGGAAAGCCCCAGAAAGAGCCCTACGTCGTGAATGGCCCTTGCGTCCGGGGGTACCCTAAGACCTGCTCCTTCGGACCCGTAACCGTCTCCAAAGGTCACTACTTCATGATGGGCGACAACCGCGCCAACTCGCTCGACTCCCGGTTCTTCGGAGCCGTACCGAAGCAAAACCTGATCGGTGAAGAGTTCTTCCGCTTTTGGCCGCTGAACCGCATCGGACTTCCCTAGCCTCCGACTCTAGAGGCGGGGCGGACCCTGGGATATGCGGACTCGCAGGTCCTCGGGATCGTTCGGCGGCGTCCACGATGACTCCATCCACCATGTAACGCCAGCCTCGGCGAATGGCCGCACCACGGAGGCCGCACGCTCGGGATCATCCCCAGGCGTCGTACCTTCCCACACTATGTCGAAGGGAGCGCCCGGCGGACGGTTCTCCGCCGCGTAAGCCTTTATAGCCCGCACGTCGTCCGGCGTAATGCCTGGTCCCGAGGCCGTGCCGCCCAGTTTGGCCGCCAGCACGCCGTCGTAGCGCAGGGCGCGGTTCATGGACTTCTTGCTCGGCCACGCTCCGACGACCCAGATCGGGATTCGCGGCGACTGCACCGGCTTTGGAAGGAAGGTCATCTCCTCTAACCGGTAATGCTTGCCCGCGTAGGCGAACGGCTCTCCACTCCACAGTCCTGTCAGGATCTCCAGGCTCTCGTCCAACATCTCAGCGCGGATCTTGCGCTCCGTGGGCTCTCCGACCTTCGAGAACCCGTCGTCGTCGAGCGTGCCGAGACCCACCGGCAGGATCAGACGCCCACCCGAGAGGTGGTCCAGCGTCATCGTCTCGCGGGCGAGTTTCCAGGGACGACGACGGGCCGGGGGCGTCAGCACGGCTCCGAGCCGGACCCGCTCGGTCTTCATCGCCATCGCCGCCATCACGACCCACGGGTCGTATATGTCCATACCCTGGCCGACGCAGATGCCATCAAAGTAGAATACGCCGTCCCACCCCGCGGACTCCGCTTCGGCGGCGAGGTCCGCGACGGTCCTGGGGTCTCCTTTGGGAATGATGAAACCGTAGTTCACGCGTGCGTCCCTTTATCGCGGCCCTTCAGTTCTTCCCGGTAATCGTACATTGGTCCGCTCTACTTCAAAACCCGCGATTCCGCGCGGGGTACTTTAACGCCCGTATATTTCGGCGAGGCTCCGCAAACGTCCGGCAAGTTCCGGCGTGAGCGCCGATGCTTCCATCCGCCAGCCCCAGTTGCCGCTCGGCGTGCCGGGAGTATTCATCCGCGTCTCCGAGCCGAGCCCCAGAACGTCCTGCATGGGGACGATGGCGCGATCCGCCGTGGATAAGTAGGCCAGGCGTATGAAGTCCCAGACAGAGGTGTGTTCTCTGCCCAGGTAGCGCCGGGCGAGGATACGTTCCTCTTGCGTCGCCGACCTCCACCATCCGGCGGTCGTATCGTTGTCATGGGTGCCGGTGTAGACGACGTAGTCCGCGCCCTCGTAGTTGTGCGGCAGGAACGGGTTGTCCGGCCCGGAGAATCCGAACTGGAGGACTTTCATCCCCGGCAGACCGGCCTTTTTTCGCAGCGCGTGGACCTGGGGCGTTATGTCTCCCAGGTCTTCGGTGATTAGCGGAAGCTCTCCTGCGGTACCCAGCTTCGAGCGTAGGGTCTCGAAGAGATCCAGGCCCGGCCCCTCTATCCACTGGCCGTTCTTGGCCGTTTCTTCACCGGCCTGTATCTCCCAGTACGCTTCGAAGCCCCGGAAGTGGTCCACGCGCACCGCGTCGCAGAGCGTGAGCGCCATCCGCATCCGCTCGACCCACCAGGAATAACCGTCCGCGCGCATCCGGTCCCAGCGGTAGAGAGGGTTCCCCCAGAGCTGGCCCGTCTCCGAGAAGTAGTCCGGTGGGACTCCTGACAGCACCGTGGGCTCGCCGGACTCATCCAGATAAAAAAGATCCTGGTTCGCCCACACGTCGGTCGAGTCGTGAGAGACGAAGATAGGCAGGTCCCCGATGACCTCTATCCCCGCCTCGTTCGCCGCCTGCTTTACGCTCTTCCACTGGCTGAAGAAGAGGAACTGGACGAACTCGTGGTATTCGATCTCCTCGGCAAGCTCCGTCCCGGCGCGTCTCAGCGCCCCAGGCTCCCGGCGCGCCAGACTCCTCTCCCAGCGGCTCCACGGCTCATCGGAGAAACGCTCCTTGAGCGCCGCGTACAGGGCATAGTCTCGCAGCCAGTGACCATGCTCTTCCCGGAACCGCTTGAATTCCTTGCCGAGTTTCGCTCGCCCATGCGCCTCATGCAACAACTTCGTCTTGGAAGCGCTTACCGCCGGGTAGTCAACCGGCTCGTGCGACTTCTCCGTACCGGCGGTCTTCAGCAGACCTTCTTCCAGAAGGCGTTCCGTGCTGATGAGGAGCGGGTTTCCGGCGAAGGCCGAGTACGAGGAGTATGGTGAGCCTCCGGCGTCCGGCGGGCCGAGCGGGAGGACCTGCCAGATCTTCTGCCCGCCCTGCTTCATGAACTCAACGAAACGAAAGGCTTCCGATCCCAATTCCCCGATGCCGTATGGTCCCGGCAGGGAAGTGGGATGGAGCAGTATCCCCGCGGAGCGTCCCGTTTTCGAGTCCTTGTTCACGCGGTGGATTCTAGCGCTTCCCGGAGATATTTTTTCGGCCTTCCAATCCGGCTACGAACTCGTGTACTTGCTCGGGGGAGCGTAGTATCTGGACAATTTTGTCGTCGGAGCGCCGTTCGAGTTTCTCCAGGATGCCGGGACGCTGTTCGACGGGGTATCTCCAGAGGTACTTGAGGAACTTGAAGGTAAGGCGGTCCGGGCAACCCGGAGCCATGTCCGGTCTGGACCTTCGGGCGTGGCAGAGGCGGCGCGCCATGACGCGCCGGATGCACAGGGTCCTCGGAAAGTCCAGGAAGATCACGGCGTCCGCCGCTTCGAGCCGAATGTCCAGGGTGCCGCCGTAGTTGCCGTCCAGGATCCAGGCTTCCTGCTCGATCAGGCGGCGCACGACACCGGTCCACTCCTTACGCGGCTTCTCCTCCCACCCCGGCCTCCAGTAGAACCGGTCCAGGTGGATCACATCCAAATCCAGGATATTCCCGAGCCGCCGGGCGAGCGTACTCTTGCCGGAGCCGCCCGGCCCGATCACCAGTATTCGCCTAGCTTCCTGGAGGCCGTCTGTCCCGGCGTTCTTCACCCCAGGATTCTACCAGTGAGGTTGTCCAATTCTCCGATGTTTCCTGCCTGGACGCGCGAGAATCATCCTTCTGGACGTGCTGGATCAGCCATTCAGATGATGCGTTTGTCTTCGCCCAAGAGCATCATGAGGCTCGTTAGTCTAGTATCGCGGGCGGTTATCCGCCCAGCGGGAAGGAGAAGGATGCGACGGACGACGATGATCCTGATGATGGGAGCGTTCTTGCTCGCCCTCTTTGTACCGGGAGCGCTGGCGGCGGAATCGCTGGCGACCTCGGGCTGCGCGAGTGTGTTCAGCGGGACCGACGGCCCCGACACCCTCAAAGGCGACCACTGCGACAACAACATAAGCGGTCTGCGCGGGGATGACGTCATCTATGGTTACCGGGGCGCCGATGAACTCTACGGCAACCAGGACAATGACCGGCTCTACGGCGGCAAGGGTCGAGACGATCTTCATGGCGGTCGCGGCAACGATAGGATCTACAGCGGCAGCCTTGATGGAGTGCGGGATCGCATCGTCTGCGGTGACGGTCGCGACTTCGCCTCTATCGCCGAGAACGATTACGCCGCAAGCGACTGCGAGACGGTAGTGGTCTCGATAGAGTAAGGAAAAAATACTCCCTGGCCGGCGTTGTCGGCCAGGGACTCCTTAACGGGGTGTGATCTCTGGAAGCTGCGCGCTTCGCCAGCGCCGGAGCCTAGTCGATGACCTGCCGGCTCAAGGCGCGAGGGTCGAAGTAGGCGTGGAAGCGGGAGACTTTATCCCCATCTATTTCGAGGATGCTCACGCCCTCGTATGTAACAGTGTCGCCGTTGGAGGTCCCCTCGGTCGTCCACTCCAGCGCCACCCGGTCCTCGGAGGCGAAGACATTGCGGAAAGTAGACCTCATCTCCCCAAAAGTCTTGCGGTAGTTAGTCCAGAACTCGCGGGCGCCCTCGTGGCCCTCGAACGTCTTCGGGACCGCGACGTTGCCGACCTCGCAGTCTTCGGTGTAGGTGGAGACAATGGGGTCGGCGTCCTGGTCCTCTTCCAGCTTCCCGAGCGCCTGGATAAAGTTATCCGCTACCTCTCTCGACATGGAATCCCTCCTGATACGGATACGGTCTCCACGAGAGCATAGCTCTCACCACGCAAGATACTGTAAATCCGCACTCAGGGTTGCCCAGAGTTTTACGGCGCGAGGTTCTCAGGCGCGGGGAGTTTCCTCTATTCCGACGCGCTCGATCTCCTCTCCCGGTTCACGGGAGCGCTGCGGGTCGCGCTCCGGGATGGCGTTCACCACGTCCATACCATCCACGACCTCGCCGAAGATTGCGTGCCGGTCGTCCAGCCACGGCGTCGCCACGTGCGTGATAAAGAACTGTGAACCGCCGGTATTCGGTCCCGCATTCGCCATCGAGAGGATGCCGGGCCGGTCGTGCCGGAGATCCTGATGGAACTCATCCCGTATCCGGTAGCCCGGACCACCGGTACCCGTACCCGTCGGGTCTCCCGCCTGAACCATGAAGTCTTTGATCACGCGGTGGAAGGTCGTCCCGTCGAAGTAGCCCTCACGCGCCAGGAAGACGAAGTTGTTCACCGTCTCCGGCGCTTCCTCGGCGAAGAGACGCACTTTGATCTCACCTTTCCCAGTAATCAGGTTCGCGTAGTACTCGTTCGCCGGATCGAGCGTCATCTCGGGGGGACTGCTGTAACTGTTTGCTGCCATCAGATATCCTCCAACTCTTTACGTTACAACGGCAAGCGCCTATGCTACCGCATCTTCGGGCGCGTCGACCTTACAGGCCGCACCATGTAGCGTTTCGGGTTCACGGGTATCCGGGAGAGTGACATATGACCGTCTCAGGAGGTTGAGGATGAAGATCACATTCTACGCCCACGCCAGCTTCCGGCTCGAAGCCGACGGGCTCGCCGTAGTGACCGACCCCTACACGCCCGGCCCTCGGAACTCGAACTTCGACCCTATCGACGAGCCCGCCGACCTCGTGATCATGAGCTCCGCCACCGACAGGTTCCACTCCGATCCGAGCCACGTGCGCGGAGATCCCACCATCGTCAACGCGCTTGAGTTGCCGCCGGAGGGGAAAGAAGTTCTGGGACTCCACATCCGTCCCTTCCCCGCGATGGAGAGCATGACTTTCGACTTCGGGCGCGACCCGGACGCGAATGCCCTGTACCTGTTTACGATTGGCGGCCTGCGCGTGCTGCACATGGGCGACATAGGGAACCCCGTCCCGCAGGCGCACCTCGACGCGCTGCGGGGCAACGTGGACGTGCTCTTCGCACTCGCGGGCGCCCGCCCGACCATCACGCTCGAAGACCTGGACGCCGCAATCGCCACCATCGGCCCGCGCGTCATCATTCCGATGCACTACTTTCATCCCCGCGGCGTGCTCCGGATCGAACCGGTAGACACCTTCCTCGAACGATTCCCGGCCGACTCCATCATTCGGGTCGGTGGCTCCGAACTCGAATTGACACCCGAGTCAATGCTCGCGCAGCCGCACGTCTACGTGCTGGAGCAGTCGCGCTGAGATAGCCGAGGACGAGGTATGCTCTCAACGTCCTCGCGCCCGCCGGCGTGGTGGCACCCGTACCGAGTTTTAATTCCTTATAGGTAGGCTCTCAACGCCACGTTCTTGCGGCATCAGCTAATCCTCCTCTCGTTTCAATTCCTTATAGGTAGGCTCTCAACACTATCCCAATCGTTTATGGCCGAGGCGTTACCACGTTTCAATTCCTTATAGGTAGGCTCTCAACTCCAACATTACGGTGGACGCCAAGGGACGAGTACTAAGTTTCAATTCCTTATAGGTAGGCTCTCAACGACGACCTAGCCAAAGACGACCCGCTCGAAAGGTTGGGTTTCAATTCCTTATAGGTAGGCTCTCAACTTGTCGACGCCATGCAATCGCGCTGCCTGATTCAGGTTTCAATTCCTTATAGGTAGGCTCTCAACCAATATTCTCGGAAACAATGCAACGCCGGGTAGGATAGTTTCAATTCCTTATAGGTAGGCTCTCAACGCGATTAGGGCTTTCGCCATCTCGCGGTTTAGCGGCGTTTCAATTCCTTATAGGTAGGCTCTCAACACTCCATACGCGCCGCGCAGGCCGAGATAGACAAGATAAGTTTCAATTCCTTATAGGTAGGCTCTCAACCCGGCGGGACCATCGGCAAGCGTCCGGTAGAACTCAGTTTCAATTCCTTATAGGTAGGCTCTCAACGATGTCCGCGTTTACGGTCGCCTGCAAGACTACGGCGTTTCAATTCCTTATAGGTAGGCTCTCAACCGGGAGATGAAGTACCACGGTTTGCAAGATGCCAGTTTCAATTCCTTATAGGTAGGCTCTCAACAGCCAAACAAGACGCAGTAGATCCTATTGTCTATCGTTTCAATTCCTTATAGGTAGGCTCTCAACGTCACCGCTTCATTACCACCGTCTGCTCTGGCAACGACGTTTCAATTCCTTATAGGTAGGCTCTCAACCGACGTTGGGCAGTCAACCGGTACTCCCGTTTACCGTTTCAATTCCTTATAGGTAGGCTCTCAACAGGTGTATGCCGGATCAACACAGACGAGCCTTACTCGTTTCAATTCCTTATAGGTAGGCTCTCAACCTGGAGGGTCTTGGTTTCGTCTACGGTCTTCATTCGTCGTTTCAATTCCTTATAGGTAGGCTCTCAACGCAATTTCTGGCTAGTCTTTACTAGCCGAGTAAATAGTTTCAATTCCTTATAGGTAGGCTCTCAACGGAACCAACGTGCCTTACTCAAAGTTCGTTCACAAGTTTCAATTCCTTATAGGTAGGCTCTCAACGATTGAGTGAGCTCGCGTCCATATATTTCGTATACGAGTTTCAATTCCTTATAGGTAGGCTCTCAACCCGCTCGTCTGCAGCGGTTCCTGGAACACGTAGACACGTTTCAATTCCTTATAGGTAGGCTCTCAACATCAGCCGCGAGTTATGGCGGCCTTAGAAAAAGGCGTTTCAATTCCTTATAGGTAGGCTCTCAACCTACCTGGACACAGCCGGACATGAGGCGGACTCAGGTTTCAATTCCTTATAGGTAGGCTCTCAACCAACCTCGAATATAGCGTTTTGCAGGCAGTTACGCAAGGATGAATGTTCTGGCTAAAGTTCGGACACGAGGTGCTGTCAGGGATGTATTTCGCTGTTTTGCAGGTGTATTTGCGTTTGTCGAAGGTATGGGGTTTGCTCGCTACTCGGGGTTGACTTACAGGAAGTCTTCGGAGTCGCCGGGGCGGGAGGGGACGCCGAGTTTCTCTATGGTGAAGTATTTGGTGGTGCGGAGCAAGTAGAAGCGGACGGAGTCGCGCTCGGGGTTTATGGTCTTTTCGATCTCGTGCTTGAGTTGTTTGTATTGGGCGGGGCTGAGTTCCCCTTCAAGGACGGAGTTCTGGATGTGGTTGAGGTATTTTCGCCCGATCTTGAGCACCTTCGTCACCCTGACCACGTTTACGTCGTAGACCATCAGCACGAACATGTTGGAGCTACCACCTAGAAACGTAGGGTTCGTAGGGCTCGTCGCCCAGGAGGTGCTTTTCGAGCTTGTAGAGCTCTAAGCGGATCATGCGCCGGTAGGAGACGGCGCGGCCCAATTTTGGGTGCTGGATGGTCTCCTTGAGGCGGGCTTCGTAGGCTTCCAGGAACTTCTTGCGGCCCTTCTCGGTGAGGAAGATGCCCTCGGTGCCGTCGCGGAAGTCCTTTGCTTTGAGGATGCCCCGGTTGACGAGGGTGAAGATCACGCGGTCCACGATGATGGGCTTGAAGATCTCCGCCACGTCCAGATTCAGGGTGTAGCGGCGCTGGTTGGTGGTGTGGAGGTATCCGATGCGCGGGTCGAGGTGTGTGCGGTGGATCTCACTGAGGACCGTCACGTACATGAGGCTGTTACCGAAGGAGACGAGCGCGTTGATCCTGTTCGCCGGTGGCCGGCGCGTTCGCTTCTCGAACTTGAAGTCCTCGCCCTTGAGAATGGAATCCCATGTACCGTAGTAGAGTTCGCGGCTACCGCCCTCAAGAGCCATCAACTCCTCCGGCGTGGCCGGCTGTTCGATCATGGTCCTCCTCAGCGCGAAGTCCGCAAGCGCCTCCGCAAGGTCGGCGTTGTGGCGGCCGTAGTACTTGAGTACCTTCTCCATGTTCGCCAGGGCTCCGCGCACGAAGGTGCGGGCCAGTACCATGCGCTTTTCGGCATCCATGTAGTGGGCGGCCTGGTTGAGGGTCAGGTGTCCCGAGATGTACTGCTCACGCGGCATATACGAGCCCGCCCAGTAGCCATAGTAGTTGTAGACGTGAAGGGGGATATGGTTGCGGCTCAGGAAGTTCAGGAGCTTGGTGTTCAGTTCGATCTCCCCGAATACGTGGATCTCCGCCGTCGTCTCAACCGGAACGAACCGCCGCCCCTCCGCCGTCGTGAACCGCAACGTGTTCTGATGACGCTCCAGTTCGCCGCCGTTGAAGATGTAGACAGGCTTCCTCGTCACGACCAGCAGAACTCCTCGTAGGCGCAATTGGGACAATACTTGAGCCGCCTGGCCTTGGGCGGATGAGGAGCGTTCAACAACGCTTTGATCTCGTCCGTGGCTTGTGCCAGCTTCTCTCGCATAGGACCGTCGAGTACGACAGGAACTTTCTTTCGCTCCTTGGGGATAAGCACTTCGCCCCTGGCCTGGATGCCTTCGGTCTCCAGGTAGTGCAGATAGTAAGCGAGTTGCAGAACGCTCGCTTCGAGGCCGCTCGAAGACTTCTTGACCTCACCGATTATGAGCTCACCGCCTTCCCTGCGGATTTGATCTACCTTGATGCCGGGCAGAGCCAGTTCTTTCTCGGCGCGTTGGTAATGTTCCTGGTTATTCAGCCTGCCCTGATGCAGCAGATCATGCTCGCGTTCAGGGTCTACCTGATACTGCATTAGCCACGCTTTACGCGGACATATCACGTAGTTATAGAAGACCGAACCGGTGAGGCGAACATGCTCAGTCATAAGAAATCGATGGGTAAGGACTCGTGTCCCTGGAAATCAGGACCAAGCTCCTTCTCGTAAGGAAAAAGCCCGTAGAGCCACGACTGTTTGCTCTTTTTCTCTGAGTGCAGTTTCCCTGCTTGCTTGAGAGCATGGAAGCGACCCTTCGAGATGTTGAAGACGAAGCCCTGTGCGTCCAGAAAGCGACCCTCCTCCAGACACGCCTGATGCTTACGGTAGAAACGGACGGGGACGATGGGGATGCTGTCGATAAGCTCGTCGAGCAACTCGTCATCTTCGCGGGGTTGCTCGCTACCTGGCTCCAGCATATCCACGAGCCGCCGCAAATGATCTCTACTGGCGTTGGCTATCTCAATAAACGTGGACAACTGTTCTCGGTCGTAAACGGTGTCTATTAATTCGTTGATCCGGCTCTCTTGCAAGATTTGTCCATTTGGCAGGATCTCCAGCGTCCTCGCCACAAGACGTTTTCCGCCCTCGACGCGCTCGTAGATAGGATACGTGTCCGGCCATTGCGAGCGGCAAACGATCCCTTCGCGGTAGCGGTCTTCGAGTGCGGCCTGTTCGAGCTCGTGAAGCGGTTTGCGGTTCACTCGTCCGAAGCGCTGCAAGAGGGCGTCCAACGGTGCCGGATCGCTGTAAAGCACGTCGAAGTCGATGTCGAGAGAGACCTCGATGGCCTGTGTACCGACCAACAGGTCTACCGGGTTTTCAGCATCCGCCAGACGAGTCTCGGCTGCTTCACGGTCCTGCTGAGTGAGTCGGCCGTGGATCAAGCAAGGATTTCTAGCTTCTTCCGCGAGGATTTCAAAGCACTCCATCGCTCCCGCGACGGTGTTGAGCACGACCAGCACGCGCGATCCTGCCGCCAGCTTCTCTTTTATCTTAGGAAGATAATCCGCGATGGTCCCGTACTCTACTCTGACGAAGTGGCGGCTATAGCGGTTGCGCTCGCCCGCATCGAGACCGACGAGTGTTACGGCTCCGATTTGCTCGATGAGCGCTTCTTTCAGTACAGTGGGGAAGGTTGCCGACATGATACAGATGTGTGCGCCTAGCTCTTGAGTCAGCCTGCGTAGTATCTCGAATAGCAGTCCCGTCAGGCGAGGCTCGTAAGCGTGGATCTCGTCGAGTATAAAAAGACCGCCGCTGTATTCGCAAAGGCTCTTCTCCCAGCCCTTGAAGCCCAAGAAGGCCATGAGGATCTGGTGAGGTGTCAGCACCTTGACGGGATAATAAAGCTCTTTGGTTTGCCTGCGCGCTTCCAGTACCTTTCTGGTCGCCTCTTTAAAGTCCAGGTCTGGCTCGTCCTCGGAGAGCCAGCGGTAGGCGAAGTAGCTTGAACGTCCGTGCAGCAGCGAGACTGCGTCATCGCCAAACAAACCTTCGTCTCCGAGTCGCTTGTACATGGCGTTGATGCTCGCTGTGAACGGCAGCACGTAGAAGACGTGTCTTGACTGCTGCCGAGACTGGTTGGCCTGCGTCCACAACAACGATGCTTCCGTCTTACCGCTCCCCGTGGGAGCGTCGAGGAAAAGCGAGCCTCTAGTATCCGCGCATGCTCGCTGATGCTGATTTAGTTCGAAGGGGAAGTCTGAAGCTTCTATTTTTTTCAAAGGCGGAAGGTCCGTAATGATATCGGCGTCCTGCGCGTTCTCCGGTGTGACGGCGGCGCTCGCCAAGTGGTCGGACCCTACCAGCAAACCTCGCAGGAAGATGCGTTGGAGTGGTAGCCAACGATCTTCCTCGCGGGAGCGTCGCTCACGTCCACGATAGGACGTTCCATCCCGCAGAGAGATGAAAGGGTCGGGTAGTTCGAGCGGGTGATCGGGCAGTGTAGGCCATTGCGTGTTCTCGGGCGCATGAGGTTTGAGCGCCTCGATCAGGTCCGCCAGCTCTTCCCAATGCTCTCCTAGCTGCGACAGTCGTTCACTAAAGGGCGTTAGCGTGTCGTTCCTGGGATCGTAGTCTGCGAGCGAACGGCGGGCGTACAGTGAATCGTTCATACCCATATGGTGAGTCATTACGGACAGCAGGATGTTCTGGCGGCGCTTCGACAAAGGCAGCGTAGCCACGATGGCGGCGGAGAGGATCTCGTGCCGGTATCTTTGCCACGTGCCATCGTCCTTGCCTTCTAGGATCGACTGAAATCCGCTCGCCGCCTTGCCCAGATCGTGCATGAGCGCTGCCAGCATCAAATCGTCGAATAGACTATCGCTCTCCGCTAGTTCGGCGAGGTGAGGCCAACGCTCTGCGTACCGGCGCGCCATATCGAAGACATCCAGCGTGTGATGTATCAGCGAACGAGTCGGCTTTGACTTGGCAAGTAACGTCAAGGTCCTCTCCCGCCTATGAAGTAGACGCCCTGTCCAAGTTCTTCATCGTGCAGGAGTTCCGGGGCATCCGTCCTACCCGCTTCCCTGACGAGTAGCCAGGGGCGCACCCCCATCGCCCGGCGAGGCAGATCCGGTGACATAACCAGGGGAAGGGCCATAACCACACCCGCCGCTCCCCAAAATGGAAAGGGTACTGCGGTACCCTGGAGTATGGTGGGCGCTTGCGCGAGCTCGACCTCTTTCACGATAGTTCCGTCGATACCTGGCCGAACGTGGGCCAGTTCTTGCTGTCGGCCTAGCACCAGCGGAAATTCCGGCTCCTCGAAAGACTCCGCCCACGAACGATCCGTGAAGTAGAGCCACAGCCGCCAGTCCGTAAGCCACTCGCGGAGCACAACGTTGCTCCCCGCCGACGCGCTGTTGCTGAACTGGTAGATGGTCTCCAGGTCTCTGGCTTCGCCTTCCGCCTGGAAGACGTATGCGAGTTGACAGTCCGTGGGATCCACCCAGCGTCCTGCTGCAGCCGCCACCAGACCGTAGATCGTGCTGGGTGGCGGCACGGGCAGCGTAGGCTGCATACCTGTTACCAGTTGGGGATGGCGAAAGGACGCCGTCCACCCGTTGAGGGCTACGCGAAAAGAACGCACGCCTTTCACTCCACAACGTCAGCCATTGAGCGAGCAAACTCTTTGATCGTGTCGTTGATCTCCCCGACGCGAATCCGCGGCAGTTCGTCCGAGCTGCTTTCGAGAGCGCTTAACTCGCCAGCCTGCTCGTCCAGGAAACCTGCGCGCCTACCGATGAAAACGTCGGTTACCAACCTGTCCTTGTAAGCCTTGAGAACTTCCTTTAGCGCATCTATATTGATTCTCGCATTGCTCCGTTCGTCTTTGACGACGTTCATGAAGAGGTGATTGCCGCCACGCAGTACGGTCAGTACGACGAGCTTTGGAGTTACGTCCGTGAGATGCAGGGTCTGATTCGCGCCGCCGGACAGGTGTGGCAGGACCGAGACGACATCCGTTGCCCGTTTTTTGCGTTCATCCGTGGGCAAGACCGCTACCTTGCCATTCACGGAAGCGCCGTGGTGTTCAGCGAGCTGAAGTCCTGCCTCGCTGATGTTCTGGAAACCCGTCTTGCTGGACTGCTCGAAACGGCCCAGCGCCGTGAGATCTAGCGAGAAGATTCCCTTGAGGACGCTGGAGTAGAATTGCCTTTCGTAGGGAACCGGGTCTCCATCCTGCCGGCTCATGGTGCCAAAATCTCTCGTCGGACGTTGCGGGGACGCGGCGACCAACGGGCTGCACTTGAGCGGACTGGTCCGGGTAAGGGTTATATTTTTCCCTTTTTTAGTGACAGGGTTGCCTTCAGTGTCTAGTTTGGGCTCGCCCGTTTTCTTATCTATATCGGGTACCTGCTCCGCCTGAGCGCGCATATACCCGAAGATGTCGTCGTCCTCATACTGCCAGGGCTGGGCCTGGGTAAAGGCGATTTTCTTCTCGCGCTCGATCGGCGATAGATTCCAGGCGCACTCCGTGGCGAGCGCATTGCGCCACCAGTAGCGTAGGGCCTGCGCGGACACATAAGGGTAGTCTCTTCCAGCGCGCTGTATGTTCTTCACAACGACCTGATTCTCCGTCGCCGCGCCTTCTTCCTGGCCCAACATATTGAGCGCGGAGTGGGGTGCATCTATCAACATCAGCCCGTTGACAGTCAGATGCGCTTTGCTTTTCGTCACGCTACTTCTCCTTCCTCAGCCGTTTCCGCGTTGATGTACTCTGGGTCATCTTTGAGGTCGTCGAAGAGTTGCTCGTAGATGCGGAACAGCAACAGGTACTTAACCTCGCGCCAGTCGCTGTACTGAACGTCGTGTGGAAATACGTCGCTCACGAGTTGATCGAAGGTGATCAGGGGTGCCGCCTGCCCCTGCGCTGTCGCGTCTTTGGCAATGCGATACAGCACGCCGGTCAACACTCCCTTTGATCCAGCGCCTTCAAGCGCCATAAGCCGCTTGTGCTTATCTCTGACCAGGGGCGCGATACGGTCTCCCAGATCTCGCAAGCTGTCTATGCGTCTTTGATCCATGCCTCCGACCTCCTTGAGGTAGCTGATGAACAACTTCCAACCTCCATCACCGCGCACGACCGGGCGGCGTTGCTTCGTATCGAGGAAGAACCTGCTTATCGATTCATCTCTCAAAAGCCGTGAGTAAACCAGGTTGTTGTAGCGGCGCAGGGCATCATCCTCGTCCTCGATGCTTTTGTTGGCTGCATAACCACGCCTGACGATCCGACGCCAGGATGGCTCCCCGGTTGGGCTCATTGCTGCGAAGATGAAGCGAAAGACCTGAGACGGCATATAGTGCAGGTCCGTGGCGCTTTTGTAGTCGGCCTGGTTGAAGTTGTTGAACAGGTAAAGCGTTACGCTGCCGTCTGGAAAATCCTGCTGCTCGCGGACCAGGCCCTCGACGAGTTTGAAAAACGCATTTGCGGGACGTGACGTGCCAATATCTCTGATTCCCCCGGTATTCAGAGCTTCGCTCTCGATGACGTTCTTCAGACGCTGTTCCGCCCATGCGTACTGCACTTCATCTCGGCTAAAGTGTGGTAGCGCCATCATCTTTCCCACTTTCACCAGCCCAAGGGGAAAGAACTGCAAAGCTAGAGCGACCGAAGCGCTCAACGGCAGTCCTTTCTCATTGCCAGATTGGAAGTTGCCTCCTCCAAAATCACTCATCGGCAAAAACATTCGTCCCACGTAGATCTGAGCAGGACGGCCAGAGATAGCGCAGTTGGTTTGGAGATCGTGCTCAAGAGGTTCCTTAATCATCTCTATCCAGCCTGAGAGGAGGGCGGTGTACCTTGCGCGGCGTGCATGAGCCTTTATGGCGGGGTTGTTGAGGTTCGAGTTTGGGAACAGCGAGTGCGACGCTTTGTTCCACCCTTCCTGAAAGTAAAGGTCCACGAGTCGGGGCAACAAAGCTTCTACGTCCGCCACGGTCAGATCACTGGCTTCATCTACCTCGGCCCAGGCCGACATCATCTCCTGTCCCATGTCCACGAACGGGTTGCCCGTCGTAAACCAAATAGGTTCAGCCTCTAAGTTCATTAATCACCCCAATCATCCCGAAACCTTGCGCATTCTTTGCCCCGAAACCGGCGTCGTAGGCGAGCCGGAAGTATGGTTCTGGCAGGTTTACTTCGTACAGGCCGGTCCAGCCTTTGATCCAGAACCCCTTGAAGTTGAGGATCTGCTGGTCCGTCTTGCAGACTTTGCGCGGCTTTACATAAGCTCCTTTGAGGTCCTCGTCCACGTCGGTGGACCACTCCAGGGCCTTCGCCTTGCGCGCCACGTTGGAGACCAGCGACTCGCTCCACTCTTTCTCCTGCGGCGCGTAGTAGTAGGTCTTCTTTTTGCCGTCGGGCGTCTGCAAGGTGCTGTAGGCGGTGATGGGGGAGAGGGTCTTGACGAGCACGGGCTTTGCCGGGTCTATGCGCGGCTCGGGCTCGACGCCTACCTCCGCTACCCGGCACCGGGAGTTACCGAGGCGGACGGCGGGCTTGGTCAGCAGATGTTCGGCGAAGGAGCCGAGCACTTCGGAGTCAACCGAACTCAGATAGAAGTGGACGGGGCCGCGGAACTCGACGCGGCCGTTCCTCGCTCCTCGTTCGCCGAAGAGACGCGAGAATGTAAAGAGCCTGAACCGGCGCGCTCCGTAGGCGTGTCCTTTCTCATGTAGCCACTCGGAGAGAGCGTCGTCCAGGTTGGAGTAGATCAGACCCTGTAAGAGATGGTTGTATTGGACCGGGACCCGCAGCGGGCCTTTGTCGGTCCTCAAACTTATCCGCAATCGCATGACCTAACACCACCGGGGTCGTCGCAACACAATTCCCATCACGAGAGTCACTGTCTCGCCTCCCTACTTACCATCCTTGCATACTCGTTAATGTTACTTGCAAACTTCGTGCCGCGAAACGGTCAAATTTGAACCCACGCGAATTCCTTATAGGTAGGCTCTCGATTCTTCGTTCGCTCGCTACTGAGCTCACAGCCAAGGCCAACACCACTGCGGAAAAGGAGGGAGCCGGAGTTGGTGTGGGTACGCTCCGGCCCCGGACAGTTATCCAGTCGCCGCCAGTGGCTTGACCTCTTTCTCTATTAGCTCGCCGGAACGCTCCTCGGCCAGTTCCAGGTCGTGGCGGTTCTGCAGGTTCAACCAGTACTCCGCCGAAGTACCGAAGTACCTCGCCAGCCTCAACGCCGTGTCGGCCGTGATCGCCCGCTCCCCGGCGACGATCTTGTACATCCTGGGCGCGTCCACCCCGATGGCTTTCGCCAGTGCGTAGGACGTAAGCCCCAGAGGCTCCAGGAACTCCAGCTCCAGGAATCTCCCCGGCGTCATGGGCGCGTACACTCTTTTCTCACGCATCTAATGTCACCTCCTCTCGTCTAGTGATAGTCGGATACCTCTACGTCGTGGGCGTCTCCGTCCTCGAACATGAAACACACCCGGAACTGCTTGTTTATGCTTATCGACCACTGGCCCTCCCGGTCGCCGCTCAGCTTGTGCAGCCGGTTGCCCGGAGGAACCCGCAACTCTTCCACGTTCGTGGCGATGTCCACGGACAAGAGCTTCGCCACCGCCTTCTCCCGTAGTTGCTCGGGGACCGCTTTGGACTTGCGGCCCTTCCACAACCTCTCGGTCTCCCTGTCTTTGAAACTCTTGATCATGCTTATATATTAGCGCATCACGCTATTATCTTAAAGCGCTAACATCTGGCGCTGGGTGAGAGTTGCGGGTGGCTATGCGGCTGTGGGCGTGTGTGAGCGCGTCGATGGTGTCGGCCGCGGTCAACGAGAGGTCCGTGCGTCGTGGATCGAGCAGGCTGTCCGTTACGCGCTCGCGGCCTCATCTGGATTGGCCTTAGCCTCCCGGTGCTCCTTGAAGTGCGCTCGGAGGTCTATGGCCGTTTTTAGGACTACCAGCAGGACGAGTGAAGCGAGCGGCGTGCCGAGATAGGCGGCGAGGAAGCCGCCGCCCAGGATGGTGACGTGCAGGACAACGACCCGGCCGTAGGGACGGAACATCTGCTGGTCCGGGGAGACGTTCAGGTATTCCCCTTCCCGGATGAAGTTGACGAAGAACGAGACGCCGTGGCTGAGTGCGAGCGAGGCGGCGGCGATGGCGACTCCCTCGGGGTCGAAGCCGCGGAATCCGCTTCCGATCTCCGCCGGTTCCGCGTCCCCGAACATCTGGCCGCCTAAGACCCCGAAGAATACCACCACGAAGACGCCGTGGACTAACCAGAAGATGCCATAGTGGAAGATGAAGAACGGGACCAGGAATACCTTGCCCATCTGGTTAGCGGGCCGGCCGTTGATAGTGAAGTTCGATTCGCCGAACATGGGTCTGGCGGCCAGGGCTATTTTTAAGACGTTGAAGAACCCGATAATGCCGTTCTCGAACCAGTAGAGGAGCAGTATCGAGAACAGGCTCCAGCCGAAGAAGAGTACCCCGAACAGGGGTATGGTGTTCACCCCGATCAGGAACAGCGCGGATACTGTCTTCCGGGCCATCGTAGCTTACAGCGCGTAGTCTCCGGTGTGCGCTTCTTCCAGGTAGCGGGCGAGCAGGTCTATGGCGGCCTGTACGTCGGAGGCGCTGACCATCTCGTTCGGGGTGTGGACGTAGCGGGACGGGACGGAGAGCGTGGCGGCCGGGATGCCGCCGTGGAGGCGCTGGACGCCGCCCGCGTCCGTGCCGCCGAAGGGCAGTATCTCCGTCTGGTGCGGGATGCCCTCGCGCTCGGCTATGGAGCGGAGGTGTTCGGTCAGCTTCGGGTGAGAGATGGAGTATCCGTCCATTATCTTGATCGCCACGCCCTTGCCTATCTCCGTGATGGCGTTCTCGTTACCGCCGCCCGGCACGTCCATCGCAAGCGTCGTATCCAGCGCGACCACGACTGTTGGCTCAAGCGCCGAGCCGCTCGCCGTAGCTCCTCGCAACCCTACCTCCTCTTGCGTGGTTGCGACCGCGTGGATCGTTGCCTCGTGCGAGCGCAGCGCCCTCATAGCTTCGATCATCACGAAGACCCCTACGCGGTCGTCCATCGCCTTGCCCATGTAGGCGCCGCCGACCTTCTCCAGCGTGCGGTCCATCGTCACGTAGTCCCCGACACGCACTCGTTCCTTTACTTCATCCGCGCTCATGCCGAGGTCCACGAAGAACTCATCGGCCTTCGGCGGTTTCTGCTCCTCGCCTCGGGCCAGGTGCGGCGGCTTGCGGGCCGGTTGCAAGGCGCCTCGTAGCGCTGCGTCGTCCGCCGTGGTGACGATCACGCGCTGGGAGACCATATTCGCCGGGTCGTGGCCGCCGAGGGTCTGAAGTCGAAGGAAGCCCTTCTCGTCTATGTACTTGACGAGGAACCCGATCTCATCCATGTGCGCGGCGACCATCACGCTTACGCCGGCGTTTCCATGCTTCGTCCCGATGACGTTGCCCAGAGCGTCGGTGCGGACCTTGTCGGTCAGCGTAGCTAGCTCTTCGCGCGAGATCTCACGCTGCTGCTCCTCCCGCCCTGGTACTCCGGGCGTCTCGATCAATCGTTTCAGCAAAGCATCGTTGAGTGCCAAGATTTGTCCTCTCTTCTCGCGGGTCGTCCGGTGAGCCTAGCAACGGCGCGAGGGCGCGTCAAAGAGAGACGCCGGGTGGAGGGGGTGTTAGTCGGCGAGTTCTCGTTCGAGGCGTCGGGCTTCGAGCAGCTTACCGGAGAGGTAGAGGCTCAGACTGAAGTAGTAGACGAGGTAGAGGATGGAGAAGCCCAGGATGAGGGGGTGTGGATGCGGCATCTGGAACAGTATGACGGCATAGCTTATGAGCCAGAGTGTCGTGAGGAAGAGCGAGAGTCCGCGGAAGGCGACGGTGCGCGTGGGGTAGACGTACCGGATGGGGATGAAGACCAGGACCGAGCAGATGGCGAGCAGCCAGGCGGTAGACGAAGGGTCCAGGTTGAACACTATGACGTAGAACGCGACGACATTGAAGTAGCTCGGAAACCCGAGGAAATAGTGGTCGTCGGTCTTTGAGTCTACCCGGCAGAACTGGTAGCTGGAGGCCACGAGCGGCAGCGCCGCGAAGATGATGCCGGCGGTGCCTTCCGGCAAATATCCCTCGCTCCATAGGAGTATCATCGGGGCGAAGACGTAGGTCATGTAGTCCACGATGTTGTCGAGCATGGCTCCGTCGAAGAAGGGCAGCGCCTCGCTCACCCGCAGCTTGCGCGCAAGAAGACCGTCCGTGCTGTCAATGGCGAGGGCGGCCAGCATCAGCCACAGCGCCCGCACGGCCTCGCCCTGAAACGCGGCCACGAGGATCAAAAGCGCCAGCACTGCGCCCATCGCCGTGTACAGATGCACTCCCACTGCGCGCAGCCGGAACCAGGGCGGAGAAGTAATGTTCTGCTCCTGAGCCTCGGTTCCCTGGCTGGTACCCTCGCGCATGCCGCTGTTCATGCTCTATCCTCTGGCTCCTTACTCACGAATTTAATAATAACAGCGTTGAACGATTTGCATACTGTAATCTCAAACTCCGCCATTGATTCCGCGGCGCATGCGCGCCGCCAGTCCGGCAGTATTGGCACTGCCCGTTAGCGATCTGTGATCCCGTAAGCGTGCCCCTCTTGGGCCGAGCCGGACGAGGGGCGTTACATCCGGGCGGGTGGGGCCGGCTCGGGCAGTGGGAAGAGCGTAAGGAAGCGTTCCACCGCCTCCCCGTCCCCCTCGATCTTCAAGTCCCCCGATCTCAGCGCGTCGCCGAGTTCGCGGCCGTCGTAGACCAGCGCGGCCAGGGTGCCGGCGTCAGTCTCCACGATCGCGTCGGGCCGGTTGGCGACGCCGCGGTCAATCTCGAACTCGCCGTCCGCGACCTCGGCCCGGAAGCGGTCCTCCCCGAGGCGCAGCTCGTAGTTCGCCCGGAGACCGTCCGCACGGCACGGATCGAACATCGTCCGGAAAGAGAGGATGAGGGAATCGACACCCAGCTCGGCGTCGCGGGGCTTGGACGGAGAACGGGCGCCCCAGCGTCCCAGTCGGATGATGACCGGTTCCAACTCCGCTCCCCACTCGGTCAGCTCGTAGATTTTTGAGGCCGCTGGCGGGGGAAGCTTTCGACGTTGTACCACCCCAGCCAGCTCCAGCTCACGCAGGCGCTGGGCGAGGACGTTGGGACTGGCATTAGGCAGGCCCGCCCTGAGGTCGGTGAAGCGCTTTGGCCCGAGCAGCAGCTCGCGGACTACCAAAAGCGCCCAGCGCTCGCCGACCAGGTCGAGGGCGTGGGCGGCGGCGCAGCCATCGTCGTAGGTGCGCCTCTTCGGTGTGCGCGTGGCCACCATGACCGAAATTCTATCATCGGAGGTTACAAGTTACGTTCATTTAATCGTATTTACAAATTCACTGGTTAGATTTTAGGACCATTGCCGTATGCTTCGACCAGAACATTGTAAACCCGAGGAACGGAGGCGAATGAGTTCGACGACGACTGAGAGGAACCGCTGGATCGCCCTCTACGTGCTGTGCATCGGGATGCTCATGATCGTCCTCGACGCCACCGTGGTGAACGTGGCGCTGCCGTCGATCCAGGACGACCTCGGCTTCTCGCAGTCGGGGCTGGCCTGGGTCGTCAACGCCTATCTGATCGCTTTCGGCGGCCTGCTGCTGCTCGCAGGGCGGCTCGGGGACCTCATCTCTCGCAGGGGCGTCTTCTTGGCCGGCCTCGGAGTCTTCACGGTGGCGTCGCTCGTGTGCGGGATCGCGCAGAGTCAGGAGTTGCTGGTTGCGGCGCGCTTCGTTCAGGGCGTGGGCGGCGCGATGACCTCGGCGGTGATCCTGGGCATGATCGTCACCATGTTCCCCGAGCCCCGCGAGCAGGCCAAAGCGATCGGCGTCTTCGCCTTCGTTGCCTCCGCCGGTGGCGCGGTTGGTCTGCTCGTTGGCGGCGTCCTGACCCAGTCGATCAACTGGCACTGGATCTTCTTCGTGAACGTACCCGTTGGCGTTGCGGCGGCGGTGCTCGCCCGGCGGCTGATCGAACCCGACAAGGGCATCGGGTTCGGTGACGGCGCGGACGTCCCTGGCGCGGTACTTATCACCAGCGCCCTGATGCTTGGCGTCTACACGATCGTCAATCCGGCCGCCGAGTACGGCTGGGGCGCGGGTCGCACGCTGGCACTGGGCGCCCTCTCGCTAGTGCTGCTCGTCGCCTTCATCGCTCGCGAGGCGACCGCGCGCAGCCCGCTGATGCCGCTTGGAATCTTCCGCTCGCGCAACGTCGCGGGGGCGAACGTGATCCAGGTGCTGAGCGTCGCGGGGATGTTCGGGATGTTCTTCCTCGGTGCGCTGTACCTTCAGCGCATCCTCGCCTACGACGCCCTGCAGACCGGTCTCGCTTTCCTGCCCGTCACGATCATCATGGGGACCCTCTCGGTCCGCTACACTGACCGCCTGGTCATGCGCTTCGGCGCGAGGACGATGGTTCTCGGCGGCCTCGCGCTGTTCATGGCGGGACTCGCTCTGTTCACGCGGGCGTCGGTCGGCGGCGGCTACGTGATCCACGTCTTGCCGGTGATGGTCCTGCTCGGCACCGGGGCCGGTCTCTGCTTCCCGGCACTCATGACGATAGCGATGTCCGGCGCTACGCCCAGCGACGCGGGGCTGGCCTCCGGCCTGATCAACACGACGGCGCAGGTCGGTGGTGCCCTGGGCCTGGCCGTGCTCGCCACCCTGTCGGCGTCGCGGAGTAACGAACTGATCGGGGACGGCGAGTCCACTGCGGCGGCGTTGACGAGCGGGTACCACCTCGCGTTCGGGATCGGGGCCGCCCTCGTCGCCGTGGCTATAGCCGTCGCCGTAACCGTGCTAAAGCCCGAGCGCCGGGCAAAGAAGGGATCTGGGCTGGATCCCGACCCCTGGGAGCTTGCCGAAGAGCCAGACGAATAGGAGGATGGAGATGCTGCTTGAAGACAAGAACGCCGTGATCTACGGAGGGGGAGGAGCCATCGGCGGTGCGGTTGCCCGCACCTTCGCCCGCGAGGGGGCCAGGGTATTCCTCGCCGGTCGTACCCTTGCCACCCTTGACAGGGTCGCCGAGCAGGTACGCTCCGGTGGAGGAGCGGCCGAGACGGCTCAGGTCGACGCCCTCGACGAGACGGCGGTCGAGAAGCATATCGGCGAGGTGGTGGAGAGGGCGGGGAGCATAGATATCTCCTTCAACGCCATCTCGATCCGGAACGTTCAGTTGATCCCGCTCGTCGAGATGTCACGCGAGGACTTCATGAGCCCGGTCGTAACCGGCGCGACGACCCACCTCTTGACGGCCAGAGCGGCGGCGCGGCGCATGGCTGAGAGAGGCTCCGGCGTGATCCTGACGCTCTCCGCCTCGGCCGTCCGCGCGTATGTCCGGGGCGTCTACATGGGAGGCTTTGGGATCGCGTGTACGGCCATCGAGGCCCTCACGAAACAGCTCGCGGCAGAGCTCGGTCCGCAAGGGATTCGTGCCGTGTGCCTCAGGCTGGAGGGAATCCCAGAGAGCTGGGAAGGCGTCTCGACCGAGGGCTGGTCGGCTCCGACAGCCGAGATCGAGGCGCAGATGAAGGCCCGTTCCTTGCTGGGGCGGGTGACGACGCTGGCCGACGTGGGCAACGCGGCGGCGTTTTTGGCCTCGGATCGGGCCGGCGCGACGACCGGAACCGTCTTCAACCTGACCAGCGGCACGGTCGTCGATTAGGGCCGTCTCGGGAACCGGGTGACGCGAAAACAAACCGCAACCGTATCGGAGGAGAAATCGTGAGTACGAGCAAGAATGAGCCGCCACCCAAACTGAGTTCCGGCGAGATCGTCCGGGCAAACGGTGTGGATCTTTGCGTCGAGACCTTCGGCGAATCAGCCGATCCCGCCATCCTCCTCGTAGGCAAATCGATGCTTGCTTGGGAGGAGGAGTTTTGCCGGCGTCTCGCGGACGGTTCCCGGTTCGTCATCCGCTACGACCTGCGCGACACTGGAAGGTCCGTTGGCTACGAGCCGCACTCTCCACCGTACACTCTCCGGGACCTTGTCGCGGACGCCGTCGGTTTGCTCGACGCTTTGGGACTGGATAGCGCGCATTTCGTGGGTTTCTCGGTGGGCGGCTTTATCTGCCAGCTCGCGGCTCTCGATTATTCCGACCGGGTCGCATCGCTCGTCCTCATTTCGACGAGACCCACCGCTCCCGGGCCGAACGACCCCGACCTACCGGAACATTCCGAGGAGATCATGGCCTACTTCATGCAAGCTGGCGAGCCGGACTGGTCGGATCGGACCGCAGTGATCGACCACCTCGTCGAGCGTGATCGGCGCTTCGCGGGTTCGCTCCCCTTCGACGAAGCGGCCCGTCGTGATGTCGTCGGTCGGCTCGTGGTTCGCACCACTAACGTCGCCTGGAGCGAGGCGACCTTCGGCGCGATCGACTGCGGCGAGCGGTGGAGGGAACGGCTCGCGGAGATAGACGCTCCGACGCTCGTAGTCCACGGCACCGAGGATCCGTTCTTTCCTTACGGCAACGGAGTCGCCCTCTCCAAGGAGCTCCCCGGTGCGGAGCTGCTCGCCCTCGATCATATGGGCCACGAGTTGCCCCACGCGATCTGGGACCTCGTCGTTCCCGCCATCTTGGAACACACGTCGGGTCACCGAAGATGAAGACCGAAGGGCTGCGAAGGTTCGAGCAGCCCACGCGCGCGGAGCAGCCCGTGACTTCTCGCCGTGCAGAAGTCTCGAGATGAGCTTGCCGCCAGAAGATCTAGCATTACGAAGGGATAGGATCTTGAACGACCTCAAGCAGCAAGTACAAGAAGTTATCGACGAACTAGTCGAATCCGGGACCGAGAGGGGGCTGCAAGTCACCGTTTACCGGCACGGCAACCTGGTGGTAGACGCCGTCGCGGGCGTTGCCTACCCGGCGACCGGTCGTCCGGTCACCCCGGACACGCCGATCTACTGCTACTCGGTCGGCAAGGGCGCGACCTCAACCGTGGCGCACATCCTCGTAGAGCGTGGCCTCTTCGACTACGACACCAGAGTTGTCGAGCTGTGGCCGGAGTTCGGAGCGCACGGCAAGGAGAGAGCGACCGTGCGCCACGTTCTGACGCACACGGTCGGCGTGCCTGGCATACCGGCTGACACCACGCCCGAGGACCTGTGTGACTGGGACAAGATGTGCGCCGTGATCGCTGACTCGAAGCCCTGGTGGAAGCCTGGCACGAAGACCGCCTATCACGCCTACACGTTTGGTTACATCGTCGGGGAGATTGTGCGCCGGGCCACCGGCAAGCCGATCTCGCAGGTCCTGCGGGAGGATGTGGCCGAATCGCTGGGCATCGCAGACGAACTCTACTTCGGTGTCCCCGAGTCCGAACTGGGCAGGCTGGCCCGTCTGGAGGACGCCGAAGGCAGCGCAGAGTTCCTCGCTGCAATGCCGGACGATTCCCCGTTCTTCAAGTGGGGGCCGCGTGCGACATTCCCGACCGCCGAGTTCGGCAACCACGCCGACGTGTTGATGGCCGACATCCCTGCCGGTGGCAAGATGTCCGCGCGTGCTATTGCACGCATGTATGCCGCGCTACTCGACGAGGTGGACGGCGTCCGGCTCGTCTCAACCGAGCGGTTGTGTGAAATATCCGCCCCGGCTTTTAGCGGGGAGGACCAGATTATGGGAAACCCAGTCACGTGGGCGCTGGGTTACTCCGTTGGTCATCTCGGTACCGACCCGCAAGAGACCCCGACCGTGTTCGGGATGGGGGGCTTCGGTGGAAGCTACGCGTGCGCCGACACCGCGACCGGCGTCACATGGGCCCTGACCAAAAACCGGCTCACCTCCGATTTCGGTGCCGCCGAGCAGATCTCCGGGATTGTCGCGAGGGCTGTCGCCGAGAGCTAGTCGACCGTGCGTGCCGGGCCTCTAGACACCGTGGTCCGGCTCTTGGATAGAAGAAAGGAGTCTACGATGCCTGAACCGCAAATCCTGCTGACTGGTCTCGCAATCGGCGAGTCGCCGCGTTGGCACGAGGATCGTCTGTGGTTCTCCAACTGGGGTACGCAAGAGATCGTCGCCGTCGATCTCGAGGGCAACAGCGAGGTGATGGCCCGCGTCCCGACGACCCTCCCGTTCTCCATCGACTGGCTGCCTGACGGCCGCCTGCTCGTCGTATCGGGACCCGAGGCGCTGCTCTTGCGCGGGGAGCCCGACGGGTCTCTGGTGATCCACGCCGACCTCAGCGGCCTCGCCGCGGGCTGGAACGAGATCGTGGTGGACGGTCGTGGCAAGGCCTATGTCAATGGCGGCAGCTTCGACTTCGCGACTGGCGCGGGAATGGAATCCGGAGTCGTCGCGCTGGTCTACCCAGACGGCACGGTCCGGCAAGTGGCTGACAATATCGCGTTCGGCAACGGGATGGCGATCACCCCCGACGGCTCGACGTTGGTCGTCGCCGAGTCCTGGGCCCGGCGCCTGAGCGCTTTCGACATCGCCGCGGACGGTAGTCTGTCGAACCGCCGGGTCTGGGCCGACCTCGGCGACGGTCCGCCCGACGGGATCTGCGTTGACGCCGAGGGGGCGGTCTGGTTCGCCGACGTGCCGAACAAGCGCTGCGTGCGGGTACGCGAAGGGGGCGAGGTACTGCAGACGATCGAGCTCGATCGCGGCTGCTTCGCCTGCATGCTCGGCGGGCCGGACGGGCGGACGCTGTTCATGCTCGCGGCCGAGTGGGCCGGCATGAAGAACATGGACGACTCGGCTCGGACCGGTAGGCTCCTAGTTGCGGAGGCGCCCGCGCCAGGCGCCGGTCGGCCGTAGGTATGCTGAAAATTCGAAAGGAGGGCACATCATGAATTGGAGGCTCGAACTGGTGCCGATCCCCGTCTCGGACGTGGATCGCGCGAAGGCCTTCTACACCGAGAAGGTCGGATTCAATGAGGACCACGACGTCAGGGCGACCGACGAGATGCGCGTCGTCCAGCTGACGCCTCCCGGGTCGGCCTGCTCGATCGTCTTGGGGACCGGGATCGTGGACACGCCGCCGGGCTCCGTCCAGGGCCTGCACCTGGTCGTCTCGGACATTAACGCGGCGCGTGCCGAGATCGCCGACCGCGGGGTGGACGTTGGCGAGGTCCAGGATCTCGGGGGGATCTTGTACGTCTACTTCAGCGATCCGGACGGCAACGGCTGGACGTTGCAGGAGATCCGCGCCCGTAACTAGCAAGATATCGAAAGGAGAGTAGACATGGGCAAAGTAGCTATGGGGCTCACGATGTCGCTCGACGGGTTCATCGCCGGGCCGAACGATGGACCGGAGCACCCGCTGGGCGAGGGAGGAATGCGGCTCTTCGACTGGTACTCGAGCGGCGACACCGACTACGTCGTGCCGAGTGGCGGGATGACGTTCAAGGTCTCTTCTCAGAGCGCCGAACTTCTGCGGGAAGTATTCACGGAGATCGGGGCGATCGTAACGGGACGGAGAACGTTCGACATCACGAACGGTTGGGGCGGCAGACACCCCATAGGCGAAGACGTGCCGATCTTCGTCGTCACCTACTCCGTCCCCGATGGATGGGACTACGAAGGGTCGCCGTTCACCTTCGTAACGGACGGCGTAGAGAGCGCGGTCGAACAGGCCCGGGCGGCGGCGGGGGAGAAGAACGTCGCGGTGGGCGCGGCAAGCATCGTCCAACAGTGTCTCAGGGCGGGCCTTCTGGACGAGATACACGTGGACCTGGTGCCTGTGCTGCTCGGGGATGGGGTCAGGTTGTTCGATCACCTCGGGACGGAGCACATCGAGCTGGAGAGGACTAGGGTTATAGAGGCCCCGGATGTCACGCACCTTACGTTCCGCGTTGTAAAGGAGGATTAGCGTGAGAAAAGTGATCGCAGTGGAGTTCGTGTCGCTGGACGGCGTTATGGAGTCGCCGGAAGAGTGGGCTTTCTCCTACTCCAACGACGAGATGGAGGAGGCGAACGCATCGGGGATGGCCGCGTCGGACGCTATGCTGCTGGGGCGGGTGACGTACGAGCAGATGGCCGCCTACTGGTCGAATCAATCGGGCGGCACGCCGATGGTGGACTACTTAAACAGCGTGCCCAAGTTCGTCGTCTCGACGACCCTGGATGATGTCGAGTGGCAGAACTCGACCCTGATCGAGGGCAACGTTGCGGAGGAGATCATCAAGCTGAAACAACAGCCGGGGAAGGATATCGCGATCCTCGGCAGTGGCACCTTCGTCCGGTCGCTGCTGCAAGACGATCTTCTCGACGAGCTTCGGCTAATAATCCATCCCCTCGTCTTGGGCAGCGGGAAGCGTCTCTTCGAGGACAGGGGCGACCGGAAGGCGTTGGAACTCGTGGATTCTAAGACCTTCGCCACGGGCGTCCTCTACCTCACCTACCAACCCGCAGGCGAGTAAGTGGAAGAAACGAAAACGCGACGCGACGGTATCTCCACGTCAAGATGACCGTCGATTAGCCACCAGCCAGCGCCCGTGACGATTCCCAGAGGAGGAGCACACATGCCCAGACAGACGACCGAGCAAATGCTCGCCGTAGCCCCCTCGCTCCCGCGTTGAGAGACGATAGCGTAGATGGCTGATACTGAGTAGGGTGAGATGCAGGATCGAACGAAGGAGGTCTCAATGAGAAGAGTGGTTGTATCGGAGTTCGTATCGCTAGACGGCGTAATGGAAGATCCGAGCTGGACCTTCCAATTCTCGAGCGAAGAACAGCCGAAGTTTAAGTTCGACGAACTGTCTGCGAGCGACGCTCTCCTGCTGGGGCGGGTGACCTACGAAGGTTTCGCCGCCGCCTGGCCGTCCATGACCGATGAAGAGGGCTACGCCGACATGATGAACGGCTACCCCAAGCTCGTCGTCTCGACGACCCTGGAAGAGCCCCTCGAGTGGAACAGCTCGACGTTGATCAAAGAGAACGTTGCGGAGGAAGTGTCCAGGCTCAAGCAGCAGCCCGGTAAGGACATCCTGATCTTCGGCAGCGCCGATCTCGTGAATACGCTGATGCGACACGACCTCATCGATGAGTACCGGCTCATGGTCTTTCCCGTTGTTGTGGGGAGTGGAAAGCGCCTCTTCAAGGAAGCGATCGATACGAAGGTCCTGGACTTGGTAGAGACCAAGAAGTTCGGTTCGGGCGTTGTCGTCCTCACCTACCGGCCAGCAGAAAGGGAAGCGGAGGGATAAGAACTCGAAAGACGGAGTCGAGGAGGCTCAAATGAGCTTGAGCAACTACAAGGTGGCCGCGGCGCTCGCGGTCTCCGACATGGACCGTGCCAGGGAGTTCTACGAAGGAAAACTCGGCCTTTCGGTGGGCATCGACTCGGGCGACAACCTGCAATACTGGTGTGCGAAAGGGACCATGATCCATGTCTACCTCTCACCGGAGCACGCCGGCAAGTCGACCGCGACCCTGGCCGGTTGGGGCGTTGATGACGCCGAGAAAGTCGTCGACGAGCTGACCTCGAAGGGCATTGTCTTCGAGCACTACGACGAAGGGCCGATCGTCACGGATGAGAAGGGCATCGCCACGTTCGACGGGGACGCCAGGGTTGCCTACTTCAAGGACCCGGACGGCAACACCCTTTCGATCGCTCAGGCGCCGCGTTCGTGATCGCCCTCGAACGAGCGAAAGCCGCTGCGGGTACTCCTTCGATCACCTGGGCGTCGGGAGGACCCAACTGGAGAGGATCAGGGTAACCGGGTCCCCGTTCGTCACCCATCTGAGGTTCCGCGTCGTGAAGTAACCGGCCATCCTCGAGGAACCTGAAAGACAGCTCGTTGGGGTTCCCGGTTGGATGAGATAGCAAACAGCTTCTTATCTCATTCCATGAAGCGATGGAACTCTTCGACGGCCCGGCCTACCCCGTTTTCGTCCTGTATCCCCGCGCCGAGCATTCTTGCCCGCTCGCGCATCCCGGAGTCTTCGGTCTGATGGATCGCCTGCGCGAGGCTTTCGGCCGAGAGCTGCGAGCGCGGGATGGGAGGAGGCCCGGCGCCCAGCGCGGCCACCCGCGAGCCCCAGAATGACTGGTCTGCGAGGAACGGCACGGTGACGGTCGGAGCGCCGGCTCTGAGAGATGCGGCCGTGGTGCCGGCGCCGCCGTGATGGACCGCCGCCGCGACCCGCTCGAAGAGCCAGTCGTGAGGGACCTCGTCTACCTTGAAGACTTCGTCCGGCAGGTCCGTGTTCGTCATCCCGCCCCAGCCCGTTACTAGCACGCCACGCCTTCCGGCGCGCTTCAGGGCGTCTAGCGCCGTTTCGATTAGCTCCTGGGAGCGGGCCGCGCCCATGCTGCCGAAGCCTATGCTTACAGGTGGAGGGCCGGAGTCGAGGAAGTCCGTGAGACCTTCTGGAGGACACCAGTCCTCGGGACGGTCCACGAACCAGTAGCCGGTTACCGGAATGCGCGGTCCCCAGTCTGGTGGTTGAGGCAGGATGCGCGGACTCCAGCCGTTGAGTATCGGTTCGCGGGTCTTCGTTATTTCGGAGAACGGTCCCATGAAGGAGAAAGGTGACAGTCCCGGCACGGCTTTGAGGGCGCGGTTCGCCGGGGCTCTCAAGAGCTGCCACAGGATCTGCTGGGAGACGGGGTAGGTCAGGCGGTTGTAGAGTTGTTTCAGGGCTCCCGGTATCGTGGAGGGCTCCGGCAGGTCGAGCTTTCCAGAGAAGACTGGCATGAACGAGCTGGGGTAGAGGCGGGCCGGGTTCATGAGCGGGCCGTACATGGCTCCCACGCGGGGGATGCCGAGGTCGCGGGAGATCCCATACCCCAGAAACCCGACCAGCGTGTAGATGACCACGTCAGCGCCCCGGCAGGCTTCGAGATACTCGCGGGCGTTCTCCTCTATGATCGGGGCGAGGATCCGCCGGGAGCGCCAGGCGAACTCCAGCGGGTTCGCGTCACCACCCTGGAGCGCCTCCCTGACGGCCTCTTGCGGGTCCAGAGAGGTCGGGTGAAAGTCCAGGCCGTTTCCCAGGATCAAGGTCTCGAAAGTCTCCGGCGCCGCGAGACATACCTCGTGTCCGGCGGCCTTGAGCCCGATACCCAGAGCCACGCAGGGCTGAACGTCGCCGCGAGACCCCCCAAGCGTCATCGTAATCTTCATGTTCCGGGTATCTTATCGGAGGGCGGGGAGGATTCTTTATCCCTTGAGCCAGTAGAGCGGCTTGTCCGAGCGGCCAGCCTCGCTCTTGACGACTTCTATCTCCCCTTCGGCTTCGAGTTCATCTAGAGTGTGACGGATCTCTCGCTTGTCATCGCCCAGGATGCGGTGCCAGTCGGTAGTCGAGTAGAGCACACCTTGCGGGATTGCGGTGAGGACTGTGAGGATCTTCCGCTTCGTCTCCTCCACTAATCCAGGCCCATCTTCGCCCAGGCGTCGCGGAGCGTGGAGCGGGCGACTTCGCGGGCTTTCTCGGCCCCGATCTCCATTAGCTCATCCAACTCCTTCGGGGAGTCTATAAGCTCCAGCGCCCGCTCGCGGATGGGGGAGAGCCTCTCGGCCACTACCTCGCCGAGGTCCTTCTTGAAGTCTCCATAGCCCTTGCCCTCGTACTGCGCCTCTATCTCCGGGATAGCCTTGTCCGTCATGGCGGCGTAGATGCCGAGGAGGTTGTTGATGGCGGGCTTGTCGGGGGAAGCGACGATCTCCGAGCCTGAATCGGTCTTTGCGCGACGGATCTTGCGACGGATCATATCCGGCTCGTCCAGCAGCGCGATGTATCCTCCGGGCGTCGGGGAACTCTTGCTCATCTTCTGTGTAGGCTCGTCCAGCGCCATGACGCGGGCTCCGGTATCGAGGATCATGGGTTCCGGCGCGACGAAAGTCTCCCCATACAGTCCATTGAACCGCCGCGCCAGCGTGCGACTAAGCTCCAGATGCTGCCGCTGATCCTCACCCACCGGGACGAGGTGCGCGTTGTAGAGGAGGATGTCCGCGGCCTGCAGGACCGGGTAGTCGTAGAGTCCCACGCTCGCGGATTCGGCTCCGCCCTTCTGGGCCTTATCCTTGAACTGGGTCATGCGCGAAAGCTCGCCCATCTTCGCTATGCAGTTGAGGAGCCAGGCAAGCTCCGTATGCTCGGAGACCCGGCTCTGCCGAAAGATGACGGACTGGGCCGGGTCGAGGCCAACCGCCAGGAAGACCGCCGCCAGCTCCCGCACGTTATCCCTCAAGACTTTCGGGTCCTGCGGGGTGGTGAGGGCGTGCAGGTCTACTATGCAGTAGAAGTTCTCATAGCCGGCCTGGATCGAGACCCAGTTCTTGAGCGCCCCGAGGTACGTCCCCAGGTGTGGCGTGCCGCTCGGCTGTATGCCGCTGAATACTCGCTTTTTGTTTTGCATAGAACCTATTCTAGCGAATAGAGAGCGTTCCGCATTTGCCGGGAGACTGCCTAGCGATCTCCCGCCAGATTCTCCCGGACCGCGCTTACCATGTCGCTGGAGGAACGACCGCTGTCTCTGCGCTCGTCCATCTTTACGACGGTGTAGGCGCGTTTGATCCCCATCTCGAAGACGGCGGCCTGTGCCTTCGCGAGGGCGGCGTAGACTTCTTCCACGCTCTCCGCTTCAACCGTCGTACCCATCGGTCCCAGCGAGCACTTCAGTCCGGAGGATTCCAGCGACTCCACCGCCGCTGCGACGTACCGGCTGACGCTGGTCGACTCCGTCCCGAGCGGAGCGATGCTTATTTCGGCTACGATCATGGCTCGGCCTCTCTCTGTAGTATCTGTTGGATCAGAGACTTATTCTAACGGCCCAGAAACCTCGCCGTAAATGTCTGCGACATATAGGACGACCAACGTTGTCGGCAAGGCGGCGAGGCCTTCCACGCAGGCGGGAGCCGCAGGCGTCTCGGATCACGGGTTTGTAACCGGGGCGACCGGGCGGTACCGTGTGAGGGTGAAGGATTGGACGCACGCCGGACGGGGGCGGCTCCCCCGCGCGTGAGCGACGTTTGGCGCAGACGCGGGTCGGCCTCCGCATGCTCTTCCGGCTGACCGACCGGGGAGGATGGGTTGCGCCTGGCGTGCTGGGCTGTGCCTACCCCCGCACGGAGAGGGCCCTCGCCGCGCTCTCGGGCCAAGGCATCCGGCTGCTCGTCAACCTCCACCACGCCCGTTCCCATGACCCAGCGCGCCTCAAACGACACGGGCTCCGCGAGGTCCACTTACCCGTGGAAGACTTCGCCGCGCCCTCGACCGAACAGATAGAGCGCGGCGTGGCGGCGATTCTCGAGGCCCGTGTGGCAGAGGAGGGGGTGGCGGTCCACTGCGGGGGCGGGTTAGGGCGTACCGGAACGCTGCTGGCCTGCTACCTGGCAAAGGTCGAGGGCCTCGGCGCCGAAGAGGCACTCCGGCGCGTGCGCGACCTCAGGCCCGGCTCAGTGGAAACACCAAACCAGGTCGCAGCGGTCGTCGAGTGGACCCGACGACACCCACGACCGCCCGGCACCTGAACGGAACGGGCTTCGGGGAGTGCTGAAGAACTCCATGACGAGGGCCAGCAGCCGGCTGTCCCACAACGCCTGGCGGACGCTTTACGATGAGCCTCCGTCGGCCAACGCCCCCTCTATCTCCCGCGCCGCTTCGATCACCCGCCCGGCGAGGCGTTCTCCGGGATGCTCTCCGAGACGGGAGATCGGCCCGCTCGCGCTGACCGCCGCGCTCAACTTCCCGTCGGGACCGAAGACCGGCGCGCTTACGCTCGCTACGCCCACCTCTCTCTCGGCCACGCTATCCGCCCAGCCCCGGTTCCGTAGCTCCCCAAGCTCCGCCGCGTCCGGTCCACCGGAGATCTCATTGTTCTCCCCCCAGGCGAGTAACACCTTTCCGGCCGAGCCGCGCGTTAGAGACATCACCGCGCCCACCGGAACCGTATCCCGGAGACCCGTCGCCCGCTCCACGGCGGCGACGCATACCCGGTGCTCACCCTCCCGCACGTAGAGTTGCGTGCTCTCCCCGGTCCCGTCCCGCAGCCGCTCCAGCACCGGCCGCGCCCGCTCCACGAGCCCCACGCCCGCCGCCCGGTTCCCCCAGCCGAGCAGCCTGAGACCCAGCGCATACCTGCTGTCCCGCCGCGTTACGAGGTGATGTGTCTCCAGCGCCGAGAGCAGCCGGTGTGCCGTCGGACGCGGCAGCCCCGTACCGTCCACCACCTCCGCCAGACTCGCCAGCCCCCGGCCCGATAGGAAGGACAATATCCCAACCGACTTGTCCAACACCCCGACCCCACTCATCGCTTCAGCATTCGCTTTAGCGTTGCTTTTCACCGAGAGTTCGTCTAAACTGTCCATATGTCAGTCAATGTATCTCATATATTGAGACAAAACAAGAGGTAGCGGGGTTTTGACGCGGGAGTGGGACGCTGGAACTTACGAGGAGATCTCCTCTCCGCAGACTCGCTGGGGGGCGGGTGTGCTGGAGCGTCTGGAGGTGAGGGGGGACGAAGTCACCATAGACGCCGGGTGTGGGACTGGGCGGGTGACGGAGTTGCTGCTAGAGCGGTTGCCGGAGGGGACGGTGCTGGCGGTGGATGGTTCACGCGCGATGGTGGAGGCAGCCCGGCGGCGTTTCGCCGTTGAGCCGAGAGTGCGGGTCGAGCGGCAGGACCTGCTGGAGCTGGAGGTCGCGGAGCCGGTAGACTTGATTTTCTCTACAGCCACCTTCCACTGGATCCCCGACCACGACCGACTCTTCGACCGGCTCGCGCGAGCCCTGAAGTCCAGAGGACGCCTCGTCGCTCAGTGCGGCGGCGAGGGGAATATCTCCCGCGTCACGAAAGCGACGGAGGAGGTTATACGAGTGGAGCGGTTCCGGAGGTACTTCGGTGGCTGGCGGGATGACAAGCACTACGCCGACGCGGAGACGACCCGGAAGCGCCTGGAGCGTGCGGGCTTCGTGGAGGTCGAGACCTGGCTGCACGACGAGCCCACGCCGTTTGGCTCGGTGGAGGAGTTGGCTCGCTTCCTGGCGACGGTCGCACTGGTCGGACACATGGAGCGTCTGCCGGAAGGAGAGCGCGAGCCTTTCGCCTTTGCAGTGGCCGAAAAGGTCGCGGCCGTGGAGGAACCGCCCACTCTGGATTACGTCCGTTTGAACATATCGGCGGTACGGGGAGGAGAGTCGTGAGGGCGGACGCGCTCTTCGACGAGGCGGCGTCAGAGTACGACCGTTCCCGCAGGCGGCTCGTGCCGGGCTTCGACGAGTTTTACAGCGCAGTGGCCGCGGCGATTCCTCACGGCCTGGAGGAGGAGATAAGGATCCTCGACCTCGGCGCCGGCACGGGCCTTCTCAGCGCGATGGTCGCCGATAAGTTCCCGCGTTCGCGTGTAACGCTCGTAGACATCTCGGTACAGATGCTCCGCGTCGCGCGGCGGCGTTTCATGGATGAGCCGGGACGTTTCGAGTACCGGGTCATGGACTACGCGCGCAAGCCGCTGCCGAAGGCCGTGCCGGGCGGGGGCCGGAGCTACGACATCGTTATATCGGCGCTCTCGATCCATCACCTCACGCATGGAGACAAGAGGGAGTTGTTCGAGAAGATCCACCACGCACTCACGGAGGGGGGAGTCTTCGTCAACGCTGACCAGGTTCTCGGAGAGACACCGGAAGTCGAGCGGACGTACCAGGACTGGTGGCTCGAACGGGTGCGCGAGGCCGGCTCCGATGAGAGCGAACTCGCCGCCGCGCTGGAGCGCATCCGGGCGGACAAGAACGCCACGCTAAAAGCGCAACTCGCGTGGATGGAGGAAGTCGGTTTCGAGGAGATCGAGTGTAACTACGAAGACCACCGCTTCGCGGTCTACAATGGTCGCAAGCCCGTAGACAGGGACGTTTACAGAGGAAAGGAAGGCATGAATGAGTAAGCCGAAGACACTGGTAGAGAAAGTCTGGGAGAAGCACGTGGTAAGGAGCGCGGAAGGGGAGCCGGATCTCCTCTACGTCGACCTCCACCTTGTACACGAAGTAACGTCCCCGCAGGCGTTCGAGGGCCTGCGGCTCGCGGGCCGCAAGGTGCGCCGCCCGGACCTCACGCTCGCCACGATGGACCACAACGTCCCAACCACGGAGTTCGGGGCGCCCATAAAGGACAAAACCTCCGCCAAACAGATGGAGGCCCTCCGGGAGAACTGCGAGGAGTTCGGCATCGAGTTGAACGCCTGGGGCTCCATCGGGCAGGGCATCGTCCACATCATCGGCCCGGAGATGGGCCTGGCGCAACCAGGGCTCGTCATCGTCTGCGGCGATAGTCACACCGCGACCCACGGCGCGTTCGGCGCGCTCGCTTTCGGTATCGGGACCAGCGAGGTAGAGCACGTCCTGGCGACCCAGACCCTCCCGCAGCGCCGTCCGAAGACGATGGCCGTTACAGTCGAGGGCGAGCTTCCGCCGGACGTAACCGCCAAGGACCTTATGCTCGGCATCCTGAACAGGATCGGGACCGGCGGCGGCGTTGGACACGTCATCGAGTACCGCGGCGAGGCTGTACGCTCGCTCTCGATGGAGGGCCGGATGACCGTCTGCAACATGTCCATCGAGGGCGGAGCGCGGGCCGGTCTCATCGCCCCGGACGAGACGACCTTCGAATACCTCAAGGATAAGCCTTACGCCCCGAAGGGCGAGGACTGGGACCGGGCCGTCGAGGAGTGGAAGGCGCACCGCACCGACGAGGGCGCCGAGTACGATAAGGAGGTCGTGATCCAGGCCCAGGACCTCGTGTCCTACGTCTCCTGGGGGACGACCCCGGCCCAGACCGTCGGGCTCGACGAGGCGGTCCCCGAGCCCGAGAACGACGGACAGGAGCGTGCGCTCAAGTACATGGGCCTCACGCCTGGCACGCCCATCCGCGAGATCGAAGTAGACACCGTCTTCCTGGGTTCCTGCACCAACGCCCGAATCGAGGACCTGCGCGCCGCCGCCGCTGTTCTCGAAGGCCACAAGGTCAAGGAGGGCATACGGGCGATGGTCGTGCCAGGTTCGATGCGCGTGAAGCAGCAGGCCGAGGAGGAAGGACTTGCCGACATCTTCACCGAGGCCGGCTTCGACTGGCGCAACGCCGGTTGTTCGATGTGTCTCGGCATGAACCCGGACATCTTGCAGCCCGGCGAGCGGTGCGCTTCGACCTCGAACCGCAACTTCGAGGGACGTCAGGGCAAGGGTGGCAGGACGCACCTCGTCAGCCCGGCGGTGGCGGCGGCTACGGCGGTAATGGGGCGGTTCGCCTCGCCTAGTGAACTCGGCGTACCAGTGGAGGTGCTTTAGATGGAGCCAGTACAGCGCGTCTCGGGGAAGGCGCTCCCCCTCGGCTGGGACGACGTGGACACCGACCAGATCGTCCCGTCCGACGCCCTCAAGCGGATAGAGCGTACCGGCTTCGGCCAGTTCCTCTTCTCTAGCTGGCGCGATGATCCGGAGTTCGTAATGAACAAGGCCGAGCACGAGGGCGCGGTGGTGCTGCTCGCCGGAAAGAACTTCGGCAGCGGCTCCAGCCGCGAGCACGCGCCCTGGGCCATCCAGGACTACGGCTTTGGGGCGGTTATAGCCCCATCCTTCGCCGACATCTTCAAGAACAACTGCGCCAAGATCGGTCTTCTCGCCGTCGAGCTACCCGAGGAAGCCGTGCAGAAACTCCTCGACGCCGTGCGGGAAGACCCGGAGACCGTCGTCACGGTAGAGCTTGGGGAGCGCACCGTAACCGGCCCCGACGTGCGGGAGACCTTCGAGATGGACGACTTCACCCGCCAGCGCCTAATGGAGGGCCTCGACGACATCAGCCTCACGCTCACACACGAGGACGACCTGGAAGCCTACGAGAAGTCGCGGCCGTCGTATCTGCCGAGCGTGCTGTAGCACTGGCGCCCCGGCTGTGCCATATTTCAGGTTGATGTCGTCGGATAGGAAGCGGTGGTGAGCGTGGCTAAGAAGACGGACAAAGCCCTGAAAAGCCTGCAAAAAGACGTATCAAAGCTCCAGAAGCAGAACGACCGGCTCACCAAGGCGCTGGAGGAGACCCGCGAGGAGCAGGCCGAGACGCGGCGGGAGATCCAGGTCCTCCTAGAAGACCGGCTGACCGCACAAGACGCCACTCTCACCGAGCCAGTTGCGGAGGCCGGCAAGGACGAGGAGAAGCCTGAGGTGTCAGAAGTCACGGAGGCGGCGGAGCGGCGGGCGAAGGACCTCGGCGTGAACCTTTCGACCGTCGAGGGTACGGGTTCTGGAGGGCGCGTCCTGGTCAAGGACGTGGAGACCGCCTCGGACGGAGCGCAGTAGAAGTTCCGGGGCCTGACTCGCAAGCGACGGAAAGGTTGCGTCCTTTCCGCTGAAGCTAAGGTCTACACAGGTCTAGAACGTCCGTCCGATCTTGCTTCGAGTCGTTGGGGCCGGTACGGGGCTTTGTGATCTTTCTTGATCGAGAGCGTCCACACGACACCTGTTTCGTGGATACAAAGGCCGCTACTTCACCGCACGAAAGGAATGTGAATGCGTAGGGATCACCGCTCCCCTCAGGGAACGGTTCATCGGCTGGCGCACGAGTCGCTGGTGCTGGCGGACAACGCCCTGGATGATCCCACGCGCCGGGAACTCCACGTCTACACGCCTCCGGGCTGGTCTTACGATCAGCACTTGCCCTTGCTGGTCAACCTGCCGGGATTCTGGGGGTCTGGTCTCGGCCAGACTTCGTGGAGAGCCGTCGGTGAGAACGTACCCGAACGTCTGGACCGCCTGATCTCCTCCGGGTCCATGCCTCCGGTCGTGGTCGCCTTCCCGGATTGCTCGACCAGGCTTCGCGGAAACCAGTACGTGAACAGCACCGGAACAGGCCGCTACGCCGACTACCTCATAGAGGAGATCGTTCCATTCGTGGAAGCAGAGTTCTCCTGCGGCGGCACGGGACGGCGCGGTCTATTTGGCAAGTCCTTCGGCGGCTACGGCGCCGCCTGGCACGGTATGCATTACGCTGACTTCTGGTCGGCCATCTCCGCCAACTCGGCCGACATGGGATTCGAGGTCCATCAGTTGCCCGAGTTCTACTTGGCGCTGGACGTCCTGCAAGACTTCGGCTGGTCCATCGAAGAGTTCTTCGTCAACTTCGAGTCGAAGGACAAGCCATCCGACGCGGAGCGGACCTGCCTGATGTTCTGCGCTATGAGCGCGTTCTACGACCCCGACCCGGAGGCTTTTCTCAGCATGAGGCTACCGGGGGACCCATACACGGCGGAGCTAGACCCCGAACGCTGGGCGAACTGGCTGCGCCACGATCCGGTCGTTCTCGCCGACGAGCGCGCCGGGGAGTTGCGTAAGCTGAAGGCGATCTGGCTGGATTGCGGCAACCGTGACCAGTGGCGTATGCACTACGGCATGAGGCGATTCCACAAGAAGCTAGAGAAGTACGGTGTCTCTCATGTCTACGAAGAGTTCGACGACGACCATCTGGACGTAGATTACAGGATGGACAAGTTCTTGCCGTTCCTCGCCCACAAACTATCCGAATAGGCCTCGCAGCCAGGTACAGGCAAAAGATAGTCTGCCGCGAAGACGTACCGACGCTACGATAGACGGAGATCAGAGTACACAAAGGAAGGGGCCAAATGCCGGAAGTCGCGATCATGATAGAGGGTCAGGATGGGATCGACTGGACGCGCTGGAAACGGCTGGCGCGGACAGTCGAGGACTCCGGTTACGCCGGGCTCTACCGCTCGGATCACTTCACGAACCCGAGCGGACCCAACAAGGACGCTCTGGAGCTGTGGTCGTCGCTGACGTGGCTGGCGGACAACACCGAACGCATCGAGTTCGGTCCGCTCGTCTCGCCGGTCTCGTTCAGGCATCCGGTCATAACCGCCTGGCAGGCATCCGCCGTGGACAACCTGGCCAGTGGTCGTCTGCGGCTGGGTATCGGCGCGGGCTGGCAGGAGCGCGAACATAACTCTTTCGGCTTCGACCTGCTGGGCACAGACCACCGCTTCGCCCGCTTCGAGGAGGCGCTACAGGTAGTGACCCTGCTCCTTCGGGATGAGGAACCTGTCTCCTTCGACGGCGAGTTCTACCGGCTGCGCGACGCCGTACTCTCGCCCCGCTCACCGCTCCCTGGCGGACCTCCCATCGTCATCGGCGGCAACAGCCCAAAACGCACGCTGCCCCTCGCGGCGCGCTACGCTGACGAGTGGAACGCCGTCTTCGTGACGCCGGAAAACTTCTCTGAACTCAGCGCCCGGTTGAGCGAGCTGCTGGATGAGACCGGGCGTTCACCCGATGCGGTGCGCCGCACCCTGATGACCCGTGCCGTCTTCGGGGAGAGTGACGCCGACGTGGAGCGCAATCTGGCGGGTCAATCTGCCGGGAAGCTACGCGAGCAGGGCGTCATCGTCGGCACGGCAAACGAGGTCGTCGAGCGGCTGGGACGCCTGGACGAAGCTGGTGTGGAGCGCGTGATGTTGCAGTGGCTGGAGACGGACGACGTCGACGGCCTGGAGGCGATGGCCCGGTCGGTCCTGCCACAACTGTAGAGGGTGGCGACGGCGGCTTGACCGGCGGATAATACGCGCATGGCGGATCGCGCGAAGCTGGTGGGGTTCAACCACGTCGCCCTGGAGGTCGGCGACATCGAGGAGGCGCTGGAGTTCTACGGACGCCTCTTCGAGGTGAAGCTGCGCGGACGTAGTACCGGGATGGCGTTTATCGACGCCGGGGACCAGTTCATCGCGCTCTCGGAAGGACGGACACAGCCGCCGGACGAGCACCGGCACATCGGGATGGTCGTCGATGATCGGGAAGCCGTCCGGCAGGCGCTCGGGGAGATGGAGGTGGAGATCCTACCGGGCAGGGGTCTGGACTTCCTCGATCCTTGGGGGAACCACTGGCAGGTAGTCGAATACGGTGACATCCAATTCACGAAAGCGCCGGAGATCCTACGCGGCATGGACCTGGAACTCCTGAAGAAGTCCGGGAAGGCTCTGGAAGAGTTGCGGAAGAAGGGAATGACTTCCGGTTAGATATGCCGCGAAGTTACAGTACGGTCACCTGAACCGGCGCTTCGGCCATGCCGGTTAGCCCGAGCTTGCGGGCCGCTGCCAGAGAGAGGTCTATGTCGCGTCCCGCCACGTAGGGGCCGCGGTCGTTGATCGTGACCTCGACGGACTCGCCGCCGCGGCTCACCTCCAGCTTCGTCCCAAACGGCAGGGTCTTCGAGGCGGCCGTGTACTTCTCGGGGTCGAAGGGCTGGCCGCTGGCCGTGGGGCTGCCTTCCAACTCGGGGCCGTAGTAGGAAGCGACCAGCGTCTTGCCGCCGCTACTATCCGATTGCGGGGCGTGTGGGGCATCGGTAACGGCGGAGTGCTCGACTCCGGTTACCCTTTGAATGGGCTCTTGGTCGCCGCTCTTTATCGCGAACAGCAACAAAGCACCGAGCAGAGCGAAGCCCACAAGCGCCGGTAACAGGACTCTCTTTGACGTCAGTACGTTCAAGATACAGAGAACGTAACACATCGTAACTAGATTGCAACATGTGCGTAACCTGAAAAGCGGAGTGAAGGTCCGTGACGCTTCCGGGATGGAGGTCCGGCTCGTCGGATAAGCTACCGGGGAATAGAGCAACCAGGAAAGGGGTCTGCATGTTCGACACGACGACCGAGGCTGGAGGGCGCGCCGAACGGCGGCTGCGGGAGGAGCGAATAGCCTGGCTTACGACGGTTCGCTCGGATGGGCAGCCGCAGTCCGTGCCGGTCTGGTTCCTGTGGGACGGTGAGACGTTCCTCGTCTACTCCCAGGAAGGCCGTCAGAAGCTACGTAATATCGCCGGTAATCCGCGGGTGGACTTGAACCTCAACTCGAACGAGAGTGGCGGCGACGTGGTGCGGGTTCAGGGGACGGCGGAGGTGGCGGAGGACGTTCCGCCCGTGGATGAGGTGCCGGAGTATCTGGAGAAGTACCGGGAGAGCATCGCCGGGATCGGCTTCGACCCCGACGGCTTCGCGCGGGCGTACTCCGTACCGATCCGGATAACGCCCGCGCGCTGGCAGGTCTGGTAGACGCTACGACCATTGCGTCTGGGGACGTTCCTCCGTCTCGCCGTCGACTTCCAGGTCCACCTTCTCGTTAAAGAAGCAGAGGTGGTCCTGGATCTTCTCTACCGCCGAGATCGGCTCCGGATAGCCCCAGACGATGTCCTCCACGCGCTCGCCACCGGCCTCAACTGACCAGTAAGAGGCAAGTCCCTTGTACGGACATCGGGTATGCGTTTCCGTTGGGGTTAGTAGCCCGGTCCGCACGTCCTCGGGCGGGATGTAGTAGCGTGGTGGCAGCGCGGACTCGAACAGCACTTTGGGCCGGTCCGTCTCCGCCACGACCTCGCCGTTCAACGTGACTTTCACGTGCCGGGAGCTATCCAGCACGTCTACCCGGTGGTAGGGGTCGCGGGGATGGGCGAAGACTTCCTCATCCTCCTCGTACCACGCGTCCATACGGTTCCAGTAGAAGGCGAGGTAGCCGGAGATCGGTGGACACGAATCGAGTGGCTCGGGATAGCTCCACACCGCGTTCTCGGCAACGCGGTCGCCCACCCGCACTGACCAGTACGAGGCGTCTCCCTTGAACGGGCAGTGGGTCTTGTGATCCGAGGCTTCCAGGAGGTCCATGCGGAGGTCCTCTTCCGGGAAGTAGTAGATGGGCAGGTGTTTGGTCTCGTGCAGGAGCTTTACCCGGTGGCTGTCCGCGATGGTCTCGCCGTCGAACATTACCCGCACCCGGCGCGGGGAATCCTCCAGGTACAGGACGTGGTTTTCGGGCGCTGAAACCTCGAAGTTGAACGTCCCCTCGCGCCGGTCGCCGAATGGTCCGTAACCTACCGTCAGTCCCATTTGCCGCTCCTCTCCTTATCAAACAAGCGTGTCCAATCCCTATAGTACACCCGCTCGCTGCGGGGATGGATCCCCTCGATAGCCCTTCTGTCCGTGGGGCGTATCCGTGGAGTGAAACCCGTCATATCGCACGGATTTTCTGTCGCACAGGTAGCGTCCGCAACGAAGATAAACACTTTCTCTACTTGAAGTTAATGAAACTTTATAGGGATTTCGCCGTATCATGAAATACTGGAGCAGGTAGTGGGGGGCCGAGATGAAGGAGGTCCTTATGGTAAGGGTAGCGAAGGATTCCGGGCGGTGTCAGATGCGGAGTGGTACGGATGATCCGTGTCTCCGGCTGGCGGTAAGAGAGATCTGGGGCATCCCCCTATGCGAGCGTTGCGCCCGCGAGCAGGAAGCATACGCCGCGATAGGAGAGCTTGCCCAGGCTCAGGGGATGTTGTCCGACTGGTCGTCCCAGGTACGCCGCCTGAACAACGAGCCGCTCACCGATATGCTGGATCACATGCAGCAAGAGCTCGGCGAGCGCATCGCGGAAGCCCGGAGACTACTGGCGGTCGCCAAACGGGAAGCGCAGCCCGTTGAAGGTACTCTGCAAGAAGCTCGCTATTGATGAGAAAAGTCTTGCTTCCGCTCCTGGTGGCTGTAGCTTCGTAGCGCTCGCGGCCTGCGATGCGGAAGGAGGCACGATAAACCTGCTTCTGTCAGGAGGGAATCTCTCCTACGCGGTTCAGTTCTCAAGCTCCAGCGTAGCCAATTAACTAACCACACCAGCGTCACCTCCTCCAACTCATCTTCCTCGACAGACTCGCATTAGCGCGAGGAAACTTCCCTCACTGGACCCGCGTGATCGTCCGGCTTGCCCGTATCTAATGAAGTCGAGTGTATGATGAAGACTGGCTAAATCAGCGAAGAGGAGTGGCGTGTGACGGATAAGGGCGGCGAGCTTTTTCAGTTAGACCTTAACTTGAATCCGAACGAGGCGTCGGGGCTGCTCAACGTCGAGAACGAGGCGCTGCTCACGGCGCATGGGTGGGACCTCGCGTTCTGGGTGGTGCTGGACGAGGGTGAGATCGAGAACTGCATCGCCGTCATCGGACACCGGCGCGACACCGGCATGAGCGAGGGCTGGGACATCGAGCGTCTGCGCGCGGAACCAACCGGCAATGCCGGAGAGACCCAGGACGCCGAGGCGATCACCGGCTACGACGGCTGGGTGTACGTGCTCGGCTCCCACTTTGGCGGCAAGGCTGGTCCGCTGCAACCAAAGAGAGGCTTCGTCGCCCGCTTCCGGGAGGACGGCGTGAAGAGCGTCATGGAAGATCCAGCGGTCGAGATGGAGATTTCCCGCCGCGACTTCGCGCTCCACCGCCTCATAAACGACGCCCTACGGACGAAAGGCCCGGTCCCGATCCCACTCGGCAAACAGACCCGCGAGGCGCTCATCCAGGCAACCATAGAGTCCGGCGAGGAGGAAAAAGAAGAGTGGACCGGCCTCGTGCGCGAGGACGACTACCCGATCAACATAGAGGGCGCGGCCTTCCGCGCCGACGGGACGCTCCTACTCGGCCTACGCTTCCCAACCACCGCTGACGGACACCCTATCCTGATCGAGTTAGAAGGCATCGAACGCCTCTTCGAGCCCGGCGATGAGCTACCAGAGGTACGCGGCTTCTGGACCGTAGACGCCGTGGGCCAGGACGGAGACATCGCCGGCGTCCGGGATCTCGCGCTCCTCAAGGCCGAAGAAGGCGGAGCCGGCGGCGAAGAGCTTCATCTGGTAACCGGCAACGTGGACAGCCGCGACAAACAGAGCGTCCTGATCCAGGACTACCCCGGCGGCCAGAGTACGGTAGCCACGCACTTCCGCTGCACCCTTCCATCCGGGAAGCACTCCGGCTCCCTGGCGGCCGAGTTCGTCCGCGAGTTTCCGTCCCTCCCACGCGTCGAGGGCATAGCCATCACCGACGCGGGCCGATTCTTCTATGTCACCGATGAGGACGAGGGCGTTCACCTGCGGCTAACGCGCTTGCTGTCTGGCTGAAGCATCAGATGAGCCGTTCGCGCTTCGTCGCACGCTAGTCTGGATCGTGCCACTCGATACCGAGCTTGCGGAAATCCCTATCGAACGAGGCGACGCCCTCGCCACGGGAGCGGGCCATCTCGGCGAGCAGCGCGTCGGCGAAGTCTACGTTGCGCTCCGACATCACTTCGAGCGCTCGGACGACGGTCCTCGCTCCCTCCACCCGTAGCGCGGGTTGTTCCAGAAGGGGGATGAGAGCGCCGGAGATGTCCTCCTTCGAGTACTCGTAGAAGGATTCGAGCACCCACACCGTCTCCGCCACCACCACGGCATGCACCCGCAGCAAGACCTCTCCCCGTTGGGCTCTCTCCAAAAGCCCGGCCGCGCGCCCGGCAAGCTCCGGTGGGGCGCCGGTCAAGAAGCGCAATAGCACGTTCGCGTCCAGCCACCAGGAAGAAACCTCCTCGCTCAAGACCCGCTGAGCGTCTCCCGAACCACGTGCTCGCGCGCCGCCCGCCGCTCGGCGTCCTTGCCCGGATACTCCCGCGTAGCCGGCAGGCTGCCCCTCAACTCTTCGAGGTTCCTTCGCTTCTCGACCCTGAGACGCACCGAATCCTCCTCGAACTCGAACACCACCCGGTCCCCATTCTTCAAGCCCAGCCGCTCCCGCACCTCCTTTGGAACGGTGAGTTGACCCTTACTTGTCAATATTGCTCTTGACACGCTAAGTCTCCTTACTTTACGGAATAATCTTACCATACTGTCGAAGAGCGGCTTTGGACTGGATGTTGATCTCGAAGCCGAGTTCGTCCGCGAGTTCCCGACCCGCCCGCACGTCGAGGGCATCGCCGTCACCCACGAAGGCCACGCCTACTACGTCACCGATGAGGACGAGAGCATTCACCTGCGGCGCACGCATTTGCTTGCAAGTTGATCTATTGACGTTTTGTTTCTGCTTAACGGCTCATTAACCTATGGTCAATAACGACTCTAGCGAAGTAGAATAAACATATGGCGCACCTACAGGGTGGAATGCTTTACCATGAATCTGGCCTAAACATGTGGAATTTACTGTACGCAGGAGGCTAATAGTGAGTGCAGAGGAAGGGACTGCAATGTCTCCAAGCATCGATGGGAACGTTGATAATCGCGGCAAGCTCTTGGAGAAAGTCTCCGTTGAGATCGACTACGCGATAATCGAGCATTTTTCCAAGCACCTCTACGGCTCACCTAACAAAGCGGTCGAAGAACTAGTGTCCAACGGTTTCGATGCCCTTGCGTCTTCGGTGTACGTGTACGTTCCTGGTGTCTTCACCAACGACCACGTACTGGTCTGGGACAACGGCGAATCTATGAGTGTGGAACATCTACACAAGCTTTGGTGGATTGCTCAGAGCCCGAAAGATGACGGTGGACAGCGTATGGCCGTGTCGGCGGACGGGAAACGCAAGAGGCCGATGATCGGCAAGTTCGGCATTGGTAAGCTCGCCAGTTATGCTGTCGGCCGTAGGCTGACTCACTTGTGCCGACGGGGCGATCGATTCCTGCGCGTGTCGGTGGACTATCAACGAGTTCCCCGCCTTCAGGAACTCAAAGAAGGGGAGGAGCGGCTAACACCCCAAACGTCAATAGTCGAACTTGCCGAAGAAGAGGCAAGAGAATACGTCCTATCACTCTTTAACGAGACATCAGCTGCCGTAGACAAACTTTGGGATGGCAAGCATTGGACTTTGGCGATCGTGGATCAACTCAAGGACGACATTCGCTTGACTGAAGGTCGTCTCTCTTGGGTGATCGGCAACGGCATGCCCCTGCGCCCGGATTTTGGGGTGTGGGTGAACGACAAGGAAGTCGAGCCGAAACTGGCTAGGGGAGCCAGAGCTTCGTGGGACGTTTGTGAACCGAAGATACGAGAGAGGTTTGCGTCCGAGTGGGAGTCGGCCCGCAAAGGCGGTCGTGTAGAAGGAGACTATGCCTTCCTATCTGCCTCCGAGCGCTCGAACGGCAAGGCCGCCATACGTTTGCCGGCGCTAGGCGAGGTCGAGGCCGGTGTGCATCTCTTCGAGCAGTCGCAGCGCAATAGCGAGTCGGATCAAGCTCGCAGCTATGGCTTCTTCGTAATGGTTAGGGGACGCCTGCTCAATGCATAGGACGCGCTACTGTCGATGTCAGATCCTTCATACGGCACCTTCTACCGCTGCCAGTATGTTATCGAGGCCGACGGCCTAGACGAGGATCTCCTAGCCGACAGAGAACGCCTACATCTTGAGACACCGAGAACTAGGGAGTTCGCGATTCTGCGTGACGTTCTCTACCGGACCTCTAGGCAGGCACTTGAGGAGTATGATGCAAAGGCTGAGAAAGAAGGTCGATCAGAAAGTCTACTGCCCGTAGATTCACGTGATTACTTCCGTGAGCCTCTTACCGCCTTGCTTCTCACCAATGACAAGGTTCCTATTGGACCGTTCGATGTGACTACGGCAGCACGGATCGAACGAGCAGCGCTTAGTGAAATGGACTTCATTGCGACGATTGATTACGAGAACGGTGGGTTCCAAGTGAACCTTACGCATCCGTTGCTGAAGGCTGTTCAGGACAGGATGGGCGGCAATTCTAAAGCGGCTAGAGAGGCCATGCGAGTGCTAGACCTCTTTGCTGTGTCTGAGCGACTGTTCGAGGGATTCCTGCAAGACATGGGTATGCCTGACGAACAGATCATCCGCATCGTCCGTTGGCGTGACGGGCTGCTGCGGGCTATGGCGCTTCGTTACGATGACGCCCCAATAGAGGAGGTGGTGAGCGAGGTAATAGAGGCATCCTATCAGGGAGCAACACCGTTCGAAAATGCACTAGCTAAACTCTTTAAGCTCATGGGATTTGAAGCCTCGCGTGATGGTGCGAAAGGCCGTAAAGACATCCTCGTTGTTGCCCCTATAGGAGAGGACGAGTATAACTTTACCGTGGAGGCTAAAGGTAAGAACCTTACCAAGAGTAAGAAGGGTTCTGAGAAAGGCGTCGAGAATGATGCTGCTGAGATCAGTGCTGCTGCTTCCCACCGAGATCAGGTCAAAGCCAAAGTAGCCCTAGTCGTGGCACGCAAGTTCAAGGGGTTCGAACGCGAAGCCGAGGAACGACCGGCTATTCTTCAAGAGTGCGAAGCCACGGGGGGAGTCTCCATAGTAACGGTCGATGTGCTTGCAGAACTCTTGAATTCTGTTCGTACTTACCATTATCCGCTCAACATCATTCTTCCTGTCCTTGAAGTGATTGAGTCTCCGTCAGAAAAGCTTGAGCGCGTGCAGAGCCTTTCTCATCCTATGGATGGCTTTGACTTTCGTGGGGTACTCGAAAAACTTTGGGAGCTTCAGCAGGAGGATGCCCACGGCGACATGGTAGCCTACAGACAGCTCTGGCAGTCTGGCCCAAATCGATGGGATGCAAAGCTAGAAGACTTTGAGCGCCGGCTACGCGCGTTAGAGGCTCTATCCGGTTATCTTCTACGGATCCTTGACGAAGAAAAGTCGGTCATCATGCGCCAGAATCCAAAGATCGTAGCAAGCCGTATCCAGCAAGCAGTCGAATCTCAGAAGAACTCTGATTAGTGCATAAGGCGCACAGCGTCAGGCATCGGTGACGGGTGAAGTGAGGGAGTAAACTTGACACTCGCGACTCGAGCTAAACTAATAGGTTGAAGGCTCCGAGTCCTTCTTCAGAGTTTGCCTCTCGGCGGATGCGGGCAACTCCGCAGCGTGACACTGCACCTGAGCTTGCGCTCCGCAGCGCTGTACACGGACTGGGGTTGCGTTACCGAGTGAACGCCGCGCCGTTACGCTCAATACCCCGTCGCCGGGCAGATTTAGTCTTTCCTACGGAGTGCATCGCCATATTCTTAGATGGTTGCTTTTGGCATGGTTGTCCAATCCATCGTGAGATACCGCGCGCCAACCGTAGCCTAAAGCGGTTTGCGAATAGAGTGGCCCACCTGCGAGAATGTCGCGCATGGGCATTTACTCGAAGGATCTCAGGACGAGGGCGGTAGCCGCGGTGGGTCAAGGTGTCCCAAGAAGGGAGGTGGTCG
>JAABUS010000252.1_pt1 | contig 135585 bp, 118 predicted proteins | sample 5560161 | NCBI WGS metagenome assembly JAABUS01 (sample SAMN10711885, study PRJNA513376) | rock metagenome | isolation source: Antarctica rocks | place: Antarctica: Victoria Land, Trio Nunatak nord | collected 2016-01-04 | reverse complement strand
GGGCTGGGTGAGATGATGGCTTGTGGTGGAATGAATGGAGTGATAGCGATGCTTGGTACGGCTGGTTCGGCGGTGCATATGGAGTTGTGGGGAGGACGGTGTGGTAAATGTGGGTTGTAATGTTAACGCCGGGAGGGGTAGCTATATATTAGGGGCATATGCTAGTAATCGGTGTTTGAAGCCACTACTTCAAAAAGGCTCGACGCAGTCGTGAATCGATGGACTCCGTAGGCTCAGAAATCTCACTTGACTCTAAAAACTAGTTCCAGATATTGTCCTCCATAGAAGTTCCTTTCCTTGCTTCACCATCGCCAGGGAGTACTCGAGACCGCGAGCTGCCTTAATCGGAGGATGGTCGGGCGGCGCCTCTTCAGCAGGTCGCTCGGTGTGTCTGTCGTCTGCGAAAGTGAAGACATGCGTTAGATCGAATAACACTGCGTGGTTCAAGGGCTCTTGTGCCCCGAAGAGCTTCTGTGCAATGGATATTCCCCTAAGTGTGGAGGGCGACTTGTAGTTCTCGAATGAGGGCGTCGGCTCCCAAAGCTGGCTCCAAGAAAAGTCTCCGCGCAGCGAGAACGGCAAGTGCCTGATGCGGGTTGTGTTCAGACTATCGCTTGACGCATGGCTGGTTTTGCGCGTGATCAGTAGGCTTGATTTTTTTAGTGCGTTGAATAAGGATGGCGGTAGGTGCTCAAGGTTGATGGTGGGATAATCAGTCCGTCTGGGTACGTTCTCCTTCCGGGCGACTTTATAGGCGACTACTGGTTCGAGATAGTCGTGTTCTGCGATTCTGATGGCCGTGATGTTATCCGCCAAAAGAAGTCGAAAGGCATGTATACGAGTACAGCCTCCGTTGTTCCCGAGAAGTCATTATTCGCTTTCAGAGCGTATGAAGTGGTTGAGTTGCTGACGAGGAGGTAGACCAGCACACGTCCTGCAAAATCTCCAGTTCTTGACACCGACAGCTTTGTGCACGTCATCCATCGTTACGCACTTGGGCATTGGGCATTTCCTATGATAGTCTTTCAGATGTCTCTCCCACTGGAGCTTGAGGAAATCGTCAAGCCCACGTTTTTGCATACGAACAGTATTGACCGACGTTTTGACGATGTCGGCCGTACCGGGGTATTTGGAAAGTCGCCACAATCGTGCCAGGCTATCCGTGTTGATATAGAAATGCAGATGTTGAAACCTTGCTTCTGCTGTGAGCGCTCGTAATCCTCTGGTTAATAAATTTACGGGAAGGCTTAGTAGCTCGCCATGGGATAAATCCTTGAAGATCAAGTCTAGGATCTCAAGAAGCACGTCGTAAATTCGCGGGCTGGGTGCCATTGTTATTTCAAGTGCTGTAGATGTTGAAGAATTTGGACTGATTGTATGGTAAGGGAGATCTGGAAGATGCTGATGATTTATTTGATAAATAGAATCGTGATAAGCACAAGGTGAAAACTTGAAATATATGTTTACGAAAGAGAGAGAAAGTATGTACTCGGTGGGGCGCAAATACTTACGGAGAGAACTGTAAGTGGCACTGTGAGACAATTTGCTTACTTTGGCTGGAAATTGCCCGATTGGGTGGCGAACAAAAGAATGCAATACCCGGTCGGAGAGCGGGAGGCTGGATGATTACTTGCTTGTGAGATGAACAAATTGTCTAGCCTGCGAAATAAGTTTTCGACAAAAAGCCTGACAATCCATCAAAAATGTGTGCTTACTGGCTCCGAACTCCTACTAGAAAGAGCCTGGACCAAGGCAAAAATCGAGAATGCAAGAGCAATCAATACTTTCGTCTCCGTGGACCGGCGTTCGTACCTTGAAAACTTTGAAGATCAACCAAAGCTGATTTGGACGGATAATGGTTTTCACTGGCGTCATTGCGACAACTCAGCTGCTTGATGACTCTATAATACCATCCCATGGCTGAGTTGATCGGACAATCAACATGCTATAAACAAGGAAAAATCGAGAAGTACAGCGGCCTGCGTGCGTACTCGATCCTGGTCGAATTAGCACTGAGAGTAGCAGTCCATCTGCTTCGTCGTAGGCCATAAGGTCTGCCCATCACGGCAACTAGTCCTTCTACAAGATCCCTTCCTTAAGTGTTGTATCCCGGTTGTCACAAGGTATGGGTAACTCTTCCAGTGAACGTATTCTCGTTCTGATGCTCGCCAGTCATGACCAGGTCCTAGGAAAGCTTACTTTTAGACGGGTATGGGCCCGCGGCGTCGATGCATGATCTCAACGGGTGGTCATGGTCGACAAGAGCGTCGCCAAGGAACTTACTGTTGTGGGCCGTGACACAGAAGACCACGGGTTTCCCCGCTAGATCGACGACAGCAAGGACGCAACAAGGAGCTACTGATGGGGTTTATATTGATAGAAGGCGGCCCCTCTTTTCCCTGCTCCCAGATCGACTTGCAACGGCCTGAGATCAGTCATGAAACAGTGAGGAATCGATTGAGATGGAGTAGCGGGCGAAGTCAAGTTCGATATTCCTACCTAGTCGTATAGGACATCTAGGGCCGGAATGTGTCGAAGCAAGCAGGTCTCGCGAGCCAGTAATGTACAAATGATGGCTACGTTGCTAATGAGCGGTGATCTTTAGACCAACACTCGGCCAGGAGCGCCAAGCCCAGGCTTGGCGTCTGGTACATGAAGGACTTTGATTATAGTGACGCGACTGCGTACAGAGCAAGGATACTTCCGTCAACATAAAACATGAACATATTGAAATTGCTGGCTATGGCCTTTCGTATCCTCAAGACATCCGTTGATATGGTATCTCAAGACCTTGGCTATGATGTTTTACCTTGCCTCAGTAGGGCATCATGCCCAGCTGGGATGCCTGCCTAAGGCCTACATGCACAGGGTCAGGTGATGGCGCAGCGGAGGCTAAGTACTGCCTTGGGTCTCGAATCACGATTTGGGGAAGGTCCTGAGAAGCGGCCGAAGTGAAACCTAGTCCTAGCGCGGCTCGGAAGGTGCGAGACAAGAATGAGTCCTCATCTATTGATGGAAGTCCTGGCTGGTCGCAGGTGTCACAACATAGAGCATCGATGCCCTATATTTCGGATTCATGGTAGTACCTCCCAATGAATGCGGCGAAGATTCTGCGTTGCGACAGTCCTTCCATGCTACTCCCAGGGTTGACACATGCCTGACTCTGAGTCATTGGCGACTAACACCTTCCTGGGTGGCAGGTCACCAATACTGAGATGGTCAATCTTCACGACTCGACGGCTCAGTACATGTTTTGATGTGAGGTGAAGAGCCTCCAGTGACAGCTCAGCGATGATACGCTGTAGCCTCGAGAAGCTTCTCAGTCAGAATTCAATTTCATCACTTTGACCACGCGCTGTGATGGGATGCCACCTTGGTAATTGTGTCATGGTGTGGACTGTGAACAAGAGATTTGGATCACTTGCTTGCTCTGCATTACTTAAACTCCAGTATCTCCAATCGCATACCTCGCAACAACCTCTTCCATCAAATCTCGCTCCCACACAGCAAAAGACTTAAATACAGCACCATCTTTCTCCAAACCCCCCCCCAACACCATGGGCCACGATCAGCATCCTTCGGGCCCTTCCTCAGGGAAAAAACCAAGCTCTGCTGGCGATGATGTAGGTTTGAAGCGAATCACTTCAAAGTTCTCTTCCCTGACCACACAGCATATGTCAACCTCGAAGACAGACTCAGGCTCGAAGCAAGCGACATCTAGAACCAAAACACCATTCCCTGGTGCGATTGATTCAGCGCTCAATGATCTCCAGAAGTTCGTTGGGGAGGTCATCCAAACCGAGTGTTGCAGCTGCCAGAAGCCTCTCATGCATGACTTCAAGGTTAGCCGATGGTTCCAGGACTGGATCGATAAGAATAGTTCCGGTCATGCCTTCTCAATCTGTTCGGCGAAGTGTAGCAGCAAGAAGTGCGGAGCTATGACTTGCGTTGGATGCGGTAAAAAGCCTCGCATAGAAAAGTTTACAAGTACCTGTCATGGGCTTCACCTCGACTGGTGCTGTGAAAGTGGACGCTTGTTCGCTTTCTGGGTAGCGCTGTGCAAGTATGATGAGATGGAGCTCCAGCTACAAATGGAGAGTGCAGTTAAGCTGGCAGCTCATGCTGCGAAGGGACCTTCGACTTCAACAGGCATAGGTTATGGAACCACAGCAAGAGGGACTTGGAGTGCCCTGATCATGAGCCCACAGGACTATTACGGGGTTTCTATCGGCGGTGGATGGTCTGGAGGTCGCATGGCTCGCGGGCCTAGAGTCAACCACACACTCAACTTTCAGCAAGCCGACGATAAAACAGATCCTGTGATTAACACTATACTTAGCTTGATCATCGAGCTGCTTCCTGTCGACGAGAGATCCAAGATTCAGGCGCCCATAGCTTTGCGTGCTATGATACAGCTTAGCCTACTGTCAGACAAAGTTGCTGATCTGCTTCGCAACGACTCTTTGCGTAACGTCAGCCAACGAAGCGAAGTCTATTACTCCGTTCTCGAATTCGTCCATAGGCTGGGAAAGCGTAGCGAGACAATGTACCTTGTCTGCGACCAAAGATTCCTCAAGAAGCGGAGCAATGGTCTTCAGGTACTGTCCGCTAAAGAATCCTTCGCGGACAGTAGTTCAGAGGATCAACCGCTTGTCATGTCAAACTCGAAAGATGACAAGGTATCCTCGGTCGTAGACTGCATGGCGAAGCTGGCCCTCCAAGCAAAGCAATTCTCAGAGACAGCAAACGCTTATCGACGTACGAAAGAGTTCGATACGGGTATAGGGAAAGACATGCTACGAATGGCATTCAAGATCGACATGGTCTACAACTCTTTGACACCTTCCAGTCTCGAGCAACAAGCAGGCAAGGGACCCCAGGACAATGCCAGCGCATGGGACGCCTACCATGAGAAGCATCGCATCGACCAAGACTCGTCCATCTCGAATCACTTGTGTTCAAAAATCGCACAACAAGCTCAATCGATCAACTTCTCCCTGCCAGGCCGAATGAGGCGCCTTGTGAGCGAGCAAGCCGAAATGACAACGGGTCTACCCCAGTACATCTTTGTCAAAGCGCACGATTCACTGCCCCACATCATGAAATGTCTTATGGTTGGCCCCGAGGGTACGCCATATGAGGATGGTCTTTTCGAGTAAGTGAAGCCCTTACTTCAGGTTACAAGTCAAGGATATATACTTATACCTGATAGATTCGATATACTCTGTCTAGGGAACTACCCCAAGACCCCACCATCCGTTCAATTCTTGACTACAGGTCGTGGGACCGTACGGTTCAACCCGAACCTCTATGACAACGGCAAAGGCTCGCTGCTCCCTTTTCGATTGTAGTGATTATACGCTAACATTTCTTGAACAGTATGTCTCAGCCTTCTCGGTACTTGGCCAGGACCTGAAGAAAGTAAATGGCAACCGAAGATATCAACCCTCCAGTCTGTCCTTGTCAGCATCCAAGCCATGATCCTCACCAAACATCCCATGGAGAACGAGCCGGGTTACGAAAATCATTCCAGGGACAAGAAAGATTCGAACCGTGATTACAACTACCAGTGTCAAGCTAATACAATGCGATATGCCGTTCTTGACTGGATGCAGCGACCTGAGATGAAGAACGGGCCTTGGAAGGATGTTGTGGCTACCTATTTCAGACTGCGTGGTGACAAGGTCCTCGCGACTGCGCGGAATTGGGCAAAGTCGAATCGTAGGATCGAACGATTCGCTCCGGACCAGAGCCCTTTTGCCGTTGGACTCTCGATATTTGGCAGCAGTACTACATCGAACTTGGTCAAGGAATTGGAGTCTGCTTTAGGCAGGAGGCAATAGATGCGCTGTGTGCAGTTCGGGAGTAAAGCTGCGAGTATTGGCTGACCAGCCAACAAGATGAAATGTAAGGGCAAAGAACAAGACCTGCTTGCCAGGTACTGTATGTATGACATGCTATGAATCACATGTTTACTCGCCCGGTTGAAGTATCAAATTCATCGAAACACGGTCTCTTCATCAACCATCTCTGTACCACATGAGCTCAACATCTTTGTCAGCATGTTCTCCCGCTGGAGCATCAGGAACTTTCTTATGCTGATACGTTCTTTAGATTGGTATCATAACACAGCATTTCCGTCGAAGGAGACCTTTTTATGGTACACCTCCTTCATTCTATCGTTACACATCCCCATTTTGTTAGATCTTTCGTTTACGTTCGACTCATCTGATGGATCTGGCTCAACCGCAATGAATTGAAGGTGAAACTGAACAAGTGAAATGAAGTTTGGAAGATTTCGTCAATGGTCCCGTACTAGACATTTCTGGGGATTGAACTGATGATGGGGCCTCTACCGAACTCTTCTTGACACGTAAGGTCTGTCTCTCGCTCCGTCGCTCGCTCATAATTATTGAGAACAATGGAAAGGAAAGATTGATGTCAATGCTTTTCACTGTTCGGTAGGACTGGGTGGCTAATAAGGAGTAGTGGGAACAGTTGCAGGTGAGTCTATTTTCAATGGACAAGTCAAACATATCGAGGTGCTAATTTTGTCAAGGCCTCACGCCAGTCACCGCAGGCTCCGGACGATGGGTATATCCTGCTACTCCCCTCATTTCTGTGTTTACTCTCTCGTACCTGTGTGCACACTGAACCATCTAGGCGTACGTCTCACACACATTATGTATATATGTAATTTCCCATCCACATGGACTTCTCATTGTCAGAGTGAAGTTTGAGTCTTTGCACTATCTCACAACATATACTATTTGCACTCAATCACTATATCCGGAGGACACTGATAAGTTTGTGTTGCCAGTATTTCCCCATCATAGCACAGAAGGAGCGCCTTATATTAGCATATACCTATCAAGATCGCGGACCAGGCATCCTGTGCAGGACTATGAGCAACAACCGATTTCACAGAACGCCATAAGCAACAGTGGAACAGGCTTGCGCAGATTATTATTTCTCGGTAAAGAACCTTTCAATCTATGTTGGGAAGTGGCTTGGAGGCATCCATTCTGTGTACGCGGTCGTGATTCACGGTCGTATCAGCTATCGTGTCGTTAGTACCGATAGTTATAGAAACGAGGCAATCTCCATCGGCGCAGCCTTCAACAACAGGACTGCTCCGTTCTGGACTCCTCGTCAAGACATTGAGGACTGGCACCTCCACGTGGAGCTGACCAGGACGAAGGGGTTCAAGAACTACATTGGCTAGTGGATTAGATTGCTTCGTGACTGACTAGGGACGAATATGCCTTTTCTATTTATTGAAAAGGAAGCAGTCAGATACGAGAGACAGTCATCAGTACAGCAAGCAGTCCTGAAGACTCTTCGGGGAACAAATTCAGGGGCTTGATATGACACTTGGCTCATTGCCAACAAGTTCGCCTGCCGATCAATCCTTAATCACGATTTTTTATTCTACCTACGCTTCCGCCTCCGCCTATTTCCCGTCTTCTCTCCGTTCAAGATAGCCTTTGCTCTTTACTGTAGTTCAACACCAGCTGGCCAAAGTATGCTACAATCCTCCTCTAGTCTTCCCCGCGCTTGTGGAAGCTCGTCGACAATGACTGGAATTCAACGCCATGACGGTACGATTCGACAAGGGGACCCCAGCTATCCTTGCGCATGACATCGGGGTTTCTCTTCCCGATCTGAATAATGGTCGGGCAGTTCTCGAATAACGTACATGCTTATCACGTGGAGCCTCTAGTCAAAATCTTCATGAACGATTCAGCCAGTTTTCAAGGCAATCTTACATGCCCGTTCGTTTTTCTCGCCGTGGGACGAGACTACCAAGGTGGCATTGGTATAGTGGTTGCGTTCGCGGTATATGATTTGAAAGTGATTGAACAGTCATGTCTTTAAGACACTTCGCTGAATGCTACGAGATGACTTACCCTGTCGATACACCAGCTAGAAGCGGCGCTCTATAGCAATTGGGGCTGGCTTCCCGGCGGCTATATTATGTACGGTACTGGAACCGACTTGATACGTATGAAACCGCTTTTAAAGGAGAAGATGGACTAAGTTACGGTCAGCACAAGTTGTACCGGCTCTTTTCCATTCTTTTTTACCATCGTTATGTCAGACGTTCCATGGCCTTGGGCATCTGATGCTACAGCCAGCGCTTTTCGCCGGTGTTGACGAAGGGCATAGCAGACATGAACAGCATGACCAATTTCAGGAGTTGTGTTGTACCATTGATGAAAGCTCACATGGCATAGATCGAGGAAGGAGCTCCCAAGTCTGAAAATCGATGCGGAACCGCCATTGTCGACTACACGCCAACCGACAGATTTCATTATCCAAAAGTTATTAAAATTGACTGATAATACTACAACTAAGCTTGTTCCATCTTTCTCATGGAATCGATATTCTAACTCACGGATCTTCAAGAGTAACAACTGAATCCACTAAGATCTTTATTCATTTCCGCTGAGATCCAACGTCGTCTCATTGTAACAGATAGTGCTCAACGACAGGACAGTCGTACCCTTATTTGGTCTCAGAATAAGTACTTTTCATCTTTAGCTTGGAAAAAAAGTTCTAAGTAAGAGATTCATAATCCACGCCACCTTTGGTCAACCCATCTCCTCGTTAGCCCAGGCCGCCTCCACTACGAGTAAGAAATCGAAGCATCGAATACCTTATAGCTACACTGGCGCCTTCGATGCAGTATCTCATGCAAATTGTCTATGTGAGTTTCTTTCCGTATCTTAAGCGGTAACAGAGCCGCCCCATGATTCAAAAATTCCACAGCGCTTCATCAAATAGACAAGTCAGTCGATTATCAAAGCGATTTCGATGATATAGTCAAGAGCAGAGCAATTTGCTGTGGAGACCAGTCTTCCAACACAAGTCTGCACCTGAGGCTCGAATCAAGGGGCTGAGCGATATGGAGCTTGGTCAGCAAGCGCCGCTCTTCTACCCGGTTTCGCGCAGCTATTGTGGACGGAATTTGGGTAATCAGCTCTGTTGACTGAGCCTATCAGAGCTCAGGGTATGCCCAGCAGGCTGAGTGGACGTATTATCGACAAAATACTTGCAAATCATGTCCCAGCGAGGACCAGTCGCTCGATTGATGACGAAGAGCAAAAGACAAGTCGACGGCGACGTACAGACTCCCACAGTAACCAGTTGTCGCGGTGACACCCTTCGTACAGATTGATAGCCCGTGCTATTGTGGGCACAATTCATGGCTAAAGTGCAAGGACAGTGGGCGGTCTACAGATTTGAGGCTTTCATGATCTCGGCTGCTTCTTTGCTACTTCTCAAGCTGAAATTGCTGTTTTGCAGTAGCTAAGGCGTAGAAGATCTAGGTACAGATTGTCTATTCATTTTCAAGCTCTGCATTCATACTCTACAACATGTTGCATGGAGTTCCTCAACTGCAAAAAACACTTTTCTTTATTTTTCTGACTCAGTGCTGTCGACTAGCTTATCGCATCAGAAACATTTTTGAACACGGCGAAAATTCTCGGAGTTGTGTGGTGTTTTCCAAGTGAGTACGGAATTACCGCGGATAAATTATGCTTTCTACTAGTTCTCGGAGTGAAAAGCATCCGCGTAGATGCTCGCTGAGTTGATCGCTCTCACTCTCAGAGCCTAGAAGGACAGGACGACAGGAATGTCCATATTTGGTCTATCTCACTAGCATTCAAACAGATCTCTTGGATCCATCCCTATGGACGTATTCCCTTCACAACTCTCGCTTCACCAACGCTCTCCGAACGCCGTCTGATAATTGGCGTGTGAACGGCCTGAGAAGAGTATTATGTCCATTGTCAAGTTCAAACTTATACCGAAGCGGAGTCTCGTTCAATTCCGGAATCGCATAAAACCTGGTTCAGATCTTACCTGCAACAGGTGGCTCAAGAATTCCATGTATATTCCTCAATCCCTATACCATTCTTATCATGTACAAAGGCGTTGTCCAATCCCTCAGACCAAGTCGGCGGAGACTGGTCTGAGCACAATCCATGTTCATTGGCGTAAGCATTATCAAGATCAGCACCAAATTACATCAGCTGAAAACTCGCTTATAATCCACCAACGCATGTGCCGTGTACCAAGACTGTGAAGCCTCCGAGCGAGACGAGTAAGCAGAATTTTGATCGAAGCCATATGTCAGATGGTATGTCACCCTGCTACTGGTCGCTTTCCCCCATAATCCTGGTCGGGACTAGCTGAGATGAATAGTTCTGCTATCATTATCGCGGAACGGGTTTCAAGCGATAAACATTCGTCACCCGGAATACATATATATATGTCAAGAAAATTGAACGTTGTGCGCCTACCTGCGTCCGGATCGTAACGCACGACTAACAAGCTACCCCCAGACAGATTATGTGAACCCCCTGAATCTGCAACTTCATCAGAACATATCGATATCATTGTAGTCCAAAACTCATAGAATGGGCTAGACTCTTTCACTCGTGTGGATAAGTATACCTCAATGGATGTACGACGACGCTGCCTGGGTTTCTGAATCGAAATATGCAATGACGTGCGGGGATGATGGCGCGCGATGCGGATAGAATGACGGACTACTGAATTGGGACAAAATTACATCAAGGAAGAGGCCGCCAAATTCGGGGACTTTGTATCAGACGGATCCGGAACAGAAGATGTACCAATCGATCTCGGGCTCCCGCAAAAATTCGAGACTATGATAGATCTATATGACTGGACATTTTCTATAGGAACCGACTGCTGCTATACAAGATGCCATCACGGAATCGATAACGGCTGATTCTTCGGAGCAGCACAATACCTTTTCCTTGCCCCCCAGACGCCGTGCGTGTGACCTTGCAATGCCATGTTCGATCGTTAAACTACCGCAAAGGAGCATCGTATCATATGGGAGGTAAACCTAGATGATCTGGCTAAGGACGGTCATGAGATATCTGAAAAATTCTTCCGTGACATGACGAGCGTCCTTAATCGACTGGACCAAGCTCAATTAGAGCACTCGTATATTAAATTACCCCGACCTGTTATTGTACCCAGTGAGTCTCTCATCGGTATCCATACTATGTCGAGCCGGAAGAAAGACTGTCTCAGTGCAGAGGAGTTGACCGCTATTCCCAGCCATCGCTCATACCTTCAATCACTATATACTTGGGAGGAAGATACAAATCATCTTTCCCTGGTTTCGCGTGCTTTGTGATGACGTATCAAGATGGATAAGGAGAAGCCCGATACTTGGACGAACGTCTTGAACGCGTACGCAACTCACGAAGCGCTTTACCGGGGTCCGTCGGGAAATATTGAGCCAAGCAGCAGGACAAGTACAAGAACAAACCTACCAGCTATTGCTTAGTCGGACTTCAAGAAAGAAGAAAGGACCAGGAGTACGCTTGCGTGGCAATTCTGCGGCCGTCTAGCGCTTATATCAACCTTTTCCCATTCGAAGATTTCTATCTTCAAAACATTGACCCAATCAGAACCTTGAGCCATCTCGGAATCCTTTACTTATTAATTATACTAGGCGTCCCTTCGCTCTTCGATACCAATTACCGAATCTAGGCAGTCGTGAAAATCCTCGATAAGGCCATGTCAGCTCTGGCCGCACCCTATGGGACAAGATTACTATCGTTAAGTATCGAATTAAACAACGCCTTCTCTCTCCCTGTCTTTCCGTCTTCAGCAGCACGGTCAGCTACCATGCGGCGAGCGACCAAAAATCAAATTCTCCATATTATGTGGCGGCTCAGCCTCGGAGCCCCTTCATCGCGCAACTTCATAAAGTAGAAGACGTAAGCGCTGGGGCTCGAAACAAGGATATCGATTTTGTACCAAGGTCTGCGCTATTAGTGGTGTTCCAACTCGCCAACGAAAACAACTCGTACGAGCGCTGCTCTGAGGACCTGACATGCGGGTGAATCCTTGGAGCTTTTTGTTACGTCCACGGCGTCTATTACGTCAGGAAGGACTTCACCGTCTCTGTGTCCGATATATGACTCTCGGGAGAGATACACTTCCGCCTCAACATCAGTGTTTCCGTCAACTGATTGCGGAAGCACGCATGAGCGTTCAGACAGTAAGAGTGTCAGCGTTGTCTCGACTAAAGAACTATACCTCCAGCATTGATGCAATCGATCGAGAACGTTGAGAGCCAAGTCTTTGAAGCCAACATCCCGGAATCAAATTTGAGAGACCGCGAACGCCAACGACTATCGCCAGACAACGATTTCGCCCGCCCCATATGGGAAGACTAGCGATAATCTCCGCCTATGTATAAAGATCTCTACGGATTTCGACTTGTCAAGGTTTTGGCTTCAATAAGATCCGATGGACTCCAGGTCTTTATATCAAACGTACCGATTTGAGTGCGGTTTGTAATCTCCCGAGTTGCAAAGAAAATGGATCTCCTTCGAGTTGCCTTGCTCAAATTAAGTCCAGCTCTTCGGTTTTATCGAGTCGATGCTCAACGTGCTTTGATGCATGAACAATGCGCGACACAGTCTACTAAAAATAACTCAAAATGAAGTCAATCGACAGTAAGATTTGGAAGCCGCATATGTCGAGATCGATAATCTCAAGAAGGAAGTACAATCACAGACTTTCGGGATCCTGAAAACGACGGATCCGTTGTCGACGGCTTGAAGATCCCTGATGACAAGATTCCCAGGAAAAATAAAGCAGTCTGTATGACCGGCTACGACAGAAAATGATATACAGTACAAGAAGACTGGTGGAAGTCGGTCCCAGAACCATGTCGTCGACACCAAAGACAATCATATGATCGACAAGTTTCGATCTGTCCGGCATCAAGGCCAAGGAGCCGTCGCCAGAAGACGACGGTACGCTTTGAAATATGTATGGAGACACCGTCTCAAGGTATACTACCCTATCTTGGCCCTTTTTCACTCGTGCAAAACAAGGTCACATAAAGAGCTTGCCACTACACGAGGAGCGCGGTACTTCAGAACTTATAAATGGTTTGAGAGGTATTCACCATCTGTGGTTGGTACAAATTCAGGAAATTTATCATCGTCAATTCAGGACTGGTTATCAAGCCTGTAGTACGAGGCCGACATCGAGGCTCCTTGAAGGAGCTTCCTCGGATGCGCGGCTGAACGTCATCAACAAGGCCGGTCTATAGAGAGGCTCGAAGGACATTACAGCTGCAGAGGTGATGGAGAAGAAGCATGGCCGGATTCATCGCCATGACATTGTCTTCGCCGACTGCTATTGTAACGATGGTTTCTTCGACAAAACCCCGGCCAAGCATCTTCTCTGTGGTGTTCATCTTCGGCCTTTTACCAGCAACTGGAGTACTTCGCGGATTCGCATGCGCAGGAGAAACATTGGCGAGGCCCGATTAGGTCAGGTGAGGCCGGAGTAATGAGTCACTTGCAAAGCGACCATGTAAGTACCCAGACCTCAAGCCTCTCGCCTTATCTCATGCTGACCTTGTTAGGCACAACCGGCGCCTAGGCTCATCCTCCCCGGCGTTGACCACGTTGAATGCGACATATGCCATAATCATCTAGAGAAAAATCCTGAAAAGAGCATCACCTGCACGCCATGCTACTCGACTGTCTTCCACAAAAGCTGCATAGGCTGGCTGTGAGCTCTTCGTCTCTCGGAAGAACTCGCGCGCGATATGCTACATGTGTCACATTCTTCGCTGGCCGAAGACCAGGAATAGTTCGTCGCCTGCTGAAAAAAATTCAATTTCGTGATATATATAATTACCTGCTTCTAGTACAGAGAGAAATCCAAAGACTTCTCGACGAAGAACGATCATTAATCAGATGACTCATTCCTTCATAGAATTTCGATCAGTTTTGGATTCCGAATACTCATGTGGCGCATGCCGATTACAATGACGACTAGGAAGCTCTACACATCCAATTCACTGCACGTGTTAATGCAGACTAGACATAGCAGATGCACATGGAACTGCTACCGCCGGATGGATACATCCTCAGAACGTCGATTTCTGAATTTGGAGATCCGAGAGACTAAACAGGGGAGGATTTCTTTGTGACGATAAGGGTCTGCGAAAAGTACGACACTTTATGCTCACATATGGAGAATCTTTTCGGAAGATTGATGAAGAGGGCTGGTATGATTCCCCCAAGTCTGCCTCTGGATAAGAGATAGCTACGACATCATAGTGTACCAATTAGACATGGACGCAGATGAACCACGCTTGTGCGTTGACGACAGACAATTAGGGCGAGGAATTCCACGGGGACTGAGTTCACAATGCTCCCAACTTCAACAATGAGCTCCTGGCTCAACAAAACTTTGCATTCGGCACTGCATCGGATAACGATGCGGAGGAAGTAGCGAACCTCGATCTATCAACGCCATAGGCTCACTGGGTTTTCCTCCCCAGGATTCGGTCGCCGCGAGCTTGGTGATCGTGATGGGGATGACAGGGCTTCTAGATCCGCAGAAGTGCCTGCCATACGGGTGTTTGCTGGTGTTGGACGTCTTCGTTAAGAGTCACATAGTATATCGTTCAGAGCTTCTAATGGAACCTTGCGAAAGAACCTCATCTTTCCGGAAATCCTATCCTTTGGAAGCCTCTATAGTCGATTTTGAACGACCTTTCAGACATCTATCTAACCATCCCACTTATCCGAAGATCCCACTCATCCAGCCTCTCGGTTAAAAATCGAAATTTCTTCTGACCCTGGTGGGGCTTTCCCCAATTCCGATATATCCTTGCGATAATGTATGAGGCCATCTTCGGCTCCATAGTTTGATTATCAGGCATGGCTCTTTACTAGAGCTCGACCAATGGGAGACGCAGATAGAGTGATGCAAGTACAGATACCATATAGTGCATCTGTCGAAGTGGCTTTATGATCTAAACTCTGCAACATAAGATCTGGAGGCGATGCACTCTAAGAATGTAACAACAGAGAATAGCAATCTACAATGCCCCCGGACAAATGTACAGAACCTTTACTGGTTTGATGCGACTCGAGAAGGCACAAAGAAATTCGCAAGCTGTCTCTGTAGCTTGTCAAAATCCTATACAGGCGGTAACATTCCCTATTGGTTCGAGGATGATGCCGATATGTTATTCAAAGACCATCGTCACCATGGAACAGGAAAGCCCATGTTCAAAGTGGGACGTTGTTCACGCTAAAAGGAGGGCATTCGAGAAAACATTTATGCCTGCAATGTTCCATGTTGGCTAAAACACCGAGCTATAAATGGTAGGAATGAACACTGTCACTGGGGAACAGATGAGCTCAGGTGCAAAGTGACACCTTGTTCACGCTAAGAGTAGGAGATTTCAGAAGACACACCACGTCAATTATTTGGGCAGCGGGTGGACCGTGACATGATCCGGTATGTTGGCTTATTGGAGACGATTGATGTGTTTATGGGATGGATTCAGCCTGGTATCACTATGTGTCTCGTGGCCACTATGCTTGTCCAATACGGCTGCTCGAGCCATGTTTGACGACTCCTTGCTAAAGGAGGTTCTTGGAAAGCATCGAACGCGGCTTCGCGATCAAATCGCCAAGGAGCTAAAATTGATAGCGGTTTGTGTAGACTTTCTAGAGCGCCTCACTGATGATCTATACATGTAGACTGCGAATGTTTCTCCTTACATAAGAATCAGTAAATCTCTGGGGAAGGAAAGACGGAAAAAGCCCGAACACGACTCAGAGCTCGGCCAAGGAATTTGTGACGAGCGGCTCCATGGACACCACGGCTCTGATCAGGGAGTTCCGAGATCATTTGATATCGAACAATCCTAGGATCTTCAAATGGGTTCAGGGTGATAGTTCGGGGACTGGGCAGCCTGTGAGGCTTGAAAAGCGGGTCCCCTCCCAGGAAAGGCACCCTGGTAAGTTGTGTTTAGTAATTCAGTTACATTGACCGCCTGCTAACTTGTGTATAGAGGGGTGCTATCCTGGGCAGCGGATCGAATTGTTCCTGGGTCGACTGTTGAGGCCTGGAATATGTGACGAGGTGTTTTTGTTCGTTGAAGATCGGCCAGTGCACTGACGAAGTGGATATATAGAGACTAGACAGTGCCCATGAATGCAATCTTCGGTCCTGTCAAAGACAAGAATAGAACAAAATTAGATCTGTCCGAGAACAGACAGACGCTTTGTCATTCGGGACACTCACCATCGAGTGCAGCTGGGTCCACTATCAACTCCTTAAGTACGGAACCACACTGTGGAACGATACCTCCACTGTCGCCAACGTATAGATCTCGGAACCCAAACATTGGTTAAATCTAGACGCTCGATAAACAGCTAGCGAGTAAACAGCCAAAGGGGAAGAAGTAGACGGTTTTAATGCTTGGGCAAAAGCGGCGAAAGATACCAGGGCAATAGAGCACTTCAATGAAGAGAATATGGAGGACCTTGCAAGATTCTTACTAATGCATCACGATGAGCTCTGATACAAGCTCCTTGAGGACAGAAAAGAGAGCGAGAGTCAATACGTCCTGTCTAAGAAGGGACTGAAAGGCTTCAAGAAGGAGCCTTATTGTTACCAGCTGCACGGTGCGTTCAAGGCCATGAAGCTTAGAAACCCGGCTAGCAAGGGCGCGATACTCGCGGATGAAATGAGTTTCAATAAGACTGTGGAAGCTCTGATAGTAATCAATTCCGGGGTGTACAAGCGCTACTATCGGGGAATAAGTGGCACTCCCTGGACTATGATGCCGGGACAATTGGAACGGTATGTCAATTGTCTTGAACTGGCTGAAAGGATCAAGGACCCACTCTTTGAGCACTCAACGTTGGGAGCAATCCAGGCGTTACATACGATATCTAAGGTGATGCAGAAGAAGGGTCCTGAAGCATCAATGCAAGAGGTGCAACAGATCGTCGCCGCCACGTCAATAGTTATTTAACCATACACACCATGAGGCGAGCTGACAAGAGTCGAGAGAAGACTGAAGGATATTTCGCCGAAAACCGATGTGCCAGTCAAGATACCCGAAGGTCCGATCACTATACCTGGAGAACCGGTGGAAAATGTAGAGATCGTCGTAGTAGATGAGCCTCTGAAGTATGCGGCATACGTGGAGAAGCTGAGGCGGGAGTCCGAGGCGCCTTTTGGGTTAGAGACTGAGAGTGTCAAGCTTAAAGAAGAGATAGGGAAGATAACCACCAATAGGCTCTTGCTGCTTAGCACGGGCATACATTATCGAGCGAAGAAGGGATAGACATATACTTCTATACGAGTTTCTCTCGGACAAAGGGCAAGAGGTATCAATACTTGAGAATATAGTGGTGACACCTTAGACTACGACAAGAAGTAGCTCACAACGGATGGCTAGGCTAATCAACTTCGTCACCAAATGAAATGTTTCTCCACTAACTATGATCAAACTCTCCAAATTTGTGCATAGCCACTTGGACGCCGTCGAACTACTTGTGGACATCCATGAGCTCCAGAAGCACAGACTTGAGCTAGCTAATCCCATCAAAGAGAAGGCAGTCAGTCACACACGTCGAACATCGAACGTGAGAGCATGACACACAATGATTCAATAGCCACAGATAATGGGGCCCATCCGTGCAAGTACACTGACATCGGTCAGTAACGTTCGCCACATGTCTTGATAGGGTAGCTTTACGCAATACCAGAAAAATTCCTTTGACCGACGCTTCTTGGTGCGATTTGGGGGTCCCGTTGTCCCGGGCAAGGACATGTCAGTCATCAAGAGCCGTTCCTCTGGCTCCGCTCCGCTTCCCAGACTTCGGATTTCAGACTCCTGTTGATCGGCTTCGTGACTGCTATCTACAGCCTTGAAGGCAGGTGATGAGCGGCCGACGACAGTTACGGGTCATCCGAATCGGGACTTACTGGTTCATAAACCCAATGTAACCCCCAAGATGTAGGGAGACGCTGGTGTAGCTTAGCAACGGCACTGTGATGCTCCGACGAGATCTCCGTTCGCTCCACAAAGACCTTCAGGCAAAAATCGTCGACTGTGTACCCCAAGACCTCCGCTACTGCGTACAACTGGGATGCTTCGATGATACTATAGAAGCTCAGTAGCATTAGGAGCATCAAGCATAGGAAACAGCTGCAGGGTCTGCGTCCCAGCGCAGCTCTATAGTTTTCACATCCGAAGGCTACGCGCGCCTGGCGGTGGAACTGCGACAAGCCGCTCCTACCTATGCAAGACCATACCTCTAGGTTTTCGGTAATAATGCCGGACATGAAGCTGTCCAATTTTGCGAATTGAGTTACTAAGCCGTCTTTACCAGCGTAAGGGCGAAGACCCTCTCCGCCGATTGAGATTGTGGTGTCCTCCACCTTGGGCCGACTGACAAGCGAGCTTGACCAAAACTCGAACGAGGATGAAACGTATAGCCCGGAACCCGTCGATGTTGAGGGTTGAGCGAATTCCCAAGGTGTATGGTCAAGATACCGGAACTCCTGAAAATAATCTACGAAGCCATGTCGATAGAAATCCGCGGGCGAGCCATTTGGTCCGATCAATAGGGACAAGAGGCCATGTTTTCGAAGCTGGGTCATCAATGGCTGCAACAACTCTACATACAAGGAATAGCGCCTGACTCCGTCCATATTGAGTGATGCCAAAGCGGGTGATACTATCGGACTGGGTGAGCGAGAAATGATCTCTTCAGGAATATTGACAGCGGGAGCTGTCAAAGCCTCACGAGCCGGGTCGGGTGTAGGTGGAGGGCTGGTCGACTGCATATAAGCGTCGTGGAGGTTCATAGCTTGATGCTCGACCTGTGAGGGGCTCTGGTGATCATGCGCGGCAACAGGCACAGGCGTCTCGCAACTAATGTCAGATGGTGTCGCTACATTCAAGAGGTTATCAAGGGCAGTGACTCTACGCGCGTTACTGATCGGCGTACCAGCGTCAGACATGATCGTATCCTCAGTAAAGCCATGATCCCTCCTGTAACGCTCAATCTTCTCTGTTGGGACCGGCTGTTCACGGAGTCGAAAGGTCGTCTCTCTCAAGGGATCTTCGGCTTTACGTTTCCGGTCTTTGCGAACGATAGCTCGCATGACATTCCCTTTTATGTTCTTCTCAAAACGCCATTCTTTGAGCTTGCTCTTGTACTGCTTCATCCTGTTTCCCACGTTACACTTAAGAGGAGAGATACCGGAGACACATTTGGATGAGTTGACTTACGATGCCCAGAATCCATGATCAGCTCCCATGATATCGATCACCGATGCGAGCGGTACATCGTTCACTAGATATAGCTCTTGGATGGTTTCTCGATTTGCATTCCATTCTTCATCTGTCTTGGAAGGGGCTTTGGGACGGCGAAGTGCTGGCGTCGACTGGTATGTAGACGCGCTGAGAGTTGATTGCTCACTTGCGCCAGCGAGTCTTCCATCCTGAGGTAAATCACTAGGCTTAGGACAAAGTAGACGACGAGTATTGCCAGGATCTGCCATTTGGACCGATATGGTGTGAAAGGTTGCAGGTGGGGACGCCCCAATTGAAGGGAGGTTGTGAGCTTTATTATCCTGTTGGGTTCGAAAATGGGCCAGTTACCTCAGTATGCGCTGATCGCACGCAGAGGACTTCCACCGGGTTGGGATTGGCCGAACACAAAAGTTCTATGCAGCCACCCACACCACGGTAGCCTTGGTGGCCTTGCCGTCGGCCCTTGCGGCTTGCATAGAACTTCTGTACCACAGGAGCTTATCCGAGCAAGCCTCGGCTCCAGGCGCGTACACGACTAAATTAAGTTACTTGTCAGGATTATGCAGCCTCGAAAGTCAAATGAATCATTGGGTGGACAAAAGTTCTCCTGTGCGGCAGACCGAGCTGAGCGAAACGCGCTGTCAGTCACATGACGTACGCGCCCGATTGAGCTTAGCTCCACATCCCAGAGATGTGGATCTCCGCCGATGGACCGAGGGGACCCTCTTTCCTCATCTAGCATGTAGCTCGCCAGTGTGGATCGCGTTGACGCTACTGCAGCTAGTGGAGAAGAAGGGTCCAAACATAACCAGTCTGAGGGAAGCACAAAAGTTCCTGAATGACCTTGAAATACTCGACTGTTGAAGCGGCTTTGGGCGAGTATGCCCCACTATGCCAGCGACGACAATTGAGCAACTCCCCTGCTGACCGTACATCGAGGCAGCGCCACCGACTCATAATCATAGTCCTACGCTCGATGCATACCCTGTATGATCCGCATGGCACGTTGCCTTATGACATTGTTGCGCGCTCTACCCTGCAGCCGCAACGGCATTGGACGACGAAAGTGCTATTACACGTCGTCAGGGACGCTCGGAACGGCGAGGAACCTGGCCGTCCGTGTGAAATGGGCAAGGCATGAAATAGCGTCAGGGAAATGCCTGGTCTGGTGGGTATATAAGATACCTGAACTTCCCCTACCACAGCTTCTCCATTGCCATCTCTCCAGTACCAGCTTCTCCATTAGCATCTTCCCCTCACCATTTTCCCCTTACCATCTTCGCAACTCTTCCCTCCCACAGCTTCAAGAAACATTACATCCATCATGGCTCCACCTACAGTCAACACCACCAAAGACCAACACCCCAAAGCACCTACCTCAGCAAACAACCCCAACACCAAGCCAGCCGATTCTAAGAAGCCGACCAGCCCCATGATGCAAAATTGGCTCAACGAAAGCCCTCGCGAAGGGCCTTGGAGTGGTGTCGCCCGGCTAGGCGTTGCCGCTGATAGCAAGCGTGTAGACCCCAAGGGGAAGATCTGGTATGAAGATTGAATGGTGCTTGAGGTTTGGGGTTGTGACTGATCTTGTTCGCGAGCAGACTTGGCAAATCTGGGGTGGTGTTGGGTCGGCTGACGGATGTGTTGGAGTGACTGACTGTTTGACGATTTTTTTTCCCAGACGCTTTGGAGGAGGTGGTGGTGGTGCTCAAGATACATCGCGCCAAGGACATGGGGCTGAGTGTGCTTCTTTTGCTTCAAGTGGATGCGCGGGTTGATGTTCCGGTATTACAGTCATGAGGATACGATAGATAAGAGAATTGAATGGATGAGGCTACTAGGCGTACACCAGCCGTTCTGTACCCCTGAAATGACAAAAACCAATGAGTACATTAAGAAAGTAGAGCCACAAGGCTACTTCGAGCCCGAAGCAGATAGGAGATAATGTAAAATTTGACACGTATTCCAGACAACTTATCCGTCAAGCTCATCAAAGCCAATTCTAAAACAGAGAAAGTCCCTTACAAATCTAATGCCCTAGCAAATGATGTCCACATCATCTTCATCATCCCACACTTCCCCTGGCCCAAGTTCTTGCTCCACGGCTATGATCGGCAGTCGATACAAAGTCAGTCGCCGATCGTTGCTCGTATCCAGATTGCCTGCATCAATAGGACCGTCACTGCCCAAGTAGACCTGTTCCAGCTCTTCATTGAACTGCCCATCAAGACCTTCCGAGGATTGACCACTAACAAAAGCGCTAGGATCTTCGGCGCTAGGATCTTCGGCACAAGCATCTTCGGCGCTAGCATCCGCCGCTGCGACCACTGGTTCCAGCTGCGGAGTGTGTGACGCATTCTGATACTTGGCAAACCAAGCATGGATGTCAGCTTCAGGATCTGCTGGCTGGTCGTCACCCCCCAAACTCGAAGCATCATCAGGTGTCGTGTCGTTTGTGAGACCAGCAGCTTGCACGTCAGGATCCGAGTCCGTGTACATGAGACTCGGATCCAGAGGTGGCGAGTTTCTGTCCTTCTCGATCTGGGCTTGGGTCCTCGCGTGCCAAGCATCGATATCATAGTTAGGTAAATTCCACAGGAAATCAGCGCTGATAGAGGAGATAGTGCCTGCTGGTGATGAAGGACGCGAGTCACCGTTCTGAGAGTTGCTGTTCTTGTCGGTTACGGTCCGTTTCACAGTCTTGTAGGCACGATTAGCTACTAGTTTCTCCAGGTTCGACTGCAACATAGCTTCGATGCCATCAGGTCGAGGCGAGTACTGGGGGAAATTATGCATCTGGAGGCGCTCGGTACTGGGAGCAGACTTTAACCGGTGAAGCCGCTCCAGATTCCGCGTCATCATATCTTGGGTGCTGACGAGCCCTGGCGGAGGACGAGGGGCAATTTCAATATTGTTGGCTGCATTTCCTTGGGTAGGTAATGCGTGGGCAAGCTGTTCCGAATTTCGCATCGCCTTGTCCTTGGCATCAGCAGCGCTAAGCTGTAGCAGAGGCGTGACTTTGGAATCAACAGCTCCATCTTGAAGGACAGGGACTGCCAGTCGTTCGCAGTCCGACGGTGGCTTGGCTGTGCCGGCATCAACATCCTGGCCATGCGCATTGGCTTCGATGGTATTTCTTGGGCTCGACAGTATACCAAGAGCGCGGCGGAGGCGATCCTGCTTATCCTTTCGCAGAGCAACTACGCTTTTCTGTAGTTCCTGATCGATGATCTCTTTGGCTGAGCCTCCAGACGCCAAATGCGCCAAATGCTGGGCTTCCAATGGCGGGAACTCAAGCTTGACATCCCACGTCCCATCCTCCCACTGGAAAATGTCAAGCTCTTTTTCTTTCTCAGCAATGACGCGCTTGGAACGAGCAATTGGTGATTCGTCTGCCAGCTGAGCTTTGTTAGTAAATTGCTGAGTCGGACTACCTGGTGGCGTTGTGGAACGTTTCTTATCACAAAGTTGAGGGCTGTCTATCGATTCCGATGACTCATCGATATGGCCAATGGGCTTTGGATAGACTGCCACTGGGCACTGGTCGTCTGCGTCGCTCAGCTGCAAAATATTCGTAGCGCGGCGGAATAGCCGCTCGTGGTGATCATGCAATTCGCCGCCAGAGACCAACTCCAGGTCGAATGTCGCGCTGAGCATGTCAAAGTAAGCGCAGAAATCCATTCCAAGAGCTCTGCATTCCTCCAGACGACCGGTGGTTTCCTCGAATCCCCGTCGAATCTCAATGCGCGCGGCGTCGCACTGCCTCCATTGTGCCCACAAGCTTTCATTGTTAGGATGTTCGCCGTTCGACAGCTGCTGAATAAGCTGGGCAACTTGCTCCTCTGCTGCTACCATTCTCGATGTATTTTCTTCATGCGCCTCATTAGCGACTTGCGCCACGTTGGTATCCCAGAAATGAGTCTCTTGAAGAACGCTAATCTGTTGTTCAAGCTCGAATATGGTGTGGGAGTTCTGAGACAACACGTTATGGAGTTGGTCCAAGTCCTGCTCCTTCTCGCGCAACAGCACCAATGCTCCCTTGTCGATCACTGTCATAAGAGTAGCGGACATCTTGTCAACCTCGTCACGGGCATTTTCGTTTGTAAATTGGATCTCAGCGTCCTTGGAGGCGATGAGATGGCCATGCTCCTGAGCCTGAAATTCGAGTCTCTCGAGGTCCTGATCCTTTTGGCGACCTTCGTATTCGAGCTCACTAATTCTATCGACCTTCTCGCGCGTCGCTTGTTGAGCTGACTCGACTTTTGATTTCTCGAGAAGTACCTCTTTGGTCAGCTGGGTCTCGCGTTCTTTTGAAGTCTCGAGGTGGAATTTCAGGACGCGGATCTCCTCAGATGCAATCTTCATCTGCCCGTCCGCTTCAGCCACCCATTCCTGGTTGGTGATCTTGCCTTTACACAATCTCAAAACGTTGTCGTGCGACTTGATATATGCGTCGCGGCTATCTCGTGTTCTCTGTCAAGCTTCTTCTCGAGCGACGTAACCTTCCAGTCAGCAGTTTCCTGAACGTGGCTCGTTCTGCTCTGAAGCTCGGCGTTCTCCGCAAGAGTGTCTCCATACTTCTTCTCTAGCGCTTTGTAAGCTTCGTCTTTGAGCCCTAGCTGATTATCCAGGGCCTCCGTCTTGGCTGGATCGTCCTGCAGGTGATACCGAAGAGAGCCGACTTTTGCGTGCTCCTCCTCCCATCTAAGCGTGAGCGCAGATATCTCTTCGCACAAAGAGTTCTGTTTCGAGCGGGCTTCATCACGCTCTTTGAGTAGGCCATCCCCTCTCACTTTTGCTCGCTTGGTTTCCGCAATTTGATCTTCTAATTGAGAATTGAGCTCGGCAACCGTCTCCAGTTGTTCAGCCTTCGCGGTGTCTTTCGTGCGGGCATTGTAGGCGGGCGAAGCTGATTTCATACCAAAGCCTCTTGTTTGTGATTGCACCTCCTTGACTTGAGGCGCGGCCTGCACATGCTGATGACTTGTCGTACGGTGGCCCTTTGTCCGCTTGAGCTCTTTAACTTTGACCTCCAATTCGCCTTGGGCTATAGAGAGTTGCTCTTCCAGTCGGTCTATGGACTTGAATGCATCATCTCTAGTCGCTATCACAGTCTGCAGCTGCTTATTGACCTTAGAGATCTCATGTCTGGACGCGTCACGGCTTTTTTCCAGCTCACGAGCATGGTCATTTTGCACACAGTCCAGCTCCACATCACGAGACTCGATCGCAGAGTCCATGAGCCGCTGTTGGTTTTGAAGCTGCCTCTTCATCATGGTGCTTTCATAACGAGTGGCAGCGAGGCTTTGGTGCATCTTGATTGGAGATTGCAGATCTACTCTCGAGTCATCGGCCCAACCGCCCACAACGGCGTGGTGCCTTGGAGATGTAAGGTGTTCTCTAAGCTGAGCAACCAGCGTAGGAGTCAGTGGACGGATCTTCGACAGCCTCGTCTTTGGTTGGGGCATTTGAAGGTCGGACGTGATAGGCACCGCCTGTGAACAGGAGTAGCGGCGAGCCAGGCGTGGCGATATGTTGTAGTTGAGGGAGCTCATCTCAGTACGTGACGTGTCATTGGAGCGGCCATCGCTTTGGCTAACAACGCTACTTTGCCTCTTTTGTGCACGCTGGGACGTTGACGGCGAGGAAGATGAGTTTGTTGTCAGATCAGATTTCACCACCCCATTTGCGTCGAACGATTCCTCTACCGTATCTGTATCGTTCAAGGGTTCGCCATTATTGTCCGCCGCTGTAAATGTTTTGCCTCGCACAGGTTGAACCGACTCCTCGGCCAATGCTGGGTCCAGCAATGACTGCGTCGCATTGTCCGGGCGTTCTTGGATGACTCGTGGGCCTTTGATGTAATCCTTAGCAATTGAATCTTTCACTGTGGGCTCTGGTAATTCTGTCTGTGGTAGTATTAGTTCATGTGTTGCAGATCTGACATCCTAGGGGCTGCTTACATCTTGGTTTTTCGTAGCAGGACTGTCACCATTCCCTTTTCGAGGAACGAGCTTCGACCAGATTGACTTGATGGTCTTCTTTATCCCCTTTCGGTGGGGTGGCTACACGATTAGTTGGAGAGGCTTTGAACCGAGGAAAACAGACTCACCACATGTGGAGATAATATCTGTGCATTATCAAGTTGGCTTCGGGGCTTGGGGCCCGCCTTTTGTAAACGTCGAGGCATGAAAGGCTTTATCGATGCATACGTGAAGCGTGACTCGGAAAGATGCAGGTAACGGTTATCAGATGATGATGGAAACAAGAGGCTGTTTTTCCTTGAAAGATCGTTGAGGAAATCTTATGTGCAGGTGGTGTGGGTCTTATATAGTATAGAGTAGTCTGTGATGTAGGCCAAAAAACGTACAACACGTGTTGCTCCGGGTGGTGTCGAAAGCTTCTTTACTGCTTGGAACACAGGCCACATATTTTGACATGAATTCTGGCGAGGTATTACCTTTCTCACATCACGATCGTTTATGTCCTTATCCGCGTCGCTGCCCCGAACCATTTCTTCGTGGCTGGGGGGGCACAATATGGTGCCGCTGGCGTTGGTACGAGAAGAGTGGTCGGGATGTCGAAGTCTATTCGGTCGGGCCTTGGGGCACCAAGAAAGGGAGAACGATATATAATGGCCTGGCGGGCTCTCGCGTCGTGCGCCATATACAGCCCAAAGCCAGATACACGGCTTGAGGCTTTGGCATCCTACATAACCAGCCACGCTTTTGAGTACGGTACGGAAGTTCATCCTCGGGCTATCGCTGACATGTCTGTGACTCTCCTATGGCGATAAACCATAAACTACACCGAACTGTAATGACAGTAATGCAGCTTCGAGGTGATAGGTCACGCCGAGACATACAATAGCCGTTCAACAGACTTCGGGATTGGCTTGTCCTCCAACCATAGGACATGGTTGAGACTGAATGAAGGAACGTGACCTCCCAAAAGCCCAGTAGCTTTATGGAAAAGCTTGAAGGAAGAGGTGTGGCTTGGTAGATGCTGAACTCACCTGTGGTCATTCTTGACTCTTGAACATAACCTAGTATATCCCGAAATTGTGGCGAGAAGGACTCAAGATCCGGGAGCATTTATAGCATAGTCCCACTACAATTGCTCGGCTGAGCTTTCTGGGCAAGATTCATACTAGCTGTTCTCCCACTTCCCACAATTTCTCGATTAGTCAGAGCAGACTTGAAGGTAGCGAAGGGGAAGGAGAGATCCATACGTGATCCTCTTTGATCTGCTGCAGACGAGCTTAGTATCAGCACGATGCCTTTTCCCCAGCTCCTTCCGCTGGATCCACTCATATTGTATGAAGATGTGGTACTGTTCGTAGAAGACTTCTTCTCGCTCTTGGCTTTCTGACACCAACACTGCGGCCGCAGTATCACTCTCCCACCTACTGAGCCAGAGCTCGGATCAATTGATGGTTCCAACTTTTGTTGGAGCCAATGAGATGCGGCTGACTCCTGCGGGACTCTTACCCAATTAGACTAGCGCCTTGGTAGTCTCGTGTATGTTAGATCTTTTACACCATAGATTTTATAGACAAGCAATAGATGCATAACTGCACTACATCATTTGCTTCAAGTAATTATAAGTTCGAGACAACTTTATTGAACAAACGTCCCAATTATATTAAATACTAAAGTATTATCAATGATTCAATTAACTTATAAAAAGAATTTACAAGACAATTATACGTCGAGGAAATCTATCTCGAGTGTGAATTGATATTTATAGCTTTTGCATTATTTTTTTTATATTTACGAATCTTAAACGTTATTGCAATATAAATAAAAACGATAATAAATTGTTTAAATAAACATTTGTAAAGCTAATAGAATTATTGACGTAATTAAATTGATTTAAAAACATAAAGTTTGCTCTATTCGATACAAACTTATAAGAGAACGTTAATAACAATAAATCGAACTCTACGTTAAATGCAAATAAGATAAATAAATAAGAATCTTGTAATATAAAAGTACGCGAAAAGATAAACTTTATATGCAATAAAACTATTTAATTGCAACTCAAATTTACTTAGATCGCAAAAAAAACGTAAAACTATTTTAAAAAAATTAACATTCTTAACGATTAAAACAACAAATAAAAATTAATAAACAAAATAAAAAGTTTATTATTTGTTAAATGCAAAGATGTTGTAGATTTTTATAATTAATTAAGCAAATTAAAAATAAAGATTGCTAATTCTAAGATTTTAATCAAAAACTACTTTGTAATTAAGACAATTAATTTTCTTAATTGACAATTTAAAATTTAGATAATTTATTTTGTTCAACAAGCTTGCGATAACAAAGACAACAAACTATTTAATTTCGATATAATTTTTTAGAATTTACAATAGAAGAAGTATTATCAAAAGATTTAAAATAAGCAAGTTAATCTCGTTTGTAACAATAAAAGTTAAAATTAACAAAAACGCGAACAAAAAAGAGATAAAAATTAATAAAATTAATAAGATTACAACTATAATAAAAACAATTACACTAACAATCAAAAATTTAGTAAAAAACGTAAAGAATTTTAAGAAAGAGATAAAAATTGCGATCGCAAAGATCGCAATAAAGATAAAGATCGTAACAACGATAATTGTTAACAACAACAATCTATATCTTTAGAAATATACGAAAATTGCAAATGTCGTTATAAAGACGCAATATACAACAATTGTAACAAAACAAATTATAAATAACGATATTGCAAATACAATTATAAAGAAAATTGTTAAAACTTTGTCTTAAAACTCTTAAAAAACAACAATTAATTAACATTTAATTTTTTTGTTAATATAATTAAAAGTTATAAACGCGTTAATAAGATATTTATTTCTCTTTTTTTATAATCTTCTTATTACAAATTGAAAATTAATTATTTCCTTATTGCAATTGTAGAAGTTGTATAAATTATTAACTCAAAAGCTATTATATATATTTTTAAGAATCGAAATCTTTTTAAGAATCTACGTTATAACTATGCAAAAGTCGAAACAACTAATAATTTTGTTTTATTTATTAAAAATATAAATAATTGCTTAATTCAATTGTCTAAAGATAATAATTTAACTTTTACACAAATTTTATTTGTTTTAAATATTAAGATCAATTTCGTCAATATAATTGCCTTAAAAAACAAAAGTATTAAATACTACTTTTTATTTAAACAATTTACATATTTTGATTACAATAATTAGCATATAATCTTTGCAAATAACGTTAAACAACAATATTTTTTAAGATTTAAAATATTTAAAACAATAAATTTACGCAAGATTAAATAACTTGCGCAAACAAAAATTCAATAAAAAAAGAAATCTTATTATATATTTAAGATATTTAAGAAGACTATTGATATCAAGATCTAATATTATTGCTTTGCTTATTTAAGCTATCAAAATGTTCTATCTAATGCAAAGAAAATTACTAAAATAAAGATTAAAAAATCTATTTTAAAGAAGACATATAAATCTTATCTAAAAACAAAGCAACAATTAGAGTTTTTTAAACATTTTATGTCAAAAGCAATTGCGTTTTTCGATCGAGTTTATATCAATATTAAAGAATTGTTATCTATAACATTTCGCAACAATCGTTATTTTTTATTAATTAAGAATAACGCCTTCAATATGTTCTTTATCTACGTTATAAAGACTAAAGATAAGATTTTTTCACGTTTATAAAAATTTCGTATCTAGATTAAAAAGCAAACAAATTATTAAATTAAACGCATGCGAACAAGCGATAAGCTAGAAAGCAACGTCTTTGCAAGCTAATTTAAAGAGACAAGCATTTAATAAGAGTTATTTGTCTTTTATACGTCTAAACAAAACGATATTATTGAAAAAAACATATATACAATTGTCGATTTAATTTGTGCGATTTATAAAACATATTAGATATTTATAAGACTCTAAAATTACACTATCGAAGCAATTGTCTACACGTGAAATAGAATTACTACAACGTTGTTTTGCAAATTTAGCACTATACTCTTTGAAATATTTAATAAGATCAAATTAGATGTTTCAAATTTAAAAACACTAAAATGTCGCTTTTATGTGCATGTATTAAAGACGACAATAAGACACAAATTTAATAATCGTTCTTAAAAAAGCGTTTTCGTAGAATATAAAAATTTAAATTAATAAAAGATTTACAATTTTAAAATTAAACAAATACATCTATTACGCGATATACGTTTTGATAAAAAGGCTAATTATTATACGTCTAATTTAGTAGCTTCGAAATACACTAAAGATAATTTTGATAAAAAGAAAACAAAACATATTTGAACGAAAAAGAATAACAACGAAATAAGCATTGTTTAACGTTCTTAAAATAGATATTTTACACTTGCAAATACTTCGAATATTGCAAAAATCTTTAATAATACTAAAAAGAAAAAACAATACAAACACAATACAAATAATTAATTTACATCAAATCAAAATAAATTAAGTCAAAAAGATTCTATTAAAGATAAATTTATTTTACGAAATTCTATGTTATTATTTATTTTATTGCTAGCATCTCGTAACTTTACAATATTAAATAATATTATTGTGGAGTTTTTTTTATTATTAAAGTTATCGAAACGTATCTACAACAAAGCTTCGTTATTATTGCTTTCAAATCAAACGATTAGAAGTTCTAAAACAATAAATCGTTTTAACTATAAAAATTTAAATCGTCGTAACAAATTTAAAGATTACACGCACATAATACGCGTTTTTTGCGCATTGTTTATTAATAATAGTTTGAGTCTTTTTAGTGCTAGAGTATCAAAGACATTAGATCTATCGATTACAAAATCGCAATTCTATAAAAAGACTTATCGATTACTTAAATAATCGCAATAACAAAAGATTATAAAGACTAAAATCGTCTTATATATTAAGAACAACATATAAATGCTTACAAAATTGTTATACGATTAAAAAATAATTATTAATTAATAAGTATTTAAGATCAAATATAGTTTTAATAACAATATTCTTAAATATAAGACACGATAAATAATTCACAACTATAAATAGATCGCTAAAATAGATTTTATCTTTATTTAAATAAATGTAATAAAGTTAATGTTCTTTAGAGCTCTATTTGCATTAATAGAAGCTTGTAGCCTTTATATTTATCAAATAAACATAATTATCGTCTTTCTTTATAGTTTTTTGAACAAAGTTATTTACGTAAATTAGTTTGACAATTTTATTAAAAATTCTATTTTAATATGCGAGTTACGAAAAGCTCTTTACGATTTTTAACAATTATTGCGAATTTAATATAAAGTTAATTAGAACTTCTTTAAGAGCTTAGAATTTATATTTATTGTCGTCGATTCTTTTATTTTTGTATTAAAGAATTAGAATACATATTTGTGTATTTATGTTAATAATATATTATTAATTGATTTTGAAGAGATCTATTTAAAGTTAATAAAGAATTGTCTTAAAGTACGTTTTAAAATAAACAATTTAAATTCTATTTTACATTATTTAAGTATATCAATTATATGTTTAAACAACAAAATTAATCTTAATTAAACGACTTATTTGTAGACGATGTTAGATTGCTTTAGAATGTTAAATTGCAAGACGTCGTCAATTCTTATAGATTTAGAATTTCTTAATGTAACTATGTTTTCAAATAAGTTTTACAAAGTTAATATTAATACTATCTATTAATATGCGTTAATAATAGAATTATTAATATATACTATAACGATAATACGATCAAATTTGGGATTTGCTTTATTGATGCTTTCTCGTTATTGTTTTAATTCGAATTCTACATATATTTATGTAGCTACTTGTATTCTAAGATACGTCAAAGAAACACTACATTATAACATTTATTACGATAAAAATAAGAATCTAATAAATTATACAAATGTAGACTTCGTTAAAGCAATTAACAATTGTCGTTTAATAAACGAATAAATTTACTTTCTATTTGATAACTCTATATTATAAAGCTCTAAACGACAAGATCTTGTTACTTAATTTATTTGCGAAGCTAAGTATATTGTTGTCGCAAAGACAAACAAAGAAGCAATGTAATTTTGCTTCTTATTGATGCAATTGTATGCAATTTCTAAGATTTTAATTCTTTTATATAAAGACAATTAAGAAGCAATCGTTTTGATCTCTAATTTAAAACATTATTGACGCACAAAGTATATCGACGTTCGATATTATTAAATTTATGAAATAGTCGAATCAAGTCTAATTGTTCTAGAATACGTGTCTACAAAGAATATAATCGCAAATAATCTTATTAAGGCATTGCTATTAATAAAATTTTAAAGCTTCTTAAATATGTTAGGCATATTGTATTGAAATAATAAACAAAATAAATAATAAATAATTTATGAGTTAAGAGAGCAAGCGAGTAGATCTAGCGATTGCTCGCCAATAATTAATTGATTTGCTTAGAAATTAGAGTTTATTTACATTTAATAAAAATGTTGAAGTCAATAAGATGCGATTGACTCTTGCGAGACTCTTACTTAATTAGATTAGCGCCTTGGTAGTCTCGTGTATGTTAGATCTTTCACACCATAGATTTCATAGACAAGCAATAGATGCATGATTGCACTACACCACCTGCTTCAAGTACTTTGCGGGATCCGAGGACTCTCAGAGTACTTTAAGTTGAAAGTATGCCAGCTCAAGTCACGGTGGAGAGACGCGCCAAGAATTGCCAAGCATATGACACCTGCGCTAACCGAAAGGGTTTGAGCAGCCCTGAGGTGCTTCAGCCGAACTCCCTTCCAAGATTCTTGTTGTCACACTTCGTAGCTAAAAATTACTTGTGTCTCTTTTGCAGTACTCTTCTGGATTTCCCGTCTGGCTCAACCGAAGAATTTCAATCCTGAGCTCGCTTAGGTTTCCCAGCCTGGCTAAGGCAATTCGGCCAAGCAAGACGTCACGTGCGCCACACTCCTCTCTCAGAGCCAATACAGTACTTTACTTCATGAATGGGACAATCATACGAAGTAATGCTCATCCACCCTTCCTTGCGGGATTACAGTATGAGCTGGTATATGGCTCTGTCATTGGGCCATCCCTCCACTTATGATTGGTGTTCGGTGAACGAGAAGGATGACTGTCATGCACCAGCCTTCGGAGAATGACACCAGCCTCCCCACCATCCAACCTCCCGGCATCCCGCAACCGTTGAAGAACGCCCCCACTGTCCGTGCTTGTAAATCTCACCTCTGTCGCATCATCTCTTCTACACAATTACTACTTTGTCAAAATATATCAACTTAGTACCCGGTTGTCGCGCAGGCTGAAGAGAAAACCCATCGCTATCGATAAGAGGTCTTGGCAACCCCCACCGCCCCGCAGCGGCCCCTGAACCGGCCGTTCTTGCATTGCATTCCTTCAGTTTCCTATTCCGTGTCCGTGTCGCGCCATGCTCGACTTCTTCAAGAGAGCCAACAGGACTCATGCAAGATCCGAGTCAAGCCCGCATTTAAGAGATGCTCTTGCGAACAGCTTCTTCCCTGCCAGCTCAGCTCATCAGCAGCAAGATGGCCGCCACTGTCGCAATTCATCCCTAGAGTCTCCTCCGGGCGAACCGCACTCCTTCGATCCTTACATCCTCACTCAACCAACCTTCTCACATCGGCCCGACTTTACAGAACCCAGGAGGCCAACCCTAAGTCTGCCACCGCTATATACAGGATCCGACCGCCTCCCAACAGCTGCCAGATTCGATCAACAGCCACAGCTCCAAGACTACACAAACTCGCCTGAGCAAGCTCCACAGCAATTCTCGGCCAAGCTGGAGCGAATCTCAGAGCTCGCTCTCACTGGCGATAAGGTCGAACGAGCTAAGAAAGAAGCCCAGAATCGAGTATTGTCAGGCTGGTTTAACGGCGAATCGGAGCCCATCAGCATTGGGATCATACCCTCCTCCACCAAAGAGAAATCCGATCCCCTAGCCGACATGTCTACCAAGCCCATACAAATCACTCCGAGACCTACCCAACCCACCCGCTTCTCCCTTTTCGGCAGCAAGGTATCGCCCGCCAATGCACCTTCTTCCTTTTCGGATCGTACCGACGAGTTCCTGGATCTCGACATAAACGCAGCCCTCTACCCTGCCGGTCCCGCAGACACATTCTCTTCAGCCTCCTTCAAGAACCACATGCAACATGCAGAAGGCCTGCTCTTGCGCCTACAGGCTGCCTATAAGGAGCGAACCATTGCCCTTCGGGACATGACGGTGGAGAAGGAGACCCAGGCGGAAGAGCTAGAAGGCGCTGAGACACGATCAAAGCATCTAAAGACACAGTTGGACGGCATGAGCGCAAAGCTTGCCGAGCAAGACAAGGCCATGATGGACTTGGTGGATGATTTGGCCAACGAAAAGCGACTACGGCGAGAAGAAGAGAATGCTCGTAAGAAGAGCTTGAGGCTTGTCAGGCCTTCCGGAATGCGTCCGCTCACGCTTTGCTCGCCAGAAGAAGGTTTCAAGCATCAGAAGCAGAGCGACAGATTGAGTTCTGCAACCGAGACCGATTGCGATTCTGAGGATGAGAGTTGCGGGGAATCTCTCTTCTCCAGGAACCAGAGCTCCTCCGCTCGGATGTCATTGTCATCTGTTTCGACCACCAGCTCTCCGGAGACCTCCCAGCCACCGGACCTCTCCGGCATCGCTACGGCCCAAACCGCACGTCTTCGGCAGGCCCAGCCTACGCTCGTCCAGGGCCAGCGCCAACCATCCTCAGGAGGAGAATCGCTGGTATGGAGTTGCGTTAATTGCCACGGGGGCAGCTCGTCAGAGGCATGGGCCGTGGTCAGCGTACTGAAAATGGAGAATCGAGGCTTAAAGGAGAGAGTGAGCCATGTGGAGGCGGCGCTCGACGGGTGTCTGGATGTGATTGACAGGTCATAATGACGGAACGGACTTAATGGTTCAAGAGCATACATACCCACTCTGTTTGGCGTTTTGCATGAAGGACCCTGGATCACGCGCAGACGACTGTGCTACCTGCTGGAAAGGGATGGCTCAAGCATTGAGAAAACTCTACATCGTTAGAAGCATTATTATCTAGCATCTCACGATACTCCAGAACATGACTTGTGACAATCATCCATGACTTCGACCGCCACCTGATTCATGTTTAGCATTTCCTACCCGCATTTTACTCAGCGCCTCGACGACTTGAGGTATGCCATTTTTTGGGGTTGGTTCTCAGTCTTGGTGTCCCTCTTGGCTATAGGATTTACAAAGAACGTTCAATTCTTCGATGTTCCGCCAGCTCGTTCATACAGCAAGGAAGAAGCGCACCATTTCTGGAGAAAACAGGATGTACAACCCTGAATTAGCCCTAAACCCGGGCACAAGGCCCCAATGTCGAACTAATTCGTCTTCCGTTCTCTCTAATCATTCCCTGAGAAGCGTTGATACTATCCCATAAGGCAAATAAGCACTTGATGACCTGTCTCAGTTAGTCGGCCTTGATACCAATCGCGACTATGGGAAGAGCGCCGAATCGATGGATCCAAGTGGCGAGTCACGAACCAAGTTTCCCAGCCACCTCACTCATGCGCGCCTCGTGGTCGCCAGGCATCACTGCAACTTCATCGTGGCGTTGAATGGTGTTCTTCTTCTGATCCTGACTCTTCATTCTCATGACTAGGATAAGAACTACCTCTGCACTTCTCTATGTTGCTTCTATATATTCTCTTTCCACATAGAGCAGGCTTCCATTTCGTTGGAATCAACCCCTTGTACCCCATCTCTTCTCTATCTCTCTACCTCCATTATCTCAAAGCTATCTATCCCATTATAGTACCCTAATCGAACTCTACCCCGTACAATGCCGTTTATACCTCACACGCCCGAGTCCCTCCTTCCCCGCTCTGACTCGAAAAACCCCGCCACCACTTGTAAAGGCATAACCTCCAGCGGCCGTCCCTGCCGCCGCGCTCTTGCCGCCTCTCCGCGGCGATTTCCTTCTCACAGCACTCGAGATGGTGTCCTAGCCGTCTTGCCTAGCGACGATGACCACGAAGGCGCAGCGGCATTTTTCTGCTTCCAACATAAAGACCAAGCGGTCTCTCTAACAAACGGACATGGGGGTGGAGGAGGTGGGGTAACGACGTTGCATACATTAAATGAGAGGACGAGTATCGATACGTTGGTTGATCGGCTGGGGTTCGTTGATATTCAAGACGACGGAAGCCCAAAGAAAAGGAGGCATGGCGAAAGGAAAACGCGGCAGAATTCGAGGCCATTGAGGAAGGATACGCTTCCAAGGGAATGGCAGGATGTTCAAGGACCCCTGCTGGCGCTGCCACAAGGGAGCGAGAAGCCGTCAAGGAGAGATGCTCGGAGCAAGAAGAGGAAACCACCCAGCTTCTTTTCAATGCTCTGCTGCATGAATTCCCCACAACAGGAAGCATATGCGCCACTTCCCCCTAAACCGCGATCGCACACAGAGAAGCCAACTTCCAATCCACCCACCAACGCCCCAATCCCACCCCACCATCACCAGTCCCCATCCGCACGGTCCCCCCTCACGAATAAAGATCCCAACCGCCCTTCCCTACCCCGCGATCCGCCCTCGCAAACACAAGATCTCCTCTCCCTAATCCACAAGTCTCTAAACCCACAAACAACATCCGCCCTCCTCTCCGAGCTCGCAAAGCCCGTTTCCGAGCACGATGAGGAAGGTTACATCTACATCTTCTGGCTGACGCCAAACGACACTCCCTCCCCAGACACCACAGCGGTCTCCTCACTGCTAGCCGACCCCTCGAAGCCAGGCCCGAAAGGGAGAAGAGCAAGCGATATCCCAGCCTCAACCAGTGCCGGTAATGGTGGAAGAAAGGCAAAGGAGAAAATCCTCCTCAAGATCGGGCGCGCCAGTAACGTCCAGCGGCGTATGAACGAATGGACGCGCCAGTGCGGATATGCACTCACCCTTGTCCGCTACTACCCCTATATCCCGACTTCCACCTCGCCTGCGCCCTCTCCTCTGCCTTCTCCTTCGCACAGGTCCCCACCTCCCCGCTCACCCATCCCCCCGCCACCAACCCCAGCACGACACACAGTCCACAAAGTCCCACACGCCCACAAAGTAGAGCGGCTCATCCATCTTGAGCTGGGTGAGAAGAGGGTGAGACGAGGATGTAATGCTTGTGGAAGGGAGCATAGGGAGTGGTTTGAGGTTGAGGGGTCGAGGGAGGGGGTTCGGGGCGTGGATGAGGTTGTTAGGCGGTGGGTTGGGTGGGGTGAGCGGGGTGAGCGGGGTGAGCGGCGATAAGGGGGAAGGTGGGGGGCGGGATGAGTTTATGGGTTACGGATGATGGGGATGGGGATGGATACATGAAGGGGAAACTTGGGGTTCGAACTCGGAATTAAATACGGATGTGAGCGATTCTTGGAGCATATTGGAGGTGTGCATAGATTGCTATATAGTCATGCCATCGGGGCTCATTCACGCTCTGCTTCCCTCTTGCTCGACGTAGAATGCCCATTCCATTCCATTCCTTCCCCAGTACCATGAATCGATAGAAAAATCCACCATACCTTGCCCTACGATCATCTGCATTGCACCCGTACCATCCCCAACCTCCTTCCACATTCACTAAGCACCACCATATCCCCCACTCTTCTTTGAATTCAGAACCTGAAAACGGCTCTCCACACGATCGACATCCCTCAATCTTTGGGCAGCAGATCGGAGAATAAGCCCCCGTCACAACGTTATCGTATCATCGGGCTCATTCACGATACTGCGTCTTCTCTCGGTATGGCTATCACGATCGACACTACCTCCCAAATCCTGCGAACCGAAAAGGCGTGCCGTCCATAGCCACGCGAAAAGCTGTATCATCCACGACTCCACCCAAACCATCCCTCCTTGCCCCGATATCCTGGAGATTACGGCGGGGAAAGCATCGCGGCAACCCGACCCCCAGCGCCCAGATCCGGCCGTATCACACAGCTCCCCTCGCCTTCGCAAAAAGCTGCGCTAGCACGTCGTTCTGTGACTGGGGTCGTGGTGCGGCGAGGAAGAATTGCGTGTCGGCGTTTGGGGCGAAGGGGGGAGGTGCTGAGGGTGGGGGTTGCGTTGGTGCGGCGGTGGGAGGCTGTGGGTGAGGGAGTTGCTGAGGGGTTTTGTGGGGTGGGTGCGGATGCGGCTGATGCTGGGTCTGGAGTGGAGGCGAGGGTTGGTTCTGAGGCTGGAAATGGCGCGGGTGTGGCTGGAAGGGGTAGGGGCTGTCTTGAGAAGGGGGCTGGTAGTCGGGAGGGAGATGTTGAAGAGAGGGGGGTTGAGACTGGGGTTGGGGCGCGAAGTGGCGGGGGTGGGGTTGGAAGGGGTAGGGTGAGGTGAGGGAGGTGGTGTGTGGGATGGTATGTTGCTGGGCGCGCTGGTTTGCTTGGGATGCCCGCCTCCGCTGCAGTTCCTCCAACTCCTGTTTAGCGCGACCGAATTCCTCTTCGAGCGCGCTGTACTGAGTTCCGATGGCTTCTTCTTCAGGTCTATTTCCCATGATCTCAGCGTTGTCCTCGACATCGTCTCCGTTCCCTTCAACTGAAGCCCCTCCAGTCGCCTCAGCGCACTCCTTGATCAACTTCGCCGTGATCTCGCGAATCCCCTTCGTGCTCCCCGCCCCCTCCTCAAATATCCACAGCCCGTACACCTTCCCTTCCTCCCCCTCCCCTCCCTGCAAAATCACATATTCCGCCGTAATCTCCACCTCCTCGCCCCTCGTCAGCTCGAGCCAGAAGTTCTCCAGCCCGCGCCGGTTCAATATCGTCACTGCGTATCTCTCCTGCCCCTTTTCACTCATAGGCGAGGTCAGAGAACAGACGAACAGCGTGCCTTCGATGCCGCTTTTCTCCCATGCCGAGTTGGCGGGGTTGAAGGCGTAGAGCACGGCGTAGGGCGCGAGGGAGAGGATGCTGGCTGTGGAGGGGTAGTGCCGGCGGAGGACGAGGAGGTTGAGTTGGGAATTGGTGCGCGTGGGGAGTGTGGGTGGGGGGTCGAGGGGAGGCTCGGAGTCGGAGGGGTAGGAGATGTGGTGGCTGTGGTAAGGTTTATGAGTATGGAGGGATTTAGAGGTGGAGCGCTGGGGGACGGAGGGGTTTGAGGGGTTTCGGGATTTGCGAGTAGTCATTGTGCGTACTGTGGAGCGTTTGATATATGGGCGCAGAAGATGTCGTGTGTTCATGCGCGATTGATCGTGCTTCAAGCATGAAGCCGTAAGCTTTTTGGCTTGTTATGCAGCCCGGAGGTTGGTGGCTTGGCGGGCTTAGTCCCGGTAAGAGCGCGTTTCCCGGGTTATCCGCAGCAGGCGGCTTGCCACCTGCCAAGGGTAATCAATTGGACTACCTTACAATCGTCCTTCCTAAACTCCTCATCGATACAAGATAGAAGTATCCTTCACGCTGCTAGTGCGAGAAACATCATTGAGTCAACCTCCCATCTGACCTTCATAAATATCGTGCCAAAGCTCGGGAGCCATGTTTAACGTAAGAGAAGCAGTGAGGTCCCTTTGCTCCGAGGAAAGTAGAGGTTACTTATAATCAAGACACATTGCCTGGAATAAGCCTGTTCTACACATGACGTGATGAAGACGTGCTTAGTTTCGCAGGCGCAATCAATGCTGAAGTGGCAATTAGATTGCGTAATCGCAGAAAAGTTGCGAGCAAGTAACAGCCAACAGTATAGATTACAGCTTTTACGCCAGTCCAATCCAGGATTCCAGAATCGCAAAGATCCCATCAAGACAAAGCCCAGGCCAGATGCTATGGGCTCGGCGCTATAGAACCGATTCGAAGTCTTTTTTCGATCAGGTGCACGGGGCAGGTTTGTCGACATTAGGGCTCCCCGGGAGGGAAGGCTTGGGTTCGTAGCGGGGCAGGTTTGTCGGCATACAGAGCTCCCTGGTTGAAGGGGGTGCTTCGGTTCGCAGCTGAGCAATTTTTTCGTAGCGGGGCAGGTTTATCCGACATCCAGGGCTCTCCCAGGGGGAGACTCCTCGGGGGGTGGACGCTTCGATATTGGTGAAGGCCAGGAACAGGTTGGGTCGACGCAGTGGGATTTGACGGCCACGGGACCGGCGAACGAATGTTTGTATTTCGAGATTGAGGTGCAAACCGTAGATTTGCGACTTGCTCCTTGGGTTGTTGTGGACTTTTGCCATGCTCCATTCCGAATGATCTTGAAACCAAGTGTTGAATGTCAATGTTGCTTCAGACATACTAAAAAAGTCTGTTGGTGCCTTCGAAAAAGAAAGCTATCGACAATCGAAGCACCGTCTACGAGAATAGTACCAAAATACGTAGCGAGTCGATAGGCTCGCAACCGACTTAAAGCATTACTTTCCGGGTGCCAACACTATCTAGCCTGATAAAGACCGCGACTCGCAACGGTGGAAGCGTCGAAGCGTTGAAGTCCATTGAATCGAGACAATATTGAACCTTCAGTCGAAAGGTAAAGACCTACTTGAAGGTGCTTTGGCTCGAAGCTGGGGGTAATCAATGGTAGTATATGGATGGCTATGGATTCTTCTAAATTCCTTGGCTCTCGAATGCTTATAACATTCATCTACGAACCACTATCATACACACACAGTATCGTCACCATGCCCCTCTACACTCACTGGAGAACTCCTTCCCGTGCTCCTGGCCCGGAATGCCACCATCGATCAAGGCAAAATGACACGCAGAAACGGAAAGAGCGCAGCAAAGAGGCCCCAAAGTCCATGGTAGCATCCACTGGTACAACAACGCGAGCGGCATATTAAGGTGTAGACAGATCGCCGATCCCCCAGCTGCACATATTGTTCTGGTTTGACGGTGGAGTACTACTTGCCTTACCGTAGTCCCAGCTTGCTGCGCAAATACACTGTCAGCCCATGTATCCGTGGCAATTGTCCAAATATTGAACTTACGGTCGATTTCTTTCCATGAATGCATGTCTCCCGCCCGCGGAAGTCTCCACCAGTCGTCGGACCTATATTCTACGCCTTCCTTCCCTATCGGAGACGAGGTCAGTGTCCAGTCGCAGTTCTCATCTAACCTTTGGCCACGTGAAAGCGTGAAAACCTACCTGCGTTGACCAGGATACTGGTATCTGCACGATCGTATGCAGAGTGCGAGTAGAAACCGACGTAGACCTTGGGGTGTCGAAGGTTCTTCCCGGCGTCGTTGTTGGTCACATCCGAGGTACCAGGGACGTCAACGTCGACAGTGATGAGATCGCTATATTTGAACCAGTCGTGGTTTTCGTGATGACCGTATTGCGCACCCTGGCCTGGAAGTTAGATCTTGATAACCGACATCAAGAGAGAACCGGCGGGGTTGCGCAAGGCCAATGGGTGTTTTCAAAACAATCACGGGTAGGGCATAGTGAGGTTACTTACAGCTCTATACCACCAATCGTCTCCGTTCGCTGCGGGGTCTCTGGCGAAAACGACTGTAATACCTTCCCAATCGTGCTTATGCCCGGCCTCCAGGTTACCATCATGGCTGAAGATGTTTTCAGCGGATATACTGGGTAAACCAAAAGGAGGGAACTGACACATAGTATAGATCGTAATTCACTTTCCAGACGGGATCGCACCAAGCTGCGCTCACGTAGACGGGGAAATCGTTGCCAAGGGTCATCTCGCCATTGTAGTCTCCGGGGTTGGTACAATCGGCGCCTGGATTATAGCTCGCTGTTCCTTGAGGTCCATCTGTTCCGGGGTTCGGCTGAACTGGATTCGATCCAATCACAACTGCACTTTCCGGATAACATGGGTCCTGTTGCCACGTTAGTCACTGGATCTTGGCGTGTTCGTGCTCTTTTACGGCAAAGCGTGAATGAGTCAACGTGCATAGCATGAGCTGGTGGGATGCCACTCGAGGGACGATGGACTGATTGACCAGTGACGGACCAACGCTAAAGCGGCAAAATGTCTAACGATATAGTGTTCGTATCCGGAGAATCCAGAGGAAGCAACATGGGAAAGGTCCTGCTGGAGTGGGTTTCCTTAGACTTACATCGGATGAGTCGGTTCTTGAGTATAGAAACACCGGAGCAGCCTCAACCCCAGGCGACCCAGATACAAATCCGATGTCATCGAAGGCCGCGAATTGACTTCCGTGAAAGCTATTTGGGCCCACTCCCGAGGGTCGATCCGGGGTAACGGGTAAGTCCCTCCGCAGGCGTTGTGGGCGGCTAGGATTTGGGGAGGAGAAAGGGATGGCGCCTGTTGAGGACAACAGTATGGCGATTGGAAAACCGATTTGGATGAAGCTTTTCATGGCGTTTTATCTTTTGCACCGGGTAAAGGTCGTTGCATGGGAAGATTAATTGTAAGAGACCTGCTCGACAGAAGAAGAAAAGATCTGGTAGATGGATATGGTTTTGTAGAAGAGATATGGTCTCTTAGAAAGTCGAAAGGAGAGGCTAATGTCACATCTTTATAGTATAGATTGTAAGACAAGAAACGCGACATGCGAGCTTCACCTGTAGAGAAGGAATATACCAAGAGGATTCTCATTCAGGATCCAGGGCTCTGTGGCCCCCTAGATCGAGGCGCTGCCATTTCCTGCGGTCGCAGCCACGGCACCCGTGTATTAGGGATCATGTGGAGGCGTGATAGGCCTTCCTACAGGAACTACTATGCGCAGGCTGACTTGGGTCTCTGTGCAAATGATGCGCATTAGAGCCTCGATCAAGCAGAGCGTTCATCACCTGAGACTCGGCTTCGCCCCCACAAACAACGTGTTTCAGTCTTTCCAAAGCCAACTTCACGGGGCTACGAGCCAAAAATCGTTGGTGTACTGTGCCTCCCTTTCATTGCAACAAGACTATACCAATACTACCTTGAGGCAAAGTGTTCGATTCTTGGTCTCAGAATTGTCATCGCCCCACTTGCCTTGGAATAAAGTTGGCATCGCGTATTGAATCAGACCCAGCAAACCGCATTCTAGCTTCCTCGAAAGCTATAACAATATTGAAAGAGTATAATCGAAGCCATAGCCAAAGTCAAAAGGCGAATCCAAGAAAAGGAGATCATTAGTTGCTGTCTCCCAGGATGCGCTGTCGCCAAGAATGCCCTCAAGAAGAGAATAATTATGACATTTGAGACCAGCCTCAAATGACAGCAGTATGCGAGCAAGAGATTGAATCCTTTACGTGCCACAAGCCGTTGCGAGCTTCGCCCACCGAAAGTCTCGCCCCTTCCAGCATATTCCAAAATCCACTGCTCACTTATGAGTTTGAGCAACAAGACGCGAACAGTACAGAAAGCCGATCCTTCCCGGGCCAGAACCTAGCCAATGTGTTTTCGAACAGTATGTAGATGGCAATGAGGCTGAAACAATGTTTCTTGGCAACGTGCACACAAAGGGTTCGATATGACCAGGTCGCTTAGAATGATACTAATCTAATCGCAAGCGCCTGAGAGCGATTGGCTGCCGCGCCTGTTGCCAAGCGCGCTAAGCTGGAAATGATGCCACGTTCGTTTCAGCTTGGTTGAGTAACGCTGCGGAGATGTAGACACCGCCTTGTGGCTGCATTCGAAGGATCGTTGCTTTTACTTCGGCGATCACACAGCGTAATGGTGGTGTTAAAGTGGGACAATGCCTCTCTTAGGGTCCCGCTCACGTTAGATACATAATGGCAGCTGTTCGCTCAAGTCGTAGGTTTTTCAGATCCTTTATATCATCATTGCACACTTACTTTGGAAAAACCACGATCGACATCAAAATTCCTTTTTCTTCAAACTTGTCCTCGACTGATAAGCAATCTCAACTGACTCACGACTCAACGCTTTCCCCATTTTAGCCGGCCTCCTGACCAAGACCATTCAGCTCTTGTTGACCGATCATTAGGGATTCAACCATGTACCCTCAACGCAACGACGCAATCTGGAAAGGCTCTTTGAAGTTCGTTCCTGCCGTCGTGGCTGCCATCCTCGTCCTGTCTACCGCAACCCTGGGTCTCAGTGCAGCCTATGGCAAACAACTCGCCGATGCTCCTCTCAGACCGGAAAAGGTCCAATACCAAGGTGCCCATCGGTGGTCCAATACGTGAGCTACTTCTGCCTTCTGAAAACCTCCCTGCATGACGGTAGTGCATGTGCGAATCTTCTTACTAACCAGCACCTTTCATTCCACAGGTTTTTCGTCTTCTACTCCGCAACCACGCCGGTCCTCACCATTATCCATGCAGCTCTGGATCTCATCCTCTATTTGATGGCGCTACTTCGCCCTGTCTACGCCCTAATTGGATCAGTCATATTTGTCTGTGGCTGGGCAATTCAGGTAGCATTCTGGACTCAGTGCGATATTCCAGCCAGCCTTGAGATTGGAACTTCATATCCTCGCTATCAAGACAACATCCAGAGAGATGGAAAGGGAAGTTTAATAGGGATCTCGGCGACCCTTGCCCAAGCGAAAGTGGCATTCGCGTTTGTTACTTTCTTCGTGTAAGTCGGACTGCCTAGCGCCAATCACCAGCTTCATGGAGCGTAACAGCGCTCTTATTGGGAGATCGCTGACTCTAGATGCAGCTATATTACATACATGTCCTTCGCAGCCGCCGCAGTGCACAAGAAACGAAAAAATCAAAAAGCTGTGGCCTATCCTGGCTTAGGTAAGACGTTGAGCTCTGAAGGATACGAGGTGGACAACGCCTAGCTTCATTCAAGGTGCACGATACTGAGGGCATGTCTGATGGCTAGAAGAGAGGCGTTGATGGTTATAAGGCAGGTTTAAGAGGTCCGAGCACCGATGCATACCCTGGAGGAGTCGGTGATCAAAAGCTCGTTAATGGAGACATGGAAGACTTGAAAACTTATCAGATTCCCACCTTCCCTTTAGAGTAGCATATGCACTTGCCACTGTAGAGGTCACTGTCCGGCATAGACGAACACACTAAGCTTCGATTCAACCGAATAAGACTGCGAGGTTTGTCCGTTACCCCACTGATTGTTGATTGTCGTGACTAGCTTTTCCAATCTCAATCCTTAACACTCTCACTTTGCTCTCGGCTAATTGCACTTACTAATCTACGAACCTCCACCTCATAGTCACGCCATCGCCACGATGGCCTTCTACACCGTGGTCCTACTTTATGAGTATGCCGTGCTCTGCTTTCTGGCTGTTGCCAGAACATGGGCTCTCCTTCACGGAGGAACACAGGCAGACATGGCCCTCATTGCTACAGGTGTATTCCACGCTCAGGGATTGTTACTTGCCCTTGTCATGGGCGCTCTTGTGGCAAGGATCATCCAGTATGCTTTCGGTCCACAAAATGTTCCCCTGGTATACGAGTTTATTGGCGGAGTGGGAGATGTTGCTTTTCCTAACAACGACGATGATCTTTGGAAGTCGGAGCAAGTGCATCCAAAGGCGCTGCAACAAGTAAGTGGCACCAGACGATATGTTATGCTGCTGAACGCTTCCAGACAAGGTACTCACTTCCGACCACAGGAATGCTCCCCACTCTTTGCAATATTGCCGGCCGAAGTGCGCCAAATGGTTTATAGGTGGCTACTCGTTGCCTCTGAATTCGACAACCCTAGTCAGCTCGTCAATGAGAAAATGCGATCTCTCATTGTACCTGCATCACATCCACGCCTCATTATCTTGAGCATTGATGCTACAGCTCTGCGTACATGCCGTAGGATCTACGAAGAGGCACTCCCCATACTTTACGGCGACAACACATATAAGTTCTCGACCGCGAGTTCTCTTGAGACATTCAAAGGCGAAGGCTTGATCCGTACAGCGTGTAAGGATTCTCTCCGTCGAAACAGTGCTGTACAACAAGTAACTAATAGTGACTGATGTTGTTGGTATAGCTGTTGTGGAGGATTCTTACACGTTTCTCTATTCGTTCAACTTCCAACCCACTCCTCATGGTCGATTCCAGCTCCTTCGGAAGCTGCACCTGGTTTTCTCACTGGAGGATGACACGGGAACCCTTGATGGTCAGAGATGTCAGCTTCTCTGTGCATGGACACCCTTTTTCACGGAAAACAAATACACGGATAAAGCTTTCTACATCAAGTTTCCTGCGCTCGAGGATCTGACTCTCGACTTTTCTGACTGGGAACTCCAGGATGGAGAGGGCGTTATGGTAAGTCGAGATATGAGTTTTCCTTCCCCATGCAGCTTCCAACGCCATCGAAGACAGTGCCTCATGAGCGTCTTCTCGCCACCACTTGCCACTGGTCTGTCATGTTCGGGCAGGCGAAGGCGTGCCGGTCTTCTATTGACATCTCGAACACTTGAAGCCAACGAAATACTTCAAGTATCTTTCATACCTCTGATATCGTTGTACTCGCTGACATGCCCAGACCACGCCTCTCATTTATCGATTCAGCCACTATCGACAACTCAGGAAGCTCAAAGTGATTGGGTTACCTTGCCCAAAGTCGGTCAAGCGGTTGAAAGAAGGGCTCCTAGAAGAGGGCGGTAGTTTGACTGTGGTGGCTGTGGTGTTATAGGATCTGAGCGATCTCGTCGAGAACGTCATAGATGGCTGCCGATTGCTGATGTCAGCAATCTAGGAGCAAATCAAAGCGTACCAAGAGAAAGGTCATTCAATAGCCGCGGCAGGTGCAGTTAAATTGATGAATCGGCATTTTTCGTCTATATGTGAGTCTTCAAGGCATCCCACCCACCGGCACGACACGGTGCACCTAGTCTTGTAGCCTTTATGGAAGTTCCCTTGACAAGTTGACTATGGACTGACTGACCAGGCATGACCCGCAACAGATGTGTAAAGATTTTGCTTGACCAGAGAACTATGATGGGAGACAACACAAGGAGTGACAGGGTGGCTGCCCAAACCAGCCTCAAAGGAGTGCATTGTGCCGATCGCATTACTCTAGGACAATCCTGTGAAGTACAGAACTGGTTTCCACCAACATGCAGTTGATGCCCGGCTTCTCGCACCACATGACTGCCCGATGTTTACGAGTCAACACATCGGCATACTAGAAAGAAGTTTCTTTATCATGCAAGCTCTCAAGCGTCCGCGATCCTGGCAGCTTTTTCACAGACCTTTTGAGTCCGACCGCTGCACACACATGCCCTCCTACGGATCCCTTACGGCATCTTCGCCATGGGCCTTTGTCGAGTCATCTTCCCTGGAGTGATTGACTGTGTCAGCTTTGAACTTGTGGGCACGGTGAGACTCGTTGTTCTGGGCGAGATATTCCTTGCCCCAATGATAAACCTCGCCCCCGAAGTGGCACCTCAGGTTATGCTAACTTCTTGGGCCTTGATCGTTATCCTGGCCTGCGCCGTTGCTGTAGATCCTCTACTCAATCTTGTCATTACTCAAGTGGTTCGCTTGCTCGACTGGACGCGGGAAGAGCTTGATGCCGGTCGTACAGATTGGACTGTCCATGGAGAAGCAGATATGGAGCCCAAGGACGTTGATATTGTCAGTACAATCGATCCCGAATACAATCACTCCAGCTTCCACAAAGCATCAGAGACGAAATTTTGCAGATCTCACATCCTCGAGCTATCAACGGCCCCGACAACAGCTATGCTATATCATGATTTGTACCAGTCTACTATTCGAGTGACTTACGACTCCACTCCCGTCAAGCCTTCCAAAGCTCACATATCCAAAAAGAGGTCATCATCCGGCCTAATGGACCCGACCGAGGATCTTTATGCAAGCAAGGATACATGTGAAACACCTAATTACCCAGACTTTGATTATAATTCTTTTAAGGACGAGGACAATCCGCTCGCTACCGAGCAGGAAACGGTGGAACCACAGAAACCAGCACAAGAATTGAAGTGCAAGGAACCAAGAGAGGTAACCCATCCATCTCATGCGCTGACGTACTGTGCTATCATCAGACCCTTTGTACAACATGCTAACATCATTAAAGCAGACAGCATGTCTCTTATTCAGCAGATGGCCCTAAGAGATCCGAAGACTTGTCTACCACGATTTGATGGTGGTCAGCTTCATCAATCACCCAGATCGTCTCGTTGACGACCGCCTAACCACTTTGGTTACTTCGAAGGCACAGAGGGCGCTGTATAAGCTGGGTATTGACACTACAGTGCTTCGTACCTGCCGCCAGATATACATTGAAGCATTGCCGATGCTCTACGGAGACAACAACTTCGTCTTCTTCTCTGCTTCAGCGCTCGATCTGTTCCGCGACAAGGGTCTCGTTGGTATCCTTCGTAAGTATTCACTCCTTGTGCTATGACTTACACGCACTAAAGCCTACATTCAACTCAGACGAGAAATGCGACATCATCAGCATCCCCTTGTTCAATTTCGGACAAAATTTACAAGGTCCGCTACTGCTAATACGCAGATTGACCCTAGTCCTCACTGATGTGAGAAATGATCGATGGGGCCCTCTTCGTCCTAGCATTATCCATATTTGGTCGGAATTTCTTCACGAGAGTCGGTTTGAGAGGCGGACTATGCGTTCTTTTGTTGACTGCCCCGCTCTGGACGATCTCACCCTGGATTTTACAGCCTGGGCTCTAGATAGCGAGGAAGAGATAGTGGTAAGTAATCTGACTGCTTTACCTTGACTATACTTAATCTATTCCTGGGTCCGCCCATTCGTTGAACAATTGAGGCCCAAAGATGGCCTTAGGAGATTGTGCATCAAAGGTGTATCACATCAGGTTAGTCTGAACCAACTTCGAGTCAGACTTCTGAGGCCGGGTGGGCATTTTGCCGTCGATTGATGGGACTTATGATTTCTCGAAGTCACGTTTTAGGCGGACAGTAGCCTCCAGTCTCAGAGACCATCCACTATGAGAGCGTCACAAGTGTGAAAGATGAATCAGAGGAGAATAATGTTACTTGTTATCTGCATTTTTGAACAGACTCAGGGGCTCGATGATAGGTACTGCTCTGTGATTGACAGTGAGCAATCTTATCAGATATGCCGCTGTGTCAAAGTCATGGGAGAGGTTGTTGCAACCCATGACTAATCTATATAAATGTATGGATCATCAACATGCATTACAGAGGCTGACAGCTCTGGGAATGAATCATTAATCTTACAGATTACGCACTTTTGTTATTCAGACTTCATGTCCAGGACTGAAAATACATATCCACTCTGCAGAACTCGTTACTTCAAACGCCCCAAATCCTGGTCTAGAAGAGCTCAAGATATACTGATACTGTGCTTGTTCTATCGAGAAGACCATCGTAGCCTTAAAAGAAGGTACATATCTACTGGCCCGCCGGACATGGACATATTATGGATCCTCAGCATCTGCGAAGCCGTTGCTTTACCCGCTATTTGTGCAGTCTTGAAAAGCATCGCGAACCAAGAGGGGCAGTCTCTGCCAAGATGGGGTCAGCTTCTGCGTGGCGTCTTCCTCAGTCAGATCGCCGCGTTTGCCGTCGTCAGCCTCTTGTCTATTCATGAGCGGGCATTGTTGCTGCTGTGCATAGCAATAGGTTCCTGGGTGGTCACGAGCTTAGTTCTTCGCTATCCTAGATCTGACCGACACGGTTTCCCACACCCCGAAACGTCCGACCAAGTCAACCTGGACGTCGAGCAGGAACATCAATCGCGATCCTCAGGTTCGATCGACTGGGTGAGCAATTTTCCATGGTCACATGGCTAAGCCAAGCTACTTTGCCAGAGCTGATTATCGCGTAGCAAGAACAGTGCGCATTCTTCAATGATTTTCCCCAAGAAGTCAGAGATATTATATACCGTTGTTTGCTAAAACAGAAACCAATGATCGTCGAACCAGATCGCCTCGTGGAGTTAAGAAATACATCTATGGTCCTCCCAGTCCCGCGCCCGCGTACGAGCCTTGATGCTACAATTCTTCGCACATGCCGACGGATATACAAAGAAGCTTTACCAATCCTGTATAGCGAGAACTGGTTCTGTTTCGACAATGCAGCCGCCATCAAGACTTTCAGCGTGCGAGGTTTAGAGCACGAAAAATGTGAGTATCCCAACGTCCATTCTAATATGGCTTCATATCGATTTAGTGACCGCAGCCATCCGTTTAGCGTGGCCAGACGCCGCCGACGTATCGAATTCTGCTCGCAGACCCTATGTGCGCAATCGGCTCTCTATGATACGACACCTACATATTGGGTTTGGACCGCTACGCACAGGAGATATTCAGCAGCCTTTCTCTCCGAGAGCCCGTCCGGAGATTTTGGAGAGCTGGAGATCCTTCATCCACCCGGAACCCGACTCCAAGTCACACAAGAACACGCCAGCGGACTTTCCCGCGTTGCGGGATTTGTATCTGGACTTCTCGTGGCTGCGATTGGATGCTGGTGAAGTAATCTTCGTAGGCTACCCTCAATCATTCTCACTATCCAGTAAACTGATGGGTTGCAGGTGCAGCCATTTATCCGGAAGTTCAAGAAGGGGAGAGGGCTTGATAAGCTGTGGGTCAAGGGTTTGGAACATGAGGCGAGCCGTGACGCATTCGCGAACGGACTTGTAAGAGAGGGGGGCGTCTTCATAGAGATCACCCAATCGGGCCATCCACGCAAAGTGCTGAGGTAGCAGCTGAGCGTAAGGTGGGTTCGGGCAGTGCAAAGTACAAGAATGTTCAGCAGGAATTCGAGTCAGTACCAGTTGGATTTCCTATCTCTGCGACTCAAGATTTCGAATATCTTACAGTATCCGACCCGAAATAGAGCTATAATATGTAGCTGCATGGAAACCGCCTATTGCCCTCCACGAAGTCTCATTTTTCGAGTTTCAAGCTGACAGAAACACCCACAAGGGCTTTTTGGTTTTCGATTCCGATCATTGCAAAGATCTCTCAATCTGCCATGATACCACCTCTACATGAGCAGCATGACAGAATCAGCCCAATAAGCCATGTCACTGCTACTTGTCTTCATACTCCAGAAAAAGCTACGTGTGTACACACATGTGATGTTTGGGCCATTGACCACCTCGCCACCCCTCCGTCGCTGCTTCTAGGCGTATGGCGGAGACCTTGGGTGAAATACTGCTGTTAGAAGGATCATTGGACTGCTACGAGACTAATTGACACTTCTCTGACTAGGCGGCAGGAGCAATCGAAGTGCTTGAGCAGGCCAAAGAAGACGAATGCGATGAGTAAGAAATGAGGTGGAAGTTCACCATACTTTACTGAAAAGTCTGATCAAGAATCAAGATCCGCCACCACTTGCATACCCTCCAGCCTCCAAACCAAACCCACTATCCCGTTGTTCCAATCCCTTATACCACACCACCAAGTCTAAAGCAGCTCTGAGCGTACCTTACGCTCCATGGCATTCACATCCCTACCCAGCAGCCAGCTACGGTCCAGATTCTCCGCCTCAGCAATCAACTTTTTAATAGATTTTCGGATCACCAGTGGACCAAAAAAATCGTCTTTGAAGCGACCGGCTTCCTTTTCGTCATCGTGGCTAGGTTCCGCAGATACTCGCTCATCGACGCTAGCAAGCGCTTTACTTGCGCGAGTAGAGAAGAACACGGATTCCGTGTAGTGTTTGGCCCTTGACCTCGACATGGACATATGCGAAGAGACCTTCGGTTCTGGTTGAGTGCTCAGAGGTCTTCCTTGCGCTCTCATCCCTTCAAAGATGTCGTTGAGATTATCACGAGTACGTATCCGCCTATAAGGAGCTTTGAGAGCAATAGAATGCGCTCTATGTTTTCCGCCAAGGACCCTCTGAACACCAATCTCTTCTCTACTGGCTTTCGCATCGAGCTTCGAACTCGCCTTAATGCCGATACCGAAAACATCGTCCGAATCATCCTCTTCGCAAGTTCTCGCCCCTGCAGTCTGGTTATCCGGCTCAGATCTGGTAGGTCGAGGATGTGGCATCAAGCCCGACTCTTGTCGAACCGGAGTCCGCGCCTTGGCCACTTGAGTATCAGCTGATGCTCTCATGAGCCTCCGATCTCCAGGAGTCGTTATGTTCTGGCGTACGGTTTCGCCGCCCCGAGCTCTCTGGGGGTTGCGATCTAACGCGTGCTGACGTTGGCAGTGTGATAGGTAGAGACTTGGAGCTTTTACTATGGAGTCTCTGGATCTTCGGCTTGATCGAAGGTCAACGGCTGTTGTGGATCGCGGTTTAGCTTTGAGATCCATGGTTAGTTGCGATTCGCAGGTGTGGATCATTGATTGGAGGGTGAAGGATGTATGAGAGCAACCTTCATCGATGGAGCCAGGCAAGCTCGTAATACATTCAACTAGGGGTGGACTTTGAGTGATATACTGAATATCGATAATAGTACGTGTCGCGGTGGTGTTAGGAACACATACCAGGTGTGGCATACCCTGTGGCATCACTGTAAGCTAGCACTGGACACGCATTTTACTAGGTACCAGGCTGAGCTTATTCTCAGTATCTAACCGACACGTTTACGAGTCTACGTCTTTGGATCAGTATATTGATCTCTGGAACTGAAGTCTGTTGCGCGATTTAATTCGTTCCGGTGCCCTTGCCGCATATTTAAAATCGAAGAGCTATTGATATCCCTAAATATCTACCGGTTTAAGCACAGCTCCAAACGTCCCACGGCTTTCGATGATACAAGGCTTGCATGCTAGATGACTCTACTCCTCCTACTCAAAACATTTCGACATCCCTCTGCTCTGTCGAAATACGACGATCTGATTGGTTAGACTAGCGCGCGCGACTCTAGTCTTGGCAATGCTCGCATATAGTTGCTCTAGCATCTTTCTCCTATATAGACTACTAAACAATACAAGATATTATAACTACATTCTATTTTCACAAGTTATAAGCCTAGACGTAGAGTCCTTGCTTACTATCGACGACTCTAGATCACTTTCGCCCTTTATAAGACGATTTTTATCGACTTACTATTTGCATTCAATTATTAATTGCGCACAAATAATTTACGATTTCAAAAACTACTAAAAAGCTTTATCGTCTCTATAATATTTATAGAGTCTATTTGTTACGAGCTTATCAAAGCTGTACCAGTGGTTCAAGTTCTACGCCCTTGGGCGAACTTGCTATCATGTTCGCTATGTTCGAGAAGCGAGCAATCTAAGCATGATGCTCGTCATTGTTCGACGAACGAACAAGATGAGCAATCAATATTTTCTTAGTATATAGAAACTAGAACACGACTTTCTTATGAATCGTGTTTAACTCATCATAGATTTTTACTTATTGTTACTCTAGTTCATCGAATCTTTCTCAAAATTTATTGAACATAGAAATTGTCTATAGTTGCAAATCCTTGTTATCAAGTGATTGCTTGCATTACTTGAAGACGTCTACAAATCTCTTCAACAACACAACTTATTTTAATATTTTCGTAGAAAGTACTAGTGTAACACTTTGAACACTCTAAGAATGTTTATATTAAGTCAACGCGTCTCTATTTTAAACACTAACTCATTAGTATCACGTCGATCATCGATTATGAAAGACGACAAGATTAGAATTAATAAACCCAATATATATCATGAAGATCGTATTGATCTAAAGGACTAGCTTATGTAAATAAATATTTATTTTATCTTCTATCTTGTTTTAGCGAACTAGAAGACGATTTTCGCATTAACATTTTTTAGAGAAAGAGTTTAACATTGACTTAAGTCAAACTTACGAAAGTATTTAAAAAACAATAGCGAAAACTCTCGTACAATGTTCACAAACTTTAACAACTTCAAGAAAGAGTTTCAAAGAATCTTTAAAACATTTAACGAAAAACAAATCGCAAAAAGAGTGATTTAACACTTAATTCAACGAATCTTTGCAATAAACTACGTCGCTAAATTTCAAAAATATGTTAATTTAATCAAGTGAAACGATGTCGCACTTATAACAATGTTTCGACGAGATTTTAAAGACAATCTAAAGAACGAAATTATGCGTGATGAAAAAACTTTTAACGATATATTCGATCTCATTGAAGTAGTTATCGATTTCGACGATAAATTATATAAAAGAGCTATGAAAAAAAGATATAATTAATTTCAAAAAAGAACAAGAATCTTTTTTGAATTAACGATCAAATATTAGTAGAGAGAATTTCGTTTTAATTAGAAGTATAGCAATCTTAATTATCGTGAATTTGCATTTATAAAATTGAACTTCATTTAACAACGTAAAGAGAAAAACTTTAGAGAAAAGCAAGATAACAAATCTTAAAAAACGTGCTATTTATGTGACAAATTAAGTCACTTCGCAAGAGATTGTTAATCACGAAACTTAATAAATCGTTAATAGATCAATGCTATGTTAAGAGAGACATCTAATAGTTAAAACGACATTAGGAAGCAAATTGACACAAAGGCGAACATCTTCAAAACTAGATCGAACGACGACTACTATTTAATAGAAAATCTAAATTAATTATAGAAAGTTCTAGATAAAACATTATTAGGCAAGACATTCGCATTTACGCAAGAAGTTAACTAAATACTTAACGAGACTATAAGAGCGAAACGATCAAAAACGTCATATTTTTACTTAATAATAAACTTAGACGACGAATACAATTAGAAGAACTTTCACAAATGTCTAAAAAACATTATGAAACATCTTGACGCTTTAACTAGCTCATTAAGAAAGAGAGAAATAAACTAAATCGTAAATAAATGCGAGAAAGCGCTAAGAAGCGACGTCACTATAAAAAGAGAAATTTCTAATGAAATCGAACGACAACTAAGCAATGTAGATTTATTTCGAAAGAAGATAGATGAAGCAAAAAAATACGCGACACTTAATTAGACAAGATGCTATAACGATTTATGCTAAACTCATCTAGAAGACAAAGAAGAAGTCAACTAATTTTCTAGAAAATCAAAATCATTAACTTAACATAGAAAGAAAGCTTAGCGTAAGCAAATGTTTGAAGCAAAAGTCTTAACATCAAAACAAGAAAAAGTTCAAATTTTTTAATAAAAAGTATATCAAAGAAATGCAATATGTTAGCCCAACAATAGCAACTAAACTTAATAGCATACGTACGATGTTTTATCACATTAATTAAAGTTAATAAACAACGATTTATCGCAATGATTAATTCTAGTGCGATAGATAATTTTATGATCAAAGCTTTTGTTAAGAGGGAAGAATATTCTACTTAAAAGAAGTCTAACGCATACAATCTAATAATTGTAGATGAAAACCCATTACTTAACGAGAATGAAAAAGTGAATAAAGAAACGAAGTTACTATTAATAGCTATTTAGCAATATCACGAGAAACTAATCTTTAATATAGTGAAAATAATTATTTATAATATCGTTCTAGAAATGTTTTGATTGAAGCAACATAATTTAAAAGTTAATTAAAATATACGAGTACTTAAATTTGCGCAATGTGATCACGTAATTCACATTCAATCTACGCATTAACAACGTTCGATAATAGATAAAAGAATAAGTTGAAAATTAATCGCAAGCAACGAATTTGCATTCTCGCAAAAGAACGATCTAACAAAGTTCAACTTAACAAACATTAATAAAGATTAATTAAACTACAAAGTTAAAGTAAGTGAAAAAATTACGAATTTTCTAAAAATCTTAAATTATCTAGTATAACGAAGAAATCGCTAAAACACGTATTACGAATATATAATAGTTGAAAGTATTTATTTTAAGAAAAAAAAACAACAAAGATTCTTTCTAAACATTAATTGTAAAATTACGAAATTAAACTTGAACTAAGTAAGCAATTTACGTTTGAATCTATATATGTTTTATTTAAAAAGAAGCTCGAAGTACTTCGCGAATACTTAGCAAAAAACGAAAAAAAAGAATTTATTAAAAAATTCTAATTATAGACAAGATACTTAATTCTCTTTGTATTAAAGAAGAATGAAACTCTTCGTTTATGTGTCAATTATTAGAAGCTAAATAATATTACGATTAAGAATCGATATTTACTACTTAATATTAACGAACTTCAAGATTAACTATTTAAAGCGAAATACTTTATTAAATTAAATCTACGAGAAGCGTACAACCAAATTAGAATGAAGACAAAGAAAGAATGAAAAATAGCTTTTTGTATACGATATAAATTATATAAATACACGATGATGTCGTTCGAACTTACGAACGTCTCGACAACGTGTCAAAAAATAATTAATGATATATTACGACAATATTTGAATCAATTTGTTATAGCGTACTTGAACGACATCATAATTTATTCGAAAATTTTAAAAGAGCATGTTAATTATGTTTTCAAAGTATTAAAATGTCTAAACATAAAAAATTTACATTTTAAGTCAAAGAAATGCGAATTTTATTAAAAGAAAATTGACTTTCTTAAATTTGTTGTTAAACGACACGAAATACGCATAAATTCTAAGAAGCTACGAACAATTAAAGAATAAAAATTATTAACAAATGTTAAAAAAGTATAATTCTTTCTTAATTTCATAAATTATAATAAGAAATTCATCAAAAACTATTTAATAAATGCGATATCATTAACGAATTTTACGAAAAAAAATACGTCATAATTATAAGAACTCGTAGAAAAGAAATTATTTCAAAATCTTAAATTAGAATGCTTGAAGAAGCTAATACTAAAAATGTACGATTTACGATTGTTAAACAAGATTAAAATCGACGCATTAAATTTAGTTATCAATGTATGCTTTAATTAAAAACATGAAAACATATAACACTTAATAACTTATCTTTCGAGAAAACTCTCGTTAATTAAACAAAATTATGATGTTCACAATAAAAAATTACTCGCTATAGTAGTCTTCTTAAAGTCATAAAGAGTATACATAAAAAAATTATCAAAATTTACAATTCTTACAAATCACAAAAATCTTGTGCACTTCACTACTACGAAGCAATTAAACAAAAGATAGATGCGATAATTAAAAAGACTTAAACAATACAAGTTCAAGATATAATATATCTTAGACAAAAATAATAATAAAGCAGACGCACTTAGCAAAAGAAGTGATCACATAAAAACGAAGAAATCGTTTAATTATAATATATTTAAGGTTAATAAAGACGAATCATTATTAGCAAACAAATACGAGCTAAATGCTACACTATAAATACTTCAAGATAATACAAAAGAGTTTTCAATAAAGAAAGAAAGACTTCAAATATTTATTAACAAGATTAACAAATGTATAAAGAAACATTATGACGAATCATTGCAAAAGCATTTAAGAGTGACAAAAACTCTTTAACTTTTACGTCAACATTGTTAGTTCTTATAGATAAGACAAGTTGTTAAGATATACATTAAACGATATCTTAATTATTAACAAAACAAGCATGATACGCATGCGAGCTATGACGAAATCTAATATTAGAAATTATCTAAATCGTTATAAGATAAAGTTACGATAAACTTCATTATTAAGTTGTTAAAGTCGACGAATTTAGCAATTGAAGATAGATATAATTTGATACTAGTAATGATTAATAAGCTTATTAAGTACTTATATATTATCGCATGCAAAGAGAAGTTCATCGTAGAACAATTAAAATACATTATATTGAATCGACTTATATAATATTACGATATACTCAAGAGATTAATTAATGATAGAGACAAGCTCTTCACGTCTAACTATTGAAAGACGCTTCTCTTAATGTTAAATACAAGACTTTAAATGTTTATTGTCTATCATTTGATCACGAATGAACAAATAGAAAGAACGAATCAAAGTCTTGAGCAATATTTAAGGCACTACATCAACAATACTTATAGCAATTAAATATCACTTCTATTTATGACGCAATTAGCACTTAATGCAAAGATTTCAAATATCACTAAAATAACTTTATTCTTCGCCAATTATAGCAAGAAATTAAACCTCTTTAAAGAAAAGCGTACGCATCTATTTGCGCAATTAATTATCGAAAGAATAGCGACATTAAAAAAGATACACGACAACATTTCAAGAATGCAAAAAAAGTTGATCAAGTATTAAAATAAGAAACGAAAAACGACATCTTAGCTAAAAAAGAGAAATAAAATATATCTTTTTACAAAAAATCTTAAGATAAGGAAGTTAAGCAAGAAATTAAATTATGTCAAAGTTGAATCGTTTCTCGTCAAGAAGATTAAGAAATCAATTAATTATAAACTCGACTTACTTAAGAACGCCAAAATATTTCTAGTATTTTATATCTTATTGTTGAAGCTAGCAAATTTAATCACGCCTTTATAGAACACATTTTATTTTTATTCGCAAAAAGAGGATCAATTCGAGGTCGAAGAAATTCTACGACAAGAAGATCAAAAGTATTTTATCAAATGAAAAGAATACTTTATCTTAGAGAACACGTGAAAATCAAAGAAGAATCTTAATTGTTGTTAAAATCTTTTAAAGAAGTTTCATCAAAACAAGACATAAAAATAGCATTTTAATTTCAATTAATTAAAAGTTGAAATTGTTCGAACGATATATCAAACAACAATTCAAGAGTCTTTGTAACGAACTCGACGAAATGTGCTTCATTCATCTTTAGATCGTCAATATTTTTTCATTTTATTACAATCATTTCTTTCTTCTTATTCTTTAGAAATTTTAATTGTTTTTTTAGTTGACTTAACTTCGTACGCGCATTGCGCACTTCTTTCTTTAAGCGTATTCGCTCTTTATGAATTCGTTTGATCGATGCAAAAGAAATTGCCAAATTATAATCACGATTAGATCGCACACATTTCACACACTTTTTAGAATCATCATTTACACAATAGATTTTACTAGACATCGTATAATTACGACAAGAACGCATCGCTAGAAACATCGAACTTAGAGCGTCAAAAAAATCTTTCTTTCAAGAGAAGAAATTTCTAGTATTAATTTTTCTTGAAGACATGATAAGAAGGCATTAAGTTTCGAAACGAAAACTTTAAAAAAGAAGAATAATGTTACGAGCTTACTAAAGTTGTATTAGTGATTCAAGTTTTACGTTTTTGGACGAATCTATTATTATGTTCGCTATACTTAAGAAGCGAACAATTTAAATATAATGCTCGTTATTGTTCGACGAACGAACAAGATGAGCAATTAGTATTTTCTTAATATATAGAAACTAAAATACGACTTTTTTATAAATTGTGTTTAACTTATCATAAATTTTTATTTATTGTTACTTTGATTCATTAAATCTTTTTTAAAATTTATTAAACATAGAAATTGTCTATAGTTGCAAATCTTTGTTATCAAGTGATTGCTTACATTGTCTAATAACGTCTACAAATCTCTTTAACAACACAACTCACTCTAATATTTTCGTAGGAAGTACTAGTGTAACACTATTACTATCGCTTCTTAATTTTCTTAAGACAATATTTTTCGAACGCAATATGCAAACGCAATATCGAATTATCTACATCAATTATCGCAAGATACGTCGCAAAAACATTACATTATTAATAATTGCTACTACAATTTTATTGCACACATCGTTTTTCTTGCATCAATTAATGCATTCTCTATAAATGTTGTTGTCAATTAACTAAAAAATTTAACGAACATCGGCAAATCGGGGTGACCCTCCCCGGGAGCTCTTAGCGGTTAGGGGCTCTCGGGGTCGTTGTGCGCATGTCTCGGCCCTCGAGCCCCATTAGCGAGATACGATTGGCTCGGGGTCGCCCGTAGCCAACCAGAAAATTTGGGGGGTAGTAAAGGGTTCTTCGAACATCATTCGTGCGTTGCCAAGACCTACGGGCGCAATCTATCGCGGGCGCAATCTATCGCGGGCGCAAACTACGAGCGCAATCTATTGCACAATCCAATTACGCAATGGAGATGTCCTCGTCGTCGCATCACCCTCGCGTGAAAATCTCACGAATCGTTCGATTCTGCCATACAAATTACTATGGTGTGGATGAGTGGCAAATAGAGAGTTAATCGAAGTGCTACGAGAGTCCGTGCGCATCTCGAACATCAATAATTATACTTTTTGCCAAGCTTTATTTGACCCCCTAAATGCAAGCTTCTGGGGGTCCCCCAAGCAAGCCCCGGGCCAATCCCGGGCCACCTAGGCCAGATCTGCATTTTGAACCTGGCAGGCCGCCTCCCCAATTTGTCGATGAAAGATTAAATCTTAGCAATTATGTAACGTCAAAATTTCTCTCTTATTTAAATTATTGCGAATTGAAGTTTCGTACAAGCAACTCGTTCTCTATATATCGCTAATTTTATCGCAAAATAGACGTCGTTTATAACTGATTATCAATTACTTAATTAACGTTATTGTTGTTCTAGCAAACAAATAACTTATAAAGAGAGAGGCTAAAAGTTCTCGTTATTTTCTTGTTATTTTTTTAACAACTTCCATTACTTGTTACTTCTATCGTTGCTTGCTAGTTATCGAAATTGGCATATATATTAACATGTTTGTCTTAGAATTCTTCTTATTTTTATTCTTAAAATACTTTAACTTTTGTATTAACGTTATTTACAAAACTTATTAAAAACAATTAAACAAACTTTTACGTCTTTATTTTAACGAATCTTTATTTAATTTTTGAGTTAACTACGTTATTTAAGATTTCTCTCTTCTATATCGCCAAGTTAATAAGAAATTTAATCGACAAACTATTTGTAAAATTCTAAATAAAGAAGAGAACTTATTTATTATTAAGACATCAACATTACTCTTTAATTAAAATTAAATTTTATTAAATTATCAAGATGTCTTTAACTTTATATCTAGTTTTTTAAACTTTAACAATCTCTTCAACTTGCAAGTTCGATTATTATCTTTATCTACTTTTAATATCAATTATACTTTATTTATATTAATCGACACTTTACTTAATTTTTTAACTAACGTAGATATAATATTTGTCGTCTTCGTTAAAGAGACAAAGAATAAAAAGAATATCTTTAATTAAATAAACGTTCTTAAGCTAAATAGCAATAAAGATTAATTTGTGTTCGAACGCAACATGCAATCTTGTTTCGTTATTAATAACTTCGAAGCTTTTCTTAAAAATTACGCTTTCGTCAATAATAGCTTTGTTACTATTAAAAACGTTTATAAGAACAAAATAAAGCGTTGTTACGAAATACTTAAGTTTCGTTACAAACTTAACATTTACAAAATAATTAAAAATATAAATCGCATTATTATTATTTAAGAAAAATTAACAAACTTTTATAAGTTGCAAGAAGTTAATGTTCTTAACAAATCTATTTAAGCTTTTAACACTTTTTGCTACTTTAATTATATTAATATATATAAGTATATTTTTAAGTTTTGTATTATTGATATTAAGCTTAAAAATTTCGATTGCACTTTTTCTTTTATCTTTTTTATTAATATTTATCTTTAGAATCTAAATATTCGCTTTAATACGTTTCAAAACATTTTCGCTCAAATTTACATTATTTTTGCGAAGAACAACGCTAAAACGATTATTTTTAATAAACTAGCATTAGTCTTTATTAACAAAGAATTCTATTAAAACGTTGTTTACTTCTTAAACGCAACTACTATAATTAACGTAATATATATTATTAATAATCTTAATAAAGTTCTTGTTAAGCAATCGTTTTGCATTTATTATAAGATTTCTAGTTATAACAAATTCGTCTATCGCAAATGCAACTCTTATCTAAAGAAGTAATAATTTAAGAATAAAGTTAAATACGATCGCATTTCTAATTAAAAAAGTTAACAAAAAGATCGCAATCGTAGTTGTAATCAAAAAAATCGCAATTAAAGAAAAAGTTAAAACAATAAAAACAACAATAAATTCAAAATCAATAATAGAAATTAAAGCATTAAACGAACTTGCTTTAATATTAAAGATAACGACGTTTTAAAAGTTGCCTTTATAACAATTGATTACTTAGACAAGTCGCTCTTTAACTCTTTTCTTTTAAACTTTGTTGTTAATCGACATATTATTAATTGTTATAAGCTTTTTGACGATAATTACGTTAATATTCTTAATACTTTATTGCAAGAAATTAACGATAACTTAATATTTTGCGATCTTGACACAACTTGCATTACAATTATTAATATAAACAATAACAAAATTATTATGCGTCTTAGCAACATTTTTTACGTTTTTAGCGCTTAAATTAATTTAATCTTCTTCTATTAATTGCTTCTAATAAGTGTGAAAATTAATATTGCTTTGCTCTATATTATTGTTAATTACAAAAATTATAATTTTCGATTTAGAGTATACAATAATGTCTTTGTTTTAAATATTTAAATACGTGTTACACTTAATTTTTTAATTGTAGAATATATACTATTTGCTTTTAAAGTTTGCGCATACGTAGCATTTTAAATTGACTCTATCGTTGCTCTTTAATATGTTCGCATAAGTTACTTAAATTAACAAAATCTTAAAAAATTAATCAAAATAATCAATAATATAGATCTCTTAAAGTTGTTATCTACAAATTGCACTTGCGTTACTTGCGTCAAAATTTACATAAAAATGTTTTCGCACAACAATTTAATAACTTCTAAAAAGCATTTATACAAATATATTAATAATAATTTAGTTAATCTTTGCGAAGTCTACAAGAATATATTTATAATTTATAACAACTTTAAGTATTTTAATATTATGTTATACAATTATATTAAAGATACTAAGATAATTTCTTTCGTTAAAAAGAGCGAGTTCTTTAAGCAATTTTAAAGCTTTCGAATTAATTGTAAAAGACTCTCTTAAATTATTAAGCGTTATTATATTAATAATAAAGACGAATTTAACTTTAATATCTTTATTTAATATTGTTAACAATGCGAAATTGTGTAAAAGTTAACTTTATAAAATTTTTTACAAGCAAACAACGTCGCAAAGCGATTAAAGAATATCTTAATAATTAAAGTTTATGCTATACTTATTAAAAGCGACATAAATTACAAGTATTAATTTAAGTTTGTTCGCGCAATTAATTATTTGCGCATTCGTTCGTTTTTTTCTTCTTTTAAAATAATACTTTACAAGAAAATCAATAATTGTAAATCTAATCTCTTTTATATTAGAGTTTTGAGCTTTAAAGTTTTTGCACACGTCAACAATACTATAACTAAAATTAATTACTTTAAGTTTTACGCTATTAAATGCAAATTAATAGACTTCGAAGACAATAAAAGTATTTATCGTCTTATTAACAATTTTATCGATAAGCTTGTTCGCTCTTTTTACGTTTATTTTGTTGAAAGAATCTTTAAGAGTTTTGAAGTAAAATAATCTATTATTATTAAATAGAAACAAGTTTTACAATTAGACGCTACTAAACGCAAAGCTACTTTAATTATATCTTCTTAAAACTCTTTAAAACAAATAATTATATTTTTTATCTTTAATCTTTATCTAAATTATCTAAAGTATAATGCTTTTTTTTCTATTATTGCGCAAATTCTTGCTCTAAACTCTTTAGAGTCAACGCGTTGTCTCTTATTTAAATAACTCTTTACTAAAATTTAATAAAATTGCTTTCTTAAAACTCTAAATACAAATTCTATGCTAAAGTTATTTCTTAAACACTCTTGAATAAATTTTGCGAAATTGCTTGCTTTTCTTTTTTTTGTCAATTCTAATTTTAGCGAGTCAAAGATTTACGAGCAAGTTATAAGAGATATTTACTACTATTTGCAATAATTAGATGTTATACAAACAAAGTTTAATACTTTAATCAAAAATAAAACATAAACACTAATAGTGTTATTATTAAGACGCAAAATTCTTAACAAAAAATAAGTTTATAAATTTAAACAAGATTCTATTAACAAGATTATACGCTATAAAGCTTGTTGAATTGTTCGTAATTTTAAACAACGCAAAGAAATTAATTTTAACGAAATCTTTGTCTTAATAATAAAATTAATAAGCTACAAAGTTATTTTTGTTTTCGTTGTCGCTCTAAGTTAAAATCTAGAGCAAATAAATATTAAAATCGTCTTTCTTTATAATTACGTTAAGAAAATAATTTACGTATATCAATTTAAAGATTTTGAAATTAATAATGTTAAAGCAAAGTACGTTTGTTGTTTGAACAAAATTCTCTACAATTTTAAATAGTCTTCGCATATATAATTTAAGACTCTATATAAATTTCTCAAAAATTTTAACTTTAAACCTCTTATTGTTAACGAAAGCGTTTTTATTTATGTTAAAAATCAAGTTATTATTGTTATCTATATAAATAATCTTATTATTATAGATTTTAACAAGATTGCTATTTAAAAGATTAAAATTGCTCTATACAACAAATTTGAAATAACAAATATAAATACATATTTTTATTTTTTGAGCATAACTATTAAGCGAGACAAAGCTAATAACATTTTTCGCTTAAATTAAACAATCTATGTAAAAAAGATTTTGTGCGACTTTTATATAAATAACTTTTATTTTATTATTGTTTTTATAAATAGTAACAAATTTGTTGTTATTAATAAAAATTATATTGTTTTTAACAACTTCAAAGCTAAGTATTAATTAGTTATAAACTCTTTAATGTATATTATGCTTAATATTAAATCAAACATTGTTTACACAATCTTTGTAGTTAGTTGCTACGTCTTTAATTTTACTCTTGTTTACTAAATTGTAATCAAGCGAATTTTTCGCTATTTTAAGAGCACTTCAAATCTTCAATTAATTTTTCGTAAAAGTATCTTTCTTGTTACGAGTTATATTAATATTGATTGAGCTAATAATTTTGATATTTGTTGCTTTATTTCTAGCTATTTATTTAATTTAGATAGTGGCGTTATTAGTTAATTATTTAAATGTTAGTTTATCGTTGTTCTATTTAATTGCGAAATTAAATATATAAAATAAACTTAAGTTATTAAGAAAGTTATTTAGTTGTAACGTCTACTTTTCGAATTAAATTTTAATCGAAAACTATTTATTGACAACTTAATAAAATTTAACTACGACAATTAAGAAGCTATTGCATTAATTTAAAACTCTTAATTTTATATTTGCATCAAACATATTACGCTTTAAATTTTGTTCGTATACGAAAAAATCAAGTTTGACAAAATAAAATTTAAATACGTTTTTATTAATAAACAAGTAACTAATAATCTTACTAAAGTATTATCGAAAAAAAAAAAATTTAAATTTAGAAAAATCTTAAGTCTTAAGACATTTCTATAATAAGACTACTCTTATTAATTGAGACTTCTTAAGTCTACTTAACGCTAAAAATCTTAATTTAAGTCGCATATTTAATAAGATTAACGCTCAATTATCGCAATCAAGCAATTGTACATATATCTATATAAATAATTTTAATTACATATTTTTCTTTCTTTATTGAAACACATTTTATTAAGACAATTGTTATTTAATTTTAAAATTATTTGATCTTAAGTTTTGTAAATTATAAACTTCGTTAACTTGCGCAAACAAGTTTTCGACTTAACTCTTTTTATTTTATATATTAATATTAAAAATCTTAAACTCTTTCTAGCATACGTTTAGCTTAATATTAACAAATACATTTATTTTAATTTAGTAATCTTTTCTATTAGTAAAGATAAAATTAATTAATATTGCGAACATTCTAATGTAAAAATTGTTAATCTTTATAATAAAATTTGAAAGACTAAGTCTATCGCACGCAACTAGCTTGCTCTATTTAACACTTAAAATTTTATCTATGTTAATCGTCTTTATAATTAGTAATTTGAATAACATTGTTAAGATGCAATCTTTCTTTGCACAATCGAAGATTGCGATATTTACTTGCTAATATATAATTGCGACGTTAACATAACGCAAGATTTTACTCTTTTTCGTCGCAACAAATTAATAATATGTCAATTACATCTTATAAAATATATTTAAAAGATTCGCAAACTTCGTTTATACTTCGTTTAATATAATAACGTTAAAATATCTAAATTTATTAATTACTACGTTTAACTTACAATTAAATAACTTACTACTATAGCAAACAATTTAGCTATATTTTTTCAAAACTTTAACGATTTTCGTCTTCGCAATTTTTAGCAAATTAATTGTCAATAATACATTTACGATCTATATTCACATGCTTTCGCGACTCTATTTCTAATTATTAACACTTTATTTATGCGTTGACCTTAACGCGTTCTAGTTAGATTGTAGATTCTATTCTACATACATTCTTATAGATTCTTTAATTTACGCTCTAATTTCAACTAATAAATATACGTTAAAGCGCACATAAAATGCTTACAAGAGACTTTTATACGTTTTTGTCGCTTTAATAGAGAATCGACTCGAAATTTAATAATTTTTTCAAGGCGCTATCCAACTCACTTTCTACAAAAAAAAAAAAAAAAAAACGATTTGCTTTTCGTGGAAGTGCTTTGACATCAAGTTACGTGACTTGCTCTACAAGCAAGAAAAGAAAAGAACGTAACGTTTAGATAGCTTGTTTTCTTTGCTTTTAGTATATAGTTAATAGATAGAGTTCGATGCTACGATCGAATAGAAGTGTCGAAATACGACGATCTGATTGGTTAGACTAGCGCGCGCGGCTCTAGTCTTGACAATGCTCGCGTATAGTCGCTCTAGCATCTTCCTCCTATATAGACTACTAAGCAATACAAGATATCATAACTACATCCTATTTTCACATGCTCTCCATCTAAACCACCCCCCCAAGCGCACCCCTCTCCAGAACCTTCATCACCCCTCCCGTCCCCAGCAACCTTCCCCTAAAAGCCTCAACAGTCCCACCATGACTCAACCCCACAATCGTCAAACTCCTAAGCCCCTCCTCCCCTCTGAACCTCGTCTCAAAAGCGCGAATACGTAGACCCTCACTAGGCTTCAATTCCCAATCCGAGAAATCCAGTACCAGATGCTTCAGCGCTGGGAACGTGATGTAGCCCGTGACATCGGCATAGCGCTCTTCATTCAGGAACTCCGTCCAGGGATCCAGATGTCCACCAAGCCACTCCATTCCATGCCCCGATGGCGAACGCATCCCCCTCAGACTGGCGGGTCGCCCACTGTGCCTAAATCTCAGACGCACGTTCCTCAGCCAACAAAGCCGACCTTGCGGCTCCGTGTTGAACGCGAAATCGTGCGCTGAGATGCTGTCGAGGTACCGTATCATGGACTTACTCTTGTTATAAGGCGAGTCTTGCGGGGTTCTGGAAATCGCGAGGCCTTTAGTGCGGAATAGATGCAACATGCTGACTTTGGAGAAGGAGAAGTAGTTTTCCTGGTAGAGGATGGGGAGGGCTTCGGTGTAGATGGTGCGGCAGGCGCGCAGGAAGGTGGCGGAGATGCTGAGGCTTAGGTTGGGGGGAATTGTGGCGGGGATGATGATGGTGGTGTGGGCGTCTTCGAGCAGCTCGCCTCCGTCGATGGGTTTGGGGGTGGTGAGGAGCTGGAGGTAGATGATGCGGCGGAGCTCGGGGGGCAGGATGGTGAGGAGGAGGCTGGGTCTTGGGAAGAGAGATGAGGGAGGTGGGGCGTTGGTAGAAGGCAATATCGCTTCAAGCTGCTTTTGTGATATCAGGCGCTCAAGTTTTGCTCTTGAAGAAGCTGACTGCTGTTGAGATATGCTTTCCAGATGTTTGGCGTTAATCTCTCGCTCAATAGTGTGATCTAGACGATCTAGATTGTCTAGCGTGGGTTCTTTGAGCGTCCCGGCCTTTCCCTCGGGCTTCTTGGGGTCTTCGTCGTCTATACAGTTTTCAGGAAGATCAGTCTTACTGTTGTTGCCAGTGCCACCAGCTTCTGTCTTCTTTTGGGCCATGCCGCGATGCTGATGATCTTGTTTAGCCGTCGACTTTCGCTTAGTGGCGATATGTCGCGATCCGCAAGGTGCTGCCATGTTGGACCGATCGCTCGTAGCTCCAGCAATGGTGCCGTGCGGAGGCTCCGACGGCGTCTTATGTAGAAGAAAAGTATCAAGACTGACGTCCTTCATCTTCGCCGCCAAGTCCTTCTCAACGTCATCTTGTGACTCCTCCTCCTGCCCCCTTAAATTAGCTTCAGCCGTCGAATCCGTAGAGGAGACAGAGGCTGCATAGGCCTGATAGCGTTTCCTCGATCCCTCCAGATCTGGCTTCTTGACGGACATTGGCGGCATCTTGGCCGCTGTCGCGAAGTCAGGCTGGGTTTCCGCTTCTGCTGCATTCATTTCATGCCTTGATCGCTTATGGCCCTTTGGTAGATATTCCGGGTCAAGGACGTCACCGTAGCGGCGGTTGAATCTCGCTACAAAACTTTCGTATGTCTCGCCTGCGATGTAGTGCTGAAAAGCGAAAGGTAACTGGCCGCGTGCCGGATACCCAGAAGCGGCATGCTGAGGCTCAGAAGCGTACTGTGTTCCGGGTACGTACGGTGATCGTGTGTCATGCTGCGGTGGGGCAGCTTTGATTTTCTGGTATCGTGGCAAAATATATTTACGATGTGGATCTGGGCCAACACTCGGTAGAGTAGGTGGTGATCGCTTCCAATAAGACTCTTCCAGCGATTCTGCTGGTTCGACCCAGAGGTGTTCTGGCTTGACGTTGTTTGAGCGGGGTATATCAGCTTGACCCCGAAACTGTGGACCAGCCCCTAATCTGGTTTTGAGCGCATCCGGGGCATAGCTAGTCCCTGAAAGGGGAACCATGGAAGAATAATCCGGGAGATTGTCTTCTGGCGAGCGCTTTTTAAAAGCAGTAAATTGTTGCAATAGACGCTCCCGCTCATCGATAGAGATCTTATTGCTTGATGATTCTGCCACAGCTGCCGACAATGCGAGGTCTAGTCGTGACCCCTGAGGTACATGATCCTCAAAGTTGTGTTTCTTTCGGCTCTGTTTCCCCGGTACTGGATCGTTCCCATGTGCTAGAGATGTTGATATCAAAGCAGGATAGGCATCAGCCACTTTGCCCAAGACGGCATCGCGATGCATAGCGGCGAAACGTAATTTGGGAGGGGTCTTCTTCACCCGATTGCTGTACATGCCAACAGATTGGCAGTTGTCATCAGGCCCCATCGAATTTTGATAGTGATTGCTCGTTGGTTGGGTCGATCTTGGATCTCTAGAGAATTGTCTTTGATCGGAGAATCATGGGTTCTTATCAGCTTAGAGAATCAACTTGTTAGTGACGGGTCAACAGTGTTGCAAGATTGAGGAAGTGTTGGAGAACCCTAGTTTCAAGAACGCTGGCTTAGAGCCTGGAAACTCAAGAACTAAGTGACGAACTGAAGGTGTTGCAAAATACGTGATATCACATTATGTGCCGATGTGACAAAGAGTTTTGGGTCATAATAATCGTCCAAAACGGAAGATTAACTCCGGAACAGCTGCTTTCGGTGTACTAACATGTTACCCAATCCCTTTTTGCATTAATATCCGCCTGTGAGTTCGTATGGAGCCTTGTTAGACAGGGAGGCTAGTGCCGGGGGAGATCAAGAGGCCAGTACTTAGCGACCCGCTCCAAGCGATTCCTTGACAAGATGCTATTGTTATCACTGTCTATTTGGATAGCAAATATGGTGTACGAGAAGTCCAGAAAAGATTAAAGCGTTTAACTATCTTATAATTTGAAAGTACTTCGCTGGGTGAGCTGGCACATCGATCTGTATATTCATTGCTGTGGTAGGGACGTGAGTCAGATAGGTGGGGCTTGACAACCAATTGACGCTTTAGCGCGGTCTGGCGTCTAATAGCAGAATTTTGCTGTTAGGTAACGTTCTATCAACACTCCGTGTGCTTGTGAAATATGCTTGAATTCATTTCTCTCGACACCTAAGCGGCAAAGCATATCAGTGCCGACCAACTAGTAATACACTTGCTTGAAAATGCAGCAGAGTCTTCTTATGCTATTTGTCGGCTACCTGTCGTAACAGTAGGAAGATTCAGAAGGGAATATGTTGCCGGATCAGAAGTCTTGACTCGTGAACGAAACCCTTTGATCAACCCCAAGACGCCTTCACCAAGATGGACGGTGAAAATGGATCGATCAAGGAACGACCAGTGCTACCACCTAGAACGAAGATCCTCGAGAGCGATAGTGAGGCGAGTTCTGGGCTGGATAATTGTACGGAATTCCTAAATCACATCGCTCGAGCAAAGAATGCTCTTGTACAGCTTCAGAAGCGATGCTCCAAAGACCGCAACGTCGACGATAAGGAGAAGGGCAGGGCTTACAAAGACCGGGAGAACTACCAGTTGATAATCCAACAGTCGGTGAGCGCTCTGCTAGATGAGGTCGGAAAATTCGGTCCCTGCCAAAACCACGAATTGCATCTGGGAGCGACAGAGACAGCGCAGATGGGACAGCCTCAACATCAGGGACAAACCACTTTCGGCGATGACCAGTTGCCGACATTAATACTACATGACTTAAGGCATCGGTTGACCTTGGAAAACCACTTACATAAGAGCCAGCATCCACCGAAGCCTACCCGGCGTATGATTGCCCCCTTCTTGGCTATCTTGCCCGTAGAGTTACGTCAGCAGATATACCGGGAGCTTCTTGAAAGCCCTCGCAGCATTCGTGGTGGAGATCTTGTGGAAGAGAAGGCAGCAGCCCTCGTTGTTTCCGACATCCGCCATGCGCATCAGATCTTAGCGATCGATTCTACAATCCTTCGAACGTGCCGTAAAGTATATGAGGAGGCCCTGCCAATATTGTATAAAGTCAATCACTTCGGCTTCCGAGATGTTCGGTCTTTGCGGGCATTCCGATCCCGTGGACTGGCGCTCGTGGCTTGTGAGTAATTGCCTTTCTTACTGACTAGACTGGGCAGGGTGCTGACTTATGATAGCACCCACGAATATGACTCACAGCGTACCAGCGTTTGGTCTACTTCCGAACCAGCACGGCCGCTTTTCCTTCGTTCGCAACCTGAGTATCCGCTTCAACCAAAAACTCAGTAGATCCGCGGCGTTCGAGTACTTCATGTACAGGATGCTTTTCGGGCAGGACCCTCGAGCCCATGCACACAGCGAGTGGGCCGAGCTATTCCATGGAAATCGTTGCACTAGCCCTACCGAACACATCAGCTTTCCGTCTCTGGAGACCCTGCTTCTGGACTTCTCTGAGTGGGGCATGAACGTTAGCGAAGGGCTTGCTGTAAGTCGTCTATAGGCATGCAAGGTGCAGTATATTGATCATATCTAAATCATCGAATTCTACCAGGTTCAGCCATTCATAGAGGTATTCAAACGTAACAAACCGCTGAAGAGCCTCGTTGTAGTAGGCTTGAAGCACGCGGCGACGAACAAGAGGTTGGAAGACGCGCTGGTCGGGAGCCTGGGAACGTTCAGGGTGGGGCCACGAGCTATCTCCGAATTGGACTTCTGGGACAAAGAGCGCTCATGGATGAGCCGGGCATCTTGGGGTTCATAGAGATATGGTAGCATCATGTGCTAGAATGGTCTCACAGCCGCAGCAACCAGCTATAGCGCTCAGATCGTGCCTCATATCTGTGAGAGCTGATACCAACTGCCGAAATAGGTGCCTGTGTCAGAAAGTCAGGCCTCCACTCAATTCAGATTGTTCGGCTTCGGCCACCGTACACGATAGCACACTGTGAGTGTCAGAAAAACCTCACATCTTTACATATCGTGCCATGGAACGCCGTGAGCGGACAGATTGATCAAGATGAAGGCGTGAAGTGATGTTCTTAGTCAGTGTAAAGACTTACGGTCTGGATAAACCCATCTCGACGCTAAACCCTTTTGGGCTGACAGACTGGCTTTCGATTATCAGTTCCTCGTTCGTCTATGAGCATGAGCCTCCTACACATCTGATAAGGCATATGTGACCCTCATGCAAAGTTTCAGATGCCTGATGGAGATATACTATCTTCAGCCCCATGCTACTTCGCTCACAGCCCACTTCTCGACCTCTCGATCATCTCGCCGTATTCCACCCTCGGCTCCGCCGCCTCCTGCAGCACCGCCGCACTCCCATCCAGCGCCCCCGTCCCATTCCGCGCCCCCGCAGCCGCCCGACCCACCGCCCCCTGCCTCATCCCATAAATAACATTCGGCCCCTCCCCCCAATACGACACTCTCGCATACACCAAGCTCCCGCCCAAATACTCATAATACAACCCCCCCTGATACGTCACCGTACTCGGATACAGCACCTCCCTCTGCCCCACCTCCCCGCTGATGCCCACGCCACTGACCCTCACGCCCGCCTTGACATCCCAGCTCCCTCCCCCTTTCGATGTGGGAGAGAGAGGAACCCGAGCGACGGCGGGCCCGTCGCAGTCGCGTTGCGTCCAGATATTGATGCTGGTGGAGGGGGTGGTGGCGAGGCGGAAGTCGAGTGCTGTGGGTTGGTAGCGCTGGCGGGCCTCGGAGGCGGAGACTTCGGAGATGTCGATGGGGACGCAGCATTGGCTGGTGGAGAGGGAGGGGCATCGCTGCGTGATGTGGGTAGGCGTAGGGCTGTGGGTTGAGAGTGGTAGTTGGGGAGAGCTTTGCGAGGAGATGGGTGAAAGCTGGATGACGATGTTGACGGCGCAGAAGGCAGGATTCAGGATGATTAAGAAGAGTGGGCGGAGCTTCATGGTGATGATGAGGTTGAATCGATTGGGGGAGAGAAGAATTCAAAGACAGCATGTACGCGATGGATGGAGAAACAGGACACATGACGTGAAATGCAAAGACAAAAATTCGAAAGTGGGGGTCAGAGCAGTAGTCTAGCTGCATCTGCACAATATCGTTTGAAACGACAGGAAGCGTAAAGTGAAAGCGGAGAAAGACAGAAGAGCAGATGAAGTGCTTCAAAGGCTTCAAGCCGAGCCGATCAGACAGGCAGAACGCGTAGTGGTCTAGCTAGTACTGAGTAGGATCCAGAATCTATCAGAACATAAGCGTACAGAGAAATCAACGGGCTCTAAAAGAAGATTGAGGATTTAACTTCTGTCATATCGGGCATTGAAGCTGGTTGTGCGGCATAGCGATCTGGGGAACGGCTTGCCGCAGCGTCGACGCGCTGCGCTTGCGCATTCAAAACCGTTGAGCCTGCAGGAGCTCTGACACCAGATTTTAGAGCCGATCGTTGTCTAAGCCTACACCAAAGAACGGCAGAGCCGCATATTCCTATTATAACGTATAATTAGCGATAAGGCCTCACCATAACTATAGCTTCTAGTCAATTCTGACCCCTCTGTAAAGCAGCGCACCGACTTGAGCCCTCCGGAATATTCAGTAACGTAAATAAGTTAATACGTAATTCAGGACTCCTCTTCCGCCCACCTCGAATTCAGAAACTTCTCGACGACGTGCTTTTTCCGCAGCTCGGTTGCCTTCCGCTCTTTCTCTTTCGGTGTCTCCGGATCTCGGATCATGATGAGAGCGAGGACTGCCGCATACGCTGCGTCGAGCTCTCGCCGCCAATGTCTCGCCGCCTCATGGACACGCTGTTGCATTCGCACTTCCTCCTTCGACGATCGCGATAGCCCGTCCCCAATTGGAACTGCAGGCCCTTTGTCAAAAGGGGCGATCTGGTCGGCAACGCGTGAAAGCGTGAAGACTATCGAAGAGAAGAGGGTGCTGTGTGGTGGCGATTGCGATAGCAGCTCTAGAATTTGCATGCATTCATCCTCAGTCGACACTGGCTTTGACTTCCCGCGCTCAACGATGCCTTTTTCCAGCTCTGTCCATTGAGCTTCAGTAACGATACCGTCTTCAAGACTTCCGAGGAAAGCCAGCAGTGTCTCCGAAACAGCCTCTAGCCGTTGTAAAGAACTCGTTTCGGCAGGAAAAAGCTTATTGAAGCTCTGGTCAGTGTCAAGCGCCTCCCGGACGCAGTATTTCAACGTCTCCCGCTGCTTCTCTGGGGTGATCCACGCAGCGAAAGGCCATGCTGTACCATCCCAAGGCGGCTTTACGTTCTCGGCCCTCATCCCCCACTCCGCCACAGTTCTTTCCATGAGTTCTTCTATAGCCTCCGTCAGCCGGAAAATCTCGCGAGGAGCCGACCACTTTACCCCTTCATCTCCATGGTTATGGCTGCTGCGATCGGGCCGTTGATGCTGGAGCTTTCTAATTCCTCCCTCTGGTATGCGCCTCAGCTTGTCGATCGAGCGTCCCAATGACGATTGCAGCCACGTGCCCCGTATCGGAAGGAAGTAGTCGCGGCCGTTATGGATGCGCAGCACGAGAACATCTTCGACCTTCTCTCGCCCTTCGTTGAGATCTTGTACCCGTGAAATATCGGAGACGTTTAGCGCTAGCTCAACGGTGGCAGCGTCACCAGGCTGAAGCGTATACTGCTGCAGAGTACCCTGTTTGACATCCTGGCTATCACTCGGCCGATCGAAGTGTATGGTGAGCCACGGTGGAACAACACCCGAGTTTTTGCCTTCGTCGACAGGTCTGTCCACGAATCCCACTGTGGCTGGTACTCGGCCTGTATTAGCGACGGTGATATTGCGAGATTTTGGGTGATTGTATTTGACATGGCCTAGTTGAATTTGTTAGTCAACATCCCGTCTTTGAGTGCCTGAATTGGGAGGTATGACCCCAGAGCGAGTGCTGCTGAAACATGTTCCAAGCTTTCACGAGATCTGGAACGGGGTAAAGGGTGCCGAGGATTCTACCTACCGAAATTGACACCTTCGAAAGAAGGAGAGTCCGACCCAATAGGGGAACTGTCTTCGTGATCATGGTTGTGATCTATGACGACGGTGACGACTGGACGCCCTTCATTCTCAGCCCTATCAAGTTCACGAGCGACCTACCATTTTTTCGAAGTCAGCATGCCGTCTTCGAATCCATGTGTTGAAACATGTCTATCCAGATGCTTCTAGAAATGTCTCAGACAGGTGCTCAGAGAATGGAACTCACTTCTTGATGTATCTTTGCTTTGAGCTGAGGGTCCACGGCACTGTATGTCAGATTGAAAACAGCGTCCAAAGGCTTATGGTCAGACGAGAGAACGCGCTGATGCGATGTGTAGTATTCGAGATGCAGTATGTCATCGAAGCCAGCCTTCGTTTCCACTACATCAGGACTGCAACTCCTATCCTCTTCCTCCTTGTAGTCGTTGTCTGCGTCCGTCTCGGGATCGTAGTCAAAAAGCACAGTTTCTTCTTCGACCTCTTTGTCCACGCCCCGTGCCTTCATCTGATCTTCGGCCCTCTTAGCGTCTTGTTCTTCGCGGACTCTTCTGTCGTATTCAAGCTTGTCCTTTCGCGTCCGGTATAGGATACGATCGCACCAGCTCGGACCTCTCCGCTTCTCGCTCGAATCGAACATTCCCACACTACCAACATCGTATTTGTAGGTTGGTAGAAAGTCGATCGGGCCCTCGCGCCAACCATCATGAAAGGCCGTTCCTGTTCGCATCTGAGCGTGCAATTGATCGTGCGGTAGCAACGAAGACAAAGTGGCTTGGAGCGAAGCTGGATCTGTCGCAGGCTCAAAATGCCCAGAAGCGGGTAAACTGGTTGAGGAAGAGATCGCTGCCGAGACGGTCGTAGCGGCAGTTGTATTTGAGTCCTCCTCTTCCGAATCGATATCCACAAAGTGTCCGTCTCGGATGGCAGTTGGGGATCTAGGGCTTGGGAGCTCCGAATCTATCTCCTTCCGGGACTTCTGTTCCTTGCCATATTCATTGCGCGTATGCAGCATCAGAAGCCGTCGAACATCTTCCCCTGGCAAACTGCCTAATCTATAATTTAGATCCCCGAACCAGAAGGCAAAGTCCTCGTCTCCAATCCCCTCACCGAACTCCTCCATTACCCCTGCACCATTGTAAACAGGCTCGAACTTGGTCCTGCTCACAACTTGCGACGCATCCCAGTTCCTTCGGTCCAAACTCCCCTTTTCCACTCCGGCGCCGAGATGGCAGTTGATGAAAACCATGCGTGTCGTCTCGCCCAGCACGATGCGAGCTGTCACTGCACCCTTATTACCCATATAGCCCATTACACCTGTCCCGACGCTTGTTGTGCTGACTGACGATATTTGGGGCGATAAGGTAGGCGATGCGTAGACCACCAGGAGGAGACCGATCAACTGTTGCTCTGCGACCAGTCGATACCCGTCGGGCAAAGCCTCTTCGACTGCGTGCTTCCATTTCTTGGCCGGATGAGGGTCAGTAAAGGGTCGCAAGGCTTCTGTCGCTGAGGACACATCGACAACTTCCTGCAAGCCCAAGACGTAGAGACCGATCTCATCCCCGCCAGGAACATAAGCCGTATCGTTCTTGGGTAGTGTCTCTTTTTTCTTGGACCTCCTCTTCTCTTGCGAAGCCGACGACTCAACACTGGTGGCTGTGCTTGAGCGATGTCTAGCAGCATTTTGAGAGTCGTTCGACCCGGCGATGGCAAGACCATTGAGCGATTCGGACAGCCCTCTGCCTCCAACGAACCAGCCCCCAACATCCTTATCCGTCCCCTTCAAAGAAGCAACATTCCAGGTTCCGACCTTGACTTTGGTAGTATAAGACCTCGTGAACTCGTTCCTTCGTTGGTAGACGGCTTGCGACAAAGACACTTGGGTGGAAATTATGGTTGGGGCGTCAGCGTCACCAGGAGTGGAAGAATAAGCCCCTGGCGTATTTTGAGATTGGGGAGACGGGCTTGCGTTATCGGATCCCCCAGCCATGGCGGCGTGGTCCCAGAACTTCACATCAGCCCATCAGATGAATCTTGAACTCAAGGGGAAGTCGGCGCAAGACTCCCTTGCGACAGAGCGTTGCATCATCTCACCATGTCTTCTAGCAAAGCTCTGTCCGATGTTCAACCAACCATGAACGATACAGCAGGAAGTTTAGATGTGTCGTGACAGTCCAAAAATTCGCCTACGCCACCTAAGGTACACTGGGTGGCTACACTTAGGGCTCAGCCAAAGGATTCTAGGGTTGTGAGCAATGAGAAAAAACGCTAGCGAACTGGAATAGAATAGATTACTCCTCTTCTTCGCCTCCCGCAGTTTTCTTGTTCTGGCGAGTCTACAACCTGAATCTCAAAAAGAGAGTCCTAATAGCATCTCAGAGAATAATCACAAGTTGACTGATGGCTTCGACAAATGGAACTGCATCAACTATCTCACATATCGTTCGCCAGGTTCGGTGAACACAATACCTCCTCTAAAGTATCCGCAAGTCCAGCCTAAAAGACTTCGAGTTACAACATCTCCAAGCGGTAGAGTAGCGTCAAGGCTGGTCAAAGTGTACCAGGCCATGCGAAATTGCGTACTCGGATGTATGTCTGCTTAGAAGATGAGGTGCTGCGCTATATGCATACCACAAGCTATCAACCAAATCCAAACCTCAGACCCCCAACAACAGTAGCCTGTGAGAGTGCGGAGCCCATATGCTCTCTTCGCTCCTGCACCCTCTGGGAAAGCACCAACGCCGATGCTGAGCCTTAGACGGAAACGGAAGGTCGTTTTGCTGATCGTTCCCTACCTCCCATCAGACAATCTATGCAAGGACTGTCACTCCCACACCTCTTGGCCGATGGCTTGGAGGTCCCTGTGCGATTGTCCTCCCAAGCTCCATCTTCTGCCGAATTGTAAGTGCTACCGAACAATGTAGCATTCGTACATTTGCTGACACCGTTAGCTTACGTTGATATCTTCCATCGAAGACATAGTATATGCCTCCCAAATGCGTTTTCATGCTTGAATTTCCTGCTCTATAGCTCGCATTACACCGTATCAGCGTCATATCCCCACTCTCATGAGGCCATCTCTTCAAACGTCAAGAATATTTCTCCCCAGAGTGGATCGTCTTGGTTTCAGCTTGTAGATGGTAGGGTCGGTACTGTCAGTCTCCTTGTTATGTAACGAAACGTGATGAAGTCTCATGGCGCAATGCTGGTCTAATGTCCACCCTGGCCGAGATCTGTCTATTCCGACGGCCGGGAGATAGCAAAGATAGGGACATTAGAATGAACAGAACGAGCCACTCAACCAAAATGTTTGAATGCTTCTAGCAAGCATGATTCAATTGCACTTCCTCTCCTTCGATAATAAGCTCCTAGCTAATCTTGTCGTAAGCCTTCACCACCAAACGAATCGTGTTTACCGGTAGTCTTTTTATGGTTGCGGACCGACCACCAAACGCTCTTGACCATGCGGCGCTCCCAATCGTTGGTACCTTCGTTCTTTCTGTAAGATGCTTCGTACTTGCCGATATTACAGACCAGCACTTCTTTCAAAGTCTCGGACCGTCTCCATGCACTAAATTCTAGTTATCTTGAGCCTGCCTCGTCTACCTCACCGCTCGATTCGAAGTGTCTAGCTTTAGTTCTTTCACAGCAGTGAAGGCGATGAGTCCGCTCTTATCGTCTGAAGCGTCCTGCCCGAGAAGTGGCAGTCATCCTATATCTCGGTAGACGCTCGCTGCAAGGGCTCATGTCCCAGACAAGGAGAGTGACAGCTTGCGGTTCAACGACAATCTGCCTATGGCTCTAACTAGACATTGAACACCGATGCCCCATGGCGCTCATCATCAACGGAAAAGATCAGTGGCGGATCCCTGAAGCGGACGCACTCCACTGTATGTATGTCGTGGGCAAAGAAGGCGATCCTCCCATACAGTACAGAAAGGGCCTCGCAATGTGTCTTCCAGCAAAGACAGAGGATTGACGTATCGATATTATGATTCGAAAAAGGTCCTTCAGTGTCGCCTGCGCGGAGTTTGAAATCCTTTGAAGCTGCTGGCTGTCTCGAAGTAAGGTCCGGTTGATCTTGGCTGAAAAGCTAATCGTGAATAAGTTGACCCCATCGCGTACAGGATGTTTTATCCGGCGACGTGAACAATAAGAAGCTTTCAAGAATGCAGAGCAACAAGACTGAAAATGGCAATGAACATCTTATCTCCGAGAGGCCGTGCCTCCAGCCGCTCTTGCGTAGAGACTTATTCGAGACGACCAGGATCGTACACAGATCTCGAGTCTTGACCAAGGACGGTACACAAGGAAGTGGAACATAGGGTTCCGCTTGCTTGATTTGCATGTTCCTGTCGCTTGTCTCGTTTACTATGATGTGGTAAGCCAGACTGCCTATGTTGAAAACGCTATATTATGATTCCACTCGAGCAGGAAGTAAGCCGTCTTCGCTCTGTCGCCAGGTGTTCGTGAGATCCGTCGTATCCGAGCGCGGCAATATCTATTGGCTCGGTCTTTGTTTTGATTACGTCTCTATTTTGGAAGAAGCTTTTCGCGTGATGCGCATCCGACCTTTAGATGCGACTTGACACTTTATAAAGGCCAAGACTCAATCAGAAAGTAACATTTCTCTTGTGAGTAGCATTTCCTAGCATAGCCAAGACTCCCTCATAAATGCACTTCCTTCAACGTGTTGCCGTATGGCTAGGCTGCTTTTTCACAATTTGGCATACCGCGATCTGTGCGCCTACACAATCTCCTCCCTCACATTTGCCCAACACTGGCAATGACCTCTCCCTCAACCTTCCACAACCGTTCAACAAGTCACTCCTTAGCGGACATGGCTCCTCATCAACGAATCCCTGGCGCGACGTCGGCATCGATCACATGACCTGGACCATCAGCGCCACCCTATCCCTCGCGGTCACGATCTGCAACTGGAATCCCGACCCCGTAACGATCCTCGCAGTGCTCGCAGCAGCGGAGTCGACGGCCGGAAAGAAGCCCGCGACGGGCTTGCTGTCGCAGACATTCGTCCAGAAATCTACTAATAAGTACAACACGTTGCTCTTCGAGATCGAGCCTCACAACTTCGAAAAAATCCTTACGTGGGGTGACGTTGCAGAGGTGCTGGGGGAGAACGGGCTGGCGAAGTTTTATGAGGAGACGGGGCAATGGCATACGGTGTACTTTGATATTGTCCATAAAGAGAGAGCGTCATTGGGGCGTGGGGCTGTGAGGAGGTGGTGGCAGCTTGCACCCCAAACGGTTGGCACGTCGTAGCAATAGTAGAAGGTGGTGCTGTTGTGGAAATTGTAATTAGATATCCAATCGGCCAGGTACGCTAGTCTAGCCAGCACGGAAGTTTTCAACATCCATGATCTTCCGAAGTAATGGAAGCGTAACAAGCTTGATATTTCCCAATCTTCTCATCCAACTTCGATCTCAGAAACCGGTTATGCGTCTGATCGTAGATTTCTAAGCGCAATTTCCTGGAATATGAAACTAAGGACCTACAATAATGTTTTGAAGTCAGCTCTCTCCTCTATGAACCTCTCAAGCACAACCACGACCCGAGCACAAGGACGACTCACCTATGTCATCTTCCTCTTTGCAGAACTCTGGCGCGGGTCCCATGCTCCACTGTTCTGCGCGATTTGTGCAGCACCCCACCCACATCTCTTCCCTCGAGCCTACCCAATTCACGGGTGTCCGATCTGACAGGCGTAGACTTTGGCAACACAACGCCAGTTGCTGCTGCCTGCATTGGGACGTTGTGGACAGGCGGTGACTGGTTCCCCTTGTCCTAGCTCTCATCCACTTCGGTACTGGCACGGGGCGTTGGTAGTAGCGGCGTCGGACCGTTCTTGCTGCTGAAATAGTTCTTGCTGCTGTGATATTCCTACGGTTGTCATTTTTGTCCACTGAACTGTGCACCGTAGCCTTTGTCATTGTGGGTGCGGGTTCGAGAGATTTGGACATGCGAAAAGTCTCGACAAGCGTTAAGATAAGGGTTATCCAGAGTACGAGAAGTAGGAGATCTGCTGCCATGGTAAGGGTATAGTGCTGGCTGAGAATGGCTGGCTTGAGGGATTGGGAATATTTGGCTGGGGAGCAAGGAGAACTTATAGAGGGTGTTCGTGGATTCGGGACTGATGGATGAGAGAGTTGATACAAATTTAATGGACTTTCGTGAACATATAAATCAAATAACTGTCGAAGTGTCATGAGATTCCTACAATTCTCATCACATTTAGATGCGTGTTGCAAGACATTGCCGAATGCAACAGCGAGCGTCCCATGTTGCAGGAGCAAGATAACGTGCGATTGAAGAAATGCTGGATATCTGAAGGCAAGAAGGGAAAAGGCAAAACCAATCAGCTGTTGTCATCTTGCTCAGCACAAATTCTTGGTGAAAATCTATCTTGCAGCTGGTAGTGATGACTATGTTGGAGGTCAGAGAACTTGCCTGTGGCTCTTCGTGTAAAGGATAGTGAAATGCCTTCCGCAGTGACTCGCGGCTCCCAATCAGGGCAGCCACCGGACTTGTATTATTGATGTAGGACACATGCTGTGGTAGACGGACTCATAGGACATTGTGTCAGATAACGTCACCTGTACCAGCGATCCACTCAAGATGCACATGAAGGGAACCTTTCTCTAATCGAGGGGTATGGCAGACTCTTCTCTCGTGCTTCGCCAAACAAGCAGCCATTCAAGATGGCTCTCCACAAATGACAAATAATCACCGTCATCGCTCCATCGGTGGAAGTCCGGATCTTTGATCCTCCGTTCCATCGCGCACAGCAGCTGCGTTTTATGTTTGACCTTGAAGAGCGCCCCATACTGTAATCTGACGTGACCTTGGGTGGATTTGCACTTCCAGAGTCTGCGTCCGGGACCCTGGGGGTAACGGAGAGCGTATCCGTAGGAAGAGACTTTCGGTGGAAACTTCTTGCAGACATGCAGCATCTTCCTTGCTTCGGCCAAGTGTCCGAATTTCCTCCACGAGTTGCAGCATCTGTGGTTCGGGTCAAATCCCAACGCAAGTATATTTTGAATTATTGGACATAGCTTACTCCATAATATTTCTCGTTATCTAATTTCTGCAGTCCGGAGAAGTCAAGATATAGGTACTCAAGACGTGGAAGACAGTCGAGATGTGGGAGCGTATCAAGCGTTAGCGCGGACACGTGGCGTGGGCGTGGGCGTGCCATGTTTCTGTCGAGCATCCGCCGCCAGCAATGAGCGAGGTGCATGGCCCCGAATCCTGGATGGAAAAAGTCCATTGACATATCCAGCTTCACGCGACGCATAAGCGATAACCGTCCGTCTAATCCTACTAAGGGATTCAGACTGAAGGCTTTGGTCTTCGCCGTGGTGTAGTCTGAGCTTGCGATTAGTTTCGCCGCTCAATGCTTCCTGTAGATTAGGGCCAGCGGCAATGACCTACCTCGTCCGCTTTCCAACCCAGCGAGCTTGAAGTATTTCATTTCCGTCGGAAAAGTAAAGGAAAAGATGTTTTGCCCGTAGAGGACTGGGTAGCCTTCGTAGGCGATGGCTCGACAAGCACGAAGCACCGTGGCATCGATCTCAAGGGCGGGCTGAGAGCAGGTTGTAAATTTGGAGTAGTGTCTGAGTGGACCGACTGCTTGGCGTTCGGGAGTGATGATGTGAGGAGAGATTAGGAGATACTTGTAGATCTCGTTGCGGACTTCGGCGGGGAGGAGACCGAGGTAGGGAGAGTCTGACTGCGTTTCGTAGGCCTGAGTCAGACTCTGCGACAATTGATTCATAGTGACGTTCAGCTCATGATCTGATTTGGGTTTGCTAGTAGTACTATCTTTAATACATGTCGATGTATCCATGTTGGTCGTCGAGTGCAATATCTTTAGATGGAAGACAGAAAAAACCTAGGCGCAAGAGAAATTACATATTGTTCGTACTTTTGATAAATTTGCTAAATTTTTGTGATGATTTTCAGATTCCAGCTGTGAACTGGACATCACAGTTGATACATAAGTGACTCTACTCCAGGGTATGACAACACTTCTCTTCCTATTCACCTTTAGTGAGTCAGTACTATAAGGGTACGGGATAATTGCGAATACAGAAGTGCCATTTTGCCATCTTCCGTAAAAGAGTTTTCGAGTAATATAGGGAGGTTCTATAGTTATGAAAGTTCAAAGACCTGACGTATGGTAGTGTTTATTAGATTCGTAAATGAGCCGGTTTTGGTTCGCTGGTCTTACCGCCACTGTGGCCAATGTAGGCTGGATGACCCCCAAACGTCCAAGGTTTCCACCGCCATTCGCGCCTCCTTACACGACAACGTACATGCCCCCTGGCGCCAAAAGACATCGTAATTCTTCGAGCAGCGGTTCATGATCCAGGCCTCTGATTGTGAGCTTCCGAAAGCCCACAGCCGTACCATCATCCCTCTTTGGGCCACATGTCTTCACTTTTCCGATCACGCGAAGCACCTAGGTTTAGTCATTAATTAACCTCTTTGGAATACTGTTATCTTTGAAGGCCTCACCATCAAGCGATCTGGCTCGGTGCGGATTGAGTTGTTAAAATCGAGATCGAGGTACTCAAGAGATGGGAAACCCGACATATCCGTGCGTAAGGTTTCGAAATCAAGATCGCAGAACTTCTCAGAATGCATCATCATTTTGCTCTTCGGTACCATACTGAGCGATACACGGCGCAGAAGGGTAAACCGTCCCACCCATCGATACACTGGCTTTGTACTAAATAAGCTCTGTAACAATCTGTCAAGCTTCTCTGCACCAATATTTAGCCAGTTCCTGTCAAAGAAAACCCTGTATTGGGAGGCGGCAATCGTCATGTTTGTTATCTATGCTTGCCGTAAATAGATATACTAAGATATTCTAATATTGTAAGGGGCCAGCCCGAATCAGAAAGTCCAGTTCTCGCTCAACCTAATATTTTCATAACACAAAAATACACGCACCTTCTTCAACCCACGCTGGTCTAGTGTCTTCGAATTTCCACGTGCTCAAACATTTGTTGAACTTGAAAACGTTCTTCTCGTAGAGTAGAGGTAAGGCTTCGCGATAGATTGCACGGCACGTTCGAAGAAGAGTTACATCAAGCCCTGTAGTAGGCTTACCGTCGCGAAACTCTTGTTTAAAGGCATTCGATGCGCCAAGCAGTTGCCATTCAGGAGTAATATTTTCTTCGGATACCAGAAGCAGCTTGTAGATATTGTTCCGTACTTCCCATGGAAGTTTGCTAAAGAGTACACATTTTTCTTACCTCTCATATACTAATCGAATTTGCGCCGCCTTGTCGTCCGCATGTTCAAAGCCAGCATCTATTACACTGCAGCGTGGATAATTGGACCTCCTAGAGAAAAGGTGGAACATATCGGTGATTGGGGAGTACCATGATTGCATGCTTAGTGGTGTTCTGAATGTTCGAGCATCAAATTTTTATATTTTGACGTTACAGGTGCTGTACCGCGGGCATGGGTGCATTTTTTTTTAAGGCAGCGTAACGTAGTCGAAGGACCGCTGTACTAAATATTTGCAACGCCACGTCACCTTCGGAGTATTCAGAGGGAGGTAGCCTCGTAACAGCTACGAAGTGTTATGTTTCGGGACGTAACGAGAAGTGATCTTGGGCAAGCTTGGCTTTCCGCTCTAAGACCTAGTGTTGACACTCTATGCGAGTATTTTGGGAGCTGAGGCACTTCAAACTAGTGTTATCCGTTCTCGTCAGTCATCGACCTAATTGGTCAACCGACGCTTCAGAAAGCCACCGATAGAAGCCTCTAAGATCTTGTGAGCTCACGACGGTGCCTCGCATTGTTGAGGCTACTGTTCTCGACTGTAATACTGCTATTCTTTCCGTCCGAAGAAAAGGTAGTGATCATGTCGTGAGGATACCGGCAGTGTCATGGCCCCACATTAGCGTCTATATTTGGCTCATGTGATCTGGGACGCTTGTCTAACATCAGTCTCCATAGAGCGAAACGAGATCTAGTCTTCGCAGGAGATCCCTACCAACTTCACAGCGACGATCGTGTCCTCATGCAACAAATCTCCCGGTGTTCGTCGAAACCGTAAAAGCTGTGTAGATCACATGCACTTTTTCGACTGGGCTAGCTTTACAAAATAAATTGAACTATGGTGGTTGTCCGCAGGCAAAACCTTAGCGTGTCGGGGATAAGGCGCATATCTCCGAGCCTTGTACCTACTCGCTGCAATGTAGGTTCTATATACCAGACAGTTCATCACAGATTCAGGCTCCAGGACAACATGGAATCCGATACTAAGACACGTATGTGTATGTCGTGGTTGCCTACCAGCCTACTGAACGCCTTGCAGTACCGTACCGGACATCGGACACTACCTCCTTTGCACACGTCTCCGCTAAAGACCGCTGGCCAGTCATTCTGGTATGTCTCTTCGTTGTGGCTTGGGATCTAGCCTGTTAAAAGCTGACCATCAAAGACCGGAGCTATTGACGACCTTCATCGAGCCATCGTAGTCTGCGAGAGCGAAAAGGAGCGAAAGGAAGGAAAGACCATCCTGAAGGGAATGGCTAAGCTGAAATATGAGCTGCAGCACAATCGTCAAATGACGTAGGGACGATGTCACTTTCAAGATGGGTGACCCGCTGACCAAGGAGAAGCCCGTTGATCGATGATGGACAGCCGGACATCGAAGGGTACAATAAAGAGCTAGACGTGCTCGGCTCCCCCAAGTGGTTCGATGTGCCATGGCTATACGCAGAATGCTACCTTTACCGGTATATAGGGCGGTCTATACTACCCTAGTACAAAGCTAAAATGGCCAAGATAGACGCATGAGTACTCTTTTCGCCCCGTCTTCACACTGGAGAAGCTACGATGTCTTCGCGAGGCAGAAGATGTCCACCTTCAGATCGTCAAGACCGGCAGTCCTGGAACTAGCCGCGAAGTACAAAGAGTTAGTTACACAATTGGACGATGGCAAGGCCAAGTCGAAGTCGTCTGAAGAGCTTGAAGAGGCGGACAGAACGCTATTCATGGAAATGTCGGAGATCTGCCTCTGGGGCAATGCTACGGATCTATCGCTGTTGACATCCCTGACATATGAGGATATACAAAAACTGCAAGGCTCGGAAGCAAGGAAGGAGTCGGAGAAGAACATCGTGGTCAATGATCTGCCAGCGGCCTATCAAGCTCTGAAAACCGCCCAGAAAAATGGGAATCAAGATCGCCGTGTCGATATTATACTAGACAATGCCGGGTTCGAGCTTTTTGTCGACTTGATTCTCGCCGGCTATCTACTATCCGCGGGTCTAGCTAGCCAGGTCATCCTCCACCCCAAGTCCATCCCTTGGTTCGTCTCCGACGTCTTACCTGCCGATTTCGGCGCGCTTCTGAACACTCTCGCCAACCCACAAGGCTTCTACTCTGCGCTCTCCGATGACGACAAGCTGTCTGGCAAGACGCCATTGCCCTTATCAGACAAAGAAGAAACAGAACTCTCATTCCTGTTCCAGCACTGGAGCAACTTCCATCAAGAAGGCCAATTAACCATCCGTCCCAACCGCTTCTGGACCCACGGAGGCAGCTTCTGGAGGCTGCCAGAATCCGAACCCACCCTATATCATGACCTACAGGAGAGCGAACTAGTGATCTTCAAGGGCGACCTCAACTACCGCAAGTTGACCGGAGACGCAATGTGGGATCCTACGACCCCTTTCAAGACTGCCATAGGACCTTTAGCCTATGGCATTCGCACTCTCGCGCTGCGGACATGCAAGGCTGATGTCGTTGTTGGTCTTCCGGAGTGGGCGGATGAGAAGCTCCGTCAGATAGAGGGTGGGGGCGGCGATAGCGGGTGCAGGAAGTGGGCTTGGAGCGGGAAGTGGGCGGTGGTACAGTTTTGCGACGGGAAAGGCTTGTCTGAGTAGAAAGCCTTCTGGAGCCAATAGCATCATAGACTTGCATAAATATACCGGGGTTGTAGGTAAAACATCGTCCTTGTGGGTTGCTGATCTGGTGTTCGCTATCGTTGTGCAATTCCCAGTGCCTCTGCAGATGATCTGTAGAAGGTCGATACTGCGTGCACACCCCTTCTTATAACCCTCAGACCGCTCTCTCCTACCAGTGCCCAAGATTCCTCTTGCGCTTTCATCCCTGACACGCCAGACCCGCGATTAACAATGTACAGCTGCATACACCACTTGCACAGCATTCTTCACAACCACTGATAATGTATGGCGCGAATCAATATCTCAAGCTAATATTCGCTTCTGGAACAGCCGCGCTCACGTTTTTTGAAGAGACTCTGCGTAACATATTTGGTTATCTCGACTATCTCTATAGCTCTGGCTAGATTGTTCAGGAGTCTAAAATCAACCGCAAGCGCGAAAGTACATAATGATTGTATAGAAGAGAAAAGGAGCGTGGGGATAATGGGAGAAGTGTGCATGCTGGGACGGACCTGGAGAACAATATGTCGGGAGATTTTTCCATACAGAATATCTGCCAATGCTAGCCTACTGCTGCGTCTTCGCCCCAGCAACATAGCGTAAATATATCGAGTCCCAGCCCCTTTCCTCTTCCCTGCCCTCTTTTCCTCCTTATTCATTGATTCTGGAACGACCTACATGCTTTATGAACGAAGTTACAATTGCGCGGATATCACAAGATATATCCTAAGGTGATTATAGAACTGGGACCACAAAGATCTTGGACGGCGTAAAGCTCAATTCAGATGGGAGGATCAATTGGTTATAATTTAGGGGCGTGCTTGGTACGCTGTGTTTTGTTGTGTATGAAGAGCTTCCTATATTTTCTTATTATAATAACAGTCTTAATGACAAGACAGGAGAACGACTATTTCGCACCATCTATGCCGAGCCTACCACTCTACTCGAGCATTCTAGCCCCTGCCTCCGTGGACCCGAAAGCGCTCTAGGTGCATCTCCACAACGTGTCTGAGCCCCATTTCACCTCGCACTATCTCCGTTATTGGTAACAAACGCATAAGAGCCCTGCAGGACAAGGGGGCTAGTGCCGGGGATAAGAGAGATTAAGGGGTCAGTGCTTGGCCATTTGTTATACTATTTAGTATAACAATTGCTTATTGCATTTCTCTCTTTTCTTTTCTTTTTATTGTATTCGACTTTTTTAATTATTGCACATACTATTGTTTTTTTGTAGTTGTTTTTCTATATTATTGTCTTGTAGTTTTTTTCTCTATATTATTGTCTTATAGTTGTTTCTTTTACTTTTTATATTATTTTTTTAACTTGTTTTTTTTTTGTTATTATAATATCTTGTAAAAGCAAGATTGTTAATGCAATTATTATCAAAAAATTGTCTAATACTTGTTGTATATCTTAGAAAATCTATCTTTAAAATGTAATTAAATATTTGTTTCAATATAGAATTTAATACTTTTTTGCAACAAATATTTAAAAATATCTTACAATATTGTCGATTATTGTTTTTTTTTTTGCGATTACAAATTTTTTATTCTTTATTGCTATCTTTTTTCGAACAAAAAAAAAACAATAAACAAAATATTATTTTAAACAATAAAATTGTTGCTCTTTGTTTTAAAGTTAAAACAATAGCAAAAAAAATTATTGCACAAAAATAAATAACAACAATTAAAGAAACTCTTATTGTTTAAAAATTTTAATTGCAAAATCTAACAATAAATAATATATATATATTTGCTTTTATAGTTTTTATTAATTTAATAATATTGTTAAGTTATATTATTAAAGCAATATTTAAACTTAATACTTTTGTTACTATATTTTCTAATATATTGCGTTGTTATTTAAACAATATCTTCTATAACAAACTAGATATTAAAAATATTATAAAATTTATTGTTAATTTTTTCTTTATTGCAACAATAGATACGTTCGATTCTTTAAATACAAAAAATTTTCTAAATTTAATTTATATTTTCGATATTTATATCTTTATTGCTTTTAGCTTTGTCTTGTATTTAATAATAAAATAAAAATTTTATTAAAATATTATTTTCTATTGTTAACGTATAATAGATATAATAGACTACAAAAGTTTTATTTTTATTAAATTATATTATTAAGAGTTTGTTATTTGTATTATTTAAATAAATTAAAATAATTTTCTATATTAAACATTAATATATTTCGAGATAAAATAAAAACTTATTAAAGTCTTTAAAAAGCAATTCGATTCTTTATTTTTGTTAATATTTTTGCAAAAATTATATTTTGTTGTTAGTTTTGTTAAAGATACTTTTATATTTATATTTAATAAACAGCTTATTATTACAAATAATATTTGTTATTAATAGATTAAATATAGCAAATATAGCAACAATATTAATTGCAAATATAAATATATATATATATTTTATTAGAAAACTTACAATTCTAATTATTGTTTTAATAAGATATAATTTTTAACAATTTTGCTATTTTTTTTGTCTTTCGATATATCTAGTTTGTTAATTTTTATATCGAAGAACTTTCTATATAACTTAGTATCCTTAGATAAGTTTAATTTGCTATTAAATAACTCTTTATTAATAAAAAAGTAATATAAATGCTTAAAAAGATATTTTAATAAATATTTTATTTTTGCTCTTTTAGATATAATTATGCAAGATACTAAAATCAAATATATTAATTTGTATATTTTTTGTATAGATATTAATTATACGTTTGTAAACAAAATTTCTAATATATTTATCGTGGATATTAATAAGCAACTATAGATAGATTGTTTAATTATATTATTTACTTTACTATCTAATTTATATATATATTTATTGTTAGATCTTGTATCAAAACACAACAATAACTAGAAATATATTTATAATTTTTTTTTTCTAAAAATATTTTTGTTAATAACAACATATTTTGCAATTAAGAAGCTCTCGAATATATTACAATTAATAATACTATTATAATTCTAATTATACAAAAACAAAAAACAATACTTTTTAAAAAAGATTTTGCTAATATCTTTAAATATATAGTAATAACAATATTTAATCGATAGCTATTAGACTTTTAGTAAAATCTTGTTTTCTATATAAAAAATTTTCTTTTTTTTAAATTGCAAATTGTCTCTTTTCTTTTCGATCTATTTGCAAAAATCTTATATTAAATATTAATATATCTTTTTAAATAGCAAATTCTTCTATATTATTTGAACAATTTCTTTGTTGTTTTATTATCTTTTGTTAATATTTCTTTTTATCAAAAAGAATAAGATTTGCTTTGCAATCTCTTAGAACTTCGAAACAATAAAAAGAAGAAATAGTTAAATTATTAGATTAAGTTTTTAAATATTAAAATAAATAGTAAGACAATAAAAGCACAATTGTTTTTTGCTAAATTATAACAAATTTGTAATTTTGTTGTTGCAACAATAAAAGTAAAGATATTTTTGTATTAAAATTTAAAAATTTTAATAAATTTTTTATTCTTTTGTGCCAAAATAGTAGTACTAGAACGTGTCTTTTGAATTATATTATATATCTTTTTAACAAAAGATATATAATATTACAATATTATTGTCTCCATAATAAGAGATATAGCTTAATAATATTATTTTTTGTCTTAATAAAATAGTATTAAGATTCTACAATTTGTTGTCTCTTGTTTAGTCTCTTATATATAAACAAATATATTCGATTTTTGAAATATAAACAATTATTAAATATCGCATAAAAATAGTACATCTATTAACGTCTTTTTTAAGCGCTATTCTACTTATATTAAGAGCAAAACTCTTTATATTAATATCTACAAAATAAAAACAATTCTTTATATTTTTTGTCTTTAATTGTTTTGTCTTTATAATAATAAAATTATTATCTATAATAATAATATTGTTGTTGTTATTAATTTTAATAAAAAATTTATTTGTAACAACTCTATAAGTTTGTTGCAAAATATTGTTATAATTTTTGCTTTTAACAATATATTAATAAAATTAATTTAAATTAACTTTAAATTAAATAATTTTGCAAACTTATTATTATAAAGTAAATACAAAACTATTGTTAACAAATATTTATAATTAATATATTTTGTTATTTAGATTCTTGCAATTCTTTTAACTTTTAATATACAAAGATATTTTTAAATCGAAATATAGCTTTTTTTCTATAATAAAAGTTTGTTACTACTACAAGAGATTTCTATTTAACAATTTTTAAAAACTATATATAGTATTGTTGTTTTTATCTTAATTGCAATATTCTATTTGCTACTATTTAAAATTTTGTTAGTTAAGTTGCTTATTTAGATCTCGATTGCATTAAAACAAAAACTATTAAAAAATATATTTGCAACTTTTGTTTTGCTTACATTAATAAAGACTATTTTAATTATATAATTTTTAATAACTTATTTCTTTTTTGTATTATATACAATATTAAATATTATTAAAACAACAATATTCTTTGTAAATACAAAACTATTATATAAGATATTTTACTAAATATTTTGTCTATTTTTAATATTATTATACAATTAGACGCTACTTTTTATATTGTTTTTTATTTTGTTTTTATAAACTTTTTGCAAGCAAATAAATTTATATAAGATACGCACAATTTAAGTAATACAAATTTTATTAATTAATTTATTATTAAATTCTTTATTAAATTTCTTGCAAATAGATTCAAACTTAATATTTTTATTTTTAAAATAAATTTTTTTTGCAAAAACGTTACTTTTAGAATTGCTATTATTAACAATATTAATTGTACAATTGTTTTTTTAAAAAGAATACTTTTTATAGTATTTAATTGCTCTATTAATTTTTTATTTAATATTAACAAAAATATCTTTAATAAAAAAAGAATTATTAATATTTATTGTTAAAAATTTCGCTCTTTAGATTACAATAATTACTATATTAGCTATTTTTTTTGTTGCAATACAATTACTAAAATACGCAATTCTAATATATTAAAAACTATAATTATGCTCTTAGATTGTTAAAAATTTAATATATATTTTTGCTATATCGAAATTAATTTTAATCTAATTCTACAAGCTTTGCGTTGTTATTAAAATTGCTAGTTTTTATTGTTTTTATTTTAACAACGTTGTTTTAAAATTTAAAGAAAATTAGTTAACTTCGAAGTAGTTCTAATAATTTTGTTAATAACTTTGCTTTATTAACAATCTCTTTTGCATATATTAGATAACAATAAAATACTTTTCAAAATAATTAATATTCAAATATTTATATATAGAAAATAGATATTTTTGTTGTATTTTTTTTAACTTTTTGTTAAATTTTTTTTGTTTTTTTTGAGTTTCGAAAGCAATAGCAAAGTTCTACAAAACAAAAAGACTAATATTAAGAATAAAAGAGATTAAAAAATTAATACTTAATTGTCTATTATACTATTTAGTATAACAATTGTCTATTGTATTTTTCTCCTTTCTTTTTTTCTTATTGCATTTAACTTTTTTAATTTGTTTTTTAATTTCTTTTTTGCTTTTGTTGTTTAAATAGAAGAGAGTTAGTCGACTTCGAAGCAGTTTTGATAATTTTGTCGATAACTTTGTTCTATTGACAATCTCTTTCGCACGTATTAGACGACAATAAGATGCTTTTCGAGATAATTGATGCTCAAACATCTGTATATAGAAAATAGGCATCTTTGCCGCATCTTTCCTGACTCTTTGCCAGATCTTTTCTGCCCTTTTCGAGTCCCGAAAGCAGTAGCGCGGAGGTCGTGGATGGTATACTGCCACGAAAATGTCGCCATAATTGCTATGAAGTCTGCTAGCTTTCTTGGATCTATGCGGGAGGAGTAAAACGAAGCGGGTGGGTGGATGAAGAGAGACGAATGCGCTGAGAGGGGAATGCGGTGGGTGAATACAGACTCAACGGTGTGGTGGGTGGCTTAGTACTGCGCTCCAGTTGCCCTCGTTCATGACACTAGGCCCTCTGGCAATCAGGGCTTTTGCTACATGTACAGATGGTTTATGATTTTCCGACTACGGGTGTGTCATATAATGTAGGATGGGTGCCCGACTATTAGTTGGGAGATGAATATGACTTGGTCTCTGTGGATTCCTCGCATGTCGGGCCAGACAGAGCTTTATGAAAGCTGAATGCTATATGTACGTCATCCATACACCCAGATGGTGCTGGCTTCCTTGGCAATTGGGCGCTGCTAAAAGGAAATTTGCACTACTTCGTGCCTGTCCTCGGGATAGTGTCGCGCATCTTCACCGGAAAATCGCATCCTCCAGATCCCTTGAAGATGTTGTTTCCTGCGTCAAGAATTGCTTTGTCCCGATCGTTCTGGAGAGGTCTCGAGCCCCCTTTTCGTTCATGTCTAAAGCCCCGATAGAGCTCATTCTCCACTTGGTTAGTGCCAGAGTCATTGTCTCATGATCCGGGTCCGTCTCACTGATTACGTGTCACTTCTCTACGAGAGTACCAGCGATGGATTCCTTGTCGGCGACGAACCTATTGATCCTGCGAGATCTAAGTTGGGGTCGCTATTTGGGTTTGACGGCCGTAGTATTCAATGAAGAATTTCTCTTGTGAGGAGGAGTACTGGGATATGCCTGTAGTAATCGGCCTCAAAAGCTCAACAATCTTCATTAAAGCTTCCAGGTCTCGATGACATAATAGTCCTTCCAGTGGCTCTCTATTATTTTGCTCATCTTCTAGCGCCAGTTGTGCAAGTTCAAGTGGTGTACAACCTCTGTTATCTTTCGCATTTGCGTCGGCTCCGGCTGCGAGAAGCAGTTCAACGAAGTCTAGCTTGCTACTTCTCACGGCTGCATGCAGGGATGATTCGCAATAGGAGGTAACGTTGGGGTCGCTGCCGGCTTTGAGTAGCATTTGGACAATTGTATCGCTTTCATATCCATAAGCCATAACAATGGCTGAGTATAATGGTGTGTGACCCCAAGACTCTTGTACATCCAGCTTTGGCTTTTTTTTGAGAAAAAGCTCAATTATTGGAATCACGCGAAACTCCACGGCCCGATGTAAAGGCGTTTCTCCCCATTCGATGGCTTGGAAACTAATATCAGCTCCCTTGCTCAATAGCAACTTGACGATCGCTTCCCTCCTCTGGTAATTATCAAAGCAAAAGCCCATTGCAAGGCACAATGGTGAAGCTTTTCTGGTTCCTGAATCCACAACGGCTCCTCGATCAAGCAGGAGGCGGATAACGTTCAAATAGCTGGCTTCTTTGCCACTTGCAAACCATGAGTTCGCTACTAGCTCAGTAACAGCTGTAGCTAGGGGAGAGCTCCACGTCGGATCCATGTCATCAAAGTTCTGGTCGCTCCCTGGGCTCTCTGATTTCAATTCCGGGTTGAGGAAGGCTCCGCCGTCAATCAGCTTCTCAGCTATCTTGTCTTCCCCATATTTAGCCGCAAACCATAGCGGTGTCCGACCCCAGGGTTCTACAGAATTAATGAGCGCCCCACTCGCAAGTAAGAAATCGATAGTGGTCTCATTGCCACGTTTTACCGCCCAGATAAGGGGTGTGCAGCCATGAGAATCTTTGCCTTCGATGTCATCGTTTTCGCTCAAACAATAGGAGACTATTCTGTTGTGTCCGAAGCAACAGGCTAGGGCCAATCGAGAGACGTTCGTCGGAATTCTTATCACATGATTTCTCTGCAACGAACTCCAGTTCGCAAGCTTGCGCGAATCCGGGATGCAGAATGAGAGCCACATTGCGCGAAGATTATTATCTTGCCGCGCCGCTTGTTAATGCAACGCTCAATTCTGGCATGCATATTGTAGAAAGTTGTGTCGCTTTAAAAGTAGGTTTTTCATTCTTCCTCTGCGAGAATTAGGACTGCTCAGACGAGACAGTATACAATCTTGCTTGTTTGAGCCGGAGGCCGTATCGTAAGGAATTGGACTCCTCCCGGAATATTCAGGCACATTGTGAGCTGATGTACCACTCGAAGGGGAACTAGGCCATTGGCCCAAAGGATCAAGCTCAGAACTCGCAGAGAGCGGGACAGGATCGGCAGAATCCTTTACCTTATCTGAGTCGGAGAGCGTCTCGTGAGGTGCCAGACCGCTCGAAGGTAGCTCATGCATGCTGTCTAAATAAGTTGGCCGACCTCTAGCAGAGAGCGAACCTTGTCCAGCATCAGAAGAATCTGAACGGTCCCCAATATCAAGATCATCTGTGCGAAAGAAATTGTCGGTTTCAGCAGCGTCTAGAAGCACGGCCTTGCGAGAAGATGTATAGTCATCGATAACTTCTGCAGGCTCATCCATGAAATCGAATAACAAGTAAGCTAGACAAATTTCGGCAAGTACATGGTGTGATTCGACCAGGTCTAACGAATACTTCCAGATCCTTATGTCGGATGTGACCGTTGTGGTTAGTTGAGACTGATTTGGTGTCGTCTGCCCCATTACAATGTTGTCTTCAAGAGCATTGTCATGAAGGTATCTTCGCGGAAGCCGATAGAAGCTATCGTTGCCTTGGATTACTGGTGGGCTCGCTCCGTGTAAACCATTCTCAGGCCGAGGAGGGCAAACCAGGAATTCTTTAGCTGTTTCGTGTAACAGATATATTCGGGAATTGTGAACGCTGATAAAAAGCCCACATATGTTCTTGATATTGCTGATCAGAGCGTCTTCTGGATCGAGGTCCATCGCCTCCAAGCACTTGTCGCTTCGCCTGATATTGAAAGCTATGTTCATCTCGTGGACGGTAAGAGGTCGGACAGCAGCCGCTATGATATGGAGTAATCTTCGCGCTTGCTCTGGGCGAGGACTGCGGTTCAAGATAGCTTCGTATGCATCGTCCAAGCTTGATAACCGGTCTATTTCAAAGTCCACATCGCTGGGATTCCGAATCAGCGTGTTCTCAAGTCCTGGCAGCACTGGATGCAGCCAGAGGTACGTCCTGTTCTCTGTCTCGATCAGACGCTCTTGAAGCCTATTCCGAGTCTTCTGATTCAATTTCTTCCTCTTTGCGATGTCAGTAACTCTTTCTTTGATCACCAAGTCGATCTCGTTCTTCAGGTTCTCAGATTCGCTCTCGCCAGCCAGCCTGATAGTGGATTGATCGAAGCGCTCTTCTATATTAGAGTATGGACGACTGGTCACGAGGAACTTGAGCTAACCGTTGCCCCCTTGCCGCAGGCTATCCAACGCATCGATCAGGACTGCTCTTTCCGTATCTTCGCATTCGTCAAGGGCATCTAGAACGCACACAATCCTCCCGGCCTCTGGTCTCCTGGTCGTTTCTAAAAGCAAGTTCCACAGCCAGGAAAATGATCGAAGTATCTGGCTTCCTTTCGGCTGGAAATGCGCGACTATTGTGCTCAGCAAAGTGCGTCTTTGACAGCCTAGCTGGTGTAGCAGAGCGTTGATAGCGCACAAGACACTTTTAGTTTCTCGGCTATCCTCCTTGAAGAAGAAATAGGCCGTAGTCGACATTTCGGTACTCCTTAGCTCGTCATCAACAAGCGACTTGGACAGTACTGATTTTCCACACCCTGGATCTGCTGTTACCCAAAGCAGTGCTGATGATGGATTTTCCGTCCAGTTATGAAAGATCTTGTTATTCAGAAACCATCGACAAGTGTTGGGTACTCGCTGACGGTTCCTATTCTTGGTATCCTGGTATGTTGAGGCATTTGTACAAAGCGTCTGAAGGCATTTTGACTCCTCTGCAGTCTGCTTCCAAGCTAATAGTTCGGCGCTCCCATTATTCATTCCCCTCTCCAGTTGCTGGAATAGCTTAACCATCCGTTGATGGTGATCCTCAAGAGCCTTGTGCATTCGTTGGTCTTGATCTTCGAGAGCCATGTCCGCCGTTTCGAGACCGAGAAGACGGAATGTTTCCTGGGATGCTGCCTCTGATGCTTTGATTTCGGTGATCTTCACAGCCCAGTCATCGACTTTGATCACATCTCTACTGGCTTGCACAGGTGTTGCCCGTGCCAACTGGCATATCACGTGAGCTTGATAGCTCAGGATTTGAGGGTAAAGCTTGATCGTTTGTGTCTCGAATAATTTTGCGAGATCAATCGTATCCTTCTTGGTGGGAGAGGCAGTCCGACTATGATAGAGGCGATCGAGGACAGCAAAACGTACGATGACAATTGATATATGGTCGACACCTTCAACGAGCGCTTTTTGTTGCGTTGTGGGATTTGTAAGTAGGGGTAGAACAATACACACTCCGGCCCATGCCAAGGTAGCATGTGGCTCTGAGCTTACTGCTGCAGAAACGAAGTCCTTCACAGCAGTTACGGCGTTGACAAACCGATCGAATTGTGGCCTTAGCTCAATACTTGTATCTCGGATCTTAATTCTCCACCGCTCGTCCTCCATTCTTTCAAGCTTCTTAGCCACGAGTCCTGACATTTTCTCTTTGTCGGATGACGTCAGGCCGCCAGAGGCCGTAGGAGACTGATATTGTCCGCCATATTCTAAAGCAAGTATGTGTTCGTATTTGTTCAAGCTGCTCTTTTGAGTCTGATCCTCGCGCAGAAGCTGGTAGGCCCGATCCCAGAAATCAACGGATGGGGCCTTAGGATCTAGAGATTGCTGTGTCTGCGCACAACTGACGGTAGCCTTAGTAATGAGTTCATTGGCAACGATGTCTTGATCCGACTTGGTCCCAGTGTCTCCTGTGGTCGCGCTTTGCAAGGCTGTACTGTCAGAGGAAGCATGGCTGGTCCTAGGCTGTCTGTGCCTCCAACGCCTCAGCCCGGTGACCTTGGATGAATGTTCAGTGTCGGAATGGGGTAAGGTTTCAAGGTTAGGTGGTGAAATGTCACCTGTGCGCTTCTTGCGTCTAAAGGGCAATGAGGACAACGATAGCTTGGTCTTCGAAGCCATCCTGTGCAGCCTCTCTTTAGGAATTAGCACAAGGAACATAAAACATGAGCCTAAGTCAAGAATACGTACAACAAGCGATAGAAGTTCAATATTGCTGAGATCCAGTCTGAAGGACCGTCAACTTTGAAACCAAATAGGGCAGAATGAGTAAGAACCAAGTATTACTCGATTAAACTCCCGCAAAATTCCCAAAACCCAGTATACAAACACCGCTAAATGCAGATGTGGAAAGAAGCGTAAATTGCCAGATATCAAAATTGTTGTAACGCTGCGAGATACGGGGGTACTGTGGAGTAACTCGATTGTGACTTAATGATACGTGGTATAAAAGCAGCCTCCCTATATTTTAATTGTTAGGAGACCAAGCTTTTGAGTGAGTGAACCACTAAGCCCCTGCATTGGAAGATGATATATTGAATGGTTCCATCTCGGCTCTCAGCAAGCTTTGCCTTCGCGACCGACGAACCAACGCCGCAAATGGAGCTGATCTACCAATAAAGTCGATATTTCTTACAGGTGAGTACTGCAGAATATCGTTCAACGTGATCGTCCAGCAGATACAGCATGATTTGCCGTCAGCAACGCCTTAGCATGCGCGTTGGAATGTACGATTAGTATATTCAAATTAGGAGGGTCGCCATCTCTAGTGGAGATGCTCCGAGTAGGAACGAGGTCTGGCACAGGGGTCTTTCTGCCACTGACTATTCACAGGGTGTGGAAGTTATGGTAGGTACCTTAGTGTAGATGCAAGTTGCCAAGTACTCGGGGTTTGATTAAACCCCCCCAGAAACACGCTAGGCCTTTTCAAGCACTACACCGCCTATTGTTGCCGCAAATTGCCGCGACCCGTACATCATGTGAGCCTCACAAGCTCTATTTGTAGCATCTGCAGTCCACCGTACGATTCAAAGAACATTATATAAGTATATAGGCTCCCCACGCGCATATATCAATACCCGCCATAACATAAGCTTTCAAGAGCGTTTAGGAAGGCTCAGCTATAGGGTAATTCCCTGGACCGCTATCAAGCCACAGAATCATGATCTTGTGCCGTTCAATCTTGCATGACCTGCTGGGTCATTGAGATGCATTCTCTAATATCTCTCAAGCGGACATATCATGCCTTTATGATTTCTTTGTTTGTTCCTGGCCAAGATATCAAGTTTCTCGCTAAGAACACAGCCACTCTTGAATTCATTTGTGATCTTATGGCTAGAAACATGGAGTCTGCTGATAATCACCACGCAGTGCATGGTAATATATCTCGGGATCTTTCATAAGACCAAAGGTAGCGAAGACTTGCTGTGGCTGGTTCAGACAATGTGTACCACAGACCAATCATGACGCTAAGCAATTTCGCAATGCTCAATCGAAGATTCATCGGTCATGATCGCTTGAGATCCTCAATCACTCTTGTGGCCCTCATTCCGTGGATTGATCATGACGGGTGGTATACTATATCACTTTGTTAGAGTGTCCGAACTCTCTCTTATGGTGTTTTCGACACCTTTCGCTGCTCAACACTCGGATCAAAAGAATCATGTGTCACGCAAGATGATTGCAGCAACACGAACCTGGTCTACGTAAGACATTAAGGCCATGGCCAATACTAAGCACTCATATCGACTCAAGATGAATCAACAATCGCGCTCGTCACAGACAGATAGAACACCTACACAACACAGATAGTTCTTCACGAGCTGTATCAGGTCCAATATACCTGCTGGCTTGTCCTTTGACTCCCTTTGTCTTCTTACACCTCAATCGAAGCTCATGCAAGCTCACTCCATAATAACGCATTTTATCTCCATCAAGCCCCGGGCGCATACTCAGGTATCTATCACGAAGTACCACTTTGTTAGCTCAACCAATCAACCACTGTAGACTCTTTGGAGTGCTTCAACGACGATCAATTGCGCTAGAACTACGCATTATGGGCTTCGCGTCACCAATTCCCAAGCGGGGTCGTTGTCGGAAAGTCGATGGGTATTCAGGAGTAGTAGGCCAGCCTTCATTTCAAACCCCGGTGAGCATCGCTGCTCGCGAGATATACAGACAAGTCACGCTCATTGCTGGTAGTTTTCGATGCCCAACAATTCTCCTGGGATCGAATACCCAATGGGATCACGATTGAAGGCTCTCTTCATTTCCAAGAAAGGAGCCGGGGCTGTTTCTAGTACTACCGGCCTCGAAATAACATCGCAAAGCAGGTTCCAAACGGAGCCACGAATTGGTCTCGAGTCTCCGGAGACGCCAGCTGAAGATGCTTTGCTGCATCTCTTGCTTAGAGAGGATATAAGGACCCAGTATACTGGTGCAGTGACAACGCTAGCACGGATCGTATTGCATTCCACGGCTTTAACGTCACCGTCCAGCGTATCAAGGCATCCAATATCATCAGCTGCCACATCCGTAGTTGAGAGTGTAAGCTCGGCAGGGAGGGGAACTGAGCTCGGCAGTAGCGTTAAGTATCCTGAGCTGGGGTACGACAACAAAGTTAATTCGGCTACATGTATGTTGCTCCCTTCATCACGATTAAAGTCCGAGCTTACGAATGTTGCATAGACAAAGCTCATGGAAGCCCATCGCTGTCGATGCAGGAAAGTGAGGCTGCTACTTTGTCGTATATTACGCCAACGAAGCCAAGGAAGCGTACTTTGAGTCTTCCAGCTAGCACACCCTCGAGAGAAAACATCAAGCGCTCGCAGATGATGGGTGATGACTGTCTAGGAACAAAAGGCGACACCCTCGATCGTACATCTGTTGACACCGCCTCCGAAGCCATCTCTATATCTGATATAGCAGCACTCAAAGCCAAGCGTAGAGGCAACAAGAATATAAAGGAGGAGCAGGCCCAAACCCCGGAAGGCGATAACGAGGAGATGATGTTGTGTCCCACACAAGACCGCGAAGATCTCACCACTAAGACTGGCAGAAACTCCAGAGCTCAGGAGTTGCAGCAGCATCTCGAGGGCCGTGCCTTAAAGGCCGAGAAGCAATTGAAGTTGACGAAGAATCGATTACAGGTTGTCGAATCCGAACTGGACGCTTTGCGTACCCGTGATTCGTCGCCAGGAGTCGTACCACAGCACGAGGCGGCTAAAGTACCCAAAGACCATCAAACCCAAAGCCAGCTCCCCTTGACCGAGGAAGCCAGCATTGCCACCGTTGTCCGCGAGCGTGATCAAATTAAACAGGACAACGAAATTCTTGTAGAGAAAATTACATCCCTTCAAGCCGACAATCTCGCGTACAGGAGACTCTACGAACAGAGTGAGATCAAACTCACCAACATGCGCCACGAGCTCGAGACGGAGCCCATCAAATTTGCCGAAACCGACGGACTCCTTCAAGGAAAGGCAGACCGCTATAATGACCTAATGAGAGAGCACAATGAGGTCATCGGGCACAACACACAGCTGAGGGGAAAGATGCAAGACCTCAAGCTGCAGAAACAAGAAGAGCTTGCCAGTAAAGAGACCGAGCTCAATGAGTACAAGGCTAGCGAGCGCTACCTTAGCGAGAGCCGCGATAAGCATATGCTCTTCGCCAGCCGAATTGTTAAGTGGCTACGCCATAAAATGACTGCAAGCGATGTCGATTACATGACTGATTGTGCTTGGCTGGTCACAAAGAAAGGTAAGCAAATCCCTAGCATTTGTTTTCCCCTTCGAGAGAATCTCAACGAAGCGAACATCACGTTTCAGTAGCATACGCTGCGAAAAGATTTCTCAAAGTCAGACCTCGTAGCTTGAGGAAAGAAAGCTGACTAAAAATCTTTTCAGATTGCAGAATCTTGGCCGGGAAGGTCGTATGGCTCCGAAAAGCCCTGAGATCATGCAACAAGGCTAGACTCGCCGCCAACAACGAGTCCAGGATGATGCGTCGGATTTACGATGCCAAGATTCACGAAAACGAGGAATTTTTGGAGTACAGAAAAGACTCCGAGGTACAAATTGAGGCTTTGCAACACCAACTAAAAGACCACGTGCCAGTATGCAAGACTGTCATCGCCGAGCTACGCATAGAAGTAGCTGAACAACATGCTGAGATCGCCGCACTCAATGAATGCCTCGAAGTGCAAGACAAGAAACACAAAGCACAGATAGCGAAAGGCGCAAGCTACGCCATGCAAGACATATTGGAGGGTAACCAACACATGATCACGGACCTGCTTGACAGGGGGAAGAACCAAGGTGAAGAGATTCAAGATTTGACAGCTCAACTCAAGGGATACTCGGTCTACGTCTCGGATGAGGAAGGTCGACTGCAAGATTACGTCGACCGCATGGAGTCCTTCAAAGTCCGCGCGTATGCTGCAGAAGGAGAGGTCTCCGACCTCCGTAAGCAGCTCGACAAAGGCGACGAGAACCTGGCCGATCCACGGAAGTGGGAGCACCACCAGACCTGCAGTGTGTGGATGGCTCAGGCTAAAGTTGTTGTCGAAGAACATCAACAGAAGCAGAACCTGACTTCCCGTATCATCGAAGGTCTCTGGGAACGGATGCTGGATTTCGAAGCTTCTTTCCGTTGTCATGATATGCCGGACCCGGATACTTACCTCAAGCACTCGGAACCTCGACGCGACAACTTGCGGAAGTGGATCGGGGATCTGTTGCTGTACAATATTGACGCTCATGTCCAGCGGCGAAAAGAGGTTGACGGGCAGGAGCTACCTCCCCCGGCGGATGGCGAGGAAGACGAGGATGAAGATTCTAGCACTGACGAAAGTGACGAGGAGGATGAGACCGAGTATGAGTCAGAGAGCTCGTGCGAAGAGGGGTGGAGCGAAAGGGACGATGCGGGTAATAGCTCGGAACGCGACCAGCAGGCTGACTCGCAAGCATTCGACATCTACGACGAAGAAGGCTTCCTTCAGGTGACTGATCCTGAGCACGAAGCGGCCGGTGGCGAAGAGGATTGGAACACGACGCATGGTACAGTGGATGACCCAGTGCCGGTCCCAGATGCTATTGCCCAGCAATCTGAGCAGATCGACACATCGACCCCACCAGATGGTGGAAGCTCCCGGATCTTGGATGAGAGCTGCAGCGAAATAGATTCGTTCGAGGACTCTGAGATCATTCGGTAGGGTCTCTGTGGCGTGGGGTCTTCTATGCTGGGGTCGTGCGATAAGCAGATATTCCATTGCACTCCTAGCTGTTCGTTTATCAAGTAAATCTCAATACACGTTCCTTCCCATATCTATGACACTTACAAAATGAAGGTTTACGATACGAAGATTGGTTCTTTGGCACAATCTCGATCACTTACCAATTGGTAGATATATATTGGAGTAGGTGTAGGCTCAAGGAGACGCACAATGATGAGGAAAAGTGTGCGGGCATAGTTGAAAGTATACAAGCGGCTTTGAAACCTTGCCTCAGTATTCAGACCATATAGAAAGATTATTGTAGCAGTGCTTGACAATGCGACGTTCGATTTAATGCGTCGCGACATTAAGCGTCGCATTATTAAGTGTCGCATTCGTACAATAATCTTCCTATATGGCACACCATAGGCCAAAAAGTGCATTAATTCATTTTCGCATTTTCACCACCATGTCAAAGCTGCTTTCCACGGTCGAATAAGGTCAAATTTTAGATTATGGCAGAATCACTATAGTGTTTGTCAATTGATCAAAAAAATATGTCACAATATGCGTTCTAGTCAAGTCGTGAATATCAAAGTTTAGGGTTGTATTTAGGGTTGTAATTAGAATGCACGATCTCTAGAATAAACCCTAAGAATACATCTTGTAAACGTAGGAAATTTGACACAATCTCTCGATCAATTGATAGACACTATAGTGATTCTGCCATAATCTAAAATTTGACCTTATTCGATCGTGGAAAGCGACTTTGCTATGGTGGTAAAAATGCGAAAATAAATTAATGCACTTTTTGGCCTATGGTGTGCCATATCCTATGTGTCGCGACATAAATGTCGCATTATTAAGCGTCGCATTCGTACAATAATCTTTCTATAAAGTTTGAGAGCGAAACCTCGAAAATCTATTAGAATTGAAAAATAAATTTTAACGTTATGTTCGTTATGCGATATAGTCTTAATCACTACATTTTACATCAATGTTACGCTACTATCTAGACAACTAGAGTATTAGAGTAGATTAATATTGTTTGAAGAGATTTGTAGACGTCTTTAGACAATGTAAGCAATCACTTAATAACAAGATTTTGCAACTTGTATCTATAATAAAGAGTAACTTAATAAATAAATTAAATACGATTTATAAGAAAGTTGTATTTAAGGAATCTATATACTAAAGAGATTCTTTTTGTTCGTTATGTTCGTTGTCGAACATGTCGAATCTTGTTCGCTTTGTTCGTTGTCAAATATGTCGAATTCGCTCACTAGCGTATCAAGCAATGTTCGTCTATTAAATCGTTAAACATGCAAGTAATTGTATTATATATTACAAATTGCTTTGTAGAATATATACTAGCTATAACGAGCTAAGGTCGTAACACTATCTCTCTTTTTCAAATTTTTTTGTTTTAAAAAGCGAATGCTTACATGTTATGTCGTTTTATTAAAATCGTATTTGTTTTATCTTTAAAATAGATTGTTACGAAACATTTGTTAATTTCGTTTGTAAACGTTGTTACTATACTAGCAAGCTTTGCATTGCTATAAAAGATTCGTTATTTTATTTAAAGTGTTCGAAATGTGTTTATACAAACAAATCGTGTGTAAATATGTCATAAATTTCTTTAAATTATATTAGAAAAGATTTGTTCTTTAAAGTAATAAAAAATGAGATCGTACTAATAATCGTAATTACGCAATTGCTTCGTAATAAAAAGATGTTAAAGAAAGTTGATGCAAAGATAAAGTAAAAAACATAGTATTTATTGTTTAATATAAAGAAATCAAATATTATAAAATTGTCGAATTATTTTGTTGCGAATGCTTTAATTAAGACATCTTTTATCATTTGATTTTCTCTTGTTATGTTAAACGATTTTTCGAACGTTAATAGAATTTCTAAATAAAGATATCGTAATCGTCGAAATTATTAATTGATTTTCACGTGTTTTTTGTTGTAGAGTATCTCTTTCACTTTATAAGATACTATTGATTTTGCTATTCTAAAATTCTTTTAACCTTAAATTAATTTTCTTTTTATAATTTATAATAAAATGTTTTTTGTATAGACGTATTTGAGTCGACTAGTTTCAATAATAATACATAAAATACTAGAAATATTTTGACGTTTTTAGATAAATCGAGTTTGTAATTGATTAATCTCTTAGTTTTTTTAACGAGAAACAATTTAATTTTGACATAATTTAATTTCTTGCTTAACTTTCTTGTTTTAAGATTTTTTATAAAAAGATATATTTTATTTCTCTCTTTTAGCTAAGATGTCGTTTTTCGTTTTTTATTTTGATACTTAATTAATTTTTTTTACATTTTTAAGATGTTGTTGTGTATCTTTTTTAGTGTTGCTACTCTTTTAATAACTAATTGCGCAAATAGATGCTTGCGTTCTTTTTCGAAAAGATTTAATTTCTTGTTATAGTTAACGAAGAATAAAGTTATTTTAATGATATTTGAAATCTTTGCATTAAGTGCTAGTTGTATTATAGATAAAAGTAATATTTAATTACTTTAAATATTGTTGATGTAATATCTTAGATATTGTTTAAAACTCTAATTCGTTCGTTCTATTTAATCATTTATAATTAAATAATAAACAATAGACATTTGAAGTCTTATATCTAACATTGAAAGAAGCGTCTTTCAATAGTTAGACGTAAAGAGCTTGTCTTTGTTATTAATTAATCTCTTAAATATATCGTGATATTATATAAGTCGATTCAATATAATGTATTTTAATTGTTTTGCGATAAACTTTTCTTTGCATGCGATAATATATAAATACTTAATAAGCTTATTAATTATTACTAGTATCAAATTATATTTGTCTTCAATTGCTAAATTCGTCAATTTAAGCAACTTAATAATAAAGTTTATCGTAACTTCATCTTATAACGATTTAAATAATTTTTAATATTAAATTTCGTCATAGTTCGCATATATATTATGTTTGTTTTACTAATAATTAAGACATCGTTTAATGTATGTCTTAATAACTTGTCTTATTTGTGAAAACTAACAATGCTAACGTAAAAGCTAAAGAGTTTTCGTCACTTTTAAATGTCTTTACAATGATTCGTCATAATGCTCTTTTATATATTTATCGATCTTGTTAATAAATATCTAGAGTTTTTCTTTCTTTATTAAAAACTCTTTTGTATTATTTTGAAGTATTTGTAGTGTAGCATTTAGTTCGTATTTGTTTGCTAATAATGATTCATTTTAGTTAATTTTAAGTATGTTGTGATTAAACGATTTTTTCGTTTTTATATAATTATTTCTTTTGCTAAGTGCGTCTACTTTGTTATTATTTTTGTTTAAGATATACTATATTTTGAACTTATATTATTTAAGTCTTTTTAATTATCGCATTTGTCTTCTATTAAGCTATTTAATAATAATAAAGTGCATAAGATTTTTGTGATTTGTAAGAATCGTAAGTTTTAATGATTTTTTTGTATATATTTTTCATGATTTTAAGAAAACTACTATAGCGAGTAGTTTTTTATTGTGAACATCATAGTTTTGTTCGATTAATAAAAGTTTTTTCGAAAGATATGTTATTAAATGTTATATGTCTTTATGTTTTTAATTAAAGCATGCATTAATAATTAGATTTAATGCGTTAATTTTAATCTTGTTTAACAATCGCAAATCGTACATTTTTAATATTAGCTTTTTCAAGCATTCTAATTTAAGATTTTAAAATAATTTCTCTTTTACAAGTTCTTATAATTATGACGTATTTTTTTTCGTAAAGTTCGTTAATGATATCGCGTTTACTAAGTAGTTTTTGATGAATTTTTTGTTATAGTCTATGAAATTTAGAAAGAATTGTATTTCTTTAATATTTATTAATGATTTTTATTCTTTAATTGCTCGTAATTTCTTAAAATTCATGCGTATTTCATGTCGTTTAACGATAAATTTAAAAAAGTTAATTTTCTTTTAATGAAATTCGCATTTCTTTGATTTAAAATGTAAATTTTTTATGTTTAGACATTCTAATACTTTGAAGATATAACTAACATGCTTTTTTAAGATTTTTAAATAAATCATGATGTTGTTCAAATATGCTATGATAAATTAATTCAAATATTGTCGTAGTACATTATTAATTATTTTCTAATACGTTGTTAAGACGTTTGTGAGCTTAAACGACATTATTGTGTATTTATATAATTTATATTGTATGCGAAAAGCTATCTTTTACTCTTTTTTTATTTTTATTCTAATCTAGTTATACGCTTCTTATAAATCTAGTTTAATAAAGTACTTTGCTTTAGATAGTCGATTCTAAAGTTCACTAATATTAAGTAGTAAATATTAGTTTTTAATCGTAATATTATTTAGCTTTTAATAATTAACACATAGACGAAGAGTTTTATTCTTCTTTAATACAAAGAGAATCAAGTATCTTATCTATAATTAGAATTTCTTAATAAATTCTTTTTTTTCGTTTTTTGCCAAGTATTTGCGAAGTACTTTAAGCTTTTTCTTGAATAAAATATATATAAGTTTAAACGTAAATTACTTGTTTAATTTAAATCTAATTTCGTAATTTTACGATTAATGTTTAGAAAAAGTTTTTGTCGTTTTCTTTTCTTGAAATAAATGCTCTTAACTATTGTATATTCGTAGTACGTACTTTAGCGATTTCTTCGTTGTATTAAATAATCTAAAATTTTTAAAAAATTCGTAATTTTTTTCATTTACTTTGACTTTATGACTTAATTAATTTTTGTTAATGCTTATTAAGTTAAACTTTATTAAATCGTTTTTTTGCGAAAATGTAAGTTCGTTATTTGCGATCGATTTTCGACTTAATCTTTTATCTATTATTAAACGTTATTGATGCGTAAATTGAATGTAAATTACGTGATCACATCGCACGAATCTAAATATTTGTGTATTTTAGTTAATTTTTAGATTGTGTTGCTTCAATTAAGACATTTCTAAAACAATATTATAAATAACTATTTTCACTATATTAAAAATTAGTTTTTCGTGATGTTGCTAAATAGCTATTAATAGTGATTTTGTCTCTTTATTTACTTTTTCATTCTTGTTAAATAATGAGTTTTCATTTACAATTATTAGATTATATACGTTAGACTTCTTTTAAGTAAAATATTCTTCTCTCTTAACAAAAGCTTTGATCATAAAATTACTTGTTGCATCAAAATTAATCATTGTAATGAGTTAATAATCATTGATCTTAATTGATATAATAAAACATTGTGTGTATGTTATTACGTTTAGTTATTATTATTAAGCTAATATATTGCATTTCTTTAATATGCTTTTTACTAAAAAATTTGAAATTTTTTTTGTTTTTGTGTTGCGACTTCTGTTTCGAACGCTTGTTTGCGCTAAGCTTTCTTTTTATGCTAAGTTAATAACTTTAATTTTTTAGAAAATCAATTAATTTCTTCTTTGTCTTCTAAATAAGTTTAGCATAAGTCATTATAGCATTTTGTTCAATTAAGTGTCGCGTATTTCTTTGTTTTCTTTATCTTTTTTTAAAATAAATTTACATTGCTTAGTTGTTGTTCGATTTTATCAAAAATTTCTCTTTTTATAGTGGCGTCGCTTTCTAGCGTTTTCTCGCATTTATTTACGATTTAATTTATTTGTTATTTCTTCGATAAATTAGTTAAAGTCTTGAAATGTTTCGTGATGTCGTCTAGACATTTGTAAAAGTTTTTTTAGTTATATTTGTCGTTTAAGTTTGTTACTAAATGAAGATATAACGTTTTTAATCGTTTCGTTTTTATAGTTTTATTAAGTATTTTGTTAACTTCTTGCGTAAATGCGAATGTCTTACTTAATGATGTTTTATCTAGAACTTTCTATAACTAATTTGAGTTTTTTATTAAATAGTAGTTGTCGTTCGATCTAGTCTTAAGGATGTTCGTCTCTATGTTAGTTTGCTTCTTAATGTCGTCTTAGCTATTAAATATCTCTTTTAACATAGCATTGATTTGCTAGCGATTTATTAAGTTTCGCGATCAACAATCTCTTACAAAGTGATTTAATTTGTCACATAAATAGCACGTTTTTTGAAATTTGTTATTTTGCTTTTCTCTAGAGTTTCTTTCTATACATTGTTAAGTAAAATTTAGTTTCATAGATACAAATTCACGATAATTAAAATTATTGTACTTCTAATTAAAATAAGATTTTTTTTGCTAATATTTAATCGCTAATTCAAAGAAGATTCTTGCTCTTTTTCGAAATTAATCGTATTTTTTTTTATAGCTCTTTTATATAGTTTGTCGTCGAAGTCGATAATTACTTCGATAAGATTAAACATGTCGTTAATACGTTTTTCGTTACGCATAATTTCGTTCTTTAGATTGTTTTTTAAATTTTGTCGAAACATTGTTATAAGTGCGATATCGTTTTACTTGATTAAATTGATATATTTTTAAAATTTTGTTACGTAATTTGTTACAAAAATTCGTTAAATTAGATGTTAAATCACTTTTTTTACAATTTGTTTCTCGTTAAATGTTTTAAAGATTCTTCGAAGCTCTTTTTTAAAGTTGTCGAAGTTCGTGAACATCGTACAAGAATTTTCGTCATAATTTTTCAAGTATTTGCGTAAGTTTAATTTGAGTCAATGCTAAACTCTTTCTTTGAGAAATGTTAATGCGAAAATCGTCTTTTTGTTCGTTAAAACAAAATAGAAGATAAAATAAATATTTATTTGCATAAGTTAGTTCTCTAGATCGATGCGATCTTCATAATAGATATTAGATTTATTGATTCTAATTTTGTTATTTTTATCAATAGAGAGTCGACGTGATGCTAATGAGCTAGTGTTTGAAATAGAGACGCGTTGATCTAATATAGACATTTTTAGAGTGTTTAAAGTGTTACGTTGCTATCTAAGCGATTAAAGTATTAGAATAGATTAGTATTGTTTGAAGAAATTTGTAGACGTCTTCAAGCAATGTAAGCAATCACTTAATAATAAAATTTTGTAACTTATATCTATAATAAAGAATAACTTAATAAATAAATTAAACACAATTTATAAGAGAGTCGTGTCTAGGAAATCTATATACTAAAAAGATTCTTTTTTTTCGTTATGTTCGCTATCGAGTATGTCGAATCTTGTTCGCTTTGTTCGTTGTCAAACATGTCGAACTCGCTCATTAGCGTGTCGAGCAATGTTCGCTTGTCAAGTCGTTAAGCATGCAAATAATCGTGCTATATGCTATAGACTACTCTGTAGAGTATATACTAGCTGTAACGAGCTAGGGTCGTAACAATCAACTAGACTATATTCGTCGCTAGATTTTAATAAGTTTTAATTATCTATAATCAAAATAAATACTAATAGTGTGTTGTACACGTGTGCTAGCATCAAAGCAAAAAAGTTTTTTTCATTTTTAATTTTGACAGGTTTTCGAGGTGCCGCCCTCAGACCTTATGCGAAAAAAAAGTTCTGCCACCTTACTGTATGCAGTTAGCATCTTGCCGAATTCAGCAGTTGCACGTGATACGGTACATAGTCATGCGAAATAATAAGTAAAGTAAGCATAAGGTCTGACTACTGAGGCAATTTGAAACCCAGGGGCCCCTCAATTTCCCACCTCTTGGCACTAGCCAACCCTGTCATGCAGGGCATGCGCGAGAGAGCTTCCGCGCGGGTGCACCCATTCGGCTGCGCCTCGTGCTCTCCACGTATCGGGCTAGTGCATGGGGATTGCGGATTCGGAGATTTTCACATACAGGATCTGTTTATATCGGCGCCCAGTGGTTCTCACCATAAGTGCGCTTTGCTCTAGGACCTGATTCGACCATGAGATGACCTCTTAGGCGGCCGCAAGACAACACTGCGAAGTCAGGCCAGCAATCCGCGATCGAAGCCCTCATTATGTCTTGGTATGACTTGGTCCTGAATACGATGAGCCTGGCCATCCTTGCCACAGGCACCGCTACACTTGCATTGCTTCGTTGGCCTGTAAGATGCAATAAGCCCGCCCCTCTGACAAAGAAGCTACCTTCTCCGCGGGAGACACTACTGCCTTACCTGTCAGCTGAGCAAGTTGCGGCATCTCCGTACCCGTCTGATCTTCTTCCTGGTGCTCGAGATGTCGACACCTCCTATGGGATGATGAGGGTCTACGAGTGGGGTCCAGATGAGGGGATGAAAGTCCTGCTGATTCATGGAGATACGACACCCGGACCTATGCTTGGCCCGATTGCCAGCCAGCTAGCCGAACGGGGCTGCAGAGTCATGATTTTAGGTCAGTCATTTCATCACATCATTCAATGTGTAATTCAGGGACTTCCGGCTATTGCTCTGGTTCGCCCAATTATTCCCCTGGTCGTTATGGCATGTAGGCCTTCATCTCCGTGTGGCTCGCATGTGTACTTTAATTTTCTTCACGCCCAGTTGTAGCTCATCGCTTCGAGAACGAGCTGACGTCCTGAGCCACACAGAACTGTGGGGTCGAGGCTACTCGGATACACCTCTCGATGCACCACATGACTCTAGACTTTTCACTACACAAATCTTCTTTGCCATCGCATCTTCCTCAATATCTTGGACAGGCGCAGCCTCAGGCGGGTTCTCCATTGTAGGGTTTTCCCTTGGTGGTGGTATCACCATGGCCTTCGCCGCTCATTTCCCTTATCTGATAAATTCCATCGTCCTCCTTGCCCCAGTAGGTATCCTACGCTACATACCAGACGACTACAAGAGTTTCCTGTTTCGTCACGCATCTTTCATACCAGGGAAATACGTACGACGAGCTGTAGGGAAGTTGCTGGGGGTCCCTTCCCCAGAAACAGGCGAGAAACTGAGCACTGGTCTGAAAGACATTGACTCCGTTCCAGAGGCTGTCGAAGAAACTGCCTTAGTGGGGCAGAAAAAGATAAATGTCAAAGAGATTGTGCAATGGCAGTTCGATCACCACAAAGGCTTCTGCCATAGCTTTGTTGATACTATTCGTCACGGACCGATCATGAATCAACATAGCGATTGGAGGAGGGTCTGCGACCTCATCAAGGACAAGAAACCTCCACTAGACATATTACACGCAGACAGTAAGCTTCGAAATAGCAAGTTATTTGTCATCTTCGGAGACTCTGATAGTATTGTGGTCGCGGATGATATTTTGACGGATTTACATAGGATGCTTGGCGGTCATGAGCACCTCGTTCACAAGATTGTGCCTGGGGGTCATGGATTTCCGATTTTCAGCTGCGGCGAAGTTGTTGGACACATCTCCGAGTTTTGGCACATATGAAACATCCCAAGGCCCCAGCGGATCTTAGTAGCAGGAAGGACTTTGTCAACGAGGGCCATCAGATGCGGGCAGTGAATCGGACACGCTTCCTTTGCGACGAATGGTAGGGTATTTCAACGTATAAATTGATCATACTCTAATGAAGTCATTCAATCACAAAGATTGCACGCCTGTTTGAGGCTTCAGACTGCAGGATTGTCCGAGAGCTTAAGTGGTCATTGAAGCCAGCCATTCTCTGGGCGATTGCAGAAGACGACGAGGGAAGCACGCGAACGCCTTCTCGTAGACGGCCAGAGGCTCCAGTTGAGCTATCGGTACTAGCCAGTCTCGAACGCCAACACCAGGATGATTTATCTCTACGCTGATAGAAAGCAATGTATCAGTAGCAATAGCCCATCGTGTTTATAGCGCCAATTACGCCAACATGGCTACTAGAACGCATCCTGATTCAATCCCATAAATATTGAGGTTGGATAGGCTATTACGAATCCACGTCGAATTTATGACGATATCCACCCGCAGTCCAATTCGCTTTACTCTACTTTACCTGTAAGTATGTAGGTGGAAGTTCAAACCCATGAATGTATTCTATGATTCCAGCTCTCAAATTTATAGCTCCCTGCGTGGTCATGACATGGTAAGTTCTCTGTTACAAAAAGGGGGGCTTTGGGACATAGCACGTAAATTCCAGCCGTGCTGATCGATGTGAAACATGTCTTCGGTTACACAGGCCTATGCACGACATATATGAGATTCCAAAATGCTTATCTCAAGCAGTCGATGATGGCTTTGAGGGCGGGCTGAGGTTGCGGATAAAACCGCTAGTCAACCAACTTAACTGTAATCGTTACCTGGACGTGTGTCAGGACTCCTAGCTAGTAGTCGATTGTTTTTGGTTTATTCTGGTAGGTTGAGTGTTCGATTCTGGACACCGCCATCACTTCCAGATTTTATTTTGTTCATCTAGATTTCTTCACCCAGCTAATGAGGTAAAGAAACATGGTCGCTCAACACTGTGGTCGGCATTTTCTATTGGTGTTGCTATGCATCCCAAAACGTTCATGGCTTACTGCTTCGAATTTGACTTGCTTTTTGGAGAGTGGAGGTGATTATTCTTCATGTGTATTTCCGGGCTTGAAGATTAAATACAGAGATGGCCTCCCTTTGGTTTTTTGTGCCATTCTTCGGACGTGGAGAGTGGATCAACGCAGCGCTTCGGAATAGTAGTATATTTCGGGTCTCTTCAATCAATCTTACGTCCACAACGACCACCACTCTACCCTATGGTTCCCATTTTGCCTCCTTTTGGTGGAGCCTATAATAGTGTCTTATATACTATACAACCACGTCAGCTCTCCTTCGTTCCATCAGGTTGCTTCTGTGTTTCCCTTGTCGCCTCCCCAATTCATGCCACCACAGCCCCTCTTATCACACGAACGCGTAGCATCGGACGATATCGACCCCAACATCAAGACCCCAAGCGACACTTCCCAAGGCTTGGCAACACCTCCCCCAAACACAGACATCAGCAACCTACAAATACCCTCACAACCCTATCCATCAAACCTATTTTCCCCACTCTTCCACCCGTCCGTCCACTCCACCCGCCACCTCGAGACTTTCATCTGCCATCTAAGCTTTATCAAAGATGTCTCCTTCTCCCCTCTAACACAGCTCCCTACCCCTATTTCCCCTATAATCCATCATGTCCACCCTACCTCGCAACTCCACGCTTCCCCTCACCTCGGGCCCAAGCCAGCGACATAAAATTCGCAAAAGAGAGCCTGTGTTCGAAATTTTGACGCCAGTAGCTTCAACCACAGCCGTAAGCCTGCCTGACCCGAGCAAATCAGCCCAAATTGAATACGACCAATCCCAGGTTACATTATCGAATAATGTCGGTCACGCTATCATTGCCAAAGGGGCGCTTTCGAGCACTCCGATTGTATCTTCTCGGATGTCGTGTAGTGACCGTTTGACTGACTTATAATAGATAACACTGGATGTAGCGCGTATGAAGAAGAAGCTTTTATTGTTCGGAAAGATTAAAGATAGAGCGAAACAGATGAAGGGCCTGTTTCGTAAGAAAAAGAAGGATGATGCCGACCACTGCGGACTGAGCAGTGAGAACGAAGCGCCGTCCAGGGACGTAAAGCGGATGGTCTTTCGAAGTATTAGGAATCAACTTCAATAACAGAGTAAACAAGAAGGAAGCAGCTGTCATAGACGTGAAAGGTAGGCATATTCCCGAACAACTCAAACCCCGTATGAAAACAAGCTTGAAAAGTGTCTAAGCAGCACCCGCTGCAGAGGCATGTCTGTAGACTCAACGGCTTGACGAGAAGGCGAAGTACTGACTTCAACAGTTACTTAGAGTTCCTGGCGACTGACACATACCAAGGGCCTCGAATTGCGCCAGAAGAGTGAATTACTGCTGGCGATAAGGCCAATAATGATGGCTGGGACGTAGCCGAGGATGAATCAAATGTTTCTGATGACTCGTATGATACTGTTAATTCGGAAAATTCTGATGGCATACCGCACTCAGAGCATGCCGAATGTGTTGTGAAAGGGTTCTTGGGCCAATGGTCTGAGAAACGGGCTATCTTGCAGGATGCTCTTAAAATCAATTCGGAGCCTAAGCCCAATACAAAGCATACGGGCCTGGACCCGGAGCTGTGTGATATGGCTGGGCCCGATGACTCCGCAGGGACTGAAATTGACGATGGCTGCCCCATTGACAAGACCCGCTCGGACAAAGTTTCGGAAGCGACCATCTTTAGGGTTAAAGAATTGACGCTTGAGGAAATTAAAGATCGACTCGCCGCCAGGATAAAGAAGCTCTATGACGACGCGACCATGCCGGACACCGATGTGTTCCACGACGCAGTTGAAGACCTTAATGAGATCAGTGGCGCCGGTGACCTGGACGGCACTCCTACTGATCGGGAGTCTACCTAAATGTCGGCCCCTCAGGCTCCACGCCTGAGATATCCAAGACCTGTTGCTGCCTTGGAAGGCAAATGACTGGTGGAGCGAAAGATTATGAGATTTCCCTGAGTGAGGCTTATGCAATAACAATGCACTTCAGCTAAGTCTTCACAAGAATGCCAATCCGCGTCAAGAAGAGGATGCTTCCGACGACGACGAAGTCCTAAAAACGGCTTGCGATGCTAATGGTGAATTCCTGATTCCGATAAAGTTGTGGAGTCTACAGCGAATGTCATGCGCCTTAAGCCTTGACAATACTGTCGCTCGGGCAATTGATGCCGACGAGCGCGTAAGGCAGGCGAAAGCGCGCCATGAAGGCGGTTCTATTGACGCGCGGGAGGAGGATTCTGAGGCCGCGTTGGCGAGCTGTGGCACGAATGGTACAGCTGCTCCTGAACGAGATAAGAATCAGCAAGGGAACGATCGAGAGGACGCCGATATGGCAGATAGAACAAATACAGAGGCCGAGAAGGATCAGAAGGACGCTGTTAATTATGATAAGGAATGAGAAATTGGTGGCGGCCAGGTTCGGTTTTGAAACCATGCTGGCGATACGTGGGCAAAATACGACGGCTAAAAGGCGAAATCCATCCAATTGCTTCTTAGATTTCTTCCAGCATTCTCAGCTTCCTCAGCATTCTGGACTGTGGCGATTAGCCGGGGCAAAGATCAAAATTTGGTAGAACAATGGGCGGGTTAGGAAATAGCAAAAGCAAAGTACTCGATTAGCTAGCCGTCTTAGGGCGCCATAACTTTTTTCGGAAGGTTATAAGATTGAAACGTAAAGCAAGTTGCCTGAGCTCTCCACGGTACCGTTCTCCTTGCCCCTCGAAAAGCTATTTCGACTCAATGGGTGATTTCTGCTTGAGATAGTCTGGACAATGTGTTCTGCGCTTGTTTCAAACCCCCCAAAGCCTCCGTTCAGGAATCAAAACTCAGACTACACTCGGTTGTGGTTCTTGACCCCATTCGTGTATTAAAGCCTTTCCTTGCGCCTTTCTCATATTAGCCTCTAGAGAGTAGACAGTCATTCACAGAGTGCGGGGTTTACAGATACCTTAGGCTGCACTTGTGGATGGAGGTCCAACTAAGCTTTGAGCTCCGGCGCCAAGTCCGCTGCGGCGACGTCATTTGGGGGCAACTACGCGCTAACAAGATTGCAGGTTTTGGAGACTCTACGCGCCTGTCCAACGTCATCGCAAATAGCATGCTTGAACACTAAAGAAATGTGTTGATCGGCTCTGTGTTTTTGTGGAAATCGCCGTATCCTTAGCTATACAAGTTGCATCTCTCTACAAACCTAGGCTTTGAATTCCGCTCCGCTAATTTACGTCCCACCGTCGAAAGAACGCCTTGCAAGGAGTCCAGCACTCGGAGCCAAATCAGAAATCGATATAGGAGTACCACGTTCCTCCGTCCGCAACCATGGCTGAAGCCCTCAGCAGCATGACAGGCGTGCTTCAAGGCAGCGTCGGCAACCTTGTGGGTAAAGGCCAAGACCTCCTCGACCGCTTCTTCCCCCCCGAACGGCGTAATCAGCTTTCCGCCAAGCTCTCGCAGTTCGCAACAGAGAAACCTATGCTTGCTGTAAGTCCACCTATCACTGCTCTCCACCCATCCCTTCGATTTATCTGTAGGTTTTCCCCTGCTAACCACCGCTGACTTAGTCCTTCATCCTCTCCCAAGTCTCCCTCTCTTCCCTCCCCATCGGTCTCTTCCTGATCCTTACCATCACTGTCTTCATCTTCGCCCTTGTGGCCGCGCTCCTTCTGGCCGTCCTCGGCGCTGTCGTCTTCACCGTCGTGTGCGTCGGCATCGCACTTATTATCCTGCTCCCAACACTCTTCGTAACAACATTTGCAGCAGCATTCATCTGGCTCTGGGGTGTAGGGGCATATTTCATCGTCAAGTGGTTCAACCAGAAGGAGATACCTGGGATACACAAACCCCTCGGCGAGGGCATGAAAGGCATGGGGCTGGATGCACTTGAGGGAAAGGGTGCACCACCCGGGGACCCAAATGCTGCTGATGATGGGGTTGAGAAAGATGGTGACGGGAAAGAGGATAAGAAGAAGCATCAGCCGAATGGCCATAAGGCCAATGGGCCGCCGAAGCTAGGCGAGAAGAAAAAGGTGCCTGGTGTGGATGAGGTGCAGAAGGCGACGGGCGTGGACCTTAGTGATCCGAAGAAGGCGGCGGACTTTGGGAAGGTGTTGGGAAAGACAGGAGATGTGAACAAAGCCAAGGACGCTGTGGGTGGGATCGCAGGTGGCGTAAAGGGGGTGACTGGGAAAGTGCCCGGTTTGGGATAAGCGCATCAGATCGCACCCGAGCGGAGGATGAAGAAAGTGAGCAAGATCGATAAGAAGATTGCACCAGAACGGCTTCGTCATTGCATTGGGCTGGTCTTTGGCATAATGGTCGCATATCAAGGCGTTCTGTGGTACGTGTTTGCGGTAAGTTTGCTTTGTGCATATTCTTCTCCCGTATATACACTGTATTCTACTTCGGTTTGTGCGACAGATGTTCTGGAAAGCCGATAAATACTGCGGGAATTGTACCACGATTCGGGCAGATGCATCTTGTAAGAGTTGCGTTCTTGCCGATATTAACTGCGCTCGTTTTATCTACCTATTATCAACTTTCATAGCGATTCCATACTGGTGAAGGCGTAAGGTACTCTCATTCGCGAGTAGACATATAGAACGTCTTTTTCAAGAATCGCACTAGGACTTGAACCAAGTGGAAATATGGTTCAATCTCGAGAAAAAAAGTAAAGATACTATCGGTAGCATAAGACGTTTCAAGAGAAGCTTTCAGCTTTCTAATTAGCAACTATCTTGTTTCAGTATTTCTGCTTCAATGCCGAATCTCATTATCTCGCCATCCTCCGCATCCACCTATAGAATAAAACCGCGATAACAAATAGCCAATTCCTCACGCCGAGTCTACCGTCTTCGAGAACGACTCCGACCTCCATGCACTTCGAACGTGGCGTCTTTGTAGCGAACCTCGAGAGGTCTACAGCAGACAAAGACGAACACGTTACGTAAGCCGGATGCAGGACGAGTCGACGCGGCTGAGCTCGTAGTGCAACGAGTCGCCCCCCACAACGCTGATACACTATCGTACTGGTCTTCTGCCAGGCAGACTCGGATATCCATGGTACTCTGGTTTTCGTGTTTAGACTCGGAACTCTGGATGTTGTTCTCCTGCTCCGAAGTGGCCATCATCAGGATCATCGGCACTTCCAAGACTACTATCAATTTTGGTCAGCAGAGCAGGGTTAGTCACTTGTGATGGACTTACGGGAGGGAAACGTCCGTCCAAACCTGGGTTCTCAAAGCTCCTCCTCGTACTCCTCTACAGGCTTCGAACCCCAAGAACCATCATCCGCGGAAAGGAAGCAGTTATTATATGGCGGATTATTCACCATAGCCCAGTAGGGTGAATTTCCATGTGCCAGTCCGTCCTGCCGAATCAAGCTTGGAACAGCCGTATTCAAAAGATCTCTTCCATTGTTCAACTGTTCTATTCCGTCAGCGAGGTCGTCGACAAGGCCGTTCAGATCGCTGTCAGCGATATCTGTTGGGTTCAGGGTATGACTTACATCCTCATCATTTACATAACCCATCACTACATCTCCTCCCTCGGACCCGGTATAGGACGAGGGGTCAGCAACCTCGTTTGCAACGTCGGATTCATCGTCATTTGGCAAAATGGCTTGTCCACGCCTGTAATCTTCAACCCCCGTCATCCTGACTCGAGTCTCATAGGCCTCGCCGTGTGGAGGTTGGGGCTCTCTGACGCCGGCTGGCTCAGTTCTCATCATCGTATCTCCAGCCCCCGTATCGCTGGCCTCGCCTTTCGAAGGTCGAAGTTCTCGGACACCATCTTGCTCAGTCCCCATCATCGTATCTCCAGCGCCAGGCTCATCATCGTGCGAGAGTCCGTCCTCTGGAGTTGGCTGATATTCATCTCCCGTACGAGCCTGGGCACACTGGTCGTCAATCACCGAGAGATCCACGATCCTATATTGCTCCCACCACCAGATCTCCAATTCGCGGATCAAACGCATCAGAGACACCTGCCCGGCCACAGCTTCGGCTTGTAGGTTCTCAAGGAACCATCTCGCCTGCGTGGTCCAATATAGGCTGTTATCCTGATCTTCAATCACCAACTCTAGATCGAGAATCTGGTTCTGCAGTACCTGGTTCTCGTGGTCAAGCTCGTTGGCTCGGCCTGGAAGGTTACGGAGCTCCTCAATTATCCGCTCTTGTTCGTTGATCTTTTCGAAACGCTCAGCGCTCAGCGCGCTGATCTGCTCGATGTCGCACTGTTCGGGAAGGTTGCGGAGTCGATTTATTTCGCTTGGCTGGCGGTCAAGCTGGGCCCGAAGATCGTCTCTCTCTTCGTCCAGAGCGCCATGCTGACATGTCGGTGTCACGTCCACTTGTGGCTCGGTCGTCAATGGAGTTTGAGCGTGGCCGGTCTCTTCTGACTGTGGGTTCGATAATGTTCCAACCTTAGCGGATTCAGAACCACCAGTACGACTCTTCAGCTCTTTGATCGTCGCATCATGTTCACCACCCGTGGCCTTGAGTCCCTCGATTGTCTTAACTTGCTTGTCAGATAGCTCATTACCCTCATCAGCCTCGTCGTGCTGAAAGTCAATGGTCGTCTGCAATTCTGTGTTCTTTTTCGCAAGTGGTCCATCTTGAAGCTGCTCGATCTCAAACTCCTGATTCTTCTTCTGCACCGTCAGGGTCTTGATCCACTGGTCCTGCTGCCTAATCTGTTGTTGCAGCTCGTGGATTGTCCGAATATCTTGCGACAGTTGGTTGTTAAGATTCGATCGTAGCTGATCGCGCTCTTCCTCAATCATCCGACCAGGGCGAAGTACAGAAAGTTTGTCGAGGTCTTTTGTAGTCGCTCTCAAGGACCACTTCACTTCTGCAAGCTCACAGTTCGCCTCCTTGGGATTTTCGGTCACCGCTGCAGCCTCTTTCCCTGCCTCAGCACGACCCAGCTCATACGCTGCTTTCTCCGTCTCTTTGCTTGGAGTCTAGGAAACTGAATCAGCCTTGGAGAGAGTGGGCTTAGTGCTTTGACCCACCAGCGGATGTGTCAGCTTACCACCATTCGAAGTTTTCTTCTCGTTCTCACCAGTCTTGCCCATAGCATTCCCAAGACCGAAAGGATATGGCCCCTCCGCAAAATCGGCAGCGTTCATATCAGGAGCATCAGATGCGGGCATGCCCCTAGACTTTCTTCGCCGGCTGCTCAGAGTCCACATGATTGGGTGTAGCAGGTTCTTCGGCTGCCTTTTCTGTAGATGCGCCGAAGCTGAAGATCCTGGACTTCTCGTCAAGCTTTCTTGCAGATTTTTTCAAGCGGAAAGGAATTGTGCACTCCGAAGGACCTGCGGGCTTTGCAACGGGAACCTTGAATTGGAAGCCTGAATTCCTCGACACCTCGCCAGATTCTATCGCCGACGCTCCAAAAGTAAAGGGACTGGGTTCCTTGATTTCATGGGCTGGCTTCTTTGCAGATCCGTCTGTGTTGGAAGCTCTAGCCTTGTCGCCGGCCTTGACTGCAGAGTCTCCAATGTCGAAGATATTGGTTCTCTCAACATAATCCGCTGTATCTGATGAAAGGGTGTCAAAGCTGAAGTCAGACTTCTTAGCTTCCTTGCCAGGCTTTTTTGCCTTGTTGATTCGCTTTGCCTGATTGATCGGCTTCGCAGCCAGCTCTCCGGATCGAGTAGCATTAGTCGTGGCCTCAGGAATCGCTGCTTGGCCCCTAAATATGAACGGCTTGGCCTTTCCACCCTTCCCGATAGCCTTTCTCGCCGGCTGTCCAGGAGTAGAATGAGGTCCCCTGACCTCAGCCGGCCTCAGACCGCCACACTGGCAAATTTGTCGATTCTGGAGCTCCGCGATGAGTGTGCCTTGCTTAACGGTCGTTGTAACACTTGCCTTGTACAACGCTCTCAACTTCGTGTTTTCCTTGGACAGCGCCCCTTCCTGGAGCTGCTGCACCTTCTTCTCAAGGCTTGTTTTGTCTGCCTCAGATTTCGTGACGTCGTTCATAAGCTGCTCCGCCTTGCTCTCAAGGCTGGCTTTGCCGGTCTCGAGCCCTGCAAAATTCTCCGTAAGCTGATCCGCCTTGCACTCTAAGTCGGTATTGGCAGTCTCCAACCCCGCAACCTTGACCCCTAGATTTTCTTTCTCGATCACCACATTCTCATGTTGCTGGCTCAGTTGCTTGATAATTTCTCTATCCTTCGACTGCTGCTCTGATAATTCTTCCACCAGCGCGGCAGTCACCTTCTTCGCTGCAGCACGACCAGCGTGATCGAAGGGCTTCATCCCCATATAATGCCCTTTGATCATATCAGGACTTTCGAGGTTCGCAGCGTCGTTGTGGATCCACACAATGATCGCATGATCTTCATTGGCGTGGAACAGGAGTTCTGGACCTTGTCCTTGTACAAAACATCCGATACGCAGGTTCAGATTCCGCCCATCGGTGTGACCCCAGAGCGCGAGTAACGAGCCCGACTGATCGACGCGGAAATCATTTTGGTTGCTCATGTCCATTTCGTAAGCGCTGAACTTTTCGGGGTTGTACTCTTTGACACTGAAGGCCTCAACCTGTTTTTGCCATTTGTCGCTCTTGAGCAATGCTTGCATTTGAGGCACAGTAGGGCGAGGCAGTGATGGATGCATGGCCTCCATGGTCTTGACCACGGCATCTAAACCGCATAGGAGTTTCGTACCGTCCGTCTGGATCGTCTCGAAGCCTTGGGGAAACGTCTTGACATATTCCAGCAAGGCCTCGGCTTTGTGCTTGGGAATCATTTGCTGGTTGGCCTGTTGTTGGGCGGATTCCCTCACAGCGGCAAGCTGAGCTTCGTGTTGATTTTCTTTGGCAGCAAGCTGAGCTTCATGCTCCTTGTTACTTGCGGCGGTCCTCTTGCTATGCCGCCCCTCCAGTATCTGTTTCTGAGCAATCAGCGCGTTCTTCCGCTCCGTGTTGTTAGTCGTCTCCAGCTCGGATATCACCTTGGCGAATCTGACCTCATCCTCTTTTCCTTTAGCAGCGATGGTCTCTGCGCACTCCTGTCTGGCTTTCTTGTCCCGAGCGACAGATTGCTCTTGTTCATTGGCAATCTTCTCCTCCTTCTCCTGTACCATCTGACGTTTCTCGGCGGCAAATTTCTCGGCGCATTGCTGCTTAGTCTCCTCTCTGACTGCCTTGAATAGATCATCAACCTCGAGGCTCGAGGCTCTACTACTCTGCAACGAATTCCACGACAGCCGCGATGCATTTGGAGTCGTGTTCGATGGTGAGCCTCCAGTCTCAATGCTTGCGATCTGTACATTTGACAACGGGCTTCGCGATAACCGACACGCTGTAGCAGTGGATATCTTCGATGGAGTAGACAGCTCGAGTGTCGGCGAGACATCTGTCTCTCGAGAAGTGTAAGCTCAACATTGCTAAAGAAAGCTTTCCAAGGCTCTTGAATTAACCTACCTCTAGAATCAACATGTGCAGTCTCTTCAAGCTTCTCACGCGCAGCGACGTCCGCGTCAGCAGCATGCGTGTCAATAAACTCAGTGTTGGATGCATCCACGATCGATGTGCGAGCCGTCATCTAGGAGAGCCATCAGCTACTAGATATCATTATACGCCATGACAAGACAACTTACTCTAGCCCTATCACCCCGAATCCCATGCCTGTGCGTGGCCTCGATCAATCCAACCTCCTTCTCAGCCACATCTGTCCGCTCAGCCTCGGAAGCCAAGATTCCCCACAGAGTTGCCGATGAGCCCTCAGGGGCACCATCAAGCACTGTCCCTGGCGTTTCTTGCTTTATGGCCGAAGAACCGGCTTCCCCGGGTTCGTCATCATCAGCATTGACTCTCTCAGCCCGCTCATCACTGTCCGAAGCCAAAGCTCCGTGTAGCACTGTTGATGAGATTTGAGAAGTATTTCTATTAGCTATGCAAGACGTGTCTCCCTGGGCAGGGCCTGCACCGTCATCAACCGCTTTCCCAGCAACCACGGGGTCAGCTTCCAGAAGGACTAAGTAACAGAGGTGTAGGGCATCATAACCCCCCACTTGCTGGGTGATCTCGTTCGACTGCTGGTCCTTGTTGACATTCGCTTTGGAACTCTATGAAATTATCAGAGAAGCCCGGTTTCATCAATTGAGCGAAGCCAGCTTACCTCTTTTCCATCCTTGCGCTCTTTCTTCTTCGACCTCAATAAGAAACTCTTCACCTTCTTATACACACTCTCCTTCTTCACCTTCGCCTTTTCAGGCCCCAGCTCGACATGAAGCGAACTCGCAGCAGCCGCCAACCCCGCACTCACCAACCCAGCAGTACGCACGCCCAGCGAGGAGGGTACCGTGCCGGAAGGCAGCGCGTGTAGGGATGTGGCGCCGAGGAGGGCGAGAGATGAGATGGCGGAAGCGCCACGAGCTGCGAGGGGAGGCTTCTTGCGGGGTTTGGTGCAGGGGGGGATGAGGGAGAAGGGGGTTGCGTCCATGGTTGGGGTTGGGGTGTGCTAGTGGATGGTGGTGGATTTGTGGGGATGATGGTGGTGGATGATGGATGAAGTTTGCTTATCCCCAAACTTTGCTGGAACGAACGGAATTGCAGAAAGGAAGGTGAGTTCCACAGAGGGGGAAGAGAGGTGTCAAATTACCCAGCACTTCCCACTTGTGTTCAAAATCTCAAAATGAAGTGCCTCGCGTTCGTGGTAAACCCAAATGTTGAGCTTGACACGAGTGATAGGCGGGGTGTTGATCGATGGAAATGGATGGGGTTGGGTCTTGGAGGTTGAGAATTAGAGGAGGTTGGACTTTGAGAGAAGGAGGGAGAGGGTATTTGTACGCTGGAAGAGGAGAGGTGGAGATGTTGGACGGGGGGTGGGTGATGGGAGTGGGTGTGTTCTGGGTTTATCAAATCGTCTGTGTCCAAAAGATGGGTTCAAAACTTGTAGTTTTGAGACTTCTTATTCAGAACTTCTGTGTCCAAAACTTGTGGCTCAAAACTTTCCCGAGACAGGGAGACGCGCATGGAATGATGTGCTGGGGGTGCGTTATGGGCGTACATATATAGTATAACGAACAGAAAGGTAAGGAGGTGCGAGATGTGAGATGGAGACCTTGTGTGTATCACAAAGCAAGGTAAGCGAAGGAGCAAACCGTTGAAGGAGTAGTGTTGTGCGGACTCTCTCAAGTGGGCTTCATGCCATTTCTCTGCCCATGTGAAAGTGAGGTAAAGGGAAGCAAAAATATCGGTCGAGACGGAATGGTGCGTTGAGTAGTAGCCCAAAGATTGGGAGATTCATCAAAATTCTTCGTAGGAGGTAGCGTACTGGGAGAGCGAAGTTGGTGTATGCAAGCTGTTTTCAGCAATACTGGGTCTACTTGCGAGATATACCATCAAGATCAACGTATCTATCAAATTGCCATTGAGACTAAGTAGGAGCTTTGTCATCGCTAGGATGCATGTCCATCTTTAATTCCTACCTGTACAGTCCCAGATCCTGCACCTCTCCCACCCTTGTATCCCTTTCCATGTCTCTGCGAATGCCCAACAGACGCTGCTATGGCCGCTGTCCTCATGGATTCCATGGTCCCTGGCGCCTCCCTTGTTGCTGACACGCCACCTGCCCCTGTCCTTCTTGTCGTACAATACCTCCAGCATTCACAGCACCCTCCCACCCCGCAACCCTCAACCGCTTCGATTGCTCCCCCAAAACCCATCTGTCCCGGTCATGCACATCCACTCCCCCGTTCACAAGCGGAGTCTCTAGCCTCGCCACTCTCGCCCACAAAAAACCTCCAAGTTGCTGTAGAGGTTGTATCCACTGCTTCAAAACGCGCTGCTCTGTCTCGGTCTTGATCTGCGATCCGACTTGTGCACGGACTTCATCTGCGACCTGTAAGCGGGTTTGGGACTGCACTTCAGAGACGCGGATGGTGTGGGTGTTGAGATCGATGCAATTTTCATGCAGGGAGGAGGACTGGGACTCATAGGCCGAAACCCGGGAACGGAGAGAGTCGATCTCCTTTTCGGCGGTGGCGAGGCGAGGTGGGTAGGACTCTAGGTCTGCGAGATAGTGCTGTCGGTGCTCGGAGTCTAGTTCGCTAAAGACGTTTTTAGTGTGGAGATCTTGTTGTAGTTGATTAATTTCCGAGTTGGCGCTAGCTAGTTGAGCTTTCTGGATATCGATCTCCTGGTCTTTCGAGGTGAGGAACCATTGGATGCAGGCGTCGAGACCGGATCGCAGCTGGGTCTCGATTTGTCCTAGCTGAGACTGCAGGTGCTGGATTTGGCCATCCTTCGCAGCAGTTACCTGGGAGAGGTCGCCAGCGCGGTGATTTGCCTCAACCTCTAGCTGCGTGATTTTGTTCTCCATATCCTTGCATCTGAGATCGAGAGTCTCATAGTTGACTTTTTGGTCCTCGATCTCCGTTTGCTTCTCGTGGACCTTGACTTCAAGCCGACCTATTGTACCATGGGCCACAGTTAGCTGCGCTGCGCCCTTCTCGATGAGCGACTCCAGCTGTTTCTCGTATGTGACGGTGTCGCAGTAACGGTTCACAGCCCTAGCAATGGCAGTGTGATCATTGCATTCTGGTAAGTCCGCAATCAAGCTATTCGTCGCAGACTGGAATGTCGCCTTACGCTTGCAGAACTCGTGGGCAACATCGGCAAGCATCTCGTTCTGAGACGCAGCTGCCTTTAACTCAGCATTCGCGACAGTTTGCTCATGCTTGCAACGTGTTTCGAGATCATCAAAGGCGGCCACCTGCTGGTTGTTCGAAGTTTGGCATTCCACTAGCTCTTTCTGGAGGTGTTCAACTGTGCGATCGATCTCTGCGGTCTTGCTGGTTCCCTCCATTGCGAGTCGAAGCTGTATATTCTTCATACTTTCTTTCTCGTATAAATTCTTAAACTCTGCGAGTTCGGCAGCTGCCTTGGGGGGGCTCGATTGTGCCGAAAGCTCCTTATTGCGAGCTACTTCGTACTCCCTAAGTAAATCTCGGGGTCAGCTTCGCTTCATTGGGCTTGTATGAGGTAATTCTTCCGAGAGGATGGTGCTAAGACATTGTTTCTAGCATCCAGAAAGGGGCAAGCGATGCTCAGGAATATACTTACCATGCGGTTTGAAGTTGCGCGAATTCTTCGGCAGCGACGCAGTTCACATGCTGTGTGTTGGTGAGCTCGTTTTCCAAAGCTCGATTGGCCCCTTTGGCTTTGGCCAGGTCCCGATCTGACTGTTCAAGACGGGACTTGAGAAGAACAGCCTCGTCTGAGGGTGACACTGGTTTGGGAGCAAGCTTAGTAGCAGAGCTCGCCGAGGACTCGGCCCTCTGAGCTTTGAGCTCTTCATGTTTGGCGTACAGCGCCTGGTGCATAGATACTACCGTGCAAAGTTGCTCCTGTTTGTCGGCCAGCTCGGTTGCATGAGTCTTCTGAGCCTCCCCAAGGCGTTTCTCAGCTGCGCGAGTTTCGTCCTGAGACTTCTGAGCGAGACTCTGCACCACTGTATGGTGAGCCACCTTCTGGACATAGTAGGCTCGCTTCCATCGCTGAGCCTCTCCATTAGGAGATTGGCCGAGACCGCTGTCTGGGCGGCTTTGAGCTCCGAAACTAGAGCGGCAGGGCGTGCTCGGCGATGTTGCTAGGGGCGAAGAAAGAAACAACTCAGTATCCTCTAGGTGCTGTGAGACGAGCTGCGACGTCAGCTTGTCAAGATTAAGTTGAAGTCCCTGGTCTTCTGAAGAACGAAGCTGAACCTCCGATGGTATCAACGTCGGGTGTGACTTGACGCGGCGTAGGGTGGGTAAGCCCGCTGTCACTTCTCCATTCTCCTCGATAGGTGACGCTGAAAGTTCCGAGGTCTGGATGTCAGGGGTTTCTCGGGGCAATTTCTTTTGGTCAACATAACATCCAGGATCTGACTTGACAGAATGTTGTGCCCTTTGAAGCTCAGCTAGTATAAGTGGTTCAGCGTCACTTGTTGAGACATTGTCCGCTGGAGCTACGAGATTGGCAGTCTCTGCTCCTCCATCCTCTTTGTCCTGCTGTTGTTCCGAGGTTAGATAAGTGTCAGATCCTAAAGTGCTAGGTGGACTACAGACCTCCTTTGAGGCGTCCAGGTCAAGACATTGTTCAAGAATGGCGGGGCGTTTCCTCTGGCTCATGAATGCCCGCTTGAAATTGCCCTTGAACGTATGAATAGGCTTCTTTCCAGCTGCTGGTAGCTGGTTCTGCAGACCATCAGCATGTCATGAGTATCCAGAGAGGGCGCTGATGCTTACGTCTCCGTGTTGGGGGTCTTCAACCGGCCTACCCACGGCTTTGGGTTTCGTCAAGTGGCGTAGGAAACCCATGTCGAAGAATTACTTTTGGGTAGCCTTGGAGATCGAAGCCGATATGGGTTGAGTCAGAAAGACAAGTCGGTTGATGACGTGTCGGAGAGTATTGAAACGATGATTGCTTGCGCATGAATCAAAAGCGGGTGAATCAGGGGAATGGTGTCTCTGTGGATTGATTGGGAAGATTGAAGGAAGGCAAGTTGCAAGTTGCAATGAGATCGTAACGACTACAAATAGGCCCCAAAGATGGCTTGTGTTTGAGTCGCGATCTCCATCACTGAAGCAGAACAGCACTTGCTTGGCTCGTCTTCAACACAGCTTAACAAACTCATTGTTTGTGGTGAGAGCTACTTCCATGTGTCCATCACGAGAAGCTAAGCTGGTTGATGGCGACTTGCTGGGTGTTGTAAACATTGAAAGCATTGGGGAAAAGCCAATGTCCAGTCAACCATCAATACATGTCCTTTGAATCGGCCACTTTGGCACGTGACCTGTGACGAAATTCCACGAGGCACTGGGCCGGTCTTACCTCTTGCCGCGCCATTCGTACAACGACCAGAAGAGTCTAAGTGTGAAAGACCGTAGGGAATGAAAAACCAAAGGAAGATCTGGCAAGAAATATGAAGAGAGTTATACAGTATATACCCGGTTGTTTGCCTAAGAGGGGAAGATCTCAAAAAGATATATAATCGTTATATGAGATGTTTGCTCTTCACAAAGCACGGCACTCTTCTTCATCCTCCATTGTGCTCAAATCGGCTGCATGCGCTGGCGATGTAAGATTATCATCCACGTAACGCAGTATATTACGTCAATTCCTCCACTGCTAGTTGCTTGGTAAGCTTTGGTGGGTATTTCATCTTTGCAGATTGCTGTCTCCGATGAAAGGCATCTAGTACTCCTTAACTCGCAGGTATGTATGACCTGGATGATTGCAGCTAGGAGATTTGGTCTCTTAACCAATTACTGAACCATTTATAGTGCGCGTTTACTATTTGTCTATCAGCCACTTGCTTGATCGGCCCATTTCTCTTACGCACTAGGCAAGCTTTTTATTGAGAGCCCAGGTCCTATCTCGTTGGTATGATACGAGTATCAGTGCGGTTATCCTCGAAGTCCAACCACGAGCGATGTGGCCATCGCTGTTGCTGTAGCTACTCTGCCTCATTACACGTCGCCTAGGCCACACTTATTTACTCAGCATTGCTGGGCCATGTCTGATCTTACTCAAGCACTGCTCACTCGATGCAGCGAGGGGCTAGATTGCGCATGGTAATTGGTCAAACAAAAGCCTGCTATTTGTCGTCGCCATTCGGTCCGATGCTCTAAATCCCCGAGCGCAAACGTGTTGATACCCGTATGACGGTCTTACAATGGCTAATGCTATCCTTGGTTTCATTTGCGGGCACTCTTTGAGCTTTATTGACAACAAGGATTTCTATTACCCTATTTGCGGCATTCCAACAGGTAAGAGGGGTATAAAGAAGCATTACATAAACAATGGGAGTGGTGCAGTGGGTGTGCGCGACGAAAAAAGAGTGATCACCGGATCTAACTTCTTTAAGTCTAGGTCTAATTGACCAAACAGGGCTGTAAACTCATGCAGGACTATCCAATATTCTTGGCAGCTGAAAGTTTCTGAGTTCCAGACATGAATGAATACAACTCTGGGAATGAAAGACTACGAAAGCACATGCTACTTGCATCTTACCAGTGAAATCGGTCCGCCATAAAGTCACTAGATCTCGTCAAGAGCCACAGACAGTCGTTCTGTGGCAGTCATGAAAGGACGCGTACATGAATCATGATGTTGTGATGGTTTCGAGAGAATAACGAGGATATGAGCCGGTGATTCTGTGCTCTCTATCCCCCTTATACTACATATACATCCGGACTTTTGACTCTTTGAATATCTGCGTTCCCCGTCATGGATCCTATAAGCGCTGTTGGCATTCTTGCTAGCGTTGAGGCACTTGCGGACGGCGCGTTCAAGCTTGTCTCCTTTGTCAACACGATCAAAGATGGAGGGAAACAAAGGTTGCGCCTCTTTACAGAGCTCAACGCACTTTGGATGGTGTTGAAGCTTCTCGAGGGTCACTTCGAAGCGGACGATGAAGAGCTTGGAGAGCCATGGCTTTGCACCATTGCGGTCCTCGATGAGGACAATGGTGTTTTCGATCAGATTTCCGCCGCCTTCGAGGATCTCGATAACCAACTCCGACCAAAGACCGGTCACCGCAAGATCCTGCAGACACTTCGCTGGCCATTCGACAAATCCGATGTCGAGGCTCTTGTGGCTCATCTCGAACGGTTGAAATTGTCCGTCGACCTGGCCATGAACTCCACCAGTGCAGCTGTCATTCGTGCATTGCAGAGTGATACAAAGGCTATCAAGCTTTCAGTGGCAGATGTAGAGTTGAAAGCCATACTCGATTGGATATCGAGCCTCAACTACCTCAAGCAGCAAAACGACTTCATCAAGCAAACACGTGATGGCACCTGCCAATGGTTCCTCAAGAGAGATACTTTTCGCGAGTGGTCATCGACGGTGGAGGCAATGCTTTGGTGTCCTGGCATCCCAGGAGCGGGTAAGACTTTCCTTGCCTCCATCGTCTTCGAATATTTGAAAATGGTACATGAGGGGCAGAATATTGCGGTGCTCATTGTCTACTGCGGTTACAATGAGGCGAAAAGCCAGTCCATCGACAACCTTATTGCAGCTCTCATTAAGCAGATCGTCCAAACCAGTCCAGATATCAGCAAGGAGTTGAAGGAATTATATGATCATCATTCTAGAACAGAGATCTTTCCATCTTTGAAAGATCTAACCAAAGTTTTTCGTTCTGAGCTGGCCAAATTTGACAATTGTTACATTATAGTTGATGGGCTTGATGAGATATTGGATGAATCCAATCGGCTTGAGTTGTTAGAGACGCTTACACATGGCAAAGTCAACATCATGGTGACATCGCGACCTCTGGAAAGTATACAAGAGATATTTAGCTCCGTCGACGGGATCAGTTGCGATGGTTGCGAAGAAGAGCATCTCCGGTTAATCTACCATTGCAAACAGTGTTTGGGCCGGGGCTTCGATCTATGCGACACATGCCATGGCCAGGAGATGACTTGTCCTCAAGAGGGTCATTATATTGTCAAGCGGTTCGGCTCTTATCAGATTGACATAGGTGCTACGGAGAGCGATGTGCGTCTTTACGTGGAAGGTCGTATGGATCACGAGCCAAGGCTAACGGAAAATGTGGCCAAGAAGAGGGCGTTACGAGAAGAAATCTCTTCGACGATCGTGCAACAATCTAATGGTATGTTCCTTCTAGCAAAGTTACATATGGATTCGCTGGCTACGAAACGGACTCCAAAAGCGGTGCAGGAAGCCTTGCAACGTCTCCCAACAGAAATTGGCGATACTTATGAACAAGCCATGCAGCGCATCGAAGCTACGAATGAGGAAGATCGAAATATTGCCATGAATTTCCTCCTATGGATCACTTTTGCTGCAAGGCCTTTGAGCGTGCAGGAAATCGAACACGCATGTTCGATCGACGCTGATGCCCGGGAGATTGACCCGGATGAAGTTCTCAGCGCCCATGATCTCACTTCGATGTGCAGTGGCCTTGTCATGATAGATGCCTCTGATATTGTACGCCTTGTTCATTTCTCAGCTCAGAATTATTTTTACGACAATCGTGAAAGGTGGTTCCCCGGTGGCGAGATGGTACTTGCCAAAGGATGTCTTAGTTATCTCACCTTCAAAGCTTTCGATGCCGGGCCCTGCTCCGGGCCGACAGAGAATGCCGAGTTCGCGACCAGGTCATTGCAAAACCCCTTACTGCAATATTCATGCTCTTATTGGGGTCTTCACGCTAGATCTACTAAGCAGGCGGAAGCGATTGCGGACAGAATCATCAGCTTCTTGGGTCACATACGACATTTCAATGCTGCTGTTCAGGCTCTCTGGTATTCTGATAGCCCAGTCGTTGCAGGCTGGGATGTGAAGAGCGGTGTCCTTGCTTTACACTTGGCCGCTTACTTTGGTCTCACCCACGTGGTATCGAGGCTGCTTATGGCCGGAGCAGCAGTTGACTCTCGAGACTCTTTAGCAACTACGCCTCTCATGTACGCTGCTGCCGGCGGCCACGCGCCCGTAGTGGAAGAACTCCTGAAAAAAGGCGCAGATCCGAACCTTGTTTGCGACCGTGGAAGCTCATCATTACATCGAGCTATAGCTTTCGAAAGAAATGATGTAGCCCGGAAGCTGCTAGATCACCCAGACACCAACGTCAACATCGTAGACAGCAGCCGCGGTGATCAAACACCACTGATGCTAGCCGCTGGTCTGAGACTTAGAGAGATAGTATCCATATTAGTGAACAAGCCTGAGCTTGACGTGAATCTTCAGTGCAGTGACTCTCAAACAACCGCACTTCATTGTGCTGTAGAGTCAGGCAGCGCTCGGATTGTCAGGATGATTTTGAGTCACCCCGAGATCGAAGTCAACAAGGGAAATCGTTGGTGCACGCCCTTGATATCGGCAGCAACGAGTGGCTATACGTCTGTAGTCGAGGCTCTCCTTGACCACGGTGCCGATACAGATCTGCAGGAAGGTGCCGATAAAGCGAGCGGAACCGCTTTAAACCGTGCAATCGACTATGGCTATACCAGTATAGTCCGTGTATTGCTGGACAGGGGAGCGAATTCTGGGGTAATAGACATTTATCAGCGGACTATCGTCCACAGCGCGGCCGTTAACGGCAGAGATGAGGTGCTGCGCGTTCTGTTCGAAAGATCAACTGGTGTGGACATCAATGCGCAAGGTACAAACGGAAGAACGGCAATCCACGATGCAGCCTACTTTGACTTTTGTTCGACCATTAAGATCTTGTTTGCGAATGGTGCACGGACAGATATCCGTGATAAAGCAGACCGCTCTGCCCTCGGCGTAGCCAAAGACAGGAACAACCTTCCAGCAATCGAGCTGCTTACGAGGCTCCGGAAGGAGGAGAGTGCTCGTGACCATTCTTTGGGACCTCTTAGGCGCAGTACGACGTCTACCAGCAGCGATGAAATGGGTTTTCTCAAGGCAGTGAAGCTGGGAATGACGGAAACCATCGCATCTTATGTTGCTCGCGCCCGGCAAGAGTCATCTTTTAATCTAGATACATCCGATCTAGACCAACATACCGCCCTTCACATAGCTATTCAAAGTCGCCATCTCGATATTCTCAGCCTCCTCATAGATGCTGGCGCCAACCTCAATGCCATCGATGGTCTTCAACGTACTCCGTTACATTGGACATCTCTCTATGATAACATCGATGCCGCAGTACGCCTTCTTGATGCTGGAGCCAGTGCTAGCCTGGAAGATCATTTCGAAGAAACGGCCCTCGACATCAGTCTTAGCTATCGATACTACGATCTTGTGGCGCTTATGCTAGAGCATGGGGCTTGGCCAAAGGCCGGAAAACTACAGGTCGCTCTTTACGCTGTAGCAATGTATGGCAGTGCAGAACTGGTGGAAAATCTGGTGAATGCTGGCGCAAACCCGTTGCACAAGGATAGCTGCGGTCAGAGCCCATATCATGCAGCTCAGGAGATGGAGAACAAGGAAGCCGCGGAGATGATTTTGAGTCTTTGTGAGAGACCTAAGCAATCAAGCCAGGATTCTGCAGAGAAAGCGAAAATTACTGCCCGTGAATCAAGGCCGGCAATAGATTCATAGCAATGAAGCCGGGATTCATCCAACTTCCGCTGACGCTTAGCCCTTCGTATTGCAAATAGGCCCAAGCAACGCTTTGAATATATCGCCAAGTTGACATCGGATCTTGAACACACTCCGTGACGACAAACGCCGTGAGAGCAGACTTCACGTCTGTTATGTTGACAAAGTCGTACGTGGTCAACTGGATAGCTTACCGTCAATTCTCTCATTTCGCCGAAGCGTAACGACTCAGCAAGGCGCAACAGCTCAGCAATGGTAATCCGCTGACTGAGTATGACTGCTTAATGCAGAGCTCGACTCAGCCAGCCACTCATAGCCTCATAATACCGACCCATTCTAAATGGAGAGTAACTCCGAAGGCAAGCCACTCCGATCTATAGAAACCGATGGTCCCAGAAACCTTCGAACGACAGCTTGTAGAGCTGACACCGTCGGCTCTTAGATAAGACGCTGCTTCTTCCTTCTGGGGAATCTTCCATACCAGCGGCTTCGGGACTGTCTCTGTTTCAGCACCGATTCGGCCTTGATCAGAGTTCGCTAGCGCTCAATCAAGTCGGCTCCCACACCCTAAGCAATACTACAAGAAGCTGCTTCAATACGCCAGATACCTTATTTTCCTTTGTGCTTCTTAGGATTGAATCGACGCAGAATGCAGAATGAGTGCAACAAGACGGACCTTCTTCTCCGGAGGCGGCCTGGTAAGTCTTGATACATATTGGGAAATAGTTTTCAATCTAGGAAACCAGTCTACACACCCGCCTTTTCGATAACCACACCCCCTTCCGGAAAGTACCTGTTTCTGCACCAAAAACCAGGTATTTCCTGGATAGTGTAGTGGGCGACCAAGCATTGCCCGCCCAAATTTTCTCGTCCCCGAAACTAGTCCCATCCTCAAGCAGGGTCAAATCCAACCGTCTTGTATCGAAATCATGGGCCCGCGATACTACCAGAAGATACCTATTTTCAAGTGCAAAAACAGGCACTTTCCCGGAAGGGGGGTGATTACCGAATAGGCGGGTGTGTAGACTGGTTTCCTCAATGAGCGTTCATGATTTCCTTGGTCTTTGCGAAGTAATAGCACTTCAACAGGGTAAACCTAATACCTGAGCTGTTCATTTGGTCTCGAGATTACCACCTCTGAATCCGCAACCCAGCATCTCAGCAGCCAAGTGCGTATCGTCATCAAATTTCGAACTTCATTAGATGACTGACGACCAAACATGTCTAGTACCTCAAGTCCCCGATCCAGCACACTCAATGATCTCTCCGTCCCGCTGAGACCGTTTGACTCCGACATAGAAACATACATGGTCCAACAGACAGGTCCTCCTCTCAAAAGCGGCCAATTGATTTACACGCTGCTATGTGAAGCTTATGCATACTGGAAGCTGGGTGACGAGATCGTCACACACAACCAGAGGCAGCGCTGTGGATCTTTTGCTGATATCTTGCGCGTTGTCCAGCCGTTGCCTCGCTCAGGGGATTTCATGACACCGTTAGTGCAAATCTACAGGTCATAAACAAGAAATTCGCATTGGAGGGTTGGCCCAGCCCTTGTGAGGTTGGAGCCACAATTGTCCACCCATTTTACCTCCATATACATTTTAAAGGACACCCCGATTGCCGCGGTGGGTCTGGCATCATCTTGGAGGAATGACACTATTCTGCGTGCCCCGGGTAAGGGAACAAATGGAATAGTCACCCAAGCGGCCGTTCCCACGGCGAACCACCTTTCCGCGCTTTCAACGGTAGCAGTCAGAGAAAAAGACTGGCTTGACTGCTTTTCAAACATGCTGGTTTTCGCGTTCTCGCACGACTATCAACAGCCCGTAGCACTCGAGATACGGCCGAACCTTCCTGAGACGTTCCTCTCCCGCAACAGGACGGCGAAGGCAACTCTGAGGATCATCAAGGTGCCTCACGTTGCTTTCACATGGATTAACCTAGTAGAGGGTCTGTTGGCAATTCATGCGGAATGGACAGAGATCAATGTCTGGCAGAGCACGGAGGAGCTCAGAATCTGGTTCATTGCAATCTTGCAGCCACTCTGAGCATTCTGCCTACGTCAGGGGCAAGAGGTCTTACGGCCGGCCAAATCGTTGCAACGGCTTGAATTTGGGTCATATCAGCCTCCTCCGAGATGATTGCAAGAGATGAGCGATTCTGATGGAATCCAGATAAGCCTTCAAGAGGGAATCATAGGAGAGAATTGCTTGGTGTTGGCACTAACTTCCAGAGCTTGAACAATCATCGGAGATGCGTTAGTTGCTCTTTATGGCTGCTCACATCAGAAGCATGCGTGCTATAGTCACAGCCAGCTAGAGGCGCTATCGGTATTCGATAGTCATACAGCCCCATCTTACGGTATTGCACCTCCCATACAATTATTGTTGTAAAGCAACGTCATGGACTGGATGGGAGGAGAATTCACCGACTGAGCACTACAGTGGATGTCCAGCAGCATTGAACGTCCAATCACTCAGGCAATGGGAGCATCTGGTGTGGACTTTCCTGCCTTTCATCGACGACCGAAAACAACGAAAAGCAAGGATTCCATATATAGTGGATCGGGACTTTACAAGCTATTCTGACTTCGGACGGTGTCATTTAGCCCCAACGCCCTGGGTGCTAACCTAATAAACCCACACATACTCCCTCATTCAACAGCCAGGCATTGTGATAGTGCTGGCGGCTTTCTTCTTGGCACAGATGTATGAGCGGAGAAGACATGCCTAGTTGGATTGGACAAAGAGACTCAACCCCAAGCGCATCTCTCAAATCCATCAAATCTTCTGCAAAGACTCAGATACACTACAGTGCCCCACTCACACCCGACCAGCCGTCTCGAAATCACCGCCCAGGATGCATAAAGCGACAGCTCTCCTCCGGAATGCTAATGCCTTCATCCTGCGTCTTCCTACCACCACCGACAAAATCCAGCCACTCTTCAGATGAGTGCTCTCGCAGGAGTGACAGCCACCTTCCGCGCTCCTCACCACCTCTCGACCATCAACCAAATTTCCCAAGTCAATTCAACGGACTTCTCGGGCGGAGATTGCCTTGTGTGATCAGAAAGGGCGGGGGTTGGGGATTGAGTCCGGAGAGTGCTGCTGTTGTGGCTTGGAAAGGTTTGATGTCGTCATGGGTTTGAGTGTTGAGATCAAGTCATTTGTATGTAGAGGAGGGGCTGCCACATTTGAGCTCGAGAGGGTCGAGATTGATTGGTAAGCCCAGCAAGTCGTTGGCTTTGACGGCGTATAACACTTGGAGATGGTCGGAGCACACCACTCGAGTATAGCTGCACATGCTCATGTTGCTTTTATGTGTCTTCACACCCGCTTTACAGTACCCACCTCTGACCCTCCACCTCCCCACGCAATCATGGTAAGCCCTCATCAAAAATCCAATGCCCTAGAGCTGAGCTAGAACCAGACAGCCCCCCCCCCAAACAATACATTCGAAGATTCTTTCCCTCGACTCAAGTAAGTTCATTTGCATCTCTCACCGCCAGTCTCGACCTCCCT